>JAABUJ010000177.1_pt1 | contig 137969 bp, 148 predicted proteins | sample 5559131 | NCBI WGS metagenome assembly JAABUJ01 (sample SAMN10711875, study PRJNA513366) | rock metagenome | isolation source: Antarctica rocks | place: Antarctica: Victoria Land, Mt New Zealand nord | collected 2016-01-07 | reverse complement strand
GGAGCTTTCTGATCACTTGGTTGGGGGTGTGGCGCTTTGCCTTCACCGTGTCCGGTCCCTCCTTGCCCATCATCGCGGGCGGGAAGAACCCTCAGACGGCTCGGACCGATTTCACGGGGTCGGGCCATAAGCACTCGCGTCACTACGCCCGCTCCTGGGCGGGGCGCGACTGAGCTACGAGACAAACTCCGGGGAGCGCAGGACGAAAGCCTTCGTGTGTCTGGTGGTGCTGGGGCGGTTGCGGATTCGTATGTCGGCGCGCACGGCGGTCACCGATGCTTCGCGGCAAACGCCACCTTGCCAGTGGCTCGCTGCGCACGGACCGATCTTTGCCGAGCAGGACGTGCCGCACGACAGTGCTACCACTTAGGACGGCCCGTAGTGGCACGGAAGCGTCGCGTGTGGCGGCGAATAGGTTGGGGCGATGAAACTTTCTCCTTCTCCAGCCCGTCTCACGGTCGCCGTCGTTGCGATGCTCGTCCTCCCGTCCTCAGCCGCGGCCCGGAAGCACGTCGCCAAGCCGTCGATCAAGGTGCTCGGTCTCTCGATCAACCGCGCTTACGCCGATAGGGGCACGACCATCACGGCCGGCGACTCTTCGAACGGTTGCTACATCATCGGCGGCCCTAGCGGCGAGCCGCCCGAGCTCAAGGTCTATGCCTACGTGCAGGCCACGAAGATCCCCGCGCGCGCGGCGCTGACCTACAAGTTCACCACGCCCTGGGACAAGGACAACCTTGATCCCGGCGGGTCGATGTTCAGCGGCCAGTTCTCCCACGGCCTGTTCACGGCCTACCGTCGGCAGCAAGCGGAGATCTTCAACGGACCGACGGGCAAGCAGGACTACTTCACCTACCGAATGCTGCCGACCGGCAACTCCACCTCCCGCTACACCGACGGCAAGTACAGCCTCAGCGTTAGCGTGAAGGTCAAGGGCAAGACGCTGAGCTCTCGCGGAGCGGTCAACGTCGCCTGCTGAGCGCTTACGCGCGAGAGTCCTGGGGGCCGGGCTGTGAACCGGAAGGGAGCGGCGCATCGAGGGCTCGTGCTCGCGCTGCTCCTCTCGGCGTACTCTTCGACGAGCGCGTTCGGCGCGTTGGCTCGCCCGTCGAGCTCGACGCCCGCCAACCCGCCGCCGGTCACGGGCGGCCCCGCACGGGCACTGCGGTCACCGGCCGGGGTGCGGGGTCGGATCGTCGCGCGCGCGGCCAGCCAGCTCGGGTATCGCGATCACGGTTCGTACTGCACCCAGTATGGACCGTGTGAGGAGTGGTGCTCGCTGTTCGCCACGTGGGTGTGGCGGGGAGCGGGGATCTCGATCGGGAGCTTTCCCTTCACCGGCTCGGTCTACTACTGGGCCAGAGTCAACACCTACGTGCTTGGGCGCAGAGCGCGGCCGCGTCCCGGTGACACCGTCCTGTTCGGTACGGGCCCCGGAAGCGTGGGAACGAGCCTGCACATAGGCATCGTCGAGGGCGTGTACCCGGGGTACCTCGTCACGATCGAAGGCGACAGCCGCCACGGCGTCCGTCGCTTCGTCGTGCCGATTCGCCGTCCCCAGGCGGTCGGTGAGCCCGGCGGTATCTACGCCTATGCCTCGCCCGCACCGCGAGCACGTGCTTCGAGCGCTCGGGCCCGAGCCGCGCGGGGTGCGCAGGCTCATGCTTCGAGCCCGAGAGGACCAAGCTTGAGCGCGGCGCAGCTCCGCCGCGCGCTCGCCCGTCAGGCCGAGGCGAGGAGACTGAGCCCCGGGGATCGTCGCCTGAACCGCACGATCGATTCCCTGCGCGCGTTTCAGCACATGCCCCAACGCATCGGGGGAGTGACGATCGAATGGACCAGCGTGAACCCCAGGGGCCGTATCCTCGTCGCCGTCGTCTCCCGCCACTCGCCCGCCTTCGCCCAGGGCGTCTGGCAACGCTTCCTCGCGCGCTACCACGACTCCGGCCGTGCCTACGCGGTCGCCTATTACTCGCCACGCGGCTAACCGGTTCTCGCGGCTTCAGCCGCAGAGCCGTAGACAGCTTGGCGTGGCGCATGGCGCCCTGGTCCCACTCGTAAGGAGCAGAGTCGATCGCAGGGACTGGGCGGACCGTCCCGCTCGCACCGAGGAACCGTTCGCGCAGACGCTGAAGTTGGAGGGCTTGAGACTCCCTCGAACTACTAACGAGTGTGGTTCGCCCTCTCGCTGGAGTGGCGTCCGCATCCCACCTGCGCCTTAACTCCGTCGACGCGCACAACGATGCGTGCCACAAGGCCACTCAGCGCTTCAGCGTCACGCGAAAGCTCTTCGCACGACGCCACCGCTGGTGAAGCTGACCTTCGCCAGCACGGTGACCTTCGTGTGGCGCTTCAGCAGCGCCCGGCCTGCTGCGTTGAGCCTGATCTTCACGTGCGTGCTTCGGCCGGCCCGAGCCCTGAACGACGCTGAGCCGTAGCCTTTCGTCGTTGCGGACGCGGCCAGCGCCCGAGCGGCGCCGTTCCACGGAGCGTTCTGCAGGGAGACCCGCCCCTCGCAGTTGGCGACCAAGCACTGCAGCGGGATGGTCGCAACCCCATGCTTGACGGGGACCGAACCGCCGAGGAGTCTTACCGCTGGCCGCGAGGGACCGGGCGACCCGGTCGTGAGGTCGGCGTTCATCAGCACGCCCAAGTTCTGGCCGGCGATCTGGCGAGTGTTGGGGATCGCGTTGGGACTGGGCGCCTGAAGGCCCTGCTCAGTCGGCCCGGGGTAGGTGGCGTAGAGGCTCGACGCCGCGGCGTCGGAGTCGAGCGGGATCGGCACGTTCGGCGCTTCGATCTCGAGGGCGAGCGCGTCGGAGCTCTGAATCGTGCTCGTGTCTCCCGGCGCCGGGTTCGGATCGAGCTGAACCGGCAGCCGCGTCGCAACCTGCGTGATCGCGTTGGCCTGCGGCGTGAACTCAGGCCCGTAGGCCTCGAGATACGGCCCGGTGACGGTCTTCGAGTGTGAAGGGTCGCCGGTCTGGTAGTAGTTGAAGCGAACTACGTTCACTCGCATCTTGCCGGTGATGTTGCCTACCTTGACGCGTATCGCGGTGACGGTGCCGCTTACGGGGGCGAACAGCGTGTCCGCGCCGGAGCCGAAGTAGGTGAACATGCACGATTGCGAGCCCTGGGGGAGGCCGTAAGCGGGAATCCCCGCGCTGCACACGTCTCCCGCGGTGTTGTTCGGCGGCAGGTGGTTCAGATCGGCGCCGAACGTCCCGGCCGCCGCGCCGGCGGCCGGGACGACAGAGACCGACAGGGTGAGGGCGCCGATGGCGGCGAGCAGGATTCGTCTCATGCGCTCATCTTGCTCGGGCGAACCGCACCCGACCTCAGTGCGGGCACTGAAAACGGCCGTTCTCAGCTCTTCAGGGAGATGCTCCCCAGGATCGTCGTGCCGGACCCGGCTGCGGACCGGATGGTGAGCTTGCCGCCGAGCGCCCCGATCCGGTCGGTCATGTTCTGCACCCCCACACTCCCTCGCGCCACCGCGGTGTCGTAGCCCTGCCCGTCGTCTGCAACCTCGAAGAGCAGGGAGCGCCCTCGCTCGGCGAGCTCGATCTTCGCCTTCGCGCCTTCCCCAGCGTGCTTGGCGGCGTTCTGGAGCGCCTCCAGACAACAGAAGTACACCGCGGCCTCGAGCTCGGGTGGATAGCGCCCCGCGCCGTCGCACCGAAGCTCGGTCGGGATCGCGGCCCGCTCGACCGCTTCGCGCAGCGCTCCGGGCAGCCCCTCGTTCTCGAGCACCGCGGGGTAGATGCCGTGCGCCAGGTCGCGCAACTCGGAGAGCGCCTCGGAGAGGTCCGCCCGAAGCTCGTCGTGCATCGCCGTGGCCGCGCCCGGATCCTTGCCGATCAGGCGCGCCGCCATCCCGAGCTTGAGTCCGAGCAGCACGAGCTGTTGCTGCGCGCCGTCGTGCAGGTCGCGCTCCACGCGACGGCGCTCGCTGTCGGCGGCTGCGACCACTCGCGCCCGCGAGGCGCGCAGTTCCTCCGCGCGGAGCTGGAGGTCCGCGAGCGATGCCTGCAGCGCCGAGGTCAGCTCGAGGTTGTCGTTGCGCAACGCCTCGCGTTCGCGGAGGCCGCGCACCATGTCGTTGAAGCTCGTGGTCAGCACGCCGAGCTCGTCGTCGCTCGTCACCGGGACGGGATGCTCCAGATCGCCTGCCGCCGCTCGTGCCGTCGCGCTGGTCAGCGTTCGCACGGGACCGACCACCGAATCCGTCACCGCACGGATGAGGACCGGCGTGAACGTCAGCGCGATCAGGCCTGCGATCGCGACTGCACCGAGCATCCGCGATGTCGGACTGTGCCCGATGCTTCCGATCGCTTGGCTCATCAGCACGGCAAACGAAGTCGTCACCGCCAGCGCCAGCAGCACCTTCTGCCGTATCCGGACCTGCGGTCGGCGGACCCCCTCCGCCGCGGGCACGACCCTCGCCGCATCCTCGACCATCGGACGAAGCATCGCCTCGCCGACGAAGAACATGTAGACGGCAGTGACCGCGATCCCGAGCTGCGTGAAGATCCAAGCCACCGGGAAACCGCTGGAGCCGAGGTGATAGTGCCCGACGGCCCAGACCACGGCGGGGACCAGGAGGACACTCACCAGCACGAAGCAACGCGGCAAGGCGCGCCTGATGACCGTGACACCAGCGCGCCACGCCACCGACGCCGCGTCCTCGCGACGACCGTCGCGGATCCAGCCGACGAGCGGCCGAGCGTCGCGCCATATGAGCGCGAACGGAACGCCGCAGCCCACGGCAATGGCGGCTTCCACCATCAGGAGGAGAACCAGCGGCGGGCGGAATGACTGCGCGAGCAGGCGGGTAGCCACGACGGCGGAGAGGAGCCCCCCCGCGAGCGCCAGGAACCCCAGCCACACCAGCACGACCGAGACGTATCCGGTCCCAAAACGCGCGTAGAGGCGGTCGACCACGCCCGGGCTGACTCGCTCGCGTGTCGATTCGCCGCTCAAGCTGCCCTCTGCTGCGCCTGTTTTCCGAACTGACTTTGGTATGAGACTCTGGGCTTTCAGTGCTACTACCGAGCGCGAAATGAGTGCGGTGCGCGATCCTACGGGTCGTTTGACGCCTACGCTCTTGATAGTCGATGATCACGAGGGCCTTCGGTGCTTCGCGCGAGCGATGCTCGGCGCCGAGGGATTCGAGGTGATCGGCGAGGCGGCCGACGGTGAGGCGGCGCTCGCTGCCGTGCCGGCGCTGCACCCCGACGTGGTGTTACTCGACGTCCAGCTTCCCGGCATCGATGGATTCGAGGTCGCCCAGCATCTCGCCCGGTCGCCTGACCCGCCGAGTCTTGTGCTCATGTCCTGCAGGCACGCGTCCGACTACGGCCCGCGGATGGCGGATTCGCCGGCGCGCGGCTTCCTTCCCAAGCACGAGCTGTCGGGGGCGGCGGTGGCGGCGCTCGTCGCACAGGCATCTCCCGGCGTCTGACCGGCGCGGGAGCGTTGACGTGCGCCTGGTCGTCGCCGATGACTCGCTGCTCTTCCGGGAGGGTCTCGTTCGGCTGCTCTCCGAGCAGGAGTTCGAGGTGCTCGCGCAGGCCGACAACGCCGATGACCTGGTGCGCCGTGTCGGCGGTCTGCGTCCCGATGCGGCAGTGGTGGACATGCGGATGCCCCCGACGTTCTCCGACGAGGGTCTGGCGGCGGCGCTCGAGATCGGCGAGCGCTATCCGGAGGTGGGCGTCGTGGTCCTCTCGCAGTACGTCGAGTCGGGCTACGCGATGCGGTTGCTGGAGCGCGGGAGCGCCGGGCGCGGTTACCTGCTCAAGGACCGCGTCGGCGACCTCGACGAGTTCGCGCGTGCGATCCGGCGGATCGGCGAGGGTGGCTCGGTCGTGGACAGCGAGGTGGTCGCGGCTCTGGTCGGTCGCCGCCGAGCGACGGGACCGCTGGACGAGCTGACCGAGCGCGAGCGTGAGTGCCTGGCGCTGATGGCCGAGGGCCGCTCGAACGCCGGGATCTGCGAGCGGATCTGCCTCAGCCCGCGGACGGTGGAGAGCCACGTGCGCACGATCTTCCGCAAGCTCGATCTCGACGAAGAGCCCGACGATCACCGCCGAGTACTCGCGGTGCTTGCCTACCTGCGCGCCTAGCGCGCCAGGCCGCACACGCCCCGAGACACGCGGCGGGCGAAGAACGCGACCCGGTCGAGCTCCGGAGGGACGTGCGCGGCGCCGTCGCTGAAGGCGATCGTGCCGTCGGGGCCCTGGAGCGTGTAGGAGAAGATGGTCATCGGTCCGGGCGGGAGGCGGAGGTTTCGCATGGTGTCGGGCGCGATCGCCCGGGCGAGGTCGCGCGCCTCGAGCAGGAGATCGCTCGGCAGCAGCCGGGGGGCCCCGCCGTTGCAGCGCACGGTTCCGCCGTCGCTGACCACGAGGGCGACGCGCGCGCCCGGGCCGCCGCCGATGCGCTGAAGGGCGAAGAGGTCGGGAGACCGGACGCCGCCGCAGCTCGCCACCGCGCCGGCGGCGAGGGCGAGACAGACGAGCAGCACGGTCCGCATGCGGCCATGGTGCCCCATCCGGCGGGGCGGCCCGCTCACGGGCGTAGCATGGAGGAGTAATGGTCGCCCTCGGCGCCCTCCTCGCGATCCTCGGCGGCGTGCTGCTGGTGGCCGAGGCACACCTGCCCACTGCCGGGGTACTCGGCGTGCTCGGCACCGTCGCCCTGGCCGGCGGCCTCGTGCTGGCGCTCGGCGCGGTCGGTGGTATCGCTCTGGCGGTGCCGGTTGGCCTGGCCGTGGCGGCGGTTTGCGCGGCCCTCGTCGTACTCGCCGCGCGCAAGACCAGCGCCGCCCGGCGCAGGCGGGTACGCTCGGGCCCGGAGAGCCTCGTCGGCCGGATCGGCGTGGTGCGGGGCGCCAGCGGCGCGGTCGAGCACGTCTTCGTCGACGGCGCGTTGTGGCGCGCGCGCCCGAGCTGGCAGGATGAGGAGCAACGGGCGCTGCAGGCCGGCGATCCCGTGGTCGTGGAAAGAGTCAACGGGCTGACGCTGTCGGTCCGACCCGCCGAAGAGTGGGAGGTCCCCCTGTGAGCATCGTGATCTTCGTCGTCATCGCCTTGTTGGTGATAGCGCTGTTCGTCCTATCCTCCTCCGTCCGTGTGCTGCGCGAGTACGAGCGCGGCGTGGTCTTCCGCCTCGGGCGCCTCGTCGACCAGAGGGGGCCCGGGCTCATCCTCCTCGTGCCCGGGATCGATCGAATGGTCCGCACCAGCCTGCGCACCATCACGCTGACCATCCCGCCCCAGGAGATCATCACCCGCGACAACGTCACCGCGCGCGTCACCGCGGTCACCTACTTCAAGGTGGTCGACCCCAACCGATCGGTGGTCGAGGTCGAGGACGTGGTCTCCGCCACCTCGCAGATCGCCCAGACCACGCTGCGCTCCGTGCTCGGCAAGGCAGAGCTCGACACGCTGCTCTCCGAGCGCGAGCGCCTCAACGAGGATCTTCAGCAGATCATCGACGAGCAGACCGAGCCGTGGGGCATCAAGGTGAGCACGGTGGAGATCAAGGACGTCGAGATCCCCGACTCGATGCAGCGGGCCATGGCGCGCCAGGCGGAGGCCGAGCGCGAGCGGCGAGCGAAGATCATCAACTCCGAGGGCGAGTTCCAGGCCGCCGCCAAGCTGGCCGACGCCGCCGACGTCATCTCGCGCAACCCGACCTCGATCCAGTTGCGCTACCTGCAGACGCTGATCGAGGTGGGCGTCAACCAGAACTCGACGATCGTCTTCCCGCTACCGATCGACCTGATCGGGCCGCTGCTCGACGCGGTCAAGCCCGGCGGCGGAGCGTCGTCTGAGGCCGACGGCGAGGACAGCGCGCCCGCCCGGCGCGCCGAGCTGCCGCCCGAGCCCGCGCCGGTGCCCGCTCCGGCCGAGCTGCCGGCCTCGCGCGCGTAGGCGTGGGTCCCGGGAGCCGGCCTCACACCAGCGGAACGAACCGCACGCTCTCGAGCTCCTCGCGCTCGAGCGCTCCGTCGCGGCGACGGCGGACGAGCACCAGCCGCTGCGCCTCTCGTCCGACGGGGATGACGAGGCGCCCACCCGGCGCGAGCTGCGCCTCGAGGGCACCCGGCACCTCGCGCTCGGCGGCCGCCGCGACGTTGATCGCGTCGTAGGGAGCGGCCTCGAGGTGCCCATCGCGCCCGTCGCCGCGGATCACCGAGACGTTCTGGACGCCAGCGGCGGCGAGGTTGGCCCGCGCCCGCTCGGCGAGCTCGGCGTGACGCTCGACGCTCCACACGCGGCGCGCCAGGCGGCCGAGCAGGGCGGCGTGGTAGCCCGAGCCGGTGCCCACGTCGAGCACTCGCTCGTCGCCGGTCAGTTCGAGCAGCTCGCACATGCGCGCGACGACCAGCGGCTGGGAGATCGTCTGCCCGGCCGCGATCGGCAGCGGCTCGTTGTGCCATGCCTCGGCGTGCTGCTCGGGCGCGACGAAGCGCTCGCGGGGCACGGAGGCCATCGCGTCGAGCACCCGACGATCGCTGACGTGCGGCCTCAGCCGGTCGAGCAGGCGCTGGTGGGCCGAGCGCTCGTCGCTCATCGGTCCCCGGCGGTCGCTCCGTCGCTCAGACGACCACCGCCGCGCCCCCGCGCCGCGGATCGCCACCGCCCGAGAAGGCGCCCGTGATGGCGTCGCGATCGGCCGCCTGGACCCCACCGAAGAACACGTTCAGCGCGCGGAAGCGCGCCAGCGGCCAGCCGGTCGCCTCGAGCTCGTCCGCGGGCACGCCCGGCTCGGCGTAGAGCTTGCCCGCCTCCAGGTGCACCCGGGGACGCTCGACCGCCGGTCCGGCGGCCAGCCCGTGGTCGACCACGCCCACGATCGTCTGCAGGATGGCGGAGCGGATGCGGTTCGAGCCGGCGCTGCCGAGCACGAGTTGCGGCGCGCCCTCGTTCAGGACCACCGTCGGGGCCATCATGCTCGGCATCCGCCGTCCCGGCGGGTGCCGGTGGAACCCGAGCGGGTTCAGGTCCTCCTCTCCCATCATGTTGTTCAGGTGGATGCCGGTCCCCGGCACGACGATTCCCGAGGACGCTCCGTTGGAGCACGTGACGCTGCACGCCCATCCGTCCGCGTCGAGCACGGAGATGTGGGTGGTCGAGCCGAGCCTGCCGCGGAGGAACTCGTCGAGGAAGTCGGGGCGCGCGAGCCCGGCGAGGAAGTCCGGGGTGCGCTCGGACTGGGCGTGCTCCATGGCGTCGATGACCTCGGCGAGCGCCGGGGGCCCGGGGCCCGAGTCGAGCAGCGCGAGCGCATAGGCGATGAGGGTCCCGCCCGCGGAGGGCGGCGGGTTCGTGAGCACCTCGCGGCCGCGGTAGGGCACGCGCACCGGCGCACGGTCGACGACGGCGTAGGCCGCGAGGTCCTCTCGGGTGAGCGAGCCGCCGTGCTCGGCGAGCCGGTCGACGACGGCTGCGCCGACCTCGCCCGTGTAGAAGGGGTCGGGGCCGTCCCGCGCGAGTCGCTCGAGCGCGTCGGCGAGCTCGGGCTGCACACAGCGCTCGCCGGGACGGAGAGGGCGCCCCGGGGGTGCGAAGAGCGCCGCGGCCTCCGGCGTGGCGGCGAGGATCGGACCGAGGATCTCGAAGATGTAGCCCTGCTCGGGCGTGACCACCACCCCCTCCCGGGCGTGTGCCGCCGCCCCCGCCGCAAGGTCGGCGAGCGGGAGGGAGCCGAAGCGCTCGGCGGCGGCGTGGACGCCGGCCGGGGTGCCGTAGGCGCCGACGGAGGAGGCGCCCACGTTGAACCTCTGCACCACGTCGCCGAAGGAGACGTCGATGGGCACGAGCGGCTCACGGCGCGCGGGATGGGCACCGCGCCCGGGCGCCTCGACGAAGAAGTCGAGCAGAGTCGCCTCCCCCGCGGGAGTGACCACCAGCATGTACCCGCCCGCCCCAAGCCCCGTGAGCAGCGGCTCGGCCACGAACGAGGTGAGCATCGCCCCCAGCGCCGCATCAACCGCGTTACCCCCCGCCCGCAGAGCATCCGCGCCCGCCTCCGCACTAAGCGGATGACCCGCCGCCACCACACCCCGAGCCGGAGTCACCGAACCCCCAGCCAGGTGCTCCTGGGCCCGAGAGCCAAGCATGACGGGCGCCCAATCGACCGCAGGTTGATGGGTCGGAACGCAGGGAGCGTGGCGTGCGCAAGCACGCGAGCGACGACGGGCACCGACGGCGAAGCCGTTGGTCGGACCCTCAGGCGCCGGCTATCGGGCTCAGGAGCGGGGGAGGAATTCGGGGATGTCGATATCCGTAACCTCTTCGATCCGGCTGCGCCGGGACGCCGGCTCCGAACCACGCCGGCTCACGCGCGGCTCGCCGGCCGGCTCGCGCAGCTCGCGCCGGGGCCGAGCCGCGGGGGGCTCCTCGGCCCGACTCGGGCGCCGGGTCTCGTTCCCGTAGCCCGTGGCCACCACAGTGATCCAGACCTGCTCGTCGAGCTTCTCGTCGACCATCGCGCCGAAGATGATGTTCGCCTCGGGGTGTGCGGCTTCCGAGACCGCCTGGGCGGCCTCGTTGACCTCCCACAGCGAGAGGTCGCGCCCACCGGTGATCGACAGGAGGATCGAGTGCGCGCCCTCCATGCTCGTCTCGAGCAGCGGTGAGGCGACCGCCTGCTCGGCGGCGTCGATCGCCCGGCGCTCGCCGGTGCCCATGCCGATCCCGAGCAGCGCGGGACCGGCCTCGGACATGATCGTGCGCACGTCGGCGAAGTCGAGGTTGATCAGCCCGGGGAGGGTCACGAGGTCGGAGATGCCCTGCACGCCCTGGCGCAGCACATCGTCGGCGACCTGGAAGGCGTCGACCATCGACGTGCCCCGATCGAGCACGGAGAGGAGGCGGTTGTTGGGAACGACGATCAGCGTGTCGACCTCGGCGGCGAGGGCCTCCACCCCACCCTCGGCCTGCTCGCGCCGCCGCGAGCCCTCGAAGCCGAAGGGCTTGGTGACGATGCCGACGGTGAGCGCACCAACCTCCCGAGCGATCCGGGCCACGACCGGAGCGGCGCCCGTGCCGGTGCCCCCGCCCGCTCCGGCGGTGATGAAGATCATGTCCGAGCCCTTGAGGAGCGCCTTGAGCCGGTCGTACTCCTCCATCGCCGCCGCGCGACCGAGATTCGGATCAGAACCCGATCCCAGCCCGCGCGTGACCTGCTCGCCGATGTGGAGCGTGGTGTGCGCCGCGGAGAGCTGCAAGGACTGCAGGTCGGTGTTGACGGCGAGGAACTCGACGCCCTCGACCTCGGCCTCGACCATGCGGTTGACCGCGTTGACTCCCGCGCCGCCCACACCGACCACCCGCAGCACCGGCGCGCCCACCGCGAGAGCGGGAGCCGGCGCGGCATGGCGGCCGTGCGCCCCCGCCGCCGTGCGCGGCACCCCCGCGGGATCGGCGTCCCGGGCGGGAGCGCGACGCTCGAGGATGTCGTCGGGGATCTCCGCCGAGAAGGCGTAGCGCAGACGCTCCTGCGGAGAGGGGATGCGCGGCTCGGGCTCCTCCTCGGGCATCGGCGGCGGCGGGGAGACCTCGAGCGCCGGATGCCGCCGCGGCGAGTCTGCGGTGGCCGCCTCCGCGACGGCCTCGGGGCGGCCGTCCTCGCCTCCCTGCTCCTCGTCCGTCTTGCGGAACAGGGCGGCCAGGGGGCCCTCCCGCATGCTCGCGCGCTTACCGCTTGCCATTGCCGAGGACCTCCTTCGCGAGCTGCCGGTAGGCGTGGGCCGCGGTGCCGTCGGGCTCGTACTTGAGCACGGACATACCCTTGACCGGCGCCTCGGCGAAGCGGATCGTCTTCTTGATCCGCGAGGCGAAGACGCGGTCGCCGAAGTTCTCCTCGAGCATCTCGATGGCCTCCTTGGCGTGGAGCGTGCGCGAGTCGACCAGCGTGGGCAGGATGCCCACGATGTCTACGTCCGGGTTCAGGTTCTCGCGGATCATCCCCAGCGTGTTCTGGAGCTGGATCAGCCCCCTCATGGACAGATACTCGCACTGGACGGGGACGATCACCTTGTTTGCCGCAGTTAGCGCGTTAATCGTCAGCAGCCCGAGACTCGGGGGGGTGTCGATGAAGATGAAGTCGTAGTCCTCGGCGATCGCCTTGAAGGCCTTCTGCAGCGAGCGCTCGCGGCCGATCTGAGTCGACATCGCGATCTCGGCGCCGGCGAGGTCGATCGAGGCGCAGGCGACGTCGACCTCTCGCTTGCGGATCACCTCGCGGATCGAGATGTGGTGTACGAGGACGTCGTACATCGACTTCTCGAGCGTGTCGGGGTCGATGCCCTGGGACATCGTGAGGTTGCCCTGCGGGTCCATGTCGCAGCAGAGCACGCGATGACCCTCCTCCGCGAAGGCCACGGCGAGGTTCAGCGTGGTCGTGGTCTTGGCGACGCCACCCTTCTGGTTGGCGAACGCGATCACCTTGGCCTGCTGGCTCACGGCTGACTCCATGCGTCGGGATGGCCCATACGAGCGTCCTATTCGCAGGCGTCATGGCGATTCCTTCCCGCGGGTAGCCTCAACGGCGCCGATGGCCGCCCTCCTCGACAAGCGCCTGATCGTCGTCACCGGCAAGGGCGGCACGGGGAAGTCGACCGTGGCGATCGCGCTGGGGATGCTCGCCGCGCGGCGCGGGCTGCGCACGATCGTCGCCGAGGTGGCGAGCCAGGACCGGGCGGCGCGGGCCTTCGACCGCGACGCTCCGCTCTTTCGCGAGGAGGAGCTCGCGCCCGGGCTGTTCGCGATCTCCATTTCCCCCGAGCGCGCGATGGCGGAGTACCTGAAGCTCAAGGCCGGTCCCGCGGGCGACATCCTGGCCTCGAGCCGGACCTTTGGGCTCTTCGCGGCCGCGACGCCGGGGATGCGCGAGCTCCTGACGATCGGCAAGGTGTGGGAGCTCGCCCAGCTCGAGCGCCGCACCCGCGGGGCGGCCCGCTACGACCTGGTGATCCTCGACGCGCCGGCCACCGGACACGGATTGGGCATCATGCGCACCCCGAAGACCTTTGCCGACCTCTCGCGGGTCGGCCCCATCGCCCAGCAGGGCCGCGCGATCCACTCGAGCCTCTCCGATCCCGACTTCACCGGCGTCATCGCCGTCGCCCGAGCGGAGGAGATGGCCGTGAGCGAGACGCTCGCACTGGCCGAGGCGCTGCGCGCCGAGCTGGGGATGGAGCTCGACCGGGTGGTGGTCAACGCCCTCTTCGCGGAGCGCTTCAGCGCCCGCGAGCGCCGAACGCTCGCGGCGCGGGCGAGGAGCCTCAACGGCACGGCGCCCGTGGGCCGCGCGGCGGTGCGGGCCGCGCTGTCGGAGCGCACGCGCGTCGAGCGACAGCACGAGCAGCTCGAGCGCCTCGCGCTCAGGGGCGGAGCCGCCCCGGTCGGGCTGCCGTTCCTCTTCGCCCCCGAGCTCACGCGCACGGACGTCGAGCGACTCTCGCTCGAGCTCGAGGACGCGCTGTGAACGTCGCCGACCTGCTCGAGGGCAAGAGAGTGTGCATCTGCGCCGGCTCGGGCGGCGTGGGCAAGACCACGACCTCGGCGGCGATCGCGATGGGCATGGCGGCCCGCGGGCTCAAGGTCGGGGTGGTGACCATCGACCCCGCTCGCCGCCTGGCCACTTCGCTCGGACTGGAGGATCTCGGCAACGAGCCGCGCCGCGTCGAGCCCGAGCGGTTCGCGGAGCACGGCCTCGAGATGAAGGGAGAGCTGTGGGCGATGATGCTCGACGCCAAGCGCACCTTCGACGAGCTGATCGACCGCCTTGCACCCGACACTGCAACGCGCGACGAGATCCTCTCCAACCGGATCTATGAGGAGCTCTCGGGGGCGGTGGCCGGCTCCCAGGAGTACACGGCGATCGCCAAGCTCTACGAGCTCGACCGCGAGGGAGGCTTCGACCTGCTCGTGCTCGACACGCCGCCCTCGCGCAACGCACTCGACTTCCTCGACGCCCCCGACCGGCTCACCGACTTCTTCGAGGGTCGTGCGCTCAAGGTGTTCCTGCGCCCCACCGGCCTGGGGATGAAGATCGTCGGACGGGGCACGGGGGTGGTGTTCGGGGTGCTCAAGCGCGTGACCGGCATCGACCTGCTGCAGGACCTCTCCGTGTTCTTCCGCGCGCTCGGCGGCCTCGTCGACGGGTTCCGCGAGCGCGCGAAGCAGGTGAAGAAGCTGCTCGGGGATCCGAGCACGACGTTCCTGCTCGTCACCTCGCCCGAGCGCGAGCCCGTCGACGAGGCGATCTTCTTCTGGTCCAAGCTCGAGGAGGCGCGGATGCCCTTCGGCGGTCTGGTGGTCAACCGCGTTCACCACGACGCGCTGGGCGACGCGAGCGTGGAGGACGTCGCCGCGGCGCTCGACGGAGAGCTCGATCCGAAGCTCGCGCTCAAGGTCGCCGAGAACCTGCGCGACTACCACGTCCTCGCCGTCCGCGACCGGGGCAGCATCGCCCGGCTCGGCGAGCAGCTCGACTCGCCCCCGACCATCGAGATCCCGCACCTCGACGACGACGTGCACGACATCGACGGGCTCCTCCAGATGCAGCGCTACCTGTTCGCGAGCGACACGGAGCGCGAGAAGCTGCTGGCCGACGTGGTGAGCTGAGCCGAGGCCCTTAGCCCACCGCGACGGGCTCGGCGAGCTCCTCGTCGGCGATGGCGCGCAGGTCGGAGTCGAGGTGTCCGCAGAGCACGTCGCCGAGGAGCGCCCGGGTGTGGGCCGCCATCTCCGCGACGAGAGCCGCGGCGTCCGGGTCGGCGGCGGCGACCCCGGCGATGTGGGCGCGCTCGAGAGAGGCGGCGTGGGCCACGCGCTCGGCGAGCGCCGCCCGCTCGGCGGGGTGCGCGCACAAGGCCGCCAGGCGCTGGGCCAGGCGCCCGGAGGAGGGCCCTTCCGGTTCGAGCAGCGCGCGCAGGGCGAGCAGGTGGTCGGTGAGCGCCTCGAGCGGACGCGTACGCTCGCACGCCAGCTCGAACCGGTGAAGCGCCCATGCCATCTCTCCGCTGCGCGGGGTGCGACGGGTGACGAGGTTGAGAAAGGCGCGCAGCTCGTCCTCCTGGGGAGCGGTCAGCCGCGCCTCGCCGTGGCGCCCGCCCCCACCCGGGCCGAGCGACTCGGGGCGCCACGGACCGCCGTCCGCGCGGGTCCAGCTCAGCGGACCGAGCGCCACTCCCCCGGGTTCGAACAGGCGGAGCCCGGTCAGCAGCCGGCGGAACCGCGGCCGGGCGGCCGCTCCCGGGGACGAAGAGTCGCCGGTGGGCTCCTCCCGCTCGAGCACGACGAGGGCGGCGGCCTCCGAACGCTCGCCGGAGAGGCCCCACACGGCCTGGGGCGGGGCGTCGGGGAGCGTCTCGCCTCGCACGAGCGCCAGCCCTCCGCCGAGGGCGACCTCCGGGGAGTCGGGCCGAAGCCCGAAGAGCGGGGTCAGAGTCGTACTCGAGGTGCGGCCGGCGTAGACGGCGGCCTCGAGCTCGCCGTAGGCGCGGGCGAAGCGCTCGGGAGCGAGCTCGAACTCGCTGCTCTCGCCGAACGCCTCGCCGAGGAGCGCGCTCAGCGCGGCGTCGGCTCGCTCGCGCGGCGAGGAGCCGCGCCGCGAGGGCTCCTCGCGCGCGGCGAGGTAGCGGTCGAGTCCGCCGAGGGACTCGAGCCCGCGGACGGCCGGCGCGTAGCTCTCGAGCGCCGACAGGGCTCCGAGCCGCGCGCGGATGAACTCCGCCGTGAGCGGCCGGTAGCAGTACAGCGGCGTCCGGCGGCGGCCACCGGACTCCTCGACCACCTCGAAGGGCACCTCGGCGCCCGCCGCGGTGTCGCGGGCGAGGTGCAGCGCCGCGTCACGGGCAAAGGAGAGAAGCGCGCCGTGCAGCGAGCGGTTGCGCATGGCTGCGACGTTTCGCCACGGCGCACCTCCCTCCTGCCCGGCGCACGCGCGTTTGCGGCGCCGCGTCGCTCAGACGAGCGCGGCGGCGGGCTCGGGCTCTGGCTCGGACACCGGGCAGTCGGCCCCGAGCCAGCGGCTGCCGTAGGTGCGCATGCCCTCGATGATCGGCACGAGCGCGCGTCCCTTCTCGGTCAGCGCGTATTCCACCCGCGGCGGCACCTCCGGGTAGGTCCTGCGGGCGACGATCCCCTCCTCCTCCAGGCCGCGCAGCCGGATGGAGAGCGTGCGCGGGCTGATGCCGCGCAGCGAGCGCTCGAGCTCGCAGAACCGGGCGCGGCCGGCCGCGAGGTCACGGATGATGAGAAGCGTCCACTTCCCGCACACCACCTCCGCGGTGCGGCAGACCGGACACGAGTCGTCAGAGGCCATACGTCCCAGGATAGCGCGACACTATACGAAGTGAAGTACCACGGACGAGGCCGTCGGCGAGCACCGCGACCCGCGGGAGGATCAGAACGTCGCAGGCTCGGGGCGGGCGGGCGGGGGCGCGGCGGCGGCGGCCTCGCGTGCCTGGGCGACGTCATCCATCGAGGTCGACCGGCGCCCCTCGGAGGCGACGAGGAGCTTGAAGTCGTGGGGGCTCGTGGCCACGCGCAGGGCGTCCTGCATCGCGATGCGACCCGCCTGGTAGTGGTTGAGGAGCGCTTGGTCGAAGGTCTGCATCCCGTAGTACTCCCCTTCGGCGATCACCTCGCGCAGGCGGCCGGTCTGCTCGGGATCCATGATCATGTCCCGCACCCGGCCCGTCATCCGCAGGATCTCCACCGCCGCGACCCGCCCGCGGCCGTCGGGGGTGGGCACGAGGCGCTGGGAGACGATCCCCTTGAGCGTGCCGGCGAGCATCGCGCGCACCTGCTGCTGCTGGTGCGGCGGGAAGAAGTCGATGATGCGGTTCACCGTCTCCGGCGCGTCCAGCGTGTGGAGGGTGGAGAGCACGAGGTGGCCGGTCTCGGCGGCGGAGAGCGCGGTGTGCACCGTCTCCTCGTCGCGCATCTCGCCGATGAGGATGACGTCGGGGTCCTGGCGCAGGACGCGCCGCAGCGCGCGCTTGAACGACTCCGTGTCGTTGCCCACCTCGCGCTGGTTGATGATCGAGCGCTTGTCGGGATGGAGGAACTCGATCGGGTCTTCGATCGTGACGATGTGCTTCGGCTCGGTCACGTTGATCTGGTCGATCATCGCCGCGAGGGTGGTCGACTTACCCGAGCCCGTGGTGCCCGTCACGAGGATGATCCCGCGCTCCTCGCGAGCGAGCTCGCAGATCGACGGCGGGAGCCCGAGGTCGTCGACCGAGCGGATGGAGAAGGGGATCGCGCGGGCGACGATGGAGGTCGAGCCGCGCTGACGGAAGGCGTTGACGCGAAAGCGGGCCAGCCCCTCGATCGCGTAGGAGAAGTCCACCTCGTTGTCACGCTCGAACTCCGAGAGCTTCTCGGAGTCGGGCAGCATCTGCCGAAGCGTCGCCTCGGTGTCGTTGCGGTCGAGGACCTCGGAGTTCGGGAGCGGCGTCAAGGAGCCGTTGACGCGGACCAGTGGCTGCGCGGGAACCTTGAGGTGGAGGTCCGAGCCTCCCGAGACGACGAGGTGGCGAAGCGCGGAGTGGAGGTCGAACACGGTCCTTGCATCGGCGCGCGGCCGGCGAGGCTTGAGCGGCCGAGGTGTACGCTTCTACACATGCGAACCAACATCGAGATCGACGACGAGGTGATGAATCAGGCACGAAGGGTCGCCGGTACCCGCACGAAGCGAGAGACCGTCGATCTGGCCCTGCGCGAGCTCGTGGCGCGCCGACGCCAGCGTGACATCCTCGACCTGCGCGGGCGCATTAGCTGGGAGGGTGACCTCGAGGCGAGCCGGCGCGGGCGATCGGGGTGATCGCCGTCGACACCAGCGTCTGGATCTCCTTCCTGCGCGGAGTCGACTCCCCTCCGGTGGCCCGACTCACGGAGCTCCTCGAAGCCGGAGCACCGGTCGCGCTCACCGACGTCGTTCTCGCCGAGCTGCTGCAGGGCGTGAGCTCCGACGCGGATGCCGCGACCCTCGAGGAGCGGCTGCTCGCCTTCCCCGTTCTCCGCCTCGAGAGGCTGGAGGATTTCTCGCTCGCCGCTGCCCTCTACCGCCGGGCGCGCGCGGCCGGCATCACGATCCGCAAGACGCTCGACTGCCTGATCGCCGCCCCGTGCGTGCGCGAGGGAGTGCCGCTCCTGCACGCCGACGCCGACTTCGACCGGCTCGCGCGGTGCACGGAGCTCGAGGTCGTCGTCGCGTGATCAGGCCACGTCGCGCAGCTTCTGGGCCTCCGCGAGTGACTGCAGCTTCTTGAGCGACTGGTTCTCGATCTGGCGGATGCGCTCGCGCGTGACGTTGAACGTGCGCCCCACCTCGTCCAGCGTGCGCGGATGCTCGCCGCCGAGGCCGTAGCGCAGCTCGAGCACCCGGCGCTCGCGGTAGCTCAGGTTCTCGAGCGCCTCGCGCAGCGCCTCCTTGGTGAGGATCTCCGCCGCCCGCTCGTACGGCGACTCGGCGCGCTCGTCGGCGATGAACTGGCCGAACTCCGACTCCTCCTCGTCACCGACCGGCTTCTCGAGCGAGACCGGCGCCTGGGCCGAGCGCTTGATGGAGTCGACCTCCTCAGGCTCGATGCCGGTGACGTCGGCGATCTCCTCCGGCGTGGGCTCGCGGCCGAGCTCGGTGACGAGCTTGCGCTCGGCGCGGCCGATCTTGTTGAGCTTCTCGACGACGTGGACGGGGATGCGGATCGTCCGCGCCTTGTCGGCCAGCGCCCGCGCGATCGCCTGGCGGATCCACCACGTCGCGTACGTGGAGAACTTGAAGCCCTTGCGGTAGTCGAACTTCTCGGCCGCGCGGACGAGGCCGAGCGTCCCCTCCTGGATCAGGTCGAGGAACGGAAGACCCTGGTTGCGGTAGTTCTTGGCGATGGAGACCACCAGGCGCAGGTTGGACTCGACCATCTTCTGCTTGGCGTCGAGGTCGCCGCGCTCGATGCGCTTGGCGAGGTCGACCTCCTCCTGGGCGGTGAGCAGGCGGACCTTGCCGATGTCCTTCAGGAAGAGCTGAAGGGAGTCGGTGGTCATGTCCGGCTTCAGGTCGAGCGCGGTCTTCGCCTTGCGGCGCGTCCGCTTGTCGGGCGCCCGCTCGACCGCGTTGGCGGCCGCGGTGGCCGGGTCGACCTCCTCGACGAGCTCGATCTCCGCCTTCTCGAAGTAGCCGTGCAGCTCCTCGATGTCCGACTCGTCGAGATCGATCTCGCTCACCGCGCTGGCGACCTCGCCGTAGGTGAGCACGCCGACCTGCTGGCCCTTGACGAGCAGACCCTTGATCTCTTCGAGCTCTTGAAGTTCAGCTACCGTCATGCCTCATCCGTCTCCGTCCGTCGCTCCGCTCCGCCGGGGTGGCGGGCGGCCCTTCGCAGGGAAGCGGTGCGCACGCGCAACCCCGCCGATTCAACAACCGCGACCGATAGTAGCGGCCCTTCGGGGGCGCACAAGGGAGCCGAGGCTCCCAGACGAACGGTCGCGTTCCGCTCCTCCGGCGAGCGCCGCCGAAGTGCGCCATCATGTCGCCATGGCTCGTAAGGACGAGGATCGCGACGGGGGCGTGCTGGCGGGTCTGCCGCGGTCGCGCCCGCAGCGGCGCAGCGGGAGGCGCAAGGCCGCCGCGGAGGCGTCGCCGGCCGCGACGGCAGGTGAACCACGGCGCGCGAAGGCGGCCGCGAGCAAGCGTTCCGCGAGCGCGGGAGCGAAGGCCTCCGCGAGCGCGGGAGCGAAGGCCTCGAAGCCGTCGGCGGCTCAGCGCCCGAAGGCGACGGGCGCCGCGGCGCCGAAGCGCCAGCCCGCGCAACCGCGCAACGTTCCGCCGCAGCCGGCGCGGTCCGCGCCTGCCCAGTCCCGCGAGGAGAGTGCGCATGCGCACCTCGTGGGCACGGCAGTCCAGGCGGCCGGCGAGCTCGCGCAGATCAGCGTGACGGTGGGTGCGCACGTGCTCCGCGGCGCGCTCTCCAAGCTGCCCCGCCCGTAGCGCCCCGCTCCGAGCCGGGAGCGACGGCGCTATCCTGCTGCCGTCTTGCCGAGCGGCCGTGCGTCCTGCGCGCGGCCGGCGGGGGAACCAGTGTGGGTCCGAGCAACGGGCCCGCGGGGGCGAATCGGCTCGGATTCGAGCCGTAGCGGCGTACTTCGTCGCGAGCCCGTCAGCTCACCCCGTAGGCGCGCCGTGCCATCGCCCCCATCTTTTCCGTGAGTCGATCCGTGTCCGCGAAGCTTGCCGTGCTGCTCACCCTGAGCGGCGCGCTCGCCCTGCCCGCCGCCGGCCGGGCCGCGGACGGGGGCGCCTCTCCCTCGAGCCCCGCACCGCCCTCCTCCCAGCCGTCCGGCGACTCGAGCGGCGTCACGCTGCAGGTGCGCCCGGTGACGCTCCTCGGGCGCGTCGTCCGCTTCGGCGGGACCGTGCCGCGCGGGCAGGAGGGAGCGACGGTGACGGTCCAGCGACGCGACGCCCGCGCGGGCTGGGTAGCCCTCGTGCAGGCGCGGAGCGCCGCCGACGGCTCCTTCGCCGCCCGGTGGCGGCCGCCGAGTGCCGGGCGGCTCGTCCTGCGGGCGCTCGCCTCCTCCGGTCGCAGGTCGATCCAGGCCGCCACCGCGACCCCGGGGGTCTCGCTCACCGTCTTCCGTCCCGCGCGTGCGACCTACTACGGGCCGGGCTTCTACGGCTCTCGGACCGCCTGCGGCGTGCGCCTGACGACCCGGACGCTCGGCGTCGCCCACCGCACGCTGCCGTGCGGCACTCGCGTCTCGATCCTCTACCGCGGCCACACCGTGACGGTGCCGGTGATCGACCGCGGCCCCTACGCCAACGGGGCGGACTGGGACCTCACCTCCGCCACCGCCCAGCGGGTCGGGCTCAGCTCCACCGCCACCATCGGAGCGCTCGCCGTCGGCGGGCGCTGAGGGTCTATCCCGCTGGGAATGTGCGTTCGGGGTGGCTACCGGCGCCGCGGAACGGCCGCACCGGACGTGCAGGTCCTAACGGGATAGGCCCTATAGGCCGCTCTCAGCGCCCGCGCCCGCCCGGCGCTCCTACGCCCCAGCCCTCGGACCGGGCCGCGAGGACAGCCTCCTCCGCCGCCTCGATCAGGACCTCGGCGCTCTCCCCGTCCTGCGGATGCAGCGCGAAGCCGATCGAGGCGAGCAGCGGCGCCCCCCGCCAGTCGGCGCCGCGCAGCGCCTCGGCGAGGCGACGGGCCAGCGACTCGGCCCCGCCGCGGGCGACGTCGTCGGCGATGATCCACGCCCGGCCGCCGTCCTCCCACGCGACGACATCGGGGGCACGGACCTCCGCCCGCACGGCCCGCGCGAGTCGCGCGAAGAGCGCCTCGAGGTGGAGCTCCGGCTCGGCGCCGGTGAAACGCTCGAGGTCCTCGAGCTCGGCGAGCAGCAGCGCGAAAGGACGAGCCGACGCGATCCTCTTCTCGAGTGCCGGGACCCAGGGTGAGGTGCCGTCGGCGCTCGCGGACGCGGGTTCCGGCGGCCGGGGAGCATCTGGCTCGAGGTCGAGCGTCGAGCGGGGCGGCGCTTGCACCGCCGCCGCGGCGACCACCCCGCACACGTGGGCGAGCCGGGCAGCCAGCTCGGCGACCTCCTCGGGCTCTGGCCCCTCGAGCGCCGTCCACGCCGCCGCCCACGTCACCTCGCGCAGGGCCTCGACGGCACGGAGACAGCCGGCGGCGTCGCTCGCACCGGCCAGACGCCCGCTCTGGGCGGCGAGGCCGGCGAGCTCGCCGCCCGGGCGCAGGCGGTCGAGCGCCGACTCGTCGCCGAGGGCGCGCGCGACCGCGCCGCAGAGCTCGGGTGCGCGCCGGGCGAACTCCGCGGCGGGCAGCGCGGCGAGCGCCTCCAGCGGGGAGGCGTCGAGCACGCCGAGAAGCCACCCGCGCGCGATGTCGGACGCGCGCTCCTCGAGCGCGCCCACGGGGGCTCCGGCAAGTGGGCGCGGACGCCGGCGGCGCGGGGTGGTGCCGAGCGGAGTCACGTGCGCGTTCATACCAGCGCCGCCCGACGCCGCGGGCGCACGCACGCGAGAATCCTCGCAATGTCCGACCTCCTGAGCATCGCGCAGGCCCGCGAGCGGGTGCTCGCGGCCGTACGGCCGCTCGACGCCGAGCCGGTCGCGGTGGCCGCCGGGCTCGACCGGGTGCTCGCCACCGACCTGCGCGCTGCGGGTGACGTTCCTCCCTTCGCCAACTCCGCCATGGACGGCTTCGCGGTGCGTGCCGGGGCCGCCGGGCGGCGGCTGAGGATCGTCGCCGAGTCGCGCGCCGGCCATCCCACGAGCGTGCCGGTCGACGACGGCGAGGCAATCCGCATCTCCACCGGCGCAGCGGTACCAGCGGGGACGGAGGCGGTCATCCGCGTCGAGGACACCGGCGAGGAGGACGGGAAGGTCGAGCTCCTCGCTGCCGTGCGACCCGGCCAGAACGTCCGGGCCGCCGGCGATGACCTGCGCGCCGGCGCCGTGGTGCTCCGTGCCGGCACGCCGCTCGGTCCGGTCGAGCTGGCGGTGGCCGTGGCGGCGGGCGCCGGCGAGCTCACGTGCGCGCGACGCCCGCGGGTGGTCGTGCTCGGCACGGGCGATGAGCTCCGCGAGCCCGGGGATCCGCTCGGACCGGGACAGATCCACAACTCGAACGCTGTCGGCCTCGCCGCGCTGGCCCAGCGCGCAGGCGCGGAGGTGCTCTCCGTCGGCCGCGTGGCCGACACCCCGGCGGCGACCGAGGCGGCCCTGCACGAGGCGCTCGAGGTCGCCGACGTGCTCGTGGTCTCGGGCGGAGTGTCGGTCGGTCCGCACGACCACGTCAAGCCCGCTCTCGACGCCGTCGGAGTGAGCGAGCGCTTCTGGGGCGTCGCGCTCAAGCCCGGCAAGCCAACCTGGTTCGGGTCGCGACGGGACGGAACGCTCGTGTTCGGCCTGCCCGGCAACCCGGTCTCGGCGCTGGTCACCTTCGGGCTCTTCGCCCTGCCCGCGCTGCGCGCCCTGCAGGACGCCGATCCCGCGCTCGACTCCTTCCCGGCGAAGCTCGCCGAGCCGGTGGCGCAGGAGGCGCATCGCGAGCAGGCCGTCCGCGTCCGGTTGGAGCGCGAGCGAGGCGAGCTGCGCGTCACTCCCACCGGCCCGCAGGGCTCGCACATCCTCTCCTCGCTGCTCGGTGCCGGCGGCCTCGCACTGATCCCAGCCGGGGCGGGCGAGCTCGCGGCCGGAGAGGAAGTCCAGGTCCTGGGACTCTGAGCTCAGGCGGTCCGGAGCGCCTCGGTCGGGGCCAGCCGGGCGGCTCTCAGGGCGGGGTAGAACCCGGCGACAGCGCCGATCACCAGCGCGGCGAGCAGGCCGCCGAACACGCCCACGAGCGGGATGACGACGGGAAGACCGCTCGAGGTGGCGTAGACGAGCGTGACGACGGCGCCCAGAAGCACTCCCGCGATGCCGCCCAGGAGGGCGAGGAGAAGCGATTCGGTGAGGAACTGGGCCGAGATGTGGCCCTTGGTCGCCCCGAGGGCTCGGCGCAGCCCGACCTCCGAGCGCCAACGGTGTCAACCTGCCCGATCCTGGCGCCGCGGGGCCGGGAGGCGGCGGTGGAGGTGGAGGCGCCTTCCGAGGGTTTCGCCAGCTCCGCACGCAGCCCAATTTCCAGGCCGCCAACGACAAGTGCCGCAGCAAGCGGCCGCAGAGGCCCGGCGGCGGGGGCGGGGGACTCGGGCGCTTCCTATCCGGAGGAGGAGGCCGCGGCGGTCAATGAGGGGCGTCCCTCAAGCGTCGCGACGACTCAGCATGAGCGCCGCCGCGGCGAGTGCGATCGCCGCGTAGACGCAGAAGACGCCGAGCCCCGCCCACGGCGAGAGCGTGTGTGGGTCGAGACGGATGCGGAAGATCTGCTGTCCGGCGTTGCTCGGCAGATACTTGTTGACCGAGTCCTGCCAGGACTGCGGAAGCGCGCGGGCGATTCCCGGCAGGACGAGCACGAGCCCGAACAGGGCGGCGATCGCTCCCGCGCTGTGCCGGATCAGGGTGCCGAGCCCGAGGGCGAGGAGACCGAGCACGGTGAGATACAGGCCCCCTCCGATCACGGCCCGGAGCACACCGGGGTCGCCAAGCGACGCTTCGATGTGCTTGCTCGAGAGAATCGACTGGCCGATGAGGAATGCGGCGAAGCACGCCGCGACGCCCAGGACGACCGTGACGGCGATGAACACGAGCGCCTTGGCGGCGAGCACCGTCCGCCGCTGCGGGACTGCGGCGAGCGTCGCGCGGATCATCCCCGTGCTGTATTCGCTCGTGATGAGCAGCACTCCGAGCACCCCGACGGCGAGCTGGGCGAGCAGCAGCCCGTTCAGGCTGAAGCTGGTGGGGTCGAAGTTGCCCTTCTCTTCGGGGCGGATGTGCGCGTAGTGGCCTACGTACTCCGCGCACAGGAACGCACCGAGCCCGACGATCGCCACCACGGCGGTGAACAAGGTCCAGTAGGTGGAGCGGACGGTGCGTAACTTCGTGAGCTCGGAGCGCAGGACGCCTCCGATGATCGGTCCGCCCGGCGCGCGCGGGGCTTCGGTTACGGGGGCGGCGGATGTCTCGGCGACTGCCATCCGTCAGACCTGCGCGCGAGCCTCGCTCTGAGGCTCGGGACCGGCGTGGTACTCCACGCTGTCCCGGGTCAGCTCCATGAACGCCTCCTCCAGCGAGGCCTGCTGCAGCGAGAGCTCGTGCAGCGCGATTCCGCTCTCGAGCGCGAGGTCGCCCAGAGCGCCGATCTCGATCCCGGTGACCGAGATGGCCCCGTCGGGTTGCTGCTCCCCCCGGGCGCCCGCGGCCGCGATGATCCGCAGCAGATCCGCGGCGCGCGGCGAGCGCACGCGGAGGTAGCTCTGCGTGTTGCGGCGGACGAACTCGTCGACGGACGAGTCGGCGATCAGCCTTCCCCTGCCGATCACGATGAGGTGGTCGGCGGTGAGCGCCATCTCGCTCATCAGGTGACTCGAGACGAACACGGTGCGGCCCTCGGCTGCCAGCGACCGCAGGAAGTTGCGGATCCACCGTATTCCTTCGGGGTCGAGGCCGTTGACGGGCTCGTCGAAGAGCAGTACCCGCGGGTCTCCGAGCAGAGCGGCCGCGATGCCGAGGCGTTGGCTCATTCCGAGCGAGAAGCCGCCGGCGCGCTTTCGCGCGACGGACCGAAGACCGACTCGGTCGATCGCCTCGTCTACGCGGCTGCGCGGGATGCCGTTGCTCTGAGCGAGACAGAGCACGTGGTTGTATGCAGCGCGTCCGGAGTGGACCGCCTTCGCGTCGAGCAGAGCCCCGACCTCGAAGAGCGGGCGCCGGTGCTCCGCATAGGGACGCCCGTTAACGCTGACCGTCCCACCGGTGGGCGTGTCCAGCCCCATGATCATCCGCATGGTCGTGGACTTGCCCGCTCCGTTGGGCCCGAGGAAGCCGGTGACCCGTCCCGGTTCGACCGAGAACGAAAGGCCGTCGACAGCGGTCGTCTCCCCGAAGCGCTTGGTCAAGTTCTGGACTTCGATCATTCGCGTCCTTTCGGGTGAACGCCGGCAACGTAGCCGTCGCCCATAAAGGTCGCTTGAGAGCTTGGCGCCTAGCGCGCTTCGAGGTAGGAGATCGCGCGGTTGGTCAGGGCGGTGAGGGCCGGAGCGGGCGACTCCGTGGCGAGGGGACGGTCCTCTAGCAGGGCGCGCACGCCCCGTCCGTACTCGGAGTCGACCCGCTCGGCGAGTCCCGCGGCGGCGAGTGCCGCGTCGCGGACCACCCGGGGCTCGAGGCTCCAGAGCGACTCGAAGCGCCGCTCCGCGTCGGGGAGGCCGTCGGCCTCCTCACGGTCCGGGCGCTCCCAGGCGAGCAGGCAGGCGGCGTACCCGGGCGCGTCGATGATGACCGCCCACTCGTTGTCGAGCGCCCCCTCCGGCGCGATGGGCAGCTCGGCGATGCCCTCGGGCGCGTGACGCACGCACGAGAAGTCGGCGAACACCCCGGTCGTGTCGGCGAGGGCGGCGATGCGCCGGTAGCGGTGCTCGACCCGACGAAAGAACCTCTCGTGCTGGAAGGCGGCGAAGCACACCGGCGCGGCGGCGTGGGCGATCGTCTCGTCCTCGATCGCCCGGCTCAGCGCGAGCAGCGTCCTCTTGCGCAGGAGGCGTGGTGGTGCGCCCGCCGCGGCGGCCACGGCGGCGTAGATCGACGGTCGGTCGGAGGCGCCTCTGACCGCGCAGGCGCGCTCCAGCGCGGCCGGCACCGAGAGCCCGCGCTCGCGCAGCTCAATCGCGCGCCTGAGGGTGGCGACGTCGAGGGGGGAGTAGCGCCGGTGTCCCGAGGGCGTACGCCGGGGTCGCGGAAAGCCGTAGCGCTGCTCCCACATCCGGATGGTCCCGGGGGCCAGCCCGGTCTGATCGGCCAGGTCCTTGATCGCCAGGTCGACCACGAGGATCAGCCTAAACCTTCGACATGGTGTGGAAGCTCGACCTCCGGAGGATGCTGGGGGTACGGGCGGCGGCACCCCGCGGGCTCATTCCGACGGGCGATCCGGTAGGTATTGGCGCCGTGAGCGCGACCGGCACGATCCTGCTCACCGGCGCCTCCGGCTACGTCGGCGGACGCCTCGCGCCGCTCCTGGGCGACGGCGGTCAGCCCCTGCGCTGCCTCATGCGCCGGCCCGATCCGAGCCGCCTGCCCGACGGCGCCGAGCCCGTCGAGGGGGACGCGGTCTCGGGCGAGGGTCTCGGCGAGGCGCTGCGGGGGATCGAGGTCGCCTACTACCTGATCCACTCCATGGGGCGCGGAAGCGATCCCTCCGGCGACTTCGCGGCGCGCGACCGCGTCGCGGCCCGGAACTTCGGCCGGGCCGCGCGGGCGGCCGGGGTGAGGCGGATCGTCTACCTCGGCGGCCTGCCGTCGAGCAACGACGCCTCCTCCTCCCACCTCGAGAGCCGCCACGAAACGGCGGAGATCCTCTCCGACTTCGTTCCCGAGCTCGTGCACGCCCGTGCCGCGATGGTCATCGGCGGCGCCTCCGCGTCGTTCACGATGCTGCGCGCGCTCGTCGCCCGCCTGCCCGTGATGGTGTGCCCCCGGTGGATCGACACTCGCTCACAGCCCATCGCGGTCGAGGACGTCGTGGGCGCGCTCGCGGAGCTCGGGCGGCGGCCCGACGCGGTCGCGGAGGCCGAGCTCGGGGGCGCCGACGTCCTCACCTACCGGGAGATGATGCGACGCTTCTCTCCCCTGCTCGACCGCCGTCCCCCGCTCATCCTCAAGACACCGGTGCTCTCGCCCTCACTCTCCTCCTACTGGGTCGGCGCCGTCACGCCGGTGGAGACCGCCATCGCGCGGCCGCTGGTCGACGGGCTGCGCTCGGAGATGATCGTGCGCAAGCCGCCTCCGAGGGGGGTCAACGACCACCCGCTCGGATTCGAGGACGCCGTCCGCGCCGCGCTGCAGGAGGAAGGAGGGGAGTGAGGCGCCGGGTGCCCCTCGCGCTGCTCGCCACGGCGATGGCCGTACTGGCAGGCTGGACAGCGCGCCAACGCCGCCCTCTGGTTGCCCGAGCGGTCATCGCCGACCCCGACCAGTCCACTCTGATCGACGAGCGGGGCGCGGTGCGCTCGGTACAGGCGGCCAACCTCATCCTGCCCTCGGAGGAGCTCGAGCGCATCTGGTCCCCCATGCAGCTCGAGCGCCTCGCGCGAACCTACTGGCGCTTCCTGAACCGGGTGACGCTCGGGCTCATCCGCGTCCTCTACACCGACGAGGAGCGCATCGTCGTCCTCCTCTTTCGCCCCCTGCGCCTCCTGCGCTTCCAGAAGCCCGAGTACGAGATGGACGCGACTCGCGGCGTCGTGCGCTGGCGAATCGAGGACGGCATCCTCGTCGACACCCGCGGGCGCAGCGGCGACGGCTTCCTGCAGATCGACATCGAGCGCCGCGGGCGTGCCGAGGAGCCCGGCCGCGAGACGCTGTACGTCGAGGTGGAGGTCGCGAACTTCTATCCCTCCCTGGCCTTCCGCTTCGGCAAGTGGTTCTACATCGAGACCCAGTCGCGAATCCACGTCATCGTCACCCACGGCTTCCTGCGCTCGCTGGCGCGGCTGGACCTCTCCGAGTCGCGCGTGGGCCGCTTCGCCGACACCCCCCGGGCGCCCGGGATCGCCGACGTGCCCGATCCCCCGCCGTCGGGCCAGCGCTCGCCGCAGCGCGAGCGCCCCGAACGCGAGCGCGCCTCGCAAGCGGGCTGATCGTGGGCGTGGCTGGAATCGCCTTCGACGCCTTCGGGACCCTCTTCGACCTCGAAGGACTGCGTCCGGCCCTCGGCGACGAGCTCTTCGACGCCTTCGTGGCGCGTCTGGTGCCGTGGAGCTGGCACGCGACGGTGGCCGAGCACTATCGCCCGTTCCCCAAGTTGGCGGAGCTCGCGCTGCGCTCGGCCGCCCGCGAGGTCCGCGTCGACCTGTCCGACGAGGAGGCGGGAGGGCTCGCCGGGCCGCTGAGCGCGCTGCCCGCCTTTCCGGACGTGCCGGAGTGCCTGGCCGCACTCGTCCCGCGGTGGCCGCTGGCCGTGCTCTCGAACGGAACGCGCGACGGCATCGAGCAGCTCGTGGCGGGCGCGGGACTCTCCGAGCGCTTCACCCATCGCCTCGCCGCGGACGAAGTGCGCCGCTTCAAGCCCGCTCCCGAGGTGTACGCGCTCGCCGTCGCAGCGTTCGGCTGCGCCCCCGACGAGGTGCTGCTGGTCTCGAGCAACGAGTGGGACATCGCGGGCGCCCAGCAGGCCGGCCTGCGCGGCGCGTGGGTGGCTCGGGGAAGGCCGGCCACCGGGGCGCTCGGGGTGGAACCGGACCTGACGGTCGACGAGCTCGCCGAGTTGTCCGGCGCCCTCGACACGTGGGACGCGCCGCCGGCTCACCCCGGATAGGCTCCGGCCATGGAGCTCACCAACCACCAGATCCGCCTGACCGCCCGTCCGAACGGCCTGCCCAAGGCCAGCGACTGGGAGCACACCTCCGAGCCGGTACCCGATCCTGGGGACGGCGAGCTCGTCGCCCAGATCCTCCTCGTCTCGCTCGACCCCGCCATGCGGGGCTGGATGAACGAGGGGCGCTCCTACATCCCGCCGGTGGGGATCGGCGAGGTCATGCGCGCCGGCGCGATCGCCCGCGTGATCTCATCCCGGCACCCGGAGTTCGCCGACGGAGACCACGTCTTCGGCCTCTTCGGGGCGCAGGAGTACGTCGTCTCCGACGGGAGCGGCGTGCAGAAGGTCGACCCCTCGCAGGCGCCGCTGCCCACCTACCTCGGGGCCCTCGGCATGACCGGGATGACCGCCTACTTCGGGCTGCTCGACATCGGCGCGATCGAGGAGGGCGAGACGGTCGTGGTATCGGGGGCGGCCGGTGCGGTCGGGTCGGTCGTCGGCCAGATCGCCAAGCTCAAGGGCTGTCGCGTGGTGGGGATCGCCGGCGGGGAGGAGAAGTGCCGGTGGGTGGTCGATGAGCTCGGGTTCGACGCCGCCATCGACTACAAGGCCGATGACGTCGGGCGCGCGCTGCGCGAGCACGTCCCCGACGGCGTGGACGTCTACTTCGACAACGTCGGCGGCGAGATCCTGGACACGGTGCTCACGCGTCTGGCGCGGAGCGCGCGCGTGGTGATCTGCGGCGCGATCTCGCAGTACAACGAGCAGGCGCCCCGCCCCCTGTCCAACTACCTCTCGCTGCTCGTGAGCCGCGCGCGCATGGAGGGGTTCGTCGTCTTCGACTTCCAGCGCCGCTACCCCGAGGCGGCCGCGGAGATCGGTGGCTGGATCGCCGCGGGCAAACTCAAGACGCGAGAGGACGTGGTCGGCGGCGGACTCGAGGCCTTTCCGGACACGCTGCTCAAGCTCTTCCGCGGCGAGAACGTGGGCAAGCTCGTGCTCGAGGTGGCCGAGGCCTGAAGGTCGGCCGAAGCCGACCGCTCGGCGCCGTCAGCCGTACCGGGCGCCGGTGATCTGCCGGAGCTTCGAGCGGTCGTGGCGGGCGGAGATGCGCCGCACCGTGCCCGAGCGCGAGCGCATGACGAGCGACTCGGTCGAGGCTCCCTCGCGGCCGCGGTAGCGCACTCCCTGGAGCACGTCGCCGTCGGTCACCCCCGTAGCGGAGAAGAAGACGTCCTGGCCCGAGACGAGGTCGTCCTGGTCGAGCACGCGCTCGAGGTCGTAGCCCGCGTCGCGCGCGGCCTGGCGCTCCTCCTCGTCGCGCGGCCACAGCCGGCCGAGCAGCCGACCGCCTGTGCACTTGATCGCGGCAGCGGAGATCACGCCCTCCGGCGTGCCGCCGATTCCCCACAAGAGGTCGACGGGAGCGTCCTCGCTCACCGCGAGCAGAGCGGCGGACACGTCGCCGTCCTTGATGAAGCGGATGCGCGCGCCGGCGCCGCGGATCTCCGCGATCGCGTCCGTGTGCCGGGGTCGGTCGAGCATGACCACGGTGACGTCTTCGATGCGGCCGCCCTTGCACTCGGCCACCGCGTGCAGCGTCTCGGTCAGCGGGCGCTCGAGCGACAGCGCGTCCGCCACGAGCTCCCCGCCGGCGATCTTCTCCATGTAGAAGCAGGGGCCCGGGTCGAACATCGTTCCGCGCTCGGCCAGGGCGATCACCGCGAGCGCGCTCGGCTCGCCGAGCGCCGTGAGCCGCGTGCCCTCCAGCGGATCGACGGCGATGTCCACCCGCGGAGGCGACCCGTCGCCGATCTGCTCGCCGTTGTAGAGCATGGGCGCCTCGTCCTTCTCCCCCTCGCCGATGACGACGACGCCGTCCATCGGCACCGAGTCGAGGACGAAGCGCATCGCGTCAACCGCGGCCTGGTCGGCGGCCTCCTTGTCGCCCATGCCCACGAGGGTCGCGGCGGCGAGCGCGGCCGCCTCGGTGACGCGCACCAGCTCGATGGCCAGGTTGCGGTCTGGCCGGCTGCCGCCCCGTGCCGTCACGAGGGCTAGAAGACGCCGGGCGGCTTGCGCGGGCCGCCCTGCTGGGAGGAGCGGCTCACCGCCCCGAAGAACATGACGATCGCCCCGGCGAGCGCCACGAACCAGCCGATCTCGAGCGAGATCTCCGAGGGCGGGGTGCCCGGTCGGATGATCACGCCGCGCACGACCACGAGGGTCATCGCGAGGATGGCCACGACGGCGGTGAGCTCCCCACGCGGCCAGGACAGCGCGTGGTCGCGGAGGATGACGTAGGCGAGGATGAACGGGGCCGCGGCGCCCGCGACCAGCAGGTAGCGCGTGATCTGCAGCGCGTCCCACGCAGAGAAGGCCCGATCGCCCCCCCGTACCCCGTTGAGCACGGAGTTCCCGTTGCCCGTCTTGTACCAGGTGAGAAAGACGCCGATTCCGAGGAGCGCACCGCCGATGACGGCGATGAACTCTCCGCGCTTGAGCTTGCCGAAGTGCATCTCGGCAAAGCCTATACGGTAGGTTCGCCTCGTGGTAGCGGTCGATGCCTGAGCGGCGCTGGGGGTTGACGCTCCCCTTCCCCGGGCTCTCGCTGCGCGACGCCGAGCCCCTCGTGCGCCGCGCCGAGGCGGCGGGCTACGACGACCTGTGGACGGGGGAGACCGCCGGTCCGGACGGCTTCACCCCACTCGCCCTCGCCGCCGCCTGGACGGAGCGGATGCGCCTCGGTACGGGGGTCGTGAACCCGTTCACGCGCGGGCCCGCGGTGCTCGCACAGCACGCCGCGGCGCTGGCGGACGCCAGCGGCGGGCGCTTCTGCCTCGGGCTGGGCTCCTCCTCCTCGGTGATCGTCGAGCGCTGGAACGGAGTGCCGTTCGAGAAGCCCCTGACTCGCGTGCGCGAGGCGGTGGAGGCGTTGCGTCCGGTGCTCGCCGGAGAGCGTGGCCCGGGCGGCTTCAAGCTCGAGCAGCCGCCGGACGCACCCGTCCCGATCTACATCGCGGGGCTACGCGACAAGATGCTCCGGCTGGGCGGTGAGCTCGGCGATGGGACGTGGGTGAACTTCCTGCCGCTGAGCGCGGTCGAGCACGTGGTCGGGCAGATCCGCGCGGGCGAGGAGCGCGGCGGCAAGGCGCCCGGATCCTCCGACGTCGCCTGCCGCTTCTTCTGCGTGCCCCAGCCGGCGGAGGAGGCGCTGCCCCTCGCCCGTCACCTGTTCGCCGCCTACGGCACCGTGCCGGTGTACGAGGCGTACTTCCGCGCGCTGGGTTGGGGCGAGCAGCTCGACCCGATGGTCGAGGCGTGGCGGGCCGGCGACCGCGCCGAAGCGCTCCGGCAGGCTCCCGACGAGCTCATCCGCGACATCTTCATCTTCGGCTCGCCCGAGGAGCAGAAGGCGCGGCTCGACGAGTTCGCCGCGCGCGGGATCACGACGTTCGTGCTCACCCCTCTGGCGCCGCCCGAAGCGCTGCCCGGGCTGATCGACGCGCTGGCGCGATGACCGGGGCAAACAGGCCGATGACCGTGGTGGTGCTCGGCGGCCACGGGCAGATCGCCCGGCGCCTCTTAAGAGGTTGTTTCATATTCAGCGGAGCCGGCCGCATCCGGCGCGGCCGGCTTTGTGAAACGGCCTCTTAGGCCTGCTGGCGGAGCGGGGCCACGTGGCGCGCGGCGTGGTACGCAACCCCGAGCACGTCGCCGAGCTCGAGCGCCTCGGCACCCAAGCCATCGTGTGGACCTGGAGCGCGACGAGCTGACCGGCGCCGTCCGCGGCGCCGACGCCGTGGTCTTCGCGGCGGGCGCCGGGGCGGGAAGCGGCCCGGAGCGCAAGCAGACCGTCGATCTCGGCGGTGCGGTCATGCTCATCGACGCGTGTCGCGCGGAGGGGGTCCCGCGTTACCTCATGATCAGTGCGACGGGCGCGGCCGACCCGAGCGCCGGCCCGGAGGCCATGCGTCCCTACCTCGAGGCGAAGGCCGAAGCCGACCGGCGGCTGGCGGGAAGCGGCCTGGACTTCACCATCGTCCGCCCGGGCCGGCTGACCGACGAGCCGGGCACGGGCCGCATCGACGCCGCGCCGAGCCTCGGGCGCCGGGGCGAGGTCACAAGGGACGACGTGGCGCAGACCTCCTCGAGGTGCTGGAGGCACCGAACGCCGTCGGCAAGACCTTCGAGGTGCTCGGGGGGCAGACGCCGGTCGCCGAGGCGGTCGCCGCGCTCTGAGCGCGTGACGGCCTCGCCCAATCGAGATCTCGCCCGGACTCAGCGGCCGTCCGGACTCCCGCGCTTCCGCCGCCGGAACCCGACGAAGCTCAGGGCCAAGCCGATGGCCACGGCCGCGAAGCCGATGCCGATGCGCGACACGAGCAGGAGAGCTCCCGTGTGATGCCGCGCCCCCGACATCTGCGCCACCACCCAGGCGAGGAAGAGAACCATGATCACCCCGGCCACGACCGTGAGTGCGTTGTTGTTGCTCTTCTCGTTCAAGGCTTCGCCTCTCGCTTCGAAATGGCCTACCCCGTCGGGTATGGCCTACCCCGTCGCGCCGATCGAGTCGCCCCGGAGGTACGTAGGCGGACCTCGCTGACCTGATCCCCCGGCCAGCGTCGGAGTCGAGTACTACGAGAGATCCTTTTGCCTCGGCGCCGGTCTCGCTACGGTGAGGCGAAGGGAGACTCGCCGTCCACGGCGGGTCGGATCGGAGGGGGAAGATGGGAACCGAGTACCCACGCGCGGGCGATGAGCTCGCGCTGGTCATGGCCGACGCTCTGGCGGCCTGTGAGGACTACCCGAGCGCACTGGCCCATCTCAAGGCCTCCGCGCCCGAGGGGCGGCTGTCCGAGGACTACGAGCGCAAGCGCACCGCGTGGGCCGCGCGCGTTCCCGGCCGCGAGCACCCGGTGCGCGTGCCGTCGTTCTCCTGACCGGACAGAACGCTCAGAAGCGGTCCCATGGCCACGGGTTGGCCGAGCCGTAGCGCTCGATCGTCGGCCCGGCCGGGGGGAGCACGGCGCCGAGCAGTCCGGGGCCGACCTCGAGTCGGCGGGCGGGGAAGATGCGCGCGAAGGGATCATCCCGCGGGCCGCCGCCGCGCCAGGCGGTGAGCGCGCCCTCGAAGTGCGAGGCGTCGGAGAGCAGGGTGGTGAGGAGCGCGGCCGGAGGACCGGCCAGGACGCGGCGCCGGGCCTGCTGGACGGCGAGGTCGTCGAAGGGCAGGCGCACCCCCGGCGGGGTGAGGACGAGGGACGCCGTGGCCGGAGCGCCGTCGGCGTCGACGATCCGCCCGTCGGCGCGCAGCGCGTGGGCGACCGGCTTCTCCCCTCTCCCCTCCCAGGCCGCGAGCCAGCCGCCGCCGTCGACCTCGGCCGCGGCGAGCGCCTCGCGCGGGCGCTCATCGACGAGCGCGAGCCAGCACCAGCTCACCCCGCCGGCCCCTCCCAGTCGGGGCGGAGCTTCTGGGAGACCGCGCGAAACCCCTCGCGGATCTCCTCGATGGACGGACGGCCCCAGTACCAGTAGCCGTCCCAGGTCGCGTGGATGGACAGGTCGGGCTCGAGGAGGAAGCCGACCGGCAGGTAGGGGTCGTTCGTGGTGTCGGTGGTCTCGCGGAGCCCGAGCCGCCGCAGCCAGGCGCGGTCCGGGTCGCACAGGAAGGTCCAGCGGGCACCGAGCCCGGCGCGGAAGGCCGCCGCCACCTTCGGCTCGTCGACGCTCACCGAGACGATCCGCGCGTAGGCCACCTCGGCCTCGTCCTGGAGCGCGATGAGCGAGCGGAAGAAGGTCTGCTCCTTGGGGCACCACCACCCGCGGTAGAAGTGCAAGAAGGTGGGGTCGTCGCCGGCGAGGTCGCTCAGGCGCCGCTCGTTGCCGGCGTGGTCGCGCAGCTCGAGGTCGGGCAGCTTCTCGCCCGGGCGCAGATCGGTCATCGAGCCTTGACTCGATGACCCCCGAACTCGTTACGCAGGGCGGCGATGACCTTGGCCGAGAACGACTCGTCCTGACGGGAGGCGAAGCGGGCGAGCAGCGAGGCGGTGATGACCGGCGCGGGGACGCTTGAGTCGATCGCCTCCTGCACCGTCCAGCGGCCCTCACCCGAGTCCTCCACGTAGCCGCTGACGTGATCCAGGCGCGGTTCTTTGGCGAAGGCGAGCTCCGCGAGCTCGAGCAGCCAGGAGCGCACGACCGAGCCCTGGTTCCACAGGTGGGAGATCGCGCCGAGGTCGAGGTCGTACTCGCTCGCCTGGAGGATCTCGAACCCCTCCCCGTAGGCCTGGAGCATCCCGTACTCGATGCCGTTGTGCACCATCTTCACGTGGTGCCCGGCTCCGACGGGGCCGACGTGGAGCCAGCCCTCCGGTGGGGCGAGCACGTCGAGCAGCGGCGCGAGCCGGGCGATGTCCTCCTTGGTCCCTCCGGCCATCATGCAGTAGCCGACCTCGAGGCCCCACACCCCACCGCTGACGCCCACGTCGCAGAAGTGGATCCCGAGCTCGGCGAGCTCCACCCCGCGCCGCTTGGTGTCGTGGAAGTTCGAGTTGCCCCCGTCGATGAGCAGGTCGCCCTCGGCGCCGAGCTCCGCGAGCTTCTCGAGCGTCTGCTGCACCGGATCGCCGGAGGGGACCATCACCCAGATCGCGCGCGGCGCCTCGAGCTTCTCGACGAGCTCCTGGAGAGAGTGCGCGCCGGTGGCGCCGGCCTCCTCGGCGGCGGCGACCGCCTCCGCGGAGAAGTCGAAGGCGACCACCTCGAGGTCCGAGTCGCGCCGGACCCGCTTGACCATGTTCCCGCCCATGCGGCCGAGGCCGACGAAGCCGATCTGCATTCAGTGCTCTCCGATCGCGTCGAGGGACGTGCGGGTGAAGGGCAGCCCGCGCGAGCGCAGCGCCTGTCCGTCACCGAGGGCCTGGGCGTGTACGAGCGCCGCGAAGTCGTAGCCCGCGCCGGGCACCTCGACGCCTTCGCGCGGATGCGGGTCGACGATCTGGGCGAAGACGCCGCTCGCCGGACCGCCCTTGTGGAGCTGGCCCGTCGAGTGCAGGAAGCGCGGCCCGTACCCGACCGTGGTGGCGATCCGATGACGGTCGCGTATGTCGACGCGCAGCCGCTCGAGCGCCCGGTCGTTCTCCTCGCTCGGCGGCAGGTAGGCCATGAGCGCGACGTAGGAGCCCGGCTCCACGTCGTGCAGCAGCTCCTCGAGCGGCGGCCCGTCGTCCTCGTCGGGGAAGCTCCCCTCGCGCACGTAGGCCTCGATCGTCTGAGCGGTGAGGTCCTTGGCCTCCTGCACGTTGGGTTGGTCGAAGGCGTTGATGCTCAGCACCGCGCCCGCGACCGCCACCGCGAACTCCCACAGGAAGAACTGTGCGCCGAGGTCGAGGGCGTCGGCGAAGGCGACGGTGAGGGCGGGGTGGCCTGCGCCCGCGAGCGCGGCGAGCTTCTCCTCGGCCTCCGTGTCCGGCTCGTCGGAGTGGCGGAGGTGCACGAACACCCGGTCCTCTCCGTACGCCTCCGGTGCGCCGAGCGGCTCGCCGGCCACCGGCACGATGCCGGTTCCCTGCTTGCCGGTGCTCTCGGCCACGAGCTGCTCCACCCAGAGCCCGAACGAGCCGAGCGGCTCGTCGACGATCCACGTGAGCTTGTCGCGCCCGCGGCGTGCGAGCTCCCCGAGCGTGCAGCCGAGCCACAGCGCGGCGTTCTGCTCGGACGCCAGCGAGGGCTGGGTGGCGTGGACGGCCCTCTCGGCGCGCTCGAGCAGCGCGCGCACGTCGATGCCCATGAGCGCCGCCGGAAGGATCCCGAACGCCGAGAGCGCCGAGTAGCGTCCGCCGATCTCCGGCGAGCCGGCGAACACGGCGCGAAAGCCCTTCTCCCCCGCCTCGCGCTCGAGCGCCGTGCCCGGATCGGTGATGGCCACGAAGTGGGTGGGATCGCCGGCGCGCTCGAGGAAGTAGGCGAGGAAGCTCCTCAGCTCGAGCGTGCCCCCCGACTTCGAGGAGACGACGAACAGCGTGGTCTCGAGCGGCAGTCGCTCGGCGAGGCCGGCGACGGCGTCGGGGTGGGTGGAGTCGAGGACGTGGAGTGCGAGGAAGCCCTCGCGCGGGTCGGGGAACGAGCTCCGCATCACCTCGGACGCCAGGCTCGAGCCGCCCATGCCGAGCAGCGCGCAGTCGGTGAAGCCCTCAGCGCGGACCTCCTCCACGAACTCCTCGACGTCGGTGAGGTGCTCGAGCGACTGCTCGGCGATCGTGAGCCAGCCGAGGCGATCGGCGATCTCGTCGGGCTCGGAGCCCCACAGGGTGTAGTCCTTGCCCCAGACGCGGCGAGCCACCTGCTCACGCCGGGCCCACTCGATGCGCTCGTGCACCGCTTCGGCGTGGGACTGCGAGAACGCGGCGTCGACTGTGGGGGGCACCTCGGCGACCACGGCGTTCCGCCGCTGCTCCACGCCGGCGACGAGCTCACCCATCGCGGTCTTGAACGTGGCGATGCCCTCCTCGAGGAGCCCGGCGGTGACCTCCTCCAGGTCCACGCCGGCCTCGGCGATCTCTGCCAGAACCCCGGCGGCCTCCTCCCCCCGGCCGCTCAGGCCGTTCTCCGCCTCGCCGTGCTCCTGGAAGGCGTGGAGCGTCGCGGCCGGCATGGTGTTGACCGTGTGCGGGCCGGCGAGCTCGGCGACGTACTTCGTGTCGGGGTAGGCCGGGTTCTTCGTCCCCGTCGAGGCCCAGAGCAGACGCTGGGGCATCGCCCCGTGCTCCTCGAGCGCCTTCCAGCGCTCGGAGGCCATGAGCTCCTCGAAGTGAGCGTAGGCCACCTGGGCGTTGGCCACCGCGGCACGGCCGGCGAGGTCCTCGCGGCCGCGCTTGGCCAGGCGCTTGTCCACCGCGGAGTCCACGCGGGAGACGAAGAAGCTCGCCACGGAGGCGATGCCCTCGACGGACTCCCCGCGCTCTACGCGGTCCTCGAGCCCGGCGAGGTAGGCCTCGGCCACCGCCCGGTAGGCGTCGACGGCGAACAGGAGCGTGACGTTGACGTTGATGCCCGCGGCGATGGCCTGCCGCACCGCCGGGACGCCCTCCTCGGTGCCGGGGATCTTGATCATCACGTTGGGGCGCTCGAGGCGGCCCCACAGCTCGCGCGCGGCCACGAGCGTGCCCTCGGTGTCGAGCGCGAGCTCGGGCGCGACCTCGAAGGACGCGTAGCCGTCGCGGCGCTCCGTGCGTTCGTAGACGGGGTGCAGGAGCTCCGCGGCGCCCTGGATGTCCTCGATGGCCAGAGTCTCGTAGATCGCCTTGGCGTCGTCCTCCCGCTCGGCGAGGCCGCGGAGCGCCTCGTCGTAGTCGGGCGAGCCGAGCATCGCCTTCTGGAAGATCGAGGGGTTGGAGGTCAGGCCGACCACCGAGTCCTCGCCGATCAGGCGCTCGAGCTCGCCCGACTCGACCATGGAGCGGCGGATGGCGTCGAGCCAGACGCTCGTGCCCAGGGCCGAGAGGGCGCCGAGGCGGGTGGTGGAGGAGGACGGCGTGCTCATGCGGGGGCTACCTCTCGTTCGAGCGCGGCGATCTTCTCGAGGCGGCGGACGTGGCGCTCCTCCCCCGAGAACTCCGCGGCGGCGTAGACGCGCACGATCTCGGCGGCGAGCGCCGGTCCGATGACCCGGGCGCCGAGGCACAGGGCGTTGACGTCGTCGTGTTCGACGCACTGGTGGGCGGTGTAGGTGTCGTGGACGGTGGCGGCGCGCACGCCCCGGATCTTCGTGGCCGCGACGGAGACACCGGCGCCCGAGCCGCAGACGATCACGGCCCGCGCCGCGCGCCCGTCGCGCAGCGCGGCGGCGACATCGCGCGCGGTGTCGGGATAGTCGTCCTGGACGCCGAGGTCGATCGTCTCGTGGCCGTCGGCGCACAGCGCGTCGATCACCGCGTCGCGGAAGGGCACGCCGGCGTGGTCGAAGCCACAGGCCACCACCGTGCTCATCGCGCGAGCACCTCCCGCACGCGCGTCGCGACCGCGTCCGGGGTGAACCCGAAGCGCTCGGCGAGCTCGGCGAACGGGGCGGAGGCCCCGAAATGATCGAGCGAGACCTGGGCGCCCCGCTCGCCGGTCCACCTCTCCCACCCCTGGGCGACTCCCATCTCCACGGAGACCCGGGCCGAGAGCTCGGGCGGGAGCACCGATTCACGGTACTCGGCGGGCTGGGCGGCGAAGCGCTCCCAGCAGGGCATGGAGACGACACGAACGGGCACGTCGAGCCGCTCGGCGGCCGCGAGACAGAGCGCCACCTCGGTCCCGGTCCCGATGAGGATCGCCTGCGCCCCCTCGGGATCCGCGTAGACGTAGGCGCCGCGCGCCACCCCGTCCTCGGGGATGCGCTCCGGGTCGAGCACGGGGGTCTTCTGACGCGAGAGGACGAGCGCGGTCGGCGTCTGGGTGCCGGCCACCGCGAGGCGCCAGGCCTGCATGGTCTCGTTGACGTCGGCGGGGCGCACGACCTCGAGGTTCGGCATCGCCCGCAGCCCGGCGAGGTGCTCGACCGGCTGGTGGGTGGGCCCGTCCTCCCCCACTCCGAGCGAGTCGTGGGTGAAGACGAAGGTGGAGGGGAGCTCCATGAGCGAGGCGAGGCGCACCGGCGGGCGCATGTAGTCGGAGAAGACGAAGAACGTCGCCCCGTAGGCGCGTAGCCCGCACACCGTCAGGCCGTTCACGATGGCCCCCATCGCGTGCTCGCGCACCCCGAAGTGCAGGTTGCGGCCGGTGAAGTGGTGGCGGAGGATGTCGCCCTCGCCGTCCAGGTAGGTGGAGGTGGACGGAGCGAGGTCGGCGGCGCCGCCCACTAGCTCGGGCATCCGGGGGGCGAGCCAGTTCAGCGCCTGGCCGGAGGCGGCGCGGGTGGCGACCGGCTTCGCGTCCACCGCCACGCGGGGCAGCGGGTCCTCGAGCAGCGCGCGCGGGAGCTCCCGGCGCCCGCGGCGCTCCCACTCCTCGGCCTCCGCGGGGAACTCGCGCGAGTAGCGCTCGAAGCGCTCGGCCCACTCGGCGTGCAGCTCGGCCCCGCGGCGGCGCACCGCGCCGAAGCGCTCGCGGACCTCCTCGGGGACGAAGAACGGCTCCTCGGAGGGCCAGCCCAGGCGCGCCTTGGTCAGCGCGATCTCCTCGGCCCCGAGCGGCGCGCCGTGCGCGACCGCCTTGTCCTGCTTGTTCGGGCTGCCGTAGCCGATGTGGGTGCGCAGGACGATCAGCGAGGGCTTCTCCTCTATGGCCCGTGCCTCCCCGAGGGCGAGCTCGATGCCCTCGAGCGTCACGTCCTCGTGCAGCGAGTGCACGTGCCAGCCGTAGTCCTCGAAGCGCCCGGCGACCTTCTCGCAGAACGCGAGGTCGGTCGAGCCCTCGATCTGCACGTGGTTGTCGTCGTAGACGCAGACGAGCTTGCCGAGGCCGAGGTTGCCGGCCAGGGAGGCGGCCTCAGAGGCCACGCCCTCCTGCATGTCTCCGTCGCCGCAGACGACGTAGGTGCTCCAGTCGACGATCTCGTGTCCGGGACGGTTGAAGCGGTGGGCGAGCATCTGCTCGGCGAGGGCGAAGCCCACCGCGTTGGCCACCCCCTGCCCGAGAGGGCCGGTCGAGATCTCGACCCCGGGCGTGCGGCCGAGCTCGGGATGTCCCGGGCACATCGAGCCCCACTGGCGAAAGCGCTCGAGCTCCGCGAGCGGCAGCTCGTAGCCGCTCAGGTGCAGGAGTGCGTACTGGAGCATCGACCCGTGACCGCCCGAGAGGATGAAGCGGTCGCGCCCCGGCCAGTGCGGATCGCCGGGATCGTGGCGCAGGATGCGGGAGTAGAGAACGTAGCCGAGCGGCGCGAGGCCCATCGGCGAGCCGGGGTGACCGGAGCCCGCCGCCTCCACGGCGTCCATCACCAGCGTCCGGACGGTGTTGACGGCGAGCTCGTCGAGCTCCGCGGAGGAGGAGACGGCGGGGGTGAAGCTCATGGCTGCCGGAAGCGCTCGGGCATCTCAGCTCCTGTCATGCCCGCTCGAGGCGCGTTACGCACCCTCGACCACCTCGTTCCAGCGCCAGATCGCCGCGTGGCCGTTCTCGTGGCCGAGGCGGCAGAGCGCCGCGGAGGAGAGGGCGAGCCCGCGGCCGTCCTCGGGAGGAAGGCCGAGCCAGCGGGCGGCGAGCACCCGGAGAACGTGACCGTGGGCGAAGAGGACGGCGCTCAGGCCGGGGTCTCGGAGCTCGTCCACGAGCCCGTCGACGCGCGCGCCGACCGTGCGGACGTCCTCTCCCCCGGGGCATCCGTCGCGCCAGAGCTCCCACCCCGGCCGCGCGGCGCGGATCTGTGCGGTGGTCATGCCCTCGTAGGCGCCGTAGTCCCATTCGAGCAGAGCATCGACGAGCTCCGCGCGGGCGCCGAGGCCGGCGAGCTCGCACGTCTCACGGGCGCGGCTGAGCGGGCTGCTCAGCACCCGGTCGAAGCCCTCGCCGTCCACGGTGAGGCGAGGCGCCAGCGCGGCCGCGTGCGCGCGCCCGGCGTCGGTGAGCGGGATGTCGGAGCGGCCGGTGTGCCGGCGATCGCGGCTCCATTCCGTCTCGGCGTGGCGGACGAGGACGATCACCCTCAGAGCTGGTTGCGTACGCCGGCCTCGTGCTCGAGGCCGGCGAGCTGGGCCTCGAGCCCCTCGGTCACCGCCGCGAGGGCCGCGCCGCGCCGACCGATCGGCAGGATCGGGTGCCCGGCGCCGTCCTCGAGCAGGGCGGCGAGGCCGACGTAGGCGGCCACCGCCACGAAGACGAGGCCCACGATGCCCGCCGCGTGCTCGACGCCGGTGCTGCTGGTCAGCTCGTAGAGGCCGGAGAGCAGGAATCGGGCCGAGCCGGCGAGGATCACCGCACCGGCGGCCGCCTTGCCTCCGGTGATCCCCCCGCCCATGAGCATCGCGAACAGCGCGCAGCAGCAGAGGAAGAAGACGCCGAGCACGTTGCTCGTCTGCCCCACGCTGCCCGTGATCGTCGTCAGGCCGTAGGCCAGCCACACGCCGGTGAAGATCCCGAAGCCCGTGCCCACGAGCGAGTCGCGCCCGAGGAAGGCGAGGACGCTCGCCACGAGCTGCAGCGGCACGGCGAAGCCGAGGATCACGTAGGCCACGGTCCGCGCGTCGGCCATGGCGAACCAGCCGAGCTGCATGCCGCTGAGCAGGGTCCCGGCGGGCACGAGGGCGAAGGCCCCGAGGGGCAGCGGCGAGCCGATCGGGCGCAGCGTCACCCGGGTGGCGGTCGCCCCGGAGTGGAGCCGCCCGTTCACGTCGGCGCTGTTGTGGGAGGTGGCGGACAATCGGTGCTCCTGGCTTGGGTTCGGGGCAGGCAGTCGGGGCTACCCGCCGAGCCGGATGGGGAACCGGCCGAGCGCCGGCGCTAGTGCACGCAGCGCTGCGTCGTAGCCGGCGGCGAAGCCGGGGCCGGGATTGATCGCCTCCACGAAGCTTGCCTCCGCGTGGGCCTCGGCCGGCGCGCGGACGCGCACCTCCTCCGCGTCCGCGGCGAGGAGAACGGACCGGTCCATCGGTCCGTTCTGCACGCGCACGCGCCCGATCGTGCCATCCGCGCGCCGGCCCTCGCCCTCCAACCCTCCCCCCTCCGCCGCGTCGAGCCGCTCCACCGTCCACCCCAGGCGGCCGGCGAGCCAACCGGCGAGCAGCACCCCCGCGATGCCGGATTCGCCGCTCACTGTCACCCGGTCGATCCGTCCGATCATCTCGCGCCGCCCCGCGGACTCGAACGCGGCCGCTACCTGGGTGCGCCACCGCTCGAGGCCGCCCCACTCGATGTCGTGCACCGGCGCATCCCCCTCCGCGAGCTCGCTGGCGCGTGCCAGGCCCACCTCCTCCGAGGAGAGCACGACGTGATCGAGGAGTCCCGTGAGTGCGAGCCGTGCGTCCTTGAGGCCGTCGGCCGCCGGGAGCCAGAGGACGGTGGGCAGGTCCTTGGCGAGCAGCGGCGCCACGAGCGAGCCGGCGTGCTCCAACCGACCGGCATCCGTCGTGAGGAGCACCTCGTCGGAGCACGCGCCCGCCGCGCGCGCGTCCGCGCACACCGAGCAGGTGATGCGGAGCGCCGCGTCGAGCCGGTCCGCCGCCTGGCGCCGCAGGACGAGCGTGCGCGCGGGATGGTGGGCGCCGAGGAGTGCGAGTCCGGCGCGGAGCTCCCGCTCGTCGCCGCTCGGGCCCGGCGCGAGCACGATCAGGTTGAGCGTCCGAGAGGCGGAGTGCCGGTGGGAGTGGTGGGCGTGCTCCGAGTTGAGGCGGCTGAGCTCCGCGGCCGCCGCGAACACGTCGGTGTCGCGCAGCACGCGGTCGGCGCGCTCGGCCGGTGCGCTCACACGCGGCCCCACTCGCGCCCGTCGCGGGTGAGCAGCGCGTCGGCGGCGCTCGGCCCCTCGCTGCCGGCGGCGTAGGTCTCGAGCGGCACCTCCCCGCGCGCGAAGGCGTCGATGATCGGGTCCACGATGCGCCACTCGGCCTCCACCTCGTCCCCCCGGGTGAAGAGCGTCGGGTCGCCGAGCAGGGCGTCGTGGAGCAGGCGCTCGTAGGCCTCGGGCGACTCGCGCAGGAACGAGCTGCCGTACTCGAAGTCCATGTGCACCGGGCGGACGTGCATCGCCGTGCCCGGGACCTTGGCGAGCATGCGCAGCGAGGCACCCTCGCCCGGCTGGACGGAGATCACCAGGCGGTTGGGCGCGATCGGGTCCGCCTCGGTCGGCGCGAAGGGCAGGTGCGGCACGGGCTTGAAGTTCACCGCGATCTCGGTGTTCCGCTCGGGCAGGCGCTTGCCGGTGCGCAGGTAGAACGGCGTGCCGGCCCAGCGCCAGTTGTCGACGCGCAGCCGCAAAGCGACGTAGGTGTCGGTCTGCGAGTCCTCCGCGACTCCCTCCTCCTCCCGGTAGCCGGGCACGCCCTCCCCGCCGACGTGGCCCGCGCCGTACTGGCCCCGCACGAGCGCGTCGCCGAGCGAGCCGGGCTCGAGCGGCGCGACCGCCCGCAGCGCCTTGACCTTCTCGTCGCGTACCTCCTCGGCGGCGAAGCGCGCCGGAGGCTCCATCGCGGTGAGGGCGAGGAGCTGGAGCATGTGGTTCTGCACGACGTCGCGCAGGGCGCCGGACTGCTCGTAGTAGCCGGCCCGGTGGCCGATGCCGAGCTCCTCGGCCACCGTGATCTGCACGTTGTCGACGTAGCGACGGTTCCACAGCGGCTCGAAGATCCCGTTGGCGAAGCGCAGGACGAGCAGATTCTGCACCGTCTCCTTGCCCAGGTAGTGGTCGATGCGGAAGATCTGGCGCTCGTCGAAGGCGCCGGCCAGCTCGCGCGCGAGCCCGCGCGCGGAGGCCAGGTCGTGCCCGAAGGGCTTCTCGATGAGCAGGCTCGTGGGTGGGTCGGCGCCGCGGGCGAGGCCGGCCTCGTAGAGCGCCGCCGCGATCGTCCCGAAGAACGCCGGCGCGACCGAGAGGTAGAAGAGTCGGCGCGTGGGGGCGCCGTCCTCCTCGTCAGCGGCCTCGAGCGCGCGGGCGAGTCGCGTGAAGAGCTCGGGATCGGCGAAGTCACCGGCGAGGTAGTCGAGACCGTCCTCGATCCGCTGCCAGTCCGCTCCCTCGAACCCCGTGCGCGAGAAGCGCGCGAGCGCGTCACGCGCGGCGGCCCGAAACGCATCGCGATCCCCGCTGCGGGCCACGCCGACAAGCCGGAAGCGCTCGGGGAGCTGCCCGGTGCGCGCCAGGTTGTAGACGGCGGGGATGAGCTTGCGCGCGGCGAGATCGCCCGTCGCGCCGAAGATCACGAGCGTCGCGGGCTCGGGAAGCCGCTCCGAGAGGTCTGCCGCGAAGGGGTTCTCGGCCTCGGCCGCGAGGGTCACGGCGAACCGTCTTCCTCCCGCCAGCCGCGGAAGGCGGCGAGCAGCTCGCGCTCGGCTTCAGGAGAGACGTCGGCGGCGTGCAGGTGGCCCACCGCCTCGAGCGTCACCCGCATCTGCTCGAGGTAGCGCGTGCAGTCCGGGCATCCGTCGAGGTGGCGCTCGAAGCGCCGGCGCTCGGCTCTGGTCATCGTCCCCTCGAGGTACTCCGTGACGAGCTCGACCATCTCCTGGCAGACGAGGCTCCGCGGGCGCGGAAGAAGCCGCATCACGACGCTCCCTCCCGGCCGAGGTGCTCTTCGAGCGCGCCGCGCACGCGACTGCGCGCCCGGTGCAGGAGCACGCGCTGGTTGCCCTCGCTGAGCTCGAGCGCCTCGCACACCTCGGCCGCCTCCCAGCCCTCGACGTCACGCAGCACGATGACCTCCCGCTGCGTGGCCGGCAGCCCGTCGATCGCCGCCCCGATCAGCGCGAGCGTCTCGCGGCCGAGCAGACGGCGGATCGGGTCGCCGCCCCACTCGCGGGGTGGATCGGCCCAGCCCCCCGGCGCCACCCGGTCGTCGGCGGGGCGAAAGCGCTCGGGGTCCACCGACGGGCCGTCGTCCTCCCCGTCGGGGCCCAAAGAGGAGAAGGGCACCGTGCGCGCCTCGCGCTGGCCGCGAGTCTTGGCGCGGTTGGTGAGGATCCGGAAGATCCAGGTGCGCAGGGAGGAGCGGCCCTCGAAGCGCCCGACACCCTGCAGCACCCCCAGCCACGCCTCCTGGGCGACCTCCTCGGCCACCGCGCGGCTGGGCACGTAGCCGCGCGCCACGCGGACCATCGTGGCGTGGTAGCGCTCGACGAGCGCCGTGAAGGCACGCTCGTCGCCCGCCCGCAGCCCCGAGACGAGCTGCGCGTCGGGGTCCTCCTCGGCCGAGGCGGTGGCCTCGGAGGCGACATGGGAGCGGGTCATCGCGGGTCAATGCGAGGCATGCCGACACGATATGGGAATGGTCTCGGTCCGGGGGTGTCGTGTTACGCGGCGCCCGCGCGTGTAACCGCGAGCGCACGCCGAGGACGACAGACCCGTGCCACCGCGCTCCCAGACCCCAGGCTTCGCGCCGTCGAATCAGACCGGGCATACTTTCCCCGTGGCCGCCGCGGAGACCGTGCCGGACCCCGGGCCCCTCCTCGCCTCCCTCGAGCAGACACGCGAGCGCACGCTCGCGCTCGTCGCTCCGGTGGTCGAGAGCGATCTGGAGAAGGTTCACTCGCCGCTGCTTAGCCCGCTGGTGTGGGACCTCGGCCACATCGCCGCCTTCGAGGACTTGTGGCTCGTGCACCGCTTCGCCGGCGAGCCGCTGCTGCGGCCCGACCTGCTCGGCATCTACGACGCCTTCGAGACCCCACGCCGCTCACGCGGCGAGCTGCCCTATCTGCGACGCGAGGAGGCGGCCGGGTACCTGGCCGCCGTGCGCGCCCGCACGCTCGAGGTGGTGGAGGAACGCGGGGTGGGCGACGGCTTCCTGCACGACCTCGTCGTGCGCCACGAGCAGCAGCACACCGAGACGATGCTCCAGACCCTCGAGCTCGCCCATCTCGAGGGCTATGAGCCGGCGCGCCCGCCCGCGCCCTCGCCGCCCGGCGCCAGGCGCCACACCGGGCTCGAATGGGTGGAGATCCCGGCCAGCCCGTGCACGATCGGCGCCCCGTCGGGCGTCTTCTCCTACGACAACGAGCGCCCACGGCACGAGGTCGAGCTGCCCGCCTACCGCATCGGGCGCACGCCGATCACCAACGCCACGTTCCTCGCCTTCGCCGAGGGGGGCGGCTACGAGCGCCGCGAGTGGTGGTCGCACGAGGGCTGGGCGTGGAAGGAGGAGTACGACATCTCGCGACCCTCGCAGTGGACGGCGGACGGACGCGAGCGGCGGATGGGCCGACTCGAGCCGCTTGACCCCGACCGCGCCGTCGTCCACGTCTCCTGGTTCGAGGCCGACGCCTTCGCCCGTGCGCACGGCGCTCGCCTTCCCACCGAGCAGGAGTGGGAGAGGGCGGCAACCTGGGACCAGCAGACTCAGCTCGCGCTTGCCTTTCCGTGGGGAGCCGAGCCACCCGGCCCCGAGCACGCCAACCTCGACCAGCTCTCCCTCGGCACCTCCGCGACCGGCGCCCACCCCGCCGGCGTCAGCCCGTCGGGCTGCCACGACATGCTCGGCAACGTCTGGGAGTGGACCCAGAGCCGCTTCGACGGCTACCCCGGCTTCGCTCCCGACCCCTACTCGGAGTACTCCGAGGTGTTCTTCGGCCCCGACTACCGCGTGCTGCGCGGCGGCTCTTGGGGCACCCGCGCCGCAGTGGCCTCCCCCTACTTTCGCAACTGGGACTTCCCCGCCCGCCGGCAGATCTTCTCCGGGCTCCGGCTCGCCCGCGACCCCTGACCACAAGCGCAAAAGGAGCGCCTTCATCCCTCCCTCCGTGACCTCCTCCATCACGATCGACTCCTGGCTCGAGGACCTCGACGACCGCGCCCTGGCCAACGACGTGCTCGACGGGCTGACCAAGCCCTTCAAGGAGCTCTCCCCCAAGCACCTCTACGACACCCGGGGATCGGAGCTCTTCGACCGCATCTGCGAGCTGCGGGAGTACTACCCCACCCGCTGCGAGCGCGCGATCCTCGAAGCGCGCGCGGAGGAGATCGTGGCCGCCACCGGCGCCGCAGAGCTCGTCGAGCTCGGCTCGGGCTCGGCCACCAAGACGCGTGTGCTCCTGGGCGCGATGTCGCGCGCCGGGCTCCTCGAGCGCTACGTCCCCCTCGACGTCTCCGAGAGCGTTGTGCGTCAGAGCGCCGAGGCGCTCGTGGGCGAGTACCCGGGCCTGCGCGTGCACGGGGTGATCGGCGACTTCGAGCGCCACCTCGAGCACATCCCTCCGGGGAGCGAGGTGGCGGGCGGGCGCATCGTCGCCTTCCTGGGCGGCACCCTGGGCAACTTCCCGCCCGGCACCCGGCGGCGGCTGCTGCGCGAGGTCTCCGAGCTCCTCGGGGAGGGCGACGTGCTCCTGCTCGGTGCCGACCTCGTCAAGGACCCGGCGATAATCGAGCCCGCCTACGACGATGCGGCGGGCGTCACCGCGGAGTTCAACCGCAACCTGCTGCACGTGCTGAACCGCGAGCTCGGCGCCGACTTCGTGCCCGAGGCCTTCGAGCACGTGGCCTTCTTCGACCGCCAGCACGAGTGCGTGGAGATGCGCCTGCGCGCGAGCCGCGCCTGCTCGATCTGGATCGCCGACCTCGGCCTGCGGGTCGAGTTCGCCGCCGGGGAGGAGCTTCGCACGGAGATCTCCTCCAAGTTCACGCGGCCGCGCCTCGAGGAGGACCTCGCCGCCGCCGATCTCGAGCTGCGGGAGCTCTACACCGACCCGGACGGGCTCTACTCGCTGGCGCTCGCCGCCCGACCCCGAGCCGCCGGATAGCCGAGCGGCCTACGCCGCCGCGCCGGCCTTGGCGAGCTGGCGCTCCGGCGCGATGCGCACGACGTCCCACGCCAGCCCGAGGCCCTCGAGCGCGCGGATGAACAGCGCGGAGGGGTCGAGCTCCATGCGTCGCATGCCGTGAAAGGCGGAGGTGGGAAACGCGTGGTGGTTGTTGTGCCAGGCCTCGCCGAGGGAGAAGGGCGCGAGCCACGACAGGTTGCGCGACTGGTCGCCGGTGGCGAAGCGGCGGCGACCGAAGAAGTGGCAGAGTGAGTTGATCGAGTAGGTCACGTGGTGCAGGATGAAGATCCGCACCAGCCCACCCCACAAGAAGCCCGTCAGGCCCCCGAAGACCGACCCCGTCAGCGCGACGCCCAGCCCGAACGGGAAGGCGAGGCCGAGGAGCACCCAGAGCAGCGTGAAGCGATCGACGAAGCGCACGACGGGATCGCGGAGCAGGTCGGGCGCGTAGCGGGGCACGGCCGCCCGCTGGGTGTGGAGGAAGATCCAACCCAGGTGGGCGTGCACGAGCCCGCGCAGGGTGCTGAGCACGCCACCGCCGTGGTCGACGTGAGGGCTGTGCGGGTCGCCTTCCTGATCGGAGAAGGCGTGGTGCTTCCGATGGTCGGCGACCCACGTGGTGACCGGCCCTTCGAGCGCGGCTGAGCCGAGCACGGCGAGCAGGGCCCGCAGCACCGGCCCGGTCTTGAAGGAGCGGTGCGTGAAGAGCCGGTGGAAGCCGACTGTCACCCCGAGCCCGATGGGCAGGTAGGTGATGGCGAACACCAGCACGTCGCTCCACCCGAGCGCCTGGCTCCAGAGCTGCCACGCGGCGAGTCCCAGCCCGATCAGCGGCAGGACGGTGATGACCGCGCTGATGATGGAGTGGAGGCGCTGGTTCTCGACGGGCTGTACGTCGCCGGAGCCGACGCCCGAGGGCGCGGCGGTCGGCGACGGCCCTACGGAAGGCGTGCTGATGGTGCTCGACATCTCTGACCTCTGGCTGCAAGTGGCGGAGAAGTCAGAGCAAGGCGCCGCGCCGTGGCGCGGCTCACGCTGGTCCTCCCGATCTCCTCCAAAAGCTAGCAACGCGGGTGGCGGATGCGTACCGAACTTGGCCTCACCGAGGTAGCCGCTCCCGCTCACGGCGCGGCCTTGTAGAGCCGGACGTTGCGATCGAGCGGCGTTCCCGCGGCGCCGCTCGGGCGACCGCCCTGGGCGTCGAGGAAGGCGAGCTGGCGCGAGACGCCCGAGAGCGGGTCGTCGGGCGCGTGGTCGAGCATCCAGGTCTCGATCGCGGCCCCGCCCCCGACGGTCTCGTCGATCTGGAGCGCGCGCGCCTGCTGGGGGAAGTCGACGAGCGAGGAGGTGAGGATCATCCAGAAGCCGCCGGCCGGGGAGGCGATCGGCGCGATCGCGTTGCGGTGCGTGTGGCCGGCGATGGCCGCGAGCACGTAGGGGTCGCGGCTCAGGAGCCCGAGCGCCGCGTGGCCGCCGGTGCACCCGTAGAGCGGCTGATGGGTGAAGAGGAGCACCCAGCGGCGCCCGGCGCGGGCGAGCTCGCGGCGCAGCCAGGCGAGCTGCGAGGGCCGGATGAGCCCGGTGGAGCCCTGATCCCGGCGCGCGGCGTCCAGCACGATCCCGCGCACGCGGGGGCCGACGTCGAAGGTGTAGTCGAGGAGCGCTCCGCGCCCACCGTGGTCGCTCGCGGCGCGCAGCCGGCCGAGCGCCGTGCTCGGCGAGAGCTCGGCACGGCGAGGATCGGCCGGCACGCGCACCGCTCCGGCGGGCAGGCGTCCACCGGCGAGCAGCCGGTCGATCGCCGCGGCCTCGGAGAGATGCCGGTCGCGGAGCCCCCGCAGTCCGCGCGGCGGCTCCCACAGCGCCCGTGCGCCCACCGCGACCCGCTCCGTGGCCGGACGGGGGGCGGCCTCGCCCTGCACGAGCACGTCGTGGTTGCCGAGGACCGGGTACCACGGCGCGCGCAGACCCGCGCTCGTGAACGGCCGCTGGGCGGCGGCGAGCAGCCCGGGATGCTGCGGCGGGTCGACGTCGGGGCGGTAGTAGAAGGGGTCCGCATCGCTCGCCTGCTGGACGCCCGTGTACCCCGGCGCGCCGCTGCCGGGATCGACCCGTCCGCCGTGCAGCACGGCGAGCGCCTGGTCGAGCTCGTTCTGCTGCGCGTTGTCGATCAAGTCTCCGGCCTCGACCACCGCCTGCGGGCGGGCGGCGTTCACGGCGCGCACGGTCGCGGCCAGCACCTGCGCGGTGAGCGCCTCCTGGGGACGGAAGGTGGAGGTGAAAGGGTCGCCGAGGCGGTCGAGGAACGGCACTCGCGCCGGGGATTCCTCGTCGCGAACGTGCGCGTCGGCGATCACCGCGAGGCGAGCGAGCGGGCGCAGGACCGGGGAGGCGGGCGCGAGATCGGTGCGTACGTGCAGCGGCTCCCCCGGGCCGCGCTCGAGCGTCCCGTCGCCGCCGCGTTCGACCCAGGTGGCCTCAAGGGTCGACCCGGAGGCCGATGGCGGTGCGGCTGCGCTCCCGATGGGTCCGCAGCCGCCCGGGATCGCGAGAGCGGCCAGCGCCACCGCGACGATGCGCAGATCCATCACTCCTCGCGCAGGCCGGCGACGATCGGCTCGCGCTCCGCGCGGGCGGCGGTCCACGCCACCGCCACGGCGGCGAGCACGCCGAGGCCCGCGACCACCAGCGCGACCTGCAGCGGACCGGCGCCGAGCGGGAGGGAGACGTAGCCCGCGGCCAGCCGGGCCACGAGCGGTGCGAACACGAAACGCTCGAGCAGCACGCCGAGGAGCGCGGCGGGGATCACCAGCGCCGCGGCGGTGCCCGCGAACAGGCGCGCGAGGCCGGCCCGACCGGTGCCGAGCGCCCGCAGCAGCGCGACGGTTCCCCGGCGCTCGCGGGCGCTCAGCGCCAGCGCCTGCCCGATCGCGAAGAGGCAGACGAGGGCGTCGAGCGCCGCGACCGCCCGCACGAGCCCCGCCACCGTGCCCAGGAAGGGCGCGCTCGTCGCGGTCGCTCCTCCGGTGGCGGTGGCCACGACGGGCGCGCCCGTGCCCGCGCTCGTGAGCGTGCCGAGCTCGGCGCGGACCGCGTCGATGCTCGCGCCCGGGCGCACCCTGACCGCCAGCTTGTCGGCCGGCGCGGCGCCGGCGGCGAGGAGCCGCCGCGGGCGGACGTAGGCGATGCGCCCGTCGTTGTCGAGCGCCCGGACGATGCCCACGACCCGGAAGCGCGCCTCGCGCCCAGAGGGGAGCTGGGTGGCGAGGGTCCCGCCGGGCTCGAGCCCGAGCGCCGAGGCCAGGCCGCTCCCGACCTCCGCCTCTCCGTCGGCGCGCACGCGGCGGCCGGAGGCCAGCGGCGGCGCCTCGAACGCCACGTGATCGCCGGGGTAGGCGATCAGCTTCAGCGTCTCCCCGAGCGAGAAGGAGTCGGCGGCCGGGACCTCGAGCCGCGGCGCGGCGGCGGCCACCCCGGGCAGCGCGCGCACGGCGGGCGCGAGCTCGGAGCCACCGCTCACCGTGAGCTGGTAGCGCTTGCCGACGGAGCCCGGGTCATGCTCGAGGGAGCCGAGCAGCGAGGCGAGCGCGAGCATGAGCGCGAGGAAGCCCGTGGCCACGGCCAGCACCGCCACGGTGGCGGCGAGGCGCGCGCGCCGGGCGCCGACGAGGCGCGCGCCGAGCGCGGCCAGGCCGCCGCGGGCGCGGGCCGGGGGATGCGTGCGCAGCTCGGCGCCGCGCAGCAGCGCGGCGGGCGGAGCGCCGGCGCTCCGCCACGCCGGCCAGGTCGAGCCCGCGACGACGAGGAGGAGCACCGCTAGCCACGCGACCGCGAGCGGAGCGAGGCTCGCGGCACCCGGCGGGAGCTCGTTCAGCGCCTCGAGCAGCCGCCCGCTGGGGCCGGCGGCGAGGAGCGCTCCCGCCCCGAGCCCGAGGGCGGCGGCGGGCGCGGCCACGAGCGCGGCCTCGGCGCCGTGCGCGGCCGCCACGCGGGCGCGCGAGAACCCGAGCGCCCGGCGGATCCCCATCGCCGGCAGGCTGCGCGCCACCTCGGCGCGCGCGGAGGCGGCGAGCATGACTCCGGCGACCGCGAGGGCGACGAGGGAGATCGCCACGAGGAGCGCGACGACGATCCCCGCCGCCTGGTCGACGAGCACGCGGACGCCGTCGCGCGTCACGAACCGCAGGCCGCCGATCCCGTAGCTCGTGGCCCGCGCCTGGGCGAGCGTGACGTCGAGCGCGCGGCGGTCGTGCACCCACACGAGCGCCTCGTTGACCATCGGCACCGGATCGGGGCCGAAGCGACGGTCGAGGTAGGAGCGGGTGAGGTAGATTCGGGGCGCCGAGGCCAGGGGGAAGGCCACGTTGTCCGGCGCGACCGCCTCGCCGACCACGGGCAGCGTGCCGAGGCGCCCCACCCGCAGCCGCTCGCCCGGCTCGAAGCCCCACGTGCGCGCGAGGCCCCGCTCGACCACCACCTCCGCGGCGCCCTCCCGCGCGTCGCGCCCGGCGACGATCGCGTAGCCGCGGCGGCCGGAGCCGGTCACCTCCACGTCGCCACGCGAGGATTCGTGCCCGTCGGCGCCCAGCGGGATGTGCAGCACCGAGTAGCGGTAGGCGCGCCCGGCGAGGTTGGGGAGCGCGGAGAGCCGGCGATCGACCCTCGCCAGCGGCTGGGAGTCGAAGTGCGCGACCACGTCGGGCAGGCCGGCGCGGTTCGCCGCTCGGTCGAAGCCCGTGCTCAACCCCAGGCTGACCACCACCGCGGTGCCGAGCATGGCCGCCGCGGCGGCGATCCCGAGCGCCGCGAGCAGCGCGCGGCCGGGGCGACCCCGCAGCCGAGCGGCGGCGTCGAGCAGCACCGGCCTCATGCGGCCAGGCGACCGTCGCGCAGGGTGAGCACGCGGTCGGCCGCCGCGCCCGCCTCGGGGTCGTGGGTGACGAGGATGACCGCCCGGCGCTCCCCCGGCAGCCGGCGCAGGAGCTCGATCACCCCTCGCGCGGCCTCGCGGTCGAGGTTGCCCGTGGGCTCGTCGGCGAGCACCACCTCGGGGTCGTTGACGAGCGCCCGCGCGAGCGCGAAGCGCTGCTGCTCACCGCCCGAGAGGGTGTGGGGTAGCCGATCGGCCACCGGGCGCAGCCCGAGCTCGTCGATCAGCTCCCGCGCGCGTGACCGGCCACCGTCCCGCGCCCCCGGGAGCCGAGTGGGGAGGAGCACGTTGTCCTCTCCGCTCAGCTCGGGGATGAGGTGGAAGAACTGGAAGACGAGGCCGACGTGTCTTCCGCGGACGCGGGATGAAGTGCGCTCCCCGCGCCCGTGCAGGAGCTCGCCCGCCACCTCGACGGTTCCCGCGTCGGGCCGGTCGAGGCCCCCGAGGAGGTGCAGCAGCGTCGACTTGCCCGAGCCCGAGCGCCCGACGATGGAGACGAGCTCGCCGGCCTGCACGTCGATCTCGGCGCCATCGAGCACCCGCCGCCCGGCGCGCCCGGCTCCGAAGGACTTCACCAGGCCGCGAGCCGAGAGCGCGAGCATCCCGTGCGACGGTACCGACCGCGTGACGCCGGCCCGGCGGCTGCGCCGGTAGGGTTCGGCGGCATGGAGATCGACGGCATCGGCGCCCTCGTAGCGGGCGGCGCCTCGGGACTGGGCGAGGCTTGCGCCCGCGCGCTCTCCGAGCGCGGCGCGCGGGTCACGATCGCCGACCTCAACGAGGAGAAGGGACAGGCGCTGGCCGGCGAGCTCGGCCAGAGCGCGCACTTCGTCAAGACCGACGTCACGAACCCCGACGAGGTCGAGGCCGCGGTGGGCGCCGCCGCCGAGGGCGAAGGCGGCCTGCGGGCGACCATCTGCTGCGCCGGCGTCGGGTGGGCGGAGAAGACCGCGGGCAAACGCGGCCCCCATCAGGTCCAGCCGTTCGAGACCGTGATCGGCGTCAACCTCATCGGCACCTTCCACGTCCTGCGCCTCTCGGCCGCCGCGATGCTCGCCAACGAGCCCGGTGAGGACGGCGAGCGCGGAGTGTGCGTCAACACCGCCTCCGTCGCCGCCTACGAGGGCCAGATCGGCCAGCTCGCCTACTCGGCCTCCAAGGGAGGGATCGCCGCCATGACCCTCCCCGCCGCGCGCGACCTCGCCCCGAGTGGCATCCGCGTGTGCACGATCGCCCCCGGCCTCTTCGACACGCCGCTGCTCGGCGCGCTCCCCGAGGAGGCTCGCAGCGCGCTCGGGGCCTCCGTCCCGTTCCCCCAGCGCCTAGGTCAGCCGCCCGAGTTCGCTCAGCTCGCCGCGCACATCGTCGAGAACCGGATGCTCAACGGCGAGGTCATCCGGCTCGACGGCGCGCTGCGGATGGCGCCGAAGTAGCACCCCCCGCCCGCCGCCTCCGGACGAGGCGCGCGAGGTAGAGCAGGGCGGAGAGGACGAAGAGCCCGGCGCTCACCAGCAGCCACCGCCCGAGGTAGGGACCGGTGCTCGCTCCCGTGGTCTTCGTGAAGAGGCCTGAATCGAGGCCCAGGATGAGCGGGAAGTAGACGAGGAAGAGCAGCGCGGAGAGCATCGAGGGGACGCGCAGGTGGTTCAGCAGGCGCGGTTTCTTCTCGCCGCCCGCGAGCGCCGAGGTCACGACCCGGTCGAGGGCCGAGTAGGCCGGGAAGAGCACGAAGTCGTGCAGGAGGACGGCGGCGAGGATCCACACCACCAGGTCGAGCACCGGGCCCGAGCCGAGGAAGCGCACGAGCGCGTAGGCCCCGAGGGTGAAGCTCGCCGTCACCCCCACCAGGTGCAGGGGGCCGGCGCCGTAGAGCGCGCGGAAGCGGCGGGCGGTCATGAGGCCGCGGTGAACGTGAGCCGGTCGACCCACTTCGTGCAGTGCACGCCGGGCAGCGCGGGGACGATCATCCGCGCCGGGTACCCGTGGTCGAGCGAGAGGTCGGCGCCGTTGACCCTGAGGGCGAGGAGCGAGCGCTCGTCGGCCACCGCGCTCGCCGCGAGCGTCGTCTGAGCGAAGACGCCCTTCTTCTGGAGCGACTGCGCGAAGAGCTCGGCGTCACCGTCGACGCCCGCCATGCGCGCGAGGTCACGGAGGCGTACGCCCGTCCACCGCTGCGTCGTCGACCAGCCCTCGACGCACGCGATGGGCAGGTGCTCGGTGTGCTGGGGAAGGGCGAGAAGCTGCGCCCGGCTGAGGGTCGCGCCGCGCGGGCCCATGAGGCGCAGGCTCCAACTCTCGGCCTGGCGCTGGGTGACGCCCACCGCCGCCGCGGTCTTGTTCACCTGGAAGCCGTTGGGGCCCGAGCCGGGGCTCTGCCCGTGGGGCGCGAGCAGGGCGACGCGGCGCAGCGGCCCTCCGATCGACTGCCCGGCGGTGAGCGTGAGGAGGGAGAGCGAGCTGCCGCCCGCGAGGGCGAGGAGTCCGCGGCGGGAGAGGGTCGGCGCCGACGGCGCGACCGGCACGGTGATGTGGGGCTCGGTGGTGGGGCCCTCGATCTCGGGCTGCGCGGGCTCGGGCCGGGTGTGGGCGAGGTCCTCGCGAAGCTGGGTCACGACACCTCGCTCCCGGAGCTGGCGGAGCATGAGCGGGAGCTTGAGCCCGACGTGCAGCACGAACGCGGAGATGAAGACCCACGCCCCGTAGAGGTGGGCCTGGACGAAGGAGAACCTCCACGGGTAGTAGATCTGCACGTTCAACACACCCGTGACGAGCTCGAAGAGGATGCCGCCCACGAGGAGCGCGAGGCTCGCGCGCTCGAGCGCATGGGCGGGGGAGCGCACGGGCGGCCACTCGAAGAGCTTGGGGATGACCGACCAGAGCTTGACCAGGACGATCGGGACGATGGCGATGCCGATCGTGACGTGCACACCCTGGGTGAGCGCGTAGAGCCAGGACGGCGTCGTCGGCCAGTCGAAGGCGAAGAACCCGAGCGGACCGGCGCCGCCGAAGATGTCGTTGGCGCCGATGCGGGGGCTGTAGGCGACGTAGGAGAGCAGCCCGGTGAGGATGATGAGCGGCAGGGCGACGAGCAACACCGAGCCGAGCACGGCGGTGAGCCACGGCCCGCGCAGGGGGCTGCGCCACCAATCGTGCCGGAAGGGCCCGGGCGGGGACTTCTCGGGGAGGCGGGGAAGGCTCAGGCGCACGAGGCGAGCGCGAGCGCGAAGCGCCGGTCGGGGTCGGTGTGCCAGCTCTCGAGCGCTAGCCCGGCGGCGGCCAGGTCGCCCTCCACGCGCGAGCGCGTGAACTTGGCGGAGACCTTGGTGCGAATCTCCTCGCCGGCCGCGAAGTCGACCTCGAGGTCGAGCGCGTCGAGCCGGACGGTGCAGCCCTCGCGCGCCCGCAGGCGCAGCTCGACCCACTGAGCGGCCGGCTCGTAGGCGACCACGTGCTCGAAGTTGGCGAGGTAGAAGTCCGCGCCGAGCTCGCGGTTCAGCACGCGCAGCCCGTTGCGGTTGAACTGCGCTGTGACGCCGGCCGCGTCGTCGTAGGCGGCGAGCATCGCGGCCTCGTCCTGCACTAGGTCCACCCCCACGAGCAGCCGATCGCGCCGGCCGAGCGTTCGGGCGATCCGGCGCAGCAGGCGCCGCCGCGCGCGGGGCGGGTAGTTGCCTACGACGTTGCCCATCATGGCCACGAGCCGTGCGTCCGCCACCGGCAGGCCGACGAGCCGGAGCTCGAAGTCGCCGACCACGCCGTGCACGGCGACGCTCGCATGATCGGCCGCGAGGGCAGCGACACACGCCTCCACCGCGCCGGCGAAGACGTCGATCGGCCGGTAGCGCTCGAGCCGTCCGGCGCGAACCATCGCGTCCAGGAGGGTGCGCGTTGGACGTCGCGGCCCGCACCCGAGCTCGACGAGCTCCGTGGCGGGGAGGCGGGCGACGATGGCCTCGGCGTGGGCCTCGAGCAGGGCGCGCTCGGCCCGGGCCGGGTAGTACTCCGGCTGCTCGCAGATGCGGTCGAAGAGCTCCGAGCCGCGCGCGTCGTAGAAGTGGGTGGGCGAGAGCTCCTTGCTCCCGGGTCCGGCGAGCCCGTCACGCACGTCGCGGGCGAGCCCGCTCGGCCGGTCCTCGTCGCCGAGGGTGAGCGGAAGGGCCGAGGCCGACACGCTTCGCCTGTCCGAGCCGGGCGCCTGAGCGTTACAAGGCCTCCCGCACCGAACAGACGTCCAGGCGTGGGTCCCTCGGGTCCGGAGGGCGGCCCGAGCGGGCGATCACGGGGTCATGCACCGCTCGCTCAGCTCCCGCATCGCGCTGCTCGTCTCCGCCGGCTGCCTGCTCGGTGCCCCGGCCGCCGCCCAGGCGCACGGCTCGCGCTGCGCCGGCGCCGACACCACGCCGACCGTCCAGAACCTCCGCCAGGAGCGGGCGGCGACCCTGTGCCTGCTGAACGCACAGCGGGGCGCCCGCGGCCTACGTCCCCTGCGCGCGAACGCCCGCCTGGCGCTCGCCGCCGAGCGTCACAGCGCCGACATGGCCGTCCATCACTACTTCGCGCACGTCGCCCCGAGCGGTCTCGATCCTGTCGCCCGCCTCGAGCGCATCGGCTACGTGGGAGGAACGGGCTCCTGGACGGTAGGCGAGAACATCGCGTGGGGAGGCGGACCGCTCTCCACCCCGCGCGCCATCGTGAAGATGTGGATGCACTCCCCGGGACACCGGGAGAACATCCTCCGTGGCGCCTTCCGCGAGATCGGCGTCGGTGTCGTCGCCGATGCCCCCGACGGTCCGGGCGCCACGTACACGACGGACTTCGGCGCCCGGGGCTGAGCCCGACCGCTCCGGGGTCCGGCGCCCTCTACGCGATCGGCCGAGTGGCGATCTGCCGATGCTACCGTCGCAATTCGCCACTCGATGCGAACGAGCGGCCGATCGGGCGGGTGGCCGTGGTCCTGCTGACGGATCACGCGCTTGCCGCGTGATCCGGGCCAGGGACCACGGACAGGACCGCCCGCAGTGCGGCTCGACCCAAATCGCTAGCTCAGCCGCTCCACGATCATCGCCTGGCCCTGTCCCCCGGCCACGCACATCGTCTCGAGGCCGATCTGCTTGTCGAGCGTATCGAGGTCGTTCAGCAGCGTGGTCATGATGCGCGCGCCCGTCATCCCGAACGGGTGCCCGAGGGCGATCGCGCCGCCGAACGGGTTGAGGCGCTCCGGGTCGATACCCCACTCGTCGCGGCAGGGCACGACCTGAGCGGCGAACGCCTCGTTCAGCTCGATGATGTCGATGTCCTCGATGGTCATCCCGGCCTGGGCCAGGACCTTCTGCACGGCCGGGATCGGTCCCAGGCCCATGATCTCCGGGCGGATGGCCGCGGCGCTCGAGGCGATGATCCTCGCCCGCGGCTTCAGTCCGAGCTCCGTCGCCTTCTCGAGCGACATGATGAGCACCGCCGCCGCCCCGTCGTTCAGCGGGCAGGCGTTGCCGGCGGTCACCGTGCCGCCCTCCCGGAAGGCGGGCTGGAGCTGGGAGAGCTTCTCCATCGTGGTGCCCGGACGCGGGCCGTCGTCCCGGCTGACCTCGGTGCCGTCGGGCGTGGTGACGGAGATGATCTCCTTGTCGAAGTGACCCTGGTCGCGGGCGTCGACCGCCCGGTTCTGGGAGGTGACCGCCCACTCGTCCTGCGCCTCGCGGGAGACGTGGCACTTGTCGGCCACGTTCTCCGCGGTCAGCCCCATCGGGATGTAGACGTTGTAGACGGAGTTCTCCGAGCCGTCGAGCTGCGGGTGGAACTGGAACTCGCCGCCCTGCGGTGCGCGCGAGACCGCCTCCACCCCGGCCGCGATGTAGGTGTCCCCCTCCCCTGCCCCGATCGCGTGGAAGGCCATGCGCATGGTCTGGAGCGAGGAGGCGCAGAAGCGGTTGACCGACGCCGCGGGCACGTGATGGTCGATGCCCGCCAGCAGGGCTGCGCTGCGGCCGATGTTGTACCCCTGCTCACCCGCCTGGAAGCCGCATCCCATGTAGATGTCGTCGACGGTGGCGAAGTCGACGCCGGGGTTGCGCTCCTGCAGGGCCTTCAGCGGAACGGCGGCCAGGTCGTCGGCGCGGACGTCCTTGAGCGATCCCTTGACGGCACGGCCGATGGGGGTGCGGATGGCGTCGACGATGACGGCTTCGGGCATGGTGTCGGTCTCCTTGACAGAGGGGTGCCGCTCGGGTGGCGGCCGCGGAATGGTATTCGCCGGCGTCCGGAGGTGCGGTCGAGACATCCGGTCGGTGCCAAGCGTGTGTGGCGCTTCGTCGGTCACGAAAGGGGAACGGGAGTGATCCGAATCACCCTCTGAGGCGGGAAGACCTGTCCACGAGCGTAATGCTCGCCGCCTCGTGGACAGCAGTTCCCGGATAGCGCAATCCACAGACACTAGGCGAACGCTTCCGTGGACAGTTCTTCCCGCTTGACCACCGAGCGCCGGGTCGCAGCAGTCGCGGCCGGGCAGCGGGGCCTCATCACCCAGCGCCAGCTCCTCGACGCCGGCGTGTCGACCTCGGCGATCTCACGTCGAACGGCGGCGAGCCGGCTCCATCTCCTTCATCGAGGGGTCTACCTGGTCGGCCACGCGGTCCCGCCCCCACTCGCCCTTGAGCTCGCCGCGCTCCTGGCCTGTGGACCCACCGCCGCGCTGAGCCACCGCACCGCGGCAGCACTCTGGAGGATCCTTCCTGCTCAGGACGGGACGATCGATGTCACGGTGCCCGATCGCAGGTGCCGCCCGCGTCCCGGTCTGCGCCCACACGCGGGGAGGCTCGACGAGGTCACCGTCCGCCACGGCCTGCGCCTCACCACGCCTATTCGCACCCTTCGCGACCTCACCCGCGTCCTCGACTCCACCACGCTCGAGCGGGCGACCAACGAGGCACATGTGCTCAACCTCATCCCGCGGGACCACGCCGCCGCGGACGTCACCCGCTCCGAGGCCGAGCGCCGCCTCCTCGACCTGCTGCGCAGAGCGGCCCTCCGCCCCACCGCCACGAACGCGAAGGTGGCAGGCTGCGAGGTCGACGTCCTCTTCGCCGAGCAGCGCCTGGTCATCGAGATGGACGGCTACGCCTTTCACCGCACCCGCGCCGCCTTCGAGCGCGACCGCCGGCGCGACGCCGACCTCGCCGCCGCCGGCTACCGAGTCGTCCGGATCACGTGGCGAGCGCTGAGTACGGAGCCGGAGGCGGTCGTCGCCCGGCTCGCCGCGGCGCTCGCGCGCTCGCCCTGAGGGGGGGCACCCACAACCGAGCTCGAAGCCGTGGGCGAGTCAGCGCTGTCGCCGTGCCGAGACGACGATGCGCTTCGCGGCGCAGCAGAGCGGATGCGTCGCCTGCAGGACGAGCGCGTCACGTGCGTGGCGGAACACCGAGAGCACGCGAGGGCTGATCGCTCGAGCACGACGCCGCCGCCCGCGGCCCGCCTCCGACGGTGCCTCGCGCGAAAGGCACCGCCAGAGGGATGGCCTCGGATCGGACTTCTGAACCGCCCGCCGAGGCGCCTCCCCGCCGCTACAGCCCCAGCCCGCGCACCCCGCCCTCGTCCCAGCCGAGGTGATGGGCGAGCTCGTGGCGCACCGTGCGGGTGACCTGCGCCTTGAGGAGGGCGGGGTCGTGGCCGAAGTCGCGCAGGAGAGTGTCGCGGTAGACCACGATGCGGTCGGCGAAGCCGTCGCGCGCGACCGTGCCGCCGTGGTAGAGGCCGTAGGCGCGTCGGCGCCGCCCGCCCTCGGAGACGACGACCGCCACGTGCTCGAGCGCGCGGTGGAACTCGAGCGGCAGATCGTCCAGCGCCGAGCGCACGAGAGCCTGGAAGTCCTCCTCGCTGAGGGGGTCGAACCCATCCTCGTCGTCCTCGTCGAGCTCCTCGTCGCCCTCGCCCCAGCTCCCCTCGCCCGCAAGGCGCTCCGAGCGCTCGACGAGCGCGTCGAACTCTCGCTCGGAGGCGGGCTGTCGCCAGCCGGCCAGGCGCTGCAGGAGGAGCACGACGACCGCGCCGACGATCACCACGCCGACGGCCACGATCGCCAGGCGCTCCGCGAGGCGCAGGACGTAGGAGGAGGAGCCTCCCAGCCACAGCGAGGCCGCCGCCAGGGCGAGGAGGAGCGCGACGAGCGCCGCGAGTCCGGTCCGGCGCGGAGTCGGCGGCGACACGGCCGGCGGTCCTCTCAGCGCAGCGTGCGCGCGATCACGAGGCGTTGGATCTCGTTCGTGCCCTCGTAGATCTGCGTGATCTTCGCGTCGCGCATCATGCGCTCGACCGGATACTCCTTGACGTAGCCGTACCCGCCGAGGACCTGGATCGCCTCCACCGTGACCTTCATCGCCACGTCGGAGCAGAAGAGCTTGGCCATCGCGGAGTACTTGCCGACGTCGCGGTCGCCGCGGTCGACCTTCGCGCAGGCCTGGTAGAGCAGCTCGCGGCCGGCCGCGCACTGCGTCTCCATGTCGGCGAGCTTGAACTGGATGGCCTGGAAGGCGTTGATCGGCTGGCCGAACTGCCTGCGCTCGCGCGCGTAGGCGGCGGCGTAGTCCGTCGCCCCCTGCGCGATCCCGAGCGCCTGGGCGGCGACGCCGAGTCGCGAGTGGTCGAGCGTGCCGAGGGCGACGCGGAAGCCCCGGTCGACCTCGCCGATGCGGTTCTCGTCGGGCACCCTGACGCCGTCGAAGATCGGCTGGCCGGTCGGCGAGCCGCGGATGCCGAGCTTGTGCTCGAGCTTGCCCACCGAGAAGCCCGGACGGTCGGCCTCCACCACGAACGCGGTGATGCCGCGCGAGTGGCCGGCCTCGCGGTCGGTGACCGCAAAGACCACGTAGAAGTCGGCGATGCCGAGGTTGGTGATCCAGTTCTTCGTGCCGTCGATCAGCCACTCATCGCCCTCGCGCACGGCACGGGTGATCATGCCGCCGGGGTCGGACCCGGCCTCGGGCTCGGAGAGCGCGAAGGCGGGAGTCCATTCGCCGCTCGCGCACCGGGGCAGGAAGCGCTGCTTCTGCTCCTCGGTCCCGAAGAGCTTGATGGGCAGTGTCCCCAGCTCCTGCACCATGAGCATGAGCGCGGTGGAGGCGCAGGCCTTGGCCACCTCCTCCACCGCCATGTTGAGCATGAGCGTGCCCGTGCCGGTGCCACCGTGCTCGGTGTCGAAGGGAAGGCCGAAGAGGTCCTGGTCGGCGAAGAGCCGGCGCAGGTCGTGCGGATACTCCGCCTTCTCGTCGATCTCCGCCGCGCGGGGTGCGACCCGCTCCTGTGCGATCTGGCGGATCGTGTCGCGGAAGTCCAGGTGCTCCTGGGGGACGGCGTAGAGCTCGGCGAGGGCGGACATCAGGGGGTGTGCAATCCTAACGTCGGCGGTGTTCGGCGCCCGGAGCCCCTGGTACAGTCGTCACCATGCCGCTCGGAACTTCGCTCTTCCTCATCGCCGTGGGAGCCATCCTGGACTTTGCCGTGAGCAAAACGACGGTCGCGGGGGTCGACATCCGCACGGTGGGGCTCATCCTTCTGCTCGTCGGAATCCTCGCGCTGATCCTCTCGCTGCTCTACATGTTCGTGTTGTCCGACCGAGGACCGGTCGACCGCGAGCGCACGGTCGTTCGCGACCGTCGCGACATCTACTAGACGCGCGCCTAGGCGGGGGTTCCGCTGTCGGGTGCCGCCGGCCGCGAGAGCGGTAGCGGCGGAGGCTCGGGCGCCGGTGCGCCGGGAGCGGGCAGGCCGGCGATGCGGCGCCACTCGAGGATCTTGCCGTGCACGATGCGGAAGGCGGTCGCCCCCCTGCCGCCCGTGCCGTCACAGTGGCCGCCGCCGGCGCCGGTGCGCTCCGTGAGCGCGAACTCCGCCAGCGTGTAGCGCCCCGCCGCCTGCGTCCGCAGGAGCCGAGCGCCGCAGGGGAGGAGGACGTTGAAGGCGCGAACCTGGCGGGCCGTGCTCAGGCGGAGCGGCAAGCCACCGTTCTGGACCACGGAGGGCAGCGAGAAGTAGCTGGTGGCGCGACCGACGTCTCCTCCCCTGAGCGAGTCCGACCACCCCCGGATCACCCGGTCGGCGGACGAGTCGACTGCATGGGGACCCGGGGTCTTCGCGCTCGGGACGGGAGCCTTCCGGACGAAGCCCGGCGGCGAGCCGCCGCCTCCGCACCCGCCGAGGGCGAGCAGGCCGAGGATGAGCAGGAGAGAGAGACCGCGCACGAGCACATGGTGGCATGCGTGCGGTACCGCCTCGAAGTTCACGGCTCGTATGCTCCGCCACCGATGACCTGGGAGCCCGAGCTCGAGGACCTGCGCCGTCGCGATGCGCTCGCGCGGGAGATGGGCGGCCCCGAACGGGTTGCTCGGCAGCGCGCGAGCGGCCGAGGCACCGTCCGCGAGCGGATCGAGCGGCTGCTCGACCCCGGCTCCTTCCACGAGATCGGAGGGCTCGCAGGCGTGGGGCGCTACGCCGACGACGGCACCCTCGAGGGCTTCACTCCGGCCAACATGGTGGTTGGCGAGGGGCGGATCGACGGGCGCCGGGCCGCCGTGCAGGCCGACGACTTCACCGTCCGTGGCGGAGCGGCCGACGCGGCGATCTGGCAGAAGATGGTCCACACCGAGCGCCTGGCCCACGACGGGCGCATGCCGCTCGTGCGCCTCGTTGACGGCACGGGCGGCGGAGGGAGCGTGAAGTCCCTCGAGACGATGGGCCACACCTACGTCCCCTTCGTCCCCGGGTGGGAGCTCGCCGTGGAGAACCTGTCCCGCGTGCCGGTGGCTGCCGCCGCGCTCGGGCCCGTCGCCGGCCTGGGCTTCGCCCGCGTCGTCTCCTCCCACTTCTCGGTGATCGTGCGCGGCACGGCTCAGGCGTTCGTGGCCGGCCCGCCCGTGGTGGCGGCGGCGATGAACGAGACGCCCGACAAGGAGGCGCTCGGCGGCGCGCGCGCCCAGACGCGGGCCGGGGCGATCGACAACGAGGCGGTCGACGAGGACGACGCGCTCGAGCAGATCCGCCGGTTCCTCTCCTACCTGCCCTCGAACGTCTGGGAGGTGCCGCCGTGCCTCCCGGGCATCGATCCGCCCGATCGCCGCGAGGCCGGGCTCCTCGACGTCGTGCCGCGAGAGCGCCGCCGTCCCTACAAGATGCGACGGATCCTCGAGTGGGTCTTCGACTCCGGCTCGGTGTTCGAGCTCGGCGCCCGCTCGGGCCGCTCGCTCATCACCGCACTGGCCCGGCTCGACGGGCGGCCGGTCGGCGTCCTGGCCTCCGATCCGAACCACTACGGCGGCGGGCTCACGGGCGCGGCGGCCGACAAGCTGGTGCGCTTCGTCGAGACGTGCGACCAGTTCCGACTCCCGCTCGTCAACCTCGTCGACCAGCCCGGGTTCGTGATCGGGACCGAGGCCGAGAAGGCGAACACCATGCGTCGCGGCGCGCGAGCGCTGGCGGCCGTCTACCAGTGCTCGGTGCCCTGGGCCTCGGTGCTCGTCCGCAAGGTGTACGGGATCGCCGGGGCCGCGCACGCGAACCACGCGCGGCTCACCTTCCGCGTCGCGTGGCCGTCGGGGGACTGGGGCTCGCTCCCCATCGAGGGCGGCATCGAGGCCGCCTACCGGCGCGAGCTCGAGGCGGCGGATGATCCGGTCGCCCATCGCGCGGCCATCGAGGCGCGGCTGAACGCCGTGCGCTCTCCCTACCGCACCGCCGAGCGCTTCGGGGTCGAGGAGATCATCGACCCGCGCGAGACCCGCCCACTGCTCTGCGCGTGGGCCGAGCACGCCCACGAGCTCGTGGGACACGAGCTGGGCGCCGGGCCGAAGGCGAGAGGAGTGCGGGCATAGCGTCGAGTCGGGCCCGCGACGCGGTCGCGTACTGCACGCGGCCCAAGCACCTGCGCCGCACGCTGCCGATCGCGCTCGTCGTGGGTCTCGTGCTCACCGCGATCAACCAGTCCGGCGTGATCCTGGGTGGCCATGCGACCTCCGCCACGTGGGTGCGCTGCGTCTTGAACTTCATCGTCCCCTTCGTGGTCTCGAACCTCGGGCTCTTGAGCGGGCGGCGCCGGAGATCATCCCCTACCCTCGACCCGTGAGCGCCTTCGCCGACCCCGCGCGCGACCTCTCCCCGGAGGAGGTGGCCGCGATGCTCCGTCGCGGTGAGATCCAGCTCATCGACGTCCGCGAACCCTACGAACATGAGGCCGGACGGATCGCCGGCGCCCGGCACGTCGAGCTCGAGCGCCTGGCCTCCGAGGCGGGGACGATCGACCGTGATCGCCCCGTCGTCTTCCACTGCCGCCTGGGCGCGCGCTCGGCGATGGCGACACAGGCGTTCCGGGCGGCGGGCTGGGATGCCCACAACATGGCCGGCGGGATCGAGGAGTGGCACCAGCGCGGGCTGCCGCTCGACCCCCCGGACGGGTACGTCGCCGAGCACTGAAAGCGCGTGGGCTAGCCGCTCTACAGGCGCTTCTCGAAGCACACGCAGCGCGGATCCTCGCGGTAGGGACCGTACGGCGCGATGCGCTCGAACCCCTCCTGCTCGTAGAGCGCGGGCGCCTCGGGTTGCTCCGTGCCCGACTGGAGACGCACGCTCGCGTACCCGCGCTTGCGCGCCGCGCGCTCCAGGGCCCGCAGCACCGAGCGCGCATGCCCGCGCCGGCGGTGCGCGGGAGCGGTCCACATCCGCTTGACCTCGGCGGTGCCGGCGTCCCAGCGACGCAGGCCTCCCCCCGCCACGGTCCGACCGTACTCCTCGACCACGAGGAAGACGCCGTCGGGCGACGCGAAGTCGGCCTCGGCGTAGGCCGAGAGCTCGCCGCTCGCGCCGTAGCGGCGGTCGTACTCGAGGCGGAGGCCCTCGAGGAGCGCGGCGGCGGACGGGTCCTCGAGCTCGACGAGCCGAAGGATGCCCGTCATCTCGGCACCGGGGGGCGCGCGACCGGCGGGGGTGCCGTCCCCGGAGAGACCGTCACGAAGCCGGGCAGGGAGACCGTCAGCCGCGCCCCGCCCTCGGGCGAGGCGCCGGCGGCGATCCGACCGCCGTGCGCCTCGACGATCGCCCGGCCGATGGCCAGCCCGAGGCCCGTTCCTCCGACGGCGCGGGCGCGAGAGGCGTCGGTGCGATGGAAGCGGTCGAAGACGAGGGCGCGCTGCTCGGGCGGGATGCCCGGGCCGTCATCGTCCACGGTGAGCTCCAGGCGCCCCTCGCGCGCGGTCGCAGCCAGGCGTACCAGGCCGTTGGCGCCGGTGTGCTCCACTGCGTTACGGGCCAGGTTGCGCAGGACCTGCGCGAGCCGGTCGGGGTCGGCGCGCAGCACGCCGGAGGGCACCGTACCGAGCTCCCACCGGCGCTCGGCGGTCAGGGTGAGGCCGTCGAAGAGCTCGGTGAGGAACTCCTCCAGCTCGAGCGGCTCGGGGCGCAGGAGGCTCCCCTGGTCGGCGCGGGCGAGCAGGAGCAGGTCCTCGACCAGCCGCTCCATCCGCAGGATCTCGGTGCGCACGACGCCCTCGACCCGCCGCACCTCCTCCCCGGACACGTCCTCGCGGCGGGCGAGCACCTCGAGCTGGCCGCGGATCACGGTGAGCGGCGTGCGCAGCTCGTGCGAGGCGTCGGCCACGAAGTCGCGCTGGCGGGCGAAGGCGTCGGCGAGGCGGTCGAGCGCGCGGTCGAAGGCGTCGGCGAGCACGTGCACCTCGGTGGGCGGGCCGGTCTCGTTCATGCGGTGCGAGAGCTCTCCGCCGTCGATGAGAGTGGCGGTGCGCGCCATGCGTCGCAGCGGCCGCGAGGCGCGGGAGGCGACGAGATAGACGGCGGCGACGGCCAGGAGCAGGGTGACGAGGCCGGTGAGCGCGAAGGCGCGCGCCACCCCCGCCTGAGCCCTTTCCACCGCGTTCAGCGCCTCCCCCACCCCGACGCGGGCGACCTCCCGACCGTCGCGACGCACCGAGGCGACGAGGAGGCGCAGGCCGCCCACCTCGTCGATCTCGACGGTGCTGAAGCCGGTGGGTGCGCGGCGGAGCTCGAGCGCCTGCCTCCCCTCCTTCGTCTTGCGGCTCGGGGCCTCGGCCTCGTCCGGCGTGCCGGCCAGTCCGACCAGCGCCGGCTCGTTGGTCACCACGCCGCGGCCCGGGACGCTCACCACGAAGAGCCGGGCGAGCGGCCCGAACGACGGTTGGTCGCCCACGTAGGCGCGTGCCCGGCGCTCGACCTCCACCGGAGCGGGGGCGCCCCCCGGCACGCCCTGGGCGGTGAACGCGTCCACGTCCTCGCGCAGGTCCTGATCGATCTGGCCGCGCACCTGTGCGCCCGTGCCCCGGTAGGTCGCCGCGAACGCCAGGCCGAGAGCGACCGCGAGGATCGCCGCGAGCAGGAGCGTGAGCCGGGTGCGGAGCCCTCCGAGGTCCGGCCGGCGCGGTCGTCTAGGCACGCGTGCTCAACCGGTAGCCAACCGAGCGGATCGTGTCGATCGGCGCCGGCTGCCCGGGCCGGTCGAGCTTGCGACGCAGATAGCGGATGTAGACCTCGACCACGTTGGTGCCCGGATCGAAGTCATACCCCCACACCGCCGAGAGGATCTGCTGACGCGAGAGCGCCTGATCGGGATGGCGCAGGAAGTAGGCGAGCAGGTCGAACTCCTTGGCCGAGAGGTGCACCTCCCCCCCGTCGCGGCTCACCTTGCGACTGAGCAGATCGAGCCGGATCCCCGCCGCCTCCAGGCTCGTCGCATCCGGCTGGACCGGGTTGCGCAGATGCGCCCGCACGCGCGCCGCGAGCTCGTCGAAGGAGAACGGCTTGGTCACATAGTCGGTAGCCCCGCCGTCGAGGCCCGCCACGCGATCCTCCACCTCGGCGCGCGCGCTCAGCATCACCACCGGCAGGGCCGGCTTGGCCGCCCGGATCCCCCGCAACACCTCCAACCCATCACGCCCGGGCAACATCACGTCGAGCACCACGAGATCGACATCGTCGCCGAGCGCCGCACGCTCACCCTCCACCCCGTCGGAGGCCAGGCTCACCGCGTAGCCCTCCGCCTGCAGACCACGCTGCACGAAGTCCGCGATCGCCGCCTCGTCCTCGATCAGAAGAATGCGCATGACCGCGATGATGCCAGGGGCGGCGGTGGGCTCTCTCCGCTCGTCCCGGAGGGCTACAAGAAGCCGCACACCGGGTTGCATACGATCCGGCCGCCGACCGGTAGGACTGAGGCATGCCCTACTCCCTTGCGCGCCTCGCGCTGCCCGCCTGCGTCCTTATGGCCCTGCCCGCGTCGGCGGGCGCCTCGGTCGCCCACACCGTCGGCCCGGGCGAGACGCTCTGGTCGATCGCCGCCTCCTCCAACCTCACCACCCGCTCGCTGGCCGCCGCCAACGGGCTGCCCGCCGGCGCAAACGTGGTGCTGGGCTCGACGATCCGGGTGCCCTCCGTCTCCGAGGCGTCCTCCGCCCTCTCGGGGCAGGGCGTGGGCTCGCCGTCGATTTCGAGCTCGACCGGCGGCGCGGGTGACGGAGACGCCGACCTCGACGACGGCGGCTCGGACGACGGCGTCGCCACGGGCGCCCGGACCTACAGCGGTGGCGGCAGTACCGCCCCCGCGCCGATGGGCGCCTACGTCGTGCGCCGCGGCGACACGCTGTCGGCCATCGCGGCCCGCAGCGGAGTCTCCCCCCGCCAGATCGCCTGGATGAACGGGCTCGCGCCCGGAGCGACGCTCGTCGCCGGTACGGCGCTGAAGCTCCCCACCGGCGCCCCGATCGCGACGCCCGTCACGCGCACCGCGGCCGCCTCCTCGACCCCCGTCCGAGCGGTTCCCCGGGCCGCTCCCTACGCGACCGGAGGCCGCCTGACCTCGAGCCAGATCGGGACGATCGCGGCGAACCAGGGCGTGCCCTCCTCGCTCGCGGCCGCGATCGCCTGGCAGGAGAGCGGCTTCAACAACGGTGCCGTGTCCTCGGCCAACGCGCGCGGAGTCATGCAGGTCCTGCCCGGCACCTGGGACTTCGTGCAGCGCAACCTGTCCTCACGCATCCTCAATCCGTTCTCCGCGCAGGACAACGTCCGCGCCGGCTCCCTCTACCTCGGCAGCCTCCTGCGCCAGACCGGAGGCAACGTGCCACAGGCCGTCGCGGCCTACTACCAGGGCCTCTCCTCCGTGCGCCAGATCGGGATGTACGCGGACACCCAGCGCTACGTGACCAACGTGCTCTCGCTCCGGCGGCGGTTCGGCGGTCCCTGAGCCGGGAAGGGTCGGTGTGCCGGACCCCCGACCCGACCGAAGAGAAGGAGAGCGAAACATGGAGCGTGACGAGCTCGACGTGGAGGCCGAGGTCAGGGCCGCCGAGCAGGAGGCGGGCGGCATCGGCGGCGTCGCGGGCGACGAGGAGCTCCCGCCTGCCGAACGCCCGGTGAGCGAGGGTGGCGGCGGGGTCGCCGAGGGCTTCGAGGACGCCGAGTCCGCCCTCGTCGACCACGCCACCCACGGCGACGAGTCCTCGGGTCGGGCGGCGCTGCACGACGCGCCGGCGCCCGAAGAGGCCGGCGTCACCGCGGAGGACGCCGAGGCGGACGAGGTCCACACGAGCGAGCTCGAGCCGGGCGCCGAAGAGGCGCGCGGCGCCTCGGGCGAGCGCTAACGTCCTCTGTGGTGGACGACGAGGGCGATCCGAGCACCCGGGAGCTCCGGGTCGAGCAGGTGCAGCGGGAGATGCGCGAGCGTCGGCACGCCGAGGAGAGCTCCGACGCGGAGGCGGTCGCCGAGCACGAGCGCAGGGCCGAGAAGGCCGCTTATCTGCGCGAGAAGCTGGCCGACCGCGTCCGGGCCGAGAACGAAGCCTCCGAGCAGGACCGCGGCCAGGCTTGACCCCCGCGGCGGCCGGGTAGGAGCGCGGGTATGACCGAGCACGACCCCGCCTCCGGCCACGACGAGCTCAGCGACGAACTCGAGTCCGGCGCCGAGAAGATGAAGGAGCGCAGCGCCTCCCTCGGCCAGGAGATCGGTGACGTACGCGACGACTGGCACCGTAAGCAGGAGGACCAGGGGACGCCCGGCGCGGAGCCGGCGAAGGACCCGTTCGAGGAGGAGCCTTCAGACGAGGAGCAGCCGCATTCGGACGAGGAGCAGACTTCTTCTTCTTCCTCCTCCGAGAAGGAAGACTCCGAGGAGCGCTAGGAGCCCTGGCCCCGGCCGGTCTTCTGCTGGAGCTCGTCGATCCGCTTGGAGGCCTCGGCCTTGGTGATGCTCTCGTCGAACGGCTCTCCGGCCTGGTCGGACAGGGTCTTCAGGTAGGAAGCCTGCGCGCCGGTCATCGGCTCCTCGCCGGTGACCCACTCGCTCGGGTCCTTCTCCACGTTGGAGCCACTGGGATTTTCGTCGCTCATGCCGCCCGACATACCCGGGCCGCTCGCCTTCGAAGCAGGGTCCCGGCAGCGACTCAGACCTTCTGGACGTTCACCGCCTTGGGGCCCTTGTCCCCCTGCTCCTCCTCGTAGGAGACCTTCGCCCCCTCGGGAAGCGAGCGATAGCCGTCGGAGTTGATGCCGGTGTGATGGACGAAGAGGTCGCGTTCGCCGCCGTCGGGGGTGATGAAGCCAAACCCCTTCTCGTCGCTGAACCACTTGACCGTTCCGGTGGGCACGTGCGTTCCTCCCCTTGCTATCGCCGAGTGTCCTCGGCCTGTCTCGGCGGCAAGGTACCAGGGCGGGAGGCGGTCAGGGGGCGAAGACAACCTTGCCGAAGAGCTCGCCCTCGGCCATCGCCTCGAACCCCGTTCGCGCATCGCGCAGGGGAAGCGTCGACTCGATGACCGGACGCACGCCCTTCTCGACGCAGAGGCGCACCAGCCGCCCGAGCTCCTCGCGGGTGCCCATGGTCGAGCCGACCACCGAGAGCTGGAGGAAGAAGACGCGAGTCAGCTCGGCCGAGGGGTCGGCGCCGCTGGTCGCGCCGGAGACCACGATCGTTCCGCCCGGCTTCAGCGACTTGACCGAGTGGCTCCACGTCGCCGCGCCCACGGTCTCGAGCACGGCGTCGACGCGCTCGGGCAGGCGCGCGCCCGGCTCGAAGGCGTCGGCGGCGCCGAGCTCCACCGCGCGAGCGCGCTTGTCCTCCGAGCGGCTGGTGACCCATACGCGCACGCCGGCCGCGCTGGCGAGCGCAATCGCCGCGGTCGACACGCCTCCGCCCGCGCCCTGGACGAGCACGGTGGAGCCGGGCGCCACCCGCGCCCGAGTGAAGAGCATGCGGTAGGCGGTCAGCCACGCGGTGGGCAGGCACGCGGCCTCCTCGAAGGACAGCTCGGGCGGCTTCGGCACCGTGTTGCCGCGCGGCACGGCGACCTTCTCGGCCAGCGTGCCCGGGTGCTTCTCGGAGAGGAGCGAGCGCTTGGGGTCGAACGTCTCGTCACCCCGCCACGCCGGGTCGGAGATGACGGAGTGCACCACCACCTCGTTGCCCTCCTCATCGACCCCCGCGGCGTCGCAGCCTAGGATCATGGGGAGCGCGTCCTCCTTGAGGCCGACGCCGCGCAGCGACCACAGGTCGTGGTGGTTGAGCGAGGCGGCCCTCACCGAGATGGTGGTCCACCCCTCCGGCACCTCGGGATCGGGACGCTCGCCGAGCTCGAGTCCCGCCAGCGGGTCCTCCGGGTCGATGCGAGCGGCGAAGGCGGCGAACATGAGAGCGGGACGCAGCCTACCGGCGAGGGGCCGGGCGAGCGGCGCTGCTACGTTCGCCAGGATGAGCGCGGCGACCTCACCGCCGTCCGACGAGGCCCTCCGGGCTCGCGGTGTCGGTCTGGCGGTGCCGCAGCGGCGGCTTCTGCATCCCGCCTCCCTGGAGGTGCGCACGGGCGAGCTCGTGGCGCTCATCGGCCCGAGCGGCACGGGCAAGACCACGCTGCTCCGGGCCCTGGCGGGCGTCTCGGAGCCGACCGAGGGCGAGGTCCTGCTCGGGGAGGACCGCGTAACCCTTCGCTCGAGCGACATCGGGTACCTGCCGGTCGGCGAGACGCTCCACGATCGTCTCACGGTCCGCGAGGCGCTCGACTATGGCGCCGCGCTGCGGCTCCCGGCGGATCTGCCGCCCGAGGAGCTCCGGGCGCGCGCCGACGAGGTCCTCGCCGAGCTCCGGCTCACCGACCGGGCCGACGCGCGGATCCGTTCGCTCTCGGGCGGGGAGCACAAGCGCGCCGCTCTGGCGCTGGAGCTCATCGGGCGCCCCGCGATGCTCCTCCTCGACGAGCCGGCGACCGGGCTCGACCCGGGGCTCGAGCGCCGGCTGATGGGCATCCTGCGGCGGGTCGCCGACCAGGGCCGGGGGGTCGTAGTGGTGACCCACGCGACGAGCTCGCTGGCGCTGTGCGACACGATCGCGGTGATGGGACCGGGGGGGCGGCTGCGCTTCACCGGCGCCCCCGAAGCGGTGCTTGCCCACTTCGGCGTCGAGGCCTTCGACGAGATCTACGCGGCGCTCGAGAGCGAGGCGGAGGAAGAGAGCGAGCCGGACGACGATGCCCCCCTGCTCGCCCGCCGCGCACCGCGCCTGCGTCCCCCGCCTTCGGGCCCCTTCGGGCACCAGGTCGCCGTTCTCGCCGGCCGCTACGCGCGCACGCTCCTGCGCGACGGCCGCACGCTGTGGGTCCTGCTCGTCCAGGCGATCGTCATCGCCATCTGCATCGGCGTAGTGCTCCCGCGCAACGTCCTCGCGCAGTCGAGCCTCGCCTCCTTCTACGCCGTGCTGCTCGCCTTTCTGCTCATCACCGGCAGCGTGTGGCTGGGAGTCACCTCGGCCTGCCGCGAGATCGCCAAGGAGCGCGCGATCGTCGAGCGGGAGGCAGCGGCGGGGGTGCGCCTGGCCGCCTACCTCACCGCCAAGGTCGCCGTGCTCTTCACCCTGGCGATCGTCCAGGTCGCCCTGCTCGTGCTCGTCACGGTCATCCTCCAGCCGCTGCACCAGCCGCCGGGCGTCTACCTCACGGTGGCTCTGCTGTGCGTGCTCGCCGCGTGGGCGTCGGTCGCCATGGGGCTGGCCGTCTCGGCGTTCGCACGCAGCCCCGACCAGGCGAGCTCGGCCGTGCCGCTGCTCCTGATCCCGCAGCTCCTCTTCGCGGGGGCGATCATCCCCACCGCCGTCATGCCTCCGCCCATCCAGGTCCTCTCCGACCTGACCTTCGCGCGCTGGGCGCTCGCCGGCCTCGGGCACGCGATGGATCTCGGCAATAGCCTCTCCGACGAGACGACGTCGGTCGCGGGCTATCAGCGCAGCTTCTTCGCGCTGCCGCCCGCGGGAGCGGCCGCCGCGATGGTCCTCTTCGCGATCATCGCGCTGTTCGTCGCGGGGCGCGCGCTCGACCGCCGCGCGGCGGTGTAGTCGAACTCGATCAGGGCGTGATCGGCAACCCCAGCTTGCTGCGGAGGGCGTTGGCGGCGGGCTTGACCCTCGACGAGTCGAGCACGAGGTTGCGTCCGGCGATGCGGCCCTTGGCCGCGTCGTGGGCGCGCAGGGCGCCGACGGTCGCGCCGAGGTCGTCGGCGACGGGCCGAAGCGCCTTCTCGTAGCCGCCACGTTCGGCCTTCAGCTCGCCCGGGACCGCCACCGACCCGAGCATCGTCAGGTCGCCGCTGAGCCTCGTCTTCAGCGCGTCGAACTCGTCGGCGAGCTTGGCGTCGCTGATCTGACTGCGCTGTGCCAGCTGGAGGTTGCTCCCGATCCCCGCGCCGACCTTCTTGACGTCGGCGTCGATCGCCGAGAAGCGCGCCTTGAACGCGGGGCGACCGCCCTGCTCGCCCGAGCCCTTCGTGCTGCCGCCACCGCCGCCGCACGCCCCGACGACGAGCGCGAGCGCGACGACGGGGAACGCCAGCGAGCGGGGACCTCCACGCGGGACGGCGAGCTTGACCACGAGAACGGCGCCCGTGTCAGCGGCGTGCCGGCGCCGCGGGACAGTCGCCGCTCGCCGGAAACGGCTGGCGGGCCTGCGGCTGCCCGGTCTGGGGATCGGCGTCGTGCAGGCACTCGAGGTTGTTCGGATTCGCGATCGGTACCTCGAGGAAGTCGGGGTTGGTGTTGATGAGCTGACCCGTGTCGAGGAACTCGGCGAGCTGCTGCTGGCCCGAGTTGCGCCCGGCGAGCGTCGGGTCGGCGAGCCATCCGTGGGGATCGGAGCCGAACGTCGGCGTCTTGTCGTTGCGGTAGTACACGACGCGGTCGAACAGCGCCCCCGCGCGATACAGCGTTCCGGCGGTCGGGTTGGGAACGGTCCCATCTCCGTAAGCCGTCTGGAACGCCACGTCCTTGGGACGGGCACGCCAGGCCGCGTCCGGTCGCAGGCGGATGCGAGGCGCGAACGTCTCGGGGCTGCCCGTGCGGTCGTACCAGTTCGACTCGCCGAACAGCTCCTGGAGCTGCGCCGCTCCACGGTGCGTGACGACCCTCGGCGGCTCGTTGCGCAGCGGGAGATCCTCGGTGAAGCCATCGAGGCCCGGACCGCCGTTGAGTAGTCGAGGTCGCGAGCGTTCGAGCTGGGCGGCGAGGTCGCCGCGGAACCCCGAGAGCCGCGCGATGTCCGCGATGGGGCCGCCGGGCACGTTCAGCAGCCCGCGGTGGAAGAGCGGGTCGGTGCCCATCAGCATCGTGCCGTAGATAGCGCCGAAGCTGATGCCGTAGTACATGATCCGGTTCGGGTCGGCGAGGTTCGTGCCGATCCCGGGGATGTCGAGGCCCGCCTTGAGCGCGCGGCCGAGCGCCATGTCGTCCACGGTGGTCTGCACGAGGCCGGACTGGAGCCCGTCGATCGGCTTGCGGGAAGGCAGCTCGCTGCGGCCGCGCCGGACGTGGCCGGTCGGACCCACGCCGTCGTTCAGGCCGGTGCCGATGGTCCCGTCGCCGTCGAGGTCTCGTCCGCGACCGTAGTGGAGGAAGGTCGTCGGCGCCCCGTTGCTCGTCACGGTCGTCGTGCTGCGGGGCCCGAAGCCATGCCCGGAGGGGTCGGTGGCCACGGTCGCGATCCCCCGGGCCGCGTTGTAGTCGGCGCTCACGAAGGTGTCGTAGGAGCTGCGCGTGAATCCCGGTCCGTAGACGGCCACCGGCCACGGAGGCTTGAAGGTCGCCGGGTTCGGCGTCACCACGACGACGCCGAGGCGGTCGGCCCCGAGCGGACGAGGGGTCCGGCGCGTGGGCACCGGCGGGATCTCACCGTCGGTCAAGCCGTTGCGGCCGTAGGGACGGTCCTGATGCCCGGAGGCCGACGCGAACTGATAGCGCGGCGAGAGGAAGCTGCCGAACGCGTAGTACCCGGCCGAGCCCGGCGGGATGAGGTTCGGGACGGCGCTCGCCTTGAAGGCGCCGGGCGCGTTGGGGTCGGCCTTGACCTGATCGGTGCGCACGATCCCGTTGGCCGGACCGGCGACCGACGGCGCGACGCTCGCCGCGAGGAAGACGTCGGCCTTGCCGTTCTGCGTGAAGGTCAGCTTACGGCTCGCGGTCGAGATCGAGGCGCCGGCGAAGCCCGCGAGCCGGTAGGCGTTGCTCGCGCTCGACAGCGGAAGGTCCAGGGCGCGGCGGATGCGGACGAGCTCTCCGCTGGCCGTCCTCGTGGTGAAGCGCACCACGCAGGCGCGACCACACACGCTCACGCGCCTTCCGCGAGCGTCCCGGATGCCGTTGGTGACGTGGATCCGGTACCGCCTGCCCTCGAGGAGGAACTTGTCGCTGATGCCGGCCAGGGTGTGCGTGGCCGGATCGAAGGTGAGCTGACGCAGACCGCTCACGAACTGGCCGCGGTCGTTGCTGATGAAGAAGTTGGAGTCGTGAACCGAGCTGAGCCGGATCGATCCCGTGAACGGCACGGTGACGCGCGGCTGCAGGTCGAAGCCGTCGAGCTTGTCGAGCTGCGCGAAGGCATCGCAGATCGAGTAGGTCGACGCGGTGCAGGCGCGTCTCACGCGTCCCCGGACGTTGGGGTAGTCCCGCCCGCGGCGGAAGTTGAGGCGCCGACCGGTCGATTGATTGCGATCCCGGACGGTGAACGCGTCGTCCGGGAAGATCCGCGCGCCGAGGTGTGCCCCGCGCTTGACGGCCACCCTCGAGGCGGCGGAGACGGGCAGCGCGGCCACTGCTGCCGACAGCGCCACGAGGGCCGCCAGCAGGCTCGCTCTGACCCACATCGTCATAAATCTAGTGGACCTCGGCGACCGGCGCACGATGACGCTCCACCCAGTCGACGATGGTGCGGCTCACGAGAGCCGGGTCGTCGCTCATCGGCACGTGGCCGACTCCGGGGAGGACGCGGAAGGTGACGTCCGGGATCTCGGTGCGGAACCGGTGCTCGTGGCGCTCCAGAGGCAGCACCCGGTCGTGCTCCGCCCAGGCGATGAGGGTCGGCGCGCGCACACGGTCGAGGTCCTGGAGCAGTCCCTCCCCCGAGCGGATCGCGGCGAAGACGTCCTCGACGACCGTGCAGCGCAGCGAAGACCGGCTGAGCGCCACCGCCTCGGCCGCCGGGAGCTGCTCCCCGAGACGCAGGATGTCGCGCAGGGCCGCCCGGCGGGTGGCCGGCCGGCCCATGATCCGCGGCAACCCGCGCCGGGCCGCGCGCGTCAGGCGGAGCTGGCGGCGAAAGAAGCGCTCGATCCGAGCGCCCTCCGGATCTCCAGGGTGCCAGCCTCCGCCCGGGGAGAGCCCGACGACGCTCCGGGCGCGGCCGCGCTTGGCGAGCTCGAGGGCGAGCGTGCCGCCCATCGAGTTGCCCACCAGGTGCGCGGTGTCGATGCCCTGGGCGTCGAGCTGAGCCTCCACGTGGCCGGCGGCCACCTCGAGCGAGTGACCCTGGTCGGGCACGGCCGGCGGCCCGCCGTCATGGCCGGTAAGAGTCGGGGCGAGGACGTCGTAGCGGGCCGCGAGGTCGGCGAGCACCGGCAGCCAGCATCGCCACGTCGCCGTGAAGCCGTGGAGCAGCACGACGGGCTCGCCCTCACCGGCGCGGTACCTGGCGGCGGAGATCTCGGGCACCCGCCGATCCTACGGGCTGCCGCCGAGGGCCGCGTCCAGGTCTAGCCCGTGCCGGTGACCCGCGAGATCTCGGCGACCGAGGTCTCGCCCCGGCGCACCTTGGCCAGCCCGTCGTCGCGCAGGCGCGCCATGCCCTCCTGCTCGGCGACCTCGGCGATGTCGTCCGCCGGGCGTCGCTGCAGGGTCAGGGAGCGGATCTTCTCCGAGACGGTCATCACCTCGTAGAGGCCGAGTCGCCCCTTGTAGCCCGAGTTGCCGCAGCGCCCGCAACCCGTCGCCTCGTAGACCTCGATGTCCTCGTCCACCTTGAAGCCCGAGTGGCGCAGCACCTCGGCAGGCAGGGTCACCGGCTTCTTGCACGTCCGGCACAGGCGCCGGGCGAGCCGCTGGGCGACCACGCAGTCGATCGCGGAGGCGACCAGGAAGGGCTCGATCCCCATCTCCACCAGGCGGGTGATCGCCGTGGGGGCGTCGTTGGTGTGCAGCGTGGAGAGAACGAGGTGACCGGTGAGCGCGGCCTCCACGGCGACCTGGGCGGTGTCCCGGTCGCGGATCTCGCCGACCATGACCACGTCGGGATCGGCGCGCAGCATGGAGCGCAGCCCGGTGGCGAAGGTGACCCCCGCCTTCGGGTTGACCTGCATCTGCCGCGCGCCCGGCATGCGGTACTCGACCGGGTCCTCGATGGTGAGGATCGACCGGTCACCCGTGCCGATCGCGTTGAGCGCCGCGTAGAGGGAGGTGGACTTGCCCGATCCGGTCGGCCCGGTGACGAGCACCGCGCCGAAGGCCTGCTGGAAGGCCTGCTCGAAGCGCTGACGCTCGGCGGCCAGCATCCCGAGGTGATCGAGGTCGATGAGCGAGTCGTTCTTGTCGAGGATCCGCACCACCACCGACTCGCCGGAGACGAGCGGGAGGGTGACCACGCGCAGGTCGACCGTGCGGTCCTCGACGGCGAGACTGAGGCGGCCGTCCTGCGGCGCACGGCGCTCCGCGATGTCCATCTCGGACATGATCTTGATCCGCGACACCACGCCCGCCTGCATCCGGCGGGGGACGTTCAGGGAGTGCGAGAGGACGCCGTCGATCCGGAACTGCACCGCCATGTCCTGCTCCGTGGCCGCGAAGTGGATGTCCGAGGCGCCCTGCTGGACCGCCTGGGCGATGATCGACTGCACGAGCTTGACGATCGGTGCGTCGGCGGCGGACTCGCGCAGGTCGGTGACCTCGGCCACGGCCGGGCGGTCCTCCTCGACGATGTCCTCCACGCTCTCCTCGAGGCGGTTGAGCCGCCCGACGAGCAGCGCGATGTCGTCGGGAGAGGCGATCGCGGGGACGATCTCCAGGCCGGTCATGAGCCCGATGTCGTCGACGGCGAGCACGTTCGAGGGGTCGGCCATGGCCACTAGCAGGGTGCGCGGGCCCTGGTGGTCGATGGGCACCGCGCCGAGCCGCTTGGCGACCGCCGGACCGACGAGGTTCGCCGCCGCCATGTCGACCTTGTAGCGGGTGAGGTCCACGTGGTCGAGCCCGAAGCGCTCCGCGACGACGCGGGCGAGCTGGTCGGGAGTGAGGGCGCCGCTCTCGAGCAGTACCCGGCCGGTCGGCTTGCCCGACGCGCGCGAGGTGGCCACCGCGGCCTCGATCCGCTCGCGCGAGGCGAACCCGAAGTCGGCGATCACGTCGCCGATGAGGCGCGCGGAGCGGCCGCGGCGGGAGGGCGGGGTGAGGCCCGACTTGCCGGCGGGGGCAGGCCCCGCGGCAGACGCGACGCCCGCGGGAACGGGAGAGGCGGGGGGGCCAGAGGAGACGACGCTCATGATCCCTCCCGTCATCGGCAGCTCGGAGCCGGTTCCGTAGCCCCGTGCGACGATCTTCTGAGAGATGGACGATCCGATGCCCCTCACCCGTGACGTGGCCGTGCCCCTTCGCGAGGTGATCGTGCGCACGAGCCGCTCCTCCGGACCCGGCGGTCAGCACGCCAACGTGACGGCCTCCCGGGTGGAGGCGGTCTTCGACGTCGCCGCCTCCTCCACCCTGAGCGAGGCGCAGAAGCAGCGGGTGATGGCACGCTGCGGACCGCGCGTGTTGGCCGTCGCGCAGGACGCCCGCAGCCAGGCCCGCAACCGCGAGCTCGCGCTCGAGCGCCTTCGCGGGCGCCTGGCCGGCGCGCTCGCCGTCGCGCGCCCCCGCCGGGCCACCCGGCCCTCGGCGGGCGCCCGCGCGCGTCAGGCGGCGGCCAAGCGTCAGCGGGCCGAGCGCAAGCGCGAGCGGGGGCGGCGCTTCTCCACGGAGGATTGAGCGCGAGGCGCTCTAGACGAGGAACACGTCGCGCACGATCTGGCGCAGGCTCTGGCGCACGGCGGGCGGCGTGCCCTCATCGGCCAGGACGCTCGAGTCGACCCAGCCCCGCGCGCCGGCCGGCGCCCAGCGTGCGGCGAGGACCTCGACGCACGACCAGCTCTCACAGCAGCTCGAGGGGGGTGCGCCGACGGTCGCCGGGGGGCAGGCGGGATCGCCGCGGCGACGCCCGCAGGCGACGCAGAAGGCGCGGACGCGGTCGCCGGGGACGAGCCAGAGGGTGGCCGCGCCGCCCTGCGTGTAGCGCAGGAGATAGCGCCCGGCGCTGAGGTCGTCCGCCCGGCCGGTCGAGAAGTCGGTGCGCACCGCCCTGACCTGGGTCTCGTGCGGCGCGAAGCAGGTACCGACCTCCTCGCGGGCGCCGCCGCAGACGTATCCCGTGCGTCGTCCGCCCGCTCCCCGGGGCCCGCACTGCGCGCGGTAGGGAGAGCTGCGCTGCGACCCCGCACGGCAGTCGAAGTCGAGGGACTCCGGTCCGCACATGACCCCCGAGAACCCGCTGTCGGGCGCGGCCAGGCGCCCGCGCCGCACTGCGGTGGGTATCCAGCCGACCGCGCTGTGCCCGCCCGAGGCGGCCGGGAGGTAGCCGAAGACCCAACCCGTGCTCGAGGCCGGCCGCGCGCCGGGGTCGGGGCAGCCGGCGGAGGGCCCTCCGCGGCGGCTCTGGCGCCCGAAGTACCCCCCGACCGGCACGACGGCCGGGGCCCCGTCGGCGTGGACGATCGGCGCGTCGAACGAGGGACCCTTGCGCACCGCGACGCCGTGTGCGCCGCGCGGCAGCCCGCGCGGCGGCTCGGAGCGCCGCACTCGCCAGGGAGACCAGCAGACGCTCGCGCCGCGCCGTCCGTTGGTGCAGCCGCCGGGAGCGCCGGCGGCGAACGCTCGCCCGGGGTCGCCGGCCAGCGCCGCGCCGCCGACAGCGAGTGTCCCGACGAGCACCCGACCGAGGAAGCCGCGGCGTGTGTCGCCGTCCTCAGCGGTGGACAGCGCCGACGGCACCCCATCGCGCATGACGCGCACGCCCCCCACCCACGCGAGCACCACGCCGAGCATGAGCGCCGTGCGCGCCAGCACCAGCGCGGCGGAGCCGCTCGCGGGCGAGCCTCCCTCCGGGTGGGCCGCCACGACCAGGGCCAGGGCGGCGAGGGCGGCGTTGCGCGCGAGTCCCGTCGGGCGCTCCGCCGTGCCTCCGAAGCAGCCGCAGCCCGTCGCCGGCGCGCGCCGCCGGAGGACGAGGAGCATCGCGCTGAAGAGCGCGAGGGAGGCCAGGGCGGCGAGGGCGGCGGCTCGCGGAGCGCGGCCGCTCAGGAAGAGGAGGCCGAGCGCGACCTCGGCGCCCGCGAGCGCGGCGACCGCCGGGGCGGCCGGCGCGTGCGGCAGGAGCGCGCGGACTGCGCCGCGCGCCGCCCCGGGCTCACCGAGCTTGACGCTCCCGGCGAGCACGAACACCACGCCGAGGAGCCCGGCGGCGACGGCGGCCATGTGGCCGACGAGGGCTGGCCTTTAGGAGCGTCCGGCGACCCGGCTCTGGAACTCCCCGAGGTCGAGGTCTCCCCGGAGCACTCCGGCGAGCACGTAGAAGACTCCGGCACAGAGCAGGCAGAGGATGGCGTCGCCGAACCCGAAGCCCACCCACGCGGCGGCGAAGAGGAATCCGAGCAGGGCGTAGAACTGCTTGAGAGCGATCATTCGAGGTCCCTTCGTGTGGGGCGGTCAATTCCGGTCAAAGTCACGTTCACGGTCAGCGCGGGAAGCTCGTGCTGGGCCAACGCCTCACGCACGGCGCCCTGGACCGCGCGCATGGTCTCCGGCACCTCGCGCGGGCGCCGGACGGTGAGCAGGACGTCGAGCTCGTCTCCTAGTCGACCGGTGGCGCCGGCCACACCGGCGTTCTGGCTCGCCGCGCTCTCGGCGATCCGCTCCACCGCGCGGGGCTGCACTCGCACCTCGCCGCGCTCGTCGTCGACGAGGCTCACCTCACCGCGCGCGAGCGTGGGCTTGGGCAACGCCTTGTAGGCGAGGTAGCCGAGCACGAGGAAGAGCACCAGGCCGACTCCCGCCACGATGAGGCGGTCGGTGCCCGTGATGCTCGACGCGCCGACCCCGGCGAGCTTGTCGTAGACCGTGCGGTATCCGCTCAAGCCGTTGACCGTCGTGGGCGAGACCTTCACCGCGAGCAGCACCAGCATGAGCCCGTACCAGAAGAGCGCCACGGCGAGGAGCAGGACGAGCAGGCGGCCGACGAGCTCGGCCGGAGAGCGGCTCAGATTCACGCGCTGGCGCATCACTCGACCCGGTCGCCCTTCTCGCCCACCGCCACGCGCACCTTCTCACGCAACCCGAACCCCGAGGCAAGCGCAGAGAGCGACTCGTGCACCGTGCGCTCGACATCAGCGTCGGAGGCGCTACGCGGCCGGTAGGCCGTCACCTTCAGCTTGCCCTTCCCCCCTCGCGAGCTCCGCACCCGCACCCGGCTCCGCGTGACCCCGCGACTCGACTCGACCAGCCAGCCCGCGAGCTGACGCAACGGACGCCGGCGCGCGCCGAGCGTGCCGTCGCTGCCGCGCTCGACGATGATCAGCCGCTCGCGGCGCGGCGTGAGGACTCCGAGGAGGAGCACCAGTCCGAGCAGCATCGACAGCAGGCCGCCCAGCAGGGAGAGGAGGGCGACCGAGCCGGAGCTCTCGACCGCCGTGAGGAGCTTGCCGACATCGCTCTTGAGCTGAGGAAGGTGGACCAGCTTGGCGAGCCCCGGAAGGGACAGGCCGCTCGAGGCGCCCGTGATGCAGAAGACGGCGGCGGCCAGACCGGCCACCGCGAGCGCGATGAGGAGCAGCACCCCCAGCAGACGGCTGAGCGCGCGCGGGAGGGAGGCCACTAGCCGGCTCCGGGCTCGTCGTCGAGCGGGTGGGCGAGGTCCTCGAAGAAGACCGACACCGGACCGAGCGCAGCCGCGAGATGTGCCCTGCTCGCCGCCCGCTGCACCGACTCGCGGACACGCTCCGCCAGCGGGTGCAGGGGAACGAGCTCGGCGCGCAGGTGCAGATTCACCTCATAGCGGCCGCCGGCGGTCGCGGCCGCCCCCACGCCGGTCAGCTCCCCACCGGCGGCTGGCGTCTTGTGCACGCCGCGCGGGTCGGGAGCCATCGCGCTCACGCCCTTGACCGAGAGCGCCGCGGTCGCGGCGCTCTCGGCGAGCCGAACGCGTACGGTGGGCGCGGCCGTGCTCGCCGGCACGCTGGGTGGCGGCGGCGCCGGTGGCGGGGCCGAGAGAGACGGCATGGGCTGTTCAGCGTCCGGGCGTTGGCTACTGGACGCGCGGCGGCTCCGGCGGCGGCTCCACGTCGTCACCGGGGAAGTAGAGGTCGTTGACGGCCACGTTGACCTCGGTGACCGACAGCCCCGTGATGCCCTCGATCCGCTTGAGCACGTTGTCACGGATGCTCTGGGAGACCTGCGGGATGGACTCGCCGTACTCGATGACCACGGTGAGGTCCACCGCCGCCTCACGCTCGCCGACCTCGACGGAGACTCCCTGCGAGCGCTCGTCGCCGATGCCGACGCGCTGGCTCAAGCCACCGAGTGCCCGCGACGCGCCTCCACCCAGTGCGTGCACGCCAGGAACCTCGCGGGCGGCGATGCCGGCGACCTTGGTGACCACCGCGTCGGCGATCTGCGTCGTGCCGTGCTCGCTCTGGAGCCCGCCGGCCCCGCCGCCTCCACCCGTGCGCTGCACCGAGGTGCCGCTCGAGCCTCCGCTCGCTCCGCCCTCGGTTCCCTTTGACTCGACTGCCATGTGCTCGCCTCTCCCGTTCGCTCGGTGTCGGAGACGAGCTACCCCGCCGGAACGTTCCGAAACTCCGCGCCGGGCACTACTCTCGGCGAAGTGACGACGCTCGACATCGTGACCGCGGTGGTGATAGTCCTCGGCGGCCTCGGCTTCGTGGCCTACGTCGTGCGCGAGGCCGTCCGCGGGGCGCCCGAGCGCCGGGCGGAGGCCGAGGCGCGCGAGTTCTACTCCCGCCACGGACGCTGGCCCGACGAAGCGACGCCGCCCGCGTAGCGTGGAAGGGGCCATGGCCATCTCGGTGCGGGGCCTGCGCAAGCGCTACGGGAGCGCGGAGGTCGTACGCGGCGTCGACTTCGAGGTCGCATCCGGCGAGGTCTTCGGGTTCCTCGGTCCCAACGGAGCGGGCAAGACGACGACGATCGAAATCCTCGAGGGCTACCGCTCCCGCACGGAGGGTGAGGTGTCGGTGCTCGGCGCCGATCCGGCGCGCCCCACGGCCCCCTGGCGCCAGCGTGTCGGGCTCGTGTTGCAGGAGTGCGAGCTCGATCCGCTGCTCACGGTCACCGAGACGCTGAGGCTCTTCTCGTCCTTCTACCCATTTCCGCGCCCGGTGGAGGAGACGGTGGAGCTCGTGGGCCTGCGCGAGAAGCGCGACGCGCGCGCCGGCACGCTCTCCGGCGGACAGCGCCGGCGCCTCGACGTCGCCGTGGCCCTGGTGGGGCGCCCCGAGCTGCTCTTCCTCGACGAGCCGACGACCGGCTTCGATCCCTCCGCTCGGCGGGAGGCGTGGACGATGATCGAGGGGCTGAGGGCCGAGGGGACGACAGTGTTCCTCACCACCCACTACCTCGACGAGGCCCAGCACCTCGCCGACCGCGTGGCGATCCTGCGCGCGGGCGCGATCGTGGCCAGCGGGCGGCCCGACGAGCTGGGCGGCGAGGGCCGCGTGAGCCTCGTGACCTTCCGGCTGCCCGAGGGAGTGGAGGCCGAGGAGATCCGGCGTCATCTCGGCGCCGAGGCGGCGCTCGCGGGGTCGCTCGTGACGCTCCGGGCTCCCGACGCCCAGGAGGCGCTGTGGCGGCTGACGAGCTGGGCGCACGAGGCTGACCTTCGACTCGACGCCCTCGAGGTCCGCCGGCCCACCCTGGAGGACGTCTTCCTCGAGCTGACCGGAGACGCCGATGCGTGACGCCGCGATCCTGCGCACGCAGACGCGTTACGCGCTGCTGACCGCCAGCCGGAACCCGCGGGTGCTCGTCTTCGGGATGGCGTTCCCCGTCGTGCTGCTCGTCCTCTTCAACTCGATCTTCTCCTCCGGCGAGAGCCGTACCGAGCACTTCGGCGGGGGAAGGCTCGACACGCATGCCTACTTCACCGGCGGGCTCATGGCCTACGTGATCATGCTCCAGGCCTTCACCCAGCTCGCGATCGCGGTGACCACCCAGCGCGAGAGCGGCCAGCTCAAGCGCCTGCGCGGCACGCCCATGCCCGCGTGGACGTTCATGGCCGCGCAGATCCTCCGCGTCCTCGTCTTCACCGTGTTCATGGTCGTGCTGCTGCTGGCGATCGGGGCGCTCGCGTTCGGAGTCGAGGTCCCCGGCGCCGGGGTCGTCGGGCTCGTCGTCTACGTCGCGCTCGGCACCGCGGCGATGGTGGCGCTCGGGCTGGCGGCGACGGTCGTCCTCAACAACGCCGACACCGCGTCGAGCGCGGCGCCCTTTCTGGCGGTGATGCTCTCGTTCGTCTCGGGAGTCTTCATCTCGGTCAGCGTGCTGCCGAGCTGGCTAGCGGACATCGGGCGCGTCTTCCCCCTCTTCCACCTCGCCGAGGGTCTGCAGCGCTCGCTCGTCCCAGGCGGGGGGACCGGACTGACCACCACCAACGTCGCGGTGCTCGCCGCGTGGGGCCTGGCCGGGCTCGTGTTCGCCGCGCGGCGCTTTCGCTGGGAGCCGCAGGCCGCGGGCGGCTGAGAGTCCGTCAGCCACCTTCGAGCTCAGCCTCGAGCTTGTCCTGGAGGCGCAGCCAGACCTCGCTGCGGGTGGGGAAGGAGGGGATGGCGTGGCGCAGGCGCTCGACCGGCACCTCGCCGACGATGGCGATGGTCGCCGCATGCAGGAGCTCGGCCACCTCGGAGCCGGTGAACGTCGCCCCCACGAGGACCCGGCGGGGGCGATCGAGCACGAGGCGCGCGGTGCCCGGCGCGCCGCGGCCGACGAAGCTCGCGCCCGCCACGGCGCCGATCGGCTGGTCGACCGCGTGCGCGTCGATGCCGACCTCCCGGGCGCTCTTCAGCGTGTGGCCGGCGGCGGCGACCTGCGGATCGGTGAAGCTCACGCGCGGGGAGAGCGCGCCGTCGTGGGTGGCGTGCGCCTCGCGTCCGAGGATCTGCTCGCAGGCCACCCACGCCTGGTACTTGCCGGCGTGGGTGAGCAGCGCACGCGCGTTGACGTCGCCCACCGCGTAGAGCCAGGAGCTCGCTCCGGCGCGCATCGCGTCGTCGACCACGATCGGTTCGCCCGGCTCGAGGCCCACGGTCTCGAGGCCGAGGTCCTCGGTGCGCGGCCGGTGACCGACGGCGAGGAGGAGCTCATCGCCGTCGAGCTCGGAACCGTCGGCGAGGCGGACGGAGACCCCTCCCCCGTCCTCGCGCCGGACCTCACTCACCTCGACTCCGCAGCGGACCTCGACGCCCTGCTCCTCGAGCGCCGCGGCCACCTGCTCGCCGGCGAACGGCTCCTCCCTGAGCAGAAGCCGGGGAGCGGCCTCGAGCAGGCTGACCCGCGATCCGAGCGAGCTCCACGCCCGGGCGAGCTCGGCGCCGACGATCCCGCCGCCGACGATCACCAGCCGGCCGGGAACCTGCCCGGCCGTGGTGCCATCGCGATCGCTCCACGCCCGCGCGCCCTCGAGACCGGCGATGGGCGGCAGCACGGGAGCGCTTCCGGGGGCGAGGACGACCGCGCGCCGCGCGTGCAGCTCGAGCTCTCCGACCCGCACACGCCGCTCCCCCACCAGCCGGCCCGTGCCCCGCAGCACCGCGACCCCGCGCTGCTCGAGGCGCTCGGCGTGGCGGGTGTCGTCGAAGCCGCCCACGACCTCGTCACGGCGCCGCAGCACGGCGGCGACGTCGAGTGGCGCCGAGGCGGCCTCCCTGGCGCCGGGCACCCGGGACACCTCGGAGAGGAGCTCGCCGGGACGCAGCAGCGCCTTGGAGGGCATGCACGCCCAGAACGCGCACTCCCCGCCCACGAGCTCGCGCTCGACGAGCGCCACCTCGAGCCCGTCGGCGGAGAGGCGAGCGCAGCACACCTCTCCGGCCGGACCACCGCCGACCACGACGACGTCCACCTCGCAGCGGTCCATCAGCCGAGCTTGGCCAGACGCGCAAGCTCCTCGTGGCACTCCACGACTCTCTGCTTGACGGGATCGGAGTCCGGGCGGTCGTGCACGAGGTCCCACGTACGGTCGGCGACGTCCCGCGCCGAGGCGGCGGTCGCCCGGGCGCAGAGCTGCGAGACGAGCTCGAGCTCGAAGCGCTCGAGCTGCTGGACGGGGTCGCCGGCGGGGAGCCGCGGCAGCGGCTCGTCGACGGTCTCCCGCCACATGGAGGTGGCCACGAGCAGGCGGTTGCGAAGCGTGATGGCGTCCATGGCAACCGCGGCGGCGAGCGCCGGAGCTGGATCGTAGTGGGCTTTGCCCCGGCCGGCGGCCTCGCATCAAGCGGCGCGATCCGCGCCCGGCGGTTGCCACACTGATCGGCGTCACCCGCACCCGCACCCGCACCCTCCTCCCCGCCGTACCCGCCGTTCTCGCCCTCTCTCTGCTCGGAGGCGGCTGCGGCCGCGCCGGGGAGCAGTCCGCGCCGCTGAGCTCCGCGCAGGCGGCGGCGCTGAGCCCCGCCCCGCAGGAGGCCGCGGTGCGCAGCGGGACCTACGACTGGCCGATGTTCGGGTTCGACGCGGCCCGCTCGAACGTCGAGCCGCACGCCACGGGCCTCACGGACACCTCTGTGAAGCGGCTGCGCCGGATCGCCGTGCGGCTGCCCGGCACCGTCGACTCCTCTCCGATCTTCCTGCACGGGATCGCGACACGCCGCGGGGTGCGCGACCTCTTCATCGTCACCACCACCTACGGCAAGACGCTCGCCCTCGACGCCGCCTCGGGCCACCGCGTGTGGGAGTTCATCCCTCCGAGCGCGGGGCGCCTCACCGGTACGGCGAAGATCACCAACACCTCGCCGGTGGCCGATCCCGACCGCCGGTGGGTCTACGCCGCCTCGCCCGACGGTCGGGTGCGCAAGCTCGCCGCGGGCTCCGGGCGCGAGCTCCGCCGCGGCGGCTGGCCCGCGGTGGTCACCCGCGACGCGGGCCACGAGAAGCTCGCCGCCGCGCTCAACCTCTCCGGGCCCTGGGTCTACGTGGTCACCGGCGGCTACATCGGCGACTACCCGCCCTACCAGGGGCACGTCATCGCGCTCGCCCGGCGCACGGGCCGCCGGGCGGGCACCTTCAACTCCCTGTGCTCCGACCGCCGAGCGCTCCTCGTGCCGAGCTCGTGTCCCTCGCAGCTCTCGGCCATCTGGTCGCGCGCCGGCGCGGTGATCGAGCCGGGCAGCGGCCGGGTCATCTTCACCACCGGCAACGGGCCGTGGAACGGGCGCACCGACTGGGGCGACAGCGTGCTCGAGCTCGCGCCCGGGGCCGGGCGCCTCGAGCAGAGCTATACGCCAGGCGACCGCGACCAGCTCGAGGCCACCGACGCCGACCTCGGCTCGACCGGCCCGGCGCTCCTCCCGGCGCCGGGGAGCAGCGCCCGCCCGCGCTATGTCCTGCAGGGCGGCAAGGACGGCGTGCTCAAGCTCCTCTCGCTGGACCGGCTGAACGGGCGCCGGCGGGTGGCCGACCGGACGACGGGCGGCGAGCTCCAGCGGCTGGGCAGCCACTCCGTCGTCTTCACCGCCCCGGCGGTGTGGCGCAACCGCGGCCACGTGTTCGTCTTCACGACAAACGGGGGCGGCACCACAGCGCTCGAGCTGCACGGAGGGCGCCACCCCCGGCTCTCGCCCGTGTGGTCGAACGGGCACGCAGGCACGAGCCCGGTCCTCGCCGGCGGACTGCTCTACGTCTACGGAGGACGAGACGGCGGCCTGCGGGTCTACCGACCGGGCTCCCCGCACCCGATCGTCACGCTCCCGGCCGGCGCGGGCCACTGGAACAGCCCGATCGTCGCCGGCGGTCGTATCGCGCTACCCGAGGGCGACGCGAACGACCACTCGGGCTCAGGCGTCCTGAACCTCTACGTGCCGCGGTAGGGCGCCACGGCGGGTTCGGGCCGTCCGACCGGAGCGGCGCCGCCGCCCGGAAACCCGAAGAGTGCGCGCGCGACCAGCGCGTAGCCGACGAGCATGATGGCCGAGCCGACGATCGCAGTCGTGAGATCGTTCACGGTGAAGCCGGCGTCGACCACGGCGGGACCGAGGACGACGAGCAGGGCCAGCGGCGCGGGCAGCACGCGGTCGCGGTAGAGCCCGAGGGCGAGGACGCCGAGCCCCAGCGGTACTCCAACACCGGCCAGGAAGACGGCGGCGACGCCGGTGCTGGTGTCCAGCTCGTGGAGGAGCGCGGTCATCTGGGCGCGGTCGAGCCCGTGGCCCGCGGCGCGCCACTCGACGAGGGCGAGAGCGGTGGCGGTGGCGGTGGCCACGACGCCGACGAAGACGAGGCCGACGCCGGTCAGGCCGTGGCTCGCCCAGCGGCCCCGGAGCTTGTGCGCAAGGCCGAGCGCCAGGGCCGCGAGGGCGAGCAGCGCGGAGACGTACTGCCGGTCGGGGTGGCGCGCGACGATCGCGAGCTGCTCCGAGTCGCTCGAGCTCATGACGGGCGAGATCACGTCGGCGGCGGCGAGCGCCAGCGCGCTGCCCACGAGGGCGAGGCCCGCGAGGCGGTCCTTGAGGCGGTCGCGGCGCTCCACGATCCCGCAGGCTAGCCTCAGCTCCGGCATGACGCCTCACCGCTCCCGCCGCGTGCTCGCCGGTGGCGCGCTCATCCTGGCGCCGCTGCTGACGCTGGTCGCGACGGCGATCGCCCCGGCCAACGAATCCGACGCTGCGGCCCAGCTCGCCGTGATCAGCCGCTCTCCCGGCCGCTGGTACGCCGCCAACCTCGTCAACTTCGTCGGGCTCGCCGTGCTTCTCGCGGCGGTGATCGGCCTGATGCTCCCGCTCCGCACGCACGGAGCGCGCTTCGCGCACGTGGGAGGCGGGCTCGCGCTGACCGGGATCGTCTGCGTAGCGGTGGTGAGCGGCCTGGGGTTCGTGGAGTGGCAGATGACAGGCGCCGGGGCCGACCGCGCGCAGATGGCGGCGCTGCTCGACCGGGTCGAGGGCGCGCCGGCGGTGACGCCGGTCCTCCTCGGAGCCGGCCTCGCCACCCTCGGCCTCGCCGTGCTCGGCCTCGGGCTGTGGCGCCGGGCCCTCGCACCGGCATGGACGGCCGCCCTGCTGGCGCTCGGCGCGCTGGGGATCGACCTCGGCTATGAGCTCACTAGCGCGCCACTGGCGCTCGCCGGGGCGGCCGCGAACCTGCTTGCGCTGGGGTTCCTCGGGGCGCGGACGTTGACCGGGAGCCTCGAGCCCCCGCGCGACTACGCCGCCGACGTCCGCCGGTAGAAGCGCACCGAGAGGGGGACGAAGACGACGAGGATGGCCAGGCACCACACGACCGCCTGCCACCCCGCCGAGCCCACCGGACGGTCGAGCACGAGCGCGCGCACCGCGTTGACGACCTGGGTGATCGGCTGATGCTCCGCGAACGCGCGCAGGACGCCGGGCATCGACGAGGTCGGCACGAACGCGCTCGAGGCGAAGGTGAGCGGGAAGAGCCACACGAAGCCCGCCGACTGGACCGCCTCCACGTTGCGGACGAGGAGCCCGATCGTCGCGGAGATCCACGACAGGGAGAAGGAGATGAGCAGCAGCAGCCCGGCGGCGCCGAGCCAGCGCAGAGGGCTGCCGTGCGGCCGGAAGCCCACGAGGAGGCCGACCGCGAGCATCACGAGGACGGTGAACATGTTGCGCCCGAGGTCGCCGATCGTGCGGCCGGTGAGCACGGCCGAGCGTGACATGGGCAGGGAGCGGAAGCGGTCGACGAGGCCCTGCGTCAGGTCCGTGGCGAGGCCCACCCCGGTGGTCATCGCCCCGAAGGAGACCGACTGGACGAAGATCCCCGCCATGAGGTAGTTCACGTAGGAGGTGCCACGCACGGCGATCGCTCCGCCGAACACGTAGCGGAAGAGCAGCACGAACATGACGGGCTGGATCGTCGCGAAGATCAGGAGCTCGGGGGAGCGCACCGTATGCGTGAGCGAGCGCTTGGTGAGCACCAGCGTGTCCGCCAGCGTCAGGCGCAGGCGTCCGAGCCGGCCGGAGGGGGGCGGCACGAGGAGGCTCTCGGGGCGCTTCTCGGCGAGGGCGCTCACGCCACCGCCTCCAGGGCGACGGGCGCCTCCTCTTCCTCGGCCGCGTCCTCGGCGGCGTGCCCGGTCAGCGCGAGAAACACGTCGTCGAGGGTCGGGCGGCGGACGGCGAGGTCGGCGAGCTCGACTCCCGCAGCGTCGAGGAGGCGGACGACCTCGGCCAGACGGCGCGCCCCGTCGGGCACGGGAACGGCCACGTAGCCGCGCTCGTGGTCGATGTGCGGCGCGCCTTCCCCCAGGCGGTCGAGTACCGCGACCGCGGCGTCGAGCTGCTCGGCGTGGGCGACGGTCGCCTCGACACGCTCCCCGCCCACCTGGTCCTTGAGCTCGTCCGAGGTGCCCTCGGCGATCACCCGTCCCGTGTCGATCACCGCGATGCGATCGGCCAGCCGGTCGGCCTCGTCGAGGTACTGGGTGGTGAGCAGGAGGGTCGTGCCGCTGGCGACGAGCTCGCCGATCAGGTCCCACACGACCTGGCGGCTGCGGGGATCGAGTCCCGTGGTGGGCTCGTCGAGGAAGAGGATGGGCGGCGCGACCACGAGCGAGGCGGCGAGGTCGAGCCGGCGGCGCATCCCGCCCGAGTAGGTCTTCGCCTGACGGCGGCCCGCCTCGACGAGGTCGAAGCGCTCGAGCAGCTCGTCAGCGCGCTCGCGCGCGCGCACCTTGGTGAGGTGGTAGAGACGCCCCACCATCTCCAGGTTCTCGCGGCCGGTGAGGTACTCGTCGACCGCCGCGTACTGGCCGGTGAGCCCGATCCGCGCCCGCAGGCGCTCGGCGTCGCGCACCACGTCGAGCCCGTCGACCTCGGCCCTCCCGGCATCGGGCTCGAGGAGCGTGGCGAAGATGCGCACGGCCGTGGTCTTGCCCGCCCCATTGGGCCCGAGGAGGCCGAGGACGGCGCCCTCCTCGGCCTCGAGGTCGAGCCCGCGCAGGGCGCGGGTCTCCCCGAAGCGCTTCTCGAGTCCTTCGGCGCGGACGGCAATGCGGCTCATGGCGCTGACGCTACCAACGGGAGCAGAGGCCGGGGGCGGCCCCCGAGTCAGGCGTCCAGGACCGCGGCGCTGAGGGCGAGCGCGACCTCCGCGCGAGCGCCGAGGGAATCGGCGCGGACGAACTCCTCGGGCGTGTGGGCGCCGCCGCCGCGGGGTCCGAGGCCGTCGATCGTGACCGGAACCACCGGGGCGATGTGGCTGGCGTCGCTCGCCCCGCCGCGCTCCATGCCCACCACCGGCCGCCCGAGGCGGGCGCTCGCGCGCTCGAGCGCGTCTCGGGTGGTCGCGCGCGAGTCCATGCCCGGCCACAGGCGGATCATCTCGGCAGAGAGCGCCGCGCCGCCGACCTCCTCGGGCACGGCCTCGCGCACCGCGGCGAACGCGTCGATGCGGTCGGCGCGCAGGTCGCAGAAGAGCTCGCCGGCGGCGGGCACGACGTTGAACGCCTCACCGGAGTGGGCGATGGTCGGCACGGCGGTGAGCCGGTCGGGCCCGGCGGGATCATGGAGCTCGGCGACGCGGGCCGCCGCGGCGGCGATGGCCAGGAGCGCGTTGCGCCCGCGGTCGGGCGCCGAGCCCGAGTGCGAGGCGGCGCCGCGGGCCTGCACCCGGAGCGTCCCCGCCGCCTTGCGCCGCACGACGACGCCCTCCTCCCCGTCCGGGCCGCGCTCGCCGGCCTCGAAGCACAGGCAGGCGTCCCAGCCGGCGAAGCGCTCCACGTGATGGAAGGGTCGCGTGCGCCACTCCTCGTCCACGACGAGTAGGAGCGCCGCCTCGGCGTAGGCCGCGGACCGCTCGGCGAGCGCGCGCAGGACGCCGAGCGAAAGCACCACTCCGCCCTTCATGTCCGCCGTCCCCGAGCCGAGCAGGCGCCCGTCGCGACGCTCGAGCGCGCGGTGCTCGCCGTGGGCGATCACCGTGTCGAGGTGCCCGAGCAGCAGGATCCGCCCCGTGCCGGTGCCGCGGACGAGGGCGAGGAGGTCCGCAGCGTGGTCGGGGGAGGAGCACGCCGGACGCTCGAGCTCGGCCGCGGCGGGCAGCAGAGCGGAGGCCACCGCGATCGCCTCCTCGGCGGCGCGCACGTCCCCCGAGGGAGAGGAGACCGCGACGAGTGCCTCGAGCTCGCGCTCGGCGCGCTCGGCGATCTCCGCCGCCGCGGTGGCGACCCAGGGGTCTATGTGCGCCGTGGGGCCCATGCCCGCAGGAGTCTAATTTGGGCGGCCCCGGCCGCCTCGCTCCCGGCCGTGCGCGCGAAGGGACGAGGCGCTTTGTGCTCGCCCCGGCGTGCTCTGTGCGCCTGCTCCCTCTCGGCGGTCGTTTACCGGACGCCGCCACGGGCATGGTCCAGAGCGTCGTGCCTCGCCTTCCCGCACCGCCTCTGCTCCCCAGCCAGCTCGGGCGCGCCGCCCACGAGCTCGGGCGCGCCGCCCACGAGCTCGGGCTCGCCGGCCTGCTCGGCGGCAACCTCTTCGGACGCTGGGCACTTCATCCGGCCGTGACCCAGATCAGCGACCCGGCGGAGCGCGGGAAGGTCGTGAACGCGGCCTGGAGGCGCTACGGGATCGTCAACTCGCTCTCCCTGCTGGCCGTCACCGCAGGCTGGGCCGGCGCTCGCGCCACCGAGGTGCAGGGACGTTCGATCACCGACCGCGAGCGCACGCTCGCCCGCGCGAAGGACGCGCTCGTCGCGGCCGTCTTCGTCACCGGGACGGCGACCGCGGTGCAGGGGATCCGGTTCTCTCGCCAGGCGCCGGGCGGCGCGGTGCCGCTCCAGGACGGGAGCCACCCGACGGCGCAGACGCCGACCGGTGCCGCGCGGGCCAAGCGCACGCTGAACGTGCTCGGCGCGGCGAACATCGCCACCGAGGTCGGTCTCGTCGCGGTGAACGCGGCGCTCGCCCAGGAGGGCTTCCGCCGGCCGGCGGCGCGCCGCCTCCTGCTGCGCCGCGCCTGAGCGCGACGTGATGCAATGTGGCGCGTGCGCCGCTGCCTCCTGCTCGCCGGCACCCTCCTGACCCTCGCCGCGGCGCCCGCCGCGCACGCCGCCGCGGCGGTCACGCCCGGCTGCCCGGGCACGCCGTCGGCCAGCGGAGTCCCGCAGCTCCCCGGTCCCGCGCTGCGGCTGGGGATCAACCCGGCCGGCCCGGCCGGCGCCCTGGGCCCGGCGGAGCCCGCCGCTCCCGACCGGCCCGAGCAGACCCTCGCCGCGCTGGGGCGGCTGCGCCCGAGGAGCGCTCCCTTCGCCCTGCGGCTCAACCGACTCTTCTGGTCCGACGGCGAGGCGGCGATCCGGCGCTTCCAGGTGCTCGCGAACCGCTACACGCACCGCAACTACCTCGTCGAGCTCCAGGTCCGCTACCACCCCACCCCGGCGCAGGAAGGCGACGTCGCCGGCTTCACCCGCTTCGTCCGCGAGGTCGTCGACCGCTTCGGCTCCAACCCGCGGGTCGTCGCGCTGCAGGTGACCAACGAGGTCAACCTCAACTTCTCCCCCGACTCCTCCGACGGTGCCTACCGCGGAGCGCAGGAGGCGCTCGTGCAGGGAGTGATCGCGGCCAAGGACGAGGCGCGGCGCCGGCGCTTCGGTCAACTCACGATCGGCTTCAACTGGGCCTACCGCAGCCCGAACCCGTCTGACGATCAGGCCTTCTGGAGCTACCTGCGCGACCGCGGCGGCCCCCAGTTCCTGCGCGCGCTCGACTGGGTCGGCCTCGACGCCTACCCGGGCACCTTCGTCCCGCCGGTCGAGCCGCCGGGCGGTGAGCGCGACGGGATGGTCAACGCTCTGAGCTCGTTGCGCGAGTGCTGGATGCCGAGCGCGGGGATCGGGCGCTCGGTGCCGATCCACGTCGAGGAGACGGGCTACCCGACGGGCCCGGGTCGCACCGAGCAGCGTCAGGTGCTCGCCACGCAGGCGCTCCTGGGCGCCGTCAACGACTTCCGCGGCACCTACAACGTGAGCGACCTGCGCTGGTTCGACCTGCGCGACCACAACTCGAGCTCGCAGAACTTCCAGCGCCACTACGGGCTCCTGAACGACGACTACACGCCCAAGCCCGCCTTTGCGGTCTTCGGGGGGCTCGTCGCGCAGCTCAGCACGCGGCCGTCCGGGCGCGTGCGCGTGGCGGTCCGGGTGCGCGGACGGCGCGCCACGCTCTCCGGCCGAGACCTCGGGCTCGTGCGCCGGGTGGACTGGTACCTCGGCCGCCGCCTCCTGGCCCGCACCGACGTCTCGCCCTTCGCGCTGCGCCTGCCGCGCGGCCGAGCGACCGCCCGGCTCTTCGCCCGGGTGGCCCTGGCCGACGGCCGGCTCACGGGCGTCCACCGCTCGGGCCGCTCGGGCTAAGAGTCTGTTTCACGGAAAGGCGGGTGCGCCGAGGCGGTCGGGTCGTGGATGCCGGGCGCCGCGCGAGACCGCAGTCGATGCAGCGCATCGGCGAGGACGGGCACCGACGGCGAAGCCGTTGGTCGGGGGTGGCGATCCGGCGCCGCGAGACGGTCGCAGTTGGCGTGACCGACTCCGTGAAACGGGCTCTAATGCAGCGCGCCAGCTCAGCGGCGGTCCACCCACAGCGACTGCACGGCGCGCCCGACGCGCCCGACGCCGTCGAACAGCACGCTCTCCGCGGCCCCCGTGCCGTGGGCGTCGACGCGAGTGCGCGCCTCGAGGCAGATCCACTCTCCCGCCGCCTCGCGTTCGAGGTGCAGGGTGAGGTCGGGGTTGATGAACACGTGCCCCTCCCACGGCACTGCGGCGCTGACGCCGTTGCCGAAGTCCGCCGCCGCGGCGACGCGCTGCAGGGGAGTGGGCTCCTCCCCCAGGACGAGCGGCTGTCGCAGACGCATCCACACGGTCGCCGGCCCGATCCCGTAGTCGCCGCAGACGAAGCGGCGCTCGACCGCCTCGAGGAAGGACTCCTCCAGGCCGGGAAGGGCGAAGGGCTCCTCGCGCCCCTGATCGGGCCCGGGCGGCGGCGGCTCCGGTGCGGTGGCGTCCACCACCGGCTCGGGCGTGCGTCGGATGCGCAGCGCGGAGGCGCGGCACACCTCGCGCTCCTCGGCCATGACCCGCCCGTAGAGGAGCTGCACGAGCCGCCCGGCGCGCGTCACCTCCGCCTCAACGCGCAGCGGGGCGAGCGGCACGGGGCGCACGAACTCGACACCGAGCCGCGCCACGAGCGCGCCGGCGGGATCCCCGGCGCGCTCGAAGGCACGGGCGAGCAGCGCGGCCGGGGCCCCGCCGTGCTGGGCGTTCGGATCCCACGGCCCGCGCGCGAGCGGGGTGGGCACGAGGAGCTCGCCGTCGCGCACGAAGACGGCCTCGGGACGCGCGGCGCTCAGTTGCCGACCTTGGTGTAGAGCACGCCGCGCAGCGGGTTGGGACCGGGGTCGCGGGAGGTGGGATCGGTCTCGCGCAGCGGGCCGGGCACGGAGTAGCCGCGCTGGAAGCGCCGGTCGTGCTTGAGCGTGCGCACCCACTCCCAGGTGCGCGCCTTGACGAGCCGCGACCATGGCGCCTTCCAGTGGCCGTCGTCCCAGAAGATCGGCCGAACGAGCAGCACGTGGCCACCGACGGGCATCCCGCGCAGCATGGGCTCGAGATCCGCGGCGGGGCTCGTGCGCTCGAGACGGGCGACCCCGTCGCGCCAGTCGACGACGCCGGGGTCCTTCGCCGGGCCGAACACCGTGGCGTAGCGCAGCCCGGGCGGGAGGTAGTAGGAGACCACCGGGAGCTGCTCGGGCTCGGTGGAGATGACCCAGTCGCCGGGCAGCAGCGGTCCGGCGAAGCTCGCGGCGACGTAATGGGCGTTGGACTTCTGGTCGGCGCCCGGCACGCTCACCCAGAGCAGGGCGATGAGGGCGAGCGCCGCGAGCTCGAGCCTCCGGGGACGAGCGAGCCCCGCCGCCGCGACGAGCAGGAAGGGTCCGAGGGCGACGGCGAGGTAGCGGCCCGCCCAGGCCGGCGAGAGCTGGGAGAAGGTCCACGCGATGAGGGGAGTGAGCAGCGCGAGGGAGAGGATGGAGGCGAGGGCGGTCCGCCGCGCGTCCGTTCGCCGCAGCAGCGCGATCACGCCGGCGCCGGCGACGAGGAGGAGGAGCACCGACGCCGGCTCCCCTCCGAGCAGGCCCTCCACGCCGTTGCGCAGCGAGTGGTAGCCGGGGAAGGCCGCCCACGGCGCGCCGGTGTGCCGGGCCTGGAAGAGCACGGTCGGGATCCACGGCGCGAAGAGCACGAGCGCGCCGCCGTAGCCGATCGCCGCGTCGCGCAGCACGCCCCGGCGGTCGCTTGCGGCACGCCAGCAGAGCCACACCGCCATGACGCTCGCCAGGCCGTAGAAGAACGTCCAGTTGTGGCTGTAGAGCAGCAGCGCGAGCGTCACGGAGAACAGCGGGAGGTGGCGCCGGCGCCGGAAGGCGAAGACGTGGGCGAAGGCCGCGGTGCACGCGATGGAGAGCAGGATGACCAGCGCGTACATGCGGGTCTCCTGCGCATAGGCGGTGATGAACGGGCACAGCGCCGCGAACCCGGCGGCGATCCACCCCGCGCGCTCGCCGAACAGGCTCCTCCCCGCCCACAGCGCGACCGGCACGCTCCCCATCGCGAAGAGGAGGGAGAGGGTGTGGGTCTGGGACTCCGTGCGCCCGAACAGGCCCATCCACACATGGAGGATCAGGTAGTACAGGGGAGGCGAGCCATCCTGGCGCAGGACCGACGGGATGTCGGCGAGCGGGTGGGAGGCGATGCCCACCGAGAGCCCTTCGTCGACCCAGAAGTGCACGTGCAGGTAGCGCGAGCGCAGAAGCACCGAGACGGCGAGGAGGAGCCCGAGGGAGAGCGCGCCGATGACGCGCGCGGAGGGCAGCGAGCGGGCGCGGAGGCCGGCGAGGCGGGGGTTGGCCGCGTAGGAGGCCACGGCTAGGTTCCGCAGCGGGTGAGCACGCGCCAGGGCCCGGCCGCTCCCGACTGCTTGTAGGTGAGCGGCCGGTAGACGGTGGCCGGCGGGTAGCCGGCGTCGCGCGAGCGGAGGTCCTGGGGCAGGAAGACGACGTCGCGGGGATGGGGCAGGTAGTCCACGTCGTCGATGCGCGCGTGCAGGCGCCACGCCAGCGGGGTGACCTGGAGGGGGCCGATCACCGGCGTCCCGCAGCGCAGGACGGCCTCGCGACCACCGACCGTCGCGATGGCCGCGGGCAGATGGGCGTTGAGCTCCGCCTCCGCGCGCACCGGGCCGGCGTCCCGCCAGAGCTGGTTGGCGGGAGCGAGGGCGGCGAGGACGATGGCCACGGCGAGCGCCCCGGCCACCACGGCGACCCGGGCAACGCGCCCGAGACCGTGACCGCGCCCGACGAGCCCGAGCACCCGCCCGACGCCGATCCCGCCGAGCACGCAGACGAGCGCCGCCGGGGCGAGCAGGTAGCGCAGGTTGCCCGAGTAGCCGATCTGGGTCATGGTGGCGACCACGGCGAGCCACAGCACGGTGCCGGCACCGAGCCAGAGCACGGTGCGGTCCTCCGCGCGCGTGCGACGCCCGAAGAGGGCGAAGACGAGCGCCACCGGGGCGGCGGCGCGCACGGGGGCGATGATGATCGGCCAGGCGGTGTCGAGCAGGGCCTGGATCGGGTGGACGGTGTGGCCGGGGAGGCCGGGAACCACCTGCTTGGCCCGCGCGGAGGCCCGCAGGGCGTCGCCCGAGCCCCACAGCTCGGGACCGAACCACAGCGCGGGCAGCGCGACGCCGAGCCCGAGGAGCAGGGGGCGCCGGGCGGGCTCCCGCCACGCGAGCCAGAGCCCGTAGAGGCCGAGGAACGGCCAGACCTCGGGGCGCAGGAGCGCACCGGCGAAGCCGGCGAGCAGTGCGTCGCGCCGGCGGCCGACGAGATGCAGCTCCACCGCGCCGAGCACGAGCGCGACGAGCAGGCCCTCGGAGTCGCCGAGCGCGGCCGAGCGCACGAAGAAGTTGACGAGCGTCAGCGCGACCAGGGCGCTCACCCCGGCCGCGACGCCGCCGAGGCGGCGCGCCATGCGGAAGGTCATCACCAGGGCCATGAACCCACCGGCCCGCGCGACGACGAGCCACAGCGCGGGCGCCGCTCCCCCCGCCAGCGAGAACACGGCGGTGAACAGGACGGGAAGGGGCTTCCAGGAAGGTCCATTGAGCGTCGAGAGGTGGCCCGAGGCGACCTCTCGACCCCAGATGAGCCACGCCCACGGGTCGTAGGTGGGAGTGGAGGGCCAGAGCAGCGAGAGCGCCGCCAGAGCCGTGCACGCGGCGACGAGGGTGCCGACGCCGAGCCGTGGCCGGCTCAGCGCGATCGAGGTCCGCTCAGAGCGCCTCAGCGCGAAGCCGCCCGGGCCCAGGCGCTCGGCGGCGGTGCTGTCGTGCGAGGGCGGCGTCATGGCGAGGGGCGGGATCTCCGAACGGGCGGGTGGAGTCACGTCACCTCTCCGTCGCTGCCCCTGAGCCTATTGCGCCGTTCGCTCCTGGCCCGCCCGCGCGGGAGCCTTTGTCAGAACCTTAACCGGGAGCCCGCGCGAGCCGACGGACGATGACCTCGCACACTCGCACCGCGTCGCGCACCGAGTCGAAGCGCACGTTGTCGGGCACGTCCGTCGGCCAGTGGTAGTTGGAGGGGAACTTGCGCTCATCGACCGAGCCGAGCATGACCGTGGGATAGCCGGCGCGCAGGGCGATCAGCCCGTCGGTGGCGTTGCGGAAGCGCAGCCCGCGCCGGATGTGGACGCCGGCCTCCCGCGCGCACTCCGAGACCAGGTCCTTGAACGCCGCGGGGTACTCGCGCATGAAGAGCATCCCCTCCGCCTCGAGGAGCAGCAGCTCGGGCGAGCCGACGGTGTCGACACAGACGACGTGCGTGGAGTCCACCGGCAGCTCGGGAAAGTGGCGCCGCGCGAAGCCCTGCATCCCCTCCATGAAGGACTCCTCCGCGCCGTTCGAGACGAGCAGCACCCGGAGCCCCTCCACCGGGCGCTCGCGCAGCTCACGCGCCACCCCGAGGAGCGTGGCCACCCCCGTGAGGTTGTCGTTGGCGCCCGGCACCACGCCGTGCAGGCCGACGTCGAGGAACGTGGCGCCGGCGCCGAGGGAGACGACCGCGCCGGCGCCGAGAAGGGTGCGGACGCCGAGCAGGGCGCCGAGGCCGACGAGCAGCGGGCCGCCGACCACCGGGAACATCACCGGAGGAGTGGTGTCGCTGCGCTCGAGGAGCTGCGGGAAGCGCTGGGCGATCCAGTCGATCGGCGCGGGATGGAAGAGGGTTCCCGAGCGGGCGGCGTCGTGGTGGGCGACGAGGAGGACGGTGCGCGCGGCGTCCTCCTCCCCCAGGCGGGCCACGACGTTCGCGGTGGTGCGGCGAGGCAGCAGGCGCCGGCGGAACCACTGCGCTCCACCGCCGACGTCGTCGGCGATGCCGGCTGCGGCGCCCATCGCCGCGAGGGCGGCGAGCGCGCGGGTCCCACGTCCACCCCGTGGTCCGACGACGCCGGCGATCCCGGCCGCCGCGGTGAGCAGCCCGAGCGGCCACCAGTAGGTGCCGTGGGCACTCTCCTCCTCGATCTCCACCGAGCAGCCGAGGTCGCGGAGCTCGGCGGCGATCCACTCCGCGGCCTCGCGCTCCCCGGGCGAGGCCGACGCGCGCTCGATCTTCGCCAGGTGGCGAACCGCGGCCTCGAGCGGCTCCGCGCCGCGCGGGTCGGTCTGGGGAGAAGCTAGGGCCATACGTTCAGCCCGAGACAGGCGCCGGGGTGCGCGCTCCGCCCAGCACGTCGGGCCACTCGCTCGGCGGCCCGTCGGGACGGCGGATCCGGTGCGCCTCCCCTGCCGGCAGGCCGGCCAGCTTCTCCGCCACCCCGGGCGTCTGGAGCTGCGAGCGCACGGTGCGCATCGCCGTCTCGATCACCTGAGAGCGGCGGCGCCGGCTCATCAGGTTCGGTCCGATCACCTCGAGGTCCTCCTGCAGCGGCTGGACGAGCACCACCTCGGTCCCGCGCTCGCGCAGTGCGCGGGCCTCGCGCCCGAGCCGGCGCCCCGAGCTGTTGCGGATGCTGCGCGCCAGCCGTTCGGCCGGGTTCCACGCCCGCGTGGGATGCAGGGACGAGGTCGGGTTCAGGCAGATCACGAGGTCGAGCTCGGCCTCGCGCACGACGTCGAGGTTCGAGGTGGAGTACATCCCGCCGTCGACGTAGCGCCGGCCGCCGATCTCCACCGGGCGGTAGAAGCCGGGGATGGCGCACGAGGCGGCCACCGCGTCGGCGAGCTCCGCCGCGGGCGCCCCGGCGCGGCCGAACGGGACCCGACGCCCGGTCGCGTAGTCGCACGCGACGATCCACAGGCCGGGATGCTCCCCCCAGCCGTCGGGCACCACGCGCCGGACCGTCTCCTTGAGGGGCTCGGTGGAGATGAAGCCCCGCGGCAGCCAGCCGCTGGCGAGCGCCGCGGGACGATGGCGGTGAGGCTGGGCCAGGGTGGTGAGGGCCAGGCGCCACGACCCGGGGCCGAGCGGCAACGCGCCCGGATGGACGCGGAACACCGCGCCGGCGGCGCGGTCGGCCTCGGCCGCCGGCCGGCCAGCAGCGTCGGTGAGGCCCTCGAAGGACTCGCCGGCGGAGTGGGCGACCATGAACCACGGCGGCACCCCGCCGGCCAGCAGCGCGCTGATCATCGAGCCGGCCGAGGTGCCGACGATGAGCTCGGCACCGGCCGGGTCCCACCCCGTCTCGGTGGCCAGAGCCTCGAGCCCGCCGGTGAGCCAGGCTCCTCCCAGCACTCCGCCAGCTCCGAGGACGAGTCCCACGCGCATTCCGGCGCGGTGGATATCAGACTGAGGGGACCGATGCTCATGGTGACCTGGAACGTCAACTCGCTTCGCACCCGCCTGCCGCGCGTGCTCGAGCTGCTCGAGCGCCACGCGCCCGAGGTCGTCTGCCTGCAGGAGACCAAGGTGGAGGCGGCCTCCTTCCCCCACGCCGAGCTGGCCGACGCCGGCTACTCGGCGGTGGAGCACAGCGCCGGGCGGTGGGCGGGCGTGGCGATCCTCGCCCGCGCCGAGCTCCCCCTCGAGGAGACGATCCGCGGCCTGCCGGGCGAGCGCGCGCCCGACGAGGCGCGCTGGGTCGAGGCGAGCGTGGCCGGCGTGCGCGTGGCGAGCGTCTACGTCCCCAACGGCCGCGCGGTCGGCTCTGAGCCCTTCGCGGAGAAGCTCGCCTTCATCGAGGCGATCGCGGGACGCGCGGCGGCGTGGCGGGACGAGGCCGCGGCGATCCTCGGCGACTTCAACGTCGCCCCGGCCGACCGCGACGTCTACGATCCCGCCGCCTTCGCGGGCTCCACGCACGTGACGACCGAGGAGCGTGGCCGTCTGGCGACGGTGCTCGACGCGGGCGACCTGCGCGACGCGTACCGAGAGCTCCACCCGGAGGAGGTCGGCTACACCTGGTGGGACTACCGCCAGGGCCACTTCCACCGCAAGCTCGGTCTCCGGATCGACCTCGCGCTCGTGGGCGGTCCGCTCGCGGCGCGCGTGGCGTCGTGCGGGATCGACCGGAGCTTTCGCAAGGGCCCGAAGCCCTCCGACCACGCGCCTTTGCTCGTCGGGCTGAGGGGCTCTTGACGCGAAACGGTGTTCTCTGAAGTCCCGTTGCCGCTATAGGGGCTACAGGGCTTCAGAAGGTTCTCCCTGCGGACCTAAGTTGGGATGGCCCCGCCAGTCTCGCGCTGAGTGATGCCGCTCTGTCGCCCGCTCGCGAGCGCACGGAGCTCTGGCGATAGCGCGCCGACGAGCCGCGGGCGGAGTCGCCAGCGGCCATGTCGGCGGGCTTGTGTGTCTGGGTGCGCGATGGCGAACACGGCGAGCGTGATGGCATGCCGGCGGACCTCGCAGACCGGGATGACCCGCCCGGTGGTCGCGGCCACGGGCAGCACCACGCTCGTGTGGGGTCGCGGGTCTGCCTTCACCTCCGGGTCGGTTACGGTCATGCGCGACCAACCGAAGTTAATCTGCACCTGGTCGGAGGTGGAGCAGTCGTGCGGGAAGAAGTCCAACGGGACCTCGACGAGCTCGGACGCGTCCTCGCGCCTCTCCGGTCCACCCGGAGGAGGGAGGTGGATGGCCGGGTAGGCCATGTGGTGAGTTCGGAGGGTGCCCGCCCACCCCTAGGGCAGCTCGGGCAGGCCCGCGAGCTGTCCGTCCCGCGCGGAGGCGCGGTTTGCGCGGCGGTCGAGCAGGCGCGCCGCCACGACTCCGCCGGCACCGCCGAAGAGGTGGCCCTGCCACGAGACGCCGTCGGCGGGGATCAGGCCGAACACGAGCGAAGCGCCGTAGAAGCCGACGACCACCACTCCCACGGCCAGGTGGAGCAGGTTGCGGCTGAACAGCCCGCGCGCGATCAGGTAGGTGGCGTAGCCGAAGACCACTCCGCTCGCACCGATGTGGTCCGTGCCGCTCGACGCGAGCAGCCACGTGCCGAGGCCGCCCACCAGCGCGACGATCGCCGTCGTCGCCACGACCCGCATCAGCCCGCTCAAGGCGATCGTCGCGCCGAGCACGAGGAACGGGATCGTGTTGGCGATGAGGTGCCCGAACCCGGCGTGGAGGAACGGCGCGGTGACGATGCCGATCAGGCCCTCCGTCCGGTGCGGCTCGATCCCGTAGCGCTCGAGGGCCCCGCCGGTGATCTGGTCGATCACCTCGACGATCCACATCAGCGTGGCCATCGCGGCGACGAGGACCAAGCCCCGCCCGCGGTCGCTCCCGCTCCGGAGTGTGAGCGCGCGGTCCATCTCCTCAAGGGTAGGGAGTGAGGCGCCTCGCCTCAGTTGAGCCGTGCGCGCAACGCGCGTAGCTCGGCCTCGAGGTGCGCGCGGGTCGCCGAGTCGAGAGGTAGGACGAGGCGCAGCTCGGCAGCGCGGATCTCAGGGCCCAGATCGCCTCGCCGCCCAAAGGAGCCGACGAGGTTGTTCAGGACCCGCAGGACCGTCTCGTGCGCTCCCGCGGGCCGCACCAGGGCGGCCGGCGGCTCCTCGCGGAGCGGCCCGCCGCCTGCGAAGGGGTCGAGGAGGATCGGCGGCTCGACGCCGAAGTGACCGACCACGTAGTGGCCCGGCAGTCCGACTCCGCGCAGCTCGACGCCCGCCCGCCGTGCCACCTCGACGTAGACGACGGAGAGGAGGATCGGCAGGCCCTTCCGCCGCTCCAGCACGCAGTCGAGCATGGAGTTCTCGGGGTCGTCGTAGTGCTCGACGTCGCCGGCGAAGCCGTGGCGGGCGCCGAGCACGCTGGCGCAGGCCTTCGCCTCCTCCGGCGGCGCCCGGGTCGAGCCGACCGCGGTGGCGAGCTCCGTCCCCAGCGCATCGAGGTGAGCTCGGGCGGCGGCCGCGTCCACGTCGCCGAACTCGGCGGCCACCGCGAGGGTGAGCGCGTCGAGCGGCGGGTCGGGGCAACGAGCTAGCTCCGCGAAGTCCACGTCGCCAGCCTGCCCGGCGAGCCGGCGTCTCTGACACGGAACGCGCGCGGCTCGCCGCGAAAGCGTCCGCCCTCCGTATCGAGTGAGGCGCCGGCGTCGCACGCGGGTGCTCGTGACGGAGGATCGCTCCTCGTCAACTTCCACGGGAGGACTCCCCATGCACCGCACCCGCCGCTGCGCCGTCCTGGCCAGCGCCCTGACGCTCGTCGGCGCCGGCACCGCCGCCGCCGAGGCGCCGACCGTCATCGTCAAGTACCGACCGGGGCGCTCCTCCGCGCGCCGCGACGCCTACGCTCGGCGCGCCGGCGTGCGCCAGACCGTCGGCAGCGTGCGCGGCCAGGGCGCACGGGTCGTGCGCGTGAGCGGCGACCCCGCGCAGGTGGCCGGTCGCCTCTCCCGCTCGCCCGGCGTGCTCTACGCCGAGCCGAACCGCCGGCTGCGGGCGAGCGCCACGCCGAACGACCGCCTGTTCGGCGACCTTGGCGGCCTGGCCGAGATCCACGCCGCCCGCGGTTGGGACCTGGCGGGCCTGAGCGCGTTCCCGCTCGGCGGTGGAGTCCCGGTCGGCATCGTGGACACGGGCATCGACGCCACGCACGAGGACCTCCAGCGCAAGCTCACCGGATGCGCCACCTCGCAGAACGGCAAGGTGAGCGCCGGCGCGTGCGCCGACGACAATGACCACGGGACACACGTGGCGGGCACCATCGGCGCGACGGCGAACAACCGCGTCGGCATCGCCGGAGTGGCGTTCTCCTCACCGCTCGTGGTCTGCAAGGCGCTCGGCGCAGACGGCTCGGGCTCGATCGCCGACGTGGCGAGCTGCATCGTGTGGACCCACCAGCGGGGCGCGAAGGTCATCTCGATGAGCCTCGGCGGCTCGGCGTCGGTCACGCTGCGAAACGCGGTGCGCCTGGCGTGGAAGAGCGGCGGCTCCGGCGGATCGGTCCTCGTCGCCGCCGCCGGCAACGACGGCTCCACCGCGACGGAGTTTCCGGCCGGCTACCCGGAGGTCGTCTCCGTCTCCGCGGTCAGCGATGCGGGCGCCCACGCCGCGTTCTCGAACGTCAACGAGGATGTCGAGCTCGCCGCCCCGGGCGTGGGCGTCCTCTCCACCAAGCGCGGAGGCGGCTACGTCCGCTTCTCGGGCACGTCGATGGCCACGCCGCACGTCGCGGGCGCGACCGCCCTGCTGTGGGATCAACACCGGCGCTCGACCGCGAAGAGCATCCGCGCGCGGCTGGACGCCACCGTGGCCGACGCCGGTCCAGCCGGCCGCGACGCGACGTTCGGGTTCGGCGTGCTCGACCTGGCGAAGCTGGGGGCGGCCTCGGCACGGCGTTGAGAGGTACCTCCCTCCGTGCGTCCGTCCGCGTAAGCTCGCGAGTCGGCATGGACACGGCCGCGGTCATCGAGCGCCACCGCGCCGCCGGGCGGCTGTTCAGCGCGGGCGGGGTGCAGAGCTTCGTCCGCGAGGAGGGCGACGGAGACCCAGTGGTCTGCCTGCACGGCGTGCCCGCCTCGTCGTTCCTATATCGCAAGATGATCGGCGAGCTCGCTGACCGCGGCCTGCGGGGCGTGGCCTTCGACCTTCCGGGCCTGGGGTTGGCCGAGCGCCCGAACGACTACGACTACTCATGGACCGGCCTCGGCCGCTTCAGCCACGCGGCGGTCGACGCGCTCGGGCTCGAGCGCTTTCACCTCGTCGTCCACGACGTGGGCGGACCGGTCGGCTTCGAGCTCGCCGCGGCCGTGCCCGAGCGCATCCGCTCGCTCACCATCCTCGACACGATCATCGAGGTCGACCACTTCCGCCGGCCGTGGGTCATGGAGCCGTTCGCGATCCGCGGCCTCGGCGAGGCGTGGCTCGCCTCCATGGCCGGACCGGTCTTCGTCGGGCTTATGTGGGCACAGGGCGTCAAGGACCGCACCATCCCGCGCGCCGAGCTCGCCGCCTACGTCGATCTGCTCAAGCGCGAGGACGGCGGCCGTGCGTTCCTGCGGATCATGCGCTCCTTCGAGCGCACGCCCGAGAAGCGCGCCCTCTACGAGGGTGTCGTGCGCGAGATGCGCTATCCCGTACAGGTGATCTGGGGAGCCGACGATCCCGCGCTGACCCTGAGACGCCACGGCGAGGAGGCGCGTCGCGCGACGGGGCTCGAGCGGATTCACACCGTGCCGGCCAAGCACTTCCTCCAGGAGGACCAGGCGCCGGCGATCGCCGAGCTCGTCGCGCGGTTGGCCGCCCGGGCCGGCTAGGTCCCGAGGGACGCGAGGTCGCTCCCGAGCTCGGCGAGCTCCGGCACGCGATCGGCGAGATCGGCGCCCGAGGCGATGAGCCGCCGGGCATGGACGAGATCCTCCCCGCGCCCGACCGACAGCGCCGCCCGTACCCGGCCTCCCTCCAGGTAGAAGAGCGAGAACGCGCCGTCGGCCAGCGATCCGCGCATCACCTCGGTGTCCCACGCGCGCGCCGGCCCGACGTACTCGAGCGAGGCCCAGTCGGAGAGGTCGGAGAAGAAGTAGGGCACCTCCTGGTGGGCGACGCCCCGACCGAGCATGTTCCGGGCCGCCGTCGCGCCCTGGGTGAAGGCGACGTCCTCGTGCTCGACCCGCATCGCGCGATCGTGCACGACGCTGTGGTACTCGCACATGTCGCCCGCGGCGTAGACGCCCGGCGCCGAGCTCTCGAGCTGCGCGCTCGTCCGCACGCCGCCGAGCTCGCCGAGCTCGAGACCCGAGCGGCGGGCGAGCATGACGTCGGGGATCGCGCCCACCCCGGCGACCACCGCGTCCGCGGCCAGCTCGCGACCGCTCTTCAGCACCACCCCGCGCACCCGCTCGCCGTCGCCGGCGAAGCGCTCGACCTCGTCGCCTCCCACCACCTCGACGCCGCGCTCCTCGAGCGCGGACTGGAAGAACCGCCCGGCGCGGGCGCCGAAGCCCCGCTCGAGCGTCACGTCCTCCTGCATCACGATCGTGCACCCATGCCCGAGCTCGGTGAGCGAGGCGGCGACCTCGCAGCCGATGTAGGAGCCGCCGACGAGGACCACCCGTTCGGCGCCTTCGAGGTCCCGGCGCAGCGAGTCGACGTTGGCGAGCGCGCGCAGGTAGTGGATGCCGTCCACGTCGGAGCCCTCGACGTTCAGCCGACGGACCATCGCCCCCGTGGCCACGAGCGCCTGGCCGAAGCGGATCTCCTCCTTGCTCTGGAGCCTGGCCACACGGGCATCGAGGTCGAGCGCCATCACGCTCGCGCGGGTGAGGAGCTCCACGCCGTTCTCCTTCCACCAGGCGGGCGCCCACACGAGGGCCTCCTCGCGCGTGCACGTCCCGCGGAGGTAGGCCTTCGAGGCCGGCGGCCGGTGATAGGGCGGATCCGTCTCGCGTCCGACGAGGAGGATGGAGCCCGCAGCCCCCTCCTCGCGCAGGGTCCGCGCGCAGTTTGCCGCGGCGATGCCGCCGCCGATCAGGAGGAAGTCGACGTCGCGAGCGCGAGCCACGAAGCGATCCTCTCACGCGGTCGCAGACGGCGCGCTTCTCGACTTGGCGCCGCGCCGCTACCCTCGCCGGCGAGATGATCGCCGACCCGGCTCCCAGGCGCCGCCGGCGCTCGCCGGAGGAAGCTCGGAGCGAGATCCTGCGCGCGACGGAGCACTTTCTGCGCGAGCGTCCGTTTCGCGACCTGACCGTCGACGAGGTCATGGCCGGCACCGGGCTCTCGCGGCCCTCGTTCTACGTCTACTTCCGCGACCGTCACGGTCTCCTCCTCTCCCTCGTGGAGGAGATGGGCGCCGAGCTCTTCGCGCAGGCCAACCGCTGGCTGAAGGGGGCGGGCGACCCCGTCGCCGACGCTCGCGCGGCTCTCGAGGGAGTGGCCAGCGTCTACCGCGAGCACGGGCGGGCGCTCCGGGCCATCGCCGACGCCTCGAGCCTCGACCCGCAGGTCGAAGCGGTCTACCGCGGGCTCGTCGAGCGCTTCGTGACCGCCACCAGCGAGCACATAACGGAGGAGATGGGCGCGGGGCGGATCGAACCCGTCGACCCGCTCGAGACCGCCCGGGCGCTCGTGTGGATGACCGAGCGCTACCTGCTCGACCGCCTCGGAGGGCGAGATCGCGCGTCCGTGCCGCGTGTGGTCGAGGTGCTCCTCACGATCTGGGTCCGCGCGTTGTACGCGGACACGCCCTAGCGCACCCGACGGAAGAGCACCAACCGCACCGAGGCCGGAGTGAGCCCAGGCGTCCTCAGGTTCTGCACCACGGCAAAGCGCCGGTCGCGCAGCATCGCGCCGAACCACTCGAGCTCACGGTGGCGCACGAGCCGCGGCCATGGCGCGCCGCGCGAGCCGCGCGGGATCGGCAGCACGAGCAGCAACTGCTCGCCGACGCGGACCCGGGAGAGGAGCGGCGGAAGGTTCCGCTCCCACGTCGCCGCCTGCAGGCGCGCGAGCGCGTCGCGCCAGTCCATGATGCCCGTGTCGGGCACCGGGCCGAGGTTGGTCGCCCAGCGCAGGCCTCCGCCGAGGTAATAGCGGAGGACGGGCACCTGCTCGGGCTGGAGGGAGAGGACGAGGTCGCCCCGATGCAGATCGGGCCGGATGGCTGCCGACACCTCGCGCACGTTGCTCTTGTGCAGGTAGGCGGGGTTCGTCGGAGCGAGCACGGAGATCCCGAGCACCACCACCAGGCCGGCCAGCCCGAGGCGTCCCGCACGGGAGAGGCCCAGGGCGGCGGCGAGCAGCAGAGGGCCGAGCGCCACCGCGAAGTAGCGGCTCGCCCAGGCGGGCGCGAGTTGCGAGAAGCCCCACGCGGCCAGCAGCGTGCCGGCGCCCAGCAGGACGAGGCAGGCCACCAGCGTCCGCTCGCTCCGCTCGCCCGCCCGCCATATCCGCACCAGTCCCAAGCCCGCCGCGACGAGCAGGACACCGAACGCGACGAGGCCGCCGGACAGGATCGCTCCGGCGTGGAGAAGCGCCGCGACTCCCGGCGTGCGCGACCACGGCGACCCGGTGTGCGCCGCCTGCGCGAGCACGGTCGGCACCCAGGGCGCGAACAGGAGTCCGGTCGCGCCGAAGGCGATCGCCCCGTCGAGAGCGAGCGCCCGGCGGCGGCCGGGCTCGGCTCGCCACAGGCAGACGAGGAACGCGACCCCGGCGGTGGCGGCGAGGAACGCGCCCCAGTTGTGGGTGTAGAGCGCGAGCGTGAGCGCGGCGACGAAGCCCGGGAGCCAGCGCCGGCGACCGCGGACGAAGACGTGGAGGAAGCACGCGGTGGCCAGCAGGGAGAGGAGGGCGAGCAGCGAGTACATGCGCGTCTCGTGCGCGTAGGCGGTGAGGAAGGGGCTCGCGGCGGCGAGCGCGCAGCACGTGAGGCCCACCCGCCGGCCGAGCAGGCTCGCTCCCGCCCACCAGGCCGCGGGCACGGTGAGGATCGCGAAGAGGAGGGAGAGCTCGTGGGTGCGGACCTCGCTGCGCCCGAAGAGGTTCATCCACCCGTGCAGCAGCACGTAGTAGAGCGGCGGGGCGCCGTCCTGGATGAGGAGCCCGGGAACCTGTCCGAGCGGGTGCGAGGCGATCCCCACCGAGAGCCCCTCGTCGACCCAGAACCCGCCGTGGAGAACGCCGACGCGAAGCGCCACCGAGCCGGCGGTGAGCAGCACGACGGCCGCCGCCACCCCAGCGCGCACGAGCCGCACGCTCGCCCCCGCGGTGGCCACTCGCCGCCCGGGCCACGGGAGAGCGGCGCTTCCCTGCGCGTCGGTGCCCGGGAGCGCGCTCATCGTGCGCGTGAGATTAACGCCCGCGCGGGCGCCTTCGCGCACGCTCACCGGAGCACAACACTGCCCGCGGCCTTGCCTTATAGATCGCGCGAAGCGAGCTGCCCGGAGTACGGGCCGCGCCCGGTGAGGTTCGCCGCGCCACAGCGCGCGGCGAGCGCGAGCGCGTCGGCAACCTCGAGCCCACGCCCGAGGGCGAAGGTGAGCCCGCCGGCGAACGAGTCACCCGCGCCGTAGGCGTCGACCACCTCTCCGGAGAGCGGGGCCGCCCGATAGTGGCCGGTGACCCCCTCGCCGGCGAGGAAGGAGCCTCCCTGGGCGCCGTGGGTCATGACGACGAGCCGTGGCGGCCGCGGGAGGCTCGCGGGATCGATGTCCTCCCCGGTGTCGCCGGCGCTGCGCACGAGCACGTCGAGCTCGACGCCGGAGGCCGTGAGGGCCTCGCCCGCACGCGGAGTGGCGACGAGGGTCCGCGCCGCGCGGGCCGCCTCGAGCACTGCGGCGTCACCGCCGGTGAAGTAGATGGCGTCCATCTCGGCGAGCTCGTCCCACGGCAGGGAATCCGAGCGCTCGGGCACGAGCCGCTCGCCGAGCACCGTGATCGTGCGCTCGCCATCGCGGTCGAGGAAGGTCAGCGCGCGCCGCTGCGGACGCTCGCGCATCGTCGCCTCGACCCGCAGGCCGAGGGCCGTGAGCTGCTCCCGCGCGTGATGCCCGCGCTCGTCGTCGCCGAAGGCGGTGAAGAAGGTCGCCTCCCCCGCCAGCTTGGCCATCTGCACGGCGGCGACCGCTCCTCCGCCGGCGGCCTCCTCCCAGCCCTCGCGCGCCTCGACGATCTCGCCGGCCACGGGCACCCGCTCTACGCGGGCGAACTCAACCCATTCCACGTGGCCCACGACGGCGATGCGCATTGGCTGGAGTCTCTCAGCCCGGACGGCGCCGCAGCGACGGCGGCTTGGGGATAAGGCCCTCGGCCCATAGTGCGGCGAGCGCGACGCGCGGCAGCCCGAGCGGGCCGCGGTAGAGCAGGTAGCGCGGCTCCCAGCGGGGGAAGTACTTGGCGTTCGCGCGGCGCAGGCTGTCGATCTGAAACCAGCGGTCGCCCCGCGCGACGATCCGGCCCAGGCCCCGCTCGACGCGGTTGGCGGGGGCGGCGATCCAGCGCGCGAACGCGGCGAAGTTCAGCGAGAGCTCCTCGATCCCCTCGGCACGGAGCGCGTCGACGGCGCGGACGACCATGAACTCGGTGAGCCCGTTCGGCGTTCCGCGCTCGCGCCGCATGAGCGAGAGCGACATCGCCGGACGCCCGTAGCAGGGGACGAAGTGCAGTAGTCCGCGCAGGGCGCCGTCCGGCTGGCGCGCGAGCAGCACCACCGTCTCGGCCTGGTGCTCGCCCCTCAGGGAGTCCATCTCCATCGCGAACCCGGTCTCGGGAGCGCCTGCGCGCGCCCGTTCGGCGACGCGCTCCAGCTCCGCGACGGCCGCCGCGTCGAGTTCGCCGAGGCGCCGGAGCTCGGTGCGGTAGCCCGCCTTCTCGAGCCGGCTCACCGACTGGCGCACCTTGCGGATCGGCCGGCCCTCGAGCGAGAAGGAGCCCGCGTCGAGGATCGCCTCCTCCCCCAGGTAGAGCGCGCGCAACCCGGCGCCGGCCCACAGCTCCCGGGCGGCCTCGCTCGCCGCGAAGACACCGAGCCGGAGGCCTCGCTCCGAGGCGAAGCTGGCCACCTCGGCGACGAGCCCGGAGAGCGCGTCGGCCGGCCCGAGAGGATCGGCGGAGACCATCAACACCCCACCCTCGACCCGATATCCCACGCACGAGCGCCCGTCGGCGGAGAAGAGGTACTCCTTGTCCTCGCGCAGCTTGAAGAAGGAGAGCGTGTCGTGCCCGTGCGCGCGCACGAGCGCCTCGACGCGGCGGCGGTCGTCCGGCATCGCCGCGCGACGCTAACACCCGGAGGCGGCTAGGTTGGCGCCGCGATGATCGATGGACCCATGGGCCTCGACGGGATCACGCGCTTTCTCGGCGCGCGCTGGGAGGCACCCGAGGTCGTTCGCCTCACGATCCGTCCCGAGCTCATCAACGCCGGCGGCCTGCTCTCCGGAGTGGTGACCTACGCGCTCGTCGACTACAGCATGGGCTCGACGCTATGGGCGCAGACATCCGAGGAGGAGGGGATTGCGACGGTCAACATCGCGGTCAACTACGTCCAGACGGCGCTCGAGGGTGAGATCGTCTGCCGCACGACGCTCGACCGTCGCAACCGGCGGACGGCCACGCTGCGCAGCGAGGTCAGCCACGAGGACGATCGCCTGCTGGTCACCGCGATCGGGACCTACGCGATCTTCCCGCGCCGGCGCTGACGGCGGCGGGGCGGCCCCGCTCAGCGCCGCCGCCCACCCGCCTGGTCGAACTCGCGCGTGAGGCCGAGGTCGGCGGCGATCCGGCGCATGTCGCGTGCCTGGTCGGCGAGGACGAAGCTCACGCCCGCCCCGGTGCGTCCCGCGCGGCCGGTCCGCCCGACGCGGTGCACATAGGCGTCACGGTCGTCCGGCGCGTCGAAGTTGATGACATGGGTGATGTCGGCCACGTCGATGCCGCGGGCGGCGACGTCGGTGGCCACCAGCGTGTCGACGTCGCCCGACTCGAAACGGGCGAGCGCCTTCTGGCGCTGGGACTGCGTCTTGTTGCCGTGCATGGCCACCGCGGGCAGGTTCTGGGTCCCCAGGCGCTTGACGAGCCGGTCGGCCCCCCGCTTGGTGCGCACGAAGACGAGCGTGCGCCCGCGGCGGGAGGCGCGCAGCTCGCCGACGAGGGCGCCGAGCTTGGCCTCGTGGGAGAGGTGGACGAAACGGTGCTCCACCTTGACCTCGCGCTCGGGCGGCGGCGTGTGCACGTGGCGGCGCGCATCGCGGGTGTAGGCCTCGGCCACCCGGCCGGCGGCACCCTCGAGCGTGGCCGAGAAGAACAGCGTCTGGCGGTCGGGCGGCGTCTGCTTGACGATCCGGTCGACCGCGGGCTTGAAGCCCATGTCGAGCATGCGGTCGGCCTCATCGAGCACGAGGATGCACACGTTCCGAAGCGTGATGTCACCACGCTGGATCAGGTCCTCGAGGCGGCCGGGAGTCGCCACCACGATGTGCGACCGGCTCGCGCGGCGCGCCTGGCGCTCGATCCCCACCCCGCCGTAGACCGGAGCGACCGACAGTGCCCGGGCGTGCGCCACCTCGCTCAGCTCCTCGACGATCTGGACGGCGAGCTCGCGCGTCGGCGCGAGGATGAGCGCGGCCGGACGGCGCGAGCCGTTGGCCTCGAGGCGGTCGACCATAGGCGCCCCGAAGGCGAGGGTCTTGCCCGACCCAGTCGGCGACTGCGCGAGCACGTCGCGGCCGGCCAGCACGTCGGCGATGACCAACTTCTGCACGGCGAAGGGAGAGGAGATGCCGCGCTGGGCGAGCGCGTCCACTACGGGGCGCGACACGCCGAGATCGGCGAAGGACTGCGAAGGCATGGGTGAGCTCCTGGTGAGCGAAAGAGGGGGAGATCCAGCAATCCCCAGCTCGCTTTCAGAGCGCACGGAACACGGAACCTCTCGGGCGCCATCGTGGCCACCCGACGCCGTCAACGTAGCATCAGGGCCTCATGACCCGCCGCGAGGACATCCGCAACGTCGCCATCGTCGCCCACGTCGACCACGGCAAGACGACGCTCGTGGACGCCATGCTCTGGCAGTCGGGGGCGTTTCGCAGCAACGAGGACGTGAACGAACGGGTCATGGACTCCATGGACCTCGAGCGGGAGAAGGGCATCACGATCCTCGCCAAGAACACCTCCGTGCACCACCGTGGCGTGAAGCTCAACATCGTCGACACGCCGGGGCACGCGGACTTCGGCGGCGAGGTCGAGCGGGCGCTGACGATGGTCGACGGCGTGCTGCTGCTCGTCGACGCGAGCGAGGGACCGCTCCCTCAGACCCGCTTTGTCCTGCGCAAGGCGCTCGAGTCGAGGCTTCCGGTGATCCTCGTGGTGAACAAGGTCGACCGACCCGATGCACGGATCGCCGAGGTGATCGACGAGGTCTACGAGCTGTTCCTCGACCTCGACGCCGACGAGGAGCAGATCGAGTTCCCCATCGTCTACACCAACGCCCGGGCGGGCTGGGCTTCGCTCGAGGAGGGGGTGGAGGGCGAGGACCTCCACCCCCTCCTCGACCTGCTGCTCGAGCGCATCCCCGCTCCCGCCTTCGAGCCGGACCACCCGCTCCAGGCCCAGGTCACCAACCTCGACGCCTCGCCCTACGTCGGGCGCCTCGCGCTGTGCCGCGTGCGCCACGGGACGATCCGCCGCGGCCAGCCCATCGCCTGGTGCCGGGCGGACGGGCGCGTGGAGCGGGCCACGGTGAGCGAGCTCTACGTGACCGAGGCCCTCGACCGCGTCGACGCCGCCGAGGCCGGCCCGGGCGAGATCATCGCGCTCGCCGGCCTGGCCGAGGTGACGATCGGCGAGACGCTCGCCGACCCGGAGGACCCGCGGCCGTTGCCCGTCATCACGGTGGACGAGCCCTCGCTCTCGGTGGTCATCGGGATCAACACCTCCCCCCTGGCCGGCCAGGACGGCAAGAAGCTCACCGCCCGGCAGGTGCGCGCGCGCCTCGAGCAGGAGCTCGTCGGCAACGTGTCGATCCGTGTGCGCGACACCGAGCGCCCCGACACCTGGGAGGTGCAGGGCCGCGGCGAGCTGCAGCTCGCGATCCTCGTCGAGCTCATGCGCCGCGAGGGGTTCGAGCTCACGGTGGGCCAGCCGCGCGTCCTCATCCGGGAGGAGGACGGCCGCGTGCACGAGCCCGTCGAGCGACTGGCGATCGACGTGCCCGAGGACTACGTGGGCGTGGTCACCCAGCTCCTCGCCCTGCGCAAGGGACGCCTCGAGCAGATGGTCAACCACGGGACGGGCTGGGTCCGCATGGAGTACCTCGTCCCCGCCCGAGGCCTCATCGGCTTTCGCACCGAGTTCCTCACCGAGACTCGCGGCACCGGCCTCATGCACCATGTCTTCGACCGCTGGGAGCCGTGGGCGGGCGAGCTGCGCACGCGACCGACCGGCGCCCTGGTCGCCGACCGTCGTGGCAGCACGGCGAGCTTCGCGCTCTTCGGCCTACAGGAGCGCGGCACGCTGTTCGTCGGCCCGGGCGAGGAGGTCTACGAGGGGATGATCGTCGGCGAGAACGCGCGCGCGGAGGACCTCGACGTCAACGCGGTCAAGGAGAAGCACCTCACGAACATCCGCTCCTCCACCTCCGACGTGCTCGTGCGCCTCGTCCCGGCGCGCACTCTCTCGCTCGACCAGGCGCTCGAGTTCCTGCGCGAGGACGAGTGCGTCGAGGTCACGCCCCACGCCGTGAGGCTGCGCAAGGTCGCGCTCGAGAAGACCGCCCGGGTCAGGCTCGCGCGGCGGGCGCGGGCCGGCGCGTCCGCCTGATCCACCGGTGATCCTCCTCTACTCCGTCACGCTGTTCCTCAGCGCGGCGCTCCTCTTCGTGGTCGAGCCCATGGTGGGCAAGCTCCTGCTCCCGGTGCTCGGAGGCGCCCCGGAGGTGTGGATCACCACCCTGCTCTTCTTCCAGGCCGCGCTGCTCGCCGGCTACGCCTACGGCCACCTCGCCGTGCGCCGGCTCGGACTCGGTCGCCAGACGCTCGTGCACCTGGCCCTCCTCGTGCTCGCGGGGCTCGTGCTCCCCTTCGGCGCCCCGGCCGGCGGGCCGCCCCCGGGCAGCGCGAATCCCGTGCTCTGGCTGCTCGGCGCGCTCACGGTGGTCATCGCGCTGCCCTTCTTCGTCGTCGGGGCGACCGGCCCGTTCCTGCAGGCGTGGCTCGCGCGGACGCGGCACCGAGCGGCGCGCGACCCCTACTTCCTCTTCGCGGCGAGCAACGCGGGGAGCATCCTCGGGCTCCTCGCCTACCCCGCGCTGCTCGAGCCCTCGCTCTCGCTGCACGCGCAGGAGCGCGTGTGGGCGTGGAGCTACGCCGCCCTCGTCGCGCTGGTCGGTGCCTGCGCGGCGGCGGCGTGGCGCGCGCGTGCGAGCGGGGAGCCCAAGCCCGCGCCGGTGTCCGCGGCGAGCGCCGTGGAGGAGAGCGCTCCCGCCCGCGCGCGGCGCGCCCGCTGGGTGGCGCTCGCCTTCGTCCCCTCGAGCCTGATGCTCGGCGTGACCACCTACCTCACGCGCGACCTCGCCCCCGTTCCCCTGCTCTGGGTGCTCCCGCTCGGCCTCTACCTCGCCTCGTTCGTGGCGGCGTTCGCGCCGGGCGTCCGCCCCGCCCGACTGGTGGCGCTCACACGGCTCGTGCTGCCCGGCGTGGTGATCCTCGTCGTCTACACGATCGCGGTGGGCTCCGAGCGGCCGCTGTGGTTCCTGTTGCCGCTGCACCTGGGGGGGCTGGGAGTGGCGGCGCTCATGGCCCACTCCGCGCTGGCCGCCGATCGCCCGCCGGTCCCGCAGCTCACCGAGTTCTACCTATGGGTCGCGCTCGGGGGAGTGCTCGGCGGCGTCTTCAACGCGCTCCTGGCTCCGATCGTCTTCTCCTCGCTGGTCGAGTACCCGTTGGCGATCGTGGCGGCGTGCCTGTTGCGTCCCCCGTCCGCCCGCGGCCGGCCCGCGCTGCTCGAGGCGCTCACCGGCGATGAGCGACCGAGCCGCGCCCTCGACCTCGCCGTTCCCGTGCTCTTCGGCGTGGCGGTGGCCTTCGCGCTCCACGCGGCGCAGAGCGGCGGAGCGTCGCCGAGTCTCGACAAGCGCAGCGCGGTGATCGGGCTGGCGGCGGGCTTGAGCGTCAACCTCGCCCGCCGGCCGGTGCGCTTCGCCCTCGCCGTCGGAGCACTGCTGATCGCCGCCTCGGGGGTCGGCAGCCAGCCCGGGCGTGCGCTCGCCCATGAGCGCACGTTCTTCGGGATCTACCGGGTGCAGAGCGCGGCGGGCTACCACGAGCTCTTCGACGGCACCACCCTGCACGGCCTGCAGCGGATGGACGGCGCCCACCCGCCCGAGCCGGTGGGCTACTACGAGCGCACCGGCCCGGTGGGGCAGGTCTTCGACTCGACGCCCAGCTCCGGACTCACGCGGAGCACCGCGGTGATCGGCCTCGGCACGGGCGCGCTGGCCTGCTACAGCCGGCCGGGAGAGCGCTGGACCTTCTATGAGATCGACCCGGAAGTCGCGCGCATCGCGCGCGACCCGCGGCTCTTCTCCTACCTGCGCGACTGCCCCGGGCGCTTCCGGATCGTGCTCGGAGACGCACGCCGCTCGTTCGCCGCCACGCGCGAGCGCTACGGGATGATCGTCCTCGACGCCTTCTCCTCCGACGCGATCCCGATCCACCTGATCACGCGCGAGGCGCTCGCGCTCTACCTCGCCCGCCTGCTCCCCCATGGCCGGCTGCTCTTCCACATCTCCAACCGCTACCTCGACCTGCCGCCCGTCCTCGGTCGGCTCGCCGCGAGCGCCGGGCTCACCTGCCGGGTGGGCCGCGGCAGCACCGCCGAGCGCTCCGCCCGGCTCGCGGGGGCCTCGACCTGGGTGCTCATGGGTCGAGGCGAGCACGACCTCGGCCGCCTGTCCGACGATTCCCGCTGGACAAGCTGCCCGACGCCGTCCGGCTCGCGCCCCTGGTCGGACGACTACTCGAGCGTGCTCGGCGCCCTGAGGTAGCGCGGCGGGCGGACACCGTCACTCGGAGCCGGTGGCCCCCTCCACCTTGCTCGCACCGGTGACCTGCGCGGCGTTCAGCAGGAGGTAGAGCGCCGTGGCCAGAAAGCCCGACGCCGCCCACCCCGCCCCCGCCGCCAGCAGGTGGTCGACACCCCACACGGCGAGGATCGCCCCTCCGGCCGAGATCCAGTGCGCGTTGCCCCAGACGGCGATCGCGGGCGGATCGGCGGAGATCAGACGCACTCGCAGAGATCCGTAGGCGGCGGTCTCCACCAGGAGGAAGGCGAGTACCGCTCCTCCCATGAAGAGCAGGATCTGGACGAGGTGCGGCGTGCCGAGCCGGTCCATGCCAACCGCTCCCGCCGACCAGACGGTGAGCGTGTATCCGTAGGGAGCGGCGCTCGCCACCACCGAGGAGCGGAGGTTCTCCCGGTAGTGAGCTCCCATCGCGCTCGTTGTATCACCGGCTCAGCGGGCGCGCTTGGCCCGGCGCTCGAGCTCCTTGGCGAAGGCGTCCTCGATCTCGCGCGTCATGGTGAGCTGGAAGACCGCGAGGAGCGCCTCGGAGGCCAGCGGGCGCAGGTGCTCGATCGACTCGACCACCTCGGGCCAGCGCTCCTCGAACTCGTCCGCCTGCTCGACGGGCTTCCAGACCTCGTCGAGGAAGAGCTCCACGAACGTCCGCGAGGCGGCCACGGAGTGGCGCCGGAGCTGCTCGACCGCAGTCAGCGCGGCGCTGAGCGGCACGCCGCGGCGCATGACCTCCTCCGCCGCGCGCAGCAGGGCCGGACTCGAGACCTCGTAGCGCCCGCCGCCCACCGGGGTCACGAGCTCGAGCTTCTGCGCCTTGGCCAGCTCCTTGGGGCCCACCGGACCGAAGCGCTCGATCAGCTCCGCGTCGGTGAGGATCTCCGGCGGCTCGGTCTCGAAGCCGGCGCTCACCGCCCGCTTGAGGCCGAGGATCTGCGCCGTGGCGTCGTGCGTGCCGCCGAGCAGGCGCTTGATCGCGCGCAGGTTGAAGCCGTCGGCCTGCATCTCCTGGATCAGGCGCAGCCGGACGACGTGGTCAGGGCCGTAGTAGCCCACCCGCAGCCGCACCTCGGGAGGCGGAAGGAGTCCGCTCGACTGGTGGTTGCGGATGTTGCGCACCGTCATCCCCGTCTCACGCGCGAGCTGCTCGATCGTGAGCTCCGCCGCCTCCTCGGGACGCTCTACCTGGGCCGGCGCGGGCGGGGCGCCCGTCTCCTGGACCGCTTGCAACTTCCGTCTGGCCATCGCCGAGCAGCATACTGCGACATGATGTAACCTCGATCGAGGTAACCGTGTATGAGGATGAGACGGTCGGAGCTCGACCGCACCGCAACCCAGGAGGCACGCACGTGAGAAGCGCAGGCAGGACCACCTTGGCCGCCGCCGCCGCATCCGTCCTGGCCGCCGCCACGGCCGCCCCCGCCTACGCGGCGACGGGCGTCAAGCCCGCGGGCGGCGCCGCCATCGGCCAGATCGTGATCGCCACGGTCGCCGCGATCGTGGTCACCGCCCTGCTCCTCTGGCTCGGGGTCGGGCACCGCACGGGACGGGTCGGCGTCCTCGGCCGCGAGGCGGCCCGGGCCGAGCGGCTCTCGGGCCTGCCCGGCTGGGCGGCGCTTCCGATGGCGATCGCCACCGTCTCGCTGCTCCTGGCCGTGTTCGGGATGTACTGGGACATCTCCCTGCACATCGACGTCGGGCGCGACCCGGGACCGCTGGCCAACCCCGCCCACTACTTCATCCTCGCCGGACTCTTCGGGGTCTTCGCCGCCGGGTTCGTGGCCATGGTCCTGCCCCTGAGCCGGCCGAGCCCGACCTCGGTCCGGATCACCGGCGACTGGCACGCGCCGCTCGGCGGCTTGCTCATCTGCGCCTGCGGCGCCTTCGCGCTGACGGGCTTCCCGCTCGACGACATGTGGCACCGGCTCTTCGGCCAGGACGTCACGCTGTGGGGCCCGACGCACCTCATGCTGATCGGCGGCGCGGCCATGACGCTCGTGGGCATGGCCGTCCTCACCGTGGAAGGCATGCGCACCTCCGGCTGGGCGGGCGCCAGCACCCGCGCGCAGGGCCGGATCATCGCGGTGCGGCGCATCGCGCTCGCGGGAGCCTTCCTCCTCGGGCTCTCGACCTTCCAGGGGGAGTTCGACTTCGGCGTCCCGCAGTTCCGCTTCGTCTTCGAGCCCATGCTCATCGCGCTGGCCGCAAGCGTGGCGCTCGTGGCCGCACGCCTGTGGCTCGGCCGGGGCAGCGCGCTCGCCGCGGTGGGCTTCTTCCTCGCCGTGCGCGGCGGCCTCGCGCTGCTCATCGGCCCGATCCTCGGCCAATCGACGCCGCACTTCCCGCTCTACGTCGTCGAGGCGCTGATCGTCGAGCTCGTCGCGCTTCGGGTCTCCCCCCGGCGACCGCTCGCCTTCGCCCTGTGGTCGGGAGCGGGGATCGGGACTGTTGGCCTCGCCTCCGAATGGGCGTGGTCGCACGTGTGGATGCCGCTGCCGTGGCCCGCGAGCCTGCTGCCCTCGGCGGCGGTCATGGGCTTCGCGATGGCCGTCTTCGGCGCACTCATCGGGGCGTGGATCGCCTCACGGCTGGCCGCCGAGCCGCTCGCGCGTCCGCCCCGGCTGCGTCTCGCCACGGCCGTCGCGGCGATCGGCGTCGCCGCGCTCGTCGGCGTCGCCCTCAACAAGACCGCGGACACGAGCACCCGCGTGCGGGTCGCGCTCACCGACGTGCAGAGCGGCCCGGCGCGCACCGTCGCGGCGACCGTGACCCTTGATCCCCCGAGCGCCGCGGCGCATCCCGAGTGGCTGACCGCCACCGCGTGGCAGGGAGGCGGCCTCGTCGTCGACCGGCTGCAGCCGGTCGGGCCCGGCCGCTACCGCACCACAAAGCCCATCCCCGTCCACGACAACTGGAAGGCGCTGATCCGGCTGCACGAGGGCACCGCGCTCAGCGCGGTGCCGATCTACCTCCCCGACGATCCGGCCATCCCCGCGCGCGGAGTGCCGGCCTCGGCGAGCTTCACGCGCACCTTCGTCGCCGACCACAAGATCCTCCAGCGCGAGCAGAAGGCGGCTGGGTCCGGCCTGAGCGCGATCGCCTACGCGGTCGTGGCCTCGATCGCCCTCAGCCTGCTCGCGTTCCTGGCCTGGGGGCTGCACCGACTCGGATCGGAGGCGACACCGCGCGGGCGCGACCCGCGCCGCTCCCGCCCGACGGAGAGAGCCCCGCTGCCGACCGCGAGCCGCGCCCAGGTGACCACGTGATCGGCATGTTCCAGCTCCCGCTCGCCCACCACGTCATCGAGGCGATCCCGTTCTTCGTGCCCGCGGTGCTGCTACCGCTCGGCCTCCTGGGCCTGACCGTCCGAGACCGCCTGCGCGAGCGCCGCCGGCGCTCGGACTAGCGCCGGCGCTCGGGCAGCCGGTCGACGAGGCGCCCGAAGCGCTCGCTCGCGCCCTGCAGCGGAGCGATCGCCTCGGCGAGGGCCGTGGTCGTCTCCCCGAGCTGCGAGACGCTCGCGGAGATCCGGCCGGTCTCGCTGGCGAGCGGCGCGAGGTGCTCGCGCGTCTGGTCCAGGTGGACCGCGAGCTCGGCGATGCGCTCCGGTAGATCGGTCAGCTCACCGGCGCTCCGCGCAAGCTCCGGGAGCATGTCCGACGCCTCGGCGAGCCGCTCGAGCGAGGCGGAGGCGGCGGCGAGCCGCTCGACGGCGGGGGTGGCCGCGGCGATCCGACCGAGGGCCTCGTCCGCGCCGGAGATGCGCTCGAGCGACGCGCTCGCCTGAGCGATGCGCTCGATCGCGGGGCTGGCTCCCGCGATCCGGTCGATGCCGGGCCGGGCACCGGCGATCTGCTCGATGGACGGGCCGGCCGCGGCGATCTCCTCGAGCGGAGCCTGCGCCTGCTCCAGCGCCGCTCCCATCCGCTCGAGCACCGGCGCCAGCTCGGCCAGCTCGTCGAGCCCCTCGGCGGCATCGGCCAGGCGGTCGAGCGCCGGCCGCGCCTCGCCGATCCGCTCGAGCGCGACGACCAGGCGCGGCAGGGCGGCCACGGCGGCTCCCACCCATGCCGGCACGAAGGCCTCCCAGGTCGCGGCGCTCACCGCCTCGGCGCGGCGCAGCGCCGAGCCGGTGAGGATCAGCGGCAGGCGCAGCAGCGTCCCGAGTCCCGGCGCGTCGCCCGCGCCGGGCATGCCTCAGCCGCCCGACCGAGGCCGCCGCGGCGCCTTGGGGGCTCCGTCGTGCGAGCCGGCGGCGTCCTCGCGCAACCCGCGCAGCGTTTCGTGGATCGCCGCAAGCGTGACGTTGACCTCCGCGAGCTCCCGGTGGACGGCGGGCAGCGTGTTCACCGGGCGAAGCTCCCCGGTGAGCTTGGCGATCGCGCCCTCGAGGCGGAGCAGCGGCTGGAGCAGCTCGCCGATCGGGTTGGGGACGAGTCGTGGCATCTCGGCCGACTGACGTTACCCGATTCGAGGTCACGTAGAGCGAGGACGCCGGAGAGCGGCGGGTACGCTGATCGCGTGGGCCGCGTCTACGACGGCATCGACGAGCACCAGCGGGCGTGGATTGCGCGGCAGCCGCTGTTCTTCACGGCGACCGCGCCGCGCGCCGAGGACGGGCACATGAACGTCTCGCCGAAGGGACCGATCGGCACCCTCCGAGTGCTCGACCCCCACACCGTGGCCTACCTCGACGTGGTGGGCAGCGGGGCGGAGACGATCGCGCACCTGCGCGAGAACGGCCGCATCGTCATCATGCTCTGCGCCTTCTCGGGACCGCCGCGGGTGCTGCGCCTACACGGTCGCGGAGAGGTGGTGCTGCCGGAGGACGAGCGCTTCGACGCCTTGCTCGCGCGCGGCGCGTTCGCGGAGCCCACGTCGCCGGAGGGCCGGCGAGCGATCGTCCTCGTGGAGGTCACCCGGGTGGGCGACTCGTGCGGCTACGGCGTACCGCTCATGTCCTACGAGGGCGAGCGTCCGCATCAGGCCGCCTCGGTGGCCAAGAAGCTCCGCACCGGCGGTCCGGAAGCGATGCTGCGCTACCAGGCCGAGCGCAACGCGCGCAGCCTCGACGGGCTCCCGGCCGTGCCCGCGCGGGGAGCCTGATGGCGACCCCACGCTCGCTGGTGGAGTTTCCCGCCGACGATGCGCGGCGCGCCCGCCGCTTCTGGGAGGGCCTCCTGGGACTGCCGCTGCAGGAACGCACCGCGGAGGAGGGCGAGGGCTGGCAGAGCCAAGGCGCCGAGGCGCGCATCGGCGTGCACGAGCGCGGCGCCGGCCCGGGCGACCGCTTCTCCCTGCCCTACTTCGCCGTGGCCGACCTGGCGGGAGCGCTCGCGCGCGTGGTCGAGCTCGGCGGCACGGTCATCCATCCCGGGGAGCGCTTTGCCGTCTGCCGCGACTCCGAGGGGAGTCCCTTCGGCCTCGAGGCCGAGTGATGCGCGACGTCCCCATCCGCGGCGAAATGATCCGCCTCGGCCAGCTCCTCAAGCTCTCGGGCGCCGTGGACGCCGGCGGCGACGTCAAGCGGTTCCTGGCCGAGGAGGGCGTGCGCGTCAACGGCGAGGCCCAGCCCGAGGCCCGGCGCGGCCGCCAGCTCCACCCCGGTGACATCATCCTCGCGGGCGGCGAGGAGATCCGCGTCGCCACCCCGGAGCACACGTGACCGAATCCGAACAGCCGCTGGCCAACTACCAGTACGAGATCTACCTCCGCGGGATGGCCGGGGAGCGGCCCGACCTGCCGCTCTCCTACGAGGGGATGCGCCGGCAGGCCAAGCGGACGCTGAGCCTCGGCGCCTACGGCTACGTGGCCGGGGGAGCCGGGGCCGAGGCCACCGTGCGCGCCAACCGAGCGGCGTTCGGCCGCTGGCAGATCGTGCCGCGGATGCTCCGCGACATCGCCGCGCGCGAGCTCTCCACCGAGCTCTTCGGAACCACCATGCCCGCGCCGCTCGCGCTCGCGCCGATCGGCGTGCAGTCGATCGTCCACCGCGACGGCGAGCTCGCCACCGCGCGGGCCGCCGCGGCCACCGGCGTGCCGTACATCCACTCCACGGCCGCCTCGCACTCGCTCGAAGAGGCCGCCGAGGCGATGGGGGACGCCCCGCGCTGGTATCAGCTCTACTGGCCGAAGGACCCCGAGCTCGCCCGTAGCCTCCTGCGCCGCGCCGAGGCCGCCGGCTACGGCGCCGTCGTGGTCACCCTCGACACCTGGCTGCTCGCCTGGCGCCCGCGCGACCTCCAGCAGGCCTACCTGCCGTTCCTCCACGGCGAGGGGCTCGCCAACTACCTCAGCGACCCGGTGTTCCGCGCCGGGCTCGAGCGGGCGCCGGAGGAGGACATGCAGGCCGCCGTCGGCCGCTGGATCGCCACCTACTCGGACCCGACCGTCTCGTGGGAGGACCTCTCCTTCCTGCGGGAGAGCACCCGGCTGCCGATCGTGCTCAAGGGGATACTCCACCCCGACGACGCCCGACTGGCCGTGGAGCACGGCATGGACGGGATCGTCGTCTCCAACCACGGGGGGCGCCAGGTCGACGGAGCCGTGGCCACGCTCGACGCGCTCCCCGCCGTCCTCGCGGCCGTGCCCGACGAGTTCCCCGTCCTGCTCGACTCCGGCATCCGCTCGGCCGCCGACGCGTTCAAGGCCCTCGCCCTCGGCGCCCGCGCCGTGCTCCTCGGTCGGCCCTACGCGTGGGCGCTCGCCTGCGGCGGGGAGGCGGGCGTCACCACGCTGCTGCGCTCCTTCCTCGCCGAGCTCGACCTCACGCTCGCACTGAGCGGGCACACGACGTGGGGGGAGCTCGGGCCGGACGCGCTGCGCCGAGCCGACGACTGAGCCCGACCATGGTGCTGGACGAGCTCGCCGTCCCGATCGTCCAAGCCCCGATGGGCGGCGGCCCCTCGACGGTCGCGCTCGCCCGAGAGGTCGGCGAGGCCGGCGCGCTCGGCTTTCTCGCCGGCGGCTACCTCACGGCGGAGGCGATGCGCGCCGAGATCCGGGAGCTGCGTGGTCAGACGGAGCGCCCGTTCGGCGTCAACGTCTTCGTGCCGAGTCGCGCCCGGACCGACACGGGCGCACTCGACGCCTACCTGCGGCGGCTGCGCGGCGCGGCGGAGCGCTACGGGGTCGAGCTCGGAGAGCCACGCGACAGCGACGAGGACTGGAGCGCGAAGCTGACCGTCCTGGCCGAGGAGCGCCCACCCGTCGTGTCGTTTACCTTCGGCTGCCCGCCGCCGGAGACGCTCGCCCCGCTCCGCGAGCTCGGCGTCTCGGTGTGGGTGACGGTGACGAGCCCCGGCGAGGCGCGGATCGCGACGGAGGCAGGCGCCGACGCGCTCGTCGTCCAGGGCCTCGAGGCGGGCGGGCACCAGGCCTCGTTCGACGACGAGGACCGCGACGCCCTGAGCCTCCTCCCGCTGCTCCGCCTGATCGCGGAGGAGTCGGAGCTGCCCTTGATCGGAGCCGGCGGCATCGCCGACGGGGCGACGTTCGCGGCGGTGCTTGCCGCGGGTGCGGCCGCCGCTCAGATCGGCACCGCGTTCATGCTCGCTCCCGAGGCAGGGACCCATTCCGCCCACCGCGCCCTGCTGGGCTCGGACGCTCCGACCGGCCTGACCCGCGCCTTCAGCGGCCGCCGGGCGCGCGGGATCGTCAACGACTTCCAGGCCGAGCACTCCGCCGCCGCCCCACGCGCCTACCCGCAGGTCCACTACGCGACGAGCCCGCTGCGTGCCGCGGCCCGCGACCGCGGCGACGCCGAGAGCTTCAACCTCTGGGCCGGCCAGGGGCACGGCCTCGCGCACGCCGCGCCCGCCGCGGAGACCGTCCGCCTCTTCGCTGCCGAAGCGCGCCAGGCCGCCGAGGCGGCGGCCGCACGACTTGGCCGCTAGCGCCGCTCCAGGACCACGAGCGGGATCTCCCGCTCCGTGCGCTGCTGGTAGCCGCGGTAGCCGGAGTAGGTCTGCACCGCCTTAGGCCACAGCCGCGTGCGCTCATCGGCACTCGCCACCCGCGCCCGGACGCTCCGGCGCTCGGCGCCGACCTGCACGGTGGTGTCGGGGTTGGCGCGCAGGTTGTGGAACCACGCCGGGTGGCGGGGATGGCCGCCCTTGGAGGCGACGATGACGACGTCCTCGCCGTCGGCGACGTAGACGAGCGGAGTCGTGCGCCGCGTGCCGCTCTTGGCCCCGACGTGGTCGAGCAGCAGCATGGGTGGAGCGCCCGGGAAGCGATGCCCGACCCGCCCGCCGCTCGCACGGTAGACGGCGGTGTGTCCCTTCATCAGGCGGTTCAGCACCGGCCAGAGCCGGTCGGCGGCGTCGAGATGGCCCATGCCGACCGGACCTTACCGGCCGCCGTGCTTGCCTTGTTTCCTCCGCGTAGGCATGGGTAGGCGTTCTCTTCGGGTGTCCCCACGATCGGAGCGCTGCATGTCGACACAGGTGAGCGAGCGTCAGGCGCGAGAGGTCGCCGAGGCGGCGCGCGAGAGCGAGTGGAAGCTCCCGAGCTTCGCCAAGGAGATGTTCATGGGCGGGTTCCGGCTGGACCTGATCCATCCCCAGCCTCGCCTCGACGCCGAGGCCGTCGAGAAGGGCGAGCGCTTCCTCGCGCGTCTGCGCACCTTCCTCGAGCGGGACGTCGACCCCCTGCGCATCGAGCGCGACGCCAAGATCCCCGAGGAGGTCATCGACGGCCTCAAGGAGCTCGGCGCCCTAGGCATGAAGGTCCCCGAGCAGTACGGGGGACTCGGCCTCTCGCAGGTCTACTACAACCGTGCGCTCACGCTCGCCGGCGCCGCGCACTCCTCGCTCTCGACGCTCCTCTCGGCCCACCAGTCGATCGGGGTGGCCGAGCCGCTGCAGCTCTTCGGCTCCGAGGCGCAGAAGAGCACGTGGCTGCCGCTCGTCTCGAGCACCCACATCTCCGCCTTCTTGCTCACCGAGCCCGACGTCGGCTCGGACCCCGCCCGGCTCGCGGCGACGGCGACGCCGACCGAGGACGGCTCGGGCTACCTTCTCGCCGGACGCAAGCTGTGGGCCACGAACGGTGCGATCGCCGACGTCGTCGTCGTCATGGCCCAGGTACCCAAGAGCGAGGGCCATCGGGGCGGGATCACCGCCTTCATTCTCCCCTGCGACACGCCGAACGTGGTCGTCGAGCACCGCAACGCGTTCATGGGGCTGCGTGGGATCGAGAACTCGGTGACCCGCCTAGATGACGCCTTCGTCCCAAACGAGAACGTGATCGGCCGCGAGGGCCAGGGCCTCAAGATCGCGCTGACCACGCTGAACACCGGTCGCCTGGCGCTGCCCGCCATCTGCGTGGGCGCCGCCAAGTGGGCGACGAAGGTCTCGCGCGAGTACGCGCGCGAGCGCGTACAGTGGGGCCAGCCGGTCGGCAAGCACGACGCGGTGGCGCAGAAGATCGCCTTCATCGCAGGCAGCGCGTTCGGGCTCGAGGCGATGCTCGACGTCGCCAGCCGCCTCGCCGACGACAAGAAGAACGACATCCGCATCGAGGCCGCACTCGCCAAGCTCTACGGATCGGAGATCGGCTGGCGGGTGATCGACGAGCTCATGCAGGTCCGCGGGGGGCGGGGCTATGAGACTGCGGCGTCGCTCGAGGCCCGCGGCGAGAAGCCGGTGCCCGTCGAGCAGGCGCTGCGCGACATGCGGATCAACCGCATCTTCGAGGGCTCGACCGAGATCATGCACCTGCTGATCGCGCGCGAGGCCGTCGATAAGCACCTCCAGGTCGCAGGCGACATCCTCGAGCCGGACGTCGAGCTCAAGGACAAGGCGCGAGCGGCGGTCCAGGCCGGCGCCTTCTACTCCAAGTGGCTGCCCCAGCTCGCGGTGGGCGAGGGTCAACGACCGGGCTCCTACGAGGAGTTCGGCGACCTGGCCCGGCACCTGCGCTTCGTCGAGCGCAACTCACGCAAGCTCGCGCGCTCGACCTTCTACGGCATGGGCCGCTGGCAGGCCGGGCTCGAGAAGAAGCAGTCGTTCCTCGGCCGCATCGTCGATGTCGGGGCCGAGCTCTTCGCGATCGCCTCGGCGGTCGTCTACGCCAACACCATGGGGACCGAGCACCCGGAGCGCAGGGCCGAGGCGCAGGAGCTGGCGGAGCTCTTCTGCTCGCAGGCGCGCCGCCGAGTGGACGCGCTGTTCCACGCGCTGTGGGCAAACGACGACGACGAGAGCTACGCGGCCGCGCAGAAGGTGCTCGACGGCCGGTACACGTGGCTCGAGGAGGGGATCATCGACCCGTCGGGTGAGGGTCCGATGATCGCCGAGCAGCCCGAAGGCGTGCCCGAGGCCGGAGAGGAGCCGGAGTCCTCGCGGTCCGCCAGCGCCAACGGCGGCGGCTCCGAGGAGGCGGAGCCGCCGCCGTTGGCGCTGGCGGCGAAGGTTCAGTAGGTGTCGTGCGGAGCCCGGCGCCTCGGCCGGGCTCCGCGCCGACAGAGGGTTCGGCTAGAGCGTCTGGACGTTCGTGGCCTTGGGACCCTTGTCCCCGGCCTCGGCCTCGTACGAGACCTTCGCGCCCTCGGCCAGCGAGCGGTAGCCGTCGCTGTTGATGGCGGAGTGATGGACGAAGAGGTCCTTGGACTGATCGTCAGGCGTGATGAAGCCGAAGCCCTTCTCGTCGCTGAACCACTTGACGGTTCCTGTGGGCATGTCAGTACCTCCGAGAGGTGTGTGTGCTGCGGACGCGGAGGATGCTGAGCAACGACTGCGGCGCGGCAACTTCTTTCGTCGAGCTTGTGCTCGACCCGATCGCGGGAAGGTAGCAGCCTTTCCGGCGAGTGTGCGGCGAGGGCGCTCAGTCGGCCTGCCGCGTGCCGACCGTGGCCATGGCGCTGCTCACGCAGGTGCGGACGATCTGCTCGGGCGCAACGGGGAACAGACCGGGCACTCCGGGGGCGAGCTGGCGAACCCCGACGCGAATGCGTCCCAGGTGCATCGTGCCGAGCCCCTGGGTCCAGAGGACGTTGGCCATGTAGTCCGGGTCGGCGACGGCGAAAGTCCCCGCTTCGTTCCCCCGACGGAGGATCTCGGCCAGGTGGTCAAGGCACCGGGCCATTCCCTGCCCGAGCCGCAACCAGACCGACCCGGAGACGATCTCGCGCAGCTCGTGTGCGGGTCGGCGCATGAGCGAGAGCGAGCAGTCGAGGAAGGCCGGGTAGCGCTGGCAGTAGCCGGCGAAGGCCTCGGTGCAGCGCTCGAGCCCGACCGCGGCATCGGGCGCGTGCGCCGTCGCGGCCTGGAGGATGTCCCCGAGCTCGTCGAGGTAGATCGTGACGGTGAGGACGAAGAGCTCCTCCTTGGAGGAGAAGTGCCGGTAGATCAGCCCGCGGGCGATGCCCGCCGCCTTGGCGATCTCCTCGATCGGAGCGTCTTGCATGCCTCTCTCGTCGAAGAGGGCGCGCGTGGCGAGGACCAGCTCGCGCTCGCGAACCCTGCGCACCGGGACGGTCGGTGAGGCGGCCACGAGGCCAGCGTACCGGCCCGAGGAGCCGGATGCGAACGCGTGGGTGACAAGCGTTCTCATTTTGGCTACAGTCCTGCCGCGATGCCGCGGACCACCCGTCAAGGCGGAGTCTTCGATGCCTGAGAAGGGCGCCCCACCCAAGGTCCCCCCGCTGCAGCGTCGAGTGCTGCGCGCGATCCGGTCGTTCACCTCGCCGCTCCTGCCCGACGACTACCTCGAGCTGATCAACCCGCTGTGGTCCACCCGCGAGCTGCGCGGCCGGATCGAGCACATCGAGGAGGAGACGGCAGACGCCGCCACGGTGGTCATCCGCCCAGGCTACGAGTGGGAGGGTCACGTGCCCGGTCAGTACCTGCGCGTGGGCATCGACATCGACGGGCGGCGCCACTGGCGCGCCTACTCGCTCACCTCCGAGCCCGACCGCGCCGACGGATGCATCTCCATCACCCCGAAGAACGTCGAGGAGGGGAAGGTCTCGCCCGTCCTCGTCAAGGGCCGCAAGCTCGGCACGATACTCGGGCTGGGCGGCGTGGAGGGCGAGTTCGTGCTTCCCGACCCCCTCCCCGAGAAGCTGCTGTTCGTCAGCGCGGGGAGCGGGATCACGCCCATCATCAGCATGCTGCGGAGCCTCGATCGCGACGGCACCATGGGCGACGTCGTCGTGCTCCACTCCGCGCGAACCGCGGACGAGGTCATCTTCGGCTCGGAGCTCCGCGGGCTGAGCGAGAAGCACGAGCGCTTCCGCCTGCACGAGCAGCACACGGGCGAGATGGGACGCCTGGCGCCCGAGCACCTCGACGCCCTTTGTCCCGACTGGCGCGAGCGCGAGGCGTTCCTCTCCGGCCCCGGAGACATGCTCGACGCGATGGACGGGCACTGGCAGGAGCACAGTGACTGCGAGCGCGTACACATGGAGCGCTTCCAGCCCAAGCTCAGCGCCACCGACGAGGCGCAGGGCGACGGCGGCACGATCACCTTCCTCTCGAGCAAGGGCGAGGCCGAGAGCGACGGCAGCAAACCGATCCTCGCCGCGGGCGAGGAGGCCGGGCTCGACCTCCCGTTCGGATGCCGCGAGGGGATCTGCCACACCTGCGTCGGAGAGCTCTGCTCGGGCCAGGTGCGAGACATGCGCTCGGGCAAGGTGTACGGCCAGCAGGGCGAGATGGTCCGCACGTGCATCAACGCCCCCGAGGGCCCGATCGAGATCAAACTCTGAGAAAACGACAAGAGAGAGCACATGGCCACCCAGACCGCCTTTCCCGAGACTCCCAACCCGCTCCACGGCTTGAACGCGGAGCAGATCGAGGCGATCGGGCGTGAGTTCGACGCCATCCACGACGAGGTCTTCGACGAGCTCGGCGACCGCGACGCCAAGTACATCCGCTCCATGATCGACATGCACCGTCGGATGGCGCTGCTCGGTCGCGTGCTCCTCGTCGGCGCGCGCTTCCGCCCCCTGTGGCTCGCCGGCACCGCGACGCTCTCCCTGGCGAAGATCCTCGAGAACATGGAGATCGGCCACAACGTGATGCACGGCCAGTGGGACTGGATGAACGATCCGGTCATCAACTCCTCGGCCTGGGACTGGGACTCGGCCTCGACACCCGAGGCGTGGAAGCACTCCCACAACTACGTGCACCACACCTACACGAACATCAGGGGCAAGGACCGCGACCTCGGCTACGAGATCATGCGCATCGACCCGCACCAGCCCTGGCATCCCGTCTATCTCCTCCAGCCGTTCTACAACCTCGTGCTGGCGGCGTTCTTCGAGTGGGGCGTCGCGGCACACGACCTCGACTTCGACGCCATCAAGGCCGGCGAGAAGTCCAAGGGGGAGGTGATGCGCCAGCTCAAGGGCATGGGCGCCAAGGGGCGCAGCCAGATCGTCAAGGACTACATCGCCTTCCCCGCTCTGAGCGGCCTGCTCATGACCCTCGCGGAAGTCGCGCTCGCGTCTCGTGGCGTGGGACGAGGCAGCCCGAGCTTCCGGGACGATCCGCGCCGCGCCGCGAGGAAGAAGCTCGGCGGCGCCTGGGGCAAGGCCAAGGGCAAGAGCGGCCGCGGGGAGATCCTGCGCCACCTCGTCGAGCGCCGTTCGTTCCGCCAGCCGTTCCGCTCGACGGTCTCGGCCGACTTCACGGCCAACATCGTGCGCAACGTCTGGTCCTACGCGATCATCTTCTGTGGTCACTTCCCCGACCAGACGTTCACCTTCACCCAGGAGGAGACGAACGACGAGAGCCGCGGCGCGCGCCACATCCGCCAGCTCCTCGGGGCGGCGAACATCGAGGGGAGCCCGCTCTTCCACGTGATCAGCGGCAACCTCGGCTACCAGGTCGAGCACCACCTCTACCCCGACATGCCGAGCTCGCGCTACGGCGAGATCGCCCCGCGCGTGCGGGAGATCTGCGAGCGCTACGAGCTGCCCTACAACACCGGCCCGTTCCTCAAGCAGCTCGGGATGGTGCAGCGCACGATCCTCCGGCTGGCCTACCCGGGCGGCCGTCCCCGTCCGAAGGGCACTCCCTACCGCGGCGAGCCGGTCAAGAACTCCGGCGAGCGCGCGCCCGAGGCGGTGGCCGCATAGCCGCCCGGGCGAGGCCCGGCTCCCCCTCCCTCACCCTCCACGTCCTGCCGCCTTCGCACCCGTGCATGACCGCGGAGGCGGCGCTGCGGCGCAAGGGCCTCGAGTACGAGCGCGTGGCGCTCACGCCGGGTGCGCACAACGAGGAGCTGGAGCGCCTGTACGGAGAGGGCCGTCGCACGGTGCCGGGACTGCTCGTCGACGGGGAGCCCGTGCACGGGTCGCGGGCGATCCTCGCCCGGCTCGAGGAGCTGGTGCCCGAGCCGTCGCTCTATCCAGAGCCGATCGCGGACGCGGTACGGGAGGCCGAGCGCTGGGGAGATGAGGAGCTTCAAGATCTCGGCCGGCGGCTGCCGTGGGGCGCACTGCACTTCCGGCCCGAGGCGCTCGGCACCTTCGGCGGCGCCGGCGCCCTTGACCCGGCGGGCACCGACTTCGCCATCGACTACGTGCGCTCCTCGTGGAGGTACCACGGCATCTCCGCCGTCCGGTTGGCCGAGGACCTCGCCGGTCTGCCCGCCAAGCTCGAGCACGTCGAGGCCCTAGCCGCGGACGGCCTGCTCGCCGGGGAGGAACCGACGGCGGCCGACCTGCAGATCGGCGCGACGCTGCGCGTGCTCCTCACCGTCGAGGACCTGCGGCCGCTCATCGCCGGGGGAGTCGCCGAGGAGCTCGCGCACCGCTGGTTCCCCGACTACGGCGGCGCAGTTCCCGCCGGCGCGTTCCCCACCGGCTGGGTGACCGGCGGGCGCTGAGCCTCGGTTTCGGCCGCGCCCTCCGCGGTTAGGTTCGTTGACATGACAACGACTGCGACGGCTTCAGGAACTTTCGGCATCGACGGGGATCTCGAGGTCACCCGCCTCGGCTACGGCGCGATGCAGCTCCCCGGGGAGGGCATCTGGGGTCCGCCGGAGGACCACGATGAGGCGATCGCCGTCCTTCGGCGCCTACCCGAGGTGGGCGTGGACTTCATCGACACCGCCGACTCCTACGGCCCGTACGTCGCCGAGGACCTCATCCGCGAGGCGCTCCATCCCTACGACGGGGTCACCGTGGCGACCAAGGCCGGGCTCACGCGCGGCGGTCCCAACGACTGGAAGGCGGTCGGGCGCCCCGAGTACCTGCGTCAGTGCTGCGAGATGAGCCTGCGCCGGCTCGACGTCGAGGCGATCGACCTCTTCCAGCTCCACCGCATCGACAAGAAGGTGCCGCGCGAGGAGCAGTTCGGTCTGCTCAAGGACCTCAAGGACGAGGGTAAGGTCCGCCACCTCGGGCTCTCGGAGGTCTCCGTAGAAGAGATCAAGGCCGCTCAGGAGGTGTTCCCGGTGAGCACCGTGCAGAACATGTACAACCTCACCACGCGCCAGTCCGAGGAGGTCCTCGACTACTGCGAGGAGCAGGGCATCGGCTTCATCCCGTGGTTCCCGCTCGCCTCGGGCGCGCTCGCCAAGCCCGGTGGTCCGGTGGCCGAGGCCGCCGAGGCCCACGACGCGAGCCCGGGGCAGGTGGCGCTGGCCTGGCTGCTGCAGCGCAGCAAGGTGATGCTCCCCATCCCCGGAACGAGCTCCGTCGAGCACCTCGAGGACAACGTCGGAGCGGCCGAGCTCGAGCTCACCACCGAGGAGGTCTCGCAGCTCGACCGAGCGGCCGACCAGGCCTGACCGTACTCCGCCGCTGGGCGCGAAACCCAGACCTGATTCGCAGCGATCTGACCCCAGCTCGCTCCGCACGGCCCTTCCATCAGAAGACGCACGACCTCGGCGGCGGCGTCGACTTCACGAACATCGGCGAGGCGATCGAGACACTGGACGCGCCCGCAGCCCACTGATGCTGCTCGACGCCAACCTTCTCCTCTACGCCGTCCACTCCGGCAGCCAACACCACGAGGCTGCGGCGGCGTGGCTCACCGAGCACCTCAACGGATCGCGTCGCGTAGGGTTGCCCTGGTCCAGCCTCGCGGCGTTTCTACGCATCTCCACGCACCCTCGGGCGTTCGATCGGCCGCTCCCGCCGTCGGTCGCCTGGGAGCGGATCCGCGACTGGCTCGCCGCTCCGGTGGCGTGGGTCCCCGAGCCCGGACCCGAGCACGTACGTGTACTGGGTGAGCTCGTGGTCCGGTACGAGGTACGTGGCAACATGGTTCCCGACGCACTGCTCGCGGCGCTGGCTCTCGAGCACGGCTTGACGGTGTGCTCGGCCGATACCGACTTCGCCCGCTTCCGTGAGGTGCGCTGGGAGAACCCTCTCGGGCATCCTTCAGCTTCGTCCTGAGATCCTCGATCGTCTCGGCGCTCGACGCTCGACCGACGGGGCGGAGTCAGTCCGTCGGCAGGCGGGCCTCCACGACGACCTCGACATCGTCGCGGACCTTCAGCGCGCCCATGAACGCCCGGTAGGGCTTGATGCCCCACTCGCTCTGGGTCACGGACAGCGTCCCGGTCAGATCGCCATTGGCGGCCAGCGCCAACTCGAACTCCGCCGGTCGCGTCGTGCCCGCCAGGGTGAGCTCACCGTGCACGACGAGGCGCCCGTCCTTCCGCTCGACCGAGCTCGAGCGGAAGGCGATGCGCTCTCCGCGTAGGACCTTCTCGTCGATGCTCTTGCGGATATCGGCGCGGTCCTTGTCGGAGAGCGCCTTGGCGCCGTGCAGACCCTCTCGCACCTCGAGCGAGCGTCCGTCGGCCTCGAGCCCGAGCGCCGAGGGAACACCGTCCTCCCCCACCTCGACGGTGGCCTGCCACTGGCCGACGTCGAGGATCAGGTCATGGCCGATCTTCTGCGCCACGCCCTCTCGGTAGGTGCGCACCTGCAGCGTTCCGTCTGCACGGCCGATGGTGTGTGAGCCGGAGCGAAGTGCCACGATGGCAACGCTAACAGGCGGAAGGCCTCGAGTGGACCGCCACCTTGACCCGGCCTCCCCCATCGCGCGTTGTGGTGAACTTCGGTCGATGGAGGCCGGCGACCCCGAGGAGCTCGCCGCGGCCGGAGCTCCCGCGGTTGCCGCGTTGCCGGCGGAGACGACACTCGGTTCGGTCCACCTGACCGTCGCCGCGCTGGACCGCTCGATCCGCTACTACGAGTGGGCGCTCGGCCTCCGCGTTCAGCACCGCGCAGAAGCTCGCGCGGTGCTGGGAAGCGGCGGAAGGGCACTCCTCGTGCTCGCCGAGGAGCCGGGCGCACGCCCGGCCGACGGGTACTGCGGGCTCTACCACTTCGCGCTCCTGCTGCCACAGCGAGCCGACCTCGCCCGTTGGCTCGCCCACGCCGCGCGCGAGCGGGTGCCGCTGGTCGGACTCTCAGATCACTTCGTCAGCGAGGCGGTCTACCTCAGCGACCCCGACGGGCACGGAATCGAGATCTACTGGGACCGGCCGCGCCGGCTCTGGGAGGGGCAGGTCGCGCAGCGCATGACGACCCTTCCGCTCGACACCGCCGGCCTGCTCCGGGAGCTCGATGACCCCTCGAGCGAACCCCCCGGGACGGTCATGGGCCACGTGCACCTCCGCGTGGCCGAGATCGCCTCGACGACCGCGTTCTACCGCGACGTGCTCGGTTTCGGGCTCATGGCTTCGCTCGGCGGCCAGGCCGCTTTCTTGAGCGCCGGCGGCTACCACCACCGCATCGGCGCCAACACGTGGGAGAGCGCGCGCGCACCTCAGGCACCTCCAGGAGCCGCGACGCTCCAGCAGCTAACGATCGTTCTGCCCGACGAGGCCACCCGGGAGCACGTCGCGGAGAACCTCCTCACCGCGGGGCACGAGCCCGAGCGGCAAGAGGGCGGTTGGCTCATCCGCGACCCGTCGGGCAACCCGATCGCCCTCGAGGCGGCGTCCGCGACGGCGTGATCCCGGAGTCGACCGCCGGCCGCGAGCACGCATGCCCGGGGCCGGCGCCCAACCGCCTCGCCTAGAAGTAGTGCCGCCGACCGCCGACCGCCCGGCCCATCGTTCCGAGGGCGGCGAGGATCAGCCCCACGACCAGCAGGATGATTCCGATGGTGACCAGGATGCTCAGGCTCTTGACGACGAGCCCGATGATGAGCAGGATGATGCCGAGGATGATCATTAACGCTCCTTTAAGGTGTTTGCTCTCCGTCCCTACATTCAACGGTGAGAGGCCCCATTCCTGCCGCGGCCAAGTGCCGTGCAGTCGCTCTTACTCAGATCGTAGGGTCGGGAGTAGCCGGTATCGCTTGGTCGGCGCGGGTTGCGGTAGACCTGGGGTGAGCAAGCTCACCCAGGACCGACCTCAAGATCCTGACCGGCGTCTGCGGTTTGTGAACCGTCTGGTACCCAGAACCGCGTGCGATTAGTCACGCGAGGCAGCGAGGCGCCTCCGCGGATCGCGGCGGGCCGCAGGCCCAGCCGTCGCGCGAGCGCGAGGTAACGGGCCGGTCCGCCAGATTGCAGCTCGCGAGCGACCACCGCTCGTTGGCCGGGTGTCAGCGTGCCGCGGGCGGGCGCCGGGTGGTGCGGCGAGCGCTCGGCGCCCCGGCGTAGTCCCAGGCGCCGTAGACGCTGGGTGATCGCCTCGGGGCTGCGGTGCAGCAGGTCGGCAAGCGCGGCGGGATTCAACGCGCCGTGCAGCCGCAGCAGGTCATCTTCCCTCGTCGTCCAGCGCCGCCCCGCTCGACTGGCGCGGGCCGCCCGCGGTGGTGCCACGCCGAGCTTGCGGGCGCGGGCACGCAGCGCTTCAGGCGTTCGCGCCAGCAGATGAGCAGCTCGCTCGAGCTTGATCGCCTCACGCGACAGGCGACGCAGGTGATGGTCGTCTCGCGGCGTCCACGCCCGCGCGTAGGTGGCCAGACCGAGCTTCGCTGCCCGCGCCACGACCGCCGTGGCGGTGCGCCCGGGGAGGTTGGCGGCGATCAGTGCGCAGGTCAGCCCACGCTCGTAACCGTCACGGACCTCGGCGTCCTCGTACGCTCGCCACCGCCGCCGGGAGGGCGGCCGATACAGGCCAAGCTTCTGCGCGCGCAGGCGCACCGATCCGACCGTTCGTCCCAACGCACGCGCGAGCGCCGCGACATCGCCGCCGGCCGCCCAGCAGGCCTCAATCTGGGCGTCCTCGACAGCGCTGAAGGGGAGGGGCGCTCGACCCGAACCAATGAGGTCGCGACGGCGGCGGCGAACCTGCTCAGGCGTGCGGTGCATCTGCTCGGCGATCGCGGACGCGGGCAGCCCGAGCGCGCTGCCCGCTCGCAGCAGTTCATTCTCTACTGGCGACCATGGCCTTTGGCGCGGCCGAGCGGCGATTCCGAGCGCGCGGCGCCGCTCGCAGACAGCGTCCTGGGAGCGGCCGATCTGCTCGGTGATTGCCCGGAGCGATGCGCCCTCGGCGTAGAGCCGGCGGAGGACGCGATCCTCGCCGCCCGACCAGCGCGGCGGCACGTCAGCCCGCCCCTCGGGGCCGGGGCTTACGGCGCGGGGGGGAGACGGTGGCGCGACTGTCACGCACTACGAGGCCGGAGGCCGAAGACATTTACACATTGCCACTGGGCAAACTAGCACCAGAAAGGGCCCAGTCGCTCAGGCGACTGCCGGGTTCGCCGGCGTCGAAGCGGGTCAGGTGCGGTCGGTGTCGGCGCCGAGTCGGCGAGCGACGGCACGAAGGGCGTCGTCGGGCATGGCTCGCTCGATGAGCGGGAACAGTTGGCGCTCTTCGAGGCGGACGTGGGCGGCGAGCTGAACACCGAGGGCGATGAGAACCTCCACCGCTGGCCCCTCCGCGATGCTCAAGGCGTCGCGGCGGATGACCATGTGGTCGACCAGGGTCTGCAGGACGACGGGGTGGTTAGGGTCACCGTGGGCGGCGTAGGCGGGCAGCAGCACCTCCTCCTCGAGTCGGAAGTGGGCCTGCCCTTCGCACCGCCAGAAGGCCAGGAAGGCACGGGCGGCGGCCTCGGAGGCGTCCGAGTCGGCGCGGGTGAGCCGCCGCGCCACCACCAGCGCGTGGTGGTGGTCGCGCGAGAGGGCCTCGAGCGCCT
>JAABUJ010000175.1_pt1 | contig 138649 bp, 132 predicted proteins | sample 5559131 | NCBI WGS metagenome assembly JAABUJ01 (sample SAMN10711875, study PRJNA513366) | rock metagenome | isolation source: Antarctica rocks | place: Antarctica: Victoria Land, Mt New Zealand nord | collected 2016-01-07 | reverse complement strand
GCGGCGCTGAGCCCGCTGCTCGGCCTCGGCCTTGGCGGGGATGGGCCCGCGCGCAGCGGGCCGCGCACGCGCGGCGGCTTCACGGCGGGGCCGGCGCGCGCCGGCCCGCGCACGCGCGGCGGCGGCGCCGCCGCCGTCGCGCCGCGCCGGCCGCCGCCGCCCGAGCTGCGCGTCGGCGACCTGGAGCTGCCCGTCGGCAGCGGCGGGGCTGGGGCGCCCGCGCTTGCGGCCCGCGGGCGCGGCCGCGGCCGGCGTGGCGGCCGCGGCGGCCGCGCGCCCGCCACGCGCTCCAGCTCGCGCATCAGCGACGGCCCCGCCGCGGGCCCGAGCCTGGGCGACGGCGCGGCCGCCTCCGGCGCCGCGGCGGGCCGTGGCGGCGGCGGCGTCTTGGGGCCCGCCCAGGAGGTCGAGCGTGCGCCCGGCCTGGCGGTCGCCGGCGGGCGCGGCGGCCGCGGCGGCCGCGGGCGTCACGGCGGCAGCGGCGGTGGGCGCGGCAGGGGGCGTTGGGTTGAAGTCGCGCCGGAGCTCGCGCGCCTGCTCAGCCCGCTGGGCGCGTTCCCGGAGCGCGCGGGCATGCCGACGCATGCGCCGCCGCCCGTCCAGCCGCCCGGCTCGCCGGCCGGGCGCCAGCAGGTTCGGGGCCCGGTCTGCGTTGCCCGGCGCGCTCTGCTTCTGTGTTGGCGATCCCTACCACAAGTCAGCACAGCTGGACATTGAGCTCAGGATCGCGCCCTGCTGCAATTGAGTTTGCACTCGCGAGTGAAAAGAATGTGCTCTTGCAGCAGGGGCACGACCCTGATCTCCGTGTCCAGCTGTGCTGACTTGTGGTAGGGACCGCCATCACTGAAGCAGAGGTCTAATGTCCTGAGTGTCAGCTTGGGGCGTATTGCAGGGGGCTGCCTCTGCTTAGTTGTCAGACTGCCGGGCGCAAGGGGGCCTGAAGCGCTGGATGCCGCGGCGGCGCCCAGGTGGCCAAGCTGGACGCGGCGATGTCGCCGGCCATGAAGCAGGCGGCGGCCGCGCGGCTGCGCGCGCTCGTGCGCGGCCGCGGCGGCGGCGGTGGCGGCGGCCGCGGCCGCGGCGGCGCCGGCGCCGCGGGGCCCCGCGGCGGCGACGCGGGCGGCGTGTGCAACGGGGACCCGTCCAGCAACGGCGGCGGCGTAGGCCGCGAGCCAGGAGGCAGCCCTGCCGGCGGCGGCGGCAGCGCCGCGAGCGCGGTCGCGCCGCGGCGGCCGCCCGTTCAGGCGCACCCGCTGCACATGCAGGCGCGGCCCCGGTGTGTGCGTGCGCCCGATGCTGCCGGGCGGCTCTGCCGCTTCCGGACTCCGGTGAAGCGCGTGGCTCTTCCTGCAGCCTGCTCTCGCCCATTGCGCCTCTGCCTGCACGCACACCCCTCGCTGCTCCGGGCAGGCCGCCGCTTGCCTGCAGGCCGCGCCATGACCCGCCGCTGCTCCGGTGGGGCGCGCAGGCGGGTTCGCCCCCGGGGGCGCGGCGGCCGCCGCCGCCCGCGCGCCTGGTGCTCAGCATGGGCGCCGCGCCTTCGCCCGCCGGCGCCCCTGCCGCGCCGGCGTCCGCGCCGCGCATAGGGTTGCCGCAGCTCAGCCCTGGCTCGCCGCAGTGGCACTCTGCCTCGGCCGAGCGCCCGGCGGTCGCGCGCCCGGCGGACGCCGCCCGCTTGCAGGCGCCCGCCGCTGGGCCGGGCCAGCGCGCGCCGTTCGCAGGCGCCGCCGCGGCCGCCGCGCGCGCCCGACAGGGGCTGGACGCGGCGAGGGGCGGCACGGCTGGGCCCCCGGGCAGGGGGGCGCCCGGCGCGTGGGGGCTGCCCCCGGACCCGGCGGACGCCGCGCGCAGCGGCTGGCGCGAGCTGCCGGGCAAGTGCGAGCCATGGATGCGCGTGGACGGCCGCACCGTGCACAACGCGCGCCCGGTGCTGGGCGGGCTGGTGCGCGCGGGGCTGCTGGCGCGCGGCCAGGCGCTGCACTATGCGGCCGCGCGCGGCGCGCCCGCCGGCGCGCTCGGCAGCGTGGTGCGCGCGCGGCCCGGGCCCCGCCCCGCGCCTGCATCTACGGGCGGGTCGCGCGCCGCCGCCGTCCCGTGCCCTCGGGTCAGCGCCGGGGTTTCTCAGGACTCGCGCCGCGCCCGCCGCCCACACAACATGGCTGCGCGCGCGTTTGCCTCCTGACGTATGCAGTGTGTTTTCGGAGCAGCAGGCGCCCCAGGTCTGACATGCAGGCGCCTGGGGCGCCGCGGCGCAGGTGGTCAAGGACGCCGGCGACGAGGACGACGCGCGGAGCGGGCGGCGCGCCGGCAGCGAGGGCATCCAGTGCCTGCGCTGCGGCCGGCTGGTGCCCGTCATCGAGTTTGCGCGCTGCGCCGGCGGCGCGCCGCTGCGCGCCACGCACCACATCTTCACCGCCGCCGGCGTCTCGCTGCAGGCGCGGCGCGCGCCCGCTGTCCTGTGACCGCTTGCAGGCGTGGCATGTTGCGAGAGGCTCAGACCTGGGTGGAGGACGGGGCGTGACGAGGCTGATGCGCGGAGCGTTCCGCGACATGGAGCCGCGGCATGCGGCGCACCACTGGCCCCGTTCGATCATACTTGGACCAGCCTGTGCTGTTGGCCCCTTCAGCGGGCTTGTCTGCACGGCCTCCGCAGGGCCTTTCTTGACATGCTGGGGGGAGCCTGGCGCCGCATATGAAGCCTCGGGCATCGCGACGCATGCCGGCCGGCGCGGCAACTGCCGCTGCCGTGAGCCTGCAAGTCCTGCCCCACCCCGTCCCCACAGAGCCGCCATCACGGCCCGCCCCGCTCGGCGCAGGACCTGGTCGACCAGCAGGAGGGCCGGCGGCCGCGGACGCCCTCCGCGAAGAGCGCCCCCGCCGCGCCCGCCGCGCCGCCCGCCGCGCCGCCCGGCGGCGCCGCCGAGGCGCCCGCGGCCGCGCGCGGGCCGGCGGGCGAGGCGGCCGCGGCGCGCAGCCAGGCGGGCGCCGCGCGCGGGCCCGCGCGCGACCCCGCCGCCAGCCCCGTCGACAGCGGCGGCCGCAGCGGCGGCCGCATGCGCCGCGCCAAGGCCGCCAGCTTCTACTTCCGCCCGGACGCGGCCGGCGGCGGCGGCGGCGGCGGCGGCGGCGGCGGCGGCGGCGGCGGCGGCCCCTCGCCCGACGGCGCGCGCGGCGCCGGCGCGGCCGCGCGCGCGGAGCGCGCCGGCGCGGCCGCCGGCGGCGCGGGCGACGAGCGCGCCGCGCGGTCGGCCGCCGCCAGCGGCGCCGGCAGCCGCCCGTGCGCGCCGGCCGCGGGCGAGCCGTCCGCGGGCGCGCGCGAGGTGACCAGCCCCGCGCGCGGCGCGGCCGGCGCGCGCGCGCCGCCGGCGCGCGCGCGCCCGCTGTTTGGCGGCAGGCGGGCGGCCTACGGCGGCGCGTCCGGCGCCGCTGCCGGCGCGGGCGGCGGCGGCGCGGGCGGCGCCGTGGGCGCCGCCGCGTCCATGCCCAGCCGCAGCCTGCAGGCCATCCAGCGCTTCCTGTCCCGGCCCGCGCTGGCGTGCGGGCCGCAGCGCCCGCCGGGCAGCGCGTGACCCCGGCGGCCTGCTGAACCCCTGCGAGCAGCGCGGCGGCGCGCCGCGCGGCACAGCCCCCTGCAGCGGCTTGTGGTCCGAGAGGCGTGCCTGGGGCGTGGCGTCTTTCCCTGCAGCCCGAGCAGCTGCGCGGCGCACGTCCAGCCTTCAGCCGGTCCAGGCAGCTTCACTCGATGGAAGGCCTGACAAGAAGGCGAGCGCATGGCGCGCGCGGGCCCAGCAACGGGCTGGAAATGCTGGCCAGCGGCGCCGCCCGCATGGCAGCCACGCGGCGCGTCCAGCCATGCGCGCGCTGTCAGCAGTCTGGGGCTGCCGGGCAGCGCGCCGCCCTGCCTGCCCTGCCCTTTGAAACGTCATCGGCGGGGGGGGGGGGGGGGGGGGGCCTACGCCAGTTGCGCCACTGACCGGGCCCTGGACGGGCGTAGCTTGTTGCATGCTTGCTTGACTGGTGAAAGTGCGTGTGAGGATCTGTGCGGGCCAGCGCCAACGGCCAAGCCCGCGTGTCTGTTGCAAGCCCATCTGCTCTTGCATACTTTGTCCCGCTCGTCAATGTGCTGGGCGCCCGGCCATGCTGGCCTGTGCAGCATACTGTCCCCTCGTGCGCAGCTCCAGTGTTGCTTGATTCAGCCAGCAGCCCTTAGTCGCGCCTGCGTCGCGGCGCAGCAAGCCGCGACGCTCATGCAGAGCACTGCGCTGGACTGAAGTAGCATGTATGTTTACACTTGCAAAACTACACCGAACATGCCTTGTGTAAACACATGCGCTCGAGCAAGCTGCCGATGCTTACCCCGCATGCCCTCAATGCAACCGCCCGGAGGTGCAGGGCGGCGCAGCAGCGTGCGCAAGTCTATGAGCTGTGCACTTGACAGCGGCCCGCCGCAGGCTTGTCCTACACATTGTACGCCATGCCCTGCGCCAGCCTGGACGATGCAGGTACGGCGAACAGCCCGCTGGCAATGGAACAACCACAGCAGTTGAACGCTCCAGCCAGCGAGCACGCAGCATTGTGCGCTTCCCACTCACCGCGGACCTTGCTCCTCTAGCAGCGCAGCCCCGTCCGCCACCTCAATGACCGCCGCGGAGTGGTTGAAGCCGGCGGACGCGGCCAGCACGCGCCACGCGGGCGGGGGCTGGCCGGGGGCGCCGATGCTGTCCTGCCAGTCCGGCGCGGTGGTGTCGCCCGCGAGGTGCTCGCCTGGCACCTGCGGCGGCCGGCCGGTGTCTGGCGTGGATGGCCGCACCGCCAGCGTGCGTGCTGATGAGCGGTCGCAGGGAGGACGTGCAAGTGCGGACGTGGCGCAAGTGCACGGGCGCGAGCAGATGGGGATGGGGACGGCCCAGCATGGTGCCCGGCATCACCACTGGTTGCGCGCATGCACACATACAGCCCTGCACTAGCTCCGCAGCCTGTCATGCCTCAAATGGGGCGCAGGCCGCTGCGCGCCTGCTCCAGGGTGCGCCGCGCGTGGCCCAGCAGGGTCAGCGGCATCGGCGCGTGGATGTCAAACTCGTGGCCGAGGCCCAGCTGGCCGCCGGCGGACGCCTGGCCGGGGAAGGCCGCGGTCTCGGTGCCCTGCGAGCCGCCCCAGCCCCAGGCCCACAGCCGGCCGGCCGCGCCCACCGCCAGGCTGTGCTTCCAGCCGGCTGAGACCTGCGGCGCACGGCCGGGCGGCCCAGGTCAGCGGCCGGCGGCTACCGGAGCAGGTGCGGGAGCACGCGAGGCATTGATCATGCGTGCAGCGGCGCCCTACCCGTACCCTATCCTCGCACCCAAGGCGCCGGGCCCGCGCAAAACCGGCAGGCCGCTTGCGCACGCGGCAGGGTCGGCGCCCAGGCAGGAGCATGCGCGCTGGACGTGCGTGAGACAAGCGGGCCGGTCTGCACGTGCACGCGCCTGCAGGCTGGCGCGGCCGCAGGGCTCGTGACTTCCGACAGAAGGGGCTGTGCTGCACAAGGGCCTTAGTCGCAATGCACTTGCACAGCAGCCAGGCACTTCGGAGCCGCAGCGCTTTCCAAGGTGCGCATGTCAGCTTGCGTGCGCTGCCAGTGCGCCGGCGGGCTGTGGCAGCAGCGTCAAACCCTGACAGGGGTGTAGGGTGTAGGGGGTAAGACTTGCTTGGGTTAGGCGGAGCACCTGGGCGATCTGCTCGCCGCGCAGGCGCGCCAGCAGCGCGGGCGTGCCCGCCGGCAGCGGCGGCGGCTCCGGCGCAAGGCCCAGCGCGCCGTGCTGGTCGGCGCCCCAGGCGGCCACGCGCCCGCCCGACCGCACCGCCAGCGCGTGCAGCCCGCCCAGCGCCAGCGCCTCCACGCCCTGCAGGCCCGCCACCTGCCGCGCCGCCGCCGGCGCGGCATCGGGCGGAGCGCCACTTTCCCTTCTCCTTGCCCTTGCCCTTGCCCTTCCCTTCCCCTTCCCCTTCTACATCCCCTTCTCTATACCTGGCGCCAGAACCTCTGCGCCCTCCCCTCTTAGGAAATGCACAATGCAGTGCTGCAACGCCAAAGCCCGCTCGGCACCCTCTGCGCGCCACCGGTGCAGCGGCCAGCAGAGCCCTACTCTACACACGTCGCCGGGTCCTTCAAGGCCCTGCACGCCTGCCGCCCGGCGTGCTAGCGGCGCGGCGTCCAGCAGAGACAGTGCAAAGCTTGCTTGCATAATTGCGCCGGCCCGGCGCCAGGCCTAGGGCAAAGTGCTGGTCACCGCCCCAGGCCGCCACATCCGCGCCCGCTCATGCGCAATGCGGCGCGCACCCGGCGCTTGGCTCCCCTATTCCTGCAGGCCCCTCACCGCCATGAGCCAAATTATGAGGGTATATATATACCCAATATATAGAACCCATGTATTGGCCGTCCTCTGGCGCATCAGTGCTGCAGGTAGCCTGGAGGACGGCGTCACGGCTGATGTCCCATAGAGGAGGCGCCCGTGCGCTGCGCCGCGTTTGCCTGCGGCGGCGGGAGACTTCAGGGCGCGCGCCTGCTCGGGCACATGGGCGACCTCGGTGACTTGCGTGACGGGCTGGCGCATGCGCTGCCCCCACATGTACGCGTTGCCCTCCGCGTCCACGCACCCTGCCGGCCCAGCGGCGCGGTCAGTCCCTAACCGTAACCCTGATCGTGGGTCACAGCGCCGGCCAGAGAGCCTCGTCCTGCTTGGCCTGCTGCCTGTGCTGATGCGCTGACGGCACACGGCACCGGCCCCTCCCGCATGTCCAGCCCTCCCCACCTATGCAGCAAGCAGGCGCTCTCAAGTCACCCAGCCGGAGCAGCCTCCTCAGAGAAGATGCACCATGCATCGTTGCGCAGCCAGTCGCCTGCTGGCTGCAGGCGTCGAATCTGACAGACAGGCGCCGCACCACTCAGCCAGCGACACCGCAGCTCCGCCCCGTGATTCAGCGCCTGCCTGCCCACGCACTCATTTGCAGCTCGGGCCTGAGCGAGCGCAGCAGCGGCGAGCCGCCGGCGCACCGGAGGTCATCAGGCCGGCGGCCGCCTGGCGGACGCGCACGCCGTCCATCGCGCGCACCTGCGCCGGCGCGCAGGCTGGGCCTGGCACGGCGGGCGCCCGCCTGAAGCCCTACACGGTGGGCGCGCCCATGCGCAGGCGCGACCTACACAGCGGTGCGCGCGCACCTTGCGGCCCGGCGGCCGCCGTGTGGCACGGCGCAGGCAGGCTGGCATGCTTCCCACGGCGTGCTCGAGCAGAAAATGCTCCGCTGGGCACGGTGCCCGGCGTGCCAGCCCTGCTGCTGCAGTGCTCATGCTCATGCACAGTCGGTGCAGCGCCGCAGACGCCCGCCCGCTCCATTCATGCCGGCAGCATCCAGCGCCCACACGGCACAGTCCGCTGCACAGGCATCGCAGGGGCCGCCTGTCGCGCCGGGCACGCACCAGCCGCGGAGCGGCCTCCTCCCGCGCGTCGCCGCCCGGCGACAGCCCGTGGCCCAGGCGCCCGGCGCGGCCCCACGCGAACAGCTGCCCGGCCTCGCAGACCGCCAGCGAGTGGTGCGCGCCGGCCGCGATCGCCACCATGCGCACGCCTGCCGCGCGCGGCCGCGCCAGCGGCGTTTGGCAGGGAGCCGGGTGGGCGCCTCATAAAGGCTGGCAGCGTGAGCCGCCTTGCGCCCCTGCAGGCATGCAGGCCCTCCCACGCGACCCCACGCAAGCAGGCGCCCGGTAGCAGGTAGCGGCTGCCACTGGAATGGTGTGCGCTGACTGCGGTGCCCGCCATGCATGAGTTTGCATGACACATGAGCGCCCTCTTTCCGCCCGCTAAATGGCTGCACAGGACATGCGAGCCTAGACAGCATGGCGGCATGCATGCGCATGTCTGCAGTGCTGCAGCAGGGCTGCGCACAGCCGAGCGCATGAGCTGCGTGCGCGGCTGCGAGCGCGCGGCTCTGGCAGCCACAGGGCATGGCGAAGCAGTGGAAGGGAAGTGGGTAGCCGCATGCTGGGCCCGTCGCATGCAGCGCAGGCTGGAGCCCCCGCCAAGCAAAGCAGCCGTGCGGGCGGGTCCCGCGCAGGGCCGCGCCGCGGAGCGCGCGCACGAGGCGCGGGTGCGGCTGCGCCGCGCCGCCCTCGCGCCCCAGCCCCAGCTGCCCGAACTGGTTGCTACCGACGGCCCACACGGCGCCCGACTCGCCCAGCAGCAGCGTGTGCGCGTAGCCGGCGGCCGCCGCGGTCGCCGCCTCCGGCAGCAGCGCCTCCAGCGGGTCCTGCCGAGCGGTCCAGATACACACACATTTCATTCACTCATACATTCCCACGTTGGATGTCGAGCAGGTGGTGCGCTGTTGCTGCCACGTGTTGCCAGGCGCGTTGGGACCAGTGAGCAGATGCCATCCAGAGACGCCCTGGCTTACTGTGCAGACAGCTTGGGCACACTTTCACTCCTTGCGCGCGGGGCACCCCGCCGACCTGCCCCGTGCCAATAGAGTGCGCGCGGCACACACACAGACATCAAGATGCAAGCAGCTATAGCACGCCAGCAGGCGCAGGCCGGACACACAGACAAGGGTCATACAGACGACGTGTCGCACCAACACATAGGCATCCGCTTGTGAGTGTCCCAGTTGCCCAGCATCGTTCAGGCCGAAAGAGTACACCGTGCCATCACCTGCGCACCAAGGCCCACTGTATCACCCTTTGTTCCTGAACGTTATCAGGCCAAGCACTGCGCTTGACATGCTAGACCTGCACCTGCGATTGCAGCTGTGTGCGCCCCGCCGCACGCAGCAGCAAGGATGTCCTGGTCGAGAAGTGCGGACACGACTCGCGGTATCAGGCACTCTGTCACCGCCGCGCCGTGGCCCAGACGCCCCGCGTCTGTATTGCCCCAGCACGCGAGCACGCGCTTTGCTGCTGTGCTGGTGGCACACTTTTGCATTCGCAGCCGCTGTTTGTCTAGGAAGCCATGTGCAAGAGTGGTCTAGAGTGGACTTGAATGCACAGCTGAGGCATCATCTTGGCCAGCAGACCTGCAAAATGTACCCAGCAGCTGATGCAAATGGCACCTTGTCCAAAGGTCCACCGACGCCTTTTGTTACAAAACGGCAATTATGTGACGCGGCCCGTCAGCAAACCAGAACATGGGGGACACAGGAGAACCCTCACTACTACCTGGCGGCTGCATCCTGCGCAGCGCGCGCCCCAGTGCACGACCCGAGGCAGGTTGAGCCCGCGCTGCACCGGTGTGTGCACGCACCCTGCCCTGCGCCGTGCCTGGAGCCTGCCACATGGTCCATGCGTTCTGTGCGCCCGCGCGCGCATTCTCCCGCGGTATACAAGGCGCGTGCGCGGCACGCCCCGCGTGTTGGAAACCCCCACCCCGCACCCCCTTGCCCACCGCACGCCGCGCCATGGCGCCAGGCCACGCAGCAGCTGCATTGCGTCCCTGCTCCAATCTGACAACCCTAACACCCCCGGCGCAGCCGCCCGCTGACCCAGGCGCTCCAGCCGCGCGCCGCCCGACGCAGCCACAGGCCCGCTCCGCGGCCCGCAGGCAAGCCGGCGCCGCAGAGGCCGTCACATGGCCTCGCTGGCGCGGTGCTGCTCGACGCACGGCGCGCAGAGCGCGCCACGCGCGCGCAAGGCACGCCTGTGCAGGCGCGCCGCAGTGACGCGGGGCGCCTGCCGGCCGCCCTCACGCGAGCAGCGCCGCCCCGCGCGCGCGCAGCCTGGTCGGGTGCGCCAGAGCAGGCGCACGGAGGGCGTCGGCGCCTGGCCGCATCGGCCGCGGGTGCATGCAGCCGCTGCTCAGCAGCAGCTAGACTTGCTGGTGTTGACTGACTTGCCCTCACCTGGCCGGATCGTGTTCCCCGGCTTGTTCAGCACGGGCTGGCTGGCCATCCTGCGAGCGCGGCGCGCACACAGGCGCGCGTCAGGCCGGGGCGCAGGCAGGCGCCGCTGGTGAACGCGCGTTCGACACGCTTACGTAGCCACGCACCTGTTCTTGATCTCCGCCGCCATGGTCATGAACGCCTGCTCCACATTGGTCGCGTTCTTGGCGCTCGTCTCCAAGAAGGGGATGCCGATCTCGTCCGCAAACGCCTGCGCGCTCGCGCGCGCACCGTCTGGCGCCGCTCGCGGGCCCTAGGAGGCCTAGGCAAGGAGCGTGAGGCGCGCGTTGACTGAACAGGCTCGGGCAGCGGCCGGCGTGCGCAGGCTGCTGCTGCGCGCACGAGACAGCCCGGCAGGCGCGCGCGCGAGGCAGCCCAGCTGCCACGTGCGGAGCCGGGCGCGGGGCTGCAGCGCGCCTTGGCGGTTTGCGTGTCGACCACCTTCTTCGCCGTCAGGTCACTCTTGTTGCCCACCAGCAGCTTGTTCACATTCTCGTTCGCGTACCGATCGATCTCGTTCAGCCACTGCTTCACGTTGGTGAAGCTCTCCTGGTCGGTCACGTCGTACACAACCTGCGTGCCGCGCGGCGCCCCCTCAGGCGGGCTCTCTCCTCCATATGCGTCGCACGCGCGCGCAAGCTGACAGCGCGGGGTCCAAAGCGCACGATGATGCCGTGCGCGCCCCGGTAGTAGCTGCTTGTGATCGTCCGGAAGCGCTCCTGGCCGGCCGTGTCCCACTGCGGCGCGGGCAGGAGCTCGCGGCCCCGCACGCTGCACAGGGGGCAGGCTGGGGCAGGTCAGCTGCAGCAGGGCGGGCCGCACGATCTGCAGCTTTATGACCTTGCCGTCTAGCTCCACAGTCCGGATTTTCTGCGGGGGCGCCCGGCGTCAGTGGCCCGGCCTGCAGACGGTCGACTTGCAGGAAGTCACGATGCCGGGAGCTCACAAAGTCCACGCCGATCGTGGAGATGTAGCTCTCCGTGTACGTATCGTCCTGCGGACACGGCCCGCGGCTGCTCAGGCCCAGGGCGGGGACAGAACGGAGCGGGGGAGCGGCAAGGCAGGGCAGGGATGGCGTCCACCTACCGCAAAACGCAGCAGCAGGCACGACTTTCCCACGCCAGAGTCGCCAATGAGCAGCAACTGCGCGCTTCGCGCGAAGTCAGCGGGGTTGCGCACGGCGGGGAGGGCGCGCCCGCGCCGCGGGCGCGGAGCGCGGGCCTGCTCACCTTGAAAAGGTAGTCGCTGCGCAGATCACAGGTGCACCGCGTCAGTAACATGCGCGGTGCATACAGCCTTGGGGCAGCACCAGCAGGTCAGGCAGAGAGCGGGCGCGCACTACTCGGGGTTGAGCCCCATCTCAGCTCGGCGGTGCTTTCCTCTCTGCAAAGACTACACCTGGTCCGTTCCGTGCGTCGCTGCTCTTCGCCGGGCACCCTTGTCAAAGCTGTACTCAGAAGTGCCACAGGCCTGACACCCTGGAGACCCTGCAGCTCCTCCTTCTGAGGAGGCAGCTTGGGCATGATGCAGGGCTCCTGTCACTCACTCGCACGTTGACGCATCGGGTGCCTGGCGGGGCTGCAACAGCCTGGCCTGGCCGTTCGCGCGCGCTGCAGGTCGCCCGGATTGGGGCAGCAGAGCGTGTTCCTCCTGACGCGCGAGGTGCTGCGCGCGCTGGAGCGCGGCAAGCTCCCGTCGCCCGCGCTGTTCCGGCAGCTGCTGAGCAAGGTGTGCTCTGCGCTTGCCACACCGCAGGCAGTGTCCATACGAGCCCCGGGCGGGGCTGCACAACAGCTCCCCTGGAGATGTCAGAATCAGCAGCACCGCTGCGGCAGGCGCTGGGCTACGGCATTATCACGGCGGCCTGCGTGGTCAAGGTGCCGCAGATCAGTGCGATCGCGCGCGCCGGCAGCGCGCGCGGGCTGTCTGCGCTGTCCTTCGAGCTGGAGCAGCTGGGGCTGTCGGTCAACGCGGCCAACGGCTTTGTGCTGGGCCTGCCCTTCAGCGCGTACGGCGAGGCACTGGTGCTGGTGCTGCAGAACACCGTGCTGCTGGCCCAGATCTATGCGCTCTCGCGCGCGCCGCTGTGGCGCGCGCTGCTCGTCGCGGTGCTGTTCTTTGGCGGCGGCATCTCGGTACTCACGGGTACGTCGCTTGCGCGCAAGCGTGCCGCTTCACCGCCCAGGGCTTGATGCAGTGCGGGCGGGCCTGACGCCGGGCTCGCCCGCCCCGCAGGCGCGGCGTCCCCTGCAGTCATAAAAACGATGTTCGACCTCAACATATTTGTTGCGATTGCCGCGCGCCTGCCGCAGATCATCCAAAACTTCCGGGTGCGGCCTGCCCCAACAGCCCGCGTCGCCGCGGTCCGCAGCGCAGCGCCTTACAAGCGGAGCGCGCGCGCAGGCAAAGAGCACTGGCGAGCTGAGCATCATAACGTTCGCGGCCAACTTCCTGGGCGGGCTGGCGCGGATATTCACGTCGCTGCAGGAGGGCGGCGGCTTCCCAATGGCGCGCGCGTATGCGATAGGCGCGCCGCCCCGCTTCCGGCCGCCGGCTGACCCCGCGCTGCGAGCGCCGAGCATGGCTGCAGGTTGAGCGGCGCAGACTGCGGCCTGACTCGCGCTGGGCGACGGGGGCGCAGCGTCGGCGCTGAACGCGACGATCGTGCTGCAGATATGCTACTACGCCAGGAAGGCGGTCCACAAGAAGGTCCACAAGAAGGCGGAGTAGGCGGCCGGGTTGTGGCGCTGGCGGGCGGCAGCTGCCAGGCCTCCAGACCCAGCCGGAACCGCCCCAGGGGCAAGCACTGCGTGTCAGGAGCTCTGAGGTTTTGGGTTCATTTTGTAGAACAGCCTGTGGCCGCCGAGGATAGGAGAGCCTGTGACACAGGTCCTGACAGGCTGTGCTGCTCCGCTCTTCAGCAGCTTCACAAAACCCTGCAACCCACCACGTGCAGCCCTTCAAGTTGGCTTGGACTCCGGAGCAAGGCTAGACAACGCGAAAACAGCGCGTAACGTGTGCTGCTGCTGGCTCTGCAAGAAGCTGCAGTGGCGGTGCGGCGGCTCTGTTGGCGTGCCCAGTGCTCCTTCCAGACTTGGGAAGCCAGGGCCGTTTTGTGGGGGAAAATCCCGGGCCTGGCGGCGCGGAGAGCGCTGCCCCGCACCAATGTGTGACACAGGGCTCCGCTGCCTGCTGGCGGGTGGGCGCGGGTTGCGGCGGGGCCCGGTGTGCCGCGCGTTCGCCGCGCGGAAGTCCCCGTGCAGGCAGCCCGCGCTGCCGCCGCGGCGGCGCTGCGTGCGCATGTGGCTGCTCGCGGCGGTGCCGGCCGCGGGCGCCGCAGCGGGGGGCCCCCGGGAGGGCGCGGCCGCGGGGAGCAAGCCAGCGGCGCCCGCGCCGCCGGCGGAGCCGAACGGCGGCGGCAGCGCGGCGGCGGCGGCGGCGGCGCGGCCGGCAGGCGCGGGGCCGGCGCCGGGGCCGGGGGAGCAGCAGACGGTCGCCTCGATGTCCGGCCTGAACGCGTTCCACCTGGCCGCTTTCTTCAGCGTGCTGGTGTCCGGGCTGGCCTTCCTGGCGATGCTGCTGTACCTGACGGCCGACATCCAGTGGCAGCGCGCGTGCCTCAAGGTCGTGCGGCGCCTGCTCAAGACGGTCGCGCTGCGGCAAGTCATGGGGATCCTGGCCGCGATGACGTTTGTGCGCTTCGGCCTGGAGCCGCTGGTCAAGGTGCTGCGGCGGCTCTTCCGGGCGCAGGGCGCCTGGGAGAAGTCGAGCGAGTTTTACATCCTGCGCGAGGCGCGCGGCCCCCGGCGCCCCTGTCTGACCAGGCCCCCGCCCAGCCTGCAGGTCTGACTGCGAGTCAGTTGCTCGTGGAGGTGCTGGCTAGCCCCTGGTCCCGGGATGGCAGCAGTCAGCGCGACGCGCCTCACGTCCCGCACACCGGCCCGATCAAGCTCGCCTGATGTCTCTGGTGGGAGCGGTGCAGCATCCGGTGTGCCACCCTGCGAGCGCGAAGAGTGCTGCGTCTGGCAGAGCCTCAGCGCGATGCTGGCGGGCGCCCTGCGCCAGACGCACCTGCTCTCCTGCAGTCTTCCCCTGGGGTGTTCCTGCTGCCCAGGGCAGCGTCTGCTGCTGCTGCTGTCCTGCGCTCTCCTGCAAGGCGAGCCTGGCCATGTGCCAGCACGCGCTGGGCGCCGCCAGCACGGGAGGCTGCGGTAGCACGCTCAACCGCCCTGCCGGCCCGGCGCCCCCGTAGCCGTGGGACCCGCCGCTGCGGCGCGCCAGCGCGCGGCCGGGCGCAGCAGGGCGCGGGAGGCGCGCGCCGACGCAGCGTTGCCCATATCAGCAGGACAAGCAAGCAATTTCGACGTCATAGCCCGCGCGCGCGCCGCGCAGGTGTACCGGCCGCTGGAGTTCCTGTTTGCCGTGGCCGCGTTCACGACGCTGGCGGAGAACTTCCTACCGCAGCTCATCGCGCTGCCCAAGGCGCGCCCCGGCGGCCGCGGCGCGCGCTGCTCTGGGCGCATGGATGCCGCGTGTCCTGCTGTCCTGCGCATGAGCGCAGGCTCTGCGGCATCGGCCCGCCGTCCTCCTCGTTGTTGCCGCTGGCGGCAGGCTGCCAATCGGTTCGCATGCAAGCGGTCTGGCTGCTCATGCGGTGGAGGTTCTTAAGAAATACATTCTGTCTGCTGCTGCTCGGCTGTCGGGTGCCCCCCCGTGTCAACAGTCCGTCACGTCGCCCTGGGTCCGACAACTGTCCCTGCTGCGGAGTGGATGCGTCGAGTAGCAGGGCAGCCAGCGGCCGGCGGGATGGTGCGCGCCACGAGGCAGCGGCAGCGCGCCGCGGCTCCTGCTGGCGAGTCCTGGCCGGGGTCTGAAGCCCTGGGCGGGGTTTGAAGCCCTGGCCGGCGCCCCGCGCAGGCCATGGTGCAGAACCTGGTGCGCTCGACGCTGTCGCTGACGTTCGTGATCAGCGCCGCGCGCGTGGTGTTCAACATCAAGTCGCGCATGGCGCGCGAGACGGCCTGGCAGCTGGAGCTCAAGGGCGACCTGACCAAGCAGCGGCGCGTGGAGGCGGTGGACAAGCTGCTCTCGGTGCTCACGCTGCTGGTCGGCACCGTGTTCGGCCTGCAGGCCATCGGCCTGGACGGTGCGCGCGCGGCGGGGCGCGCGGGGGCGGCGCGGGCGGGCGGCGGGCCTGGTTGTGCCGGTTGGGGCCTTTTGTGACTGACGGCCGCTGCTGCCAGTGAATGTGCTGCTCGCAGGCGGCGATCATCCAGAGGGTTGTGGCATGCACCTGGGCATGGACCTGTGTGTGTGCTGTGTGAGCCAGTGCTCGCACCGCCTGCGTCTGACCTCAGCTTCGTTTTGGGTCACCTGTCGTGTGTACAGCTAGTGGAATGCATGTACCAACTCATGTCGGCAGCCATGCTGTGTGCCCTGCACCAATCTGGGCCTGGGCGCTCGGGCCGAGCTGACGCGCTCGCGGCGGCCGCGCAGTCAACTCGGTGCTCGCGATCGGCGGCGTGGGCGGCCTGGCGGTGGGTCTGGCGGGCCGCGAGATCCTGGAGAACCTGTTCACGGGGCTCATCATCCTGTCCAGCAGCCCGTTTGAGGTCGGCGACGAGGTGCTCTTCACGCCGCCCAGCGGCTCGGTGCGCGCGCCGTCTGGATGCCGGCGCCCGCTGTCCAGCCCCGCTGCGTGTGTGAAAGTGCAGGGGTCGCGAGCTGGCACGCTCTGTGCCGAGTCGCCCGCTGCATGTCGGGCTGCGCGGGGGCCTGTGCTGTGGCCGCGGGCCGCTCTCTGCTTCCGGTGGACGCCAGAGCAGTTTGGAAGGCTGCGCACATGTCAACCCGCACTGGAGCGCGTCCCGGTCATGCGCGCTGCCGCAGGTGGTGGAGGATAGATTCCTGCTGCGGGATTTAAGGAAAAAGTAGGAAAAATAACTCCACGCGCGCGCGCGCGCAGGTGGTGGAGGGCATCGTGCTGGACGTCGGCTGGTACCGCACCACCATCCGCAGCTTCGAGCGCGAGCTGTACAACATCCCCAACTCGGTGTTCTCGCGCAACGTGGTGCTCAACGTCACGCGCAAGAACAAGGAGTGGCGCTTTTACGAGTTCATCGGTGCGGCCGGCCCGCCGGCCGCGTGCGCTTCGGCGCGCCCGCACAGTGCTGCAGGAGCTTGCGACTGTTATGCTATCCTGGTCCGCCGCTGCTTGAGGATGCACACCTGGACGCCGCGCCTTCACGCACGACACAGGGCTTGGGCCGCGCCTTGCGTGCTCACTGATGCAAACCCAGACTGAGGGTCGCTGGCCGCGCGCGCAGGGCTGCGCGTGGAGGACGTGAGCCGCACGAACGCGGTGGTGGCCGACATGCGCAAGATCATACGCCAGGACCCGCGCATCATCCAGAAGCTGCACCGCCGTGTGTTCCTGGACAAGCTGACGCGCGAGCAGGCGCGCCCCGCGCGCAGGTCTGCGCGCCCGCACGCCCTGCGCGCCCTGCGCTCACTGGCGCCGCAGAGGCTCGGCGGCGCGCGGCGCGAGCGGGGCGCTGCGTGCTTCGGGGCCGCCTCTCCCCGTCATGCACTCGGAGTTTGCGACCTGCTGACGGCATGTGCGTTGTCGGTGTGCTGACGTGAGCAGGCCGGCCTCCATCTGGCTCACGAGAACATGCAGCGCAAGCAGCATGTGCCAGAGAAGCGGTCTTTGACAGCGGCAGGCAGAGCGGCTGCCACGGCGGCGGGGGGGCTGATCCCCAGGCCCGCCGCGCCGCGCCGCGCAGGTGAGCGTGTATGTGTCGTTCTACGTGGAGGCGGCCAACCGCGACGCGTTCATGGCCGTGAAGCAGGACCTGCTGCTGGCCTTCATCGACTGCGTGGAGCGCAACGGCGCCAAGCTGGCCAAGCAGCTGCTGCAGGCGCGCGCGCTGCGCCGGCCCGGCCGTTCACGCAGCTCCGTGCCGGCTGCGGGCCCGCGCCGGCGGGGGCCCCGCGCGCGGGCTCTGCCTGTCGTCGCGCAAGCGGCCGTGCGTTTTATAGGATTAGGGTTAAGGTTACCAACGCGAACGGCGCGCGCGCAGGTGGAGGTGGTCGCGCAGGCGCTGCCGGCAGGGCGCGGCGCGGCGGCGGCGGCGGGCGCGGGCGCGCCGGCGGACGCGCCGCCGGGCGGCCCGGGCGCGCCGCTGCTGACGCTGCCAGAGGGCCGCGGCCAGCAGGGCCCCTCGGTGGAGGTCGCGCCCAGCGGGCCGGCCGCCGGCGGCGCCGGCGCTGGCCGGGGCGGCGCGCCGGGCGCGGGCGAGCCGGCCGGCCCGGACCTGGCCGGCGCGGGCGGCAGGGCCGCGCCGCGCGGCGACCTCACGCGCGAGCCGCTGCGCGCGCAGGTGCGTCGCGCAGCGTCTCCAGCGTTCACATGAGACATGAGTGTCAGCATGCTGTTGCCTCCCGCTCGGGCTCTGCAAGTGCTGTGGTGGACATGGGCGGACTCGCTGCTGCGAGCCCGAAATGGCCTGTGACGAGTAGCCATGCTGATGGTCTAGATAAACAGTGTTCACGGTGGTGCTGATAGTGTTGCGCCGCCGATGCTTTGCAGCCTGCCGACTGAAACAGCGTGCGCACTTGCTGCAGGTCGCGGCCGCGGCGGCCAGCCTGCTGTTTGCAGCAGAGCAGGGCGACAGCGATAGCGGCGGCGGCGGGGCCAGCGGCGGCGGCGGCGGCGGCGTCGGCGCCGGGCCGGGCGGCGGCGGCGGCGGCGGCGGCGGCAGCCTGGTCACTGCCAGCTTCGATGAGGTGTCCTTGTGACCCCGCGCTCCCCGCACCGGGCCCTGCGACGGCGACTGGAGCCGGCGCGGGGCCTCGGCGTTCCGGGAATCAGTCTGCTCGGGTCTGCAGACTTGGGTCTGCGCTGCGCGCCTTACTGCTGTGCTGCCCCCCGTGCTTGTGGGGGGACGGCTTTTTGTGTACCAGATGTGTGCCATCACGGACCTACTACGCGTAGGCGCTCAGCGCGGCGCAACGCATGCCCCAACCCGAGGCTGCTTGCAAGCGGAGCCGTGCGGGCTCGTCGCCGGCAGCAAATGTATCCTGGGGAGCGCCGGGGGTGGGGGCGGCTCGTGCCAGGCTGCTGACGCACGATGCCCTGCTGGCGCCCCGCAGGCTGGGGCCGGGCGCCCCGCCTCCTGCGGCAGGCCCTGCAAGTTTTGACTGGCTAGGCAGGCGGGCGTCGTAGCTGGCGTGCTGTGAGCGCCTGGAGGGCGCATACCTGCGGCGCTGGCAGGTTGGACGCTGAAAGTGGGAGCGGGCATGGCCGGAGCTGCAAGCCGCCGCCCGCTGCAGTGCGCACTGTTGGCGTGCCAATTGTTCCAGTGTGCTTAGGGGCACGACTGCTGTGCTGGGTAGGGCGCGCTCCAGCTTGAAGCACGGGCGCTCCGCTGTGCTAGGCGCTGTGAGTGAGCTCATGGCGCCGCGCTGCGACCAGAGCTGTGCATGTATCGTGCAGGCTTGCTGGGCGCGTTGCTGTGGCCATGGTGCCAGGAGGTCTGGCAGGAGCTAAGAGCGCGGTGTGTAAACGCATGCCCTGCTTCACAGCGCCGCGCTGCAGCTGCGGCTGCCTCGTGTTACACCAGCCCGGGGCAGGGCAGCAGGCGCAGCATGCCGCCCTCCTCCTTCAATGCCGCGTTTCCGGCGTTGTGGTGGTTGTGCTACAGGGTACAGCTGTTTGCTGCTGCACATGCAAAGCTGCCTGCTGTCGCCTGTACACGGAGTGCGGGCTGCGGGACACTATGGCACACAACACGTGGCAGGACCTGAGCTAGCAGTACAGGCGTGGAGCCCCGCCCACCAAGGCAGCAACGGGCGGGACGGCCCTCCTGGCCCCGTCATGCTCCCTTGCGACGGCGGCGGTCTTCCGCATGCGCGGGCAACAGGGCCCGGAGCCGCAAAGCCTCCCGGAGTTCAGCCTCGCACGCGTCAGTCCACCTTGTTCGCAGCCGCGGCGGCGGCCGCGCGGTTTGCCTGCGCATGAGTGTCACAATGGAAAGCTTAAGTAGGGACTGCAGGGTGTGCATCCGTACGAGACCGACGTGTGCACATCTGCTGCTGGACATAAGGTACCCAGCCGCAGACCTGTGCTGCGCAACCCCAGATGCGCATGAGACGTCTGCGCAGCCCAAGCACCGGCGCCGTGCGCGGCTGGCGCACGGCTTGCGGGAGCAGGCAAAGCCCAGCAGCAGCCCGCAGGCGGGGTCAAGCGCCCGGCGGCCGCCATGGGAGGGCCGCGCGCGCCTGCAGCTGCTGCAGGTGACCGATCGCCAGGTGCGCCTTGGACTGCACCAGCGTTACCAGCCTGCGCAAACGGATGGTCGCTCGCACCCGGATGGCCAGCCAGCAGATGCGCTGCCACGTCTGGCTGACACGCGGACGCCGCCAAGGCAGGCAGGGCGTCCCTCCCGGCATGGCTCCGGCACTGGGGGTGCGCAAGGGCCGCAGCGACAGCCCCTATGCGAACAGTGTGACGATGTGCGGGCGGCGGCACGCAGCCGCGCATGCAGCCGCCGCACCCCCAAGGAGGCTCGGGGACAGGCCCCCGCGCGCCTGTTGAAGTAGGTCGATGCAAAGTCGGCCACCGTGGTGCGCAGCTCCGACAGGTGCCGATCGATGGTCGCCTCATGCTTGGACAGCAGCGGCTGCGCGCAGCGCGCCCGCAGCGTCAGCGCAGCACGAGCGGCAGGCGCGCTCGGGGTAGTGCTCCAGGGCAACCGAGGCGCGCAGCGCGCGGGAGCAGCAGCGGCACCGAGGCCCGTTGCTCCGCACCTCCGAGCAGGAGGCTACAGAGGCACCCCGTGGGGTGCTGCAGGCGCTGAGCGGAGCAAGTGAGCCACACCGGCCGGAACTAAGCAGCCAGGTGGACGGCGAGGCAGGGGAGCTGCCTGTACAGTGTGCTGGTACAGGTACGCCGCGCCGCGCGTCTTGGGGTGCCACAGCCAGAGCACGAAGAGCACCTTGCCCTCGTAGTACAGCGGCACCCTGCCGCGGCCGCCCCGCACCACCAAGCTTCGCTGGGCCAGGCAGTAAACATGCACCAATGCTGCGGTGCCCGCTGGCGTAAATAAGGGCTTGCGCAGCTGCAGGCCGGAACGCTGGCTCATTGGCGCAGGAACGTGTGCAGGGCAGTGCGGGCGGGCGCGCCGGGCCGCACCAGAACACGAGCCAGTCGAGGACCATCCGCTCGGCAGTCGTGAAGATAGCTAGCATCAGCCTGCGCGGCAGAAGCCCCCTTGGGCCTCTGTTGTGCAGAGCTGTAGCGGTGCGCATCCGAGCCAGGCGCTGTCTACATGCGGGGCGCCTGCGCGGCGCACCAGTATGTGCACCAGTCGCGTATGGCATCCTGCTGCTTTGCCTCCAGGGCCTTGAAGCAGGCGTATGCGGGCCAGATGAAGCCCAGTGCATTCCTGGCCCCGCGCAGGCAAGCGGTGAGCTGGACAAACCTGCCGTCTGTCTGCCCTATTGATTGCTCGCGGCAGGCGTCAGGCGCGAAGCAACGGCTGCGGGGTGTTGCCAGACAAAGGGACAGCGTGCATAAATGAGGTGAAGCAAGTGCGTACAGTATTACTCTGCAGGCGAAGTCCCCTAGCATTGCTGCCTACTGCAGGTGCACCAGCCCAGCAGGGCGCGTTTTGATGAGCCCGGTGCTGCGGGCACGTGCTTTTGGCGGTCTGACGAGCAAAATACACTGTAAATCAGCGCTCTGACAATGCACTGACAACAGAGCGGACAGGCCCGCCACAAAGTGCTCTGAGACAGGTTGAGGCCTGCATCTGAAACTCTGCCACCCTACCCTGGTTACGGGCTGGACTTGGGAATGCTCAGCCTGATCAGTGCTCAACAAAGTTACATACAGCGTGAACGCTCTTGCGCTGATATGTCAGTGCTAGGCGCACTCAGGTGCTGTGCACGGAGTGCAGCGCGGGGATGGCACTGCCACGCTTCGCGCTTGGAGCGCCTGCCGGCAGCATGCAGAGGCAGCACTGCGCTTGCGCGGCAACCTAACCAAGGTTGCGTACCTGACATAGCAGTGGGCAGGAGGAGGAGGCTTACTGTCAATGCAGCTGCAGCGCCGGAGGCCCCTGAGCTTGGTAAGACTGGTCAGTCTCGCCCATGCCTGCTCTGGTTGCTTGCAAGGTGCTCTGCTGTTTTCAAGCACTGCAACTTGCTAGCGAACTGGCAAGCAGTGAGCTGCTAACAGCGGCTTTTTCAGAGGTGCGTCACTGATGTCGTTGTGCCCTGATGTCGTTGTGCCCGATGTGCGGGCAGCACCTGCGGCGGAGGCGGACGGCGCTGCGCAGCCGGAGGTCCCAGAGGCTGCAAAGCTGGATATCAGGATAGGCAGGATTGTCCAGATAGAGACGCACCCAGATGCAGACAGGCGCGCGGCCCGCACACCCGCCGCTCTGTGTCCCTGGAACAAAAGCTGTGAGCGGTTAAGGGCTGACACACACCCCTTGCCGCGCAGCCTGTATGTGGAGCAGGTGGACGTTGGCGAGGAGGAGCCGCGCACCATCGTGAGCGGCCTCGTCAAGTTCGTGCCTATTGAGGCCATGCAGGTGACGCTTCAGCCTGCAACGCACTTTTTAAGACTTGCTCATGTCGAGCATTGCTTGCCGCCGCTAGTTTGCCAGAGTATGTAGACGCCTCACAGTAATGGGGAAAGTGACCATGCAGGGCCGCAGCGTGGTCGTGCTGTGCAACCTCAAGCCACGCAACATGCGCGGCGTGAAGTCAAACGGCATGGTGCGGTCTAAAGCACCGCCCTGTGCTATCTGCCTCATGTCGGTCAGTTTATTACGTGAACTGGATGCTGTCTGTATACAACCTCCCAGGTGTGCGCTCCAGTGGGGACTGCAAAATGAGCGTGCAGCTTCATGGCGTGGCAGTCGCACCCATGTCCATGTTGGGCCTGTGTGTGTGCCACTGCTGGTGGTCTGAGAGCTGGCGCATATGCTGCTCATGTTCTCAACAGCAGGTGGGTTAAGCAATTCTCACTGACAGGCTCCGCGGTCATGCAACAACTGGAGCACACTTCCTCACTGATACGCATGCGCTGCAGCTGCTCTGCGCGTCAGACGCCGCGCACGAGACGGTGGAGCCGCTGGCGGCCCCCGAGGACACCCCCGTTGGCGAGCGCGTGCGCTTTGGCGAGGGCCCGCAGCCTGAGCCTGCCACGGCCAACCAGGTGCGCCATGCCGTGTTTGCAAAGCAGGAGAGCGCTTGTCTGAACGCGCGTGCCCAGTATGTATCCTGCTTCGAAATACGTGTACCGCGCAATGACGCTCCCTACTGAGGTTCTTGTGGGAAGATGGGCTGGCACTGTGCCTATCCGCCGCTCAATGTGCATGCTTGCAGCGCTGCCTGCAAAACAGGGAGAAGTAGTGTGTCCAATAAAAGGCATTGCGTACAGAGCGCGCCCGCACACCTCGCTCAAGCTCCCCTGGGCGGTGCGTGCGCTGCGCAGGCCAGCAGGGGCGCCCGCGCCTGAGGCGGTACGCAAATGGGGCGCAGGTGCAGAAGAAGAAGATCTGGGAGGCCGTGCAGCCGGACCTGAGGACCAGCGCGGAGCGGGTGGCCGGCTGGCGCGGCGCGCCCATGCTCACGTCGGCTGGGCCCATCACCGCCGCGACGCTGGCCGACGGCAGCATCTCGTGAGCCTCTCATGGTTGCCATGCCGTGGGGTGGGAGGCATGTTGAGCGCAGACGGAGGTGCAGATGAGGCGCCGCGCGAGACCTCGTCAGGCACACCGGCGCATGTGTGTGTGTGCTGTGCTGATGACGACAGGTCACGCGCTGCACCAGCACATTCTAGGCGCCTCACATAGCATGGCATCACAGTCCTCACGCCCTTCAAAAGCACTTCCCACTGAAGCCTCAGCGTGACGGTCACGCCGTGACCCACTGCTAGCTGATTGCCTTAAGAGACCACATTGTCTTCTCTGCTCAGGTAGTCCTGGACGCGCGCGACATGGCAACCTGCACCTCTGGCAAGCACTCGTTGCTGGCCAGCTGCCGACAGGCCCGGTCCCAACCACAGTTCTCAGCTCACACAGTCGACGAGCGTTGCCCGTAAGCAGCGCAGTTGAGCCCAGGCAAGCCGGACCAGCAGGCCTGGACCACATTCCTCCTTTTATTTGACAAAGCGCGTAGGATAACCCCAAGCCCCATCCCTGCCTGCCAGACTTCTGTGTGATCCAGCCAATACATATCCATGCGCCGGCCAAAGCCCACACTTGCACGGCCAGCCCGGCCAGGGGCAGCCATCGCCTCGGCACGTTCGCATGCTCAAAGGAAGCCCAGCCGGCGGGCCAAGATTGCAAGCAGCAGCACCACCAGCGCGGCCACCAGCCAGAGGTTGGCTGCGGCCCAGCGCCTCGCCGCCTGCCGCGCCATCCCCGTCGCGGCACGTCAGCAGCCGCGCACGCCGCTGGAGCGCTGAAGACAGTGCGAGCTCCGTCCGGCGTGGTCTGTACAGCTAGCCAGTTGCGGTGCCGCTGCCGACTGCCAACCTCCCGTCTGTCGCACCGCCTGGAAAGCCTTGGCCATGTCACGGCAGCTCGTGACCTGCTAGCCTGTGCACCTCCCGCCCACGCCTACCACCAAACATGCTGCGAACCTGAACCCAGCAAGCAGGCTTAACAGGTGGGGCGGGCGGCGCGGACAGGCTGGCTGGAGCGCGCCTGCAGCCCGGCCCAGCCGCGCGCGGCATAGCTGCTGGCCGTCAGGATGCCGCGCATCTGCGTGTCGGACAGCCCGCGCACCTGCGCCGCAGCCGCCTCTGCCTGCGCGCCGCGAGCGCTGATGTCAGCTCAGACTTGGTGGACAGGGTAGACACCTCCCTGACCTGCTGCGCACAGCAGGGCAAGCCTCATCATGCCTCATCATGCCACGTACACCAGCGGCAGGCAATGCAGAAGGACCCCAGAGCCACTCACTATGGCTGTGCGCGCAAGTGCTCATGCTGACGCAGGCTGCAGGCGCCTGGCCAGCGGCCCAGGCCGCGGCGGGCAGCAGGCGCGAGAGCGGGCGCGGGGGCGGGCGCGAGAGCGGGCGCGGGGGCGGGCGCGGGGGCCGCGCGCGGGCGCGCCTGCTCCGGCGTGAGCTCGCGGCCGCTCATGCGCGACATGGCCGCCAGCTGCTCCGGCGAGATGCTCTTCATCATCGCCTGCATCATGTCCATCATGGCCGGGTTCTGCAGCATGGCGCCCATGTCCGGCATGCCGTCGGGCCCCATCATGCCCGCCGGCAGGCCCCCCGGCACGCCCGCCGGCAGCCCCGTCGGCATGCCGCCCGGATGGCCGGCCCCGCCCGCGCCCGCACCCGCGCCGGCGCCCGCCGCGCCCGCCGCGCCGCGCTCCCCGCCGCCGGCGCCGCCTGGCGGCGCCGGCGCGCCCGCGGCCGGCGCGGCCGGGGCGGCGGCCGCCGCAGCGGGCGGGGCGTGCGGGGCGGCGGCCGGGGCGGGCGCGGCGGCAGGCGGGCCGCCGCCAAAGCCGCCCATGGCCATGCGCTGCATGGCCGCGAGCTGGTCCGCCGGCATGCTGCCCATGAGGTCCATCGCGGTCTTCATGAACGAAGGGTCGGACTGCGCGGGCGGGCGCGCGCGTCAGACCGCGCTCGTGCCCTGCGCTGCATGCGCCGGCCGAGCCTCGGCGCGGGTGATCACGCCGGCCGCGATAGCTGACTTGCAGTACAGCCATGGCTAGGCCCTGGCTCACAGACTGTCCGGGCCATGCAAAGTGCGCACTGCAGCTGCGCCAGCTGAGTCATGGCGTGCACTCTGGCACCGCCCCCGCCGCAGCACCAAGTGCCAAGACTGCGGTGCAGCCACAAACCTGTCCGTCGCAGCGCGGGGCATGTTGGGGTCGCCGAGAGCTGCAGCGCGGCTCCCCAAACGGGGCCGCGCCTGCATCTTGCTCATCATCTCCTGAATGTCGGGGCCGCCGAAGCCGCCGCCGCCGCCGAAGCCGCCGCCGCCGCCGCCAAAGCCGCCGCCGCCGCTGGCGCCGCCGCCGCCGCCGAAGCCGCCCGGCCCGCTCGGCATCAGGCCCGCGTCGAGCATGTCGGCGTAGCGCTCCAGGTCGTCGGGGCTCGTGGAGCCCAGGCTGGCCGCCGCGGCGCGCGCCATCTCGGGCGTGAAGCCCGGCGGCAGTGGCCGCCCGCTCGCGCGCGCCTGCCGGCCGCGGCGCAGGGCGTAGGGTACCTGCAGCCCCGCCCGAGCCCAGCGGCGCGCCCAGCAGTGTGCGCGCTGGCCGGCGATGATGGTGCAGGGTTAGGGTCAGGGCGCACCATCTCGGCCATCGCCTCCGGCGTCACGCTGGCAGCGCGCGCGCGCGCGGCCTCGGCCATCGCCGGATTGGCGCGCAGCGCCGCGGCCGTTGCGCGCAGTTGCGCGGCCTCCGCCTGCGCCTGCCCGGCGCTCGGCGCGCCGCCGGGCGACGCGCCCGCCGCCGCGGGGCCGGGCGCGCCGGGCGCGCCGCGCGGCTGTGGCGGCGCGGGCGGCGGAACGACTTCCACGTCCGCCTCCGCCGCTGCGGGCGCCGGCTGGCTGGTCACCGCCGGCTCTGCGCCTTGCAGGCGCAAGGGAATAGTCAGGTGGGCATCCGCTTGTGCCAGTCAAGCAGCGGCGCATTGCCACATGGTGGTGGGTCGCGGGACACACTCCGCCGCTCGGAAATCCCTAGTTGTCCGATCGCCAGCGGCTGTGGTGCCCTTGGCGGGCCGCGCAGCGCTCCAGCGGGTGCATGCCAGCAAAGCCGCCACCGCAGGAGAGCACGCAGCGCCTCCCACGATGAAGCAAAGCCCGGGCGCGCGGCGATGCGTGCACGCGGAGCCGCCCGCACCGGTGCCAGAAGTCGGGAGCCGGGAGTCGGGCGCGGCGGCGCGCGGCGCGGCGGCCCCGCCCTGCCCCTCCGCCAGCGCGGCCTCCGCCTCGCGCAGCTTGGCCTGGATCACCGGCTTCTCCGCCTCGGGCGACCTGCGCGCGGCCGTGGCGGCAGGTCGCGCGCCCCGCCGCGGCTCGGCCCCCGGCACATCACTGGGACCCCAGACGGCTTGCCCATGCAGGCCTTGGGAGGGCAGATGCGGGAGGGCAGATGCGGAAGGGCGGCCGGAGGGGCGTGCGCCTCTGGCGCCCTGCCTGCAGCGCATGACGTCGCTGGCTGGCCATGCCGTAACCGCCGCCTCCCGGCCAGCCCCGAAGCTTGCCTTCACACCCGACGGCGCTGCGAGCATACAGCCAAGCACGTGAACTGCGCTATGTGGTGATGAGCCGGACAGTGCGCCGAGGCGCGAAGGCGGGGGCACAGGCGGCGGCGGCCCGAGCGCGGCAGCGCACAGCTCGAGCGCGGCGCGCAGGTCGGGCGCCGCGGCGGCCGCGTCGGCCAGCGCCAGGCGGCCCAGGCCGCGGCGGTACAGCGCCTTGCGCTCGGCCGGGTGCCGGCGCAGCACCGCGTCGCACTCAGCCACGGCGTCGGCCGGCCGCCCCAGCGCCAGCAGGCAGAGCGCCGCGTTCAGCTGGCACGTCCGCCGCAGCTCCTCGGCCTCCAGCGAGGCTTGCCCTGCCGCGCCCCCGACAAACCCTTGCAGCATCTGCGCGGCCTGCAGGGCCGCCAGCCGGTGAGTGGGCCCGCCGCTGGCCGGCGCGCGGCGCGCCGCCACAGGCAGTGGTATGCGCTGTGCCGGCGCCGGTGGGGCGCAACTGAAGCGCCGCCTGGCGCTGCATGCGCCGTGGAGCCGGGGCCGGCGCCAGGAGCGCGGGCGCGCTGCCGCAGCAGCTCTGTGAGCTGCTGCGCCGGCCTGCTGGCTCCAGCGGGGCTTCTGATGGGCTGCATGCCTGTAGCCGACTGCTCGCAGCGGGCCAGCAGAGACGACACCACTGGCCTCTCACCGCGGCAACCGTGGCGACCACTTGCACACAGGGCAGCACGTTCAGGGCCGGCGAGGGAGAGCTGGGTAAGGCCGCTGCAGATACGCCCCTGCGTAAGGCAGCTGCAAGTACGCCCCCTGGAGCTCTGTTGCAGGCGCCTCTCGAGCCTCCCCGTGCGCAGGCGGCGCGGCCCAGCAGGGCCCAGGGCAGGGCGCGCAGCGAGGCGGGTGGAGGAGGGCGAGGCCAGGGCCTCTGCTGGCGGCACCTGCCAGGCTGGCCTTCGCGCGCGTGTACCTGTCGACCGCCTGGTCGTGCGCCTTTGCGGCGTAGAGCCGGTTGCCCTCGTCCTTCAACGAGCGCGCTTCGTGCAGCTGCGCGCCGCGGCAAATCGAACCCTGCAGTGTGCAGCAGGGGCTGGCAGCTAGCCGGCCACCGGCATACTTGAGGCAGGGGCGTGCATACTTGATGCAGGGGCGTGCTGCTCAGGCGTGAGTGCGCGCTTGGCATCGCATGAGCTCAGGGGCAGCCTGAGGCTGGCTGGAGGGTGAGGGGCGCACTGTGGTGTCTGTCACGGCTGCCGGCGCTGCGGGGCCCCCGAACTGCGCGGCCTGCCGGCGCATGTCTTCCGGGGACGGCATGGGCATGCCCGCCATGCCCGCCATGCGCTGCGCAGCCTCCATCTGCTGCGGAGTCATGTTGGCAGCCATCCGCTGCATCTCCGCGAGCTGCTGCGGGCTCATCTTGGACGCTGCTTCCATCGCCTGCGCGCCCGCTCACAGGACAATGTGGCTGCCTGCCAGCCCCTGCTAGTATGCGATTGTGCCTCGCAGGCCCAGCGAGGTGACAGTAACACCAACAGGCAGAGCACGCGGGCCAGCGTGCCGCTCTCATCATCCCGTCCATCGTGGCGGTGCAGGCTCACTCTCTGCGCTCGGCTACTGTGCTGCCTTGGGAGGCATCACTGGCACAAGACGTTGCTTGGCAGCATGCTGACCGCTTAGCCAGCTTGTCGCACAAAGGAGCTGATCACAGGGAGCACTTCACCTTGCAAGGCAGTTTTACATCTGGCAGGACTCTTGACCCTACTCGGCAGCTCTGGCACCCCAAATGGCATGCCTGGGCACTCAGGACCTTGGAGGAAAAATTGTTGGCTCATACGCGAGCGGGTTCTCTGCTTAGAACAGCCAGCTTGCAATGCAGCCAGCATGCCGTTGTGCTCACTAGGCTTGAGTGTGCTCCATGTAAAGCACGTGGGGCAAAGGTGTCATTATTGCAGGCCCGAGCTCCCGTGGACGCATGTTACACGCCGCACGTGCGGTGTAAAAAAAACACACACACAGCCGTGCACAGGACCCAACCATGTAGGACCGGCGGGTCAAGCGCGTGTGCAGGGCAACTCGTCAGCAAGGGATGGGCAAGCAACTTCACCTGTGCTCACCGCGCAGCGCCCGCCCCTGCCGCAGCCGCCCGGCGGCCCGAAGCAGGGGCGCCCGCGCGCCGGCACGCGACATCATCCCGGGGTCAGGACCGCCATCGGTCTTCAGGACTCGCTTCAGCACTCGCTTGGGTGTCATCAGGGGCCTTCTTTTCACAAGCATCAGCACGGCCTTCTCTCACGGCTTCATGGGCCCTCGGGTGCCCTGTGCGGCGCGTGCGCGTCATCGGGAGAAAAACCTGCTCACACTGCGACCTGCCTCCCCGGCCCCCGCAACAACTGCACAGGCGGGCGCGCTGGCGCGCCGCGACAGCAGTGCTCCGCCCCACATGCACTGCTGGAGCTCCAGCGCCGGCGGCAGCACAGCGAGACTGGACAGGGCTCTCCAGCTCCGGCAGAAGGGCAGTGCGCGTTCGTTTGTGTCAGGAGCATTTGCTCGCCTGCCTGCCCCACACCTGGGCAGGCGCCTGTTGCCTGCTCGCACGGCCGGGCGCCTCGCCGGGGGCGCAACCTCGCGCACGCGCGCGCCCATGCCGGGACCTGCATGCACTCCGCGCGCCCCCTACGCACGCCCGGCCAGCAGCCAGACGCACGCGATGCACCACGACGCTCAGCGACCGCAGCCGCTGCGTTCTCCTGGTGTGCGTACAGCCTCGCTACCTGTCCTCGCTCCTGGCAGCCCGCACAGGCCCCGGTGAACGCCCGACCAGGCGCGCATGCATCTGCACACAGGTGGCACTCTCTATCATCGCCCTCGTGCATGCTCCTACTTGAGGAGGGACCTGCCAGCATACCTGGAGCACAGGCTGCCTAGCCACCTTTGACAGGACCACAGCGGGCGCAGTGCAGACCATGTAATCCATTGAAACAAAAGCTGCCTGATGACGGGCTCCACAACAGGTGAGCACAAGAGCATGACAGCACGAGAGAACCCATGCTAGAGTCTTCCTGGGTGCGCCTCAGCTGGCTGCTTCCGCACCGGGCGCACTGCAGCATGGCAGAAAGCCAACAACATGCAGACCGCAACCTCACACATCTGGCAAACGGTCCCGACTCGCACCGGCGCGTGGGGGTGTAGTCGCGCTCAGCGCCGCCGTCGCGCTCACCGCCGCCGTCGCGCTCGGCGCCGCCGTCGCGCTCGGCGCCGCGGTTGCCCTCAACGCCGCCGTCGCGCTCGGCGCCGCCGTTGCGCTCGGCCGCAGGCAGCGGTGAGGCGCTGCGGCTGTCGCGCCGCCCGCGCGGGCTGGCGCGCGGGCTGGCGCTATACGCCGGCGAACGCCTGCCGACCGCAGTGCGATTAGGTCCAGGCACATGCACGCTCCCTTGCTCCCCTTCAACCAAGCAACTAGCACGCCTGTTTCGCCTGCCTCCCCCGTAGCACCCTTTCTCATCTGCGCCACACCTGAACAACGCTGACTCACAACAACCAGCTGGCATGCGCAAGCGCTGTCCCATAGGCTGCCAATGGCGTTCGTGATGAGCTTGGTGGCCAAACGTTCGTCACGCCTGCAGCCGTGCAGCGCACCCGCGGCGGGGCGGCGAGCGGCTGCGCGAGGGCGAGCGCGAGGGCGAGCGGCGCGTGCGTGTGCGGCTGCGGCTGCGCCGGCGCTCGCGGCTGCGGCTGCGCCGGTACGACTCGCGGCTGCGGCTGCGCCGGCGGTCCCGGTCGCCGCCGCCGCCGCGGTCGCCGCCGCCGCGGTCGCCGTCGCCGCCGCCGCGGTACGACTCGGGCCGCTTGCGGCCCTGCTGCGCAAACACCACCGAGAGCTGCGCGCCCGAGGCGCTGAGTGAGTCCCTGCCGACAGACAGCTTCGTTGCCCTGCATGGGTGGGGTGCAGAGTGCAGACAAGCAGCCACGTTGCCAACATCCTGTACCCGCAGTGCCGCCCGAGCCACACACTGCGACAGCCAGAGTGCGTATGATTGCCTTTTGAAGCTCACGTCACCCAGAAAGCTCAGGACATGGGCTTTCGAAACACTCCTGCAGGCTCACCTCGCGGCCCTCGACATACTTGCGGTCCAGGCCCGCCAGCGCATCCTCCGCGTCCCGCGTCTCAGCAAACTCGATGAAGGCTATGCCGCGCGGCTCCCTGCATCCCCGGCACATCTGAGCATGCAAGAGTTGCAATGCATGACACGGCGAACAGTCCGGCTACGACCTCCAGATCAGCTAGCGCTGCCGCTTGCACGAGATTCTAGCGCTGCGGGAGCGCACTGGGTGTAAAAGTCCCTGGGGATGTACACGTCCCGCACGCGGCCATACTTCTCCGCGGCATACCGCAGGTCTTCCGCGCTGCGCGGGCGTCAGCGGGTGTATCAGGCGCGTGGTAAAATGAAGGGGGCCGGCTTACCAGACACGACCATCCAGTGCAGTGGTGCATCAGAAGCCTCACCGGCACTGCCGCGCAACGTTGCGCACGAGTAGGCTGCATCCTGTGCGCACACAGCTCTGTTGAACAGTGAAAGGCTGCTTGGGTGCCAGCAGCAAGACGCACAGCACAAGTGCGTACGGTTTGCGGCTTCGCGCGGCGGCTCCCGACGAGACATGGTCTCCTGAAGCTGCTTACGCGGGTTGGGATTTGGTGCAAGATGACTGACAGGTGAGGCAGTTGGTCTGCCCTCTCACCAGCAAACTGAGCTGCTGCGCTCCGGGAGCTGAGGTCCAGCAAGCTAGGGTGGCAACGTTCATTTCGCATGGGATGCACCACATCTAGTGGAGCTTCATTGACTGCAGGCTGGAGTCTCCAGCTTGTCCTTGCATTGATGGATCCTAGCCAAGCTCCTTAAGGATCAACTATTCGCATGAAATACATGACAGCAATGACCAGCATAATATGGCAACACATGGAGGCGTGCGGCCCACGCACATACTCCTTCCGCTAAAGTCTCGCAGCCTTGCTCGTACTGTATGGCACAATTACCTGTTCACAACCCATGGGTCTCGACCAGCATCCGCCGAGCCAGCCTGGTCCTGCCAGGGCGCCGCTACGCGTCATCGCTGTACGCCTCGTCGCTACTATACGCCTCCTCCACCTCCTCCAGGTCGGGGTTGAGGATGAAGTCGAATGCGCTGTTAGGCACTGGCGGCGGCGGCGGCGGCGGCGGCGGCGGCCTGCCGGCCCCAGCGGCGGCCGCGGGCCCCGCGGTGACGGCCTCCCACGAGGGCGCCGGGGCCGCCAGGGACGGCGCTGCCGCCGCCGGCTCCGCATCCGGCACAGCGTCGCCAGGCTTCCAGCCCGGCGGCATGGGCGGGATGGCGGGAGCGGCCTGTGCATCCGCCGGCGCGACGCCCGGCTCCGCCGGCTTTGCCGAAGACGCTGCGCGCCCGGCATGCAGCGTTTTAACGCCACCGTGCATGCCTGCTTGGGTGATATCAGGCAAAGACATCAGCCTTTCATGCCCTGGCTGTGCCACCATCCTGTCACATGCGGCATCAGTGGACCCACTCATACAAGAATGATCTGCGGGGCTTGCATGCATACAGAGAGCCAGTGGCTGCAGCCACAAAGAAGACAGTTGGCGCCTGCCTCCCTGGCCCGCTCTGCCTGTTCCTGGTATGTCAGCCGTATGGCTCATGTGGTTTAGGGAGGTAAGCTTCCGACGTGCACTGGACCTCCGGCACGGCCAGCAGGCACGCCGCGCGTTGCAGCCCCGAACCAGGGCAGGCGGGTGCAGGCCCGCAGCTCTGCAGCGCACGCGCGCCTGCAAACTGGTGCAGCAGCGACGCGCGCAGCTGCCAGTCTTGCGGCGCAGGCGGCCGGAAGTTGCGCAGCGGCGTCTGCCCGGCCACAAAGCCGAGCGGCGCGAACGTGGTGTAGCTCAGCTTGTGCGCATACGTGACCAGCCTGCGCGCGGCCTCGAGCCCTGGCCGCACGCGGCAGTAGTCTGGCACGTCCGGCAGCGCGTTGCGGTCCAGCAGGTCCTGCAGGCCCTCCGCTGTCGCCTGCAGCCCCACAACAGCTGCCAGCGCATCTACCAGTGCAGCCAGCAGCAGACCACCAGGCCTGACACAGCTCGCAGGGTAGCCTGGGAGCAGCATGTAGGCAAGGTGGCTCGCGGTAGGCCATGCGTCCAGACACATGGGGTGAGGCCGGTCCAGCCTCCAGCGGCGGTTTTGAGGCAAAGCTGCACGGGAGTCAGCACCTGTAGCCTGGCAGTCCACTTGTCCAGAAGGGCGGACAGCCCTGCTGCGTGCTGCGGCGCTCTGCTGCCTGCACGCACTCGCCTCTCCGTCGCTTTGCTGCTTGGAAGAGAGTGTGTGCGGGTGGTGCTGTTGCCTTAAACGCAGGAGGCCTCACACAACACCAAGGTACTGACACACTGTGAGCAAGCGCTCCAAAGCGAAAACAACACCTGGCGAGCTTTCAAGCATCTGCAGCACGCGCTGCAGCACAGCCGCTGCTGCCTGGCCCTGCTGCTCATCCTCAACTGCCAGGCTTTGTGTTGCGGCATGACTGTCCTGCACAGCCTGCCTGAACTCTTGTGCGAGGCTGTGCGGGTGATCCAAGTCGGACAGAGATGAGTGAAGCGCGGTCGCTGCACTGTGCTCAACTTTCTGCCGCTTCACAAAACTTCCAGTCTCCATTGAGAGGCACACAGCTACTTCTTGCGTGAGCTTTCGAGGCGGAGGTGGCCCACACAATCTCCTTGTTCTTTTTGTTCCACCTGTCAATTTGTTCCACCTTGGCATTTGGCTTGTTGGAAGGCTAGATTCATCCCCACCATGCAGGCATGGTTTGCATGCATGCACAGCAGCAGGCGACAACAATACAGCCACACGGTGGGCTGTGGCGTTCACGGAATACCACTTTGCATTGAGGTCGCAGGTTTGCGACACTGCTAACAGTGCGCTGCACTTCCCCTCGCCCCTGGAACGCATTCCCGCTGCTCACGTCCCCTTTTCGCGCTGCACAACCACCTTGAACTCGCCAAAGACCTCGGGGTGCAGCCGTACGCGCGCGTCAAACGTGCCGACCGTCTTGATCTCAGGCAGCTCCACGTCGCGCTTCTCCAGCTCGCGCCCCGTCTGCTGGGCGATGGCTGCCACGATCTCCGCCGGCGTCACGCTGCGCAAACACACCGCAGCCCAGGTGTTGCACACAGCCCGCAGCCCACCAGGGACCTACTTCACGTGCTGCAGCTCTCAAGTCGCTTCAGCTACAGGACAGGTGTTGCCGTGTACCGCGCTGCTCAACACGTGCGGCGACGGCAGAGCAGGCCATGCGGCCGCACCTGCCGAAGATCTGGTCCTGCTCTCCCACCTTCTTCCTGATCACGAACTTGCCGATGGTCTGGAGCGCGGTGGCCATCGCCTGCAGCGCGCAGGCCCGTGTCGAGCATGCGCCTATCGCTGGGCCGTGCACCGGCGCTATGTCGCCGCGCATGCACCCGGACAGCTCTGCAGCCACGCTGACAGACTGGAGCCCGCACGGACGTGGCACAAGTAGATGATTGGTTGAATTATAGCCGTCTACCAGCCAACAGTGGCTGGTGACGGGCGCAGCCCTCAAGCGAGGACGGGATCGCACCTTGGCCTTGGCCTTCTTCTCCTTCTCCTTCCGCTCCACCTCCTGCTTCTCCTTCTCGATGCCCCTGGCACACCCGAGCATGCATGACTTTCAGCCACGCATCAGCCAACTCTTGCTCTTCACGGGCGCATGGCATCTACTTCATGGGCACTGGGCAACCCCATGCAGGGCAGAATCCAATGGGAACCGACAGCCAGACTGCGGATGAGCACCAGCAGACCCTGCCAGCAGCTCTCGCAGGCCCCAGCACCGCAAGATAAGCATGTGCAACGCATGTAGACGGAGGCCTGGCTACCGCGAAGCGTGAGCTGCACCAGCGCAGGCGCAGTTTTCAGAGACTTCACCTATCATGTTGGTTTCGGGAGCGCGCACGCCAGAATGCTCGACAGTGCAGGCGCCATGCATTTCTTGCTCTCGCTATTGCTATACAACTGGCAACAGCACGCAGATTAAGGGGAATGCTAGGGGGGGCGCGCACGCTAGGATGCCCTCCGTGGCCGGCGCCGCAAGCCCCTTCGGCAGGAGGTAGTTGCGAAAGTAGCCGTTCGGTACCTTTGTCAGCTCGCCGGTCTGGCCCAGCCCGGGCAGGTCCTTGCGCAGCACCACCTGCAACGCGAGCGCCGCCCCCGGCTGAGCTCAACTTCCAGCCTGGGTTGACAGTGCGCGGCCAGGACAGAACAGACCTGTGCTACCTTGCTTTCAGTGAAAGAAGGCGGCGACTGTTGCTGGGACTGCGCTGTGAGCCTCAGCGACCTTGAGAGGGCGCACCGTCTGCCGCTTGGACACCCGCTTGTTGCACTCCGTCACAAATGGCAGGCGTGACCGCGACGGCGCAGCGCGGGCACTGCACGCAGCTCTCCGGCCCTGCATTGCGCGCACTCCCCGTGAGCGAGCACGCGTGCCAAGGTCGTAACCAAGCAAAGCGTTGGTTTGAGCGCACGTCCTCTGCCCTGAACCCCTCATAGCTCTTCAGGGCGCTGCTTGCCTCCCCGCCCCTCACGAGCGTCCACTGCATGGCTGCCGCTCCCGCAGCCCTCACGAAGCTGACGACCAGCAAGCTCCTGGTTCAGTCACGCCGAGCTCTGCTTGCCTGGCCCAGTGACTGGGTGACGGCCCCAGGAGTACCAAGCTGAGGTTCTGAACCCTGCCTTCGCCTACGATGCATCTAGCTCGAGGAACGCTCCTGGCAGAGCCTTTCTATTTCCAGGCGATGAGGCTCTGGAAACATTGAGATGGAGCTGCACAGCAGACACCGCTGCTGGCAGGCTGCCTGCGTGCGTGCATCAGCGCAAAGGCTCCGCTATTAGAGCACGCGATGCTGCTGAGTCTGGTGGCGCCAGCGTTCCTGCTCCTGGTGTTCACCTTGATCTTTGGCCTGGTGCGTCGATCGAGTCCTGGTGAGCGTATGCATGCCAATCCCTGCGTGTACTTACCCGGCTGCGCAGGACGCCGCACTGTGGGCCGTGTTGTGGACAGGCTGCCTGGTGCTCTTTGCAGCGCTCGGATTGCGCGCATGGCTCCGCCGCACGCTGCCTCCGCAGCAGAAGGTATGGGAACATACGCTGCGCAGGCTCCCCTGCACGCCTGCTGCGCTGGCACTGGCTAGCACGTCTGCCAGCCCGCGGGCTTGATGCAGGCGTTGCGCAGGGCGTGATTGCCTTCTTCCACCCCAATGCCAGCGGCGGCGGCGGCGGCGAGCGTGTCCTCTGGTGCGCACCGCCTCTGCCGCTGTCTCAGCAGCTTGACAGATAAAGGGGTGGTCAACAAGGCGCACGTGGAGCTGACGCGCCCGGCCGCGCCGCAGGGTGGCCATCAAGGCCCTCCAGGAGACCTGCCCCCTCGCACGGGTGCGCCGCGCTCACGCCACCTCTGCTGTTCGCTGAGTGCGAGTCGGCGACTCGCGCTGAGCTCAGGTTGCTCCCGTGCGAGGACAGAGCCTGCCGCCGCCCGGCAGGTAGTTATATACATCGGCGACGACGCGAGCGCTGAGGAGCTGCGTAAGGGCGCGCTGAGCAGCTTCAATGTGGCCCTGCCGCGCGGCGTGGAGGTGGTGGCCCTGGCGGAGGCGGCACTGCTGGCGCCGGAGCGCTACCCGCGCTTCACGCTGGTCGGCCAGACGGTCGGGTCCGTGCGCCTGGGGCTGGCGGCACTGCGGCGGCTGGTGCCGGAGGTGCGCACGCGGCAGCCGCATGCCCTGCACAGCCACGCGTGCACCGTCAAATGAGAGACAGGCCATGCGCGCGCCGCGGTGCGCGCTGGCAGGAGGCGTGCACGCACCGGCCAGGTCACGAAACCCGCCAGCTGAAGCTCACCTGCAGCCCTGCTGGCGCGTCGGCGGGCGTGCGCGCGACAGCGTGGCCGCACGCGCGCGGCAGACGACACGGCGGACGAGGCGCCAGCGACAGGTTGCGCGCGGCGCGCGCGCGCAGGTCATGGTTGACACCAGCGGCTGGGCGTTTGCATACCCGCTGGCGCGCCTGGCGGGCGTGCGCGTGGCCGCGTACGTGCACTACCCAACCGTGTCGGCCGACATGCTGACCGCCGTCGCCGCGCGGCGGCCCAGCTTCAACAACCGCCCGGCGCTGGCGGCGAGCGCGCCGCGCTCCGCGGCCAAGCTGGCCTACTACTACGCGTTCGCCGCGGCGTACGGCGCCGCGGGCGCGTGCGCGAACGTGCGCCCCCTGCGGCGGGGAAGTGCACGGCCTCGGGCTCCGTGGCAGTGGCGGGGGCGCTCGGCAGGGCCGATGCTGCTGCATGGGGCGCAGGCTGCGCTGTGACCGCACACGACCTGCCGTGACTCTTCCATGCGGTGTGTGTGAAAGTGTGGCCGTGGCTGTTGCCCCAAGGGACGGCCCGCCGGGTGGCGGCAGCTGTTTACCAGGCACTGTGACACCAAACTGTAGGGCGGGAGCAGGCAGCCAATGGTGCAACTCCCGCGCACCATGCACAACACAGGCAATCCCCGCCGCTGGGACACTGCAGCGCTGGCGAGGCGCGGCAGCCGTGGCCGGCGCGCGCGCGTGCGGCGCTCACGGGCCACCGTATTTGCGCCGCGCAGGCGGTGATGGTGAACTCCTCGTGGACCGCCGAGCACATCCGGCGGCTGTGGTGGCGCCTGGAGCCGCCGGCGCGCGTGTTCCCGCCCTGCGACGTGGCCGACCTGGCCGGCCTGCCGCTGGACCGCAAGCTCAAGCGCCTGTACCTCGTCTCGCTCGCGCAGTTCCGCCCGGAGAAGGACCATGCGCTGCAGCTGCGCGCGTTTGCGCGCGCGCGCCGGCGCGCCGCATCCGGCTCGGGCCACGCGGCCGACGCGGCGCGCTGCCCTCCGCGTCGCTCCAGGGGGTCCCGGCCATCTCGCCGCCTCGTGTGTTGTCTGCTGGGTGTTGTCTGCGGACGGCGACTCCTGTTTCCCCCTCGTCAGCGGTGCCGCTGGTGCAGCAGCAGACCCAAGTCCCTCCCTGAAGGCCCCCGCCTCCGCAGCCGGCAATGCCCACCCGTCCGGGGCGCCCGAGCCCGTTCCCGGGTGGGCTGCCTGCGACAGCGCAGCCGCGGACGCCCCAAACCACCCCTGCACGGGCGCGGAGGCAGCGCCGGCCGCGCCGCGCCGCGAGCGGCGGGCGCCCCCGCCGCGCAGGTGCTGGCGGCGCGGCTGGCGCTCATCGGCGGCTGCCGGAACGCGGCGGACGCGGCGCGCGTGGCGGACCTGCGCGCGCTGGCGGAGCAGCTGGGCCTGGCCGGCGCGGTCGACTTCGCCGTCAACGCGCCCTTCAGCGAGGCGCGCCGCCCGCGCGCCCTGCATCGACGGCGCCCTTCGGCGAGGCGCGCCGCCCGCGCCGGGCGCGCGCCGCGCGCGGCCCACGCGCGGCCCGGCCGGGGCGCCAGACATGCGCGTGCCTGGGCCCGCTCCCCCGCAGCGCAGGCCACGCGCACTGGGCGGTGAGCGGGCGCCCCTAGCGCCCGCTCTGTTCTAGCCTGACCACCCCCCGGCATGCTTATGAGCTGGGCGAGTGTGAGGGGAAGTGGCTTGCTTGCGCATGGGCGGGCGGCCGAGGCGCGCGCTGCGGGCGGCGGCAGGTGGTCGCGCTGCTGGCGGGCGCGGTCGGCGGCCTGCACACCATGCGCGACGAGCACTTTGGCATCTCGGTCGTGCAGTACATGGCCGCCGGTGCGCCTTGGTCGGGCCGGCCCGGCGCTGCGAGTCGCGCCCGGCGCTGCGAGTCGCGCGTGCTGCCACGCCTGCGGCGGCCTGGGGCGCCTGCAGGGCGCCGCGCGGACCTGCTCCGCTTCCAACGCGCGCCTGCGCACTCTGGGGCCAGCCAGTGTCACGCGGACAGGCAGTCCCGCGGGCCAGGGCGCAGGCAGCAGCACGCACCCTGGCAATAAGCTGAACGCCGGGAGCCGCGCTGGGTTGCGAGCCCCTTTGGCTGCGCGCAGGCGTGGTGCCGATCGCGCACAACAGCGGCGGCCCGGCGGCGGACATCGTGACGCTGGAGGCCGTGCCGGGCGGCCTGCAGGCGACCGGCTACCTGTGCACGAGCGAGGACGAGTTCGCGGCTGCCATCACCGACGTGCTGGCGATGGACCAGGTGTCGCGCCTGCGCCTGGCGGCCGCCGCGCGCCGGTGCGCGCCCCGGCCCTGCGCGCCCGCCGGGTCTGAGCACCGGTTGTGTGGGGCTCTCTGCCTGACCGCAAAGACGCGCCAGTCACGGCGTCCCTGCAGGCCGGCCGTTGCCATGTGCCGGCGTGTCCCTCGGCCTGGGTCAGAGCAGGGGCCGGAAGCCGCCCAAGTATGGTGCTCGGACGATACACGGCGGCCATGACCGTGAAACCAGCGTCGCCCTGCTAGATATAATTGCGACCTGCATTCGTACACGATGAAAATTATGGCGGACACACCGTGCCCGCCGACCCGCGCAGGAAGGCGGCAGAGTTCACCGACGCGCGCTTCGCGGCGGGCTTCCTGGAGGTGCTGCAGCCGCTGCTGCCGCTGCGCCTGATGTCTGCCGCCGGCACGGCGGACGGCGGCTGACCCTGGCTTCGGCGGCATGCCGCTGGGCTGCACCTCGGCATGCGCGCGGTCATAGCGGTGATAGCCGCGCGCGGGTTTGCCAGTCCAGGGGCCAGCAGATTTTGTGTGCGGTGTGCAGCTGCTGGCCCCCGACAGAGGAGGGCGCGCTCGGCGTGCCTGTGCAGCTCGACTCATGCTCTGGCGGCATCCTGCTCGGGGTGTGCGCTTTGCGCCAGCAGGAAGCTGCATGCTGTGCTGCGCGCGCTTCGCCGGGCGATGCGCCCGGCTGTGCGCGGCAAACGGACGGTCCGAACAGGGCAGCCGAGAGCGGTCGGGCGGTCGTGCGGTCATAGGCTAGGAAGTCGTGTCCCCTGCTTCCCTGTGGCGCCGCCCTAGGACGCGCACCCAGCACCCTGCGTGCTCCTCATGTGCCGGCGCTGCACGGTCCAAGAGCGGCCATGTCTTTGCTTTGAGTTACTAGCTGTGTGCTGTGGCAGGAGTGACCGCGCTTGACCAGAAATGCTGTGTGTGGTGTTACACATGATGACACCACCACCATGTATGGGACCCAAAGACACATCGGAAGACGCAGGCCCTGCTAGTGCGTGAGAGGCATCTGCAACCTAACTACCTGCAACCTAACTAACTCTCAGAGACGGTCCCAACAGGGAAGGCTACCTGACTCACGGGTATACTAGATGTAGTATGCAGACGCCCTGCAGCAGACACCCTGCAGCCGGGACGGCGCCGTCAGGGCGGCGCGCCGACCGCGTCGGCCGCAAAATCGGCCAGCAGCTCCAGCAGCGCGGCGGGCGCCTCCTCGTGGCTCAGGTGCCCGCAGCCGGGCAGCACGCGGAAGCGGCTGTCCTGCAGGCGCCCGCACAGCGCGGCCGCGCGCTGCGGCGGCACCACCCTGCCGCCGCGGCCGCCCCTTCGCGCGCGGTCCGCTGCCGGCCCTTCCCAGCCCGCCACTCCTTCACTGATTAGGTGGTGACTTGCAGGTGGTGACTTGCAGGGCGGCGAAATGCACGGGCGGGGCGTGCTCGCAAGCCGCAGCACACCTGCTCCAGGAGAGCCAGAGCTGCTGTACGCTCACAGCATGCGTACGCTCACAGCCGGCACCGCACTGCGCGCACCACAGGCAGCGCTTCGCTCCGAGCGCGGGGCGCGCGCCTGTCCTTGGCGCCGGTGATGACGAGTGCGGGCAAGCGCTCCACTTCCTGGAAGCAGGCGGCGACCTCCGTGGCGCCCGGGCGCCTCGCGCGGCTCACCTGCCGCATCAGGCTAGCTCGGCGGCGGGCAGATTCCCAGGGCCGGTCGCAAGGCACTCGGCCGCTGCGCTCGCGCCAGGTGGCGCAGGCTGCGTCCCGCGCGCCAGCCGCGGATGGCGCACATGCACACGCGCCTTCAAGCAGAACATACGATGTTGTGCATGCCCATCATGTCTCTCTGTGAAGCACAGGGCATGGCCGCACATGCATGCGCAGGAGGCGAGCGCGCACCTCACCTGTGAGGACAGGGTCACAAGCCACATGCATGAGCAGGGGAGTCGTGCTCACCTCTGCAGTACATTAGGCAGCAGGGAGGCGCATGCTTGAGCGGGGGGTGGGCGCGCGCCTCGAGCAGCGCGGCGTCCCAGCCGCGCACGCGCAGCGGCGCCGAGTACAGCGCCACCACCTCCGGCGTCAGCCGGCCGGGCTCCGCCCACGCGCGCCGGTTGCTCACCTCGCCCAGCTCGCTGCGCAGCAGCGGCCGCAGGATGCGCCGGCCCAGCCTGGCGCGCGCGCCGCGAGTAGAGGAGAAGACAGGGCGCGTGTGTTCGGAAGCTGCCAGCAGACGCCTGCAGAGCTAGGGGCCGCTCCCGCGCCGCCCCGGCCAGGCACAAGGCGAGCGCAGTGCGGCCGCGCTCGATTCAGACTGCCACGCCGGCAGCCACTCGGCCCCCTGTGCGCCCACCCGACCGATCGATGCCAGCAGCCTACGCCCACAGGGGTGCGCAGGCCGCCGCGGCGCCCGCCCAGCGGGGACGCCTCGTCTTTGACGTCGTTCGGGGCGGGGTCCCCGCACCGCGAGGCGCCCAGCAGGCGCGTGAAGGACAGGCCGCCCTCGCCGTCCTGGCCGGTGGTGGGGTGCAGCAGCGCCAGGCCCGCCACCTCCGGCATCTCCCCGCACGCCTCGCCGCCGGCAAAGCGGCCGCCTGCCCCGCCGCTGCACGCGGCACACACCGCATGCTTGGGCCCGTTCGCAGACGGTGGGGGCATTCTCGGACCCAATGCCTTGGCAGAGGCGACGTGCGCAGCAGGAGGCAGGACGAACTTCGAACAGATCCAGCAGAGCGCCATCTGCCGCAAGACATGACATAGCCAGCATCAGTACGCCAATATCAGTTAGGCCCCTGGTAACCCTGCCATGTGGGGCGCGCGTGCGCCACAATAGCATGTGGCACAGACTGCGCACTCAAATTGTGATGGGAGCATGCTGAGCACACTTCGAAAACAGGCAACGAGGCTGGCACGAGCGGCGCACCCGTCGCGCGCCGTGGGCGACTGCGGCGGCGTGCCCGGGTCAAACCACTCTGTCGCCAGCGACTCTGGCGCTGACACAGGCCGCAGATGGCTCAAATCAAGCGGCCCCGCCTGCCCCGCCTCAGCCTCCTCGCTGCGCCCCGGAGCAGCGCCGCCATCCGTGTGGGCCGCCGGGCGCGCGACCGCCGCTGCGCCAGCGTCGTCGCCGCTGCCAGCTGGGGCATCATCACGGGCCGGCGCCGCGGCTGCGTCGGCCGGCCCAGTGTCAGGCGCCGCTGCGCCGGCGCCCAAGCGGGGCGCGCCGGGCGCGCCAGTCGCCCCGGGCGGCTGGCTCGGCGGGGCGGATGCCGGCGCGGGCGCCGGCGCAGGCTGCTCAGACGCGGCGCCCTCATGAGGGTCCCGATCCGGGGCTGCCCCGGCGCCGGCTGCCGCCTCCACGGCCGCCGCCGCTGCCGCCGCCGCCAGCTGGCTCTGCAGGGACCTGCTACCCGAGCGTGCGCTGGCGAGTTACCGAGCGTTAGGCAAGAGGTCAGGCCCGCAGGTGCCGGCGGATCCAGTGGCGCCCACCTTTAGTGGGCGCTTAACTTCATTAGCTTTTGCTAATACCTTTTGGTATGCAAGCAGCGACAGTGCCACGGCGCGGCTGCACCCTTTCAGCGCGCTGTTGCAGGCCCTAAAAAAGGCAGGCAGAATGCAGTCACAATGGCGGTGTCCATTATGACTAGCGGCGCGCGCGCCTGCTGGCGAGCGCCGGCGCGGAGTGCGACGCGGCCAGCCGCGTGCGGCCTTCGGACGGCCACACCGTGGAGCCCGGGCTGACAGACATTGGCGACGCCTGCGCAGCGCCCAGCACCTTCAGTGGCGCATCCCGCACGTTGCTGAGGCAGAGATGGACTAGCGGAGAGTCTCTAGCTGTCTTTGCTGGACGCGTCACTGCAGCCGCCTGCAACACCCACACGCGTTCCGCGCTGCGCCCACCGGATCTGCTCTTTTCATCCACGTGTCAGGCAGGGCCATCGCGGTAGGGACCTTACGCAGGCTGCCTCAGGTGGATCCGCAGGACGCACGGCCACCCAGGCACAACACGCGCTGCAAGAATCCCCAGCAATGCATGCCCCCTACAGCTAACCCCGTGCCCCGCGCACAGCCCGACAGCGCTTGCCTGCGCAGAGCGCCCGCCCTGCTCGTCATCCGCCCTGCCCGCGGCAGCGCCAGCAGCGGCAGGTGCCTCGTCGGCCTGCGCGTCGGGCGCGCCAGCATGCGCCTCCGGCGCCCCGCCCAGCGCTGCGCCCGTCTGCAGCCGCCAGCTCGGCGACGCCGGGCCCCTGCGCCGTCAGGGCGTCAACGGGTGCGGCGCACGCCTGGCTCGAGAGCAGGCCCAGGGCAGGCCCCAGGAGCAAGGGGGGGCGGCCATGCGGCGCGGGCCGCCTTGCCCACATGCTGCAGCCAGCAGCCCAGAGCATGGCAGCTGCAGGCCAATGCCACCGCCGGCCGCCGCTGATGCTGTGGCTGGCACCACTCGGCACCGCGTGCGCGGCCGCACACTGGGCAGGCAGTGGCATGCCGCACCGCATGGAGCAAGGCTCGGCCTCCCCCTTCTGCGCCATCTGTTACCCAAAACCAGACAGGACCTCATGCAGGAGTACCTCCCTGAGGCTCACACAGTATAAGTCACAACGCCTCTCCTTTGACCCTTCTTAGATGCGTGACGGCACGGGCAGCGCACCGGCTGGCGAGCGCGGCCGCGAGCAGGGCGACGGTCGCGCCGTCCGCGTGCCCGGCCAGCACCACGCGGCGCAGGCGCAGCGCAGCGCACAGCCGCAGCGCCACCGCCGCGGCGGCCGCCGCCGTGTACGGGCTGGGCCGCCGCCGGTCCGCCGGCGGGCGCTCAGTGAGCCTGGCGCAGCAGCACACTCGTTACGAGCGCTTCATCCAACGCTTTTGTGCCGCTGCCGGTCTGTCAGACACCCAACAGTAGTAACCAACCAAAGACAAAGGAGGGTGATCGATCAGACACGTTGGAGTAGTAACCAATCAAAGACAAAGTAGGGTGATCGATCAGACAACCCAACAGTAGTAACCAACCAAAGACAAAGGAGGGTGATCGAGCGGGTCCGCGAGCACGCCCACGGCCCCTGCTTTCTTGGATGCCTTTTGGATGCGTGTGGGTGGGGATCATGCGCTCCATGGCAGTGGGCGCTCTGCAGGTCAGGTTCCCCGCAGCAGAAAAACCCCAGTCCTGCCCAAGCTGCTTGTGTGACCGGTGACGAGACATGTCGCCGGTGGTGCACGGCACGAGTGAGCGCCCACGCGGGCGGCGCATGGGGCAGGCAGCGCCTGCGCGTCACATGCCAGGCAGCGCCAGCGCGTCGCATGCCACATGCGCCGGCCGCGTGGGCGCTCACTCGTGCCGTGCACCACCGGCGACATGTCTCACCACCAGTCACACAAGCACTGGGCTGCCGGGCGGCAGGGGGCGCCTGGTGCCGCACCCGAACCCGGGCCGGTCGAGCGCAACGACGCGGCAGGCCGCGCGCGCGGCCAGCGCGCCTGCAACCAGGCGCCAGGAGAAGGTGCCGCCGCCGAAGCCGTGGATGAGCACCACGGCGCGGTCGCACGCCGCGCCGCCGCCGCCCTGCCGGCGCCGGCGCCGCGTCGGGCGCAGCGCCGCCCGCTGACTCGCAGCTGACGAATGCTTTTACAGGCGAGGCAGGGCGGACACATGGGCAGGCATGTGCCTTGCACGCATGCGCCTGCGGCGGCCGCGGCCGGTGGCGTCTGGCCGGTGCGGGGCCGGGCCCGCGCGCGGGGCGCACGCGCGCGCAGCAGCAGCCTGCAGGGTCGGGAAGGGCGCGCGGCGTCTTTGAGCTGTGCATTTGAGGTCACATGGTAAGACTCCTGCTAGTGGCGCGCAATGAGACCACCCATATCTTGCATTTGAGGTCACATGGTAAGACTCCTGCTAATGGCGCGCAATGAGACCACCCACACCTCGCAGGCGCGGGGCCTCCTGCACCGCGGCGCCGCGCACCGGCGGCAGTGCCTCCTTGTAGTGCACCGCCAGGCCGCCCAGCGTCAGGGGACTGGCTCGGGGCGGGCGCACGGGCGCGCCGCGGGCGCGCACCGGTGGCAGCGCCTCCTTGTAGTGCACCGACAGGCCGCCCAGCGTCAGGAACTTTGAGTCCGCGTCCGCCAGAGCGCCGGCCGGCAGGTCCTCCTCCTCGGCTGCCGCATCCTCGGCCTCCTTCTCGCCCTGGCTGCCGCCGCCGCCGCCGCCGCCGCTGCCTAGGCACCCCCGCCACCGCGGCGGCGCCTGCCGCGGCGCCGAGGGCGGCGCGGACGGGGAAGGGGAAGGGGCGAGGCCGCGGCTGAGCGCGCCGGGCGAGGGCGTGCCGGCGTCCGCGTGGGGCGCGGTGCCTGGCGGCTTGCCCAGCAGCAGCCAGGCCTCCTCGCCGCGCTCCCAGGGGTACCTGCGCGCGCGCCCGGGCGGGCGGGCGGTCAGCCAGCCAGCAGCCAGCCAGCTGGCGGCACTGCGGGGCGCCTGTTGCTCCACCGGCCAGAGCTACGGGCAGCATGCTCACCGCATGCAAGCGACGGAGAGGCAGCATGGTATCCTGTGGGAGCGCCGGCAGGCCGCAGCGGAAGGCACGGCGCACCACCCCGCATGCAGTGGCTGCGCCGCGGGGAAGCCCGCCCGGCGCCGCCAGCGCGCGCGGCCGCCCACTGCTGCAAGTCAGAGGCGCACGGGACCGAAGCCGTCAGCGCGCTGCGCGGCGGGGCGCGCCCGAAGCCAAGCAGGCCGCTCTCGTAGCGCCGGCGCGCCCAGAGCACCATGCCGCGCGCGGTGACGACGTGCACAACCGAGAAGCCGGCCGACGCCGCGAGCAGCAGCGCCGCCTCCGGCGGCCACACGCGCCGCCGCTCCAGCAGCGCCAGCTTGACCGCCACGAACGGCAGGCCCACCGCCGCAAACGCAACCGCCGTGTACAGGTACGGCCTGTTGCGCGGGCGGAGGGCGCCCCGCGTGGGGCGCCGTCCCCTGGCGGCCCGCGCACCCCGTCCTGCGGCCCCGCCAGGCAGTGCACCATCCCTATGCATGGCCTCCCAGAACTGGCGCCGCAGCTGACCAGGCTGGCAGGGGCCGCGCGGCAGCAGGCCCTGCTTTGCAGCAACAAGCATCAAACATGCCAGGACCGCAGCGCAGCGACCAGCGCGCGCGGCGCGGCGACGGCACGCGGCGCGCGAGGGTGGCGCGCGCCGCTGGTAGCGGCGCCCGGCGCCAAAGCCGTAGGCGAGCAGCACGGCGGCCGCGCGCAGCAGCGAGAAGGCAACCACGTCCTCCAGCGAGGAGCGGAAGCGGAATTGCAGGCCGCGCCGGCGCAGCAGCAGCGCGTCCGGGTCCAGCAGCGCGTACAGCGCCAGCATCGTGGCCGCCTCGGTCGCCGCCATGCCGCACGCGGCCTGCCGCGCGCGTGCGCTGGCGCCTGTCGGGGAGCCGGCGCGCTTCCCTGCGCTCACCCGAAAGCAACCCTGTGCGTGGCCACGGAGGTGCGTGCTTTGTGTGCCAGGCAGGGCGGGCATGCTTGTGCAGAGTCTCGCCGCGCCGAGCAGCCGGGCAGCGCGGCAGCGGCCGCATTCGGACAGGCCAGACAGCAGCGGCGATGTGCGGCCCTGGGCAGTTTAACACATGGATGCCGAGCGCGTCTATGGTATATGCCGCAGCTGCCTCACGATCAGTTGTCAGGCAGCAGCAGGGCATACATGACATGCTCAGGCAATGAGGCTGTGCTTGCGCGCCAGAACGTGCAGGCCGGCACGCAAAGGGACGGGCCTCGGCCGTAGCACTGCCGCAGGTCACCAAGGGTGAGCACTGGGGGCGCATGCGCAGCCGGGGGCCCGGGCGCGCGCCAGGGCGCGGAAGAAGGAGCCCAGCACGACGACCAGCACGAACAGCGACTTGCAGCAGCGCGCCAGGCCCTCGCTGCAGCCCTTGCGCGCGGCGCGCCCGCGCACCGCCCAGCCGCCCGCGCCCGCCAGCCGGCTGCGCAGCTCCGCGTCCTTCAGGAACTGCGCGCGCGCGCGCGCGCGCGGGCGCGCGCGTCAGGCGGCGCCGGTGTTGGCTCCGACAGCGGCCCTGCCTGGCGCGAGCGCCGGCGCTGCGAAGCCTGGAGAGTTTGCGGGTCCATAGGTGCGTGCTGGCGCACGTGCGGCCTACCGGCGTCCTGCCAAGTGGCTGTGCACAAGTGCAACCTGCTTAGTTTGCACTGAAAGCGGGTAGCCACGTGGTGCGTGTGACCACTCCACACTGATGGTGTGCGCGCTCGCACTGCTGCTGCCAGTGTGTCCACCTCCAGCCTGCTCTAATACCCCTCTGGCCACCACAGGCAACATTAACAACTCGCTGACAGCCAACACATAAGTGGCGGGCTCGCGTTGAAAAAACAGTGCACTCCAACAAGCAACGCTGGCCTCCCATGCTGGCCTCTTGTTGCCTAAGCAACACTGGGTGAAAACTGCTTAGCTGGGTGACCAACAGGCGTCTGTGTGACACCTGAGCAACACGGAACACCAGCTGGCGCGTTAAAGCACCGAGGTCATATTGCTGAAACAAGATGGTAACTGTGGGAGCACCTTATAGGTGAAGTATATGTGGCGCCCCGGGCGGACTGCCTGACGGCTAGAGTCTCGAGGCGCGAAGCCCGCCTCTTCATCGCCAATCAGTGGTTCATGCACGCCCGTGTTGATGCGCAGGCCGCTCATGACTGGTCCCAGCACGCTGCTCAATGCCTACCAACAGAGCACTTCAAGGTCGCCTGCTGAATATGCAGGGCCGAACACGGTAGTGTGATGCTGTTCTTTCATACAAATGGATTCTGAAGCACCGTGAATACATAGCTGTAGCTGTGCTGGCATATAGGTGACACATAGCTGTGCACAACAGACTTACCTATGATGCTGCCTACATACATTAGACAGCATAAGCAACACGACTTGAGCAGCACGACTTCCAAGTCGTGCTGCCAAAGAAAGTGCCAAACTTGGCCATTCGCTTCTAGAGCTGGTACCCTAGGTTGGAGGCTGAGGCTGCGCGCGGCGAGAGGGCAAGCCTCTTCCTCTCGCTACCTCCCACAGGAGGCGCGCGTGCTGGGCGGGATGGCTTTCATGGCGCTGAGGCCTGTGGGGTGCCTGCGGTGTGTGGCGATGCGGACCCCCCTGGCGGTCGTGCGGCCCGCGGCGTCCGCGCGCCGCCCTGCAGCGCTGCAGTCGTCCTTCTTGGGCACGTCCTCGCTGGGCGGCCTGTGCTCCTCGCTGCGCGGTGCGCATGCCCGGCGCCAACACCGTGCAGCTCCTCTAGACAGGTTCCTGTCTGTGGCGTGCAGCAGAGAGCTTGTGCTGCTTGTTCGGCGCTCTCGCGCCGCAATGCAGTCCTTTCACACCCCGCGCTGGTCGGGGATTTTGCGCAGCCTGGCGGACTGGGTCTTGCGCTCTGGCCTGGCAGGTATAGTGCTGTAGCAGACAAGGCGCAAGCAAGGCAGCTTGCGCTGGTGTTGCCGTGCAGCTGGTCGTGCTGCGGAGACGGGAAGTGGCAGTGCTGCTGTGCTGCTTCTACAGAGTTGGCGCAAGCATGCCGGGTAGCGCGGCTGGGGAGAATCAGGTATAGGCAGAGGGTGCGGGTGAGGCGTGCGGGCTCCACACTGTTTGCAGTTGGCAGTGCTACAAGTTGGCATGCTTGGCCTGCGCACAGTGGTCCGTATGCAGCACAGCCCGAAGCTTGGCCACACGGCTGTGTTGAGCGCCGAGTATGCAGCAGCTACTTCTGGCTGGAGGCTTGCGCTGGTCTGGCTGCGTCGCACCGCTGCTCGTCGTGTGGACATGGGGCACCATAGCCTGGTTCACTGTGTGGCAGTGCTCACTGGTATTCACCAGTGCCTGACAGGTAATGAACGTTGGACTGTGTATCAGGACAGACCTAAGTTGAACGCGCTGACGCCGCAGGCCTGGCGCTGGTGTCCACGCGGCGCGCGCCCGAGCCGCTGCGGCGGCAGGTGAGGACCGAGGCAAACAGCAAGACGTCGATGGCGTGCAACCTGCGCGGCTCGCGCCGGTGCGTCTGCAGCCACTCGCTTTGTTGCTGCCAACGCTGTGTGGCCGTGCTGTTCTGCTGTGTGGCGTGCACGCTCTTTCCGTGAAGCTGGTGCTCAACGAGGAAAGCCCTTTCCAGGTTGTCCCTCTGCAGCCTGACTGAGCTGCGTGGCTGCCACACCATCTCATCTGCGCGCATGCCTTCAACTGGTCTCATCATCACTGCAGGGCGCGCGCTCGCACATCCGGGTACCGCGCACGCATGGCGACGCCCGCTGGGCGGAAAGTGCTCGCAGCGCGCAAGAAGCGGGGCCGCCATGTCCTGTGCCCAGCCAACCTGAAGAAGCCCAACGGGAAGCGGTGACCTGCAGGCGGCTGTACGTGCCAGTGATGTTGTCTCTGGCAGACTTGGGTTCTAAACCACTGGCAGCCGCTCTGCTGACCCAGTGCACATGCTCATGTAACCTGTGGTGCCATCTGCAAGGACGCACCAGTGCGCTTTTGAAAGTCGCACATGCACGTTGCTTGACAAGCATGCTGTTGGCTAGCATGCACCCAGGCTCCACTCTTCTTAAGCACAGCACGCGACGGTCAGGCACAGGATGCGAGGGCTGCTGAGACGACGGGGGACCCAAGGCACTCGCATGCAGTTGAGGCAAACAGCGCTTCAAGGCCTACGCATTTACCTGGGTGGAGTGTTGTGCAACAAGTGCGGCAGGGGTGTGCAACAAGTGCGGCAAGTGTTCGCAGGCAGGGCCGCAGGCGGCCACCCCTGCCGCTCCTTCATAAATGCCCGTCCCCACATGCACAACCTGCTGCCCTCACGCCCAGAAGCGCGGCTTGGCCTTGGGCAGCAGGTCCGCGAGCTGCAGCGCGTTGATCTTGGCGGCCAGGATAAAGTCGTTCTCGGTCAGCCCGCCTGCGCGCCGCGCGCGCGCGATGCAGCGCTCCGCGAGCGCCCTGCTGGCAGGACCTCCACCAACCCCCGGGCCTCACACTCTCTGCTGCACATATGCGGACTTGGGCGGACGCCGCCTTAAGATGCCGCACCGCCTCGCACCGCTGGCTGATAGCATGTCTGTGACTGCTCACACAGGCTGCGGGGACAGCGGCCGCGCGTCAGGAGCGCCTCCAAGTTCAGGTAAGCCGTCCACACATGCATCGCCAGCCAGCCAGGCTCCGCGCGCACCGACGGAGTGCGTGGACAGCTGCGCGTACGCGTGGTTGTAGCCCTCCAGGTGCAGGTCCGGGTGGTGGCCCTCCGCCTCGGCCACCGCCGCGATGCGCCGGAACAGCTCCAGCCCCGCCTCGAACGTGCGCACCTGGCGCGCGCGCTCGGGCACCGCTCCGCCATGGGCTGTTGTGGATACGCCAGGCGCTGCTGGGCTGTCGGACAGGGAAGAGGTCACTCATGTCGCTTGGGACAGGCCTTGCGCATGGCAGCATCAGTCGCTGAGCGTGTTGAGAGGTGTAGAGTCATCAGCACCCACCGCAAGCGAAACAGGCAGTGCCCGGGCGCAAGAGACAGGCCTCATTTAAACCTGCTGATAGTTGCACTATTTGTACCGGTAACAGCCCGAGCTGCTCTGCTCGCAGCTCAGGAGAGATGCAGGTCGCCCCCCCCCGCCCCCCCACCCCCCACCACACAGCCCATCTACCTTGCACGCAGTTGCAAATGCCAAAAGGTGGCGGGCCGCGGGCGCACCTTCCACTCCTGGCGCAGGCACGCCACGCCCTCGGCCTGCTCCAGCCGCCAGCCCGGCACCTGCGGGTATGCGAGGGCCGAGTGTGCTGTCTGTCTGCCGAACGAGGTGCTTGCACGAATGCAGAGATGTAGGTGGGCAACCAGCACACCCCCGCTGCGCACACTGGAGCACCCCACACATGTGCAAATGTGTGCCACACAGCAACTGTCGTTACAGCCCTAAGACACCTCACTGCCACAAATTCCACCGTTTGGGCTCAGCGACATTGCGCGCTGTGCAAACGCGTATTCCTTGTGTCTCACAGGGCCACAATTGGCCGCAGCATGCGTTCTGAAAATGCATCTCACGAATATGGTGCGCACGAGCTGGGCTCGCAGCAGCGCGCTGCCTGCCACGCGGGCCGGCGCTTCACAGCTCGGCACGTCTCGCCACCCCCACGCGCGCGCTGCCTGCCAGAGCCTGGCAAGGGGGCACGCCTGGTTGCGGAGCCGGTTCGCATCCGCCGCGCTGAGCACGGCCACGGCGCCGCCCTCGCACGGCGCGCAGCGCTTGGTGGCGAGGCCAATCAGCCGCGACATGGCCTCCGGGCCCCTGCCGCGCCGGCGTAGGGAGTCTTTCCGCGGGGCGCCTCGGCAGCGAGGCTCAGCTGACCTCTCACACTGGCACCGGGCCCCGAGCCCTGCTGTGGCATACAGGAGGGTTTTAAGGGGCGGCCTGGCCGCGGAATGAGCCTGTACCCCCTGCATGCTCAGGGCCCAGGGCCTGGCTATTCAAAAGCGCCTTGCCAGCAGAGCTGCCCTGGGCCAGCCACATGCAGAAGGCCCCTAGGGCTTGCCATTGTGCCTGGCATGTCCACGTTGCTGACAGATCACAAACTTTGACTTGACCACTTGCATCAGGGCCCTGGCATGACAGGCAGGCAGCGCATGACGGCCCGCAAACTGCAGCACTACGCCTTGCTGACCGTAACACAAATCTCGGGCATCGCCACTCTGCAAGCAGCTTGCAATCGCCGTTAAGCAAATGTAGCATCCAGCAGGCACTGCATGTCGAGCTTGCACCCTGTACTTAATACACTCCTCCCGCCTCGCACGGCAGGGCGGGCACAGCATAAAAACATGCAGACCTAGGCGTTACTAGCAGCCAGTCACACATATGCTATTAAAAACAGTGCAGCCTCCCTATCTGCGCGCCTGACAATGTGCGACGTGTCGGCGTTGCCCAGCACCTTGTCCCCGAAGTTGCTCTTTACCTCCCCCTCAAACGGGTCCCGCGCTCCAAAATTCTGCGCCGCTTGGTCCACTGTGACTGTGTGTGCCCAGCACATCCAGGCAACTGTGTCCCAGAGGTGTCAGTGGTGCAGCACTGGCGTTGAGGTGCTTGCAAACTGCGCAAAGCTCGTGCGTACGCAAATGCAGCCCAGTTGTGTTGTACAACTTCGAACAAGTGGCCGGCCAGGCACAGGGTGTCCAGTGCCAGCCAAAGCAGAGCCAAGGCACAAAGGCCACATGCACAGAGGCTGTCGCAGTGCCCGGCAGCACAGCAAGTACTGGCAAGGCCAGCACGCTGGCTGCTCCTGCAGTCTGCCCAGTTCAAGGGACGCCGGTGTTAATGGACCATAGGCAGTGCGGTGTATCGACAAGTAGCCACCCAAATCACCTTTAGTGTCGCAAGGAGCGGCGCGACGTTCCAGACATTGGGCTTGCACGCAGTCACGCATTCCCACAGTGTGAGCGCACCTCGCCAGTAATTTGTTCTATGCCGGCGGCCACTTTGCACAGTCGCCGCTGTGGATAGTGGTGGGGGCTGGGCGGGACGCTGTGGGCAGCAGGAAGCACTGCAGGTCCCCAGCTGGGCACCAGCGGCTGTGGCGCAAGCAGGGCCCGCCGCGGCAAGGTGAACATCCCCACACAGTGCGCGACGGCGTGCCACAGAGCAATCAAACGCAGCACCAATGAGCAAAGTTATGAGAGGTTCTGCTTCTCCAACATCGCTCCCCTCCCCCACATCTTCATCTCAGTTGGAAGACCCATAGGGTCCGGTGGCCAGGGGTGTCATGCCTAACCTGCATGATGCCTAATCATGCAATGGTTGAAGCCCGGTGCAGTGCTTGCCTGATGTCATTGTTGCACTGGGCGCGTGCACTCCTCGGGATGCACGATATCAGTTATCACGGAGCAATTTGCTGCTCTGAGTGAGGCTTGTTAGGATGCCAAACCTGGCCTGGCTGCCCTTTTCAAAACACGCTTAGGCGCTCAGCGCTCGTGTCACTTGCAGCGATGAAGTCCATGCTTGACCAAGGACTGCACTTTTTGAAACTGACAGCGGCTTTACCACTAGATCAGGAAGTCAGCATGGACGGTCATCGATCACACTGCAGGCGGACGCACATCTACTGTACATAAACGCAAAATGCCTGCGCATGCAACATGCATGCAAGCAGGGTGCATGGCATGCAAAGGCAAAGGTTTTGCATGCACAGCCTATGGCGCCAGTGCGAGCGCGGCATGCAGAGGCGCGCTCTGCTCGCTGTGCCCAGCAAAGCAGGCAGCTCGTGCACGCTGCGGCAGGCTGCTGCCTGGCAGCGCCAAGCAGGGGGAGCTGCCAGCAGAGCAGGCAGTCTGCGTATCTGACATCAGAGTGATCGCGGTCGCCTGCAGTCTGAAACCTCACAGGAGTTTGTGCGCCGCTGTGTGCCGTCAGATGCCAGCCGCTGAGTCGCCCCCCCCAGCGACCGGGGGCCCACCCATGTCTCTGGCAGGCCGGCGCCGGCGCTGGCTCACAGCCCGTGGTCGCGCGGGCCGGTCTGTGCGGGGGGGCCCGCAGCCCCCTGCGGCGCCTGCAGCGATGAGGTGGCGCCGGACGCTCGCCGGAAGGGCAGCGTGGTGCCCTCGGCCAGAGCGCGCACGTCGCCCTCCAGCACCTGCATCAGGCACCAGGGACCAGTGTGGCACCACAAGCAGGTTCACGCACTTCTGTACTAGTGGCTCTCCCAGCACAAGACAGTGCCTGATGCATTGAGCATGACCCAGGCCGTGGTGATCTTCTACATTGACGTGCCTGCCAGGGCAGCTCTGATCAGCGACCTGTGCCCTGTTCGCATCCCACAGACCTTGACACACTCTCTCACCAATGCCCCAGATCGTTTGCTTGTGAGAGAGTAACACTAATGCACACGTCAGCTCTCGGTGCTGCCGACGGCGGCGCGCCTTCCGCGGCAGGCGCCCAACAACCGCGGCCTGCTCGGCGCCCGAGGCGTCCAGGAACACAAAGTGCGGGATGCCGCTCACGCCGTACTCGGCCGCCTCGGGCGCCCACTTGGAGTTGTCGATGTTGAGCATGACAAAGTTGACGCGGTCCGCATACGCCTGCTCCACCTGCGCGCACGCGCGCGCGGGCCTCTTCCAACGGCGCATGAAATGAAGAGCTGTGACAGTAGGCATGAGGAACAGCTCCAGAGCCCGGTGTGCTGCGCTTGGTCGCGTGACACGAGCGCGGCGGCAGCACGGCTTCGCACATGACGCTGTCCGGCCCGCAGGCCTGGCCCAGGCGCCGCCCTGACCTTCCCGCACTTCAAGAGGGCAGCATGTCAGCATAATCCTGTACCTTGGTCGCTGCGCAACAGTGCATGATTGGGCACGCGGCTGCACCCGGCCGCGCTGTTGTTCTGCTGCGCGGCGGGCGGCACAGCGACCTCGGCGTGCAGGGCGGCGGCGGGTGGCGCGGCCGCGCGGGCGCACCTCGAACGTCGCGGGCGCCAGCTCGCGGCACACCTCGCACCAGCCTGCATAGAACTCGAGCACGGTGGGCCGGCCGTTGGCGAGCGCGGTCTCGAGTGGCACCGCCGCCGCCGCCAGCGTGGCCAAGCTGGGCGCGCCACCCCCGCCCAGGCCCAGCCGCGCGCCAACAAAGAGCGCCGCGCCCAGGGCGACCGCGCCCGCGGCCAGCCACGCGTTGCCGCCCGGGCTGGGGCCGCCGCCAGCGCCGGGGCTCGGCTGCGCGCCCCGCGCGCTGAGGCCCGGCGCCGCTGCGGCGCCGGGGCCGCTGGCGCCGGGGCCCGGCTGCGCGTCGCTGGCGTGCGGCTCTGGCGAGGCTGCGCCGGTGGGCGCGTCTGCGCGCTCGCGGGCCGCGCGGGCCTTCCCGCAGGCGCGCCGACGCGCCGGATGTCGATGTACAGTGCGGAACGCCGCGCAGCTGCTGCGAAGATGATGGCGTGCAGATACTGCGGCTGGCAGCCTGGCGGCGGTCGGAGCGCCCATGGCCGTGGGCAATGCGGCAGGCACCGCGCTTACTGGAACTGGAGTCGCAAGATGGTCCTATAGACTTCCCTGTCGATGCCACCCCACTGACTCGGTGGGTTGCAACTGGGCTGGCTCACTGCATCAGCGTCATCCAGCAGCTTGCCCCCGGAGGAATGCACCCCCGATGACCCCCTGATTTCGGGGGTGAGATGTCGGCCCTCGGTGAGCAAACTCCAAACTCACGGCGCAGAAGAAAAGGGCAGTCCCCGGCGCGCTGGAAAGGGGGAGCATGTGCATTCAGCCGCGGCGGCCGACAGGCCTCATCAAGTCCTCCACGCGGGCGGTGAGGGGGGCGCTGGACGCGGTGGTCGGGTCGCTGGCCGAGTTCAACAAGTGCGCTGCGGCCGCGGCCGATGCGCCGGCGTGCCGGCCAGCGCCCGAGCCGCGCTCCTGGTGCCGCGGCGGCAGCTTCACGCTGGAGGAGGTCGCGCGGCACGCCTGCGAAGACGATGCGTGGCTGGTGGTGAAAAACCGGGTGCGGGCGGTTGCGGGCGGCCTGATTGGGTTCGTTCCGGATAGAGCACTCGCTGCAAGGCGCCCCCCCCAGCGGATCGAGCGCCCGGGATGTCCGCCCAGGCGGCGCGGGGTTGCGCGGGCCCCGCCGGGCGCTGATCGAGCGGGCGCGCCGCGTGGCAGGTGTACGACGTGACGGCCTTCTGGAGGAGACACCCCGGCGGCCGCGTGATCCTGACGTATGCGGGCCGCGACGCGACCGACGTGTTTGCGACGTTCCATGCCGCGTCGTCCTGGGCGCTGCTGCGAGAGCACCGGATCGGCGAGCTCGCGGCAGAGGTCCGCGCCTGAGCCCCTGCACCTGCGCGCCTCAGCGCGTTTGTGTTTATGAGCGTGGGCGGTCGTGCTGGCGAGCGTGGGCATGCCTTGGGTGCTGCTTTGCTAGAGCAGGGTTGCCGTTTGACGCTGTGTGCTGCACGCGGCCCCAAGAGCAGCGCCAGGCAAGCCCGCGCTGTGCACGCCTGGCCGCCCCGCAGCGCTGTTCGCCTTGCGTCCACAGCATCGGCGACAGCCGAGCCGCGGCGACCGAGCTCCTGCGCGGCAGCCGCGCCTGCTGCGAGGCGGCGCCGCCGGGCGGCTCGCGCGGCGCGCCTGACCTGACGCCCGACCGCCTGACCCTAGCCCTGGCCGCGCGGCGCAGGACGTGGCGGCCACGCCGGCGCTGCTGGCGGACTTCCGGGACCTGCGCGCGCGGCTGCAGGCCGAGGGCCTGTTCGCGTCGAGCAAGGCGTTCTACGCCTGGAAGGCGGCCAGCACGCTGGCGCTGGGCGCGAGCGCGGTGGCCGCGCTCGCGGCCTGCGGCGGCGCGTGGCCGGGCCTGGTCGGCTCGGCGGCGCTGCTGGCGCTGTTCTGGCAGCAGTGCGGCTGGCTCGCACATGACTTCCTGCACCACCAGGTGTTCGCCGACCGGCGCCTGAACAACGCGGCCGGCTACGTGCTGGGCAACGTCTGCCAGGCGCGGCGGCGGTCGCCCCTTTTTCCCCAGTGTCTGAGCTCAGTGGGGCGTGAGGAATTGCTGGGCGATTCCAACGCACACGGTGGCCGGGCGAGCGCTGTGCGGGTGACACGGCGGCCTGGGGCGATGGCAGAGCAGCGCGCGTTGTGCCCCGACACTGAAGGGTGGAGCGGTGGAAGGGGGCACGATGCACAACCCGCTGCATCCCCATGACGCCTGCCGCCCGGCGGCGCCGCGCCGGCCGGCGCCGGGCGGGGGCGGGGACCGGTTGCGGCCGCGCCCCGCGCAGGGCCTCATCCGAGCGCGCCCGCGCCCGCGCCGGGCCGCGCCCGACCGCAGCGCCGCGCGCGCGCGCGCAGGGCTTCAGCACCGGCTGGTGGAAGGCCAAGCACAACACGCACCACGCGGCGCCGAACGAGCTGGCGCCCGGCGGCGGCGCGCCGGTCGACCCGGACATCGACACGCTGCCGCTGCTGGCCTGGAGCGAGGGCATGCTGGACGCGATGGCCAGCCCGGCCGCGCGGCGGCTGCTGCGCGCGCAGCAGTACTACTTCGTGCCCATCCTCATGCTCGCGCGGCTGGCCTGGGCGCAGCAGTCGGCCGCGCACGCTCTCGGCCTGGGCACGGTGCGCGGCTGCGGCCCCCCCCCCCCCCTCCCCCCCTGGGCAGGCTGCGGCCACTGCACCCTGCTGCAGCCCCGCTCTCGCGCGCTCTGCCCGCCGCGAGGCATTGCCATGCAGGGCCCCTGCATGCCTGCCGATCCACATCGCCCTGCAGGACATCCGCTCCTGCCTGTCACAAACCCACTGGATGCGTCGCTCAGGCTGTCGTGGCGGGATACCTCTTGGGAGCGCCCAGGGCGCACTCGGCCTCACACGCGACCGGCGCCCCGGCACAGGCGGCGGGCGAGTGGGGGGAGCCGGCGCTGCTGGCGCTGCACTACGCCTGGACGGCCGGCCTCGCGTTTGCGTGCCTGGCGCCCGCGCAGGCCATCGCTTACCTGCTGCTCGCGCAGGCGTGCGCGCGCTGCCCAGCCCGCGTGCGCATAGGCGGACCTGCACACAGGCGGCGCCTGTGTGGCAGGCTGCCTGCCAGGACACGGGTCTCGATGATGCGGGTGAAGGGCATGCCCAGCGTCAGTTGTGCGTTCTTTTGCGCCCCAGTGGTGCAGGTCTGGCAGGCTGGTCATGACTGACAAGAGATGCTTGTCGCTGAGGCTGCTGGCGTCTGCGACGTGACCCCGGGTGACCAAGACGCTCTGACCGGCGCACGGCGCGCGCAGGTGCTGTGCGGGCTGCTGCTGAGCATCGTGTTCGTGCAGAGCCACAACGGCATGGAGGTCTACAGCGGCGCCAAGGACTTTGTCACCGCGCAGGCGCGCCTGCGCCTCTGGCCGTCGCGCACGGCGTCCTGGTGAAGCCTCGGGTGTCCAATAGCTGACCACCCGGCTCAATCGAGCAGTTTTAACCTCCGCATCTGAGTCTTACCTTGCAGTGCAATAGGCACTGAGCGGGGATTGGAGCGGGCGTGACGGCGGAGGGTGCCGGGATGCAGGTGGTGTCCACGCGCGACATCCTGTCGACGCCCTGGACGGACTGGTTCACTGGTGCGCCGCCCCGCGCCCAGGCTGCTCGTTGATGCCCTGCACCTCGCCCTGGGTGGCCGTGTGTGGTTGGTGCGGCTGCCGGCCCTGGTGGCAGCCACGGCAGGCAGCTCGTAGAACATGAGCGTGCTCAGCCCGCTTCAAAAACTACCTAGAGGTTGACTGTCTCCCCGCACAGTCCCGCACCCGACGGTGCTCGCCGCGGCCGGGCGAGCGTGCAGCGCGAGCGCGCAGCCGCGGCGGCCGCACGCCTGTGCACGCATCGCCGCCGGCCCACCCGCGCCGGCCGCCCCGCGCGCAGGCGGGCTGAACTTCCAGGTGGAGCACCACCTGTTCCCGACGTTGCCGCGGCACCGGCTGCGCGCGGTCGCGCCGGCCGTGGCCGCGCTGTGCGCCAAGCACGGCCTGGCCTACGAGGCGTGCGGCATGGCTGAGGGCACGCGCCGCGTGCTGGCCTGCCTGGCGGCCGTCGCGCGGCTGGCGTGAGCGTCGCCCTGCCCCACCCTTGTCCTGCGCGCCGCCCTCGGCGGCGCCTGCGCAGCCTGCAGCGCAGCCGTGGGCGCACGCCTGGCAGCGATGACGCCATGCGACATGTGTGCGCAGACGCGAGGCGGGACAGCCCATGGGTGGGTCCGGGCATGCGCTGAAGCTTGCCTGTCCGGCTGCTGACAGGCGGCTCGCCAGAGCGCTGATGGTGCTGCTTTACCGGCCGGCACGCCTGCCATGCGGGTGATGCTGCATGACTGTGGCAGTGGGTGGAGGTGCATGGAGCCGGGGGCTGGCTGGGGCTGGCTGACTGCGTGCATGCGCGTGGTGGCTATGATGCGGCGCGGCGCCGTTGATGCAGCTGGCTTGTGTGGGTGCGGCAGAGCGGCGGCCTTGCCGTCGTGCGCCTGCCTGATGGCTGCCGCTGCGCGGCTGCCGGGTTGCGTTGTCCAGAGGTTGGCAGATGAGTGCTGCTGGGGCGCTGAGTCGTTTGGTTGTGATTCTTTGCACGCGCCCGCCCCCAGTCGCCGCCTGGGCGCGCTCTGCACAGCAGTGTGGACCCGCGTCCCGGGCGTCGGAGGGGGGCGCGTGCAGGTGCTGCTGGCGCCAGGTGTCGATGAATGCTCTGTGTGTCTAGTCGCTTGTTGAAAGCACACCCATAGGAAGATGCGCGTAGCTCGAAGTGAAATGGCCCAAGCACACCCCCATGATCCTGCTCCTGTGCTGTGGGTAGGTCAGGCTCTGCCAGTTTGCTTACCTTCTCCAACGCATGCGTGTTCTGGTGCTGGCTGCTCCGTCATCCTGGCATGTACCAGCAAGTGCTCCGTCTGGACAGTCTGCATAGCTTGCTTGCTGGCCGGTCGACGCACAAAAAAGAAGGTCCAGCCGGTAGTGAACATGGCGGTATGTGTGCGCCGTCCCTGTGCCAGCAGTACTGTAAGACAGGCCAATCATGGTGCATGAAAGGAGCGTAGCACAACGGCTATAGGTGCACAGGGTCTGCCTCATGCTCACAGACATCATAAGCATGGTGTGGCCAACAGTGTTTGCACCGACGCATAGCTCGCACGCAGCGCAGCATGACGTCTTTCAAAAATCCATCTCTATCGCCTTCTCGCTGCTTGTCCTCTCGTGTGTAGACCAGATCTTGAATATGGCATACAGCAAAGATTTACAGCGAAATCGTCCTGCTCAGCCTGGCAAGGCTGACATCACATGCGCAGGAGGCGTACAAAGACGGACGGTGCTGCCAGCCTCACCTGCGCGCGTGGTGAGAGATAGTCAGACTTGTCTGGCCTGTTAGAGTAGTAGGGCTTACAGCTCGCATCAGCGCGCCGGACAACCAGCACCTCCCTGGCAGTGCATGTCACACTGCATGAGCAGGGCCTCGCGCAATGCTGCTGCAAGCCTGGTGCATCACGAGTCACCCCAAAACATGCTCACACCCGCTTGCTCTCTTGTGTGCTAGAAGTCCAGTGCAGTCCCGGCGCGCGTGTGAACACATGTTGCCACAGGCAGTGTGTGTAACAAGCAAAGTCAGCAAGCTTGATGCTTGTTTAAACCAGCTAAACATGCTAGTGATGCCCGATAGCCCCACTGTGATGCTGCCTTGGGATGCATGAAGCGCGGGGTGCATGAACACATGTACAAGGCGTCATGTGCTCGCATGCTGGCCGCATACACATGTAAACGCTCTGAGCACGGGTGGACGCGCACCTTGAGGTCCGAGTGGTCGATGTCATGGCCGCCTTCAACGAGACCCCACTCCTCAATCTGTGTGGCCTCCTCCAGCCGCGTGGCATCGATGGCTGCATCAACGCCCATGCGACCCTGCCGCATCGCCAACATCAGCCAAGTTTACCTCGGCCTGACGCAGACACAGGCAAATCATTCCTGCTGACAGGGCTGCAGGACGTTCACTCCACAACTATTGCAGCAGCTCTGGCTGGACGTCATCGCCTGATGTGCACAGCTGTGCTGCGGCGAGAGCATGGCTACTATCGCAAGCTGTTGCGCGCAGCGGCGGGGTTTGACATGGCAAACAGACCAGCAAGAGGATCGTGAAGCACAGCCAGCCTCCGCATGCAGTGCAAGCAAAGCATGGGTCGCACATGCAGCACAGCCAGCCCCAGCAGCACCGAGCGGCAGGCACTGGCCAGAAACTCTGCGGCGGTCAAGTGCCAGGCGTCCAGGCCTGCCATGCACACAGGCCCGTCAATCGGTCTGTGGACATAGCAGCAAGAGCCGCGCAGGGTCGGCAGGGCAACGATTATTCGGCATATGTGCAACGATTATTCAGGGCAACGATTATTCAGCTCCACGCTGAGAGCATATGTTGAATATTCTAGGCGGCTCCTGCTGCACCCTGCTTCCTGCATCCAGACTGCATGCTCGTCTCCCACAGACAAGTTCAGCGTATGCACCACCTCCATGCGGTCGCACATGCTGGTAATCGGCAGACCGCCTTCTGCCAGGCAGGGCAAGGCATGACAGCCTAGGCGTGGCCCGCGGGCCGCACTTTCCAGGTACCGCCGCAGCGCAGCGACGGCCTCCTTGGACTGGTGCGCGCCGAAAATGCTGTCGTCCACCGCAAAGTCCGCGCCAAAGCGTTCCCGCGCCCAGGCCAGGATCGGGTCAAACACCTGCCGCGCGGTCCAGTGTTTGTCGAGCACGCTGCGGCGCTCAGACGGGGCACCATTTATAGACTTTCCTTATGTACTGTGCAGCACTCACCGCGTGACCAGGAAGTGTGCACTGACTCATCACTCAGATGGAGAGCCTATTCACACACCAGTGGTGCAGGCCCCACTCAATGGATAGCAGCATATGCCGGGCAGAATGAGCAGCGAGTTTGTCAATGCGCACCTGCGCCTGCCGCTCGGCCAGCGCGCCCGGCTCATGGCGGCAGCACGTGGCATCCGTGTGGATGTACTGCAGCAGCGTCTCCAGCACCACTGCCCGAGGCTTGGGCTGCAGCGCCACCAGCCACACTCAGAACCAGCTGCAGGCATGCATGCGACACGCCGCACACGGAACGCACCTGGTCGATCGCGGTCGCCGCGACGGACATGAGCGGCATGGTGATGGGCCGGATCTTGCCTGGCTCCTGCGCGCGCCGGCCTCAGCGAGCCGGCCAGCGCCGCAGCAACGCGCAAGACGCAGCGCGGCGCGCCTGCCACCGCCACTCGGCCGCGATTGCCAGCGCGAGCGCGCGCGAGGGCACCGCCAGCGGGTGCCGCGCCGGCGTCTTGAGCTGGCGACCGTCCAGCAGGACTTGATGCAGGCCCTGCAAATGCAAAACTTGGTGCAGGCCCTGCCATTGCAGGCCTGACCTAGGCTGTGCGCGGACTGTTGACGCTGCTTGCTGCCCTGCATGCTAGGAAAACCAACGCACCCCGCCGGCGGGGCTCTCCGCGACGGTCACGCGCTCATACCAGCGCCGCCGCCCGGTGGCCGACGCCTGGCAGCGCGCCTGCGCATGCTGCACGGCTGCGGCCGGGGCTCTGCTTGCGTGCCTGCAAGCGGCCACGCGTGCGGCAGCGGCGCGGGCCGCGGCCAGCATGGCAGCGGTGACTGCTGAGTAGTCTGTCAGCAGGCTCTCATCGTACGTAAGTACGGCCGTCAGCCTGCCAAAGCTGCAGCGGCCGCCATACAATGGGCGGTGCGCTTTGCTCAAAGCTGCGCGGTGCGGTCAGTGTCGATTCTGTGCTATAGTGCAGTGCCTCAATTGACTACCTCACCCCTTGCTCACACTGATGCAAGCAGTGCACGCGCCCTGCTATTGTCTTGGCGTGGGCAGTGCTGTTTTTCTGCCGTGCGCTTGCAACCAAGCCATGCGATAGCTTGCAAGACCCACAAGTACTGAGAAAAAGGCAAGTTGGCATATAAGTTGGAGGGGCACAGCTCCCCCAATGACGCTATGGCCGAGCGGTCTAAGGCGGCAGCTTCAGGTGCTTGACACATTGAGTGCGCTGTTCCGAAAGGGCGTGGGTTCGAGTCCCACTGGCGTCATCGTTTTGCACTTCCAGCTACCTGAGTCACAGGTCCCAACTGCTGACCTGTGACCTGGCCGGCTTTGTATTGTTGATGCCGCGGGGACCTGTCAAACATGCTATCCCTCGCTTTCCTTTCCACACACTGTGCATCATGACATGCAGTGACCACCTGCCAAGTGCTTCACTCAGTGTGGGCTTTCTGAGGGCAGGTTGGTCAGTCGTGCGGCTGTGCGGTGCTTGCTGTGTGCACGCGAAAGGCAGCAACGTGCTCTTTCAAATGCAAGAGTTGGAGAGCGAGCAAGCTGGGGAGCCACTGTGTAATATCGCGTAGCTTTGCAAGGTGCTGTGGTATTGTTTGGGGGGCCACTGCAATCAGTGCATCATACGTTACCAAGTGCCCTCCTGTGATCTGCATCAGTCAAGTGCATGGTGCGCAGGCTCGCGTCTTGGCAGACATGCATCTTGCCCAGCCCGTTGCGTGTACACGCATGGGTACATGAACCTGGAGTCATGAAAACTCCGCAACACTAGCGAGTCTGTGCATTGGTACTTGATACTCCCTCCAGGCCAGCCCTACAACGTCTCTGCTAAAACAGTGCGAGCAGTACGCCAGGCAGGCATCGCTTCAGGGCTCTAAGGAAACATGGACGTCTTGAATGGTGTGATGCGCTCTGTGAGTGTGCTCCTTGTCTGCCAAACTCATTAACTTGAGTGATCTGTGCAAGGGAGGATCTCCCAGGCAAGAGGTACTTGTGCGAACGACTGTCCTTCCCAAGCACTCTGGCTTGTCAGCAGTTCTGCAGGTCAGTTGTATGCTAGTAGGCCCAGGCATGCTGGCAATGCATCGTTGGCCTTGTACGTGTTGGTAGGCTTACAGCCCTAGGCTCGAGATGCGTCATGGCTGTTGCAAGGCATGAGGATCATGGTCGTACTTTGAAATTTGTTGGCCTTGAGCGCCGCATGAGCCCTGCTCTGCATGCCAGTGCTCGCGCCCGGGCACGGCCGACGCCATAGCCGGCGCCTCACAGACACCTCTGAGGCCACCTGGCGACACCTGGATGGAGGTCACATTGGCCCCCCGCGGCCCTGGGAGACCTGGCTATACGCAGGTAGTGCCTCGCTGCTGTGCGTGCCCCCGTTCGCTTGCAACACAGTTGCAAACACCTGGCAGTGTGTCCTGCATCAACAAGCACACCCCGCTCTCTGATGGGTGCCCGTGCGCTCGCCTCCGGCAGGCCTGCCTGCTCATGCAGCTCGCGGACGAGCTGATACTCGGCATCTTCGAGCGCGCCTGGGCGTGCCGCGGCCCGTTGAAGGGCGCGGAGGAGGTGCGGCGCGCGGCCGACCTGCACAACGTTTGCCGCCGCGTGCGCGGCATGCTGCGCGCCCACCCGCTGCCGCTGGCGCTGGACCTGTCCGCCGCGGAGCTCAGCGGCGCGCAGCGCACGTGGCTGGCGGCGCCCGTGCGCGTGGGCCGCGTGGAGGCCGCCTGCTTCCACCCGAGCGAGCGGCTGCTCTGGCAGTGCGGCGGCTTCCTCCGGCAACACGGCGGCTCGCTGCAGCGGCTCGCCGGCGTCCCGCTCTGCCTCGTGTCGGCCGAGGCCGAGGGCGCCGCGCCGGCGCTGGACCTGAGCGGCCTGCGGCTGGCGGAGGCGGGCGTGGCCTGCCCGGGGCGCGGCGCGGCCGGCGGGCCGGCGCCGCGCGTGTGGCTGGCGCCGGCCGTCTGGCCGGCCAGCCTGGTCCGCCTGGAGCTGGTGGTCTCCGACTTCGCGCCGCGCGAGCAGCACGTGCTGCGCGAGCGGCACCTGCTGGCGCGCCTGCGCTGGGGCGTGGGCGGCTGGGGCCCGCAGCGGCCCAGCTGGGGCCCGCCGCACCTGCAGACGCTGCACGTGGACAGCCGCGACGGCTGGCTCGGCGACCTGCCGCTGCTGCTCGCGCCGCCCCTGCTGCTCGCGCCGCGGCGCACGCCCGCGCTGTCCGCGGCCGGCGCCGCAGGCCGCACGCTGGCCGTGTGCGCGGCCGCGTTCGAGCGCGCCGACACGTTGAGCCTCAAGGGCTGGCATGTGCGCGTGTACCTGACGCGCGATGCGCTGCAGCCCGCGCCGCCGGACGTGCTCTGGCTGGCGCAGCGCCTGTGCGCGCCCGGCCTGCACGCCGCGGAGATCGAGGTCGAGAAGATGTCGCTCGCGTTCGAGATCGATGGCGCGGACGCGCCGGGCGTGCGGCTCAAGGCGCGCGACGTCGTGCGCGCGATGGCCGCGCAGGCCTACGGCCAGTTTGCGCTCGAGGTGGCCGTCAACCCCTTCCAGGACGACTACCTGGGCCGCCTGGCCTGGCGCCGCTGGCCGCCGCCGTGCTCGCCGGAGTGGCAGGCGGCCGCGGGCGCGCACGCGCAGGCGCTCGCGTGGGCCGAGGAGCATGCCCCGCGCTTCATCTTCTAGAGCGCGGCTAGGGCATGGCTTGAGGTTGACTTCATGTTCTAGGGCATGGCTAGGGCAGGGCCTCCTGCACGCAGCGCCATCCGCTGGGGCGGCTGTCTGGCCGGCCGCCGAGGGCGGCTTGTCCTGCCCTGGGTGTGTCTGCGTCTGCGTGCTCGGGCGCTGCCTGTGCGCACTGGTGTTACTGTTGAACACGGGTGGATGCAGAACAGGACCGGCAGTTGAGCACTTGGGTGCTGCTTGAGCTGACACGCCGGTGGGGCGCAGGCCCTGCCGTCCGTGGGAGCGCCTTACCCACTAGCACTTTCTAAGGGATGTTACAGAGCTTTGTCTGCCCGCTGTATGGACAGTCAAGGACATGCATGCATACCTCAGGGCACAACGCAAGCACAATGTGTCTAAGCCCAATGGCCACACAGGGACTGGCTCATTTCACATGCTGCGTGCCTTCTGCCTTTGCTGATACCATGCACTCTTCTCCTTTTCACATGCAGGCACCAAGCTGGCGAGTTCGTAAACGCTGATACAGCAACATGTCAACACTCCTCATCCAACGCAGTGCATGCAGCAGACAAATACAGCAACTTCCATTGCCAACCATGTCAACCGTGTGCTCCACCCCGTTTGGGGCTCGACACAACTTGTCGCATCCCTTGCATGCTACCATGACGTACACCGCCGCATACTAGATCCATGCTCTGCAACACCACCACCACTATCACACTTCAGGGCGGCAGCCTTGTCAGTCGGGTTGGCAACACAGGTGCCGTGCTACTGTAGGCGCTCCCAGCGCACATTGATCTCGCATGCTGAACAGCAGACAAGCGTACTGTTCACACACCTCGCACCCGTATGTTGACGACTGTGCAGGTCGGGCTGTCGGGAGCGCACGCATGCACCCGGCGCTCAGTTGCGCACAGGGAAAATTGCCGTCCTCAGCGCGTCGCGACCGTCGTCACGCCTGCAGTGCCAGCGGCTCGACAGAACAGTGACGAGCGCAGTAAGCGCGAGCGAGCTGGCATTCCTAACACCTCAGCCAGCGCTGCTAGCTGTGCTGCGCGCTACACTCAGTCGCGTGCAGGGGCCTACAGCTCACATGTGATAGCGCTGTACACGCACACCAGCTGTGTCACGTCTGAGGTGCCAAAAGGCTCGACAGAACTGTGACGAAGAAGTGTCTGCGCAGGGCGGGCAGCACAGGCTGGCAGCCGAGCGTCACTAGCCTACTCACTTGTGCCCAATGACATTATGACGACAAGTCCTAGCAGTCTGCATAATGAGCCAAGCTCCACACGAGTTGGCAGACCAGCTCTGCATGCTGTGTCACTGCGGCAGCCCGGCTGACTGTCGCTGCCCTCACTAGCTCGCAACCTTGCTGGCAGGCGCTCAAAAACAACACAACCAACACCACCAGCTGTAAAATGTCCACTGCTGTGCTGCAAGCGCGCTCTATGTGCCAGTCCGCGCATGCACTGCAATGTCGAGCCGCATGTGTGCGTCTTCTGCCAGGCAGCGCACACTGCACTGCCAGTACATAAGAGACTGACACCCACTCTGCCCATGGCTAGGGTGAATTTTGCTTCCTGAGCTGCAAGGTGTCAATTGGGCTCAGCTGTTGCTACCAACTTCCCACTACCCATTACCTCACCACACCCTTCCCAAGCGCGTGCTGGAAGCGCGCAACAATGCATGCTCTACACGATGCAGCCAGGCTGCACCATGCCCCGGTCCCAACTGCCGCCTCAGCACGCCATGCACATGCATTGTTCAGCGCGTTGCCGCTTGGCGCTGAGCCAAAATTGCGCCGCTGGCAAGCTGGCAAATGGTGGCCAAAACTGAGGCCCCTGCAGTGTCGGGCATTGCTACCGCATGCGCCCCCTGAGCGCATGGCGCCTGCGATGCAACACTTACAGATGTGGCTGGGTCCTCGTTATGCTGGTGCCGGCCGGGCTAGTGCTGCAACATGATGACCAAGGCTTCTGTCTGCGGCATGCGAGCCCCTCACTGCTCTAGCAGCGCCTGCAGCGCGGGGCCCCAGCGGCGCAGCCAGGCACCCACCGCCGCGCCGGGCACGGCGACCACGCCCTCCGGCTGGTCGAAGTCTGTCCGAGATGCGTCGCAGCTGCTCGCACCCGCGGCCGCCAGCGCATCGCCCCTGTCAAACAGGCTGCTGCCATCGAGAGGCGTCCAGCCGCCGGCGCGCGCGTCCGCCATGCGGCCGCCCTGAGCCTCCGCGGGGGGCTGGTCCGGGGCCCTGCCCCAGGCGCGAGGCGGGGGCCCGGGCAGGCCGGCCGGGTGCGGCAGGAGCAGGGGCGGGCAGCCGGGCGCGGGCGCCAGCAGCTGCCGCAGCGCCTGGCGCACCGCCCACGCGTCCGGCATGGCGCCTGCGCCCCAGCGTGCAACCACATTGTGCCGCCACAGACTGTGTCAGGACGTGCAGCAGCAAGGCGTGAGACCTCCAGGTCAGGTGGCATACACTGCCGAAGCCCCGATGCATGCATGCATGCGCGAATGCACCAGCATCCAGGCAAGCTGTGATGCGCTGCCGCCCAGAAGGAGCAGGCCAACAGGAGCACGGCTCAGCCTGCACCCTCGCTGGGGCACACTGAATACACCAACCCAAGCAGCGCGCTGGGCGCGCCTGACTGTATGCACAGGTTTGGGCAGACGCCGCCGCCGCCGCCGCCGCCGCCGCCGCCGCCCGCCAGGCGCCGCGCGGCCAGCTCGGCCAGCAGCGCAAGCAGCACAACCGCGGCGCCCGCCCCGGAGCAGCCCTCCACGCGGACCTCCAGGGTGGCCGGCGCATCCTGGGCCGCCGCCGCCGCCGCGCCCGCGCCGCGCGGCGCGTGGCCGCCCGCCTCGGGCGCTGCCGAGGCCTCCTCGGCCCCGCGCCCCGCGCCGGGCGCCTGCCCGGGGGCGGCGCCGCCCTGGAGCGCGCCCAGCGTGTAGTGGCCGAGCGCGCTGCAGCTGTGCCCAGCGGCACACAGGCGCACAGCGGCGCCCACACGGCCGGCGGCCAGCTGGCACATGGTGGCCGCCCAGTACGCGCCCGCGTCCGCGCCGGGGCCGCCCGCGGCGCCCGCCTGTAGCCCCAAAGCGGACAACGTCAGAGCTGCGTGGCCGTGCAGCGTGCATGCACGAGCTCTCCTGAGAGCCGCGGAGCGCGTGTGCAACAACGGCCAGCGCGCTTGCAGCGACGCGGCGCACCGCCCCGCAACTGGGCCCTGCCAGGCTGCAACGGGCAGCGCTTGACGCGGACGCCACAGGGGGCTGCCCGCCGGCGCGCGCCTGCAGCCAGGCGAGCAGGCCCGCGGCCAGGTCGGCGGCCGCAGCCGCGTCGCCGCCGGCGGCCACCGCGCGCAGCAGCACCGCGGCCCCGCCCGCGCCCAGGTGGCCCCCGGCCGCCAGCGCCTGCTCGCAGCAGGGGAGGACAGATCATCCCGCTGGAGCTGGGCGCAACGTGAAGGCGTGCGAGCGGAGCACGCGAGCAGAGCAGACACGAGATGATTGATGCTGCCGCGTAAGCGTGCATGATGCGGCCCGCACGCGCTGCCTGGCAGCGCCCTGATCGCCAGCGCCTGTGCGCCGCGCGCCGCGCGCGCCGCGGCCGCGCCGTCGTCGTGTGCGGCCAGTGAGCGCGCGGCGCTCGCGGGGGGCCGCACTCTGGCCAGCTCGCACGCGGCGGCCCAGCCGCCGGCGCGCAGCAGCTGCGCGAGCGCCGCCGCGGCCGCCGGCGCGCCCAGGCGCGCGCCGGCCGCGGCCGCCAGGCCCGCGGCCTCCGCGGCGCCGGCCGCCGCGCCGGCCGCCGCCGCCGCCGCCAGCGCCGCCTCGTAGCACGCCTCGTCGGGGGCCTCCTGCTTTTAGATAAAGGGATTTTACATGCATGGAAAGGAGTGGGGCACTAGCTATATACTCGAGGCTGGTGAGGATCTGCAAGGCGCTCCACGCCTCACAGCGCATGCCTGCTGCGGGGTTTGACGACCCGCGCCGTCCACCATGAGCCGGGCGCCGCCCAGATCAAGGTGAATGCAAGTCACGGGCCACCTCCGGCGCTTGACGCCGACCGCCAACGCATGCATGTTCATGGGCCTTGCGGCTGTCGCTCGCTGTGTCGGAGCTCTGACGACAGACAGGACAACCTGCGTACAGCGCCAGTGCGTTCATGCGCAGCCAACCAGCAGCCTGCTCATGTCACGCGCACGCGTGGCCGCGCGTATCACGCAGCTGTGCAGCCGGTGCTGCACTGCGGCTCTTGTGACGTGCCAGCAGGGCGCGCACCGGCCCGGCCTGCATGGCGCGCAGCACCACAAGCGCCTCGCGCCAGGCGCCCGCGGCCGCGGCGGCGGCCAGCACGGCGCGCTCCGCGGCCGCGTCGGGCGCGCGCCCGCCCGCGCGCATGGCCGCCCAGGCCGCCAGCGCGCGCGCGGCCTGCCCGCTGCCCGCCAGCGCGTGCACGGCGCCGCTGGCCGCCGCGGCGTCCGGCGCGACGCCCTGCAGCGGTCACGCGTGTGAGCGGTACGGCCGCTCACCGCTCTCTGCAGCCCATCGCCAAGCACTCTTACGGGCAGGGCGCGGTCCGCGCGGGTGTGCTTGAAGCGCGCACGGCGCGCACGCCTCTGCCGAGGGCCAGTGGATACCGTGCAGCGCCCAAGTCAGGACCTGGGCGTTTCGGAAGACATCCTGCATGCCGGCGCAGCGGGGCGGCGGGCGCGCGCCTGCGCGCACATGAGCTCGTGCACCGCCAGCGCGCGGCCCCACTGCCCCGCGCGCGCCTGCAGCTGAACCGCCGCGCCGAACGCGCCCGTGCCCGGCGGCCGCGCGCCCGGCGCGTCCAGCGCCGCGCGCAGCACGCCCAGGCCTGCCTCGGCGGCCGCGGCGGCCTCGGCCGCCGGCGCGCCGGCCGCGCCGCGCGCCAGCGCCGCCAACACGGCGCCGAAGCTGTCCGCATCGGGCGCCGCGCCGGGCTGCGCAGCGCACCTGCCTCAATCTGGTGGACGGCCGCTTGCCAGTTGCCTTGCGCCTACAGGCTCAAGCAGGCCTGCTAGTCGCGTCATGCAGCGCACTGCGCACATGCCCGCGCGCCTTCAGGAGGCGCGCCCCGCGAGCCCTGCGCGGTACTATGATTGACACCGGTGCTTGCATGTCGCTGGTGCGCCAGGGCTGCACGCGCCGCTTTGGCATCACGCTTGCCCTCGCGCGGCCGGGCGCGCGCGCCGCACCGTGAGCAGCATGTGCTGCAGCAGGTCCAGCGCGTCGCGCCAGGCGCCGCGCTGCGCGTGCGCGGCCAGCAGCGCGTTGTACGCGGGCGCGCCCGGCGGCAGGCCGGCCGCCGCCAGGTCCTCCAGCACGCCGTGCACCTGCGCCCCCACCCGCCCTAGCCCTCTTGCCTCGCCTCCCAGCTGTGTCTCATGCCCGCAGCGGCGTCGAGGGGATGTGGTACGTAGTTCAGACGCGGAGCCTGCGTGCATGCGGTGACTGAGACGGGGTTCTCAAGCAATGGTGGCCTCCGTCGCTGTCCTGCGCTTGCATGGTTGAATAGAGCACAGCGTCGCCCGCAAACTGCGTCCACATCAAAGCGTGCCAGGTGACCCGCTCGCACGCCCTTCGGTCCGTCTCGATGATCATGCAGGTCGCGGGGCAGCCAACGTGCGCCGCAGCGCCCAGCCGCGCCTGCTCGGCCTGGTGGCCCTGCCACATCTGCGCCACCAGCATCGCATTGACGGTGCAGATGGACGGCTTGCAGCGCGCGCCCGGCGCCAGCATCGCGCGGAACGCCTCTCGCGCCTCCTCCCAGCTCCCCTGCGCCGCACCGCCCGGCGCGCCCGCTGGGGCCGCCCCCTGAGGTCCCAGAGAAAAAGCTCTGGCACATGTCGCACAGGGACACGCAGCAGCGCCGTCAGCACGCTGGCAGGCGCTGCCTGCACGGCTGCCGGGGCGGCAGCACGCCGCGTCGTGATCACGCATGCAGCGGCACGGCTGCTGCCAGGCGCACCTGCTTGACGAGCGCAGACACGTATGCGTTCATGCACGCCGTGCTAATCTCCAGCCCCGACTCCTCCAACCAGCTCCACACCTGCCGCGCGCCGCCGGCAGGCCGCGCGTCACGCCATGGGCGCACAGGGCGCTGCTTGCTTTTATGCAGCCGTGCGGCCGCACACAAGCAGCGCACTTAAGCGATTGGCTGCAGCCGCACATTTTGATACCCAAGCGCGACAGCGGCACCGCCACGCGCCGCACACGAACCGCCCTCGCTTCCCACAGCCGCCCAGGCCGCCAGCCTGGGCGCAACGCGGCAGGGCGCCGCGCACCAGGCGTACGGTCTGCGCCGAGTCGGCCGCAGCGGCGGCGGCCAGCAGCAGCGCGAACGTGGTCACCGTCGGCCGCACGCCGCGGCCGAGCATGGCCGCGTACACGCGCACCCAGTGGCAAGCGTGCCACCAGGGACATAAACCAAGGACGGCCGACATGCACATGCGTCGCAGGCGGCGAGCTGCAAGCCGGTGCCAGCCACAACGCAGGGCATGCGGCTGCAGGACAGCAATGCTCCATGTTGGCCGTGGCGCCCTGGGCGCGTGACTGTGCAGGAACCGGGCCTGTTCATCTGACGGACATGCAGCGCATGCCGCACAGGCCGCGCAGGAGACGCACCTTCTCGCACTGCGGCGGCTTGGCACGCGCGTAGGCGGCCAGCAGCGCGTTGCAGCACACGCGGTTCGGCGCGATGCGCGACACGTTCATGTACTTGAGGCGGGGCACCTGCGCGGCCCGACACGGGCCCCAGCGCTGATGTGACAAACGCGGATGCTGGGGCGGTGCATGCGGCGACACCCGGCCGAGGCTGACATGCAGGCATGCGCGCATGCAGTGTTGGAGGTCCCCTGCCGCAGCCTGTGCATGAAGCCTTCTGGCCCAGGCCGGTGCAAGCGGCTGCGCCCGCTGCTCGCAACAGACCCTGTGCAGAGGGCCCCAGGACACCCACATGCACGGCTTGGCAACGGCGCTCGCCACTGCAAGCAGGTCCTCTACATGCATGCTGATCGCTTCAGGAGCACCAAAGCTGCCGTGCTTGCAGCCGAGCAGGGCAGGAGCGGGAGCAGGGCGCGCCTGGCGCACAGCGCCCGGGCTTCCAGGCACGGCCTCGCCGCCGTCGCCGCCGGCGTCGCTGCCGGACGCGGCCGAAGCCAGCGACAGCTGCGGCAGCAGCGCCACCGCGCCCTCGTCCTCATCGTCGGTCATCTGCCTCTCCCGCGCGCCGGCCCCAGGCTCCACAGCCCCGCGGGGCGGGGAGCCCAGGTCACCAGAGCCCGGCGCAGGGCTCCCGACAGCGCCCGCAGCCCCCGCGAGCGAGGGCCCGCCTGGCGGCGGCCCCACCCACGGCTGCGCGCGGGCGGCGAACGGGCTGCCGGCCTCGGCGGACCACGCCCAGCTGCGGCGCTGCTGCGGGCGCGAGGGCGGCGTGTGCGGGTGCGGCGGCGGCGGCGGCGGCGGCCCCGACGCCGGGCCCGCGGAGCCCGCGGCGCCCGGCGGCGAGGCCGGCGCCGGCGCCGCTGGGAGCGGCTGACGCGGCGGCAGGCGCGGCCCCAGCGACGTGCCCTCCGCGATGACGGCCAGCGGCGCGGGCGCGGCCAGGCGCAGCGCGCCGCCGGGCTCGGCGCCGCCGCCGGGCGCCTGCTCGAGCAGCGAGCCCAGGCTGCCGCGGCGGCTGGCCGCGTCGGCCGAGGAGGAGCCGCGCTGGGACGCATCGCTGCTGCCGCTGCCGCTGCGCTGCGCGCGGAGCGGGCTGGCGGGCTGGGCGGCCGCGAACTCGCGCGGCCCCGGCTCAATCCCTGCGCCCGGGCTCGACGCGGCAGCGACCGCCACAGCGGCGTGGCTGCCCGGCGCGAGCGCCGCGCCGATCCAGCTGGCGGCGGCCGCGCTCGCGCTGCCGCCGCGCGGCTGGTAGCCGGCCGCCAGGCTGCTGCCGCCATTGCTGCCTGGCACGCCAGGGATTGCCCGCGGCGCCTCCGGCGTGCCCGGCCCGGCTGTATGCAGTGGCGCACGGCTTTCCTCTGCTCCGTGTGCACCCTGCGGCTTCCCGTCACCGTCTGAGGAGGGAAGTCTTGCATGTTTGCCTACCCGCACCAGGAAGTGACGGCAGCCATAATGAGGCACCTGTTCAGCACACGTGCGCGATTGTCACTGGCCAGCGCACGGCTGCCGCTCAGGAGCACCGCGCGGCGGCGCCGGGCGCACCGCCGCGCCGCCGGCCGCGGGCGCCGACGCCTGCTGCAGGCGCAGCAGGCGCAGCAGCGGCGTGTCATGCTCGCTGGCCTGGCACATCTGCAGGAACAGGTCCTGCGCGCACGGACCGGCGGCATCAGCCTCAGGCTTCCGGGTCCTGCCTGCCTGCGATGCAGGCGCTGCCCTGCACTGCATGAGGTGCGCCAGCATGGAACGTCGGCTGTCGAGGCTTCACCATTCGGACACTCCCCACAGTTCATATTGGGATAAGGGACAATGGTGATGTACCACGTTGCTCAAGCAGGCGCTGCCCTGCATAGCACAAGCTGCGCCAGGATGGCGAGCCAGCTGTCAGCAGAGGGCCCGATGCCCCAGGCCGACGAGCCAGGGACGCGGACTCTGGCGTGCTGCGGGACCGGCCGGGCGCGGCGCGGGCGCGCGCCTCCGCCAGCTGCCACTGCCCGCCGCGCTCCAGCGCGGAGATCAGGCTGCAGCAGGTGACCACGTCCGCCTCCACGCCGCGTGCCTGCATGTTGTCGAACACCTGCGCGCCGGCGGGCGCCGGCGCCTCAACGCGCGCAGACAGGCAGGCATGCTGCTCAGCAGCGCGCTGCGCTGTGGAGGCTGGCCGCCGTCGCCGCTGCGCAGCGCCCAACCCTGGCCACGAGCTGATAGCTGGTCATCAAAGTGTGCTGGTGCACCCAGCCTGGGACAGCGCGTGTCAGCCAGCCTCTTACCTTTGCCTTGAAAGCGCGCTGCATTCGATTTATGCACTCCGTTTGGCTGCATGCGGGCATGCCCGCATACAGTCATAGGTGAGATCCTGCAGCCAGTCCGTGCTCTTCTGCCACAGCGCAGTGGCCCGGCGTGCTCTAAACCGCAGAGCAGGCGCCACATGGGCAGGCACCACAGCTGGATGTACACAGTCTGACCAAGCTTCTGCACATGAGCGCGCCTCATGGGGCGTGCGCTACCATGCGCGGGCGCGCGCCTGCAGCGCGTGCGCCCACTGCCTGCCCTTGGCGAGCGCGGAGATGACGGAGGAGTAGGTGATGGCGTCGCGGCGCAGGCCCATGGCGTCCATCGCGCGGAACAGCTCCAGCGCCGCCTGCCACTGCCCGCCTGCTCGCCCCCCCGCGCTCCTCAGTCCCTCACATTTCCTGCCTGTCGCGCCTGCGGCTTGAGAAATTGAGGCACAGGCGGCCCGGGCATGCAGGCCACGCCTGCGCGCAGGGCAGGTCCGCAGCCATAATCGGCTTGGAGAGCGGCTGTGAGCGCGGCGCGCGATGCATTCGGGCGCGCCGCGGCGCCGCGGCGCGCCCGCGCGACCGCGCCTGCGCGCCGTTGCGCGTGCCGCACGCGAGAGCGCACCCTTGTCGCAGGCCGAGATCGCGGAGTTGGTGATGGCGGTGTCAGGCGCGATGCCGAGCTCCGGCAGCGCCTGGAACACCTCCAGGCCCTTGCGGAAGCCGCCCTCCTTGCTCAGCTTGCTGACCATCTTGGTCAGGCCTGCGCGCGGCACGAGCGCGCTCGCCTGCCGCCGCGCCGCGCCCGCGCGCATGGCCGCCCGCCCGGAGCGCGGCCGAGCGCCCGCGGACGCGCGCCCGCCTCGTCCAGCGTGACGAGCGCGGCGTTTGGGCCTGCACCAGCTCGCGCGCATGCTGTGGTGCACGTCGCAGCGCGTGGAGGCCGCACAGCGCGGCCGGTATGCCACCCTCCTCGCTCAAAGTGCGATATCCCTGCGAGGCCTGTGCCACACGTCGAAGCATGTACCAAGATGGAAAGCGCCAGATATGTCAGGATGGTGCTGCCCAGGCTGGTGCCAGCCGGGCGCCCGCAGGCGGCGGGAAGGTCACCATAGGGTGTGCGTTAGGGCGTGCGCGGGCGGCAGGAGGCGCGCGCCGGGCAGGCGCGGGCGGAAGGTGGCGCTGAGCAGGATGCGCCGCACCTCGCCCGTGCCCTCGCGCGCGGCGTGCAGCGCCGCCGCGAGGCTGCGCGCGCACGGCGCGCGGCTCTTTAGATGCCTTCGTACCCAGGCGCTGGCCGCATGATGCGCTGCCGCATGCAGCGCCGCCAGGAGGTTGCATGCATGCCGCGGGGCCCATTGCGCAGCGCACGTGTGCAGCACACGCCAGACAAGGGGCTGGTCCAGTATGCTCCGTCAAAAGCAGGCAGGCGTTGGCGGAGGCATGTGCGGACGGCTCCAGTAGGCAAGGACGGTGCGCAGAGTTCAGGCACCACGAGAGTCAGCATGAATGCAGCCATGCCACAAAGCATGCGCTGGCGGCTCGCACGCGAGCCTGGACTTGTGCCAACGGCTATGAGCACTGCCGGTGCATAGCACAAGCTTGCCCTGCACCCTGCCTCTCCACCCAGGCGCGCGCACATCATGCATTCGACAGCACAGCATATGCGCGCACACCATGCATCCAGCAGCACAGCATGGAGCAATGCGGCGTGGCGCCCTGCAGAGCCTGGGCGGCAACCTCTTCATGTCGCTGACGCGCCGCGAAGCCATGTTCTCCCGCGCGCCTCCCCCGGTCCTGCGGCGACGCGCCTTGCCCTGCCGCGCGCGCCGCGCCTGGTCATTGCGCCACTCAGTTTGCAAGCCAGGGCACGTGCCTGTGGAAGACCTGCACACAGTGCCTGCGGGGAGCAGTGGACCAAGCACTAGGCGCGCACCCCGGTGCTGGCACCCTGAGCGACAGCACGTGCATGAGAGGCAGCTATGCCTTTGATAGTTGCTGCGCAGCAGCCGCTCATGCGCCACTCGCAAGAGCATGATGCCACCCGCACTGCAGAAGAGCGCGCCTGGCGACCAGGCTCAGCCCGGGTTGAGCGCGTTTGACTCGCCTCCCAGGGTTGGTCTGCAAGGACATACAGTGCTGGTTGGTCAGACAGCGACACAGAGTGCGCCTGCAGCTCTGTGTGGACGCTCATTGTTGCATTATGTCATATGCACGTCTGCCGCGCAAGCAGGCACAGAAGTGGCGGCGTGCTGATGGAGAAGCGTCAAGCTGAAGCGTGAGCTACGCCTCGTGGCGCGGGCTTTGGCAGAAAATGCGCTGGCGTGGGAGTATTTACCGGCAGCACAAGAGGCGGCCGCTGTGCTGTGATGCTGCTGCTCTTGCACACTGCACTGGCGGCTTCTCAGGGAGTGTGGTGGGCGAGTGTACCTGCCAAGGCGTGTCTGGTATCACGACGGAAGTGGTCGCGTCCTGCGCGCGCTCTACGCACGGTGCGCCCCGCCACCTGGTCAGTACAGGCCGCGCTGCTCTCTTCAGCATTGAATGAGAACGTAGCTGCTGAGGCCGGCTCAACTGAGATCGGACGTTGCCTCTTGGACGGAGCCGGTGCCCTAACCTAAGCACGTGAAAGGTCGCATGTAAAACTCTGGCTGCGCTTGCTTCGCCTGCATGCCACGAAAAAGTCCGTGCCAAACGTTACACATTGACCGGATTGCCCAGGTTGCTGTCACACAGGAGATGCATGTGCACAGCTCAGGTTAGGCACACGCAAGTGCAAACGGCTGCGTGCATGCATGCAGAACACTGCTAGCCCGCCATACTGCTCAAAAAGTTCGTCTCCAAACCTTGCATCACACACTTTCCCTCCTTTGCCGGTCGTGCCTGCTTTTGTTCAGACTTCCACTGCCCTCTTCTGCAAGTGCCAACTCCCAACGAGCCAAATTGGGTAAAACTACAATTCTCACACTCAATGCTGGCCGCCAGCGTCGCCACAAAACCAGATGGTCAATCAGCAGCATGCACTTGTACAGATACACATCCGACATGTGCGCTGCAATTTGCAGCCTGCGACCAGCACGCCATGGCCAGTGACACACTTGCGGCAGTATGGGCCGCTTCACAAGGCCAATGCAGGTGTACATTGAGCAGACAGCGCGACAAAGCGGCGCCAAACGAAGCGCGCGCTTGCCTCAAGTCGGTCCCACCAGGTCATCCCGTCAGTCCCATTAGACTTCAGAGGCGCCGGCCAGCGCCACCTCGATGACACCGATGCACTCGCCAACGGAGCGGCCAGCAGACATGGCATCGACCAGGCGCGAGTGCACGCGCGTGTGCCGCCGCAGCAGCGTCACCAGGTTGAGCACGGCCCACCGGATCTCGCTGTCAGCCTTCATCTGCGAGAACTGCGCGCAGCGGCCCCAAAATTGTAACACCTGCGCTAGCACAGAGGAGGCGTCACATGCACTCTGTCAGCTTCCAACGCTAAGGAGCCTCCATCAGCAACAGCAGGTTGGCTGCGCATTGCCTGTGTACAGGCCAAAAAAGAAGAAAAACAGTTCGGGCAATTTGAAGTCATGACATAAAAGTAGAGTGGGTTGAAAGGGGCTTGCTCAGCACTCACTTTACGCTCAGCAGCACTCAACACTCAATAATGTGAAGAGTATGAGCGTGGAACGAGGCAGCAAGAAGTTGCCCTGCGTGGGGCTAGGGGGGGCACCCGCAGCGCGCGCAGCATGCCGTCCAGCTGCTGCACGTCATTGAGGCCACCCTCCGCCTGCCCAAACGTGACGTACTCTGCGCGTGCATGGCCCTTATGCATACCAGCTCCACCCAGCTCTGTTTCATAGGACTGGCAGCGTGCTGGCAGCGCCACTGCCGCAGACAGGCGCGGCGCCGCGCGCGCCCTCCTGCACCAAGTGACGCGCCGCGCGCCCCAACCCCTGCACCCCGCGCCAGGGTGCGCGCTGGTTTTTACGTACTCTGCGCTCGCGCGGCCCCCATGCATACCAGCTCCAACCAGCTCTGTTTATCAGGAATTGCAGCGTGCTGGCAGCGCCACTGCCGCAGACAGGCGTGGCACCGCGTGCGCCCTCCTGCGCCAGGTGGCGCGCCGCGCGCCCTAACCCTCAACCCCATGCCAGGGGCGCGCCGGTCGTGACGCCTGCCAGCGCGACGCAGGTGTACTGGTCCAGGCTGGCACTGGACATCGTGCCGGCGGCCACCTCGCGCTGGAACGCCGAGTCGCAGAACAGCGTGCCCGCCTGCACGTTCAGCGCGCCGTACCTGCGCGCGCGCGCGCGCCGCCCGCGTCGGGCGCGCCGAGGCTCGCGGCCTGTCCTTGCAGACTAGTATTGGTGGCGTCAACGTTCCGGCCGAGGAGGACAAGCAGTGTGAGACAGGGGCACAAGGTGTGAGCAGAGCCGGACCTTCAGGTGACGGATCAGTAGCGACCACAAGAAGCATAGCATGTTCCTGATGGCATCACCAGTGCCGGCGCCAGACAGAGCGTCAACAACCTGCAGCGCTGGCGGTCTGTGTGCGTGAAGGCGCCCAGCTGGCGTCGAGCGCCGGCGGCGCGCGCGCACCGCCGCAGCGCGTCCAGCGAGGACAGCGTGTACGAGCGCGGCAGCAGGCCGACCAGGTACGCGAGCAGGAAGTGGCCGGCCTCGTGCGTGGCCACGCGCCGCGCGTAGCTGCCGCTCAGCGCGCGCCCGGCCGCGTCCAGCGCCAGCGCCTCCAGGCCGCCGCCGTTCGCCACCTGCGCACAGGAAGGAAGGACTGCTGTCGGCCCGCCATTAAGCCGTTAAGCCACTATCCTGCCATTGGGAGCGTCCGCGGCCCTGTGTGAGAGCTGCGTCAGGGGTCATGTCTTGTGGGCTGTTAGGGAGACATCGTGTGGCTTCCAGCGCAGGCGCAGGGTATAAGATTGCCCACCAAACATCGCTGCCTTCGGCTCACACGACTGCAAGCAGGCCACCCCAAAGGTATGTCCTGCCGCCGCTACGGGCTGGTTGGTAGCAACAACACGGACACTACAGCATGCGCCCTGCTGGCAGGGGCATGGGGCACCTGGTCGACAGTGGTGACGAAGAGCGCCGCGACCAGGGCGCCGAGGAGCTGCGAGGTGTCCCAGTGCAGTGCAAAGTACAACGCTGCGAGGCCCGCGGAGGCAGCGACCTGCAGCGCGCCAAGCGTGTCAGAGGCAGAACCTCGTGCCAGGATATCAGGGCTTGGCACATCTCGCTACTGCCGCCGCCCAGGACACGCCCAGGATCACTCATTGCACAGGTCACTCACGCAATGTGGAATCACAGAACAGGATCGTGAGGCGGAGGCCACGCAGAACCTCTCATTCACGTGAGAGGTGGGGAGCGCACACCTGCAGCCGGGTGCGGACGGACGACAGCGTGTTGTCTGTGGGCGACAGCAGCCGCTCCGCCTCTATGTTGTTCAGGCGCAGCTCCTCCAGGGAGTAGGCGCGCTTGGGCACCTGCTTGCGAGCCCGGGTCATGCATGCGTCACAGCCGTTTCCTGCTGGATGTGAGCTCCTCTAGGGCAGACAGCGCATGTGCACGCTTGCAAGCGCATCCCTCACGCGACTGCAAATGCCATGGATGTTGCTTAAGCAGATGTTTCTCAACTCCATGAACTCAGCATGTCTGGAGCCAGGTGACTGGTAGAACAGCTGCTGCCAGCCAGACGCAGACTGCTGTTGTGCCTGCCAGCCAGGCGGACACAAGGCGCCTGGCACAAACCAAGGGGAGCGCAAAATGGTACATGTGGCGCGTTCCTTCACAGAGGCAATCACAAGGAGCGAGCCGAGCTCCTGCGCCGCTCACCTGCTGCGCGCCGCCAAAGCCGCGCACCTCGCCCCGCGCTTTGAGCTGCTCCATGAGCTGCAGCGCCTTGGCCTCAGCCTCCGGGCCCTGCTTGGCCTGCATGGGGCGCCCCACGAGGTCTGTTCTACTGCCGTGGGGGCTGCCAGCAGCACCCATGACACGTGTGAGCAGAAGAGGCTGGAGCCTTTGTCCTTGCCTGCTTGACACTAGAGACACTACAGACACTACAGACACTAGGGACACTAGAGGTACTGGCTCTGCACCCAGTAGAACAGGCTTTATCACAGCATTGCAGTCAGTTGAGCAGCGCACCAAGAGTGCATCCAGCTCCTGCAAAGAGGCCTGCAGGCCAGGCTCCGCTGTGGCCGTGCGGCACACCACGCTGCGGAGTGCATGCCGGCCCCAGTGTACTTCGCGCTCTGTTGCATGCCGCTCCTGCGGTAAACAGACGGTCAGGCCATGTTTGCTGTGTAAAGTGTGCCAACGGCTGCTGTACATACCTTCAGACGCCAGGCTCGGCCGGCGTGGAATGTGCAGCGCGTGCACAGGCGTACAGGCAGCCCGCTAGGTAGGTGTGGCGCCCCGATAAAGTCGCCCACAGCCGGCCTTGAGCCTCCCGGCATCAGCTTCAGGCTGGCTTGCTGTTTGTGCTAGGAAGTCACAACTACAGGTATGCCGCAACCAGAGTGAACTTGTGGTCCATGAGGAGCCTATGAAGGCTGCAGTGGCTAGTTTGCACACTCAATTGAGCAGACCCTGATGTGCACAGTGCTCGACAGCAAACAGGCGCTGCATCGCCTTGCTGCTAAACGTTAAACACTCACACAACCCCAGTCTTTGATACCACAAGGTTCCCAGAATGTCGCGTGCGCGGGAGCTGACGCGCATGCTCAGGCAAGGATGCGCTTCCTGCAGGGCACTGAGGCATGCGAAGGCCTACCTGGTATCATGACACTTAGGAGATTGGAGTGAAGCGACTTTCTTTGCTGTGAACGCTGCAAAGCTATTTCGGGATCGTCGTGCACGCACATCTGTGTCGCAATTGTACCAGCTTGGTTGCATTTACATACAGTTCCTGCGCTACGCATGTTCACATCCCACTCAGGTGCAGGTCGAGCAGCTTGAAGCAACGTGAACTGTCCTAAAAGGCTCATGCGCGCACAGTGGCGCTGGTGCACAAGTGCGTGCCGTCAGGCTCGTGCCCGTCCTTGACGCGCTGGTGCGGAATCTCCTTCTTGCCGCTCCTATCGCGCTTGTTTGTGGTCAGGATCTCCCTCTCTGTTTGACCTTCAACCCTCAAGCGTAGGCACAGAGGGGCTCCAACTTTGCGGCCGTCCCCGTCCGCCTGCACGCAACTATCCCTGGTGTGGAGATGCCGGGGCCCGCGATGCCGCCAAGTGCGCAGCACTCCTGATTGCCGTTGCAGGACCACCATGGAGAAGTATGATAGGGAAAGGTATGATAGAGTTTGCATGCCATCTCAGGCTGATGGTTTGTGCTGCTGCATACGTGGGAAGCATAATGGAGACCTGGAGCTACGTGCATGTCTTGTGAACAGAGTGTCAGCAAGTGTGAGCGCCTCTGCTGCCACATTATAAAACATGCAAATTTCTGGTGAGGCAAGCATGTGTGAGGAACCCTGACTTCCGCGGACAAAGTGTGCACTTACAAGCATGGATGCTGAGTATTTTTAAACTCATATCAAGCAGGAGTGTGTCCGCGCAGAACAGCTGTAAATCGTGCAGTGTTTATGCGGAATGGTTGCGCATGCAGACCAAGACCCTCGAAACGGGCACCCTGCATGTGCCTGCTGTGCATGAGCAGGGTTTGTTGGGAGGAGGTGTGCCAAGTATGGCTGTGCCTATGCAGGCCCTGAAATGCCGCCGACCACGCCTGGCGGGCCGGGCGTGGAGCCGGGGCCGGAGGTCACAGAGCCGCCGGGCACCGCACCGGGCGGGCTGCCGCAGCAGCCTGAGACTCCGCACATGCCGCCCCAGCACGAGGTTCCGCAGCCCTCCGCACCAGGCACGCATGCCGCCCCAGGCAGTGCAAGTGAGTGCTTGCTGGCTGCATGTCATTCTGCAGCTGCATACATGTCTGCAGCGCTGTCTGCCTGCGATCCGGGCGCGACTGTGTGAGCTGGTGCAAGTTTTGCAAAGGTGGCCAAGCCGGGTTGTTTTCGCAGAGGCGCCGCCTGCTTTCGGCCAGGCGTCGGACACGCAGTCTACCATGAAGGTCTGCACCTCGTTGTGATTCCTTTGGATTCTCCCACAACTGCTGTTGCGTGTTGCGGTGGGGCTGCTGCAGAGTTGGGGCCAGACCGTGCTTGAAGCGTCATGCATGCGCTGTCTGTAACAGGCTCTGCCAAGCAGTTCTATCTAGTGGCGGACTGCATGTAAAAGTGTTGGGGTCACAAGCACTCAGTGCTTTTATAAGGTAAGTGCGTGCCCTGACAGAGGATGGAGGGCTATGGGACGCATGCGCGTGCGTAATGCACATTCGGTCAGATGCTGACGCTCCGCGATTAGCACTTTGCTCTCACATGCACTGCATGTGCACGCGGCGAAGGCAGGGGATGAGGTCCCGCCTGGCGCACACTCTGCCGATGCGCCCGCTGGCCTGGGCAGCCCGCCTTCGGGGCAGGCGTCTGTCGCGCAGGACATGCCCAACGAGGCGCCCGGCCAAGCGCCGCCGGGCGCGCCTGGGGAGGAGGCTACTGCGCCAGGCGCGTACATAATGCCAGTCTTCAACCTGTGCGTACATGAGCTGCTGTTCTGTGATGCGACGCACTTGCCACAGATCGAACCCCTGATTGAAATGTGATGGACAGTGTGAAAGCGCTTGGGTGGCTGACTGCCTGCAGAGACTGACATATGAGCAAGAGCTTGCTTCGAAGGTGGCCTTGCCTGGTAACCTGAAGGGCAGGGTCTGCTTAGAAAGGTTGCAAGCTGGTGTCACCGCGCGGCGACAGGCAAGACGAAGGACATCCCATCCGACTCGCAATTTGAGCAGTCAGGCGCGTCCGTCAAGACGCCGCCCAAGGGCCCCATCGGCTCTGCGCCCGACCAGGTGTGCACTTGGCCTTTGCAAATGGCTGACTGTTGTCTGCAGGAATGTGACTGGTCTTTGAAAAGTAGCAAAACCAGTTTGCTACTCTGTCTCTGAAAAGTTTCTCGTAATCTAGCTGCTACCTATTCTGACTCTTGAGCTGGTGGCTGACAGGGTGCGTTGAACCCGGAGGACATGCCGAAGCCTGCTACCGGCCAGGTTTAGGTGCACACCTGCAGATGTGACTGTTAAACGATGTGGCAGAAGCTGTGCATGTGCATGCATTTGAGACAAGGGCATGTGCAGCTAGCTGCCTCTTGAAGCTCTTGACTTAATGTATACATGTGCTTTGTTTTGAGGGGCTGGCTGTTGCCGTAGGGGCACATGTACGCTTAGCAGGCATCATTATTCGCAGTGTAAACATGGTTGATATGGCTCTGCTCTTGCCTGGAACAAACTTCTGTCTCATGTCATGGACCGTGCTATGAGGTGTGCAGCTCAGTCAATTGTTCAGGCTGGAAAGTTATTCCTCAATATCCCAATGTCACAGAGTACGCTGCATTGACGTGGTCAATGCATGGTGTACTGCTAACCGGCATGAAGCAGAGTGGCAGCTCAGGCGCGTGCATGCAAGCTTTTCATACGCAATTTACATCATCATCATGCCCAACCCTCTGCCTCACCCTTCCCCTGCTCCTCCACTAGCAGCTGTCACCTGTGCGGTGTGTCACGTGCGATCTGCTTCAGGCGTCGTCTACTACTTCTCCGCAGCTATTTGTATTAACACGTAGTCTGCTGAGCGCTTTGGGGCAAGTGGAGCGCTGCGCCTTGACGCAGCTGCCTAATCACGTGCGGGTGGGCTTCTTGCAGCGGCGTTTTGAAGCCAGTGAGGTGTCTACTGTGCAGGTGCGTCTTGCAGCCAAGCAGAGTGCCGCGTTTGTGTTGAGTTGCAGTTTCCCTATGCGTCAGAGGATGCTTGTCCAACTGTGCTTGTCCAACATGACAGACCTTGCGTCCTTATGAGTCCAAGGTTTCCACGACTTGGGTAGGAACACCCGTACGAGTTGGCTCCCAGGAACAAGGAGCATTGGTATGCGCGCTCACAGGGCACTTGGGGACGGAGTTCTGCGGCGTCCGGGCGTCGCTTGCGCAGCACCGGGCCTTGCGCGCACTGCATGAGGAGGCGATGACACTGTGGCAGGGCGCCGAGTAAGGGCACGCGAGCGCCATGGCCGCCGTCGGCGCGCTTGACAGCTCGCGCCTGCGGCAGAACAGCCTTGAGCGGCCGCTCACGTACAGCCAGGAGGCCGAGGAAGAGGTGGTGTCCGTGCGGTGCGTGATATGCGGCAGAATCTGTGCGTCTGTGCGTAACTGCACGGAACTTCGATGTTTCGGGGTAGGCGCCTGAGCATGTGCTCTGCGACTGTTGCAAGGTGCTGTTTAAGCATCAGCTATTTGCGTATGTGTTAGCTTGCTCCTACTGCTTGCTCACTGTGGCGTGTGCTGCCAATATTGCAGGTCCATCCATGGCGCGGAGAACGACACGCAGCGCGAGGTTCGCATTTCCTGCCCAGACGCAACGGGCCTCGGCTGCGACTTTGCGCGCCTGCTGCTGGACTTTGGCCTCCGCATCCTGGACGGTGCGCGGCCGCCAGCCAGCACGCCCGCGCTCTCGAGCTTGCTAGCAGGGGGAGCGCGTGTGACCACCCTGCAGCGTGCCTCCCACGGTTGAGTTGGCCGCATGGCTGAAAATGTAGCTGTGGCGCTGCTGTGTCACGCGCCTCAGCATGGACACGACGCTGCAGCTTGGGGCTGCGCCCACGCCTAGGCGGCCACCTCGTATATGTTCCCTGTAATCACGCCTACATCCAAGAATGATTCGTTTACGCGCTGGCAAGTCTGTCGCTGCACTGCTTTCAGGCCTCGCCGGCAGCGGGCGTGCCGAGCACTGATGCAGCGCTGTTCTCGCATGATCTCAATGCTGCTGCTGTCGCAGGGCGTCTCCGAGACCCATCCCCGCGCCCTGACGCCGGCCGGCGCGCGCGCAGGCGACGTGTCCACCGACGGGCGCTGGTGCTTCATGATCTTCAAGGTGCAGCTGTCGCTGGGCGTGCCCGCGCACTGGGCGCTGCTCAAGCGGCGCCTGGAGGCGGTCTGCCCCAGCGCGGCCGGCGAGCACCAGCTCTGGCGCTGGTCCAGCCTGCCGCGTGACTTCCAGCACCCCTTCCTGCTGCAGGTCTCGTCCTACGACCGCCGCGGCTTCCTGCACGGCGCGCGCCCCGCCCGCGCCCGGCCGGCGCCCTGCCCGGCGCCCCTGCCTGTGGCCAGCCGCGCCCTGCGACCGCGCTCATGCCCTGCGCGGCGCATGCCCCGCCGCGCGCGGCTGGGGCGCCGCGCCGCGTTGCCGCCGCGCCCCCCCCCACAGGCTGCACAGCCGCGGCAGCCGTGCGGGCGCGCTTGAGAGCATCGGCACACTGCAGAGCGACGCGTGCTGGCGTTGGCGCAGCTGCTTAGCGCCGGGCCGCCCCGGGAGCGTCTCATGCACATGCTGGACGGCAAGCTTGCATGCAGTCTGCTTCGCCCTGCCGTGCCCTGAGACGGCGGCGGCCCGGCGCGCCGCAGACCTGATGCACACGCTGTGGGAGGCGGACGTGGCGGTGTTCAAGGCACACATCACGACGGGGCCGGGCGGCAAGGTCATGGACATGTTCTGGCTCTACGACAACCGCTGCGAGCTGCCGGAGAACCACAGGTGCGCCGCCGACCTCCGCCCCAAGCCTGGGCGATATGGGTCTTGAGCCTGGACAACATGGACACGCCACCCAGACCGGCGGACGGCCATGTGCTGTCACAGCGCTCGAACTTTCGTGCGGGACGTAAGTTCAAGCGCTGTCTCTCTGCTGGGCTCAACACGCGGGCTCTCATTCATCTCTCTTCTATACAGGTCGGTTGAGAGGCTGATGTGGGCGGCTTGTAAACACGCGCCGCGGTGCCTGCTGTGGAAGCGCGCGCGCCTACATCGAGAAGCCACGCAGCACAGCCATGAAGCCCTGAGCATGCACGCCGCGCATCACTTCGTGCACCTGGCCTGTGCTGTGTGACAGCAGGTCTCGGGCAAGGCCGGGTGTGCTGCTGACTGCCGGGCGCGAGTGAGCAGCCCTGCGCCAGACTGCCAGCGCTGGGCGCCACGAGCAGCCCGCGCCGCGCGCCAGGGTGCTGCAGATCACGGAGCTGGTGCGCGATTGCCTGCAGCAGCGCGACGCCAACTGCTCCATCACGCCCGCGCCGCCCGAGTCCTGCGCGGACGACAGCGCGGCGGCGCTGCTGCAGGCGCGCCCCTCGCACCATGCAGGCAAGCCCTCGACATGAGGGCGGATGCAAGCGCAGTAAGCATCATAGCTCGGCATGGTCGCTTATGCCCAGAGCAACCTCCTCCTTCGCATATCATCCCAGACTCTGAACGTACAATGTTTCATTTGACGAGTATCACAGGCTGGAAACCTTGATTGGCGAGTGCTGGGACAGTCAATGCTCTGCTGATCGCCGCATTGTGTGCGGCAGCGCTGCGCATGCAAAGACGCAACGCCGGCCTCGCCGCTGCGCAAAATTGTGACGGCAAAGTCACGGCGGCGCCTCGACAGCGGCTGCGCGCCCGCGCCGGTCAACGAGGTCACGTCTGAGTCAGAGGCGGACGAGTATGCGCGGCCCGAGGATGTGCAGGCGCGCCCAGGGCCATGCCCAGAGCTGTGCGTTTGGGTGCTGCCGAGGTGCAGACGCGCATGTCATGCATCAAACTACATGGCTGAGATCTGGCAGGCCAGCAGCGCCCGACACCGGGGGTTGCACGCCGTCTGCGGCATCAGTGCTGCCGCCCAGGCGGCGATGACGAGCACGCGCGCGGCGCATGGCCTGGCCAGCCGTTCTGCAGCGTCGTGCCCACTCGTGCGCAGCGTCACATTGTGGGCCGCCAGGGCACATGCGCACGCGCCGCGCCGCAGCCTCGCCCGCTCCCGCCGCCAGCACCGGGCCTCAGCAAACAGTCCTTATTTGCTCAGCAAGCAAGCAGTCCCATTCAAACACGGTCATGGCAGCATCCATGTCGTCTTTTGCGTCTTAATGGATGATAGTGCCGCCGCCGCCGCGCAGGTGACCGTGGACAATTGCACGACGAGCAGCTACACGGTGGTCAGCGTCGCGTGCCGCGACCGCAAGGGCCTCGTGTACGACCTCTTCCGCACGCTCAAGGACATTCACATCCGGGTGGCGTACGCGAAGGCGCGCCCCGGGCGTGCAGCAGCACAGGGCGTGGGCGCTTGTTGCGAAGTAGGTTTTTGCATGTGTGGGCATCGCACACTGCTATATTTTACTCTGCCGAGAAGCTGGCGCCCTGGGTTTGACAGGGGTTGCAGCGTAGAACCCGGGCCGGCAGCACTTTGCTGGCAGGATGCGCCCCTCTGCCGGAAGTCCAGCACGCGAACAACGTGGCAGACCTCTCACCTCCCTGTCTGTCAGCTGGAGGGGACATCTGCATGGAATGCTGGGACTGGTACCTTATGTGCCCCGCGCCAGATGCTGCCCTGCCGCCCATGCCTGCACTGGGTGCTCCACCCCAGCCCAAACCTATCCTGCAGCACTTGAGTCATGCGCGCCGGGCGCCGCCAGGTGTGCGTACGCGGCGACGTGTGCGAGGCGGACCTGTTTGTGGAAGAAGCAGACGGGCACCGCGCCGAGCGGTGCGCCCGCGCGCCCCCAACTGCCCGCCGTGCCTTCTGGGGCGGCCGCCGCGCAGCCCCCACCGGTGCACTGCACCGGGGCCGGCGCTGCGGCCCGCGGCGCCGCCAACGGCCCTCCTGGTGAAGCTGAGCTGGCGCGCTCGCTGTGCATCATCCGCATGAACAAGACGGAACAGTGTGCCCGAGCGCCAGTCCCGCACTAATAATTCACGCTCCTTTCAGCCTTTAAGACTACGGTTCACGCCTGCGCCTGGCTGGTGTGGCCAGGCGGCGGCGGCGGCGCGCGGCGGGGCCAGCGGGCGGCGCGGGCGGCGCGGGCCTGGGCAGCGCCAGCAGCAGCCCCTACAGCGGCCTGGGCGGCGCGGACAGCGCGCACAGCGGCGCGCTGGAGGCGGAGGACCAGCGCATTGTGGACAGGTGCGGCCGCGCCCGCCTGCGCGCGCGAGCCAGCCGAAGCGCGCCCATCAGCGGAGCGCCTCACCGGGATACAACCGGGCGCCGGTGGTGTGCATCACCTGCTGAGCCTCTGCTGACGACCTGTGCGTGCCCATGGAGGCTGGGCTGCCGCCGGCGCTCAGGCCCGGATAGGGTAGGGAGAGGGTAGTCGTACCCTTACCGTACCCCACACCCATCGCGTCACCCCTGCGCGCGCGCAGGCAGCTGGAGGCGGAGCTGGTGGAGCGCGTGCGCGCGGCGGTGCTGCTGCCGGTGCGCATCACCATCAAGGACGTGTACGACGACACATGCACCGAGCTGCTCATCACGGCCAGCCTGGACAGCGGCGGCCGCGGGCGGCCGCGCGTGACGCACGACGTCACCGCCGCGCTCAGCGCGCTGGGCCTGTGCGTGTTCATGGCGGACGTGTACGTGGAGGCGCTGGCCGGCGACGCCGAGCGCCGGCCGCAGGAGCTGCACCGCTTCCTGGTGCACTGCCCCGACGGCCGCCGCCTGGAGACCGTGGCGCAGAAGCGGTGCGGCTGCCCCCGCCGCCGCCCGCGCCGCCGCCCGGCCCGCCCGCTGCCTGAGGAGGCAAGTGCTGCCGCGTCCGAAGCGCTGCCCCGACGGCTGCCGCGGGTGCGGCGCGGGAGCGGCGCGCCAAGCATGCAACCCGCCGTGTGACCTGGTCTGGACCGCGCACTCCACACCCGCGTTCCAAGGGCATGCGCTGAGAGAGCGCCTTGGCAGCATCTGTGTCGTGCGCCGGAGCTCATGCTCAAGGCTGGCGCTCTTCTTGCCTGCAACCAAGTTGTGTAAGTTGTAGCCGGCAAGGCGTGCCAGCATTGTCCCGCGCGCCTCGCACGCACTGCAGGGTCCGGTCACGGGGTCGTGTCGCTTGTGTGCGAGCACTCATGCTGCCTGCGGTGCATCATGGTGCACCAGCCTCACCCGCCGTGCGGCCTCATCGCGGTGCGCACGCCGCAGGAGTATGTACGACCGCGTGCGCGAGGCGCTGACGGGGACGTCGCGCGTGCCCTCGCCGCGCGCCTCGCCGCGGCAACCGACGCCGCAGCAGCAGCAACAGTCGCTGCTGCACTCGCTGGCCACCTGGAAGTGGTCGGCCTGATGCTTGCAAGGGGGGCTACTCTATGCTAACCCTAACCCGGGCCCTATTGTACCCTATCACCTGCAATGCTGGCCACCTGGAAAGTGGTCGGCCTGACGCCTGCGAGCGGGGGCTTGTCAATGATTCGCACCTTGCCGCATGTTCACCGCACCTGCAAATGCTTCCTCAATGACGCGTTGGCTTAGAGTGGCGCCATTGCCAAGGCGCGTTGGGAAGCGCTGAACGGCGTGCCTTTGTTGACGGCTGTTCCCGTATCTTCTGTAGCTTGTGGAGGCGTGCAAACAGCACAGAGATGTTCAACATGAGCTGTGAGCAGCATGTGCTTGGGTCCATGGCTTTGGGAAGCGGTGCACTTAGGTAGGGTCTGAGTGGAACTCTTGGAGGGTTTTCGTTTGTCTGCCTGACAATTTTGTGCGCAAGAACCGCGCATACTGGGCACACTTCCTACAGTGGGCCTGTATCGCACATGACAAAAGAAATGAGCGACTCAGCAACTGGGAATAAAAGCTGACATTTTTGCACCACGTCTTTGCGCTGCTCTGATGGACTGCACCCCAACTCGGATTCTGCTTCAGCCGCGGCACCAAAAGTGCACCCTTTGCAAGACAACACCCGCTCCTGATCAGAAGCAATCTGCGTGCCATCCTCTGGGATGTGTTGTGAAATTTCAGCTCTTTACCTATTTGCTAGCCATCTGAATGCAGATAGATTCATTGCTGGATCTGCAGGGCATGGGCGTCCTCGCTTGCATGCCTGTCAGGTCCTGCACTGGCGCGCGCGCGGCTGCCACGCGCTGGTGCCAGATGCGTGGACGGCCCAGCAAAGAAGTGCGTGACTCTGCCAGCGCGCTCCGGCAGCAGCAAGAGCTGCGCCGGCGCCGGAAAGGCGATGCGGCTGCTGTGCTGTGTTACAAAGGCGACAGCGGCGGCCACGGCATGCAGCTGCACGGCCAATGCCGCCAGCGCGTAGAACGCTCCCAGCGCACTCGCTGCCATGCGCACGGTGCCTGCATTGCGGCCGTCGTGTTATGCACATGAGGCAGAACTGATGTAGCCATCAGTGAGCTCGCGAAACCATGTTCTTGCCTTCTGCGTGTCGCATCAGGTCGTGGCTGGGCAAAGATGGTGCACAATGACTAAGTGAGAAAGGGCATGTGTCTGAGTAGTGTCCGCCAGCAGCCAGGCATAACGCCTCTATCAAGCATGCATGTCCGCATCCTTGTGCGCCGACGTGCGCGCCCCGCGCCGGCCGCGCGGGCCCCTCGCACCAGCAAAGCCGCCCAGCAGGACCAGGCTGCGCGCGAAAGCCCACGGCGCGCACGCGGCCAGCGCGCCGCCGCACGCCAGCGCCAGCGCCAGGCGCGGCAGCAGTGCGCAGCACCGCTGCCAGGCGGCGCAGCCGGCGCAGCACGCGCTCAGCGCGGCCCACACGAAGTTGCCGCGCAGGTCCAGCGCCGCATCCAGCGCAACGCGCGCGGCCGCCGTGTCTCCCTCCTGCTGCATGCAGAGGCCTGATGGCGGGCAAGCAGGCGCGGCGCGGCGCGCGGCATTGCATAAGAGGGTTGGGCTGGCTTGGACAGGCAGCCATTGCCGCATGGATGCTGGCTGAGAGGGGCCTCGCCTTGAGACAGCATCACAAGACTTGCTGCCAACAACGCGCAACAGGAAGCACCTGGCATGACGCCAATGTGCAGGGCGCCGCTGCATGCGGTCTCTGCACCCTGGCTGCGATCTGCTGAAGCAAGGTCGCGGCCCATTGAGGTGCACCTGGTCGACGGCCGCCGCAGCGCGCGGCCAGGCGAGGCAGCTCTCGCCCACGATGAAGCCGACGGCGCGCGCGCTGTCGCCGCCATGGAACCCACCCTCCGCCGCCAGGCAGCCGCATGAGGGGCAGCGCAGCCGCGGCTCCTCGCCTGCGGCGCCGAGCTGACTCAAGCGAACCTGTCCTGTTCTGTGTTGGCCGCTTAGGCTCACAGCCTGCCTTGAGCAGGTTCTTAAATAAGCAGCACTGCCTGGGCGCCAGGCAGCATTGTTTTATTGGAGCTGGGTGCTCTGCTGCCCTATAAATGCAGCTCACAAATTCAAGCAACGCTCTTCAAGGTGGAACCTGACATGCACATGCTCTGTGGCAACCTTCTCGCAGGCCCATGTACGGTGCGCCCGCTGGGGCGAGGAGCAACTGGGTAAAGGCGTCCTCTTGCACGCCGTGGACCGCGCTCGTGCCCTGCACAGTGCCAAGTGCCTGGTGTGAGGGCCGGCCCCGCTCGTTCGGTGGCGTGCGCACCCCAGCACCTGTGAACGGGCAGGCCAGCGCGTCGGGGTCGCGCGTCGCCAGCCGCCGCTGCTGCTCCGCTGCCCAGGGCCAGGCCTCAAACGCGTCCTCCAAGCGCTGTACCAGGGCCAGGTACGCCGCCAGCGAGATGACGGCGCCGGTGGCGACCGCGGTCGCGGCCGCCAGGCAGAGCGCCGGCGCGCTGGAGAGGCCGCCCCCGGCGAGGTGCGCTGCGAGCGCGGGGCCTGTGATGCTAGCGTTTGCCAGCAGCAGGAGCGCAGAGATGCGGGGTGGCAGGATGAGGAGCGTGGACACGGGCGCGATGATCAGCACAGCTAAGCCAGCCAACATGTCAGGGATGCAGCGCTGGTGGGCTAGCAGGCGGAGGGAGACGGCGGTGTGCAGGCGACAGACGTCTGTGAGTCGCTTCCGGCCGGATGCGGTGCAGCGCAGAGGCCGGCCACGGCGCAGCAGGCCGAAAACACACTCGACATTTTCGTACAATCTCAGCTGCCCCCTCCCGGCGTGAAGCGACGTTTGAGTGCCGAGTGGCCTGTCAATCACGCAGAAGCGAATAAGCACCCCAACTGCCCTGCAGCGCACGGCTAGATGACCGCAGAAGCGTCTGGCGGGCACTTGCATGGTCCTGACGCTCTGCAAAACAGCGTTGCTGCTTGCTTGGGCTCTGGCCCTTGCTACTTGTCCAGCAGCCGCGGCGGCAAGACTGGTGCGCCAGAGCTGGCTCTCAGTCCCAGATGTATGTGCGCTGAAGGCAAGCACGCCTGCGGAGAAGGCGTGCAGACATCCTCGCGAAACCTGGGCAGGACCGGCGCCGGCTGGAGCGCGCGCATACTGCTGCACAAGCAGGCACTGCGCACGCACGTACGTGGAGTGGCCGTGCGTTGCAGCAGAATACAACAGACTTTGCTTGCGTGGACGCACTGGATCGCTATGACACCAGCGGCATACTGCAGCCAGCAAGTGCGCTGCCTGGTGCAGCACCAGCCGTGAGGAGCAGGCCTTGCTAGCTACGCAAGCGCTGAGAACTCCCAGTCCATGCGACCTCGGACACCTGACTTACTGCTGGCAAGGTCGCTTGTAAGCTCACTGCCAGTAGAGTTGGGATGAGCAGCTGGCACAGGGCTGAGCCCCCATCAAGTTATAGTCAGGTGTCACCCAGTATAGCTGGTCTGCTGAGAGGCGTGGTTCGTCTGCAACAGGTTGCTGCAGCACTGGCAACACGTCCGCACCCTGCGACTGCAGCACTTTCGCGAATAGCAACGGCACTTGCCCGCAGTATGCCGGCTACCCGCTGGCGCCATACCCCGCGGGCGCCCTGCCTGTGCCACACTTTGTCATGCCGCGCAGCCTCCCGGTGCGCACGCTGCTTCACTGTGTCTGTCTTGTGAGGGTCTTGTGTTTACCAACTAATGTGAACTTGATGGCTAACTTGTGGTGTTACTCACCGTCAACATGCCAGAGACCTGTAGACACAAATATGTGCATGTCCTTTGCTACGGTTTCCCAAGCAATCAGAGCACTGCCATTGTACACTCCTACGTGGCGTCAGAGGCCTCCTCTTATGCCAGGCGGCGCAGGCCAGCACTGCGGCGCCCCCGGACCTCGACGGCATCTGCATCGAGTGCCCGCCAAGCACGCCGCCGGGCGTGCCGGACGCGCACCCGGCCTACCTGGCGGCCTACAACTGCAGCGACGCGGCGCCGCCTGCGGCACCGGCCGCTGGGCCTGCGCTCAGCAGCGCTGCTGCGGCGCGCCCCGTTCTAAAGGTTTACATAGCATGCGCCTGTTAGCCGCACTGGCGGAGCCCACATAAGGCCAATGCATGTGAAGTTGTTGCAAGTGACTGCACGTCATGTGTGAGAGCAGACTGTGCCTGGCGCGCACCGGGACAGGCTGCTGCTGCCAGCAGCTGCGAGGCGCTGCCAGACGGCGGGCGCACACTGGATGGCCTGCTGCTGGTCGCAGCGGCCGTGGGCGCGGTCGGCGCGGTCCTGCGTGCGTGCCCGCCACGCCATGCATGACAGCCAGAACAGCTGTCGCCAAGAGCCTGCAAGCCATGCATACGGGCTGCGCATACCTGCATTTCCGCAGCGGCGCGCAGCCAGATCATGGCGTGCTAGCGCACCCAGCAAGCGCGGTCTGTCGCCGCCCGCGGCACATGGCCGCCTCGGCCTGTCGGGCGCCGAGGCTCCCGGCGCTCCCGCAGTGTGCGCGGCTGCCTGTGCGCTGCTGGGCCCGCGGGAGGCGGCGGCGCGCGCGCGCCTGAACGCCTCCACCATCCTCTCTTACCTGCTCTGGAGCAGGGTGCGTATGTGCCCTCCAGCGGCGCCGCTCATTCTGAATGTCCCCAACCCGGCGCCCTGCCCTCTCTTCTTCTCTGCCGGGTTTGGTGTTGGGACCAGGCCACGCTCCCTCTGCTGCCAGACAGTCGTCAAACAATTCACTTGGGGTTTGCATAAGGCGTGCGCCACACAGTTGCAGCACTTGTCTGTACAGGAGGGGCTGGGCGGACCCCGAGCGAGGCGCAATGCCAGCAGCACTCATGCGGCGCCTGCAGGCTCTGGGCTAAGTTGAGCTCGCTCGGCAAGCTCCGCCTGCTGACTGCCGCCCATGGTGCTCGGTGCGACAGCACGGCCGGGAGGCGGGCGGGGGAGATCGCGGAGTGCGCGGCGGGTAGCGCGACGCGCGCGGCGCCGCCGCGCTACATGCAGCTTGCAGACGGCAGCCTGCGGCTCGCGTCGGGAGCCGACTGCGCGGCAGCCAAAGCCGAGGCTGACGCATGGGGCGATGTGGCGGTTTACGAAGCCGCAGACTTCCTGGTCGCCGCCACGCAGCCGCTGCTGGCGCGCGCGTCCGGCGGCTTGGCGGCCAGCAGGGTCTGGGACAGGGTTTCGAGCGCGGCCGCATCCGCATACGCCGGCGCGCTGCCGCGCGGCAGCTGGGCGCCGGCCAGCTCCGCCGCTCAGCCCTTCGATAACAGCCTGTACGGCGCTGTCCTCGGCGATGACGCGCCGCCCCCTGGCGCACGGCAGCCCGCCGAGCCGAGCGGGCGGCTGGGCGCGCTTGCCGGCGCAGAGGGCGACTGGGGCGTCCTGGGTGGCACAGCCGCAGGCGCCGGCTCCCGCGTGACCTCGCAGACGCTGCTGACGGCGGGCTGCGGCGGGGCAGCGGACGAGGGCGCCGGGCTGGGGTTTCCTCAGGCGCCGGCGCGCGGGGGCCCGGGCCGGCGGCCACCCCGCCCGCAAGCATGGCCTGCCCTGCGGCGCTGGCTGCGACGCTGGTGAGCACCTGGTCGCATCCCACCTTACACCTGGTCGCATCCCACCTGACACCCGGTCGCATACGGCGCTCTGGAACGCCCTGTTCCCGACCACCATGTGGACAGTGAACGCGACGACTCAAAGACTGCCAAGAGCATGCATGTGAACGAGCGAAATCGCTGAGAGAGCTCAATGCTGAATCAAGAGCCTGGGGTGTGCACAGGGCGTGGCAGCCCATGTTGCATGCATATGCGCAGGCAGCACAATAGTCAACGGACACAACCAATGCGTGTGACGCGGCCTGCTTGTTGGTCTCCTTACCAGACTTCACTGAAAACAAGGATGTGTCTCATGCGCAGCTGACACCCTCCGCGGACACTGGCCACCCTCTGCCCCTGCAGCGCCCAGCCGTGGACGTCGCTCCTCCGTGTGCGGGCGCTCCGCGGCCGCACCCTCTCGACGCTGCTGTGCCGGGGGCGCCGCATGCGGACGGCGCACCGCCTTCACCAGGCAGTGCAGGGCCGTGGCCGCCGTCCTTGCGCGCCGCATCGCCTGCGCTGTTGGGCAGTGCGGCTGCCGGCGGCGGCCCTGCCCCACGCACTGCAGATGACGAGGACCCTGCACTTGCCGCTGCATGCGGCGCCGAGCATGTGCTGCTGCGGCGTGTGAGTGGCTCCGCCGCCATAAAGCATGCAGCTCCGCTGGTGAAAGCCACGTCGCCTCGGCGGGCACACAGCGCGCCAGCCCGCGGCTCCTTGGCTGAGCCCTTGCCCGCATGCGCGCGCCCGAGCTGGACTACTTCTGAGGCGTCTGCTGCAGCGCTCGGCGCCGCCGCTCCAGCGCGCCTGCTACTGGCAGCGAGAGCGGCAGGGCGCGCGCGCCAGGCGCGCCTGCCCACCGCATGCCGGCGCGCGCTTGGCGCCGCGTCGGGCTGGACGCGAGGCGTCCGCGCATCCGCGGGCGCCGCCGCCAGCAGCGGCGACCGCCGGCCGGCCTCCATGGCCTGCAACCCGCTGTTTGGGGCATCGGCCGCATCGGCTGCGCCGGGACAGCCAGGCTGCCGCCCGCTGCCCGCTGTGCCTCCGGCACGCGCTCCGCATGGCGCGCATGAGACGTTTGAAGAGAGGCAGGGTGCCCACGCGGCGCCTGGCGCCGCTGGCGGGGATGAGCTGCGGCAGGCCGGGGCCTTAATGCGGCAGGCCGCGGTTGGGCAGGGCGCTGGGGTGCCAGAGCGGACGGGCGGCAGCAGCTGCAGTGCTGCAGCGGGCGCCGGCACAGCAGGCGCTGGCAGCGGGCCCTGGCAGCCTCCGCCAGGCGCTGGGCGCGGCCGTGGAGCGGCAGAGCAGAGCAGGAGCAGCGGCGGGGGTGCCGCCCACCGGGCAGCGGCGGAGCATGCGGGGCCCGTCGCTGCGGCAGGGCCAGGCCTTGACGCAGCGGCGCTGGTGGCCGAGCACCGCGCCTACCTGGCGCGCATGGCCGCCGAGCTCGATCAGCTTGCAGCGCATGTGGCCGGGGCCATTGAGGAGATGGGGTCAGGTTCGCCGCTAGGCTGAAATACGCGCGCAGCTTGGGCCGCCGCATTCAGAGCGGGCCATGACGCTGCCCCAGCGCTCACCTGCTTTCAGTGTAACAAAATTCTCAGCTGAAACCATTCTGCGATACTGCGATAATTCAGGTATCACAAAGAGCGACTTGCTGCACGCAGTCCCCTGCAAACAACGCACGCATAAACACATATGCCTTTGGTCCAAATGCTTTCGTGCAGTGCCCATGCTTTTGTGCGGTCTGTGTGGCAGCAAGCATGCGCAGAACCTGCAACCCCTTGTGTCCAGAAGCAAAAGGAACAGAGTCTGGCAACAGTCCTGCCATAGGCGAAGCCTCGGCAGCTAGGCTACTGTGCTGCCCCTGTCAACCAGAGGCTGAACATGGCAGAGACCGGCATGCAGCTGCCGCCGTGGTTCCAGACCTCGCCCTGCCTAGACTAAGCCGTTTGCCCTTATGCGCTACAAGCCATGGCAGGTATAAACCAACTGGCCGGGGCTCTGGCAGACACTGCTGCTCGATGCACGCAGGCGCCGCTGCGCGCTCGCCGCTGGCGGGCGCGGCCGCGCCGCAGCCTACGCGTCGTCGTCGCTGTCGAACTTGAACGAGTTGACGGCGTTGTCGATGGCGCCGCCGCGGTACGTGCCGCGCTTCTTCTTCGTCTTCTCGTGCCGGAAGTCCTTGCCGCGGACCTGCAAGGAAAAGTAACTTTTTTTCGGATGCCAGCAACTGCCCGCTTATATCCAAACCATAAACCGCGCATAGGTCAGGAAGCACCGCGTGTGCCGTCAGGCCTGGCGTCCCTGCAGCCGGCCTGCTGGGGGTCGCAGGGCGTTTCCCGCTGAAGGGGTCTAGGATTGCGGTGCCTGCAGACTCCAGGGGGCTCCAGTCACATGAAAGCAGAGCCATCCGAGACAGGCAGGCGTATGGGGACATGCCAAACGCAGCCAGGCGCAAGGACGGGCGCGGCGCGCCTTGCCGAGCACCTCCTGCGCGCCAGCGCCCCAGCCGCCGCCGCCGAAGGTGGCCTGGTACGAGTTGTCGCGCGCCGCCTTGTGGCCCAGCCACTCCTCCGCCTTCACGCGCTGGAACGCGCGCGCGCCTGCCGCCGCGCGCCCGGCCCTCAGCGCCGGCACCCGGCGCAGGCGATGGCACGACATGCACGCAGCCCGGATGGATGCAAGGCGAGGCGCGGCAGGCATGCTAGGAGAAGGCAGGGACCCACGCTCATCTGTCTATCCCAAGCGCTTCCCAGGCCATGGCTGGCATTCGCCGGCCGGTGCCATGCTTTGCAGGCGACCGCACCCCGTCTCCCTGCTGCACATACCGAGGCGCAGAGCGTGGGCATGTCACCTGTGCCGCCGCCGCTGCGGCCGCTGCCGTTCGCGTCCGCCGCAGGCGCGGCCGCGGCCTCATCCAGCCCGCCTCCGCCACTGGGCGTCCCTGCTGCAGCCGGCGGTGGCGGCAGCGCCTCGCCTTCTTGCGGAGCGGCGCCCTCTGCGGCGGCCTGCTTCCTCTTTTTCTTCTTGCCGCCGGAAGCCGCATCGTCCCCGGCATTGCCTGCAGCTGCAGCCTGCCCGTTCGCCTGGGCGCCCTTGACCGCAGCGGGCGCCGCCGCCGCCCCACCCCCGGGCGTGGTCGCTGCCTCTGCTTCGCTCTGCTTCCTCTTCTTCTTTTTCTTTGTGCTAGCAGGGCCAACCCCGCCGGCAGCGCCCGCGCCCGCTGCAGGCGCGCCCAGCGGCGCCGCCGGGGCCTCGGCGGCGTCGCTTGTCTGCCGGTTGGTATCTGGCGCCTCGGCCTCGGACGGCGCGCCGGCGGCAGCGGCAGCGGGCGTGCCAAGTGAACCCCCGCTTTTCCGATTTTTCTTTGCCGCCTTGGCCTGAGGCGGCGCATCGGCAGGCGCGGCACCCGCTGGGCGCTCCGTCTTGCGCTCCTTGCGCTCAGCAGACGCGGCTGCGCCCGCAGCAGCCACCGGCTGCTCCACTGCGCTCCCGGCGGCTGGCTGCGCCTCTGCAGTCGCCCCCGCCGCGACCTTCTTACGCTTCTTCGCCTCCTCTGGCTCCGCTGGCCGCCCCGCCGCCGGGGCCGCCGCTGCCGCCTGCTCAGCCCCCACTGCCGCCTTGCGCTTCTTCTTCTTTGTGGCGGCGGCCGCAGGCGCCGCCAGCGCCCCGCTCCCCGCGGCGGGCTGCTCGCCGGCGGCGGCGGCCGCCCCGGCCGCCGCGCCGCCCGGCTGCCCAGCGCCCGCGCTCTTCCGCTTTCCCTTCTTCGCCAGCGCGCCTCCGGCGGCCGGTGCGCCGTCCGCCTGCGCCGGGCACGTGGCTCGTGCGCTGCAACAGCAGAGGCGCGCTGCGGGAAGAAGGGTCCGCGCAGTGCTCCTGCCGCCGCCTCTGGCAAGAACGACAGCCGCTGGCAGGCACAAGCACACTGCGCCCTCATTAGTACTGGTCTTCAGCCGCAGTTGGCTGATACGCGGCTGTAACTAGATGAGTTCAGCAGCCGCAACTACGCCTCAGCAGGAACGGCAGTGTAACAGCTGATAGACCCGTACATGGGGCCTCTGGCAGCACGCCTACGCACCTGAACTGGCGGCGCCGGCACGCCGCTAGCCGCCGCCCCCTTGCCCTTTTTCGCTTTCCCTTCACCGCCCTCAGCGCCGTCTTTGCGCTTGCTTCCCATGGCGTACGCTTCCTCCAGCCTCTCAGGAGCTTCACTGCAAAGGTGTGCTCGGGAGTGGGCACTGTGCCTGCTGTCAAGACCTCCAGGTCTGTTTGAGGGGCCTTTCAAGGCTTGCCCAGCTGCCCTCAGGCTGCCTTGGGAGCTTGCAGGCTGCAAGCTGCAGCTGACTTCGCCTGCCAGTCCGTATGTGCAACCACTATGTGCGCTGAGGAAGCAGCCAAAGCAGCCCTCCCGGCCCTGCATCCTTGAAACTTTGCTGGCTACACCGAGGAGTGGGCTGTGCAAGCATGGGCGCGCACGGCACGCTGGACCAGGCGCTGGCGGGCGTGGCAGCGTTTGCGGGGACGTCCTTGGCCGAGGAGGCGCGCCAGCTGCGCCGCGAGCGCAAGGACCGCAAGAAGGCCAAGAAGCACAAGCACCGCTCAGGCAGCAAGGATGTGGAGGTCGACGAGGGCAGCCGCAAGCGCAGCAGGGACAAGGGCAGGGCGTCAAACGGCAAGGCCAGGCGCGGCAAGGCCAAGCGGCGTAGGAAGGCAGGGGAGGTGACCAGTGAGGCGAGCGGCAGCAGCTCCAGCAACGGGGACGCTGGCAGCCTGCAGGAGCAGCTTGCGCGTGGGCGCGCTGCGGCGCGGCTCGTGCGTGAGCTGCTCGCTGTGCGGCCCGAGCTAAAGCGGGACCTGCGGGAGGCGCGTCCGCGCCTCTTTCACTGCCGCAGCGCGACTGTGGTTACAGGCTTGCTCGCAGCACAGGCTTGCTCGTTGGCGCTTGTGCTGTGTGAATAGATGAAAAGCGGGTGACCACTCTGTGTATCTGACAGTGCACGCAGTGGTGCAGCACCAGTGCGGTGCTACTTGATGTCTATTTTCCCCGGTGCGGCAGATGCTGCGGCGGATGGACGCCGGCGAGGCGGTGCAGATCGCCAGCCTCCCGGACGCCGCGCTGCGGGCGCAGCTGGAGGAGCTGTTTGTGCACCTGCGCCTGCGCAAGACGCTGCAGGCGCGCTGGCCAGCGCAACCGAGGACCTCTGCACCCACAGCCGCAAGCCTGCGCTCCCACTTGGAAGTCTCCCGCTTCAGGACTGCCTGCCCCCGCCCATACACACGCAGCGCTGCTGCCTATTGTTTTGACACTCCAGAGCCTTCCTCAGGTCTACCCTTCAAGAGGTGTGTGCACACGGACACAAACATGACCTTGTCCGTGCCACTTCCATGTAGCGTCTATTAATTTGCCTTGGCAAACGCCTTGCAGGGTATCTACACGCAGCGCAAGGGAGCCAGCCCCGCGCTCATGCTGCTGGGCCCCGTCATCGATGAGGTGCCAGCAGCGCCGGTCGCGCCTGTGCCCCAGCCGGCTGCGGCGCGCACCAACGGCCACCGCGCCAGCAGCCCGGCCGCGCCGGCGGCGTGCATGCGGACCGGGGAAGGCCAGAGCGCGGAGGGTCAGCATGCGGCTCCGGCGGCCTCGGACGCGACGGACATCGCAGATGCCAGCGATGACAGCGACGTGGCCGCCGGCGGCAGCGGCGTGCCCCGCGCGGCTCAGGCATGCGAGCCTGCGGCGGCCACAGCAGCAAGCACGAGCCCCAGCGCAACAGCGCAGCCAGGCAACAGCTGGCGAAGCCCGGCAGCTGGCCCCGGCGAGGGGCCTGCTGCCGGAGAGGGTCCTCCCGCAGCTGCACGCGCTGACGGGGCGGCCGCGCCCCCCGGTGTTGCGGCTGATGCGGAGCAGGCGGCCGGCGCGGCGGCGATAGGGCCGGCGATGCCGCCGGGCATGGCGCCGCCCAGCGAGGGCAACAAGCCACAGGGCGACGCGGCAGCAGGCCGCGAGGGCGCCGGCGCCAGCGGTGCGCGCGCGCCCGCCGGCGCGACAAGGGCCCCGGCGGCGGGCGACGGCGGGGAGGCAGGGAGAGCGCGCGGCGCCGCGGCGGAGGGCGCTGTGGACGGCGACGCGGGGCGCGCCCCAGCGCGCGCGGTGGTCGGCCCCGCGGTGCCGTCCGCGGAGCTGCTGCGCGCCGCGGCCGAGGCCACCGAGGCGGTGCGGCCCTTACCCTACCCTATGCATGTGCTGTCGCTGTCGCTGGCAGGTCAGAGGAGGCTTGTCACTGGCAGGTCAGGGGAGGCCTTTCCACATGAAGGCATGCATGTGCCAGCAGCCACACACCTGGAACAAAGCGCAGGCAGATCATGTTCTGCATGCATGCCTGCGCCCTGCGCATACAATCCGCACAGCATGGGGCTGCCTGCAGAGCCCCGACGCGCCGGCGTGTAGGCCTGACTGGGGGTGCAGCGCGCACGCGTGTCGGGCTGTCACTGACCGCTTCGTGTCGCTGTGACGGTCTCCAGCCCCTGTCGCGGCGCGCCCCTGATTAGTGCGCGCGTGTTGCCGATAGGACAGGGCAGCAGAGGCCGGTGCTCTCACGGCTACCCCTGTCGTGGTGCAAGGGCTCACGTGTAGGCTGAGCCTGCAACCTGCAACCCCGCGCAGATCCTGGCCGAGGACGCGGCGGCGGAGGCGGAGGCCATGATCGGGCCGCCGCCGCCGGAGATGGCCGCGGAGCTGGACGACGCGGGCGCCGACGAGCGCTCCGCCGAGGCCGTGCGCATCCTGCGGTGCGCCTGCCTGCCAGCTTTCGTTTTCAGGGTCTTGCTTTGGGTATGGTGTCTGCGCGGCATCCTTTGGGGAGTGAAGGCGAGCGCGCTTGACCTCTCAGGCACGCAAGCTCGCATGGATTCGAGAGCCGGACCTCCCGGTGCCCGCGCCTTGCTGCACTGTAAAAAACATGTAAAGAGTCGGACATGTCTGGCAGCCCTGCAACCGCTGGGACGCTGCCTGCTCACCCGGTGCTCGCGGCAGCCGAGCCGCGAGCGCCCTGCCGCATCTCTGCCGATGCGCGACCCCGCGAGCGCGGCAGGCTGCTGGAGGCGCGCGAGCGCGAGCAGCCCGCGGACGCCTATGAGCTGCTGGGCATCGCGCCCGAGGCCAGCGCGGCCGAGGTGAAGAAGCGCTACTGGCGGCTGAGCCTGCTGATCCACCCGGACAAGTGCGGCCACGCGCGCGCGAACGACGCGTTCCAGGCGGTCAGCGCGGCCGCCAAGGCGCTGCAGGCGCGCGGCCCGGCCGTGACCCTACCCTATCTTATGCTGAGGCGTGCGCCGCTGCCCGGGCGCGGCGGCGCCGGAGCGCCAGGGGGTGCCAGTTATCGATTGCCTGGGAGCCGTCCCAGCTGCCGTGGTCCTCGGGGTCTTGTGCAGTGCGCGCCCGCATACTTCATCTGAACATACTGAGTCGCAGCGGCTGCTGCCGTGGCTGCTGTTGAGCGGGGAGGCGCTCGAATGCTATGACATCTTGACAGTGCGTTTCGACGACCCTTATGACCCTGACGCTTGGCGCGCGCGCGCGCAGGACCCCGGCAAGCGCGCCGCGCTGGACGAGGCGCGCGCCGACGCGCGGCTGCGGCGCCTGGCAACCGACGCGGCGGCCGCCGAGGAGGTCGCGCGGCAGTGGCGCGTCGCGCGCGGCACGGCCACGCCGGCGGACCTCGCGGGGCCAGTCAGCGTGGGGCCGGCCGCGCGCGAGACCTGGATGACCGCGCTGCCGGAGGCGCGCCGGCCGAGCGCGCCGTCGCAGACGAGCGTGGTACGCCCCGGCGCGCGGCCGCCGGGACATGCGCGCTGGCGCTGCAGGGCGGCCGCACTGCTGCGCGCCCGCCGGCCGGACAGCCCCTCACCAAGTGCCGCTGTGCGTCCTTGTACGCGCAGCAACGGTGTGTGTTGGGCCGCACGACACTGGGCATCGCGCGCCCCTTTGACCAGGCCGGGTCGGCTGCGGCAGCACCTGCCGAGTGGCCTTTGTGTGCTCCCGGTTGTGCGTGACTCATGGCGCCGGGGCGCGCGCGCCAGCGCAGACAACCTTCGCGCAGTCTGGCGGCGGCCGCATCGGCACCGCGCGCGACGCCGGCTGGGCGGAGACGCCGCAGGACCGCCTGCTGCGCCTGTCCGCCGCGGCGGCGGCTGGGCCAGCCGCGCTGCCGCAGCCGGCGGCGGCACCTGCAGTGGGCGCGGTGGCGGGCGTCATGGACGCATACAACAGCGGGCACCGCGCGAAGACGCTGCTGCAGCGGCACCAGGAGCGCATGGCGGTGCGCCCCTCGCGCGCCTCCATGGTAACGTGAGTCCCACAGCACATACGTGGCATCGTGCGCGGCGCACTTGGGACCGCGGAAACAGGGTTGCTCGGGCTGGCGGCGGGGCCCCCGGGGGCCTGCGGGTTCAGGGCGCGTGCCGAGGTAGCGGTGGCTGGGTGCCCTGCTGGTGCTCGCACAGCAGAGCTGCACACCAGGTGTGTCGACTTGGCTGCGAGTGTGTGTGGGAACATCGGGCCTGGATAACCATTGTTGGCGGCGCGGCATGCGAACGCATGCCGGCAGTGCGCAGGGCGCACGCGCCCGAGACAGGCGCACCCTGACTCTGTGCCGGGCGTGCAGGCGGACAAGAAGGGCGCGAAGAAGAAGAAGCGCCTGGCGGCTGCGCCGGCCGGCGGCAGCGCAATTGCGCCCGCGGCGGCGGCGCCGCCGGCCGCGCCGGCCGCGGCGGCGTGGGCGGGCGCGCACCCGTGGCGCCCGTTTGATCGCGACCGCGACCTGGACGCGGGGCCGCGGCCCGTCAGCAAGGAGGAGCTGCTGAGAAAGTCCGGCAAGCTGGGCGACCGCTTCGGCGGCGGCGCGGACGGCGGGCGCGCGTTCCTGTGAGCGAGCAGCTGGCCTGCAGTGGCGGGCGGGGCGCGACGTGCGCACGCGGGGTGCCTCTTGCATGTGGCTGGCTCCTGTGGTGCAGGTCGGCACATTTGTGGTGGCATTTGCAGCGCGCGGGTTCTGTAGCATGTATGGGGAGCAACAGGGTAGCAACTCGAGCTCACGTCTACGAGCGATTGAGCGTGCGAGTTTGGCAATGGTGTGGTCCTGCCGTTTGGTGTCACCGTGCACGCCTGCTCCCATGCATCCGCAAAGACTGTCCTGACAGCTCAGACTGTGCTGAGTAACGGCAACGACGCTCAACTGCCAGATGTCACACCGCACAGAACCACACAGGCAGACTCATATCTCTCTCGCAGGCTCTGGAAGCAGCGTGGCCGCTTGCCCCGCTGCGGCGGGGCGGCGGACACTGCCAGGCTGCTGCGGACACTGCAGACCCGTGCAAGCAGCGCCTTGCTCGATCATGTACGCCAGCGTGTCTTTTGCCAAACGTCCTTCGTGCGCCCAGCGCAAGCTTCACACCTGAGCCTGACGCCGGCTGGCTGCCAACGATAGGCCCCCGATGCGCACGACAACACTCACTAAGCCACAACACGCTCAGGCACCCACGGTATATTCAAGCACGCGCTGGGCCGGGCGCCACGTCCGACAAATGCGCAGCTCACGGCGGACGGTGGACGCCCCGCCCACAGGCGCATGCGCTGCGCACGCGCGGACAGATCACGCCGCGCTCACAGGCAAATGTGCTGCACACGTACGCATGGCGGACGCCCTGCTCACAGGCGGACGCCCTGCTCACAGGCGAAAGCCCTGCTCACAGGCGGACGCCCTGCTCACAGGCGGAAGCCCTGCGTGGCCCACGAGCCGATGGCCACGCCGGCGGCGGCCACGCACAGCACGCCAAAGATGGTGACCAGCTGCGTGTAGATGTTGCTGCCGTCGGTCTCCTCCACCATGCTGGCGTCGCCTGCCGCGCCCGGCCCCCCATGGTCACCCGGATTACAGCACACGCTCGGCGACGCGATGCAGGCCACCTATGGCTTCGAATATGTATTGGCGCCACGATGCCTTGCGCATACACGAGCCCGTTGCCGCAGCAGCAGACTCCTGGTCTTGCAAGCAGCAGCGCGTGCTCACAGTGATAGCATTAGCCTGACAAGACACAGCATGCTAAGGTGACATACAGAGACTTGAACAAAGCATCCATATTGCGCCCCAGGGCGCACTCTCGAGGTACATGCGCGGCTGCACAGCAAAGACGTTGTTATTGTCGATGGATGTGTCGGAGCCGCCGCGAGTGGTCTGCCGCAGCCAGATCCCCTCCATTCAATCAGTGAACAGACTGCTTGGCACCATAACTAGTGCCTGCAAGCACTGCCAGCCCTTGAAGGGCAGGCATGCGCTGTTGGGGAGAGAAAGCGCATAGAGCCCGCAGCACATGCAGGGCATCGCATGCAGGGCATCGCATGCCAAGCGCACGCGCGCGCGCCTGGAAGCGCGTGTTAGCCGCGCCCTCCACGTCGATGAGGATGGCGTCCTGCGTCAGCTTCACCGGGTACACGTCCAGGTTGCGGCAGGTCTCCTGCGGTGTGATCAGCCGCAGCACCGGGTTGCTCGGGTACCTGCCGGCGCGCGCAGCCTGCTCAGCGGCGCGCCGCTGTCCACCCCACAGCGCCGCTGTTCGCCCCAGAGTGCCGCTCACATGCGCCTGCCCCATGCCTATACATGCTCCGCGTCTGCACATGCGCTTCACGGAAACGGGGAGCGGACGCTGCCGCAGCACGCCCAGCAGCCGCCAGCTTACAGCCGACATGCAGCGAGCCAGGCGCCGCGTGTTCGCAGCAGCGGCAGCGCAGGGAGCGGCACCAGGACGTGATCTCGCCGGTCTTCAGCGAGAACGTCGTGCCCGTCTGCGGGCACGCGATCTCATAGTCCTGCGCGGCCCGCGGCCCGCTGCCGCACGTCAGCACACACGAGAGCGCGCCGCAGCTTGCTCGCTGTGCAGTGCAGGTAAGCGGGTGCGGTGAACGTGGGAGGGCAGCAGCCCACCTGAGTGAGCATCGCTTTCAAGAAGCCTTCGCTGTAAGCGCCCTCCGCAGGCGACCTGGGGGCGAGCCAAAGCGGCTCAGTTGCAAAGCTCAGCAACCTGGTCGCGTCTCGTGACAACGCTGTTTGTCAGACGAAGCGCACCGCGACTCGATGGCATAGATCTGCGAGCGGTACCAGAAGAGCAGCACGCCCACGCCCCCGACGCGCACCTCTTTCCTTGTGCCTGGCACAGTCAGGGCACCACAGCTCAGCACTGGTACGCCAGAAGCGCGGCAGCTGCAACCGCTTTGCGGTGCTCGCGTGGTCGCACCTTTTGGGAGGTCCTCAGGCTTGCAGACGGGGACAAAGTTGCCGCCCGCGGGCTCTGACGCCGCTGGTGCGGATGCCTGCTCCGGCTCCGGCGCTGCCTCGACAGACACTGCGCATGTGCAGAGAGTGCCCTGGCTTTTCTTTCAACCGCAAAATAACTGCCTCGCACTAAGGAGCCACACTGATAAAAGAATGCCGAGGAAAGCGCTGCCGCCAGGCCCAGAGGTCCAGCGCACAAGACAAGCACCAACTGCGCTCACCCTGCTCCTCAGTGGCGCTGCAGAGGACGGCCTGATGCCGCCGCGGGCGGAGGGCCGCAGTGCCGCAGCGGCCAGCTGCGCAGAACGGCCTGTGGCGGGGTGCGCATGCTGCGGGCACCCTGCTCACAGGTCGCTGCTGCAAGGCCGCCTGTGCACACGGCGCGCTCTGTGGCAGGGCGAGCGCCATCCTGAGCGGGCTGGTCGCTTAGTGGGTGTTATGTTCTGCGAGCCAGGAGTCAGCCAAGGACTGCCGGGTGCTGGCGCGATTGCAAATCTGGATGGGCGATCACTTATGAATTGGCCAGCAGGCTGACATGGCATTAACGTACCCTAGAGGGGCGTTGCATGCCCGTAAAAAAGTCCGTAGCTGAATACATGCTCCAAGCAACTTATTCATCAATGGTTGCGTGCTGCTCGCAAGTGCAACCACACACCCATAGCAAGGCGATAGAATCACAAATACAACCTTGAAGGCGGCGGGCCGATTGTCACCAGACAGCCTTGGCGCACCTGGGATGGCAGCCGCGCTGTCGTTACAGTGCAGGGACTGCGGCGCGCAGCTCCGCTCAGTGGCCGAAGCGCAGAGCCATGGCGAGGCAACAGGTGAATTGAAGCATGTGGAGGTGGCGCAGTGCATGGCGTCAGTCTTGCTGCCGATCGCTGGTCCTGGGCCCTGTGCTGCAGCCACGGGCCCTTGCAATAGGTTTCGAACCTCAGTCCAGCGCCCTGCGGCACAGGTCACAGCAACTTTGAGGAGAGCACCGAGGCCGTGCTCACGCTGGAGTGCGCCGACTGTGGCAAGCCCTGCCGCTCACAGACCGAGCAGGACCTGCACACCAAGCGGACAGGGCACAGCACCTTCCGAGACAAGGCGCGCCGGCTCGCTTGGGGCACCGCGAGCCAGGTTGGACAGGGCGGCGGCCTTGTGCTGAGTCGGAGCGCTGCCCAGCGACCCTCTTTCGCGAGCTGGCCAGCCTGCGCTGCTCCAAGGGGCAGCCAGCGCCTGGTTCGCAGCAGGGACATAGAGCTTGCAAGTGCAAACCCCCGCCTCTCTCCCACTTACGCTCCCAGGCCCTCGCGACCACACCGCACTGACGAGCGGCGGGCGGCAGACGTCGGCCGCCGCGGCGCCGCTAGACACGGAGGCAGAAATGCGGGAGGCCGCGGCGGCGGCCAGGGAGGATGCGGAGCCCGCGGCGCCGGCCGCCGACCCCGACGCGCCGGTCGAGATGGTGCGCCCCCGCCCTCCGGCTTGTCGGCGCGCGGGAACGCCTGCTGCAAGCCGCTGCCAGCACGTGAGCAGGAGGCTGCTGACTGGTGCTTTGCAGACTCTGCTGCATCCTTCACAGGAGGCGGCCGCGTGCCCGTCCCGCTCCACCGCTGGCCTCGCGGCTGCTCTGCCCCCTTGCCGCTCTGCCAGAGTGCTGCCCGCCGTTGCGTGTACGTCAATACACGTCGTGCAGCGCGCCCCAGCCCAGTTCCACCCGGCATTGTGGCCGGCGCAGGTATCTATATCTGTACATATTGAGCACTATATCTGTGCATATTGAGCACCTGTTAGGTGTGGTTTGTCATCGGGAAGTGCGCAGTCTGGAGCATGCAGCACGACCATGCCCAGGGCCCAGGCTGCTGGCAAATCCCAGCCTGCTGCGTCGCAGGTCGAGCCGGAGGTGGACGCAGCGCTGCGCGAGCAGCTGCAGGAGATGGGCTTCTCCGCCAGCCGGTGCGGCGCTGCCGCCGGCGCTGTCCGCAGCTGGTGGCCTCACATGCGCCCGGGGCCTCACATGCGCCTGCTCGTGGCGGCCTCACATGCGGTGGCCTCGCAGCTGTCTGCCAGCTGGTGGCCTGGCATGCGCCAGCGCACTGCTGCGCCATGGGTTGCCGCGGGTCGCAGCGCATAACGTATGGCTGCCGGAGTCCGCGCACCAGCGGCTGTCCTACAGGCCACCCTGCACATGCGCGATCGAGCGGGCGGCCTCGCATGTCCTGCGCAGCGCCTCTCTTGCGGCGGCCTTCACTCACTTGGGTGTTCGCTAGGCATGCGCGAGGAGCCGCAAGCGGGGCGCAGCGTGCACGGCTTCAGGGTCTGACTGGCGGGCGCCGGGCGCCGCTCGCAGGGCTGTGCGCGCGCTGCACTTCTCCGGCGCGTCGGGCGTGGAGGCGGCCGTGGCCTGGATCATGGACCACGAGGGCGATGCCGACCTGGACGCGCCCCTCCTGGTGCCGAAGGCGAGCGCCTGTGACACTCTGTCCACATCCCAGAGCCTCCAAAACATGTGCACTTTTCTGGGACCAATGTCACAGACGTCGCCCTTGCTCAGGCATGGTGGCAGCTGCTGGCAGGCTCCTCCTTGCCTGTCCATCTGCCTCCTCGTCCTGAAGGCCATCACTGTGAGGCAATGTGCCGCTGATTGCCTGCACCAAGTCAAGGTAGTCAGTTGTAGACCGCGCCCTGCCGGCTCGCGCGCCAGGGGCCGCCGCCCAAGCCGAAGCTGAGCGCGGACGAGGCGCGGCGGCACGCCGAGGACATGGTTCGCAAGGCCAAGGAGCGGCGCGAGGCGCGCGCCCTACCCTACCCTACCCTACCCTACCCTACCCTGCCCTATACCGGCAGCCTGGCCAGGGCCCTATCGACTCTGTGACCCGCCCTGGAGCCCGGGCACAGCATGCCTGCGTAGCCTGACATGGCGCCCGGACGCGCCACCTGCACAGCGCGTCCAGGCTAAGATGTGGTGGCACCCGGCTTTGCGACAGCGGACGGGATAGGATAGGGTAGGGCTCGACGCGGGCCGCGCGCGCGCAGAAGGAGGAGCGCGACCTGGAGAAGCTGCGCGAGGCGGAGCGCGTGCGCGCCGGCCGCGAGCTGCTGCAGGCGCGCCCCCTAACCCGGGGCGCGGAGGCCTGGTTTTGTGAGGCGCAGCGACGCCTGCCCGGCGGCGCGCGCCGGGGTTGCGCGGGGTCGCTGCACGGCCGCCGGCCCGCCATGCGTCGCGGCGGCGCGCGTTGCGCGGGATTCGCTACAGTTCCAACATGCGATGTCCGTGCGAGTTTTCGGCCCTGCGCGCGACGGTCCGTGCGAGTTTCCGGCCCTGCGCGCGAGGGTCCGTGCGACTTTCCGGCCCTGCGCGCGAGGGTCCATGCGACTTTCCGGCCCTGCGCGCGAGGGTCCGTGCGACTTTCCGGCCCTGCGCGCGAGGAAGTAGGGCAGCGAGCCCGAGGCGGTCTCCTGCCCGCCGCTGCTGCCCAGCGGGCCCATGCGGCATAAACGCGAGCCGCAGCTCCGGGCCTGACCACATGGGGCGGCGGTCGTGCGGCAGGCCAAGCGGCAGGAGGACGACCTGCGGCTCAAGCGCAACATCGAGGAGCGCCGGCGCGAGAAGGAGGAGGAGGCGCGCGCGCGCGAGAAGATCCGCGTCAAGCTCGGTGCGCCGGCCGCGCGCGGCGCCTGAGCCGCTGATGTTCCGCGGCTAAGCCACCCTGAGGGCAGCGCTCCTCAGGACAGCCGGGCGCGCTGGCGCCCATGCACAGTGGCCACTCGGACAAGCCGGATCGGAGGCAGGCATGCAAAGAGAGCAAGGAGGCTGACAGGGAACCTGCAAAGGCTGCTCACGTGCACCATGACACGCGCTCGCTTCAGGCTGCAGTGAGGAGCAAACGACCTGAAGCAAATGCAGCAAACTGCAGCATGTGATGTTGAGCTGTCAGGCTAGCGTCTTGAGCTGTCAGGCAAGCTGTCAGGCAAGCAAGCTGTCAGCCAAGCAAGGCCGCGCGCCGCGCGCAGAGGAGGACCGGCGGCAGCGCCGGCGCAAGCTGGGCCTGCCGGAGGAGCTGGGCGAGGAGGAGCGCGCGGCCGAGGCGGCCAGGGCGGCCGACAAGGACAAGGCCAAGGCGGCCGCAAGCTTTGTGCCCGTCAAGCCCGTCACGCTGCTCAGCAACCTGCGCGAGCTGCTCGTGCGGCCCCATCCATGTTTCCCCTCGTGGCCCCGATGGTGTACCATCTAAAGGGTGGTTTGCGGAGTTTTGGAGTCGTGTGTGTTGACGCGCAGGTGGGCATGAAGAAGCGCTACGCGGCAGAGGAGGAGCGCGTGCGCACCTGCTGGGCGACGCTGCTGAAGTACATCGGCAACATCGCACAGGCGCGCGCCCCACGCCCTCTCCAGCACCAGCCCTCCAGCTCCGCCATCCCAGCGCGACGGCTCCTGGCGGACCTTGTGTCGGCGCGTGTTTGCTACGCGCCACATGGGCACCAGCCTCCCGTGCGAAGCAGCGGGTGCGCGGCGCGCTGATGCAGAGCGGCGCGCCCCAAAGCGCCGCGCCGAGGCGCGCAGGACCCGGGCCAGGACAAGTTCCGGCGCATCCGACTGGGCAACGCGGCGTTCCAGGCGCGCGTGGGCGGCCTGGAGGGCGGCGTCGCCGTGCTGGAGCTGCTGGGGTTCGCGCGCGAGGGCGCCGCCGGCGACGCGCTCGTGCTGCCCGCCGACAAGGCGCGCGTCGCGCCGCCGCGCCGTGCATGGCGCCACGGTCGCGCGTCTTTTGGGCCGTACCGCCTGCGGCGGGTCGAGCGGGCGCAGGCGGGCGGCCGGCTCGGCTGCACCTGCGAGGCACAGGAGCGGGCTTTCGCAGGCCCGTCGCGCGCCGGACCATGCAGGGCGAGGCAGCGTTGCGCGCTTGGCAGTGCAAGGGGCGGCTGCTTCTTTTGCGAGATGGGGGCACGCATGCGCAGCAACGGCGGGCTCTGGGGCGGCCAGGTGGACCTCGAGCAGCTGCGCGGCGCGGGCGGCCTGCTGAACGACGCCATCACCAACCCCTTCTTCGGCGCCCTGTGAGGCCTGTACCCTTTTCGGGGCCCTGTGAGGGCCTGAGAGCGTGCGCGGCGCCCTCGCGCGCGGCGCCCGACAGCCCGGCGGCCGGCACGGTCCAGCCGGCGTATGCTGTTGGCTTGTTGCTGCTGTGGAAGGGGGCCTGCTGAACGACGCCATCACCAACCCCTTGGGGGATTGGGGCCCTGTGAGGGCCCAGAGCGCGCCGCGCGCGCGCGTAGCGCCCTCGCGCGAGCGGCCCGGCAGCCTGGCGGCCGGCATGGCCCAGCCGGCGTGCGCTGTTGGCGTGTGCCTGCTGTGAAAGGGTGTCGGGTGGCATGCTGACGTGCGCATGCCTCGCATTGTCAAAATTGCACTCTGAAAGGATACATGAACACACACAGGTGGTTTTCAGAAGCATAGGGGTCCATGAACCTTGTGCAAAGCTGTTGTCGAGCAGAGATTGCCTTAGAGGATTCGCTATTGCTCAGGCGTGCTCCGCATTCGGCACCTCATGCCACAAGGTGCGCAGGCCAGCCAAATGAGCAATTGCGGGCTGAGCAGTTCCCCTCACATGTCACAGACATGGGCACGCATCATCGAAGCACTAGACTGCACTGCAGCAGTGTGTGTGTCTGCTCAATAAGGACGGCACTCACTGCAGGCACCCGCAACCACACCACTGTTCAGCTGCGCCGGCTCGCAAGGAGGCTGCACAGACCAAACTGCTTCAGGACTCAGTCTGAAGCTTAATGCAGGACGTGCTGCTGCTGACGTGCTGGCTCCTGCAAAGACTCTGCATGGCCACGGACGACAGCACTTTTCAGTCACTGCCCAATCCACAGACCGTCACGCAGCTGCCCTGCATGCAGCACTGGCACCGTGGCACGCTGGCGCCCGTCACGTGCTCGCCGGGGCGGCCGCATGAGCAGCGTCACCGGCGACACGCCCCGCGCGGCTGCTGCAGGTTGCTCTACGATCCCCGACGTGTGCAGGGGTGCCAGGCTAGGGTAGGGTAAAATGCCAGGCCTAGCCGAGCGCGGCCTCGTACGCGGCCCAGCCGGCGGCGCGGTATTGCGCGGCGGCGGCGGCCGGGTCGTCGGCGCGGATGATGCCGCGGCCGACGATGATCACGTCGCTGCCGCCGCCGCCGATGACGGACTCGGGCGTGTTGTACTGCTGCCCCAGCGCGTCGCCGCCGGCCGCGAGCTGCACGCCGGGCGTCATGTGCACCAGGCCTGCGCGCGCGGGCGAGCCGCTTCGCACGCCTCCACCTGACGAACTCCCAGCAGTTGCAGGTCGCAGATGAGGTAGGGGCGAAGGCCGCGCGGCAGCAGGCGGGCCGACGCGGCGGGCCGGGGGTGGCGCAGGCGGCGCGCGCGCACCGGGCGGCGTCGGCGCCGGCCACTTGGCGGGCGCCTGCGAGATGAAGCCCATGACAAAGTCCTGGTTGGCGGCGGCCGCCTCGACCACCGCCTGCGTGTACGCGCCTGCGCAGGCGGAGCCCCGGAAGCCCTGAGCATTATCTTGTCGACGGAGGACTGATTTGAACCTCAGACCATGGCATCGACTCTGCCACGGGGGGGCCCGGATGGCGTGCCGCATGCTGCAAGCACAACGGGCCCTGTGCGCGAGTCACAGTGTTGCTCATTGAGACACAGCCACGTCGTCCTGCCGTCGGGCAGGGGCGCGCCGGTGGCCAGCGCGCCCTTGCTGCTCATCTCGGCCAGGAGCAGTAGGCCGTGGCCGCGCGGCAGGCCCACGCTGCGCAGGCCGTCGATGATGCCGGGGCCGGGCACCTGCGCGCGCCGCGCCGCGCCCCGCATCAGGGCGGGGTCGCAAGCTGCATGCCCATGCGTGCTGCAGTGCAGGCGCTGCGGGCGCCGCCAGCAGCAGGCCTAGCATCGGGGGCGTCGACGGGCTGCGCCGGCCGCTGGTCTGAGGGCCGCGCGGGCACGGGCTTGGGAGGGGGGGTAGGGTTAGGTTAGAGGGCCTGCGCGCCAGGTGCGCGTTGGTGAGGTCGGCCCAGTCGGCGATGCGGTGCACGCCGCCCGCGTACTGCGCCACTACCGTATTGCCGATGTCCGCAAACTTACGGTCCTCAAAAACGAGGAAGTCTGCGCGCGCGCGCGCGCGCGCGGCCCTCAGCGGCCGTCGTGGGAGGCGCGTGCGCGCGGGGCCGCGCCCTGGCAGCGCCCGGGCGCGCGCTGCCCGGCGTCTGTGCACCCTCCGCCCTGTGCTGCAAGCAATGAGCGGAGACCTCTACCAGGCCGCGCGTGGCTGGCCATCCGTGTGAACAATCATTTCAATTCGCGAGACTTGACACTGCCTGGCTGCACACCGGTGCACCGCCTGTCGCCGGCCTGTCTGCCAGGCCAAGCGAGGCAGGCGACAGGCGGTGCATCGGGGTGCAGCCAGGCAGTGTAAACTCTGGCGACTGGAAACAGTTGTTCACACGGGTGGCCTGCCGCGCGAAGCGGAGTAGAGACTGCGTTTGCAGGTCGTCCGCATGGTCAATATCAGAGGCAGCAGGCCAGCTCGTTTGTGTCGGGTTTGACTGACTTGGCATACGCTTTGTGCTGAGCTGCGGCCACCGCAAGCCATCTCGCCTAACACCCTTGGCTCTGGCTAGCTGCTCTACGAACAAGCGTTTGCCTTGTCCTTCAAAGAGGTGTTGCCCAATCGGAGATGTGAAACATATTAAGATGGTGCTCATCCCACACCTTCAAGGTTGCCTCTCCCCGCCCACAGCCCTGAGCGCCCCGCAGGCCACAGGCAGCCCCCAAGTCCTCGAGGCACCTCGGCCAGCCGGACTTGGCCGCTGCGGCAGGGGCACAACTGCATGCGAGCGGGCGAGGCCCAGGGCGCCCAGGCGCACCGTGCTTGTCGGCCAGGCGGCGCAGCTCGGCGCCCGTCGCGCCGTCCCAGCTGCTCAGGATGTCAGCGTGCGTCTTGAAGACGCACACCTCCGGGCCCACCTGCCCGGCGCCCATGCCCCCGTGGCCGTGGTACCAGTGATACTAGTGACACTAATGATACCTTTTCCAAATGAAGTGCTGGCGCAGCTGCTGCCGGGCCGCGCGCATGCAAGCGCAGGCACATGCGCGCAGCGCACTGACCGCGCATGCGCTCGCCGAGCTGCCTGGCGCATGCCCCGCTCGCCTCGGCCGCAGCGCCACCTGCTGTGCACCGCCGCGTTGTCGCTGCCTCACCACACATATTGCTGCGAGCTGTGGCGGGGGAGACGCGTGTGCACCATCATGCAAGGGCGCGCACCTCGGCCCAGCGTCCGTCCTTTGTGGTTGTAAGGGGGATGCATGCTTGGCAGGAACCACGTATGGCATCAAGTGTGGCCCTAACCCAAACCATACCCTGTCATGGGAGCCAGGCGTCGCCACCTGGTCAGCCAGGCGCAGCAGCGCGGCCGGGTCGGCCACGTCCGCGGCGACCGCCAGGTTGCTGCGCTTGTGCGCCATCAGCTCCAGCAGCCGCCGCCCGGCCGCGTTCTGCGCCGCCTGTGCGCGCTCCTCGAAGCGCTGCCTGCGCATGTGGGACACGCGCGTGTTGGCGCGCGAAAGCAAGCGGCACGCTCGCATGCGCAGCAGTGACAGGAGCTCGTATGCATTTTGTGCGCGCAGCTGCTCTAGGTGGTTGACACGTAGGGCAGCATGCTCCCCCAACGCAGACAGGCGTGCCCGCATGAGTGCGCGTCATGAGAATCTATATCACCGCAGGCCCTCAGTAAGTATGCGCGCTCTCTCCGCTTCCCGCCTGGCCGCTTCGGGCGCGCCTGGCAGCCCTGCCGCGCGCCGCGGGCGCGCCCGCGGCCGGCGCGGCCGGCGCGGGCGCCGCCCCGGCCCCGAACGTCTGGTTGGCCGCCAGGAAGGCCTGCACCGAGTCCGAGACGGCCGGCGACACCAGGCCGTGCCGCACCTGCGCGGCCCGCGTGCGCTGTTGTCAGGGCCGCAGCGCCCGGCCCACCACCGCCGCCTGCTGGGGCCCATGCACAGGCGGCTCCTGCACGCCAGCTGTGCAAGACGCTGGTAGCCCCGGCGGGCATGCGCCCCGGCAGTGATTGCAGCTGCCGCAACGGCCTGCTGCTCCGGCACAGCATGGCCTCCGTCCGCTGCGCCGCGCGGCTGATACGGGGATGCGCCCCCAGGGCTGGCAGCGGCTAATGCGTGCCTTGTCGAGCGCACTCAAAAGATTGGGCAAAGAGATTGGGGAAGGGCCAGCGCTCAGCGCAAACATGCGTGCTCGGACGGCGTCAGCCGCCCTGCCAAGCTGGCTACAATGAAAAGGTGCACATCGGCCGCGGACAAGGGGAGGCTTTGCGGCCGCTGACAGGCCATGGAGGACCCTGTGCTGGCGCCCCAGCCGGACAAGCGCGCGCCGCACCAGCACGTCCAGGATGAACGTGAGCGTGAACGCGGAGTGCAGCGCCAGGCCGTTGGACGCCATGCGCGCCGCGCCGCCCTGCTCCCGGTCGATCAGCACCACCACGTCTGTCACGCGCAGGCCCTCCGCCTGCACGCGCGGCCACAATCACCATCGCCAAACCCTCATCGCCTAGCCCCCATCGCCGCCGCCGCGAGCGCGGGCGCGCCCGGGCTGCAGGACTCGCATCGCCGGCCACGCCGCGGCGCGCCGTCCGCACTCAGACCTCCTTCGCCGCACGGCTGCCCCAGCTCACGATCGGCTCGAAAAAACCACACGCGCACACTGCGCCGCGGTGGCGCAAGCAGCTGGGGGGGCGGCAGTGGGGCGGTTAGGGTAGGGGGTAGGATTAGGACCCAACCTACCCTATATGGTCGCGCACCTCCAGGGGCGCGACCGTCTCCATAACGGACGCGCCGCTGGTGACCAGGTCCTCCACGATCAGGCAGGTCTGCCCGGCCTCGAACGCGCCCTCAATCGCCTTCTTCGTGCCGTAGTCCTTCACCTGCGCGCCGCGGCAGCATCGGCACAGGGGTCACCTCTGGGCCAGGTGGTGAGGCTAGACTTTGCACTGGTCTGGAGGATGGGGGCTCTGACGGTCGAAGACGTGTGGACGCAAGCGCCGGCCTGTGTTGTGCGCCGCATGCGCATGAAGGCACGCTGTTGCATGGTCAGATGCAGGAGTGCAGTGATTACAAGGCGCGTCGCTGAGCCGCAGGACGAGTGCAGCAGGTGCGAGCGCAGCCATGCAGCGGGGTCGTGCAGGCCATGCGCTCTGCGATCCCTAGCAGGGTAATCCGCAACGTTGGTCGCGCCGGCCCGCGCTACATGGAGCCACAACACACCGCTCGGCTCGACACCCGGCTCGCGCACGGTGGGCGCGGCAGGGAGCGGCGGCGCCGGCCCCGGGGGGCGCGCCTCCTTGCGCCGCATGAGCATGGGCGCGCCATGCAGCAGGCTCATGCAGGTCGCGATGGGCAGCGCGGTGTAGGGCACGCCGCACATGACGTCGAAGCGCGCGCCCGTCACTTTCTGCCACATGACTTCGGCTACCTGCGCGGCGCCGTTCCCGCCAGCCCTGGCTGTCTGGCCTCGGCGTGCTTCGGCCTGTGCATGGCCCAAGAACAGTCTGGACACTCGGGCAGCACGCGTGCGGACCCCCGCCTGCAACCAGGTGCTACCAGGCTTGGGCTTTGCGACCCGGGGCAAGCGCGCTCTGGCCGGCGCAGCCACCGCTCCTAGAAGGCCGTGCCGTGCACGGGGCGCACGCGGCGCAGGACGTCCGGGTAGGACACGATGACGCGCAGGTCGAGGTAGATCGGCGACACGAGCCCGCTCTTGAGCGTGAACTCGCCAAACTTCACCGCCTGCGAGGGCGGCGCGGCGCGCTGTCGGCGCGCACGGCTGTGCCGCAACAGTGCCGCGCTTAGGGGGCCGCCAGCGAGCGGCCTGTGGCCTCGACGCAGCGTACCTTGATGTCGTGCAGCCTCAGCACCAGGTCGGTGACGTCTGCTTCGGAGACGGGGCCGGTCTGCGGCGCGACAACGAGCCCGCTGGTGAGCAGCCTGCAAGCCAGCACTCCTGCACCCTCGCACTGCGAGGTGTGCTTCTGTGCTCATTGCTGGGAACGCACCATAGGGCTGAGTTTTTCGGTCGCCTGTGAGGGCGCCGCCGCCTGCGCCATGACTGCAGCAGCGGGCGGCCTGGGGGCAACCCGGCGCACATGGAGATGAGCGTGCGGCATGCCTACACATTCCCTATCTTCCTGTGCACTCCAGCACCATGCAGCGTAGCTGGACTGGACAAAATGATGCATGCCTGTGCACTCGCGGGCTGTGGACGATAGCCTTTGTAGGGCTCCGCTCAGCACGCTGAGGCTGCGGCGTAGCCGTAAGCAGGCCTCTGTGCGCACAACTGTCACGCCTGGCGCCCACTGATTTGAATGTCATGCAAAGCGCATGCCTTCTGCTCACACAGCCCCGCCCGCTTTGCTACCGGTTGCAGCGTTGTTCAAGAAGTCAGAAACGCAGTGCCAATGTGCTCTTCAACGGGAGTTGTACTTTGCAAGGCGAACAACCTCGCTATGCTTTTGATGAGACAAAGAGGCAGCCCTCATGGCAAAATGATGCTGGGGAGCCGGGGGAGTAGCCGTGCTTGGCGCATGCACGCATATATAACACTCGATCTATTTTACAGCGCCGGCATGGACTACCTCCTACGCAGCAACACCATAACCCCAGCATAAACCACACTCTTAACCCCGGGGCAGCGCCCCGGCTTGAGGCAAATCGTACTAGTACTAAGCGGGGCACACAACAGCGCGCCGCCGCGCGCGCCCAGCCCCTGCACGCCCTCCGCCCCCCTTCCAGTCTCCGGTCACTCTCAGCATACAGGCAAGACAGCTGCCTCTATCGTACACGCGGGGCTTGTGTGCGCAAAACGTGGCTGCAAAAACACATGGGCCCGGCGCACTTATGGCGGCCTGCGGTCCAGGAGCTACAGGGTCCCGCCCGGGGTGGTGGTCGCTGCGTCCACCCGGGTGCGCGACCCCGCAGCCCCGCAATTCCGCAGTTCTCAGAGCGCACACCCTGGGCGCTGCCGCGGCCCTGCAAGCCGACGCCCAGGAGTGTGCAAGAGGCGATGGGGCCCCAGCCGGCCCACACTGCAAGGCAGGTCTCGCAGCGAGCGGGTCTTGGGGAGCAGCAAGGCGAGATGCGGCCCCGCCTGCGAGCCTTATGGTTGTCACATTTGCATTGATGGCTGTGCAGGGGCGCAGTATGCGCGCCCCCCAGCCGCGACCAAAGAATGCGCATGTCGCAGCCTGCAACGCGATGCGAGCGCACAACACACAGCCCCCTTGAATGTCCAAAGAATGGGGCTCCATTGGAGGCAGCGCCCCCCGCCATAGCAGGGCACAGGGAGGGGAGGGGGGAGCAGGGCAGGATGATGACACCATACTAACCCATTCGCGGCGAGGGTCCCACTCACTCTCGAAAACTTGCGCGGGCGGGCAGACTCCTCGCCCTGCACAGCTATGCTTTCACGCTCACGCCCTCAAAAACTGCAGCGACGGCCGATGGCAAGGCCCGCAGCCGGCTACTAACACGCACCCGCTCCCTAACAGGCTCCCTGACAAATTCCCTCTCGGCTCTTGCGACACATACTCCGCGCGTCGGCGGTAGGGCGCACACAGCAGGCCGTATCCTAACCACCCACAGCATCACCCGCGGCGCAGCACCCAAGCACTGCTGCCCCGTACGCTTACGCACGCTGCGCTCCCTGAGGATCGCTCTTGAAGCCACACCGCAGCTGCCCAATTTCCGCCATGAAGCACCCCGCCTGATGGCAGCCCATTGCAGCCTGCTCAGGCACAGCGGGCCCCCTACTTATCGTCAGCAGCACTTCGGCTGTCAACCGCCAGTCGCGAGTCTCTCTCATGCAAAGAATCCTGCTGTGCGGCTATGCGTCTGCCAGGGCGCAGGAAGCGCCAAATCAACCTTCGGAGCCATACGCGGCGCCTCCAGCCCGCCTCAGAAGCGCAGCGCGCCGCCCGGGATGTACTTGGCGATGAGGCCGCCGTAGTACTCCCGGAAGGCGGCGCTGCCCAGGTGGCCGCCCGGCGGCGCGGGCCGGCGCCGGTAGCGGCTGAGCTCGCGGAAGCGCGGCAGCCAGGGCAGCAGCGCGCGGTCGGCGGGCGACAGCAGCTCGCGGTACGCGCCGCGGCCCGCAGCGCCAAACTTCTGGTGCCGCAGAATGAACAGCGCCTCCGGCGGCAGCCGCGTGCGGTTGAGCAGCAATACCTGCGCGCCAACGCGCACCTCAGCACCGGTCGGGCATCAACAAGGTTCCTGAGCAGGTTGCCCACACGACCGACCTGTCCAGACAGCACTGATCTCCCACCCCAGTTGCGCCACCGGTGACATGCCCTCCAAACAGCCATCCGCTGACTAGGCAGGGAGTCGGCTTCTTTTAAACTCTCGCCTGGCGGCCCCAAGCAGCCCCGCTCAACATTCTACTGGCCACTCCAGGGCTCTAGCAGCCTCGCAGACCAGCACGTCCCAAGCACTTCCTCATTCAACAAGGCCCGGCGGCCAGGCGCGCGCGCACCATGTAAAGGTACTCGGCCGCGCTCCAGGACATGTAGACGGCCGCCAGGCCGCAGCCGGGGCGGTACATGCCGGCCGCGCTGCTGTACAGCCGGCGGCGGCGGTCGGGGTTGACGCTGAAGAACTGCGGGCAGACCACCTCGCGCGCGAAGCGGCAGCCGACCGGGAAGCTCTCCCCGCACACCGCCCACTGCGGCTCGCCGCCAAACCTGCGCGCGGCGCCGGCGCCGCGGGTGAGGCGGCCGCGCCGGGCGACCGACGGCGGGCGGGATGTGGGGCAGCGACTGCGGCGCGCCCATATGGGCGCCTGGTCTGCAAACGGCGCTGGTTCCAGCAGGTTCCGCCGCGTGTTCAAGGCATACGATGGCAGCTCTCGCCCCAGGCACGCAATGCACACACACCCGGCGCAGCGGATCAGGGACGCAAACACTGGTGAGACACGCCGCAGGGTCCTGCGCCCTGCCCAGCCCCCCGGCACCGCGGGAGTGCGCGGCGCGCGGCACAGCGGCCAGCGGGCGCCGCACCGCTTGTGCGCGAGCAGCTTGCCGAGCGAGTGCAGCAGGCCGGCCAGGTGCAGCCAGTCCAGGTCCGGGAACGCGGCGCGGCAGGCCTCGGCGGTGCCGGCGGCGTGCTCCGGCAGGGGCAGGGTAGGGTCCAGGCCCTCCTCCTCCAGAAGCGCCGTCTCGTACTCACGCAGCGTGCCCAGCAGGTCCAGCGCGCCCCACACGCTCAACGTTGCGCGCCGCAGCGGCGAGTACAGCGCAACCTGCGCCGCGCGCGGCAGGGTTGGGTTAGCGTTGCTTTATGCTAGGTGTGCTGGCGCAGCACTAAAGTGAGTCCGGTGCGCGCAAGCGCCCGGGCACAGGCGCGCCGCAGCGGCACGGGGGCGCCGACAGCGACCACCGACAGCAGGGACGGAGCGCGGCGCGCGCCTGGCGCTTGACAAAGTCGACAGTCTGCCGCGCATGGTTGAGCCGCAGGAACAGCTCCACAGCCGCCTGGCGCTCGGACATGAAGCCGGCGCCTGCCGCCGCCTCGCTCGGCGCCTCGCTCTCGGACGGGTCGCCCTCGGAGTCCTGCGCGGCCGCCGCAGCTCCCCAGTCAGCAGGCAGTGAGCGCCACACACTTTTGCGTCTAAAGAGCACGTTCAGAGAAGCCCGGCCACCCTGAGCTGAGCAGCAGTGACCAGCCAGAGAGACAGTGCACTGGATGCAGTCGCTGCCTTCACAGCTTTATGGCAGCTGCCTGCCAGAAATCTTTGGCGGTCGTATGCAAATCCAGGCGCCAAAGCCTAAGCACGAGCGCCAGGGGGCGCGCGCCTCATCCAGGTCGGTGTGCGCGTCGCTGGGCGCGCCCAGCAGCGTGCCCATGTCGTGCAGGTCGGAGCACATGCTGCGCAGGCTGCCCGCGCGGCCGTGCGCGCGCAGGCTGCCCGCGCCGCTCGCGCGGCTGAGCCCCGACGGCTGCCGCTCCGCGAGCTCGCCGCTGCCGCCGGCGCTGGCGGCGCTGCAGCCGTCGTCCATCTCCAGATCTTCTGAGCCGCGCGCGCCCAGGCCGGCGCCAACGCCGGCGCTGCTGCGTGGGTACGTGCCCGGGCTGTGGCAGCGGCCGTCCGCTTCAAAGTGGCTGCCGTCGGACAGCGCCGAGCCGACGCTCGCGTTGTAGCCGACGCCGTCCAGCGAGCTGCGCCCCGAGCCGCCGCCGACGCCGCCGCTCGCGGCCTGGGCCTCAACAGCCATTGCGCGCGCGGCGCACAGCGCCTTGGCGGCGCGCGCATCTGCGGCCGCCGCGCTGCTCGCGTAAGCGGCACGCTCGCGCGGCGGCGCTTGTGGTCGCGGCGCCGCCTTGACGCCTGACAGGCGGAGCTGCGAAAGCGGCGGGCCGCCGGCCAGCAGCCGGCACACGTGGGCAGTGCCGCTGCTGGCACATTCCGACTCCGCGGAGTCCACACGGCGCACGCTGCCCCTGCGAAGCAAAAAGGCGTGTTCAGCTTGGCCGCAACACATGCAGGGGCCGCCACACGATACACATCCCTGCACGATAGCAAACATGAGTCGAGGCAGGCTGTGCGCAGCCTCATGATCACACTCCAGCCTCGCGTATCTAGGTGCCCACTGGCCAGCCGCAATCACTGACCCTCTACTAAGCAGGCGTGCAGCAGGCGCAGACGCTGGTGCAATGCGGGGATGCGCGCGCAATAATATCTTGCGCACGGCAGGGGGGCACCGCATGTCCTGTGCTAGCGCAACAGGCAGGGTACCGGAAACCAGTAGAGCGCGGTGTACCACTGGCGTGCATAGCTCTGGCATGGCAAACCCTAGCTGCCACTTCCCCGCAATGGCATGAGCAAGCGAACAGCCTCCCGGCCGCAGCCGGCGCGTTTGCGCATGCGCGCACAGGACCGCCACCATAGGCGCGCACTGCGCCGCCAGGGCAACGGCCGCTGCTGGCCACGAGAATGGCGAATCGCGGCGGTCGCGCGCACCTGTCTGCAAAGTCGCTGGCGGACCTCAGCATCTCCATGACCTCCAGCCGCGCCGCAGCACCCCTGGTCGCTGCCAGCGCTGCACCCGAACGAGCCGCATCGCCGCGCGCCGGCGCTGCGTTCGCAGTCAAAGAGAGGCCGCCTGCGCGGCATGCAGGCTATCAGCACGCAGGCAGCGCTGCAGCCCCGCCCCGACCAGAAGGCCGGGCGGGCTGGATCGGCACGCGACGCCTGTCCGGGGGCATGCAGCTGGCGAAGACGCGTGACGCCCTCACCTCCGCCGCCACAGCTCTGCTGTGCATACTCGAAGGCTGCAAGATCCCCAGAGGACGAGCAGCGCCGCAGCGTGTCCCCTCGCATAGGCAACGTCAGCTGTCGTCCGTACAGGCTGCTGGAGGCCTCCGGTGCGTGGCCCTGCGTTTGTTTCGATCCGTCTCCGCCTCGGCGTCGTGACGTCGGTGGCCTGGACGGGCCCACAGTGTAGCTTGTTGGAGAGAGACACACCGTCTGGGCCTTGCCAGCCATGAACCTGCAATCGTAGGGCTTAGCCAAGATGGGTTTGGTGCATGACGCAAGACAAAATTGCAGCAAAGTCCAGCAGTGCTCTGCTCCTGTCATCTGGCGTGCGCTCGTTGCCGCAGTGAGGCAGCTTACAGGAGTCGACCCACCACTGTCACGCGTGAAACCACAGCGTGGGGCCACACAGACCGGCCGCTTCACGCACGCACAGACACACAGACCCAGCACACGACCAAAGGGTCCCCAAAAAGAAGTCTGCCTCATTCCACAACCTGAGACAAGCACTGCATGAGCATGCCCTCGACAACCGCAGGTTACACACGTTCATCACGGCACATCACCGACGAGCAGCCCTTCACCTGCGCTTGTCACGGTCATTGCCAGGAACTGCCCAGCACTCTCAGCTACCAGAGGAACAGGCGCCAGCGCAGCTGCACGCGCTCGAGCGCCGCTCCAGACAAGGCGCGCCGCCGGCGCTTCAAAAAGCAGAAGCAAGCGTGACTCCCCCCGCGAAAAACACACACAGCCTTCGAGCAGGAGGGCTCGTGGCACCGACCGCGCATGCGCCGCAGCCGCAGCAGCCACACGCAGCCGCAGCGGCCTAGCGCCCCGGCGGCGGCGGCAGCGCGGCCAGGTGCGCCGCGCGCTGGTTCATGTACTCGGCCGCCACGCGGTCCATGATGTCGGTCTCCACCGTGTCCAGCGCCTGAGGACAAAGGGGAGCAGTGAGCGCGACGCCGCTGCTTCACCCGCCCGAGCAGGCCGCTCCGCAGTCTGCCGCTGTTGAGCACAAGGAATGGCTGCCCTTGGCGCGGCATGTAAGATCTGCGCATCGCAGCCGGGCTCGCCTGCCGCCCATCCCCGCTCGGCCTGATATAAGTAAAACGACAAACGCGCGACGTCAGGCAGGAGCAGCGGGTGGCAGGGCTGGCCGCGGGGGCAGCGACGGCGCCGGCCACCTGCTCGATGCTCTGCATGGTCTCCAGGCCGCTGTTGGAGCGCGGAATGGCCGCCGCGGCCGCCGCCGCCGCCGCGCGCGCCTCTGGCGTCATGTCATGCAGCATCGCCTGCGCAAGCAACCCAAACATCTGCTGAGTCACGTCCTCCTGTCAGCATGCCCTGAGCGATATTCCCAGCAACAGCCTTGCGCGCGAAAGGCGGCGCCCGCGCGCGCTGAGGCGGCTCAGCGACAGGCAGCAGCTTTGCCGCCCGCAGCCGGAGCGGCGCACAGGCTGGAGGGCCTGCTCAGCGGACCAACTGCCGTCCTACATGCGCATGCTGCGTACAGCCGGCAAGCAGTGCAGCACTGGCCCACGCGCGCAGCGCGGCGGCCGGCGCCCATCTCAGTGAACGTTGCTTGTAGGACAGACGGCGAGCATCGGGGCACGGGGCTGGGCGCGCGCGCCGCTGCGGCTTTCGAGGGCACCGACCAGGACACCACGGACAGCAGCTCTGCAGCGGCAGAAAACCGGGGTTAGGGTAGGGTAGGGCGGCGGGCTGGGGGCCGGGCGCCGGGCGCACCACGGCGGCCACCGCGTCGGGCAGCTCCATGGACTCCAGCTTGCCCATGCCGATGGAGGGCGCGCGCGCCATGCCCGGCGACAGCAGCCCGTGCTCGTGCGAGTGCTGCAGCAGCGCGTCGAGCTCGCCGCTCGGCAGCGCCTGCGCGCGCCCCGCACCCCGGCAGGCTCAGGCGTGCCCCGATCGGATGGAGCGCACCCTTTTGAGCACCTTTTGAAGCTTTGGGGGGTTGTGCTGCAGCAGGCCCTGCGGCACTGCGCAGCGCCCAGGGGCAGGCAGCGGCGCGCGCGGCCGTGCCGCCGCGCTCGCCCTCGCAGCGGTCGGACCGCAGAGCGCACTCAAGTACGGACGGCAGAGCGGGAGATCCGGCGCCACAGGCGCCGCAGAAGGGACCGGTCCAGCACCGCACCGCAAGGCGGGCCGGGCTTGCTCATAACACCACGCCAGGGGCGCGCGCACAGCAGCGCGGGGCGCTGGCTCGGGCGGGGGGGCGGCACCATGGGCATGGACGGGAAGTTGGCCAGGCCGCTCAGGCCGGCGGAGGTGAACTTGCTCATCTCTGCCGCCGTCAGCGGCCCGCTGCTGAACACGGTGGACAGGAAGTCCTGCACCTGCGCGGCGCGCCGGTGCGCAGCGTGAAAAAAGCATGCACTGTGGATGCCTTCATGGCAGGTGGACGAACAGACTGTGAGTATGCGAGCGGTGTAGCTGCAGGCAGCACAGCTGCTCCCGGACACTAAGCTTCGTGACAGTTGAGCGTCACAGTGTGGACACAGATGTGACGTCACCACTGCGCAGGACTGACATCAACCACTGGCGAAACACGAGCTGTTGGGCAGCTCGGCGCACTGTGGCGAATAGCCGATGCTTGCCGGACGTCGTTGGACGAACTTTATAGCTATGCCTAGGGCAGGGTAGGGTGCGGCAGGGCAGCGGCGGCATGCCTGGGAAGGGCGGCTGGGCGCCTGCCCGCCCTTGCCCTGCTCGCGCGCGAACGGCGACGGCCGGCCCTTGGCATGCGCCGCGCCGTTGGCGCCAACCGCGCGCCGCGTCGGCGGCGGCGGGTAGCCGCTGCTGCGCGCGCACGCCCCTGCGCGCGCGGGCGCGCACGCCGTGAGCCGCTTGGCGCTGGCGCGGCAGGCAGCCGCATTGCCGTATCATGCTTGGAACACATGCGTGCGTCATATGCATGCGCCTGCACAGGCCCGCCCTTCCCCATGCGCCGAAGGAAGCGAGCGGGCGAGTGCCGTTGGGCTGCCGCCTGCACTGGGCGAGAAGGCTTGCAGCGATGCCCCGGTGGCACCACTGACCTACAAACAGAGATGTCATGCGAGCCTTGGCGCGTGCCAGCTCACCAGATGGAGCAGCAGCCTGCATGCCCTGCCACGGCGCCGCACGCACGGGAAGCGCATGCATGTGCCACTGTCAAGACATCCCAAAGCTATGCCCACCGCCACACTCCCCGCTGTGGGACCACCACACGCCTGAGCCGCACCTGCACCAGCGCGCCCCGCCCCCGGCCCGGTGGGCGGCAGCGCCGCGCCGCCGCCGCCGTCGCGCGCCGCGCCCGCCTCGCCCGGCGCCGCCGCTGGCGTCGCCGCAGCCGCCGCAGCCGGCGCCGCCGCAGCCGCGGCGGCCGCGGGCGCGGCAGCCGCCTCTGGGGGCAGGTACTCGGGCGGCAGCGCCGGCGACCGGCTGCCGCCCACGCCCGCGCCCGCGCCCGCGCGCGGCGGCGGCCCCATGGCGCCCGGCGGCGGCGCGCCGTTCGCGTACGCGGCGGAGAACGCGGCGGGCGCGTAGTGCGGCTCTGTTCCCCAATGCCTAGGGTTAGGGTATGTTCCCACCAGGCTCACGTCAGCAGCGAAGCGCACACGCACTCTCCCTCAACCCCGCTTTGCAGGCGCGGCGCTGCCGCACGGCGCGAAACACCCATAAACCGCACCTGAACGGTCTCCTTCGCCCATCAGGCTGCGTGCAGGATGCGACAGCATGCGCGCTGTGGCGCGGGGAGCGTACTGGCCCTAACCTCTAGCAGGCAAGCCAGCATGCACATGGCCCGCAGCATCTGGCTCGGGTTGCAACATGCCTGCATGCCGCACAGGCGCGCGGCTTGCAGGCACCAGCGCTATCGCTCCCACTCACCACTACATCTCAACGCGGCGCTGCGGGGTGCGGGGGCGGGCGCACCGGCAGCGCGCGGCGGCGGCGGCGCGGGCGCCGGCGGCGCCTCGGTGGGCACCGACACGCCGTGGTCCAGCGCGCCGGACGCCATGAACTGCTCGCTGTCGATGGGGTAGATCGCCCAGCCCGGGTGGCCCTGCTGCCACCAGCTGGCCACCGCGCCCGGCTGCAGCTGCCGCACCTGCGCGCGGCGCGCCTGGCCGCGTCGGCGGTGCTCCTCTTTGCATTGCTGACCCGGTCCTGTCTCTGTGACTGTTTCATGTTGAGCGCTGGGCGGGGTGTCCAGACGACCCCAGCAGCTGCCGGCAGGGACGGCGCGAGGGACGTAGCAGAGCCGGCGTCACGTCTGCTACGCTTCTGCACTCAAAGGCCAGATGCTTCAGCAGCGGCTAGATCGAGTGCGCAGCTCCCAAAACAAAGGATTCATAGCATGGGCGCGAGGGCGCGCGCGCGCGCGGGCGCGCCGCCGGCTGCACCTGCTCGCGCTGGCCGGGCGTCTGCTGCGCCATGAGCGTTGCCTCCATCGTCGTCTGCGTGCCGTCCTGCGATTTTTTCTGCAGCAGCCCTGCGGGGCGCAACACATGACTGTAAGGGCCCTGACTTCCTCAGCCCGGTACCAGGCGCCCCAGCTAACCCCGCCCCCGGCACCACCCTAGCAGGCCGACGCACGCGGCGCGGCCAGGCACGCCAGGGCACCCTCCGGCCCATGCTTTACTGCAGTGGCAAAGACTCGTGGACATGGGTGTGCATGAAGCTGCGCCTGCACACGCGCGCTCGGCGCGCCGGCGCAGCGCCCGCGCTGCCCACCGAGCAGACTCATGGCGGCGCCAGGAAGAGCTCAGGTCAGGGTATGCCCACACGGCGCGCGCGGGGCGGCCGGGACGGCCGACGCGCGCGCACCCACGGGCCGCTCCAGGTCCACGTTGCCCAGGCGGCAGGCGAACAGCAGGCCCAGCTCCATGGACGCCTTGTCCGCGTACCAGATGCGCATGCGGTTGTCGGCCACCACGGCGCGCAGGGCGTGGTCGCGCGCGTCGTCCCACTTCTCCTTGCTCAGCTTCAGCACCTGCTGCAGCTTCTGGCGCAGGTGCCCATCCGCCTCCGCCAGCAGCGCCAGCCGCCGGAACTCGCCCACTGCGCCGCCCCCGCCGCAGCGTCGGCCCCGGCGCCCTAGACCAGACATGTTTGGGCCCCGATCAAAACAGTAAGAACCTGCCTTGTCAGCGCGCCCGCCGGCGCCGACGATTGAGGGCACTCTGTGTGGAGCACGCCGGTGCCTGGATACCGGCGATCGCATGCGCCGTCTCTGCCGTGTCGGATACTCTCTGTCTCTGGCCGGCCAGCTCGCCAGCAGGTCACCGCCCCGCGCGTCAGGAGCGCGCCGGGCCCGGCGGAGGACGCTGCCGCGCTGCGCAGCCCCGGCAGCGGGCGCCGGCACAGGATAGGCTTAGGGTGCGGCCCCGCCGGCGGGGTGCGCGCACCCTTGACGATGCAGTTGTCGGGCACGCTGACCTCGATGCCGCACTGCACGGCCGAGCCTCGGATGTCCTGCAGCTTCTTCACCGTCTCCTTGCCCATGTGCTCCAGCTTGCTGACGTGGTCGTCCACGTTGGGGATCTCCACCTTGCCGGCCGTGCGCGTGCGCCGCGTCGCGACCTGCGCGCGCGCAGCCGGCGCGCTCGCCGCACGCCCAATTGCCTGCCCCGCGCCGCCCCTCACAGCTGCACGGTGTGCGGGCTGAGGGCTGGGTCAATTAGGTTATTGTAACGAGACGCAGCGGGCGCGGCCGGCCGCAGCCGGCGGCAGCACGGCGGGGCGCTGGGCCGCAACGTTAGAGACAGCAGCGTGAGTCCTCCTGGGTTCTGGGCCAGGCACAGGGTCCGGGGCGCGCGCCACAAAGCCCTCAGAGACGGCGTGGCGGATGTTGACGGTGCGGCCGTCGGTCGCGACCGCGCGCACGAGCAGCCGGAACGGCGGCTTACGCCCGCTCAGCATCGCCTCGCTGCTGTCGGAGACGTGCAGGTCCGGCAGCTGCGCGACGCCGCGCTGCGCGCCGCCGCGCGCGCGCGCGCGTCAGCCCGCGGCCCGGAGCACAGGCCGCGCGGGGGTGCGGTGCTCGCGGCACGCCGCACACGCAACTTGGCGCGCGCCCGCCTCATCTACGGCCGCCGCGCTGTGCACAGCACGACCAGAGCGAGAAAGCGCGCGCCCGAGGAGCCGCGCTAGGTGCCGCGCACGGCGCACCCGCAGCCCCGGCTGCCATATGCTGCCCCGGCCAGCTCTGGCAACGTGGCTCGCTAGCTGACCTCACACGTGTACAAGGACCCTCTCTTTGACCATCTGTTTGCGGCGAGGTCGCCGCGGCGCCCTCAAGCACGCGGTTGCCGAGACGGTGGAGGGGCGCGCAATCACGCTCGCGTGCGGCAGCGGCCACGGCGCGGGCGCGCACGCTGAGGCTGACGATGACCTTCTGGTGCGCGCTGTGCACGCCGCCGTTGCCGGGCGCCAGCAGCGGCTGCGCCTTGTTGTTGGTCAGCAGCGAGCAGGCGTCCAGGTCGTCGTCGCGCTCCTGGCCGGCCTCCAGGCACTTGGCATCGTAGCTGTTGCCGTCCAGCACGCACATCTGCGCGCGCCGGGCGGCCCAACCGCTGGGCGCCATGTTTCACACTTCGTTACTTCGACCGGGTGTGAGTCGGTGTGAGTCGACTACAACCTTGTCCCTCTTTCCTTCCAGCCTTGGTGGACCATTGCCGCCAATTTCCTCCTTCAAGACAATCGTCCGCCGCAAGCCCTCGCTGCAAGCCGCCGCCCGCCCGCCCGGCTGCGCGCCCGGCGTCGCGGCCGCTGCCGTCCGGCGCGCCGACGCGCCTCCGGAACAGGCCGGCAGCTCCCTGTGACTGTGGGAGTCGGTTGACGCTGCACGGGCAGTGCAGGGGTCTGTCCGCACAGCCGCCCAGCTCGGCACGGCGCCGGCGAGGCCGTCCTCAGGGTCGCATGCTGAGCTGAAGCTTGAGCTGCAGCTCAGCAGACGGGTGCGCGCCTCGCCCCCCGCAGGCGGCCACGCGGGTGCGCACAGCACGTCACCCGCACTCGCAAGCTCGGCGGCGAGCGGGAGGCCGCGCCTCCAGCTGCAGGTCCGCAATGTCCTCGCCCAGCGCCAGCCAGTCGCGGGTGCGCAAAGCACGTCACCCACACTCGCAAGCTCGGCGGCGAGCAGGAGCAGGGGCGCGCCTCCAGCTGCAGGTCTGCGATGTCCTCGCCCAGCGGCACGCCGGTCGCGCGGTCGATGATCTCTACGCGGATCGGCGCGTCGCACTTGGCCTTGAGCAGGTCGTTGACCAGGTACTTGGGCGCGAAGTTGACGTTGCAGCGGCGGTGCGGGTTGTGCTCGCACAGCACGCACTGCGGGTCCAGGCAGCCCAGGCTCCTGCCGGCGCGTGTGGAATTCTTCACGCTCGCGCGCCGCCAGACACACCGGGGCGCGACCAGGCCGGGCGGCCTTCACGCTCGGGCGCGCCGCCGGACACAGCAAGCGCTCACATGCTGGCCCGCGGCCCCGCCTCAAATATCTGTGTGTTTATACCCACGTCGAAGCGCTGCGAGAACGCACGTTCTGTGCTTCTGGACGTCCGCCGCTGCAAAGGGTGTGTGTGAGCCAGGTTAACTGAGCAGAGACAGGAGATGGCCCCAACCGCAGCTGCTACGGGTCGGTGGCGCTGAGCGGGGCGCGCGGCGCGGCGCAGTGGCACCTGCCGCAGCTTCAAGGGAGCGGGGAGGCACCCACGCAAGTAAGTTGCGGGGGCCTCCCCGCCCGCCCCACGCCCCTTCACGACTTTGTGGGCGCCCAGCAAGTCCTGCTGCGCGGCTAAGCAGGCGGCGCACAGCACGGCGCGCACGGCGCAAACTGAGACTGCGCGGTACTGCACAGGGTCGCCCGCAACCCCGTCAGAGCAGCGCCACGCGCGCTGGAGCGGCGCCTGAGAGTCACGCTCCGCGCCGCAGCCCCCCCGCCCCCCAGGTGCAGCCGTGGGCGCAGCTGGGCGCTCACAGGCAGTCGTGCCGGAAGACCAGCTGCAGGTCCCGTTGCTCCACGGCCAAGCGCCCGTACTCGGGCGCGGGCAGGCTGGCGATGCACTCGGTGGCGACTTGCTGCACGACCTGCGGGCTCAGCTGCGGGTTGATCCGGCCCGCGAACGCCCCGGCGAACTGGGCCAGCCGAGCCCGCACATACTCCTGCGGATGTTGTGCCCGTCAGAGCCCGTCTTGAGCGGGATGTCCGCCCTGCCTGCCGCTGCAGCCCAGCCTGCCGCACCTCCAGGACATGGCTGGGCACGCCGGCCAGGTCTGGCGGCAGGCGCACGCCAGACCTGCCGTCCATGGCGAGACCGCCCCGCGCCGACGCAGCTGCTGCCCGCGCTGTCACAGGCTAGCGCTTCATCTGCCGGCTGCTGCCAGGCCGGCGCTCGCCCTGGCCGCGTGCACGCAACAAGAGGTCGCGCAGTACGCCCTCACCGCGCACGCATGCCCGCCAACGTGCACCTGGCGCGCAGACTTGCCACAGCTTACAGAGCCGGCAGCAGATCAGGAAACGCGCCAGAACCTCGTAACAGCCGGCTTAAATAAGCGAGGAAGCTGATGGGAAAGTAAGCGCCCAAGCCCTGCCGAGGCCCCGCTTGCCACCGCTGCAAAAGGAAGGGACAGTCGATTAAGTTCTGTTCCAACGGGGATGCGTTCACTGCTGCCCAGGAGACTTCTGGGAAGTTGCAGGTCTCCCCGACCTCAGCTCCGTGCTTTTTGAACGCGCCGGGCGCTCTGCGCGTGCCCCTAGCCTGGATGGCAGGCTACAAGGCGTGCATGCAGTTTGCCGCCAACTCCTTCGCTCGCGGCTGGAGCCTCGCGGCGCTCGTGCAGCGCGATTGCGGCGGGCGTGTGTTCGCGCATGGCCGGGCCGGCGCAGCGGACACGCTGCTCTGCCTGCGGAGCTTTGGCACTCTCCCAGCAGCGTGTTCGCAAGGCGCTGCCGCGCCCGGAGCCGCTGCCGGCGCCGCTCAGTGGCCGCGCGCAAGCAGCTGGCCGGCAGCCTGGCCCCTGCGCAGCACCGCCACAGCAGCCTGCGGCCGCGGTGCAGGGGCGCCGCGAGCGCGATTGCAACAGGGCGCTGCACTTGAACTGCCACGTGCGTATTGGGCTGGGGCCGCGCGCAGCCTGCCTCCGTGCGCAGCGCCGCCCTGCGCCCACGCGCGGGGGTCTGCAGCAGCAGCGAGTGGGTTTGCAGCGTCCAGCAGCCACTGGCGGCTGGCCGCGACCGGGGCAGCGGCCAGTGCCAGCAGCGGCTCGGCCTTGCGGGCGGGCGCCTCGGCACAGAGCGGCTGCAGGGGGCGCCGCGCCGTATCGGCAGCCGCACGGACGCCGTGCTGCCTTAGCAAGAGCGCCGCCGCACGGGCAGAGGCCCTGGCACCTGCTGGCCCCAGCGGGGGCTGCGCCTCGCGCGCGTGGCCCTCGGCGCTCGCGGCCAGCGCCCGCAGGGGCTTTGCGGCGCACGCAGGGCGCGGGGCGGCGGCCGACGGCGGCCGTGGCGGGTCCGCGGCGGCGCGGCGGCGCGGCGGCCACGGCGCCAAGCGCAGCGCCGACCAGGTGCCGCCCTGAACCTACCCTAAGCGCAGCGCCGTCCAGGCGCTGTTCGGCGCGCTCGCTGCGCTTTCTGTGTCGTCGCAGAGGCTGTACTGGCAGCGCGGACGCATCGCCCGGCATGCGCGCCTGTGTCCTGTGCTCTGGTTGCGGTGCGGGCTGCATGCGCATGTGACGGGTCGCGTGCAGGGCCTGTATCTGGTGGCGCTGGTCGTGAGCATGGTCGGCGTCACATACGCGTCAGTGCCGCTGTATCGGTGCGCCTGCGAGTGCTGCTCCATGCAGGCCTGCAGCGCATGGCATGACATGGCATGGGCAGCCCTGTCCTGCGTGGAGCTGCAGGTAGGCCACTGCTAGGCATGAATCAGTGCTGCTCGTCTGCACTCAGGCTTGCAGGACACAGCGGTTAATATGCGACCACCCGCCATGCTCTGCATTGATGCATCGCAGTGATGCTGGGACACCGCCCGCACGGTGCGCGATGCGGGCGACAGGCAGCGCGGGCATGCGGCCGGCGACCTATGTTGACAGGTGCGGACGCGCGCAGGATGTTCTGCCAGGCCACGGGCTTCGGCGGCACGGTGCAGCAGGGGCGCACGGTGGAGGCCAAGCTGGCCGCGCGCGAGCGGAGCCGCGACGAGGCGCTGGAGGCCGCCGCGGCCGCGCGCGAGGTGCGCGCCTGGCAGGCCGCCACCGCCGCGCGGCTGCTGCCGCGCCGCGCCCGCAGGACAGGCGCCCGCGGGCGGAGCTGCGGGCTGCTGCTGCGCGTCGCCGCATGCCTGCTGCCAAACCATGCGCGACAGTCCTGAGGAGCGCGGCGCGCGCCTGGCGTCGCGCAGGCCGACAGGCGTGCTGCCGGCTGGCATGCGCGCGGCGCCTGCGCGTCAGCACCGCCCGCCTGCAGAAGCACCGCTGCCCGGCGAGCGGAGATGACAGGGCATGGCGGCCCAAAGCAGACCCTGAGCAGCGGGCGCGCCTGCGCACAGGTCACGGTCACGTTCAATGCCGACGTCTCTGACGGCATGAACTGGCGGTTCAAGCCCACGCAGCGCGCCGTCAAGGTGCGCCTGCCCGCACCGCAGAGCTGGCAAGGAGGCCGGAGTGGTTGGCTGCAGGCAGAGCAGAGTGGGGAGAGGTGCGCCTGCAAAAGCAGGGGGAGGGCAGGCCGCAGCTGCATACGAGCCGCGTCCCGGCCGTGCCTCGAAGCCTGCGCGGCAGTACCGGGCCCCAGCAATAGGGCGAGCGCCCGCACGCCGCGCGACACGGGGTCGCCGAGCGGGACAGCGTCCAGCAGGCGGCTGCTGCACGGCTGCCGCAGGCCGACGCCCCGCGGCGCGCGGCGCGCCGCAGGTGCGGCCGGGGCAGAGCACGCTCGTGTTCTACACCGCGCACAACCTGAGCGACCATGCCGTGACGGGCGTGTCAACATACAACGTGGCGCCGCAGCAGGCCGGGCTGTACTTCAACAAGATCCAGTGCTTCTGCTTTGAGGAGCAGAAGCTGCGGCCAGGCGCGCCCTCGCCGGCCCGCGCCGGGCCCTGCTGCCCCTGACTTGGGTCGCAGGGAGGCGCCGGCTGCGGCCGCAAAGCTCGCGCCAGCCCGTGTCGAGGCTCGGTGCTGCATGCGCGCGCGCGCGACGCGCGCCGCGCGCGCGGCTCGCAGCACGTCTGCGGCGCGAGCCGCAGACGGGGAATGTGACGCGTCGCAAGCTGCTCGCGCGCCTGGCCTGCTGCGTGCACAAGAGCTGTGCCCTCCCCTGGCGCAGGTAGCTGCCCGTGCCCTGTCCGGCCGGCACCATGGCGTGCGCACCTTGCGCAACTGCTCGGGTGTGCAGGGTAGGGAAGGGTAGGGCAGCCAAACGCGCCAGCGCTGACCCCGGCCCGACCGCGCGCCGCGCGCCGCGCTGAGCCCTGGCGCCCGCGCGCCGCGCCGCGCAGGCGAGACGGTGGACATGCCCGTGTTCTTCTACATCGACCCCGAGTTCGCGACCGACCCGCGCCTGCGTGGCGTGGACCAGCTGACGCTCTCGTACACCTTCTTCAAGGCAGGGCCTTAGCAGGGTCTCGGCAGGGTCCCGGTAGCACGCCGCATGTGGCGCAGCCGCGAGAAGCTTGCCATGTGTGCGCAGAATGCAGATGTGTGGACTCGAGGAGCGCTGCGAATGCTGTCTGCCGCTGTGTGTATGACGGGGCCGGCGACCCAAAGGTGTCCAGAGACCAGGGAGGACAGGCGAGCGCGGACAGGCGACCATGCGGCCATGCGGCAGCCGCTGCCTGGCGACCGGGCTGCCTTGCGCTGCAGGTATCCGAGGAGGAGGCGGAGGCGCCCGCGGCCGCGCGCGGTGGCGCCCTGGCCGGACAGGCGCCCGTTCCCGTGTTGGCCCAGGCTGCCGGCGCGCCCTGATGGTGAGGCCAGGGGTTCGGTGGCATGCATGGCTTGAAGCGGCCTCCTGCAGCGGCTGCCTGGGTCCAGCAGGTGCATGCAGGGTCTGCGCAAGGGAGCCGCCCAGCTCTGCTAGCTCGGCCCCTTTCCGCAGCAGACCGCTGAACCGCTGGTGTGTGGTAGCAAGGCATGCGCTATTCTCGCACCTGACTGCAGCCAGGTGAATTGCGTTGCGACAAGTGCGTGACATGCTATAAACTGGGGTGATGTAGGATGTGTTTGGGGTTTGTGCGCGTGTGTGTCAGCACAAAGCAGTGTCCATGTTTAACATGGTGCCAGCAGCACATGAATATTGGTTGACATGCAAGTAACAAAGTGAGCAGCACCGCTTGTAGCCTCACAGCCGCCGTACTGGCAAGCACGTTACATCATTTACAAGACACGCACTGCATTGGTGTGGAGCAGGAGGGCCATGCAACCACACAAGCATGTGCCACATGCCAAGCCTTGGCACTTGAGAGATATCTGACTTGGCTGCGCTGTTATTACATAGACCCATTGGGCACCGCAATGCTGCTCATACATACATGCACTCGCAGCCTACCCACGTCCCAACAAAAAAATGCATCATCCACGAAACCATCCATCTATGCGGCTCAGCCCCACACAGCAACAGAGCGCACAGCCACCTCATCGCAGTCAGCAGTGACCCGCGCCCGCACATCATCCTATGGCATCAACAACGAAAGCATTGCAACGACGTCCGCCGCCAGAGTACAGAAGCCTTGGTGAACCCATCCCGCCCTCCCAGCTGCCTAAACAACATTATTCTCCCAGGGTTAACAGTGGCTCACATGCTGTGAGCCCTTCCACCGCAAGCAGCCCTGGCAGAGCACAAAAGGTCTGGCTCTGGGCGCAGGTCCCACGCGTGTCATTCTCTGCTGCCCGCACCCCACCCCTGTCAACCTGCTCCCACCCCTGTCAACCTGCTTTATCACCCACACGCTGAGCAGCGTGCGCCCAACATGTCCCCGCACACAGACTGTGCACAAGCACCCCCGCTCTCCTGGCTGGCAACATACAAGCGAGCCAAAACAGCGCAGTCGGCGCCCACCTATTTTCCCCATGTTGCGATTGACCTTTTTCCCCCTGTTGCGACTTCCATGGCACACGCTATGGGACGCGCGACGGCGGCGAACCAGAACCATCAACACACACAGGGCTATGCAGGCCAGGCGGCCTGCACCCACCGAATGCACCCACTGACCTGTTTGATAAAGACCAAATGATGCAACCTGCGAGGGCGGCAGGCGCCGTCACGCCGCAGCAATCTGCGGCAACACCGCCCCTGCCGCGCCACGCACCTACATCGGCTGCGCGTGGGGCGCGCTGAGCACTGCATAAGGCAGGTTAGCCCTGGCCACGCACAAGGCTGCGCCAGGCCCCACGACGCGGCTGCAGAGCAGACTCGAGACGACACCCGGGGGGCAGCACGAGTGTGCCACGCAGGCGTGTTCCCCTCGATATAAAATCAGCAGAAAACTGTGTGTTTCGCACCAAGACCCGCGCGCACCGCGCCGCGGCCGCCTCGGTCTGCGCGAGCGCCCCAACGCACCCCGCCGCTTACCACCCTGTCCTCTAGTTCTATCAACCTCCAAATGCACACAGCGCTGCGCCTGTGGCGCCTGCAAACGCTCGGTCTCACAGCCTTGCCAGATGCGGCACATTCCGCCAGAGCCTACCCCGGGAGCCAGGCGCTCCGTGCCATACCGGGTCCATGCAAGGAGCCCATCGGGATGCCGGGGCCAGGCTCGCCGCCCGTCTCCGCAGGAGAGCAAGGCGTCGAGCGCAGGCCCGCGCGCACCCGGTTATAATACAACGCCAAAAGAATGAGTGAGCCGGAAAACCCTGGTGCCCGCCTCGGGGGCCCCGAGGCGGCGCAAGAAGCATTGCTAACGGGCTGGGGGGACTAGGGCAGTTCTGCGGGCGCGCCCCCCGGCTGTTCAAAAGTGCCGTGGCGGCGCCCGCCCCGCGAGCACGCGCGCCACCCAGTGCGCCCGCGCCTCCTGCCTATCAGATACAGGTTTCCAGCCGGGCACCCGCGCCCGCGATCCTCCGCTGCACCTAAACCAAAGGACGACGGGCGCCGGCTGTCTCAGGCAGCGACGGGGACCTGCAGCAGGCGCTTCAGCGCATTGGCAGCGGCCGCGGTCGCGGTTGGTGTTGGCGGCCCGCCGCTGCCGCCGCTCGTGCGGGCCAGCAAGGCGCGCGTCGGCATCGGCAGCGCCTCTGGCGCCGGGCTGGTGGAAAATCCCGGGCCGGCAAATACAGTCGAGCTGGGGCTGGTGGAGCGCGCGGACTTGCCGACCGAGCCCGAGGACTTATGCGCGGGAACAGGGTTGGCGCTCACCACGCGCGCTTGTTGCGTGATACCCTCCCTGCGCACAGCAAGCGCACAGGTAGTGTCAGCATCTGAACAGCCAAGGAGGGCACGGTATATACCCGCCTGCTGTGAAAGGGCGGTGTACCGTCACCAACCCCAGACATATGTGGCATGGACACCTCAGCGCCACACCAGTCACCAACCTAGTACAGCAACATAGTACAGCAGTGGTGGTGGCACCAGCACGCCGGGCAGGTAACCTCATGCCGGGAAAACACCCGGAACACAAGCCACGCAAAGCGCCTGAACGTGCCTCGCAGGCTTGCTGCGCTTCGAGCCAGGCCCGGCCTGCCCGGCCGGACGGCGGGTCGATCCGACCACCTGTTTTGTCGCTTCCAGCGTGGGGGGCCTGCCATGCAGCCCGGGGGGTCAGTCCAGGCCCCGTCCGCCTCCGCAAACCAGCAAACCCAGCGTGCACTACACACGGCTATTTGCCGTAAACTTGAAAACAGCTCCGTCCGGCAAGGCACGCACATGGCTTGATCGGTGAAGTCAAAAGGCACCAGCACGCGCAGCTCTGCAGCGCTCACAGACCGGCAGCGCTTTGGCTGGCTCGCGGCAATAAGGGCGTCGAGTAGCAAATCGCTCTCGCCAGAGAAGGTTGCGGGCACCCGCGCGCACGGCGCCCGGACCTGGTCAGCAGTTTAGTCAGCACCGAGTCACTCGGGTCACCGCTTCTCAGCCACGCCCTGCAAGGAAGCCCAGGAGACACGGGCCGGCAGGGTAAGCAGCGCCGTGATAGAGATCTGATGTACCATCACGCACCTGCGGCATGAGTACTGCTGCCATCACACCCTGCGCTTCGAGCAGGGGCGAGTGCGCTGCTTTGCCTTGGTGCGCTCTGCCTTGGTGCGCTCGGGGCGCCTGGAAACTACGCGGCAGTGATGCACACGCTGGTAGGGTGGTTGTGACTGGCGTTGCCTCAAGCTCAAGACCGAACCCCGTTGCCTGCCTCACGTCCGGGTCCAACACGCTGGTGCAAAGCAAAACTTTGTTGATGAATCATGAGTGAGAAAGCCGATGGTGGATTCTATGCCCCTTATGCCCTCGCATTTCCCTGCATAAAGGAAAACAAGAAGAGGAAAAAATTAAGAGGTAAGAGAGGCCAGGCAAGATCAGTCACACAAGCGAGAGGCGCAAGGGAGCCTCGGACGCCCGGCCAGCTCAGTGGCGGGCTTTGATGTCTGCGGTGGAGCTGGCGCAGGTCAATGCGAGCATCGAGGCGCTGCTGTACAGCCTGGGGCAGGAGGGCCTGCTGGATGACCAGTTCGCGCAGCTCATGCAGCTGCAGGCGCGCTCCCGGGCTCCCTAAGGAGCGGGGTTGTAGGTTGGGTTCTGCGAATGCGGGGAGCGGTACAGCGCTGGAGCTCTCGCCGGGCCTCAGACTGGGTGCCCTTGTGTGGCCAGCACTTTCTTGGGCTCCAGGATCAGCCGTTGCGGCCGGACCTGCCGCTGCCGGGCTACGCTGCAATGCGTGCATATGCGCAGCGCACTGCTCACAACCACGCTTGTTGTGCTGCATTGTCGAGATGTTTCGTGCCGAGGTCTGGATGACTCCTTGGTTTCACGCCGCTGCTGCCTCAGCGTGGGCCGCCCACCTGCCCCGGCGGCACGCTTGCTCTGCGCAGCCCGCCGCGCCCCGCACAGAGGCTACGCCGGCAGCGCTGGCTCTGGAACAGGCACCGGGAGGCACCGACGGGTATTCGCAGCGCCCGCCCCGTGGCACTTGCACGCAGCAAGTGTGGCGGCGGGCGCGCCCGGCCTGCGCGGCCGGGGTCCTCCACACCCGCTGGACACAACAAGCCTTGGAGCACGGCCTCAGGCCTACGCTGTCACGTGCGACAGCGGCGGCGTGTTCGGCAGAGGTGGTGCAGCTGTGGGGCATCTGGCTGCGGGGTGTCCAGGCCGGAGGCGCTGCGGACGCGCAGCGGCGGGCTCAGCGCACCCGCCCACCGCTCCGTGGAACGCGGGAGCGATTGACGGGGGCGCTCAGGCGGCGCGCCCGCCGCCCGTCCCCGGCGCAGCCCCACGCTTGAGTGTCGCAGGCCCCGGGCGAGGCGAGCGAGCCCGCGGCGCCGCGGCAGCGCCGGCAGAGCCCTGCAGGACCCCACTGCGCGCAGGGCTGCACAGCGGGAGCTGTGCCAGCTCCCTGGCACAGGGGCAGGGAGCCCTGCGCTCCCTGGCCAGGGGGCACCCTTGGCTGGGGGTGCCCCCTTGCCAGGCACCTAACCTGGCTAGGAAGGGCAGGGGGGGGCCGAGCGGGGGCGCCGGGCGCGCAGGACGCGACCAACCCCGACTTTGTGGCCGAGGTCGTCGAGCTGTACTTTGAGGACTCAGCCGGCAAGGTGGACAAGCTGGAGGCCAAGCTGGCCGCGCCCGCGCCCGACTTCAACGAGGTCGACCAGCTGGTGCACCAGTTCAAGGGCAGCTCGGCCAGCTTCGGCGCGCAGGCCATCGCCGCGCTGTGCGT
>JAABUJ010000174.1_pt1 | contig 139469 bp, 127 predicted proteins | sample 5559131 | NCBI WGS metagenome assembly JAABUJ01 (sample SAMN10711875, study PRJNA513366) | rock metagenome | isolation source: Antarctica rocks | place: Antarctica: Victoria Land, Mt New Zealand nord | collected 2016-01-07 | reverse complement strand
ACCACCTCGCTCACCAAACCTTCACCGACATGCACGCGCTCGACCAGACTATCCACGAAGCCGTGAGCGCTCTCAACCAAGAGCGCATGGTCGCTCCGTTGGCCAAGTCACGAGTCTCTGCTTAGTGAAGTTCGTGCAGTACCTGGCAGACGGCGGCACGCAGGCGGCGGTTCGTGCCGAAGTGGCAGGGTCGGTCGAGTCGGAGACCGACATCGGACAGATTTACGCGGCTGCCCTCGGCCGTTGGGTGGACCAAGCCAGCCTGGTGGGCTTTGTGCAGTATCTGGCAGCCGGCGGCACGCAGGCGACGATACGCGCCGAAGTGGCCGGCTCGGCCGAGGCCGCCGCTGCGATCGACGCCTTTTATACCGCCGCCATGGGTCGCCCCGCCTCATCGGCCGACATCGCCGGATGGCAGCAGCAATTCGCCGCAGGGAGTTCGCTGTCCACCCTGCGCTCGCAGCTTGCCGCCAGCCCGGAGGCCGCCGCCGCAATCAACGCCAGGTACAGCGCGGAGTTGGGCAGGCCCGCCAGCACGGTCGACAGCGCAGGCTGGCAACAGCAACTTGCCGCCGGCTCCTCGGTGGGCACGCTGCGAACCGGGTTGGCCTTCAGCCCGGAGGCAACGGCTGCCATCTCCAACACCTACATGACGGATCTGAACCGGCCGGCGAGCGCCGCCGACATCGCCGGCTGGCAACAGCAACTCGCGGCAGGCGGCTCGCTTGCGACGTTGAACGCCGGAGCCCTGAGCAGCCCTGAGTTCGCCGCTGACATCACTGCCGATTATCAGGCAGCGGCGCACTCCGCCCCGAACGCTGTGGACATCGCCGGAGACGCATCCGAGATCAACTCCGGCATCACATGGGCAACGCTGCAAACGCAAATTGGTCAATTGGGCGGAGGTCCGGCGCTGCGGGAAGCAATCCCATTCGCACCCATCAATCCGCAGATGATTTCTGGTGGCGGCCCCAGCTTTGTTTACGGGTTGCTTAACAATAACAGCCTGCTGACCACCCAGCCGGAGGCAGTCTATCTGTCGACGTCGGGGCCGAGCGGACTCGCAGTCCTAGACGACTTTAACCCGGCTACAGACATCATCCAGGTTCAGACTGGCCAAGCGGCTAGTTTCGCCGCCATCCAAGGTGACAGCCATTTGTCTGGCACCGCGACAGCGATATTGCTGACGGGTGGCGCGGAAATATACTTCAGCAACGTTTTGCCGTCGCAGCTTTCGGCCAGTAATTTCCAATTTGCCTAACCGGAACACGCGGCGCCGCTACCTGTCTCATTCACCCAGCAGGTGCAACACGATCTCCCGGCGGTGCGGCGCGCGGCGGTGCTCGAACAGGTAAATCCCCTGCCAGGTGCCGAGGACCGGGTGTCCGTCGGCCACCGGGATGGTCAGTTGCGGGCCGGTCAGCATGGCGCGCAGATGCGCCGGCATGTCGTCCGGCCCCTCGTCGTCATGGACGTAGCGCCCCGCGTCTTCCGGCACGAGATCCTCGAAGTAGCGCACGATGTCCTGGCGAACGGTCGGGTCGGCGTTCTCCTGGACGGTCAGCGAAGCCGAGGTGTGGCGGCACCACAGCGTGAGCAGCCCGGTGTCGATACCCTGCTCCAAGACCCACGCCAGCACCGGCCGGGTGAACTCGACCAGGCCCTTGCCGCGCGTCTCGATATGCAGCCGGTGCAGGCTCTGTCTCATGGCGGCATTCCCCGGTCCACTTGTTCAATGGTCAAACGCCGGCTCAGTTGCAGCGCTACCATTTCGGCATAGCTGTCCGGCCGCGCTCAGACGCCACGCATCGAACCACCGGGAAGGCAGCGCGTTGGCAATCCGCGCAACCTGTAGAGGCGACCCATGCGGCTCTTGCTTGCAGGACTTATGCTGGTCGGACTTGCCGCTTGCGGGGAAGTACATCCGAATCGAAGCGGTGGCGTCTCCGTGGTATCGAAGCGGTGGCGTCTCCGTGGTGCCGACAACGGCGGGCGGGCTTGGCGGACCACAAGAGGGTAGCCCCGGAAACGCCACCAACCTGGGTTCGGATACATCCACCATCTACTCGAAGTAGCTGCGGAGCCGTGCCGGGCGCGTCTTGGGCGCATCGACCAGGACCATCTAACGCAACCCTCCCCTGAACCGAGTCAAACATGAACACCATGGATTTGTTCGAACCCGTCACCTGGGGCGAGATCGAGTTGGCCAACCGCATCGTGATGGCGCCGCTGACCCGCAGCCGTGCCGGTTCCGGCGACGTGCCCGGCGCCATGAACGCCGAATACTACCATCAGCGCGCCGGCGCCGGCCTGATCGTGAGCGAGGCCACCAACATCAGCCAGCAGGGCAAGGGCTACGCCTTTACCCCCGGCATCTACACCGAGGCGCAGGTTGCCGGCTGGCGCATGGTGACGGACGCGGTCCACGCAGCCTCCGGGCGGATCGTCTGCCAGTTGTGGCATGTGGGGCGCATCAGCCACCCGTCGCTGCAGCCCAACGGCGGCCTGCCGGTGGCACCCTCCGCGGTGAAGCCCGAGGGGCAGGCGTTCACGGAACATGGTTTCGAGCCGCTCGTCACGCCGCGCGCGCTGGAGACCAGCGAACTGCCCGGCCTGATCGCCGACTACGTCCATGCCGCAGAGTGCGCCAAGCACGCCGGGTTCGACGGGGTGGAGGTCCACGCCGCCAACGGCTACCTGCTGGAGCAATTCCTCCGGCGCAAGACCAACCTGCGCACCGACAATTACGGCGGCTCCGTCGAGAACCGCGCCCGGCTGCTGCTGGAGGTTACCGAAGCCGTCACGCAGGTGTGGGGCGGCAAGCGGGTCGGCATCCGGCTCTCCCCGGTCAGCCCGGCCAACGATATGGGTGACGCTGCGGACGACGCGCAGGAAGTCTACGATTATGTGGTCGCCGGCCTTGAGCGGCAGGGCTTGGGCTACATGCACCTGATCGAGGGCGCCACCCAGGGACCGCGCAACAACATCGCGTTCGACTATGCCAAGCTGAAGGCGATGTTCAGCGGCCTCTACATGGCCAACAACGGCTATGACCTGCAACTCGCCGAGGCGGCGCGGCTGGAGCGCAAGGCCGACCTGATCGCCTTTGGCCGGCCGTTCATCACCAATCCCGATCTGGTCGAGCGGCTGCGGACCGGCGAGCCGCTGGCGCCCAGCGATGACAAGGCGCATTGGTACGGCGGGGGCGCTGAAGGCTACACCGACTATCCGGCTGCCGCTTAGCAAGGCCGGGCGCTGCCCTGGACCCGCTGGGGCCGGAGGCCCCAGGCCCCTTAGACCGCTAGGAGTTGCCGGGTTAGTGGCACGAGTTCGCGCCCGTACTCGGCGGCATCCTCCAGCGGATCGAAGCCGCGGATGAGGAAGGTGCTTACGCCGAGAGCATGATATTCGAGCAACGCCTCGGCGACCTGCAGCGGCGTGCCGACGAGAGCGGTGGTATTGCCGCGCGCGCCGGTGGCGGCGGCGATTGCGGTGTATAGCCGCCCTTCCGGACGGTCGCCCAGCTTGGCGGCGGCCAACAGGCGTTGCGACCCGGAGTTCTCCGGCGAGCCTCCGGTCTGGCCGAGTGCCGCAACCCCGCTCACCGCGCGCACCCGCGCCAGGATCGCCTCGGCCTTCGCCCAGGCCTCGTCTTCGGTCGCCGCCAGGATGGGGCGGAACGACAGGCTGAACCGCACCTGCCGCCCATGCTCGGCCGCCGCCTCGCGCACCCGGCCGACGATCTCCCGCACCTGGGCATGGGTCTCGCCCCACAGCGCATAGACGTCGGCATGGCGTCCGGCGACCGGGATCGCCGCATCCGACGCGCCACCGAAGTAGATCGGGATGCGCGGCCGCTGCATCGGGCGCACCGCCGGCGAGGCCCCATGCACGCGGTAGAACCGGCCCTCGTGGTCCACCGGGGTTTCGGCCTCCCAAACCTGCTTGAGCAGCGTCACGTACTCGTCGGTGCGGGCATAGCGGGAAGTCTTGTCCAGCCAGTCGCCGTCGCGTGCCTGGTCGGTGTCGTCGCCGCCGGAGACGACATGGATCGCCGCCCGTCCCTCGGTGAGCTGGTCCAGCGTCGCGAAGGCACGCGCCGCCAGGGTGGGACTTTGGAAGCCGGGCCGATGCGCCACCAGCAGGCCCAGCCGGCTGGTTTGCGCCCCGATGTGGGCGGCAATCTGCAGCCCGTCCGGCCCGTTGGAGAACCAGCCGATCAGCACGCGGTCGAACCCGCCCTCCTCGTGCGCCCTGGCCGAGGCGCGCAAGTAGCCGAGGTCGATGGCCTCACCCTGCGCCGGATAAATCTCCGATTGTTGGCGCGGCTGCACCATGCCGATGAATTCGAGGTCCATCACGCTGCGCTCCGATCCTGTATGGCGGGTTCAGGCATGATAATTGTAACCTTATGCGACGTATTGATCATCGTTGCACGGTTTCTACATGCCATATAGGCTGCCGACCTCGCCCGCGACCTGCGCATCCGCGACGCCTGTCTCGGCGGCGCGCGATGCTCTCAAGGTGGCGAACTCGACCACTTTCATCGAAGTGCTGCTCAAAACGCCGGTTTAAGACGACGCAACCCGCCTGAAAGACCGTCCCTGGCGCATTGCCCTCTTGTGCTGCAGCCCAGGGCGTGATTCCGTAGCGACAACGACCGATGGGAATCGACTGACATGGCTGTGAAGTCCACGACTCGCCCGCCTGCGACCAAGGCTGCGACGAAAGCACCGGCAAAGGCTGGGGCAAAGGCCACTGCCGACGCTCCGGCCAAGGCGGCCGCCTCCAAGCCGGTCACGATCACGCTGAAGCAGTTGGCGCTCGAAATCGCCGAGCAGCACGACATGCCGCACAAGCAGGCCGAGGCGCTGCTTTCCGACACGTTCAGCAAGCTGGTCGTTCATCTCAAAGAGGGTGAGCGGGTGCGGATCGGCGGCCTCGGGATCATCGAGGTGAAGGATCGGCCGGCCCGCATGGGACGCAATCCGGCGACCGGCGAGGCGATGCAGATCAAGGCCAGCAAGAAGATCGCCTTCCGCGTGGCCAAGGAACTCAAGGAAGCGATCTGACGCGCCGCTGCCGCCGCGTCAGTCCGTGATGGCCGCGTAGGTCAGCACGCGCAACTCGCGGCGGATCGGGTAGGTCGACGACGGCGTCAACTGGGTGAGCAGCACCACGGCCATGTCCTCGGCCGGGTCCACCCAGAACGCGGTGCTCGCGGCGCCACCCCAGGCATACTCGCCTGGGGTGCCAAGCATCTGTGTCCGCGCCGGGTCGAGCATGACCGAGAAGCCGAGGCCAAAGCCGACGCCCTCGTAGGAGCTTTCGCTGAACCGCGGCATCCCCATCGCGGCCATGTCGCCGCGCAGGTGATTGCTGGTCATCAGCTCCACCGTCTTGCGGCCGAGCAGGCGCGTGCCGTCCAACTCGCCCCGGTTCAACATGAACTGGCAGAAGCGCATGTAGTCGCCCGCGGTGGACACCAGGCCGCCACCGCCGGAGCAGATGGCGCGCGGCGTCAGGTAGGGACTGGTCGCGGGATCGTCGATCAGTGCCGGCGCGCCGTCCTCGCCACGGGCGTAGTTGGCGGCGAGGCGGGCATGGTGCGCCGCCGGGACATGGAACCCGGTGTCCGCCATGCCGAGCGGTGCGATGACCCGGCGCGCCAGGAACTCCCCGAACGGCTCGCCCGAGATGACCGCGACCAGATGGCCCAGCACGTCGGTGGCGATGCTGTAGTTCCACTCCGCCCCCGGCTGGGCCAGCAGCGGCAGCCCGGCCACGCGCTCCACCAACTCGCCGAGCGTGCTCTGGGAGGTCTGGAAGTCGATGCCCTGGTCCCGATAGCACTGGTCCACCAGGGTAGATTGCATGAAGCCGTAGGTGAGGCCGGAGGTATGCGTGAGCAGGTCGCGGAAGGTGATGTCGCGCATCGCCGGCACGGTCTCGATCTTGCCACCCTGGCCGCCGTTGGCCACGCGCATGTTGGCGAAACACGGCAGGAAGCGGGTGATCGGGTCGTCCAACTGGAACAGGCCCTGCTCGTACAGCATCATGATTGCGATCGAGGTGAGCGGCTTGGTCATGGAGTAGATGCGCACGATGGTGTCCCCCGCCATGGCGCGCCCGGCCGCCCGGTCGGCCATGCCGCAGCTATGCAGGTGGACCACCCGGCCCCGGCGCGCCACCATGGTGGTCACGCCGGCCAGCCTGCCGTCGTCCACCAACCGTTGCGCCCAGCCGTTCACCCGCTCCAACCGCTGCGACGACAGGCCGACATCCTCGGGCTTGGCGGTTACGATCGCGTCCATCGGCGTGGTCTCCTGTGTCGCGTGACGGTGATACTAGCCGGTTGTGGACGGCGATGGCAGTAAGCGAGCCTCCATGAACTTCACCCGGGCGGGCAAGCTCAACTGTGAGGGAGCCGGCTCGCTAGGCAGTTGTTATCTAGCGCGTATGAAATAGAATGGCGTTCTGTCACGCAGAACGAGTGCTCGATGGTTTTTTCCGATGGCTTGCCCGCGCCCCGACGTTATTGGGCCTATGCGACGATAGCGCTTGCGGTGACATTGGCGGTCATGGACGGATCGGTGGCCAACGTCGCGCTGCCAACCATCGCCCGCGAGTTCGGCACCACGCCGGCACTGTCCATCTGGATCGTCAACGCCTACCAGCTCGCGATAGTGACGTCGCTGCTGCCGCTGGCCTCGCTGGGCGAGATCTACGGCTACCGACGCATCTATATCGGCGGCTTGGCAGTGTTCACAGCGGCATCGCTGGCCTGTGCGCTGTCGCCCTCGCTGGCGGCGCTGACCATGGCGCGGGTGGCGCAAGGGTTTGGCGCGGCGGGCATCATGAGCGTGAACATCGCCCTCGTGCGCTACATCTTCCCGCGCGCCGGGCTGGCCCGCGCCATCGGCCTCAATGCCGTGTTCGCGGCGATAGCTGCAACTGTCGGGCCGACCTTCGCCAGCGCCGTGCTGGGCGTCGCGAGCTGGCCGTGGCTGTTCAGCGTCAACGTGCCGCTCGGCTTGGTGGCGTTGCTCATCGGCAGCCTGAGCCTGCCCGAGAGCGACCGCGCCTCGCATCGCTTCGACATCCCGAGCGCCATCCTGACGGCGATTGCCTTCGCCAGCCTTATCACCGCCATCGACAGCGTCGCGCGCAACTCGCCGTGGCTGGGGATCGCCGGTCAGGTGCTGGTCTGCGGGCTGTCCGGCGGCTGGGCGGCGGTACGTCAACTCGGCCGTCCGGCGCCGCTGCTGCCGATCGATCTGTTGCGCATCCCGGTGCTCGCCTTGTCGGTGGGCACCTCGATCTGCTCGTTCGCGGCGCAGATGATCGCCTTCGTGGCGCTGCCGTTCCACATGCAGACAGTGCTGGGCGTGGCTCCGGCCACCATCGGCTTCCTCATCGTGCCGTGGCCGCTGGCGGTCGGGTTGTTCGCGCCGATCTCCGGCAGGCTGGTCGAGCGCTACCCGGCGGGCGCGCTGGGCGGGTTGGGGATGGCGGTGATGGCGGTGGGCTTGATGCTGGTGGCCAACCTGGCGCCACACCCGAGCTTCGGCGATGTCGCGTGGCGGATGGCGCTGTGCGGTTCGGGGTTCGGCCTGTTCCAGACGCCGAACAACCGCACGCTGATCGCCGCCGCACCCAAGGCCCGCAGCGGCGGCGCCAGCGGGATGCTCGGCACCGCGCGGCTGATGGGCCAGGCCATCGGCGCCGCGCTGGTCGCCGTGCTGCTGTCGCATTTCACGCGGGAGGGCACGCTGTTCTCGCTCTACATGGCCGCCGCCTTCGCCGCCGTCGCCGCGGTCGTCAGCACGCTGCGGGTCGCCGCCCGCGCCCGGCCGGTCGCGGCATGAGCGAGGCGGCCGAGACCGGCGTCGCCGCGGTCGACCGCGCGCTGTCGATCCTGGCGGTGTTCTCGCCGCGCGATCCCGCCTTGTCGCTGGCCGAGCTTGCCGCGCGCACCGGGCTGTACAAGAGCACCATCCTGCGGCTCGCGCAGTCGTTGCAGCGCGCCGGCTTCCTGCAGCGCCTGGAGAGCGGCGACTACCGGATCGGACCGGCCGGCTTGCGGCTGGCCACCATCTACCAGAACACCCACGTCGCCGGCGACATGCTGCTGCCGGCGATGCGGGCGCTGGTCGAGCGGGTGAACGAGAGCGTCGCCTTCTACGTGCTGGAGGGCGACCGCCGGGTCTGCCTGTACCGCGTCAACGCCGACCGCCCGGTGGCGCATCAGGTACGGGTGGGCGACTCGATGCCGTTGCCGGAGGGAGCCTCGGGGCGCGTGCTGGCGGCGTTCGCGGGCTGGGAGGGCGAGCCGTACGCCAGCATCCGCGAGACCGGCGCCTGGATGTCGTCGGGCGAGCGCGACCCGGATTTCGCGAGCCTCGCCGCGGCGGTGTTCGGCCCGAACCAGGCGCTGGTCGGCGCCCTCGTCATCGGCGGCCCACGCAGCCGTATCGACGCCATCGCGCATGACGCCCGCGACCTGCTGGTTGCCGCGGCGGCGTCCTGCACGCGGCGTCTTGGCGGCATGGCTCTGCCATCACGCGACGGTCGGCGATCACTGTTCGACGAGGACGCCCGCCCGGCATGATTGCTTTGACAGGGGATGTGGCGCGAGCGTCGTTTTGCCGAAGTCGCCGTCCGGATGGGGGTTCCATCATGCCCCGCCTCGCGCCCGTCGACGGTTGCCAGATTGCGTACAGGTGATTGGCATAGCGGCTGACTCGCCCGACATCCAAGGGATGTCTCGTCCCTGGGTTCCCCGCCGCGTGCTCGCCACCCCGTCCGCGCTTGCCTGGCCAGCCGGCGTCGCCATGGTCGAGCGCGCCGCGGCGTTGGGCGCGCAGGTCGTGCGGCTCGACGCCGACCGCCTGACCGGCCTGCCCGATACCTACCGCGACGCCAAGACCACTCTGGCGATCGTCACCGCGAGCCCGAGCCGACGCCGGCTGCAGCCGATCCCGCCCAGCGCCGACTGGCGGTTCGACCTCGCCGAGGGCTGCCCGGCGCATTGCTCGTACTGCTACCTCGCCGGCTCGCTGGCGGGGCCGCCGATCATCCGCGCCTATGCCAACCTGCCGGAGATCCTGGCCGAGCTGCCCGCCGCGGTCGGCCAGGGCCGGGTGACCTCGATTTCCGCCGAGCGGGCCGCCGAGGGCACCACGTTCGAGTGCTCCTGCTACACCGATCCGCTGTCGCTCGAGCATCTGACCGGGCATTTGGCGGCCTGTATCACCCGGTTCGGCGCCTGGGACGCGCCGGTGCAACTGCGTTTCACGACCAAGTTCGACGCCGTCGGTCCGTTGCTCGGCCTCGCCCACAACCGGCGGACGCGCATCCGCTTCTCGGTCAACGCGCCGGGCGCCGAGCGCCACGAGGGCGGGGCGTCGCGGATGCCGGAACGGCTGGCCGCCCTGCGCGCGGTGGCCGAGGCCGGCTACCCGGTCGGCCTCACCGTGGCGCCCATCCTGCGCCTGCCGGATTGGGCGGATGCCTACGACCGGCTGTTCCGCGATGTGGCGGCGACGCTGGACGGAGTGACGGGCCTCGACCTCACGGCCGAACTCATCACCCACCGCTTCACCCCGAAATCGAAGGCGGTGCTGGCCGGCTGGTACCCCGGCAGCGCGCTCGAAATGGACGAGGCCCAGCGGTCGCGCAAGACGACCAAGTTCGGCTCGCTGAAATACGTGTTCCCGAAGGACGAGATGACCGAAATGCGCGCCACGCTGGAACGGTCGCTGGCCACGCGCCTGCCGATGGCGCGGCTGCTCTACTGGACGTGACCGGCGGGCGGAGGCTGGCAAGCACGCCGTGGCGAGGCTACGGTCGGGCAAACCGGGAGCGAGCCGCCATGATCCACGTCGTCGCCATCATCACCGCCAAGCCCGGCCAGCGCGAGGCTGTGCTGACCCAGTTCCGGGCGATCGTGCCCGTGGTCCACGCCGAGCAAGGCTGCATCGAATACGCCCCGGTGATCGACGTCGCGGACGCCGGCGCCACCCGGGACAAGCTTGGCGACGACATCTTCATGGTAGTGGAAAAATGGGAGACCGCCGCGGCGCTGCGGGCCCATTCGGCCGCGCCGCACATGGCCGCCTACGCCGGCAAGGTCAAGGAGATGGTCGCCAGCAGCGCGGTCCATGTGCTCTCGCCCGCCTGACAGATGGGGTTGTCTCGATAGAAGACGCGTAATGTCTGGCGGGGCTGAGCTTTTCCCGTATGGTGCCGCATGGGCAAGGCCACGCTGCCGTTTTTCGTTGCGATTGGCGCATCCGGCAGCGAAGGGTTGCAAGACGTAAAAAGCCTGCTGCACGCGCTGCCGGATGCGATCCCGGCGGTCGTCATGGTGGTGTTGCACCGTCCGAGTGACCGGGTCAGTTTCCTGCGGGAGATCCTTGCCCGAAGCTGCGCCATGCCCGTGGTCATTGCAGAGGACGCCAAGGAGTTCGTGTCAGGCACCTGCTACATCGGTGAACCTGATGGGCACCTGACCCTTGTCGCCCGGAACCTGGCGCACCTCGTCTCCGGCGCGCACGACGAACACCGCAACCGCAGCGTGGACATGCTGTTCAGCTCGCTGGCGGATCACGCCGGAAGCCGGGTGATCGGCGTCGTCATGTCCGGCGCGCTGGACGACGGATCCCGCGGGCTTGCCGCCATCCACTTGGTGCGTGGGCTGACAATGGTGCTGAAGCCCGGCCACAAGCCGCTGGGAATGCAACAGAACGCCATCAACTACGATGGTCCGATCAGCTTCATCGGGTCGGGCGTCGAAATCGCCGAGATGATCGGGCGAGTGGTGGCAGAAAACAGTTAAAGCAAATGACCGGCGCGGGCAGCTTCGGCATTCCAATTTAGCTGGAGATACATTGATTGGAGCATGGTATGCTTTGCCATCGCTTGCCGAGGTGTATGGGCGCAAGCGGCTGAGAGCCGGTCGTGCTCCCGCCTCGTGCGAGGGAGTGCGACTTCGATGAGCGATATCCTGGCACTGCCGGATCTGACGTCCTGTGACCGGGAAGCCATTCACGCGCCGGGGTCGATCCAGCCGCGCGGCATGATGCTGGTCGCCAGCCAGGACGATCTCTCCATCCTGCATGTCGCGGGCCGCATCGAACAATGCCTGGGTGTGACCGACTGGGCGGGCAAGCCGCTCAACGCGCTCATTGGCGATGCGTTGAGCCTGGAGGTCCACCGGCTCGTCACGACCGAGGCCGCCGGCGGGTTTGTCGGCCAGCTCACGGCGGTGACCGGGGAGACGCTGGACGTCAGTGTTCATTTCAGCCAGTCGTATGTCGTCGTCGAGCTGGAGACGGCATCCGCGGAAGGATGGCCGGCCTCGCGGGTGATCGACCAACTGGCGACAGCCACGGCCGGGTTCGAGCGGGCGTCGTCGCTCGCGGCGCTCTACGACCGGGCGGTGATCGAGTTCCGGCGTTTCACCGGGTTCGACCGGGTCATAGTGTATCGCTTCCTGGACGACGATGCCGGCAAGGTTGTGGCCGAGGACCGCCGGGACGGTCTGAAATCGTTCCTCAACCACCATTTCCCGGCATCCGACATTCCGCCTCAGGCCCGCACGCTTTACGCCCGCAACCTGCTCCGCGTCATTCCCGACGTGTCTTACGAACCCCTCGTCTTGCGGCCCGTGTGGACCGGGCCGCCATTGGACATGAGCGACATCAGCCTGCGCAGCGTCTCGCCGCTGCATGTGATTTATCTCCGCAACATGGAGGTCAAGGCGTCGGCCTCGTTCTCCATCATCAAGGACGGCGGACTCTGGGGCCTGATCGCCTGCCACAACGAGACGCCGCGGTTGCTGACGTACGACGTGCGCGCCGCCTGCCGTTCGCTGGTCGGCAGCCTGGCGCGGCAGATCAAGGCCAAGGAGGAGGCGGAAGGGCTGCGGCAGCGGCTTCGGCTGCGCAGCTTCGAGGATGACATCATAGCGCTGCTGTCGCGCGAAGGTTCGCTGGACGAGGCGTTGTCCAACCATCTGGGCGAGATCTGCAGGATGATGGACGGCGATGGCCTCGCTGTCCTGCGCGGCCGCGAGCTGGTCATGACCGGCGCCTGTCCTGAGGAGGCCGACATCCACGGCCTTGCGGCCTGGTTGCTGAGCCGCACCCTGGAGCCGGTGTTCTCGACCAACCACCTCAAGGGCGTGTATCCGCAGGCCAAGAAGTTCGCGCGGTTGGGCAGCGGGTTGCTGGCCATGACCCTCTCGGCCGACGAACCCTGGCTGGTGTACTGGTTCAGGGCCGAGCAGGTCGAGGTCGTCAACTGGGCCGGCAACCCCCACAAGGCCGACGGCGCCGATCCGCTGAAACCGCTCACGCCACGCGCGTCGTTCGAGGCGTGGACGGAGACGGTCCGTGGACGCGCCCGCGGGTGGTCGATGCCGGAGGTCGAAGCCGCGACCCGGTTGCGGGCGTCGTTGCTGGAGGTAAAGCAGAACCGGCGCGTGGTCGAACTCAACCGTCAAATGACAAAAATCCTGCAGGACAAGGATTTGCTTCTGCAGCAGAAGGAGTTCCTTATCGGTGAGGTCAACTACCGGGTCCAGAACAGCCTTTCGCTGGTATCGAGCTTTCTTGGCTTGCAGGCCCGGGCGTCAAGCAACGTCGAACTGAACATATCGCTGGAAGAGGCCCGCCGCCGCCTGATGGCCGTGGCGCTCGTTCATCGCCGCCTGTACCGCGGCGACCAACTCGAGGTGGTCGATGTGGCGCGCTACATCGAGGAGCTTTGCGCGGACACCTTCTCGTTCATGGGCACTGATTGGGCGCAGCACCTGACCTTGAATCTCTCCCCCATGCTGGTGTCCACCGACCGGGCGGTGACTTTGGGCCTCATCATCACCGAGCTTTTGATCAACTCGAACAAGCACGCCTACAACGGGGCCGCCGGCCCGATCGAGATCGAGTTGGTCGAGGGCCAGACGCATTTCCATGTGGTCGTGTCCGACCAGGGCGCGAGCAAGACGTCCAGCTACAAGGGATTTGGCTCACGCATCATGGACGGGTTGGTCACCCAGCTTGGCGGCAAGCTCACCCGCAGCGACAATCGTCCGGGATTGCGCGTCATGGTCACCGTTCCGCTTCAGGTCCCCAGTTCGTCGGACTGACACGACGCGGGTTGCCCGGTTTGGAACTTGCCTGCCGGAAAGCGGTTAGTAATCACGCTTCCTGGACATCGCTATAAACAACAGCGCCTTTCAGGCAGCTTCGCGCAATCCAGACGAAGGAACGCCTATGTCAAAGATCGTGGTCGTGACCGGCGCCGGCGCCGGCATCGGTCGGGCGACGGCCGAAGAGTTCGCCAAGCAGGGTTACGACGTGGCCCTGCTCTCGCGCGACCAGGACCGGCTGGACCGTGCCTCGGCAGACCTTCGCGCCAGGTACGGCGTGCGCGCCCTGCCCATCTCCACCGACGTGGCCGACGCCGAAGCGGTCGAGGCGGCCGCCACGCAGGTCGAGGCCGAACTCGGGCCGATCGACGTCTGGGTCAACGTGGCGATGGCAACCGTCTTCGCGCCGGTCTCGAAACTGACCGCCGCCGAGTTTGAGCGCGGCACCAAGGTGACCTATCTCGGCCAGGTGCATGGCACGATGGCGGCGCTGTCGCGGATGCGGGTCCGCAACCGTGGCACCATCGTCAACGTCGGCTCCGCGCTGGGCTACCGCTCAGTGCCGCTGCAATCGATCTACTGCGGCGCCAAGTTCGCCATCCGCGGCTTCACCGATGCGCTGCGTTCGGAGATCATCCACGACAAGCTCAAGGTTCACATCACGATGGTGGACCTGCCGGCGGTGAACACGCCGCAGTTCGACTGGGCGATGAACAAGATGGGCAAGAAGGCGAAGCCGGTGGCGCCGATCTATGAGCCCGAGGTGCCGGCCAGGGCGATCTTCTTCGCGGCCACCCACAAGCGCCGCGAGGTCTGGGTCGGCTATCCGACGGTGCAGGCCATCCTCGCCAACCGCATCGCACCGGGCTTGATCGACAAATACCTGGCCAAGGCGGGCTACAGCGGCCAGTTGACCGACGAACCGCTGCCGCCCGACGCGCCCGCGAACCTGTTCGAGGCGGTGCCGGGCAATTACGGCGCGCATGGCCGCTTCGACAGCCGATCCAAGACCCGCAGTTGGGAGATGTTCACCGACCGGCACCGCAACGTGTTCTGGGCCGCCGCGGGTATCGGCCTGGTCACCGGCGTGCATCTGCTCGCCAAGCGGCTGAAGATCTGATGCACGGCCGTCCGACGCCCTCACCGCAGCCATGAGCAACCCCATCGAGGATTACGCGCTGCTCGGCGATGGCGAGACAGCGGCGTTGCTGAGCCGGGACGGGTCGATAGATTGGCTGTGCTGGCCGCGCTTCGATGACGATGCCTGTTTCGCGGCCCTGCTTGGGAGCGCCGAGAACGGCCATTGGTCCGTAAGCCCGGTGGCGTCGGTCACCGCGCGGAGCCGACGCTACCAGGATGACACGCTGGTGATGGAAACCGATTTCGAGACGGCGGATGGCGCCGTGCGGATCATCGACTTCATGCCGATGCGCGAGCCGGCCGCCTCGCTGGCGCGGATCGTGGTTGGCCTGCGCGGCGTCGTGCGGATGCGGTCGGAGATGCGGTTGCGGTTCGATTATGGCGCGTTGCCGCCGTGGTCGGAACCGCACGGCAACGGCCTGGTCGCCAAAGTCGGACCTGACCTGGTGGTGCTGCACGCCCCGATAAAGGTCGAGGTGCAGGCGCATGTGGCCCAGGCCGAGTTCGACGTGCGGGCGGGGGACCGTTTGGCATTCGTGTTGCGCTACGGCCCGGCCCACCAGCCGCCACCGGACGCCATCGACGCGGAAGCCGCGCTGGTGGTCACGCAGGACTTTTGGCGCGGTTGGATCGCGCGCTTCGACGACGCCAAGACCGAGTGGCCGCAGGTTGTCCGCCGCTCGCTGATTACCCTGAAGGCGATGATCCATCGGCCAAGCGGCGGCCTGGTCGCAGCGCCCACCACCTCGCTGCCCGAAGCGCCTGGCGGCAAGATGAACTGGGATTACCGCTACTGCTGGCTGCGCGACGCGAGCTTCACGCTTGGGGCGCTATTGAACGCCGGTTTCAACGAGGAGGCGACGAACTGGCGCAACTGGCTGCTGCGCGCCATCGCGGGGTCGCCGGAGCGTATGCGGATCATGTACCGCGTCGATGGCGCCAGGCATCTGGCGGAGTGGCCGGTCGATGCGCTGCCGGGTTACCGCTACGCCACCCCGGTCCGCATCGGCAACGCCGCCTCCACCCAGCACCAGATCGACGTGTTCGGCGAAGTGCTCGACTGCCTCGACCTGGCCCGGCGTGGCGGGATGCCGACCTCGGAGCAAGAGACCGCCGCGGAAATCAAGATCATCGAGCACCTCGAGCAAGTCTGGAACACCACCGGCTCGGGCGTGTGGGAGTCGCGCGACGAGCCACGGCAATACACCTACTCCAAGGCGATGGCCTGGGTGGGGCTGGACCGCTTCATCCGCCATCATGGCGACACCGGATCGGCCGGCAAGGCCATGATCGAGCGGCTGACGAGACTGCGGCAGACGGTGCACGACGAGGTTTGCCGCGAGGGCTGGAATGCGGGCCTGGGATCGTTCACGCAGTATTACGGCGGGCAGGAACTCGACGCGAGCCTGCTGCTGTTGCCGCTGGTGGGCTTCCTGCCCGCCAGCGATCCGCGCATGGCCTCGACCATAGCGGCGATCCAGCGCGAGTTGTCCGAGGATGGCCTGATCCGCCGCATGAAGATAAAGGCGGATGGTCCGAACGAGGGCGCTTTCCTGGCCTGCTCCTGCTGGATGGCCGACTGCCTGAACCTGCAGGGCCGCAAGGACGAGGCGAGGGCGCAGTTCGAGCGTGTCCTGGCCGTCCGCAACGACCTTGGGCTGCTGTCGGAGGAGTACAACGTCCCGGCAAGGCACCTCGCCGGCAACTTCCCGCAGGCGCTGACCCACCTCGCCGTCATCAACACGGCGCTTGGCCTGTGCGGCCCGACCCTCAACCGCGGCGGCGGCTGAGGGTCGAGCCTGGCTATTCGGCGCCGCCGAGAAGGATGCCTTCGAGGTCGTGCTCGATGCCGAGGAGGACGCCCGGTGTGCGGTTCTTCACGACGACGAACCAAGCGGCGCCGACCAGCATGTACGCGGCGAAACCGTATGGCAGATAGTTGTATGGGGCGGCGGGGATCGGAAACAGGCTGCCGATCAGCGACAGCACCATGAGAACGCTGCCAAGCACGCCCATGACGTAGACCAGCGGCGTCGCATCGCCTGTCTTGCGCAGCAGGACGGGCGAGGCGATGGAGCACATGAGGTAGACGATGATGAAGCCGAAGCTGGCGATGGTGCCGAACCAGCCCAGCAGGTCGGTCTCCGACTGGCGGTAGAACACCGCGCAGACCACGATGTTGATGATGACGCCGATCGTGGCGGCGAGGTGCGGAGTCTGGTGCTTGTGATGCACGTTGCCCATCGTGCGATGCACGTATTGGTAGCGTCCGAGCGAAAAGAGGATGCGCGAGAAGGAGTTGATCGATGCCAATGCACAGGCAAAGCAACTCACCATCGCACCGATGTACACCAGGATGATGAGAGCCGCGTTGCGGTCAGGCACGATGTCCGAGAGCGGCCCCGCACTCGCGCCGAGCTTGGCGATGTCGTCGTCGAAGCCCTGCACGATGAGGTAGGTGGTGACGATGAAGACAACGCCGGCGAGGATCGGCGTCAGGATCACCGCCCGCGGGATCACCTGCTTGGGGTTGCGCGTTTCCTTGCCCAGGGTGGCCGCGCTCTCGAAGCCGACGTAGGAGAAGATGCCGAAGACGATCGACTGCGCCACTGCGCCGAGTCCCGCGCCCTCCAGGTGGTTCTGCTTGGCATCCATTGCGAAGCCGTGGCGGCGCCAGGAGAGGAAGCACACCAGGGCGATGATGGTGACCGAGATCACCTCCAGCGTCAGCCCGAGACGGGAGGAGAAGCGGATATCGCGGACGGCGAAGACATAAACCAGCGCCGATATGATGAAATAGAACACGTAGCTCGGCACAACGAGGGAAAACCCAAGGGCGGCAACGAGCGCCTGCATGAACAGCGCGGTCGCCGCCGTCAGCGCCATGGCGGTGAACACATAGGCCGCCAGCATCGCCCAGCCGGCCAACATGCCGGCGACCGGACCCAGGCCGCGGGAGACGTAGATGAAAAAGGAGCCTGCCGCGGAAATCTTGCTGGCGAGTTTGCCGATGTTGTAGCCCACCACGACAAGCGCGACCGTCGCCAGCACATAGACCAGCCACGACGCCGTTCCAGCCGTCGCCGCCACCACCGCGACCGCTATGGCCGGCGTCAATGTCGGCGATACATTCGCCACCGACTGGCCGATTGCTTCGACGAAGCTCAGGCTGTCTGCTCGCAACTGTGGCATCGCTAAGCTCCGGTTGTGTTTCCAGCCAATAGTTTCTTGGCACTCAATTTTCGTGCCGCATCACCTTGCCGTGCTTTGTGTTGCCGCACAATGCGTGGCAAATGGATTGCAACTTTATTGATCGGTTACCCTGTCGGATTCATTCCTGACAAGGAATCTTGGAACACCAGTTGCTTTTAGCTGAACATCAAGCGCGGCAGTGCGCAGACCAGACAAGCTGCACCCAACACCGCCGCGCAAGCTAGAGTAGGTAAAGTTACGGTCTCAAAACCAACGTAAGATGTGCGGCCTTCTCAAGTGAGGCAGAGTTCTGCTAAGCATGATGCTGCCGACAATCGTCTCTTCGACGCATCGTCCTTGAAAAACCGGCAGGTTGACCGGCGTTTTTGTTCGCAGCCGCCGGCGGCGCTTTCGTCATGCGTAAATAATGAGTAAATGTGGAGAACAAAACTTTGCAAAGCCTGCAGCCATTGTCGGCCGCCACACGAAACGAAGCAGCCGAAGATGGCCTCTTTCTGAGCATTGGATCAGGGATGCGGCCGAGCGCCGCGTCTACCAAGCTGTCTGCTGTTGCTTTTCTGAGCACCATGTTGCCGCGCCGCTGCGGGCTGGCGACGTTTACTGCGGATTTGATGAAGTCCGTGCAGGGAGTTTCGCCGGAGACGAGCTGCATCCAGGTCTCCATGACGGATGGCCTCACGCCCGGCGACGCATCGTCCGTGTTCATCTCGCCGCAGGAGGGCGCCGGCTACCGTCGTGCCGCGCGGGCGCTGAACCGCGCCGGCGTCGACCTGCTCTGCATTCAGCACGAGTACGGCATCTACGGCGGCCCGGATGGCGAGTTGTTGCTGGAACTGCTGGAGCGCGTGGACGCGCCGGTGGTGGTGACGCTCCATACCGTGCTCGACCGGCCCAGCCCGAACCAGCGGCGGGTCATGGACGCCATCTTGAGCCATGCGGCGAAGGTGGTGGTGATGACCAACCACTCCGCCAGGATCATGCGCGACACCCATGGCGTGACGGCGAACCAGCTTCGCGTGGTGCCGCACGGCATTCCTTCGCCGCCGGCCATGGGCAGGGCGGCTGGCCGGCACATGCTCAACGTCGGGACGCGCCCGCTGCTGCTCACCTTTGGATTGCTGTCGCCCGGCAAGGGGATCGAGCATGTCATCCATGCGCTCCCCAAGATCGTGTCCCACTGTCCGGGCCTGCTCTACATCGTGCTTGGCGTCACCCATCCAAACCTTTTGCGTGAGCACGGCGAAGCGTACCGGGAGAGCCTGGAGCAACTGGCCGGCACGCTCGGCGTGCGCGACAATGTGCGGTTCCTGAACCGCTTCGTGGACATGCCTGAGCTGACGGGCGCCCTGGCGGCGACGGACATCTATGTGACGCCCTATGTGAACGAGGCTCAAAGCGTGTCGGGGACCCTGGCCTACAGCTATGGCCTGGGCACCGCCGTGGTCTCCACGCCCTACCGCCATGCCGTCGAACTGCTGGCGGACGGGCGCGGCTCGCTGGTGCCGTTCGCCGATCCGGACGCGATTGCCGCTGCGGTGACGGGATTGCTGGCCGACCCCGCGAGACTCGCCGCCATCCGCAGCGCCGCGCGTGCCGCCGGGCGGGAGATGGTGTGGCCACGTGTCGGCGCGCGCTATCTGGACATCTTCCGCGAGGCTGTCCTGGCCCCGCTCGCGCTGCACGCCTGAAGCCGAATATGCCGGCACCCTCACTCGATCACCTCGCGTCGCTGCTGGACAGCACCGGGGTGGCGCAGCACGCGACCTACGCCGTCGTGACCCGCGAGCATGGCTACTGCCTGGATGACAATGCCCGCGGCCTCTTGCTGGCGGTCACGCTGCAGCGCCTGGGATTGCATCACGCCATGGCGGGCGTGCTGTTCGCCCGCACCGCGGCCTTCGTGCAGCACGCCTGGAACGACAAAACGGGGCGATTCCGCAACTTCATGTCGTTCGACCGCGAGTGGCTGGAGGAGGCCGGGTCGGAGGATAGCCATGGCCGCGCGCTATGGGTGCTCGGCACCGTGGCGCGCGACACCGCCGACCCCGACGTGCGGCGCTGGGCTTTCGAGTTGCTCGACCGCGCGACACCCATTCTGCCCCGCTTCACCTCGCCCCGGGCGTTGGCCTTCGGGTTGCTCGGCGTGATGGCGGGCAACGCGGCGACGGGCGCGCCCGATCAATCCGAGTTGCGGGCAAAGCTGGTTGGCCGGCTATGCGGCCACCTGCGCGATAGTCGGCGGCCCGAGTGGGTGTGGTTCGAGGATGGGCTGAGTTACGACAATGCGCGGCTATCCCAGGCCGTGCTCGCCGCCGGACACCAGGCTGGCCGGCCCGACTGGCAGGCAGCCGGACTCGACACGCTGCATTGGCTATGCCGTGTGCAGACCTCGAACGCCGGTCTGTTCAGTCCGGTGGGCAGCGACGGATTCTGGCGGCGCGGAACGCCGCGTGCGCAATTCGATCAGCAACCTATCGAAGCCGCCGCCACCGTGGCCGCCGCGCTGTGCGCCTGGCGGGTGACCGGGGAGCCGTGTTGGTTCGACGAGGCGGCGCGGGCTCATGCCTGGTTCCTCGGCGAGAACGACCTCGGCATCCGGTTGGCGGTGGATACGACCGGAGGTTGCCGCGACGGCCTGCATCCCGACCGCGCCAACGCAAACCAAGGCGCCGAGTCTACGCTGGCTTGGCTGCAGGCCGAGTTGGAGTTCACCGAGGCGCGCGAAGCCTTGCCTGTTCCGACGCACTCGCCGGACAGGATGGTTTTGGCCGAGCAGCGTTTCGGCTGAAGCCCCTACTTAAAGCCCCGACTGGCCCCTGGGCCGCAACTCCATCTCGGTCACCACCACGCGGCCAGGCAGTTCCACGCAGTAGCGGATCGCCTCGGCTACCTCCTCCGGCGTCAACATGGCTTCGCGCGCCACTGCGGCGCGCTTCTCCGCGGCGGTTTCCGTCACCATGCCTGACGCGATCTGGCCTGGGTTCAGGAGCACCACGCGGATGTTGCGCGGCGCCATCTCCTTGCGGAAGGCGTCCGTGAAGCCGGCGACGCCCAGCTTGGCGGCCACATACAGGCTGGCGCCGCCATCGCGCAGCCGCACGCACAGCGAGCCGACATTCAGGATCGTGCCGCCCGCCGGCATCCGCAGTGCCGCTTCCCGCGCGCACAGCATGGCGCCGACCAAGTTGACCGCCATCACCCGCATGATCTCTGCCGGCTCAGCGGCCGCGACGGTGTTGGCGGGCAACGCGGCGGCGTTCACCAGCACGTCCACCCTCGGACCCACGCGCTCGAAGGCGCGCGCAACGGCTGCGGCATCGGCCAGGTCGCACGGCAAGGCCTCGGCCTGCGCCCCGGCGTCACGCACATCGCGCGCGACCGCATCCAGCATCTCGCCCCGCTTCGCCAGCAGCCATAACCGCCGGCCCGGACCGGCCAAAAGGCGGGCGGACGCGGCGCCCACTCCGCTGCTGGCGCCGGTGATTACATATTCGCGATAATCGTTTATTAGCTGCTCCCGATCAGGATGCCGGCGGCGAGGACCAACGCGCCGCCCAGCATGACCTTGGCGGCGGCCGACAGTGGCGCCGTGTCCATGTATTTCCACTGGATCCAGGCGATCGTCATCAACTCGATCACCACCACCACGCCAGAGACGATGGTCGCGGTCCAGAAATCCTTGATAAGGTAGGGCAGCGTATGGCCAATGCCGCCGGCGATGGTCATCAACCCGCAAACGAGGCCGCGCAGGTAAGGCGTCCCACGGCCCGAAAGCTTGCCATCATCCGCCAGCGCCTCGGCAAAACCCATCGAGATGCCTGCGCCGATGGACGCCGCCAGACCGACGACGAACGCATTCCAGGACGAGTGGGTGGCGAACGCCGCCGCGAACACCGGCGCCAGCGTGGAGACGGAGCCGTCCATCAGGCCAACCAGGCCCGGCTGGATGACCTGCAGGATGAAGCGGCGCTTGGCCTCGTCCTGCTCCTTGACCCGGCCCTCGGTGGGAGCGGTCGCCTCGTCTATTTCGTCCGCCGTCTTCTCGTGGGCGGCCTCCGCGATCGCGAGGTCGCCGAGCACGTTGCGGATCGTGGCATCCAAGGTGCGGCTTGCGGCCTGGTGGTAGAAGCGGCTTGCGTTCGCCTCCATCTGCCGCGCCTGTTTGCGCATACCGTCCGCGCTGAGCGACGTCAGCACACCGGATGGCCGCTCCTGGGCAAGGCCCGAGATGTCGGCCGCCCGAACCGGCGGGATTGCGTCGCCGAACTTCCTCCTGAACAGGTCGATGAGGCGATGGCGGTGCTCGCCTTCCTCCTGGGCCATATCCGTGAACATCCGCGAACTGTCGGGATATGTCTCACGCAGTTGCTCGGCGAAATCCAGGTAGGCTCGTGCCGCCTCCTCCTCGTTGCTGATGGCAAGGGCCAGGATTTCCGGGTCGGACAGGTCCTCGATGTGACGCTTGCGCCGCCCCCACCCGGTGCGCGGCTTTTCCATAACGTCCATCTCATCTTCCTCTCGACAGCATGGGCCTTGGAACGCGCAAGGCGTCGAAAAGCCGCATCGCGCTCAAAGGTGATACAACCTCGCGTCGGGCCTCGATGGCCGATATGCTCCAAAGCATGGAATCGACTGTTTAACGACGTTGCAAGCCGGGACCAAGGGCGCGGCCGAGGATTTCATCTCCACTGCCGCTTGAACTTGATATGGCGGCATTTTGCTCCGGTGGACGGCGTTCGCCGCAAGCGCATACGGCTCACACGGTCTTGGAGGCGGCATCCTGACGCGCTATTTTCGATGGTGCGTCGGCGCCAAAGCGTAGACCGGGGTGGGAATGCCCTCCATCCGCGCCTTTAGCTGCAACGCCAGGTACTGCGAGTAATGACGGGACTGATGCAGGTTGCCGCCGTGGAACCATAGCGCCTCCTGCTGCGTCGGCTTCCACATGTTGCGCAGCTCGCCTTCCCAGGGTCCCGGGTCCTTGGTGGTGGCCGAACCGAGGCCCCAGCACTTGCCGACCTTGTCGGCGACTTCCTGCGAGATCAGCCGCGCCGCCCAGCCGTTCATCGAGCCGTAGCCAGTGGCGTAGACGATCAGGTCGGCCGGCAACTCGGCGCCATCACTCAGCACCACGGCATCCTCGGTGATGCGAACGGTGTCCACGCCGCTTTTCAGCGCGATGCTGCCGTTGCAGATCAGCTCCGAGGCGCCGACGTCGATGTAGTAGCCGGAGCCGCGACGAACATACTTCATGAACAGACCGGAGTCGTCGTCGCCGAAATCCAGCAGGAAGTCGGCCTTCTCCAGTCGCGAGTACAGATCCGCGTCGTGGCTCCGGATCGCTTCGGTGGTGCCTCTCTGGAAATCGTGCATGATGGCGTATGGCACCGAGGCATTCAGCAAATCGGCCTTGTCGGTGGTCAGTCCGCATTCCAGCGCCGCCTCGGAATACAGCTTGCTGGTGCCGAACCTGAACAACGAGTCCGAGGTCGAGACATGCGTCGACGAGCGCTGCACCATCGTCACCTGGGCGCCATGCTCCCAGAGGTCGGCGCAGATGTCGTGCGCGGAGTTGTTGGAGCCGATGACGACGCAGCGCTTGCCGGCAAACCCCTCGCCGCCCCTGTGCTGGCTGGAATGGTGCAACGTGCCGCGGAAGCCTGCGGCGCCCGGCACGTCGATGACGTTCGGCACGCCGGCCATGCCGGTCGCCAGCACGAGATGCTTCGGCCGCAACGTGACCGACTGGCCGTCGCGGTCGACCACCACCCGCCACTCGCCGGCCGCCTCGTCGTAGGATGCCGTCTGGCACTCGGTCGAATGCCAGTAGTTCAGCTCCATGACCTTGGTGTAGGCCTCCAGCCAGTCGGCGATCTTGTCCTTTGGCGAATAGATGGGCCAGTCGTCGGGAAAGGGCAGGTAGGGCAGGTGGTCGTACCACACCGGATCGTGCAGGCAGAGCGACTTGTAGCGGTTTCGCCAGGAGTCGCCCGGTCGGGGATGCTTGTCGACGACGATCGTCGGCACATCGAGCCGGCGCAGCCTCGCGGCAAGCGCGATCCCGCCCTGGCCGCCGCCGATGACGACGCAGTACGGCTGGCGCGTGTGGCCAAGCTCCTCCTGCTCCTCCAGCCGTCGCTCCAGCCAGGTGGTGCGGCCTTGGTGGACGCCATGCTCGGCCCCGAACGCGCGATGGCGGCTGGTTTTTTCCTCAAAGCCTTTTAGCTCTTCCATGGAGGTGAGCAGGGTCCAGCACCGGCCGTCCTTCAGCCGGACATAGCCTCGGCCACGCGCCAGTCTGGTCTCAAAGGTGAACCAGCCTTCGGTGACGCCGTTCAACTCGCTTGCCTCGTCCACCGTCCGAAAGTCGGTAGGAGAGGTGTCGGCCAGCCGGGCGCGCAGCATCTCGGCGATGGCGGGCCGCCCCTCGGCCGTGTGAATGTTCCACGTGAAAGCAACCAGGTCGCGCCAGTAGGAGTCTTCGGCGAACAATCCGGCCGCCTCGTCAGCCGCTCCTCGCTCCAGGACCGAGCCGAGCGCCTGAACCCATCCCATCAGGCTGGTTTGCGCGTGATTGAAATCCAAGGTTGCCTCCTTGTGGAACAGGAGCCACCGCCGACGCTCCCGAAACGACGTTAGCCGATCAGGCGACGGCCACCAACAAATGCCGGCCTATGCGTGAGGAGAGATTCGTGTCCTTGCTGGCGGCCACGGCTTCCGTTGCTGCCTACAAGCTCTCCAGATTTAGCGGGGCAAAGCTGTCGAGTAGCTCGGTCACGCGGTCGACCTCATCGCCGATCACTCGAACCGAGACCATGGTGCCGCCATTCTTGATAGCCTGCTCATAGGTGGCAGTGTCCTGCGCCAGGATCTGCTTTCCAAAAAACCACTCCCAAATGCCGCCTTCCGGGGCGGAAGCCTCTTTGGCTCCCAGCTTGGTGACAGGCTCTGTGGGATGACGTTTGATGTCGCCTGTGGGGATGCCAAATGCCCGGAGCGCTTGGATTGCCGATGTCGCCTGCTGTGCGGTGGAAAACGCGACAACGATGGTTTCAAATGCCATGTGCTCGCTTCAAGCCTCGGGGCTGTCCTCGCCCTCTCGCACCTTCGTGACCAAGGCGAGGTCAGTGTCGGCGGCCGGTGTCATAAGTTCCGCTGTCCCGGTGCTTTCCTTGATCGCATCCAACACCGCCTGCGGATCAGCCGCAACCGCCATCGCGGCCGCCTCGTGATCGACACGATTTCTCAAATTCGGGTTGTCTCGGCGCATTTCTTCCAACAGCTCTATGATCTTCGCCGTCTTCTGCTCACCAAGAATGGCCAATTCCAGGGTTAGCTGCTCGCGGTATCCTGCCAACTGGTCCTCTCGCCGTTGCGTCGTCAAAATCAGCACCGTGACATAGAGGGCAAGCAGTCCGACGAGGCCCTGCAGCCATCCGAACGGCGGTGGGTCCCAGGCGAATGCACTGTTCGATTTCACCAGCAGGTTGCCGCCGATCCAGAGCGCCACGATCACCGTCAGCGCCGCGATGAACTGTGGCCGGCCAATCCAGGCCGTCAGTCGCTCCACCATCCGTTGCAGCCTGCCTGCCTCTTGGTGGTGGTCGGCATGGAGCTTGGCAATGGATTGGATGGTGTCTTCGATGTGCGCCGGTAGGATCGGGGTGTCGACTTGGGCGGCAATGGCCTCCGTCATCGAGTGGCCGGCGTGGTGACACGCGGCGCCGCTTCGACTTTGGGAGTGCTCGCCATGCTCACCAGGCGAAACGCAGCCGCAGCCAGCACTCCGCCCACCAAGGGACCGATGACGTAGAAGAACCAGGCCTGGAACGTACCGGAAACGATCATCGGTCCCAGCGCACGAGCCGGGTTGCCGGCGCCGCCGCTAACCGGGCCGCCCAGCAACACGCCTGCCGCCAACGAAAAGCCGATTGCCACGGCCCCGGTGCCAGCTTGGACGCGAGGGTCGGTGGCAGTGGAGATGACGGTGAACACCAGGATAAAGGCAATAATCGCCTCCACCAGCAACACCTGGAACACATCCGCTCCGTTCGCCGGCGATGGCGCTCCGAGATGCGCCTGTGCGTAAGCCCCATGTCCATAGGCGGCCCACACCAAGACTGCCGCAACGAGCGCGCCGGCCATCTGCGACACCCAATAAGGAGCGACGTAGTGCCACGGAAACTTACCGGCGGTCGCCAAGCCCAACGTTACGGATGGATTGACATGGGCGCCGCTCACCGGACCCAACACGCTGACAATCGGGATCAAGATGAGACCAAACGACAAGGCCACGGCAAGCGAGTCGTAGGCGGGTCCAGCCGTTCCCTTGCCAAGTGCCGCAGCGGTCGCGACGGCGGTTCCCACCAATACCAGCAGAAAGGTGCCAATAGCCTCGGCCGTACAGGCGAGCATGAGGTTGGCTGGTTCCGAATGGGCCGAGCCCGGTTCGCCGTCGGTCGTCACACTTTGCGGCAGGGCAGCGTTCATCGCGGGCATCTCACGGATCGGACTGGGACAGGATCGTGGCTGGTCGCAATCCGCATTCAAGTAGCCTGTTTCTTGTCTTGGCTTTGTCCACCGATTTCGCCGCGAACCGATTCTTCGCTGACCCGGAGCACGTCTTGCGCAACCTGCTTGGCGTTGCCGGCAAGGTCTCCGCTCAATGCCGCATTCAACAGGCTGCCAGCACTATCGACGCTGGTGAGGCCATGCGCCTGGGCACTGTCGCGTCCGGCGTTAAGCACCGTCTGGGCGACGTGCCCGCCGCTGTCCATCGCCTGTTGCGCAAGCCCGCGCGCCGTGTCCCGCGCCTGGCCGGCAACGCGGCCAAGGGCCTTTTCCTCCTGATCCGACTGCGGCAGGAATGCACCGAGCAAGGCGCCCGCCGCAAGCCCGAGCGCCCCCAGCAGCACAGGACTGTCGGAAACCGTTGCGAGCATATTGCCACCGGCCTGGCCAGCCGCCTGTCCGCCACGCTGAGCGATATCCCCAACCGACCGCGTGGCGCCCTGGGCGGCGCTGCCGATGGAACTGGCGGCGCTGCCGACCTGATGGCTCAAACCTTGTGCAGCGCCAGCGGCGGACTGCTGGGCAGAGGCCAACACGTCGCGAATGCGCTGGCCAAACGAGGCCGAGGTCTCTTGTGCCTCACGCTTGAGGCCAACTTTCTGGCCACGCGCGTCATCGACACGCGCCATGTAGACGTGCTCGGCCTCATCCGGGTCGCGGGTCACGCTTTCCTCGGCGGTACGCATACCCAGCGCCATCGCGCCGTAGCCACCTTGGCCGGAAGCTTGCGATTCGTTGTAAAGCCGCACTCTGTTAGTGTCGGCCGATGCCTGGGCCGCAGCGCGGGCGCGTGGACCGGAGGCCATCAGCCAAGCCAGGCCGATGCCGGTCAACGCTGCCGGAAGCGGGTTGCTGCGCACGCTTTCCAGCAAGTTGCGGCCAAAGTCAGCCCCTTCGTTGCCACGAAAGTAGGTTACAGCGTCGTCCAGGACCTGCCCCGGCGACAGCCTGTTTTGCAGTTCGTTCAAATGCCCGCCCAGTCGTGAGCGCGTCTGCTCAAGGTCATGCTCGATGCGGCTCGGATCGGATATGTTGTCAGCCATCAGGCGTGCTCCTTGACCATGCGTGCGTCTTTAATCATGCGTGCGTCCTTCTGCAGGTTCGCCATGCTCCGATCAGGGGTAAGCGCCTTCAACGAGAGCATACTCAAGCCGGACCGCGCGAAGATGGCCCCGATAATGACGATTGCCGCGCCGACGATCAGCGATGCAGCCCAGGTCGGAAGCACAAGCGCCAATGCCGCGGCGGCACCTTGCAAAATGACCACCAAGCCGGCGAAACCAACCAGCGCGCCACCCACCAGCCAGATTGCGGCCATGATGACGCGATGAAGTTTCTGGTCTAATTCGGCGCGCGCCAGCTTGATTTCGCCCCGCACGAGGTCATGAACGTCATTGGCGAGAATGCCGATGATCTCGCCTATGGTTTGGCCGGGATTGGACCTATGTGCGCTCACTGGTCACCTCCGGCATATGAGGCAAATCAGCCTGCGATGCGCCAGAGACCGCTACGCGGCCGACCCGCGACAAGGCAAACCCAGCCGCCAGCGACGCTCCAACAAACAGGGCCGGTTGGCGACGGGCAAGGCCCTGCAGGTTGCCGAGAAGCGCCTGCAGATCGTTGGTCCGCATGGTTTCAGCGAACGCGCTCAGCTCGTCCGCGCCACGCTCGACCAAGCCGGCGACCCAATCCTGATGGCCTTCCAACTGCTCGCCCGAACGATGCACCGCCTTCGCCACATCGTCGAGCCGCTCGGCCAAGCTTTGCTTTTGAGCATTCACCGCAGACGAAGCCTGCTCGCTGACCTCCCCCGCAAGCGAGGAGCCACGCGCCATAGCCTCGTGCACGACATCTTGTGCTTGGCCGATGGCGTCAGTCCCGGCCTGCTTGGCCTGGGAGCCAACCTGACGCGCCGTCTCGCCAGCAGCCTTCAGATCAGCTAGTTTTTTGGCAACTGCATCAGTCGCGTTTTCGTCGCTCATGCGCGCCTCCGTTAGGCGGTTTTATGCGGTTCAATGAAAAGGCTTGGCCTGACTCAGTCGTATCCGACTAGACCGACCGCCGGCCGGTAATTGCGTGGTAGATGAACAGTACGACAATGGCGCCGATCACGGCGACAATCACGCTGTAGATGTTGAGCCCAGTAACCGGCGCCGCGCCGATCAACGAGAACAGGAAGCCGCCCACCACGGCGCCGACGATGCCCAATATAATATCAACGATCAGCCCCTCGCCGCTCTTGTTGACGATCTTGCTGGCGATGAACCCAGCAATCAGTCCGAGAATAAGCCAAATGATGATCGACATCGTGTTTCCTTTCCTGGAAAGTTGGGCGGCATCAACGAGATGCCGCCCGCTACTTAGATGTTGTTGAGCGTAGCGCCTTCAACGAACCACGCGCTGGCTGATGCTCACGCGGCGCTGCACCGCCAGCGAACCGCCGATGGCAGCGGCGATCAGGCCGAGGAGCAGGTCACCGAACGCTGCGAATGAAGTTTTCGACGCTGCGGCAGCGCTGGCGTCGGCGGCGTTCTTAGCCGTCTGCGTAGCCTGGTCGCGGGTCTGCTTCAGCTTGGCCCGCGCATCGTCGAAGCGCTTTGCCGCATCGTCATGAGTGATGTGCTGCTGCGCGGCCATGATGTTGATGATTTGCTCTTTGGCGGCCGGAGCGCCCGGTCCACCTTTGGCATAGGTCGCCAAGTTGGTGAGCACCTGCTTCTGCGCATCCTGCGGGCTCATCGTCGCAGGGTCCGTATTGGCCGGCTGGAGGTAGGACTGCGCCTGTTGCTGCAGCATATCCGGAGACACGCCCGCAGCCTGGGCCAACGGTTGCGCCACGTCCTTGACGCCGCTGCCGGCGGCCGAAGTCACGCTGCCGAGGGCCGAAAAGCCGCCGCCAATAATGCCGCCAACGGCAGACGACAGGAGGTAAATGGTGAACAACGTCGCAATGCCCCACGTAATCATGCCATGCAGGACACCGTCCCAGCGAAGCTCAATGCCAGCCAGCCAAGCGGAAACATAACCGCCGAAAGCCAGGGCGATAATGCTGCTGACAATCCACCACACGCCCGCGCCGATGCCGATGCTGCTGGCGTCCGGGGTGGTGCCGCCGTTTGTGTCGACGGTACCGAGGCCGATGCCGGCGCCCAACAAGCTAAGCAGCAACTGGATCGCCACAACCAAGATCACGCCGCCAAAAATGGCCGCCCAGGAAATCCGCCGGTGTGTGTGCGGGCCATCACCCATCCTGGTGGTGGTCGTCTCAAGCGTGCCGGATTGGCGCAATGGCGGTTCCGCATAGGTATCTATGGCCATGTTTCCTCCAAGGCATGGAAACCCGGAGCGCCTTGCGGCACTCCGGACTCCAGGCGGCAGTGTTAATCAGATCTTCGACGCGCCCGGAACGGACGGCGTCACCGGGGTGGTGGTGGTCGAAGTCATCTTGGCGCTTGGGACCTGCTCGACTTCGATGTCTTCGCTACGCACGGTGTCGCGAATTGTCTCGACACGCTCGGTTGCCTGCTTACGCAGGTTGACCTCTTCCTTGACGTAAGCCTGCTTGGAAACCACGGCCTCTTCCGCGCTCTCGGTCATCTCGACCGTCTTCTCGCTGAAGTCGGCGGTGCCGACCGGACGCGCGTCAGTGACCGGGCGCCGCTCAACCACCACCTTCTCGTCATGCAGCGTGACCTGCTGCTCGACCGGCGTTTCGACCACGAAGCGACGGATGCGGGTGCCGCCGCGGTTGACCAAGCGCTTGCCAACTGCCAGCCGCTCTTCGGAAAGCTGCAGGGACTCGGCATCCGCTGTGGCACGGCCGGTCATGCCGGCCGTGGTTGTGGCCGCCGCGCTCTGGGTCTTTGCCATCATGCCTGTCTCTACCGGCATTGCCGAGCCCAGCGGAGCGCGGGTCGTCGTCGTGGTCTGCGACGAAGCATAGCTAGCGGCGCGTTCGTCGATGTCCACCGGGTTATGAGACTCAAGGATCTGCATCACACTAGCGACATGCGCCTCAGGCACCTTCACCGTAACCACGGTGGAGCCGCCCTGGAGGCTACGGTCATAGACGCTGCTGTCGTGGTCCGGCTCGCCGCCGAACAGGCTGGACCAGAAGCCCTGTTCACGGCCTGACTGCGCGGTTGTGCCAGTCGATACGTCGGTCGTATCGGCGTGTTGGCTGATGGCGCTCTGCGGAACATTGGCTGCCAGCATATCGCGGACGGCGGCTTCGGCATGGGCTGCCGTGTCATAGACGGCAACGATTGTCTCATCGCTCATAGTACTTGTCCTTGTTTAAGATAAAAGAGACTTACGCAGGCTTAGGTCGTCAAAGATCAGCTGTGCAGTTCGGTCCTAGAGATGTCGGCTTCTTGTTCCCGAACGATAATCGTCTCGACATGCTTCTGGCTGGTTCGTATCCGCCGGATATGCACCTCTTCCTTCAGGACGAGCCGCCGCTCTACGACCACGATTTCCTCCACGACGGGAAGAATTGTCGTGTCGCCGTCTTCGCGAACCGGCGGCACCGTGTCGACCACCCGACCAATAGCAACGCGGGTAACCTCGACGCGTTCGTGGGTGAGGTCCTCCTCGATCAGTTTTTCATGCGAGTGAGTGGTTCGAGTGGCGCGAACTAAAGTGGTTTCGACTCGCTTGCGGGTGACGTCGACCTTTTCGACATAGAGCGGCAGGCTCTGTTCGTCGATCATGACCGGCTGGCTTGTGCGGTCGGCGGATCGAGCGCCATCCAATATTGGGTTGATCGACATGCCAGCTAATCCTTGAAGTTCTGACGAACTTTGTTTTTTGCGTCGTCATCGGCTTCATGTGCCGTGCCGGCCGCTTTTTCTGCAGCACCTTCGGCCTGTGCTTCCGTATCGCCGGTAACCTTGCCGATAGCCTCCTTGATCGAGCCTAGCGCTGCCTTATTCAGGTTCTTTGCATTTGCCTCCACGAGCCGCTCCCAAACGCATGTAACGGCCTCGCAAGAGCGAACCGACGGCGTTCATACGGCCCAAGCGGAGAAATGTTGCCATCTTTTTTAGTGAAAAAACAGCGTGATCCACGCCGATCACCAAGTCCAAATGCACCAATCGGCCGTGATGTCTTCACTACGCGCGAGTTTGGCGCTTTGTTTTAGTGAGAGTTGCCAGACCCTTGGCTTCCACGCCAAGGCCCCTCTCACGTGCCCAGACGATGACTGCACTGCGCCGATGGACACCTATCTTGGTGTAGATCGCAGATACGTGATTGCGCACGGTGTTCCGGGTGATCTTGAGCCTGTCCGCGATCTCGGCGTCCGACTGGCCTTGTGCAAGCAGGCCAAGCACCTCGCGCGCTCGGCCGGACAGCGCCTCCAACTCTGGTCCGGCTGGCGACGGGCCTCCCACACGGGCGAGGCTTGCCAGCTTTTCAACGATTTTCTGGCCAAACCAGGAGGTATCCTGCATGACGGCTTCGATCGCCCGGAACAACTCCATTTCAGTCTGCTTGCGTTCGGTGATGTCCAGCATCACGCTGAGCACGCACTGCTCATGGTGGATCAGCACCGTCTCCGCCGAGAGCAGGTAGTCCGCGACGCCGCCGGCCTTCGACGGCAGGCGGATGTCGACGCCGCGGATATGGCCGGTCTGCTTTATCTGCCGCTCAAGCTGGTGCCGCAGTTCGCCCCGTCCCCACACCTCAAGTTCAGCTTCGCCGCGGCCGACGATCTCCTCGCGACGCCACCCCGTTGCAGCGGTGAAAGCGTCGTTGACGTCGAGCACGCGCAACCCGTCGAGCGTAAAGATGGCCATTGGCCCCGGAGACATGTGGAACGCCTTGGCAAACCGCTCCTCGCTTTGGCGCAGCGCATCCTCCGCCTGCTTGCGCGGGTGAAGGTCGGCGAAGGTGAACAGCATACATGCCTCGTCGCCAATCTCGATTGGCTGGCCGCCGAGCAGAACGGACTTTTCGGTCCCGTCAGGCAGTTCGAGGCAGCCCTCCATTTGCGGAATGGTCTTGCCGGCATGGAGCCGCTCGACCGCCAGCTCGCGCTTGGCCGCCCCCTTCAGGACGTCGATTTCATGCACGGAACGCCCGATAACGGCCTCGCGCAGGTAGCCGGTCATCTCCTGGAAACCTTGGTTGACCTTCACGTAACGCATGTCGGATAACCGGGCGATGATCGCCGGCGCGGGGTTGGCGCCAAAGGCCCGCTCGAAGCGTTCTTCCGCATTGAAGCGCTCGGTCACGTCGTTGAGGATCAAGACCAGGCAATCCGGCTGGCCTTCCGGGTCCGTCAGCACCAGGCTGCGGATTTGATGGGTCCAGCGCTTGCCTCCGCCGGGACGCTCGACCTCCACCACAATCTCGCTGAACGCTTCTCCGGCGGCTACCCGGTCCATTGGATACTCGCCTGCCGGCAGCTTGTGCTGATTTCGATAACGCAACTGAAACCGCTCGCGATACTCGGATACAGTGCGGCCGAGTTCCTTGACCGAGCGGATGCCGTGCAACGTCAGCGCCGTATCATTTGCCCAGGCGATGGTCTGGTCGGGGTTGATGATGATGACCCCCTCGGTCAGGCCGGCAATGATCTGTTGCAACTGCGTGCGGTCGGCGCGCTGCTTGGGGATGCTGTCGTTCATCAGCCTTGAACGCGCAAGACGGCGCGGGTTTTACCCGCACCACGGCAAGAGATGCCTTAGATATTGCCACCGGCAAGGTCACCCTTCCCTGGCTGGATATTCGTGCCTGGTCCGGGCGTCGGCGCCTGCAATGCCCGAATGCGCGCCACGGCTGCATGGTCCGCGGTCGTGCTGGCATAGAAGGTCGTGAGGTCGGCCTTCAGCGCCGTGCGTGACGCCCCGTCCAGATAGGTCATGTGTCCGGATGGATAATAGCGGACCGTCAGGTTCTTGCGCAGCGCCGCGTCACCCAACGGCATGTTCTGCAAATCGAGCGCCGTCTGATGGAACGGCGTCACCGAGTCGTAGTAGCCGTTCGCCGAGAACACCTTCAAATCGACGTTCAGGCTCATCGTCGCGGCGAGGTCGCCGGCGGTGTAGAGAATGACGTTGCCTTTGCTGTCGAGCCCCTGTTGCGCGCCGGTCGGGTCGATGTGGCTGAAGTCCCAGTTCAGGAACGCCTGATCGTTGAGGTCCGTGAACGAGGCGTTCGAGGTGAACAGCAACTGGTCGTTGAGATAGCTGTTCCACATCGCGGTATAGACACCGTTGACCGCCGTCATCGTCGGATCGTTGCCGCCGGATTTCGGGTCGATGCTCGCCGCGACCCCGGTGCCCACCCCGGTCGCCCGGCCATCGTAGGACCCCAGTGCCAGGCCTTTGTCCTTCAGCAACGTCAGCAGGAACAGCGACGTGCCGCGGGTGTCGGCCGCCGCGACATTCAGCGACCAACTGTCGAGCGTCGTCGTGTCGATGCCGATGTAGCTTGAAAGTTGCTGCGCCACCGCCGGGTCGGCTTTGGGAAACTGTTGCAACGCGGCCGGGTACGCAGTGTCGGCAAAGGCGATGACCGGCGCGAGATAGGTGGCGAGGTCGGCCGGGCGGTTCGCTCCCACCCGGTCGTGATACCAGGCATCGGCGGCAAAGGTCGGCAGCAGGCCGATGGGATTGCCCGCCTTGGTGTAATCGAGGATGGAGGATTGCAGCGTCACCCCATTCAGCTCGACGCCGTCCTCGTGCAGCATGTAGGCCAGGATTGCGCTGCGTGCGGTGCCGTAGGATTCGCCGAACAGGAACTTGGGTGAGTTCCAGCGATGGTTGGCGGTCAGGTAGCGCTTGATGAACTGGCTGAGCGAGGCGGCATCCTTGTCCGCGCCCCAGAAATCCTTGTTTACCTTCGGCGCGATGGCCGAGGAGTAGCCGGTGCCGACCGGGTTGATGAACACGAGGTCGGTATGGTCGATCAGGCTGTCGGGATTGGTCTCGATCGTGTAGGGCGCCGGCGGCGTGAAATCGGGCAGCGACGTCTTGATCCGCATCGGCGCGAACGAGCCGAGCAGCACGTAGACCGACGACGAGCCGGGGCCGCCGTTGTAGAAGAACGTCACCGGGCGGCTGTCCAGCGTCGCGCCATCCAGCACGAACGCCACGTAAAACAGCTTGGCGTCCGGCTTGGACGTGCTGGGATCGACGGTGACCAGATGGCCCGCGGTCGCCGTGTAGGACAGCGTCTTGCCGGCAATGGCGATGGTGTGGCGGGTGATCGCCGCGTTCTCGGTGGTGTCGGTTACGGAGTCGCCGGGTCCGTTGCCATAGGCGACCGGATCGAAATACGGCTGGTCCTGATCCGACGATCGCACCGGCGCGATGGCGGGGTTGGTCGAAATGGCGGGGCTCAAGGTCATCGGCGGTTCCTTTGCGAATGTCCTGCGGCGTGATCGTTCAGCTTGTGACGGCACTCTGGCTCAGCAGTTCTGCGATGGACACGCCGACCGGCGAGCCGAGCCCGGTGACCGGGTCCCAGCCGGGGCCGGCATTGAAGCCGTTGTTGTTGCCCTGCGTGATATCGGTGAACGCGGTTGGGTTGGCATACAGCACCGGATTGACGAAGCCGGCGTTGCGGCCGCGCGACTGGTTGCAGAGGGCGATCAGGCTAGCCCAGAGCGGCGCCACGGCGCTGGTGCCGCCGACCACCGTGGCCTGGCCGCCGATCGTCACGTTGTAGCCGGTCACCGGATCGGCGTCGCCCGCCACGTCCGGCACGCCTCGCCCTGTCTTGGCCATCAACGCCGGGCCGCTGCCGGTCTGCCAGGCGGGACGCGGAAAATGCGCGCTGTAGCCGCCGCCGCCGGCCCCGCCTTGGGCGCCGTCGTTCCAAGCCGTCTCTGCGCCCTGTGGCGGCAGGCGGGTGCCGCCACAGCCCAGCACGTACGGGCTCGATGCCGGGAAATCCACCGTCGGCGTGTTGTCCATGGAGCCGTCCATCGCGCCGCTGTCGCCCGACGCGCAGCACACGGTGATGCCGAGCGTCGCCGCCGCCTGGAACGCCTGGTTGAGCGCGTCGATGTCCTGTGCCGGCCAGCCGCTTTCCGGGCCGCCCCAGCTAATCGAGATGACCGAGGGCGAGCGCCGGCTGTCGTGCACCGCGGCGGCCACGGCGGCGAGGAAGCCGCTGCCCTGGTTCGAGCTGAAATACACCGCGATGTCGGCGGCGGGCGCCACCGATCCGGCAACCTCGATGTCGAGCTGCACCTCGCCGTCGGCGCCGCTGGGATCGCCCGGCGTGTTGCCCACGCCGTCCACCGACACCGCCTCCAGCGTTCCGGTGCGGGCGATGCCCTTGGACTGGAAGTAGCGTGCCATGTCGCTGGCGGAGTAGCCGCCGCCAAGCTCGATCAGCGCGATCGTCTGGCCGGCTCCGGTGACATCGGTGGGAAACTGGTAGCGCCGCGCGATGGCCGCCGGGTCGTACGACACCACAGCGTTGGCAACCAGCGGGCGGATGCGGAAATAGGGCCGTGCCACCGGCCGTTGGTCGAAGCCCAGCACGGCGACGATGTTGGGGGCGAGGCCGGCCGGCAGCGACAGATGCCCGTGCCGCGAGACGATCTGATCGCCGGGCGTGCCGTAGACGGCAAGATTTTCCGGCGCGAAGGCGCTTTCGGCCTGCTCGTAGGTGCCGGATAGATGAACCAGATGCTGCCCGGCATCGGCGCTGTCGACCTGCAGGCCCTGGCTTTTTGCGTAGGCGCAAAGCCGCTCGACGACATCGGCCCGAGTCGCGTGGCGTGTGGCATATTCATCGCGGCTAAGCGGCGGCCCGATCTCGGCCGGCAGCTCGTGCGGTTTCAGCACGACCGTCAGCCGCACCCGCCCGCTGGCATCGACGTCGCACAGGCGCTTGGCGTCCGGCGCCCGAACGTAGCTTTGCAGAAACGGCTGGCTGGAATGTGCGGCCATGGCTGAACTCTTTGGGTTGGATGCAGCTTGCACTGTACAAACTCGGTGCCGAGGTGCGATGACGTCAAGATGCCAGGTCGGTAAAACCTTCGTTGCGCCTGTGAGTTGCGAAACCGCAATGTTGGTCTGGTTGAAACATTGCCGGCTTTCGGGCACAGCGGAGTCTGCACTGTTGCGACTCGCATCGCCAACCGCCGCGGGAACCTGCTCGACTGTCGACAACCACGCGCTCGCTCCGAACCCATCAAGCTCAGCTTGCCGCCGTTGTGGAAGCTATCGCCACCGCGGACACGCGGGACGTGAGGGACATCCTGGCGGCGGTGACGCCGGGCGGTGGCAAGTCGCTGCTGCCGGTGATCGCCGCCGCCCGGCTGATCGCCGCCGGCATCATCGACACCGTGTGCTGGGTGGTGCCGCGCGACACGCTGCGCCTGCAGGCCGAGGAGGCGTTCGCCGATCCGACCTGGCGCGCCGCCCTGGGCCACAACCTCGCGGTCCGTGCGGCCGACAACACGCCCAATCCCTGCCGCGGCCTGGCCGGCTACATCACGACCTATCAGGCGATCGCCGCTGCCCCCGACCTGCATCTGGCCGAGTTCAGGCGTCACCGCACCCTGCTGGTGGTCGATGAGGTCCATCATCTGCCGGCGCTGGCCGAGACCGACGTCGTCGGCGCGGCACTGGCGGGCAGCGGGCCGTCCGCCGGAGCCGACGAAGATCCCGCCAGCGCCTGGTCGATGGCCATCCTGCCGCTGTTCGAGTGCGCCGCAGTGCGCCTGCTGCTGTCCGGCACGCTGGAGCGGGCGGACGGCAAAGCCATCCTCTGGCTGCCGTACCGCCGCGGCCCGCGGGCGCGCACCCGCGAGGTCGACCTCGACGCGCCGGGCTGGGCGGTGGTCGGTTACTCCCGCGCCCAGGCGCTGCTCGAACGGGCGGTGCTGCCAGTGACGTTCGGAGCACTCGACGGCGAGGCGACCTGGCGCGACGAGGCGGGCATGGAGGTCGGCCCGCATCGGCTCGGCACCGCCTTCCCGGAGGAGACGACGCGCCCGGCGCTGTTCACCGCCCTGCGCACCGGCTTCGCCGAGGCCCTGCTGCGCCGCGCCTTCCTCGCCATCCGCGACCTGCGCGCCCAGCGCCGGCGGGAGCGTGGGCTGACGGCAGGGGAACCGGCGCGGGGCCTGGGCAAGCTGCTGGTGGTGGCGCCGGACCAGACCATCGCGCGCCATCTTCTGGATGTGGTGCGCGGCTGGATTCCGGCCGACCAGGGCGAGACCGTGGCTCAGCTCGCCACCTCCGACATGCCCGGAGCGCATCAGGCGCTCGCCGCCTTCCGGTTGCGGCCGGAACCCTCGATCCTGATTACCGTGGCGATGGCATACGAGGGGCTGGATGCCCCGGAGGTCGCGGTGGTCGCGGCATTGACGCACATCCGCTCGCGGCCATGGTTGGAGCAGATGGTGGCGCGGGCGACCCGGGTGGACCCCCACGCCGGTTCCTACGACAGCCAGCGCGCCCTGGTGTTCCACCCCGACGACCCGCTGTTCGCGCAGTTCCGCCGCCGCATGGAAACCGAGCAGGGCACCCTGGCCCGCCGGCCCAAGTCCGGTCACGCGCAAACCACCCTGCCGGAGTGGCTGCTGGACCAGTTGCCGCCGGCCAAGGAGGGCATCGTCCCGCTCGCCTCCAACGCCTTGACCCTGCGCTACAGCACGCTCCGGCCCGGTCCCGAGCTGGCGATGCGGCGGCCCGACCAGGAGGCGGCGCAGTCCGAGCTGCTGGACACGCCCTCGGTGGCCGAACGGCGTCTGCGCGCGCGGCTTGGGGAGATGGTGGCCGCCCAGGCGGTCGAGGACGAGGCGGGTCGGGCCGGGGGAAGCGCCGGTCCCGGGCTGTACCACCGCTACAACGCCGTGCTGAAGCGCGTCAGCGGCAACAAGAGCCGGCCGGAGATGACGCTGGCCGAACTGGAGGCGGCGATCGGCTGGCTGGAACGCAACCGCCTGTCGGAGCACATGCATCTGCTTGAGGAGGACGCGCGCTACGCCTGGGTCGCGCGCAAGCGGGGCGAGTGGCAGCCGCCGGTCGGCCGCGCGACGCGCGCGACGCGCCGATGACGCGGGGTGGGACGAGCGCCGATGTGATGGCCGTGGATCTCGGCAAGACCGGCTGCAGGCTGACGCAGGAGGCACGGCCGCTCGGCGTGGCAGTGACATTGTTGGCCGGCGGACTTTTGTCACTGACGGCAGGGAGGACGCTCCGGTGACGGCGGTCTGGGCTGTGGGCTTGATGACGGGGACCGTCCTCGACGGGATGATCGACATCGCGTTGCTGCGCACCGACGGCGAGGCGGTGCACGAGTTCGGGCCATGGACGCTGGCGCCGTACCCGCCGCAAATCCGCGACCTGCTCGCCCGCGCCCTGGCCGAAGCGTTGCAATGGCAGTTCACCGGCCCGGAGCCGGCAGTGTTCCGCGAGGCGGAGGCGGCGTTGACGCGCGCGCAGTCGGCGGCGGTGCTGGCGTTCCTGGCCGAGGCGGGCGTGACGCCGTCCGCGGTGGCGGTGATCGGCTTCCACGGCCAGACCGTGCTGCACCGCGCGCCGCAACCGGGACGGCGAGGTGCGACGAGACAGCTCGGCGACGGCGGCCTGATGGCGCGGCTGACCGGCATCGACGTGGCGCATGACTTCCGCTCCGCCGACGTGCGGGCCGGCGGGCAGGGTGCGCCGCTGTCGGCGAGCTACCATGCCGCGTTGCTGCGCCGCCTGGAGTCGCCGGCCGGCACCGCGGTGCTCAACCTCGGCGGCGTCGGCAACCTGACCTGGCAAGGCGTCGACGGGCCGTTGGTCGCCTTCGACACCGGCCCCGCCAATGCGCCGCTCAACGACTGGGTCGAGCGTGCGACCGGCGCGGGCATGGACTGTGGCGGCGCACTGGCGCTTAAGGGCCGCGTCGATGAGGCCCGGCTGTCGCGCCTGCTCGACCAGCGCTATCTGTCCGCGCCCTACCCGAAGTCGCTCGACCGCTTCGACTTCCCGGCCAGCATGGCGGATGGGCTGAGCCTGGAGGATGGCGCGGCGACCCTGACCGCGTTTACCGCCGGCACCGTGGGGCGCGGCCTCGACCTGCTGCCGGAGCGGCCGGAGCGCCTCATCGTCTGCGGCGGCGGACGCAAGAATCCAGCGCTCATGGACGCAATCCGGACTCGGGCGCGGGTCACGCCGGTCATGGCCGAGGATGTCGGCTGGCGCGGCGATGCGATCGAGGCCGAGTGCTTCGCGTTCCTTGCCGTGCGCGTGCTGCGAGGCCTGCCGATCAGCTACCCCACCACCACCGGCGTGAGCCAGCCGCAGACTGGCGGCCAGGTGTCCAGGGCATGATCGTGCTTGAGTTCATCGGTTCGACGCAGGAGAGCGGCACGTTCTGCGCGATGCCGTGTCCCATCAGGCCGACGCCGACTACCGCGACATTCCCGATGTCACGCATCCGGCGATCCCCTCGTGGTAGACGCCCTCATGGCAGGATGGCCACGGCGCGGGTCCATCCGGCCGAGCCGCGATGCACCTTCACCGGGAAGCAGGCGACCTCGAAGCCGTCGTCCGGCAGGCTTTCCAGGTTGTGCAGCTTCTCGATGTGGGAGTAGCCGATCTCGCGTCCCGCCCGATGGCCCTCCCAGATCAGGCCGGCATCGCCGGTTGCCTGCACCCGCCGCCTGGTGTGGCTGAACGGCGCGTCCCAGCTCCAGCCGTCGGTGCCGACCAGCCGCACGCCGCGCTCCAGCAGCCACATCGTCGCCGCCTTGCCCATGCCGCAGCCTGAATCCACGAAGTCGGCCTCGCCGTAGCGCGTCCCGGCGCGGGTGTTGACGACCACGATCTCAAGCGGCTGCAGGCTATGGCCGATACGGGCCAGCTCTGCCGCGACATCGCCCGGCTGCACCACGTAGCCGTCCTCGAAGCGCCGGAAATCGAGCTTGACCCCCGGCTGGAAACACCATTCCAGCGGCACCTCGTCGATCCGCCACGCCGGCTCGCCGCCCGGCACCAGCGCGTGGTTCATCGTCGAGAAGTAATGGTATGGGGAGTCGAGGTGGGTGCCGTTGTGGGTCGAGATGACGCAGCGCTCGACCGCCGCATACTCGCCGTCCGGAAGCGCCGACACCGGGACGCCGAAGAACTCCGCCAAACCCGGCGCCGTGGCGTGATGGTCGAGATACTCGATCTGCGGCAGCATCTGCGGCGGATCGCTGGCGATTCCGGCCATGAGCGGGACGGAGATGTCGATGATGCGCCGGGTCACGGGTGCCTCGCTTCCAATCAGCCGGCCGGCCAGGGCGTCGCCGGCGCTATGGCGCCACGGCACTCGCCGAAGCCGATCGCCACGAAGCCGTCCCGCTCGGCGCGGGCGCGGAAGATGACCTCGTCGCCGTCCTGCAGCCAGGCGCGGCGCTCGTCGCCGGGAAGCCGCAACGGCTCGGACCCAAGCACGGTCAGCTCGGCCAGGCAGGCGCGGGAATCGTCGGTCGGCCCGGACACCGTGCCGCTGCCCAGCAGGTCGCCGGTGCGCAGGTTGCAGCCGTTGCTCATGTGGTGCGTCGCCATCTGCGCGAAGGTCCAGTACATGTGCTGGAAATCGGTACGGGTGATCGTCGCCGCAGCCACTCCCGCGGCGCGCATGGCCGGCGTCAGCAGCAGCGCCTCCATGCGGAGCGCGATCCCGCCCTGGGCCTGGTCACGCTCCGAACGCAGGTAGGACAGCAGTTCGGGGTCGCCCTCGGCGCGCGCCGGGGCCGGCGTGCGGAACGGCCGCAACGCCTCCTCGGTCACCATCCAGGGCGAGATGGTGGTGGAGAAGCTCTTGCTCAGGAACGGCCCGAGCGGGTCGCTCTCCCACCGCTGCACGTCGCGCGACGACCAGTCGTTCAGCAGGCAGTAGCCGGCGATCTGCCGCGCCGCGTGGTCGATGTGGAACGGCTGGCCCAACGGGTTGCCGCCGCCGATGAAGGCGCCCAGCTCCAGCTCGAAATCCAGCGCCGTGCTTGGACCGAAGTTGCTTGGACCGAAGTTCGCCTTGCCGTCGCTGTTGCGCTGCCCGTTGGGACGGTTGACGGCTTCCCCGCTCACGCGGACCGAACTGGCGCGGCTGTTGTAGGCGATCGGCAGGCTGCGGAAGGCCGGCGGCACCGGCGGCTCGCGTCCGGTCATCCGGCCGGCGCGCGCGGTGTGGTGCAGCGAGGTGAAGAAGTCGGTGAAGCTGCCCACCGCCGCCGGCAACTCCATCTGCACCGAGGCGGCCGGAACCAGCATGGCGGCGACCCGCCCCTGCTCGGGCGAGCCGTCCGCCAGCAGCTCGAACAGCCGGGCGCGGAGCGTGCTCGCGGCCGCTCCGCCAAGCGCCAGCAACGGGTTCAGCAGCGGGGCGGCCAGCGCCGGCTCGGTCACCAACCCGGCCTGCTGCGCCGCCTTGAGATCCAGCACCTGATCGCCGATGGCCACGCCGCAACGGCTCTCCGCGCCACGCCGGAACACCCCAAGCGGAAGGTTCTGCAGCGGGAAGTCGGCTCCGGTATCATTGGCGCGCGCGACGAAGCTGCGGCGTGCCGGATCATGGGTGGCGTTCAGTTCGGTCATTTGCGTTCCTGCCCCGGCCCGACGGGTTGCCCACGGGCTTGGAATTGTTGCTGGCGGCAAAAATATCGAGTAAAACGGTTTTGTCGAGATTTTTTGGAAGCCATCGTGGCAGAAACCGATTCGGAGACCGCGGCGGCCTACCTCACCCGCGACATCATCGCGGGTGTGCTGCCGCCGAGCGGCAAGCTGAAGCTGCGCGATTTATCGAGCCGCTACGACATCGGGCCGACGCCGCTGCGCGAGGCGTTGTCGCGCCTCGCCGCACGCGGCCTGGTCGAGCAGCAAGGGCAGCGCGGCTTCCGTGTCCCGCCGGTCACCCGCGAGCATCTGCTGGACATCACCCACACCCGCCAGGTGATCGAGGCCGAGGCGTTCCGGCTGGCCATGCAGCATGGCGACGAGGCATGGGAGGACGAGATCTCGGCCAGCCTGCAGGTATTGCGCCGCGTGGCGGAGCGGCAGGAGCCGAGCGAGGCCTGGCTGGACGGCTACGAGCAACGCCACCACCGCTTCCACCGCGCGCTGATCGCCGCCTGCCCGTTCGGCACGCTGCGCGGTTTTTGCGACGAGCTGTATGCGCAGAAGACGCGCTACCGGCGTTTCCTCATAAGCATCGCCAACCCGATGGACGGCATGATCGAAATGCACGAGCGGCTGGCCGGCTTTGCCCTGGCGCGCGATGCTGCCGGCGGGGCCACGGAAATCCAGGTCCACATCGGCTCGACGGCCAAGAGCCTGCTGCGGCTTCTGGACGCTTGCCCAAGCTAGTTAATTCCGAACTGCCCAATAAGGTCCCGACAACGGGATGCGTCACAGGAAGAACCGGATCATGCGCCACCCGACACCAGCCCTTCGTCGCCGAACCGTCCTGGCAGGCATGGGAGCGTTGCTGGCCGCCGGGTCCAGCGCCGGACGCGCCGCCGAGGCCGCCAAGATCACCCTGGGCTACACCGCGACCCTGGGCTTCATGGGGGCCTTCATCGCCAAGGACCGCGGCTTCTTCGCCCAGCACGGCCTCGATGTGGAACTGGTGCTGATTACCCTGAACTCGAACATTCCCGGCGCCATGATGGGCGGCTCGATTCAGGTCGGCGGCCCCACTCCAACCGTGTTGCTGCAGGCCAACGACGGCGGGCTGGACCTGGTCGTCGTGTCGGGCTGCTCCGGGGTCGATCCCGCCAACAAGACCGACGGCCTCATGGTCCGCACCGGCGTCAAGATCGACCGGCCGGCGGATTTCATCGGCAAGAGGATCGGCGTGCCAGGCCTCAACGCCTACTACCATGTGCTGGTCCGCAAGTGGCTGAACGACAATGGCGTCGATTGGCACAAGGTGAACTTCGTCGAGGTGCCGTTCACCCAGAGCGCCGACGTGCTCCGCTCCGGCAGCGTCGACGCCATCGCAACCGGCGAACCGTTTTCCACGCGCATCGTCAGTGACGGCATCGGCGTCATGCTGGCGCCGGCTTCGAGCATCGCGCCGGGTGGGACGCCGAACCTGTTCTACGCGGCGACGCGGGACTGGGCGAAGGCCCACCCCGACGCCGTCCACAGCTTCCGCCAGGCCATTGCCGACGCCATCCGCTTCCAGGCAAGCGACCCGGCGGGCGCCAGGGCCAGTGCCGGCAAGTTCATCAAGTTGCCGCCCGCGGTCATCAACGCCATCACGCTTCCGGCGCTGCAGGCGGACACGACGCCGGCGCAGTTGCAGTTCTGGATCGACGTCATGGCCCAGCAGGGCATGATCCAGGACAAGCCCGACCCGTCGACTTTGCTGGTGCAATGAGCGCGGCGCTGCTGCCGCTGCGGCCGGCGCCTGCCAGCGCGCCGCCGCTGGTCGCGTTTCGTGGCGTCGATCTCGATTTCGGCGGCCTGCCGATCCTGCGCGGCATCGACTTCGCCATCGCCAAGGGCGAGTTCGTCTGCGTCGTCGGCCCGTCCGGCTGCGGCAAGACGACGCTGCTGCGGATGCTGGCGGGCTTGCTGCGGCCAAATGCCGGCAGCGTCGAGCACAACGGCCGCGCGGTGACCGGGCCGGCCAGGGACGTGGCTGTGGTGTTCCAGGATTATGGCCGCGCCCTGCTGCCCTGGCGCACCGTGGCGGGCAACGTGTCGCTCGCGCTGGAGGCCGCCGGGGTGAAACGGCGCGAGCGGGCGCCGCGGATCGCGTCGCTGTTGCAGACCGTTGGGCTGGACCGCCACGCCGACCGCTTCCCGGCGCAGCTTTCGGGCGGGATGCAGCAGCGGGTGCAGATCGCCCGCTGCCTTGCGCAGGAGCCGGCGCTGCTGCTGATGGACGAACCGTTCGGGGCGCTTGACGCCATGACCCGGCAGACGCTGCAGGACGAGGTGCTGCGCCTCGTCGCGCGCTCGGAGATGACGGTGCTGTTCGTCACCCACGATTTGGAGGAAGCGCTCTACCTGGGCGACCGGGTGGTGGCGCTGCGCCCGCATCCGGGCCGGATCGCCGCGATCTTCGACGTGGGCCTGCCGCGCCCGCGCAACCAGTTGACCACCCGCGAACAGCCGGACTTCCTGAAGCTGCGCCGCGCCTTGTTTGATTTCATCCAGGAGGCTGATCGGTGAGGGGGCTGTATGTGCCGGCGGCGCTGCTGCTGCTCGCGGAGTTGGCGGCACGGTGGTTCGGAGTACGCAGCGACTCGCTGGCAGCGCCTTCGCAGGCAGTGGCCGCACTTTGGAGCGCGATGTCGGACGGCGTGCTATTGATCTGGACAGCGCAGACGCTCGGCGCGGCGCTTGCGGGCCTGGCGCTGGGGGTGATGTTCGGGCTGCTGGTGGCGGCGCTGGTCGGGTTGTCGCCGGTCGCGGCGCGGGTGCTGTGGCTGCCGATCGAGTTCCTGCGCCCGATCCCTTCGGTGGCGCTGCTGCCGGTGGCGCTGCTGGTGTTCGGGTTCGGCTTCCGCCTGGAGATCTCCATCGTCGCCTTCGCCTGCTTCTGGCCGATGGTGATCGTCGGCGGCTCGGCCATCGGACAGGTGGAGCCACGGCTGCTGGAGGTGGCGCGCGTGCTGCGCATGGGCTGGCCGGCGAGGGTCGGCAAGATCGTGCTGCCGGCGGCGCTGCCGAGGCTGTTCGTGGCGGCGCGGCTGGCGGCCGGCGTGGCGCTGATCGTGGCGGTCACGGTCGAGATCGCGCTGAACCCGCTGGGACTCGGTTTCGCGATGATCGAGGCGCAGCAGACCATGCGCCCGGCGCTGATGTTCGCCGTGCTGATCTGGGTGGGCGTGCTCGGCTGGGGCTTGAACTGGCTGCTGCTCATGGCGCAGCGCCGCCTGTTCGGGCGGGCCGCCGTGGTAATCGGCCCATGAAGCGGCGGGCCACGCTCGGCTGGACCGCCGCCAGCCTGCTGCTGTGCGTGGCGATGGTCGGCTGCTGGATGTGAATCTCGCGGGCAAACCTGGTGTCGCGAGCGTTCCTGCCGTCGCCGGAGCGGACCTGGGCGGCGCTGGTGTCGGGCCTGGGCCACGGTTCGATGCGCGAGGACGTTCTGGCCACGGTCACGCGGATGCTGCTGGGCTGGGTTCTGGCGTCGTGTGCCGGCGTCGCGCTGGGCGTGGCGGTCGGGATTTCGGCTCGTGCCCGCGCGCTGCTCGGCCCGACGCTGGAGTTCCTGCGGCCGCTGCCGGCATCGGCGTTGATCCCGGTCGGCATTACCTTCTTCGGCCTGACGCAATCGATGGTGCTGGGGGTGATTTGCTTCGGCACGCTGTGGCCGATGCTGCTGGCCACCGTGCAAGGTTTCGCGGGCGTGGACCCAAGGCTGCGCGAGGTCGGGATGCTGCTGCAGCTCCGCCGCCGCGAGGTGATCGGCAAAATCGCGCTGCCGAACGCTTTGCCCGACATCCTCTCGGGAATGCGCCTGGGCCTGACCGTCGCATTGATCCTGTCTGTGGTGGGCGAGATGCTGGCGGGGCAGACCGGACTCGGCCTGCGCATCCTGCTGGCCGCCAGGGCGTTCCGCGCGCCGGACCTGTTCGCCGGCGTGATCCTGCTGGGGGTCGTGGGCCTGCTGAGCAACGCGCTGCTCAGCCAGATGGAGCGCCGGCTGCTGCGCTGGATGCCGAGTCACGCCCCGACGCGCTGAACTGCCGCGCTGAACTGCCGCCCGAACTTAAATAATCCTGTTCACAAACCCCATGAATGTGCATCGTTCGCACGCCGTTCCGGCATGGCGTGAACGAGGAGCTATAATGGCTGATACACTGACCGGCCATGGAAGGCTGCAACGCAATGCGCTCGGCCTGCCGCAGATCATGGCATCCACTCTTGCCAATATCGCGCCGGCGGTTGGGTTCTACTTTGGGTTTGGCGTCATCGTCGGCGGCGCTGGCGTGGCGGCTCCGCTCACCATCATTGTCGCCCTGGTCGCAATCCTGTTCCTGTGCAACACCTTGGCCGAGTTCTCGAAGTATCGTCCTAGCACCGGCTCCTTCGTCACCTTCATCGGCATGGCTTTCGGACCCGCAGCCGGCGCCGCGGCCTCGCTTTTCACGGTTGCCGGCTATATCGTTGCGTCCGCGGCCATCGTCGTCATGTCGGGCGGTTGGACGCACGACATGCTGCAGAACTACCTTGGGCTGAACGTTCCATGGCAGTTGCTCTGCGTCGTCGCGACCGTGGCTTGCGGCGTTCTGGTCGCGCGCGGCATCGGGTTTTCCACCAGGGTGGCGGCGGTATTCTTCTACTTCGAGCTCGCGCTGTTGCTGCTGAGTTCCGTCGTCATGCTGGTGGTCAACCGGCAATACATCAGTTGGGCGCCGTTCATGCCGTCCAACCTGTCCGGCGGCCTTGCCGGTGTCGGGCTCGGCTTTCCGCTGGCAATCTACCTGTTCATCGGTTGGGAGAACTCCGCCACGCTTGCGGAGGAGACGGAAAATCCCCGCCGCAACATCCCGCTCGCCATGTATTTCGGCACCATCGTCATCGGGCTGGTCTACATCTTCATCGCCTACGCAACCGAGATCGCGTTCCACAACGACGCCAAGGCAATCAGCGATTCGACGATCCCCTTCATCGACGCCTTGAAGACCTCGTATGCCGGCTTGCTGTTCATCGCCTACTTCGCCGGCCTCACGAGCATATTCTCCTGTCTCATCGGTCTCACGAACTCACAGGCGCGTATCCTGTTCAGTGCCGGGCGCGAAGGGTTGTTGCCGGGATTTTTCAGCAAAATCCATCCTCGCTATCAGACGCCGCATGTCGCGATGTGGACCTTCATCGTCCTGGCGCTCGCCATCGTGCTGGTGTTCGGATGGAACCTGGACCCGGTTGCCACGTTCGGCGATACCGGCACCCTTGGCGCCATTCCGATCGTCATCGTCTACCTGCTGACGAACCTGGCTCTCCCGGTATATATTCTTCGCTACCATCGGCCCGAGTTCAACGCCCTGAAGCATCTTGTCATTCCCGCTGTGGGAACGACTCTCGTGTTGTTTCCGCTTTGGGGTCTCATCCAGCCCGGTCAGCCCGCGCCGTTCAACCTGTTCCCGGCGATCACCGGCGTGTTCCTGGTGATCTGCATTGTCTATGGCGTGATCCTGGCCGCACGCTCGTCCAACCTCGCCAACCGCATCGGCTCGTACGTTGCCGATGACGCGCGGTGATTTCACGGCCGCCGGGTCGCGTCGTCGAGGCGCAGGATGGTGCGCGCGTTGGTGGAGCTGGTTGCCAGCGTGTTGATGACGCCGGTGCGCAGGGCGCCCAGGATCGCCGCGGCCTTGGTGTTCTCGCTGGCGATTGCGATGACGTTCGGGATGCGGCTCAGGTCGCGGGTATTCAGGCCGATCACCCGGCCCTGCATACCGGCGCCGGATGACTGGCCGTGGATGTCGATGAAGTCGTAGCCCATGATGTCGCCGATGGTGCCGGATAGCCGCGCCTCGGCGACCTCCTGGGGCGAGAACCAGCCCATGCGCACCATGTTGCTCTCCTCGCTGAGGTCGCCGATGCCGACCAATGCGGCGTCGGCGCGGCGGGCGCGGTCCAGCACAAGCTTCACGGTGTCGTTGCGGTACAGCTCCTCACGCAGTCCGGCGTCGGCGACCAGGGCCGGCGCATACAGCGTCTCGCTTTCGCCGCCGAAGCGCACGGCCAGGCGGCGGCAGATATGGTCGGGGTTCATGTGCTCGCCGGCGCGCACCGAGCCGCCGATGGCGCACACGAAGGTCACCGCGCGCCGGGTGGGCGACAGGCAATCGGCGACGGCGGCGATGTTGCGGCCCATGCCGACCGCCACGACCATGCCATCCGTGAGCGTCCTCATCAGATGGCTCGCCACCAGGCCGGCGACCGCGATGCGCTGCGCTGCGCTGTCCTTCTGATCCAGCGAGACCAGCAACCGGTCGATGCCGAACCGACCGATGAAATCCGCCTCCAGCTCCTGGCTTACGCCGGGATGCTGATGCACCCGGATCTCGACCACGCCTTCCTCGCGGGCGCGTTTCAGCAAGCGGCTGATCTTCGCCCGCGACATGGAGAAGCGTCGGGAAAGCTCCTCCTGGGTGACGTCCTGATAGTGGTACAGGCTGGCGATCTCGACCACCGTGTCGGTCGAGACGTCGCCCCAGTCGGTGGAACGCGGAGTTTCGGGCGTGGTGATGCTCACCTGCGGGGCCCTGGACCGTAGGCGATCAAGCCCTCCTCGCGGCGTCCTCAAGCTCGCGGATGCGGGTGACCTTCGGCCCCGAACGCGCCGGCTCGAACTCCGAGTCGAGCCAGGCGCGCAGCACCGACTTCGCCAGTTCGCGGCCGATCACGCGGGCGCCCATGGTGATGACCTGCGCGTCGTTGCTCTTGCGCGCCCGCTCGGCGGAGTATGTGTCGTGGCATTGCGCGGCGCGGACGCCGTGAACCTTGTTGGCGGTGATCGCCATGCCGATGCCAGTGCCGCAGATCAGCACGCCACGGTCGTGGCGGCCTTCGGCGATGCCGGTGGCAACGGCAAAGGCGATGTCGGGATAGAGCACCGGCTTGGTGTCGAAGCAGCCATAATCCTCGACCTCCCGCCCGGCTTCCTGGAGCATCCGCTTCAGATCCTCCTTCATCTCGAAGCCCGCCTCATCGCAGCCGATTGCGATTGTCATGGTCCGCTCCTGGTTCAATCCGACTCATGTGTGCGCTGCACAAATGCGCCGTTCGTGAAATTATGTATGGTCGACAACCCTGGATGTGAGGTTTCGACCGGCGTCGATCAAGCGGAACCTGCCTGAATTAGCGATATCTACTGAATTCGGTGTGGGCGCACAGTGAAACATTCCGAACAACCGTTCTGTCGCTTGACATATGTCCAGGGCTGGGCGCAACCTTCGTGGTAGGCCGTGCGATACGAAGCGGTGAGGAACGGATCGGAGGGACGGCGTGAATCGCATCATCAATGATCCGGACGGCGTCGTAGAAGACAGTCTGAGAGGCTTCCTGGCGGCGCATCCCGATCTGTTCGCGGCCACCGATCATCCGCGCGTGCTGCGTCACGCCGGCCCAGGAAACGCGGGCCGGGTGGGCGTGGTCACCGGCGGCGGCTCGGGTCACGAGCCGGCGTTCCTCGGCTACATCGGGCCGGGATTGCTCGACTCCGTGGCCATCGGGGAGGTGTTCGCCTCGCCCACCGCCAAGAGCTTCCATGCCGCCTTCCGCGCGGCCGACGGCGGTCACGGCGTCGCCTGCCTGTATGGCAACTACGCCGGCGACAACATGAACGTGAAGATGGCGGTGAAGCTGGCGGCCAAGGACGGCATCGAGGTCAAGACCGTGGTGGCCAACGACGACGTTGCCTCCGCAGGGCGCGACGAGCGCGACCGGCGCCGCGGCGTGGCTGGCGAAATCATGATGTGGAAGGCGGGCGGCGCCAAGGCGGCGGAGGGCGGCACGCTGGATGAGGTGATCGCCGCCGCGCAGCACGCCATCGACCAGACCCGCTCGATCGGCATCGGCTTGTCGGCCTGCACCATCCCCGCCGCCGGCAAGCCGAACTTCACCATCAAGGACGGCGAGATGGAGGTCGGCATCGGCCACCACGGCGAGCCCGGCATCGCCGTGATGCCGACCAAGACGGCCGCCGAAATGGCCGCGCTGATGGTCGAGCGGATCGGCGAGGATCTGCCGTTCGCCAGCGGCGACGATGTGGCCGTGCTGGTCTCCGGGCTCGGCGCCACGCCGCTGATGGAGCTGTATATCCTGTATGGCCATGTCGATCAGTTGCTCCGCGAACGCGGCATCACGCCACGGCATCGCTTCGTCGGCGACTATTTCACCTCGCTCGAGATGATGGGGATCTCGCTCACGTTGACACGCCTCGACGCCGAACTGAACCGGCTGATCGCTCGCCCGGCGCGTTCTCTCGGCCTTACCGTGGAGAGTCAGCGTTGAACTCGGTCAGCCAGCAAGCCGCCGGCCCGATCGTCCTCGACATGGTCGCGGCGATCGTGCGCGAGCAGGGCTTCCTGGGTGAGATCGATGGCGCCATCGGCGACGGCGACCACGGCATCAACATGAGCAAGGGTTTCCGCCTGGCCGGCGAGCGGCTCGCGGCCGACGCGGGCTTCACCTTGTCGCACGGCTTCGCCACCCTCGGCGACACCTTGCTGAGTGATATCGGCGGCTCCATGGGTCCGCTGTACGGGACGTTCTTCACCGAGATGGCCGACTCGCTGGGCGACGCCGAGCGCATCGACGCCGAGCGGTTCGCGGCCATGCTGCGCGCCGGCCGCGAGACCATCGTGGACTTCGGCGGCGCCAAGGTCGGCGACAAGACGCTGGTCGATGTGCTGGCCCCGGCCGAGGCGGCGTTCGACGAAGCGCGCGCGCAGGGCAAGCCGTTCGCCGACTGCCTCGCCGCCATGAAGCGGGCCGCCGCGGCAGGGCTGGAATCGACCCGCGACATGGTGGCGAAGATCGGCCGCGCCAGCCGCCTCGGCGAGCGGTCGCGCGGCACGCTCGATGCCGGCGCGGCGTCGTGCAACCTGCTGCTCGCCACGCTGGCGGACGGGTTGCTGCGCGTGCTGGAACGTGGCGAAGACCAAGAAGCGTAACCGCAACCTACCGGAAGGAAGCATTGCCATGAGCGAAACCGCCGAAGCGGTCATCCGACCCAACCAGCTTCCGGCCACCATGCAGGCGGTCGTCGCCTATGCGCCCGGCGATTACCGGCTGGAGACGGTGGACGTGCCGCGCGCCGGGCCGGACGACATCATCATCGAGGTCGAGGCCTGCGGCATCTGCGCCGGCGACATCAAGACCTACGAGGGCGCGCCGTCGTTCTGGGGCGACGACAAAGGCCAGCCCCGCTACGTCAAGGCACCGATGATCCCCGGCCACGAGTTCATCGGGCACGCCGTCGAGGTCGGCGAGAACGTCGCCAGGAAAGGCCAGTTCAAAATCGGCGACCGCCTCATCTCCGAGCAGATCGTGCCGTGCGAGCAGTGCCGTTACTGCGGCCGCGGCGAATACTGGATGTGCGAGCGCCACGACGTCTACGGCTTCCAGAACAACGTCAACGGCGGCATGGCCAAGTACATGCGTTTCCCCAAGGAGTCTCGCACCTACCACGTGCCGCACGACCTGCAGATGGAGAAGGCGATCCTGATCGAGCCGTATGCGTGCTCGGTCCATGCCGTGAACCGCGGCCTGATCCAGCTCGACGACGTGGTGGTGCTGTCCGGCGCCGGGCCGCTCGGGCTCGGCATGGTCGGCGCGGCGCGGCTGAAGAACCCGTCCAAGCTGATCGTGCTCGACGTGAAGCCGGAGCGCCTGGAGCTGGCCCGGCGGTTCGGCGCCGACATCGTCATGAACCCGGCCCGCGAGGACGTGGTGAAGGCGGTGAAGGATCTCACCGAGGGTTATGGCTGCGACGTGTACATCGAGGCGACGGGCCATCCTTCGAGTGTGGTGCAGGGCCTGAACATGATCCGCAAGCTCGGCCGCTTCGTGGAGTTCAGCGTGTTCGGTCAGGAGGTGACCGCCGATTGGAGCATCATCAGCGACCGCAAGCAGCTCGACCTGTATGGGGCGCACCTCGGCCCGTACTGCTACCCATTCACCACGGCGGCGATCAACGACGGGCGGCTGCCGACCGAAGGCGTGGTGACGACAGTACTTCCTCTCGCGGACTTCAAGAAAGGCTTCGAGATGATGAAGAAAGGCGAAGGTTCGATCAAGATCGTGCTGGTGCCGTAAACTTCGCGGATACAACAAGCCGAGCTCATTCAACGAGCGCGGCAACAAGGGAGACTCCGATTATGCATGAGAAAGCCAACGACAGCATTGCCGCGTTCCTGGCCGGCCGGGTCGGCCGCCGGGAGCTGATTGCGCGCATGTCGGCACTGGGTGTCGGCGCGCTCGCCACCGCCAGCCTGCTGAATGCCGCGACCAGCAAGGCGATGGCCGCCGACTTCGACATGATGGGGCAGAAGGGCAAGGCGATCAAGCTGCTGCTCAACAAGCATCCTTATGCCGACGCGATGATTGCCGATCTCAAGAACTTCTCGGCGATGAGCGGCATCGATGTCACCTACGACATCTTCCCCGAGGACGTGTATTTCGACAAGGTGACGGCGGCGCTGTCGTCGCGTTCGACCGAGTACGACGCGTTCATGACCGGCGCCTACCAGACTTGGCAGTACGGCCCCGCTGGATGGGCGGTCGACCTCAACGAGTACCTCAACGACCCCTCGAAGACTTCGCCGGCATTCAACTGGAACGACGTGCTGCCGGGCCTGCGCGCCTCGACCGCGTGGTCGGGCAAGCCGGGTGATGCGCTGGGCGGGCCGGGTTCGCACCAGTGGGCGCTGCCGTGGGGCTTCGAGGCCAACAACCTCACCTACAACAAGCGCATCTTCGACAAGGTCGGCGTGCAGGTGCCGCAGAACCTGCCCGAGATGATGGAGACCGCGGCCAAGATCACCAAGGATGCCGGCGGCGGTTACGGCGTCGGCGTGCGCGGCAGCCGCAGCTGGGCGACGATCCATCCGGGCTTCCTGTCGGGCTACACCAACTACGGCGCCAAGGATTTCGTGCTCGTCGACGGCAAGCTGAAGGCATCGATGAACAGCCCCGAGGCGAAGAAGTTCACCGCGATGTGGGTCAAGATGATCCAGCAGAGCGGGCCGAAGAACTGGGCGACCTACACCTGGTACCAGGTCGGCCAGGACCTTGGTTCGGGCACCTCGGGCATGATCTTCGACGCCGACATCCTGGGCTATTTCCAGGACGGCGACCCGAAGAACAAGGCCAAGGGAGAGCTGGCGTTCGACGCCTTCGCCGCCAACCCGGACATGCACGGCGAGCCGACCGCCAACGTCTGGATCTGGTCGCTGGCGATGTCCAACTTCTCGCGCAAGAAGGACGCCGCCTGGAATTTCCTGCAATGGGCCTGCGGCACCGACCATCTGATGTTCGGCGCGCGCAAGATGGACATGGTAAACCCGATCCGCACCAGCATCTGGAACGACGCTGATTTCAAGCAGAAGATCGGCCAGTATCCCGGCTACCTCGAGCAGTACACCAAGACCGCGCCCAAGGCGCAGATCTACTTCACGCCGCAGCCGCTGTTCTTCAACGTCACCACCGACTGGGCGGCGGCGCTGCAGAAGATGGTCGCCAACGAGATCCAGGTCGACGAAGGCCTGGACCAGTTGGCAGCCAACGTCGACAAGCAGATGAAGGCGTCCGGCCTCGGCTGACCGCCTCCTTCCACCATGCGACGGGATGGCCGCGGCTGCGGCCATCCCGTCCTCTCTAGCGCCAGGTAGTGCCATGCCCGACATTGCCCATCCGGGCGCGCGCGCGCAGTCCGATGCCCCCGCCAAACGTCCGGTCGGACGTCCGGCGGGGCCGCGTTCACAGCGCATACTGCCGTACTTGCTCAGCCTGCCGGCGCTGCTAGTCTGCATCGGCATCCTGGTGCCGTTCGTCACCGCCGCCTATTACAGCCTGCTGCGCTACAACCTTGGGCTGCCGTACCTGCGCGGCTTCATCTGGTTTCAGAACTACGTCAACTTCCTGACCGACCCGGATTTCTGGAACACCGTGCGGGTGTCGGTGGTCTACACCGTCTCGACGGTGGTGGTGGAGCTGTTGCTGGGCCTCGGCATCGCCCTGCTGCTGCGCGAGCGCACCCGGTTCAACAACTTCTGCTCGGTGGTCCTGCTGCTGCCGCTGATGTGTGCGCCGGTGCTGGCCGCGCTCATGTGGAAGCTGATGACCGACAACAACTTCGGCGTGCTGAACTGGGCGTTGATCCAACTCGGCATCACCAACATGCGCTGGGCGTCCGATAGCCACACGGCGATGTTCACCGTCGTGCTGATCGACGTCTGGGTTTACACGCCGTTCATGATGGTGCTGCTGCTGGCGGGCCTGCGCAGCCTGCCGCAGCAGCCGTTCGAGGCGGCGCGGCTCGACGGCGTTCCGGGGCGGTTCGTGTTCTTCCGCATCACGCTGCCGATGCTGGCCCCATACCTCATCACCGCCGCGCTGTTCCGCCTGCTCGACAGCATCCAGCAGTTCGACATCGTCTACGCGATGACGCAGGGCGGTCCGGGGGATAGCCTGATGCTGTCGCAGGTGCGCGCCTATGTCGAGTTCTTCACCTATCAAAACGTCGCCCATTCGGCCGCCCTGATGATGATCCTGTGGGCAATCACCTATGCGCTGTCCAACGTGTTCGTGAAGCAGATGCGCCGGTTGAAGGAGCGTGGCCATGCAACGGTCTGACCTGCTGCCGCGCGTGCTGCGCGGCATCGCACTCGCAGTCGTGCTGGTGTTCTTTTTGTTCCCGATCATCTGGATCGTGCAGATGTCGTTTCACAGCAACGACAGCATCCTGAGCGCCACGCCGCGTCCGTTCGCGCCGCTCACGCTCGCCAACTACACGACGCTGTTTTCCGGCAAGCTGGAAACCGGGACCGGCACGCAGGACGTGAACTTCCTCGGCAACCTCGGCAACTCGGTGCTGCTGGCGAGCGCTTCGGTGGCGATCTCGCTGCTGCTGGGCGTGCCGGCGGCCTACGCCTTCGCGCGCTTCCGGTTCCGACTGGGCGAGGACATCGCTTTCACGCTGCTGTCGTTCCGCTTCGCCCCGCCGCTGCTGGTGCTGCTGCCGTTGTCGCTGTACTTCCAGGATCTCGGCCTGTCCAACACCTATGTCGGACTGATCTGGGTGTATCAACTCATCACCCTGCCGCTGATCCTGTGGATCGTGCGCGGCTATTTCGAGGACGCCAGCCCCGACATCGAATACGCCTATCGCGTCGACGGCCATTCGTGGTGGCGCGGTTTCCGCAAGATCGCCATACCGCTGGCCAAGCCCGGCATCGCCGCCGCCGCGCTGCTGAGCTTCATCTTTGCCTGGAACAACTTCGTCTTCGCGCTGATCCTGGCGTCGTCGGACAAGCAGCCGGTGACGGTGGGCGCGCTGAGCTTCATCACCTCGGCCGGCATCCCATACGGGCAGGTGGCCGCCGCCATCGTGCTGTCGATCCTGCCGACGCTGGCCCTGGCGCTGTGGGCGCAACGCTGGCTGGTCGAGGGCCTCAGCCTGGGAGCCGTCAAGGGATGAGCGCCGCGCAGGGACTCTCGGTTCGCGATGTGCATGTGACGTTCGGCAGGCATGAGCTGTTGCGCGGCATCGACCTCGACGTGGCGCCCGGCGAGACGCTGGTGCTGTTCGGCCCGTCGGGCTGCGGCAAGACGGTGCTGCTGCGCGCCATCGCCGGGTTGGAGCCGCTGGCGTTCTGTCAGGTGACGATCGACGGGCGCGACATCTCCAGCCTTGGGCCGGAGCATCGCGGCCTGGGCATGGCGTTCCAGAACTTCGCCCTCTACCCGCACATGACGGCGCGGCAGAACATCGCCAGCCCGCTGGAGGCGCGCAACATCGATGCCGCCGAGAGCGAGCGCCGGGTGTCGGCGGTCGCCGAGTTGCTGCGCATCACGCATGTGCTGGGCCATGCGCCGCGCGCGCTGTCGAACGGGCAGAAGCAGCGCACCGCCCTGGCGCGGGCGCTGGTCGGCAACCCGCGCGTGCTGCTGTTGGATGATCCGCTGCGCAACGTCGATGCCAAGCTGCGCTACGAGATGCGGCTCGAACTGCCGCGGCTGCTGCGCGGCACCCAGGCGGCCACTATCTACGTCAGCCAGGATTACCGCGAGGCGATGGCGCTGGGCGACCGCGTGGCCATCATCCAGGACGGCCGGATCGCTCAGGTGGCGCCACCGGAACAGGTCTACGACACGCCGCTCAGTGTGCAGGTGGCGAGGCTGTTCGGCGATCCCCCGATCAACCTGCTGGCGTGCCGCCCGACCTTTGCCGGCGGCCGCATCGTGGTCCGCGCCGCGGGGTTCGAGTTGGCGCTGCCCGGTGGACCCGACCTCGCCGGGCGTGACTGCCTGCTGGGACTGCGGCCGGAGACGCTGACCATCGCCAGCGACGCCCGCCCCGGTGCCGCGCCGGCAACGCTGGTCGCGGTGACGCCGCTGCATGAGCGCGTGGTGCTGCTGCTGCGGGGTGCGGACGGCGCGGAGATCGTGGCCAGCGTGGTCGGCGCGGCGCCTCCGCCGGGCGTTGCGGTCTGGGTCTGCGCCGAGCCCTCGCACGCGCTGCTGTTCGACGCGGCTTCGGGCGCGCTGCTGCAACAGGGCGCGCTCACTCGGGAGATCGCCGCGTGACGCTCACCATCGACCATGTGGACAAGAGCTATTCCGGCCGCGCCGGCCATGCCGTGCTGGCGGTGCGCGACCTGACGCTCACCGTGGCCGACGGCGACCTGGTGGCGCTGCTCGGCTCGTCCGGCTGCGGCAAGACCTCGACCCTGCGCATGATCGCGGGCTTCGAGGACGTGAGCCGCGGCGGCATCTCGCTGGCCGGGCGGCGGATCGAGACGCTGCCGCCGGCGCGTCGGCGCGTCGCCATGGCGTTCGAGGGCTATGCACTCTACCCGCCGCTGACGATTGCCGAGAACATCGGCTTCGGTCTCGCCGACGGTGGCCGCGGCATTGGCCGTGCCGAGGCCGCCAAGCGGGTGCGGGAGGTGGCGGACATGCTGGAGATCGGCCCGATCCTGCAGCGCCGGCCGAACAGCCTGTCGGGCGGCCAGCAACAGCGCGCCAGCCTGGCCCGCGCCCTGGCCCGCGACGCCGACCTGCATCTGCTCGACGAGCCGATGGGGCAGTTGGAGCCGCAACTGCGCGCCGTGCTGCGCGGGCGGGTGAAGGCGGCGCTGAAGGCACGTGGCATGACCGCGGTGCTGGTCACCCACGACCAGACCGAGGCCAACGCCATGGCCGACAAGATCGCCATCATGGAAGGCGGCGTGCTGCAGCAATACGGCACTCCGAACGAACTGCGCGACCGCCCGGCGAACCTCTACGTCGCGACTTTCCTGGGCGAGCCGCCGATGAACGCGCTGGACGGCGTGGTGGAGGCGGGCGGCCTGCGGCTCGACGATATTTCGGATCGGCTGGTGGCGTTGCCGGGGGTGCGGCTGCCGCCGCCAGGCGCCCGCATCGCGCTCGGGGTCCGGCCGCATCGGCTGCAGCTCAATCCGGCCGCCGGCGCCGACGTGGCGTTCCAGGGTAATGTCGTGTCGAACCAATGGCTCGGCGATCAGGCGCATGTGGTGGTCGAGCTTGGCCGCCGCATCGTGGTCGCCGTCTCGCATGTCCGGGTGCCGGTCCGGGCCGGGACCGCCGTAAGCGTCGGCTTTGCGGCAGCGGACGCGCATCTGTTCGACGCCGAGGGTGGCGGTGCGCTCGCGCACGGACGCGACGCCGCCTATTGACCGTTGCCTTGGCCATTGCCCTGGCCGCCGCCTTGCACCAGCGATTCGGCGAGGTTGTCACGCGCGCCGCGCACCTCGTCAGCAGCCACCGCCGGGGCCGCGTTGCCCCATGAGTTGCGGACATAGGTGACGACTGCGGCGACCTGCGCGTCCGACAGCACCCAGCCGAAAGCCGGCATGGGCGTACCTTGCTTGGCCCCCTCCAGCACCACCCGGATCAGCGAGGGCGCGTCGCTCAGCGTCGTGAACACGTGGGCGGCGTTGCCCTGCGCCGTGTGGCAGGCGGCGCACGCGTCGACATAGATGGCGGCCCCCTCCCGCATCGCCGCCGCGCTGGCATCGAGCGGCGGCTCGGTGCCGCTCTGGCCCGGTACCGCCTTGAGGTAAGCCGCCACGCCGGCGCGGACGCCGAACGCAAACGCCAGCCGGTTCAAAACGAGCGGCTGGCTGCCGGGTGCCAGGTAGCGGCCAAGCTGGACCTGCGAGGCATTCCACGGACCGGGCGTCATGCCGACGGTGCAGAAGAACAGCCCGGCCAGCAACGTGAAACGCCGCAGGTTGTGCATCCGGTTACGAACACGTGAGGCGGCGGGCGATTGCATCTTTGGCCGGGCATGGCGGATGGCGGCGTCAGGGAGTGCAACGAGGCCTCTCTCGCCCTAACATCGCCGCATCGGTGCCGGATTGGGGTGAAAATCGCATGGCGAACGCTGTCCGCTTCCACGCCGCTGGTGGGCCAGAGGTGTTGCAATGGGAAGGCATCCCGCAACCCGAGCCAGGCCCCGGCGAGATCGTGGTCCACCATGCGGCGGTCGGCCTCAACTACATCGACGTCCAGTTCCGCAACGGCAGCTACAAGACGTCGCTGCCCTGCACTCCCGGGATGGAGGGCGCGGGCACCGTCGCGGCGGTCGGCGACGGCGTGACCGAGTTCGCGGTCGGGAATCGGGTGGCCTATGCCGGCGGGCCGCTCGGCGCCTACGCCACCGACCGCGCGATAGCGGCCGAGCGGGTGCTGCGGCTGCCCGACGCGATCGCCTTCCCGACCGCCGCCGCCATGATGCTGCAGGGGATGACGGCGCAGTACCTGATCCACCGCACCCACGCGGTGCGTCCGGGGGAGACCATCCTGGTCCACTCCGCGGCCGGCGGCATGGGGCTGATCCTGTGCCAATGGGCCAAGCATCTCGGCGCGCGCGTCATCGGCGTGGTCTCCAGCGCCGCCAAGGCCGAGCTCGCCCGCGCCCACGGCGCCGCCGAGGTGATCGTCGGGCATCGCGACCTTGCGGCGGAGGTGCGGCGTCTCACCCATGGCGAGATGGTGCCGGTGGTCTACGACGCGGTCGGCCGCGACACGTTCTTCGCCAGCCTGGATTGCCTGGCGCCGCTGGGCCTGATGGTCAGCTACGGCTCCGCCTCGGGGCCGCCGCCCGCGGTCGAGGTTGGCCAGTTGCAGAGCCGAGGCAGCCTGTTCCTCACCCGCCCCACCCTCGCCACCTACACCGCCAGCCGGCATGACCTCGTGGCCGCCGCGACCTCGCTGTTCGCGGCGGTCGAGAGCGGTGCGGTCAGCATCCGGGTCAACCAGACCCTTCCGCTGCGCGAGGCGGCGGCGGCCCATGCGGCGCTGGAGGCGCGGCAGACCACCGGCAGCACGGTGCTGCTGCCCTGATCGCCCGTCGCGGCGGGCGGTCCGCCGCGGATACGCAGCCTGTGGCCGGCCTGCCGGTGCAGTCCGCCCGGTTCACCGCCCTGATCGTGGCCTGCGCGCTGTTCATGCAGAACCTCGACGGCACGGTGATCGCCACCGCCTTGCCGGCCATGGCGCGCGCCTTCCACCAGGACCCGGTGCGCATGAACGTGGCGCTGACCTCCTACCTGGTCAGCCTCGCGGTGTTCATCCCGGCCAGCGGCTGGATGGCCGACCGCTTCGGCGCGCGCTCGGTGTTCCGCGCCGCCATCGCCGTGTTCACCGTGGGCTCGGTGCTGTGCGGCCTGGCCGACACGCTGCCGTTCCTGGTGGCGGCGCGCGTCCTGCAGGGAGCCGGCGGCGCCATGATGGTGCCGGTCGGCCGGCTCGTGCTGCTGCGCACCGCCGCCAAGTCGGAGCTGGTCGCGGCAATGGCGTGGCTGTCGGCGCCGGCGCTGATCGGGCCGGTCATCGGGCCGCCGCTGGGCGGGTTCATGGTCACCTATCTGTCCTGGCGCTGGATTTTCGACATCAACGTGCCGATTGGCCTGCTGGGCATGGTGCTGGTGACCCGCTACGTCCGCGACGTGCGCGAGGAAGGCGCCGCGCGGCTCGACATCGTGGGCTTCATCCTGTCGGCGCTGGCCATGGCCGGCGTGATGTTCGGCTTCGAGACGATCGGCCGCATCGTTCCCAGCCCGTACCCGCAGCTCGCCATCGCCGGCGGCGTCGCCTGCGGGCTGCTCTATGCGCGCCACGCCCGGCGGCAGGCGGCGCCGCTGCTGGATTTCAGCCTGTTCCGCGAGCCGACCTTCATGGTCTCGGTGCTGGGCGGCACGCTGTTCCGCCTCGGCATCGGCGGCGTGCCGTTCCTGCTGCCGCTGATGCTGCAGCTGGGCTTTGGCTTGTCGCCGGTGCAGAGCGGGCTGATGACGCTGGCCAGTTCGGCGGGAGCCATCGCCATGAAGCCGGCGGCGATGTCGGCGCTGCGCCGCTTCGGCTTCCGCGACACGCTGACCTGCAACGGCCTGGTGGCCGGGGTGCTGCTGGGGGTGTGCGCGCTGTTCCGCCCGTCCTGGCCGGTGGCGGCGATATATGCGGTGCTGCTGGCCGGCGGTTTCTTCCGCTCGCTGCAGTTCACCGCCTACAACACTGTGGCCTATGCCGACATCGAGCGCCGCCGCATGAGCGCCGCGACCAGCCTCTACAGCACCATCCAGCAGCTTTCGCTAACGCTCGGCGTCACCATCACCGCCGGCTGCCTGGAGAGCACGATGTACTTCGCCGGCCGCTCGCAGCCGACGCTGTCCGACTTCTCCGCGGCGTTCTTCCTGGTGGCCGGGTTCGCCATCGCGGCGGCGCCGGTGTCGCGGCTGATGTCGCGCACCGCCGGCGCCGACATCAGCGGGCAGTCGGTCGCCTCCGCGCGATAGCCGGCCACCGTGCGGCGAACCGACAGGCTGGACGGCGTTAGCCGCCGAACACCATGCTGTCGCGGTTGTCCCGCATGAGCCGCGACAGGCTCGGGATGCTGTCGAAACCAAGCCCGCGCGGCACGCCATCGTCGGCGTCTGGAACGATCGCCGCGTAGCTGGCGCCGGACACCTTCTCCCATTTACCGGCAGGCTTCCTGATCTCGACGTGGGCGACGGTGGCCTTCAGCACCAGCCGCACGATCGGGTCGCCGGGGCGGCTGGGCTTGCACAGGCTGATATGCCCGCCGATCATCTTCCAGCCCGACGCCAGCGCCCAGTCGCTCAATTCTTCCTTGGTCAGCGCCGTCTTCCTTGTTCAAGCTCGCCTTGTTCAAGCCCCGCCTTGTTCAAGCCATGCGCGGGCGGCGGCTGGAGCGGGTGAAGGGAATCGAACCCTCGTGTGCAGCTTGGGAAGCTGCCGTTCTACCATTGAACTACACCCGCCTCGCAGGCACGCGACTATAGCACCGCGCATTGACGGTGCAATCCGCTCCGCCTAACTTGCCATCCGCCGGGCGACCGGCCCTCGTGATTTGTCCGGCCGGATTGCGGCGAGGTGAAACAAGCGCGCTAAAGAGGCCAGCGGACACGTCGCACCCTGCGGCGTCACGCTGCCTCGTCCGGTCTTCTACGGCACGAGGGCCACCATGAACGACTCCCCCTACCAGCCACACCCCGACGCGCTGCACCCGGCCACCCTGGCGGTGCACGGCGGCACCCAGCGCACGCACCACGGCGAGACCAGCGAGGCGTTGTTCCTCACCTCCGGCTTCGTCTACGACAGCGCCGAGCAGGCCGAGGCGACCTTCACCGGCGCGGTGTCGCACTACCAGTACTCCCGCTTCGCCAACCCCACGGTGTCGATGCTCGAACGGCGTCTGGCGCTGATCGAGGGAGCCGAGGAATGCCGCGCCACCGCCACCGGCATGGCTGCGGTCCATGCCGCCCTGCTGTCGCACCTCAAGGCCGGCGACCGCCTGGTGGCCGCGCGGGCGCTGTTCGGCTCGTGCCACTGGATCGTCTCCACCCTGCTGCCGCGCTACGGCGTGGCGACCGAGTTCGTCGACGGCAGCGACCTCGACCAGTGGCGCGCGGCGTTGGCGACCCCGGCCGCCATGGTGCTGCTGGAAACGCCGTCGAACCCGATGCTGGAGGTGATCGACCTGCGCGCCATCTGCGACTTGGCGCACGAGGCGGGCGCGCTGGTGGCGGTCGACAACGTGTTCGCGACGCCGCTGCTGCAGAAGCCGCTGGAGTTCGGCGCCGACATCGTCGTGTACTCGGCGACCAAGCACATCGACGGCCAGGGCCGCGTGCTGGGCGGCGCGGTGCTTGGCCGGCGCGAGTGGATCGAGGGCACGCTGCAGCCGTTCATCCGCAACACCGGCCCGGCCATCTCGCCGTTCAACGCCTGGCTGCTGCTGAAGGGCCTGGAGACGCTCGATCTTCGCGTCCATGCGATGTGCCGCAGCGCCGCCGTCCTCGCCGACGCGCTGGCGGAGCGTCCGGAGGTGGCCCGGGTCTGGTATCCGGGCCGCGCCGACCACCCGCAGCACGCGCTGGCGATGGCGCAGATGTCGGCCGGCGGCACCATCGTGACCTTCGAGCTGCACGACAAGGCGGCGGCGTTCCGCATGATGAACGCGCTGCGCGTGGTGGCCGTCTCGAACAACCTGGGCGACAGCAAGTCGCTCATCACCCACCCCGCCACCACCACCCACATGCGCGTGGGCGCCGAGGAACGCGCCCGGCTCGGCATCGGCGACGGCGCCGTGCGGCTGTCGGTCGGGCTTGAGGACGTGCGCGACCTGGTGGCCGATTTCGCCCGGGCGCTCGACCAGGCGCGGATTTAACAGGTCCCGCGCCGGAGCAATCCGTCGCGGCGCGGCCTGATATGTGCTCTTGTGCGTGGCGAGAAAGGGAGCACTCGCCGTGACCGACGCCTACGCTGCCACCACGAACGACGTCAGCATCGTCGTCCGTGCGTTCTACCTGGAAGATCAGTCGCATCCGGACGACAACCAATTCGTCTGGGCGTACCGCATCGCCATCGAGAACCAGGGCCGCGCCGCCGTGCAGCTGCTGCGCCGCAGTTGGGTTATCACCGACGCGCGCGGGCGGGTGCAGCGGGTGCACGGCGAGGGAGTCGTCGGCCAGCAGCCGGTGCTGGAGCCGGGGGAGATCTTCGAATACACCTCCGGCACGCCGCTGGAGACGCCGTCCGGCTTCATGGCGGGGCTTTATCACATGATCCTGACCGGCTCCGGCGAGCAGTTCGACGTGACCATCCCGACGTTCAGCCTCGACAGCCCGCATCAGGGCGGCCGGCTGCACTGACGCCGGCCGCTCCCATATCGTGCTGACCCAGCCAGGATTTTCAACACAGTGAACATCGTCTCGCCCGCCGGCTCGCCGTCCGCCTCCAATGGCCAGCAGCAGACCAATTCCCGCCCGACCCGCGAGGAGGCCGAGGATGCGGTCCGCGTCCTGCTGCGCTGGGCCGGCGAGGACCCGTTGCGCGGCGGGCTGCGCGACACGCCGGCGCGGGTGGTGCGGTCATACGAGGAGTTCTTCGCCGGCTACCTGGTCGATCCGGTGGCGCTGCTCGAGCGCACCTTCGACGAGACCGACGGCTATGACGAGATCGTGCTGCTGCGCGACATCCGGGTCGAGAGCTACTGCGAGCACCACATGGTGCCGATCGTCGGCCGCGCCCACGTCGCCTATCTGCCGCACCGCCGCGTGGTCGGCATCAGCAAGCTGGCGCGCGTGGTCGACGCCTACAGCAAGCGGCTGCAGTTGCAGGAGAAGCTGACCGCGCAGATCGCCAACACCATCAACGACGTGCTGCAGCCGCTCGGCGTCGCAGTGGTGATCGAGGCCGGCCACCAATGCATGAGCACGCGCGGCGTCCACAAATCCGGCGTGTCGATGGTGACCAGCACGCTGCTGGGCGCTTTCCGCAACAATCCGGATACCCGGCGCGAGCTGCTGGCGATGATCCCCCGCCCGATTTCGCAGCCGTTTGGCGAATAGACGGGCGGCGAGTGGGCGCTTCAATACTCGAATTGATAGGTGAGCCCGACATTGGTGCCGTTCGATGACGAGGCGCTGGCGCCGGTCGCGGTGTTGGTGCCGGTGCCGATGTCGGTCTCCAGCTTCAACCGCTTGGTGAGGTCGACCTGCACCTGCGCCTGCGTGCCGCCGCCCGAGGTGGCCTGCTTGGCGCCCACGTAGACGCCGCGCGCCACGTACTTGCCCGCCTGTATCGACGCGCCGGTGCCGGAACCGCCGCCGCCCACCGACAGCCGGTCGAGGCCTAGCCCGTTGCGCACCGAGCCGAGCGGGTCGAAGCCGCCGCCGCCGACGCCCGTGAGCTGCGCCAGGGCGGCGGCGATCTCAGCCAGTTGGAACGGACCCAGGCTCGCCGCACTCTGCCCGAACAGCAGATGCGCCAGCACCTCGTCCTGCGGCAATGCCGGCACCGAGCTGAGGGTGATCTTGGGGTCGCTGGCATAGCCGCCGACGTTGAGGCTGGCCACGGTGTTGCCGGTGGTGTTGCTGGCCACGAAATCGAGCGTCGGGTCGAGCTTCCCGCTGCCGTCGAAGCCGACCTTGCCGGTGGTGAAGGTCAGCGTCGTGCCGGCCACGCTGACGCTGCCGCGGCGCATCGCAAAGCCACCTTCCGGCTGCGGCTTGGCGGCCGTTCCGCGCACCACCAGATGCCCCTCCAACTCGGCGTCCAGGCCGCGCCCGCGCACGAAGATCTGCCCCGGCGCATCCACCGTGAGGTTGAGCGCCACGTCCGGGCCGGGAGTCGGCGGCGGTGGCGGCTTGGCGCCCGGCAGCCGCACGTTCAGCGTCGCCAGGCTGCTCGGCAGCCGCTCCGGCACGCGGATCTGCGCGCTCCGTATGACGATCCGCCCGGCCGCCGCGAGCTGCCCTTGCAAATCGCCGCGCAGGCTGAGCTGGGCATCCAGCACCGCGGTCAGCAGGTCGCTCGCCAGCGGCTTGGCCTTCGCCATGACGATGTGCAAATCGACCGGCATCGGCGGCTTCAAGCCGACGCTGCCGCTGGCGCTGATGCTGCCCTCGCCGGCGCGGGCGGTGAGCCGGGCGATGCGGACGCTGTCGCCGTTGCCCTCGATCAGCGCCTCGATGGCGCTCAGGCGGATGCCTTGCGCGAAATCCTGTACTTCGCCGTTGGCCAGTCGGACCGACCCCGAGGCGACCGGCGCCGCGAGGGTGCCGGTGGCGGTGGCGTCGAGCGTGACCTGCCCGCGCACGCGCCGGCCCGACGCCGCCATGATCGGGTCCAGCAGCGCCAGGTCGAGGCCGCCGGCGGCGCGCAGGTTCATCGCGGCGCCCGCCTGCACCGGGGCGATGCCGCTGACATCGAGCCGGTTGCGCCCGGCCGCGAGCCGCGCGTCGATCCGGGCCGTGGCGCCGGCCAGCGTGGCGTTGGCGGTGATCGACGCCGGCGGCAGCGTGCTGGCCGGCCCGGTGCGCAGGTGCAGGCCGGTGGCGGTCAGCCGCACGGTCCCCGTCGGCCGGGCGGGCGTGCCGGTCAGCCGCGCCTGCGCGTCCAGCACGCCGTCCGCCAGCAGGCCGGGTGCGGCGATGCGCGCCAGGTCGGCGGTGACGTTGCTCAGGCTGGCGGTCACGTCGAGCGTCGGCGACAGCCGCCCGGCCACGTCCAGCACGGCGCGGCGCAGGCCGAGCCGCAGCCGGTCGACCGCCACCGCGTCGCCGAACGCCACTCTCGCCGGCGCCAGCAGCCGCAGCGTCTCGCCCCGCGCCGTCGCGCTAAGCGCCGACACCGCGACGCTGCGGCCCGGCAGGTCGAGGGTGTCGGTGGTCGCCACCGTGACAGGCCCGCCGGCGATGTCGCGGGCGCTCGCCTGCACCCGGATCGCCAGCGCCGATTGCGGCCCGCTCACCGTAATTCGGGCGCTGCCGCCGCCGACCCCGCTGGCCTGCACCCCGTCCGCTGCCAGCTTGGCGTCCACCGTCATGGCGCCGGCCGGGTCCAGCACGCGGGCGTCGAGCGTGGCGTGCGCCACCGACGCGGTGCCCGGCAAGCCAGCCTGGTCGGCGCGCACGGTGGCGGTCGCTGTGGTGTGGCCGTCTGCCTGCGTGAGGTCGACCAGCGCCTGCACCGATCCGGTCAGCGCCTTTCCGACAAGGCCGCGCAGATCGGCCAGCCGCGTCATCCGCAGCTCGACATGGCCGAGCGGCAGGGTGGCGCCATGCGCCAGGGTCAGCGTGCCCTGCGCGTGGGCGCTCTTCCACTCGCCGCGCCGGATGTCGATGCTGGTGTCGCCCTGGGCGGTGCGCGCGATGTCGGCGGCCAGTTCCACCGGCGCGCCGTCGAGCTGGCCGGAAGCGGCGACGTGCCCGGTCGGCGTGCCCGGCAGCCCCTGCGCCGTGACCGTGGCGCTGACGTGGCCGCTCGGCACGCCGGTGGTCGCGACATCGCCCGCGAGGTCCGCCTGCAACGCCAACTTGTCGGTCGGCCCCTGCACATGCGCGTTCAGCGTCGCGTTGCCGGACAGCGTCGCCGCGAGGTCGTGCAGGTCGGACAGCGCCAGCGCCGTCGTGAGGTCGACGTTGCCACCCACCACGCCGCCGCTCGCCCGCAGGCGGAGGCTGCGCCCATCCAGCGTCAGCCGCGACAGCGTGACGTCCGATCCGTGCAGCGCCGCCGTCACGCCGACGCGGGCTTGCGGCCCGATCAGCGCCGGGGCCGGGGCGACGCCGCCGGTCAGCCCGAGCGTGCCGTCCACCGCGACGTTGGTGCCGCCATTCGCCATGCCGGCCTTGATGTCCAGCGCGGTGCCGCCGTGCAGGTTGACGCCGCCGATGGCTGCGAACGGTGCCAGGTCGGGCGCGGTCACATGCGCCTGCACCGCGATATCGGGCGCGGTCTGCGCGGTGCCGGTTACCGCAAGCAGCGGATGCGAGAGGCTGAAAACCACTGGCCGCGTGGCCTGGTCGAGCCGCGCGTCGGCGACCAGCAGCAGCGGCGACGCCTCCAGCAGGCCGGGCTGCGGCCCCGGGATGCGCAGGCCCTCGATGCGGCCATCGAGCTTCACCTCGCCGCGCGTGCCGGCGATGTCGGCCGTCAAATGCCGCACGCCCGCCCCATTTGCCTGCAACCCCTCGAGTGTCAGTCTGCCCCGCACTTCCGGCGTGGCGAGCGGGCCGTGAACGTGGGCGTCGAGCGAGACGGCGCTGAATGCCATGCCTGGCGCCGGGGTCATCGCCGGTGCGCTGGCGGCGATGTCGAGGTCGGCGGCGCGGCCGTTGAGGTCGATGCTGCCGTGCGCGTCGGCCCGCAACTCGCCAGCCGCCACCGCCAGCCTGGTCGCGGCGGCGCTCCATGGGCCGTCCAGCGAGGCCTGCACCGACAAGCCGCCGAGATCGGGCAGATGCGCCAGGTTGGCCACCAGCCCATGCGCCGGCTCCCGCACCGCGAGCGTGGCGCGGATTGCCGCCGGGTCGACGTGGCCACGCAGCCGGTAGCTGCCGGCCTGCCCGTCCAGCGCGCGCAAAGCCACGTCGGCGTCGCCGTCGGTCAGCGACGCCAGATGCGCGGAGCCGTCGACCGAGACCGCGGCGGCGGTGCCGGCGACCGGGGCCGCCAGTTCCAGCCGCCCGACATGCAGCGCATCGACGTCGACCCGCACCGGCAGTTGGAACGTGCTGTTTCCGGACGGCGTGCTCGCGGTGGAATTGCTGACCGGCAGCCGAGCCACCGTGACCCGCGCGGCGGCCAGCCGCTGCACCGCAGCGTCGCGTCCCAGCAACCGCAGCGGCGACCAGTCCAGCGCCGCGTCCTCGATCACCAGCCATGTGCCGTGGGCGTCGCGCACCTCGATGCGGCCGATGCGCGGGGCGCTGGGGAATGCGCCGGAGACGCCGCTCAGCAGCACCGTGCCGCCGCTCAGCGAGGCGACCTGCCGCTCCAGCAGGCGCTGCCCCGGCGCCACGTTAAGCGCGCCGAGCAGCAGGCCCACCAGTGCCAGCGGCGCCAGCAGGACGACCAGCACGATTCCGAGCGCCCACTTCGCCGCTCGCTTGAGGACCGGCCGCCTCAAAATGCCTGCCCGATGCCTATGTATAGCTCGACGATGTCGGTTTTCTGGTTGGCCTGCTTGTTGACCGGCACCGCGACATCGACCCGGATCGGCCCGATCGAGGTGTAGTAGCGCGCGCCCACGCCGGCGCCCACCTGCAGCGCGCCGTTGCTGCCGCCGAACGGGTTGGACGACGAGCCGACTTCGCCCGCATCGATGAACGCCACCACCCCATAGCTGGCGCCGAAGCGCTGCCGCATCTCGACCGAGCCGACCTCGATCGAGGTGCCGCCGATCGGGTGGTTGTCGGAAAACCGTGGTCCGATCGACTGGTAGCGGAAGCCGCGCACGGTGCCGCCGCCGCCGGCGTAGAACCGCTGGTCGGGCGGCAGGTCGAACGTGCTGGCGCCGTCGATCGACCCGACCAGGCCGCGCACCGCCAGCACGCTGCGCCCGGCCCGGCTGCCGAACAGATCCTGGCCCAGGTCGACGTAGGTCGAGCCGCTGGCCTGTAGGATGACGAATTGCGAGCTGCCGTTGCCCGAAGCGCCGCTGCCCAGCAGCGCCGCCTCATGCCTGAAAGCGGCTTGGTTGGCGCCGGGGTTGTTGAGGCTGAGCGTGGGAGTGATCGTCAGCGACGCGCGGTACCCATGCACCGGATCGAAGATCGAGCCGGTATCGTCGTAGCTGGCGTTCAGCGGCAGTTGCACCAGCTTATAGGTGTTGCTCAACCCCTCCTGGGTGATCTTCGCCACCTCGAACGCCGGGCCGCCGCTCACCGTCAGCGCGGGTGACAGCTTGCGGCTCAGCGTGACGTTGGTCAGCGCCGCGGTGCGGTTGTATGCCTGGAGGTACTCCTTCAGCGCGGTGACGCCGAACGACAGCGACTGGCCGCGGTGCAGGAAGTCCGGCAGGGTCAGCACGCCGCCGATGTTGTAGCCCGGCTGTTTCTCCACGGAACCGCCAAGTCCGGTCGCGGCGGCACTCAGCGTCAGCGTCTCGGCGTTGCCGAACAGGTTGCGGTGGGTCCAGCTGGCGGTGGCGCTGCCGCCCAGGTCGGTGGCGTAGGCGGCGCCGAGGTCGACCGCGTGCAATGGCCGTTCGGTCACCGCAACCGTCACCGGCAGTTGACCGGCGGCGTCCAGCGCTTCGGGCTCGGTGATGCGGACGGCCGCCAGCGCCGGCACCGCGGCGAGGTCCTGGCGCGCCTTCTCGATCGCCACCGGGTCGTACGGCTGGCCCTGGCGCAGCAGCAGGCGGCGGCGCAGGTAGTTCTCGTGCAGATCGGTCTCGCCGGTGATGCTGATCGGGCCGAGGTCGACCCGCGGCCCCGCCGTCACCACGAACGACACGTCGAGCGCCGTGTGCGCGAGGTCCAGCGTCGCCACCGGCGGCTGCACCTTGGCCAGCGCGCGGCCCTGGTCGAGCAACCCGCCCAGCAGCCTATCATGTGCCGCCAGCACGTCGGCGGCCAACGCCGGGGAGCCGGGCGCCAGCTTCAGCAGGCCCGTGGCGCCAGGCGGCACGTCGCCGGTGAGCGTCACATGGCCGATGTGGAACAGCGCGCCGATGGTGGGCTTGACCTGCACCGCGACCGTCTCGGTGGCCGGCGTGGCGTCGAGCAGGCCGGGCAGGGCCGGATCGTCGAGCGGATGGCCGGCGATGCCGATGCCGACGCTGCCGAGATAGTAGCCGTAGCTGTGCAGCGCCGAGGTGATGCGGTCGACATCGTTGCGCGCCCGGGCGACCAGCGCGAACGCCCCCACCGGCGCGCGGTCGTGCAGCGTCAGCAGCGTCGACGAGTCCTTGATCGCCTGGTCGAGGGCCGCGTTCCCGGTGCCGGCGATGGTGGCGCGATATGGCTGCGGGTCCGCCGCCAGGGCCTGCGGGGCAAGGCCCGATGCCGTCAGCGCGCCGATCACGCATGAGGTCCGCGCCAAGCGGGGAAGAAGCGGGGCCATCGCTGCTATAACGCCGGTGTGAAGCCGGGTTGGCAACCCTCGCCGCCACGCACGCGAAAAGTTCAACTTTCTCGGAACGCGATGGCTGTCACCCGCCCTTCGCCAAAACATCACACCGGCGTCATTGTCGCACGCCGTTGCAGAGGCTATTTCATTACGTCATGCGGTCCGATGCCCACACAGCCTAATTCCCAGGGATTGCGGCGCGCGCGCCTGCCGCTGCTCCGGCGTATGCCCGACGGCGGCGAGGAAGAAGGCTTCGTGCTGCCGACCAACCACGGCCACCGCCTCTCGCACCCGGTACGCGCCATCCGCAGGGGCGTGGTCATCCTACTGTGGACGGCCATCGCGGCGGTGATCCAGGCGGTGCTGCTCGCCCTCTCCGGCCGTGCCAAGGTACGCTTCGCACGCGTCTACTGGTCGATCATGTGCCGGCTGATCGGCCTGCGGGTGCGGGTCGTCGGCGTGCCGCGTGGCCGCACCGAGGACGGCCGCCCGGTGGTGTTCGTGTCGAACCATTCCTCGTGGCTGGACGTTCTGGTGCTGGGCGGCCGGCTGGAAGGCTGCTTCGTCGCCAAGAAGGAGGTTGGGACGTGGCCGGTCATCAGCCTGGTCGCACGCCTGGGCCGCACCGTCTTCGTGGGCCGCACCCGCGGAGCGACGCTGCGCGAGCGCGACGACATGGGCTTGCGGCTGCGCGGCGGCGACAACCTGATCCTGTTTCCCGAGGGCACCACCTCCGATGGCTCGCGGGTCATGCCGTTCCGCTCCGCCTTCCTGTCGTTGGCGGAGTTGGAGGTGAGCCCGCAGGGATTGCCGCCGGTGGTGCAGCCGATTTCCGTGGTCTACGACCGGCTCGCCTTTCTGCCGGCGGGGCGGGCGCAGCGGCCGTTGTTCGCCTGGTATGGCGACATGGACATCGGCTCGCATTTCTGGCGATTGGCGCAGCATCGCGGCCTGCGCGCCACGGTGCTGCTGCACACGCCGCTCGACCCGCGCCACTTCGCCGACCGCAAGGCGCTGACCCAGGCCGCCTTCGCCGCGGTGGCCGACGGCGCTTCCGCGCTGCGGCAGAACCGCGCGGCGCAACCGCTTGGGGCCGCGACTTCCAAGCCCGACGCGGCAGCGCAGCCGGTGTTTGCCTGAAATCCCCCTGAGACATGCAAGGAAACACGCGAACCGGATGCTTGAACAACTGGCACTTCTCTTAAAATGCTTGACACAAACACCGTCGGATCTGCGACGCTGCGTACATGCACAGGCTGACCCAGGGCCGCGCCGCCGCTTGACCCATCCCGTCCGCAGCACCAAAGCTGGCGCGGACCCCGCCGCATCGGTGGGATGGAGGATCGGCGTTTGACCACCCAATCAAGCCCCAAGCGCCTGCACGTGATAACCTGGGGCTGTCAGATGAACGTCTACGACAGCGGCCGCATGGCCGACGTCCTGGCGCCGCTCGGCTACGAAAGCGTGGCCGCCCCCGAGGGCGCCGACATGGTGATCCTCAACACCTGCCACATCCGCGACCGCGCGGCGGAGAAGGTGTTTTCCGAACTGGGCCGCCTTCGCCTTTTGCAGCAGGCAAGGGCCGAGGCGGGCGGGCGCATGGTGCTGGCCGTCGCCGGCTGCGTGGCGCAGGCCGAGGGCGCCGAGATCCTGGCGCGGGCGCCATACGTGGACATCGTGCTGGGGCCGCAGACCTACCACCGGCTACCGGAGATGGTCGCCCGCGCCAGCCGTGCCGCCGGCGCGGTGATCGCCACCGACTTCCCCGCCGAGGACAAGTTCGACCACCTGCCGGAGGTCTCGGCGCCGCAGGGCGTGACCGCGTTCCTCACCATCCAGGAAGGCTGCGACAAGTTCTGCAGCTTCTGCGTGGTGCCGTACACCCGTGGCGCCGAGAGCAGCCGCCCGGTGGCCGCCGTGGTGGCCGAGGCGAGGCGGCTGGTGGCGCAGGGCGCGCGCGAGATCACGCTGCTGGGGCAGAACGTCAACGCCTGGCATGGCGTCGGCGCGGACGGCGACCCGGCCGGGTTGGCGACGCTGCTGCGCGCGCTGGCCGGCATCCCCGGCCTGCTGCGGCTGCGCTACACCACCTCGCACCCGCGCGACATGGATGCCGGGCTGATCGCCGCCCATGCGGAGATCCCGGCGCTGATGCCGTACCTGCATCTGCCGGTGCAGTCGGGGTCGGACCGGATGCTGGCGGCGATGAACCGCCGCCATACCGTCGCCGACTACCTCGACACGGTGGCCCGGCTGCGCGCCGTGCGGCCGGACATGGCGTTTTCCAGCGATTTCATCGTCGGCCACCCCGGCGAGACCGAGGCGGATTTCGAGGCCACGCTGGCGTTGATCCGCGCCGTGGGCTTCGCGCAGTCGTTCAGCTTCAAATACTCGCCGCGTCCCGGCACCCCGGCCGCCGCCGCGCCGGCGCAGGTGGACGAGGCCGAGAAGGATCGCCGGCTGCAGGTGCTGCAGGCCCTGTTGCGCGAGCAGCAGGCGGCGTTCAACGCGGCGACCGCCGGGCTCGATGTGCCGGTGCTGTTCACCCATCCCGGCCGTCGTCCCGGCCAGATCGGCGGCCGCACGCCCTGGCTGCAGGCGGTCCATGCCGACGGCCCGCTGGAGCATATCGGACGCGTGCGGCAGGTGAAGATCGTCGCCGCCACACCAACTTCGTTAACTGCAATGCTTTACCCCACACACCAGGAGCAAATTTGCGCTTGAACCCGATCGCCGCCCCTGAGGCCGGCCCCGTGATCCACAACACCCCCGTCATCGCCCCGAATGCCGCGCAGGCAGGCAAGGCGGCGACGCTGCAGTTCAACGACAACGCGTTGCTGCCGCTGTTGCTGGGCGATCACGACCGGCACCTGGTGCGGCTGGAACAGGCGCTCGGGGTTCGATTGTCGTGCCGCGGCAACCGGGTGGCGATCGGTGGCGAGCCGTCGCGGGTCGAGGCGGCGGTGAGCGCGCTGAATGGGCTGTACCGCAAGCTGCAGCGCGGCCAGGCGGTGAGCCTGTCCGACGTCGATGCCGCGGTGCGCATGAACGAGCTGGAAAACCCCCGCCTGCCGCTGTCCGAACTGCCGGCCATCCGCACCAAGCGCGGCGCATTTGCCCCGCGCAGCCCCGGCCAGGCCGAGTACATGGACCAGTTGAGCAAGCACGAGATGGTATTCGGGATCGGCCCGGCCGGCACCGGTAAGACCTACCTCGCGGTGGCGCAGGCGGTGGCCATGCTGCAGTCCGGCCAAGTCGACCGCATCGTGCTGTCGCGTCCGGCGGTCGAGGCCGGCGAGCGGCTGGGTTTCCTGCCCGGCGACCTGAAGGAGAAGGTCGATCCCTACCTGCGCCCGCTCTACGACGCGCTCAACGACATGATGCCGGGCGATCAGATGATCCGGCGCATGAGTACCGGCGAGATCGAGGTGGCCCCGCTGGCCTTCATGCGCGGCCGTACCTTGGCGCACGCCTTCGTCATCCTGGACGAGGCGCAGAACACCACGCCGGTGCAGATGAAGATGTTTCTGACCCGCATGGGCGAGGGCACGCGCATGGTCATCACCGGCGACCTGTCGCAGATCGACCTGCCGCCGGGCACCCGCTCCGGCCTGCGCGACGCGCTGGAGACGCTGGAGGGCGTGGCCGGAATCGGCGTCTGCCGTTTCGACAAACGCGACATCGTGCGTCATCCGCTGGTGGGCCGCATCGTCGATGCCTACGAGCAGCGTGCCGCGGCGGAGAAAGACACCCGCCGGCGCACCCAGCCGCCGGCAACGGCTCCGGCCGAGGCCGGCAAGTGACTGACATCGAATGACGGACATTAGATGATCGACGGCAGTAGCGGCCCCGCACTGGCGGGGAACCGGGTCTTGGTCGAGGAGGCCGCCTGGCGCCGATTGGTGCGCCACCCGGAGGCGGTCGTCGCCCGCGCGTTGCGGGCGGCGGGGACCCTGGCTAACGTCGTGCTGTCGTCCGACCGCGAGGTGCGCCGGCTCAACGCGGTGCATCGCGGCCAGAACAAACCCACCAACGTGCTGACCTTCCCGCCGCCCGCCGCTGGGATGGCGGGCGACATCATACTGGCGCTGGACACCGTGCAGCGCGAGTCCGCCGCCGCCGGCCGCCGGCCCGCGCACCACCTGGCGCATCTGGTCGTGCATGGCTGCCTGCACCTCGACGGCCACGACCACCATCATGCCGGCGAGGCGCGGCGGATGGAGATGGCGGAGGCGCGCATCCTGGCCGGCATCGGCGTGCCGAACCCATGGCGCAGCCGATGAGCGCCGCCTCACGCCCGCCCGATACCCGTCCCGGCATCGTCCGGCAGAACCTCATCGCCCGGTTGCGCGGCACGCTGCGCCGGCGTGGCGCCGAGCAGTCGGTGCGCGCCAGCATCGCCGAGCTGGTCCACCACGCCGGCCAGGCAATCAGCGTGCCCGGCGTGGCGCCGGAACTCGACCGGCAGGAGCGGGCGCTGCTGGCCAACGTGCTGCGCCTGCGCGAGACCACCGCCGACGACGTGATGATCCCGCGCGCCGACATCATCGCCATGCGCGCCAGCGTGACGCTGGAGGAGGCGCTGGCGCAAATCCGCAGCGAGGGCCACTCGCGCCTGCCGGTGTACGGCGAGCAACTCGACGACATCCTGGGCATGGTCCACATCAAGGACGTGTTCGCCTATGTCGGGCGGCCCGATGCGTTCAAGCTGTCGGCCATCCTGCGTCGGCCGCTGATGGTGGCGCCGCAAATCCCGGTACTCGACCTGCTGCTGCAGATGCGCCAGGCGCGGATGCACCTCGCGCTGGTGGTCGACGAGTACGGCGGCATCGACGGCTTGGTGACCATCGAGGACCTGGTCGAGACCATCACCGGCGACATCAGCGACGAGCACGACGAGATCATGGGGCCGATGGTGACCGAGCGCGCCGACGGCTCGCTCGACCTCGACGCGCGGATGCCGGTGGAGGATTTCGAGGCCAGGGTCGGCCATGTGCTGACCGAAGACGAGCGCGAGGCCGACATCGACACCGTGGGCGGCCTGGTGTTCACCCTGGCCGGGCGCGTGCCGGCGCGCGGCGAGGTGCTGAGCCATCCGTCCGGCTTCGAGTTCCGCGTGCTCGAGGCCGACGCGCGCCGCATCCGCCGCCTGCGCGTGCGCCGTACCCCGGCGCCCGATGCGCCGCGCCCCGTTGTCGCCGTGACGTAGGCGGTTGCCGGAACTTGTTGCGCCGCCAGACTTTGAGCACGCGTCGACAGGATGAACACCATGCGCAAGCGCCGGACCCTCGACCTCCTCTCGATTGGCCTGCTGACCGGCGTGGTCTTCCTGCTGGCGCGCTCCAACCGCACTGCGCCCGCCTCCTCTGACACCGAACGGCACAGCGCGGAGTCGCCCGCCGCCGGCGCGGCTAGCGGAACCGACGCCGACTCTCCCGCGCAGATCCCGATCAAAGGCTGGTGGGCGGTGTTGAAGCGGGTGGCGTTCCAGTTCAACGACCATCGGCTGATGGCTGAGGCGGCTAGCGTCGTGTTCTTCGTGCTGCTGGCGATCTTCCCGGCCATTGCGGCGCTGGTATCGCTGTATGGCCTGTTCGCCGACCCCAAGACGATCTCGAACCAACTGGCGTCACTGTCCAATGTGATACCGGGCGGCGGCCTTGGCATCATCAAGGACCAGGTGACGCGCGTGGCCGGCAACGGCGGCGGCAAGCTGGGCTTCGGCTTGGCGATCGGCCTTGCGGCGTCGCTGTGGAGCGCCAATGCCGGCATGAAGGCTTTGTTCGACGTGCTTAACGTGGCGTATGGCGAGCGCGAGAAGCGCGGTTTCGTCCGGCTGACGCTGATAACCATGGGCTTCACCGTGGCCAGCCTGGTGTTCGTGATGCTGGCGCTGGCGGCGGTTGTCGTGGTGCCGATTGTCCTGCATTTCGTGGGCCTGGACAACACGCTGACGGTGCTGGTGGACGTGCTGCGCTGGCCGCTGATGCTGGTGGTGGTGTCGGCGCTGCTGGCGGTGATCTACCGCTACGGGCCGAGTCGCCAGCACGCGCATTGGCGCTGGGTCAGCTGGGGCGGGGGTTTCGCCGCGGTCGGCTGGGTGGTCGTCTCGCTGGCGTTCTCGTACTACGTCAGCAATTTCGGCAGCTACAACAAAACCTACGGTTCGCTGGGGGCGGCGATCGGGTTCATGACCTGGATCTGGATCTCGGTCATGGTGGTGCTGATCGGCGCCGAGCTGAACGCCGAGTTGGAGCATCAGACAGCCCGCGACAGCACCACCGGGGAGCCGGCCCCATTGGGCGAGCGCGGCGCCAGCAAGGCGGATGCGGTGGCGGCTGCTTAACGCCGTGTTTGGATAGTCGCGAGGCGAATAAGGCGGCTTGCCGTGGTAGGGTAGGCCATGCCCAATCCCATCCGCCTCACCGCTGGAACCGTGCCGCTGTCGGGGTGGCGGGCGATCTATTTCGGGACCGCCGCCGTGTGCGACCTCGCGTGCCGCCCGGCCGTCGAGGCCGCCGCCCGCGCTGTGGCGGCGATCGTCGCCGTGGGCGCGCCGGTCTACGGCATCAACACCGGCTTCGGCAAACTCGCGAGCGTGCGCATCTCGGACGGCGACTTGGCCGTCCTGCAGCGCAACATCGTGCTGTCGCACGCCGCCGGTGTCGGCGCGCCGCTGCCCGACGCGGTGGTGCGGCTGATGATGGCGTTGAAGGTCGCCAGCCTGGCGCAGGGCGCGTCCGGGGTGCGGTGGGAGACGCTGGCGCATCTTGCGGCGTGCCTGGAGCGCGGGGTGTTGCCGGTGATCCCCGGCCAAGGATCGGTCGGCGCGTCCGGTGACCTGGCCCCGCTCGCCCACCTCGCGGCGGCGCTGATCGGCGTTGGCGAGGCATCGTGGGACGGCGCCGTCATGCCAGGCATGGCGGCGCTGGCGAAGGCCGGGCTGGAGCCATTGCAGCTTGGCCCCAAGGAGGGCTTGGCGCTGCTGAACGGCACGCAGACCTCGACCGCGCTGGCGTTGGCCGGGTTGTTCGAGGCCGAGCGGGCGTTTCAGGCGGCGCTGGTCACCGGGGCGCTGGCAACCGACGCGGCGCGTGGCTCGGACGGGCCGTTCGATCCGCGCATCCACGCCCTGCGCCGCCACCAGGGTCAGGTCGAGGTGGCCGGGGGCCTGCGGGCGCTGATCGCCGGGAGTGCCATCCGCGCCTCGCATCTATTGGACGACGTGCGGGTGCAGGACCCGTATTCGCTGCGCTGCCAGCCGCAGGTGATGGGCGCCTGCCTCGACCTGCTGCGTCAGGCGGCGGGCACGCTGGCGATCGAGGCCAATGCGGTGTCCGACAACCCGCTGGTGTTCGCCGACACCGGCGAGGTGATCTCCGGCGGCAACTTCCACGCCGAGCCGGTGGCCTTCGCCGCCGACATGATCGCGCTGGCGCTGTGCGAGATCGGCTCGATCACCGAGCGCCGGATCGCCCTGCTGATCGACCCGGCGCTGTCCGGACTGCCGGCGTTCCTGGCGCGCCAGCCCGGCCTGCACTCCGGCTTCATGATCCCGCAGGTGACGGCGGCGGCGCTGGTGGCGGAGAACCGGCAATGCGCCCATCCCGCCAGCGTCGATTCCATTCCCACCTCCGCCAACCAGGAAGACCATGTCTCGATGGCGACGCATGGCGCGCGGCGGCTGCGGGCGATGGCCGAGAACCTGGTGCAGATCGTCGCCATCGAGTTGCTGACGGCCGCCCAGGGCTGCGACTTCCATGCGCCGCTGCGGTCCAGCGAGCCGCTGGAGCGCGCCCGCGCCACGTTGCGCGCGCGGGTGCCGGCGTTCGACGCGGACCGCTACTTCGCTCCGGACATCGCCCTGGCCGCCGATCTGGTGCGGTCGGGCGCGCTGGCGGCGGCGGTGGCCATGGACCTGCCTGCGGTCACGCCGGCCGACTAGGTTATTGCTGCGGCACCGCGTACGGGTCGGGCGGCGGGCTGGTTGAAGGGATCGGGAGAAATCCCGGCGGCGGCGAGCGTGGCGGCAGCGCCTCGGCGTCGACCGGCTCGATCGGCGCCACAGCGGGCGCGCGCACCCGGCCGTGATGCGGCACCACCGACTGTAGCGCCTCGGCATCGAGCGTATGGGCGTCCGGGGTGACGGAGCCGCTGACGAGCAGGTCGAGGTTGCCGGCGCGGACCTGCTGCAGGGTGCCGGGGTCCAGGTGCAAGCTGGCCGGATTGAACGCCGTGACGAAATGCACGTGGTGATCGAGGTCTGTCACCGACCAGCGCGGACAGACGCCGTGACGGCATGTGCTGATGTTGTAGACGCGGAACGCGGTCGCCTGCTGCGGAACCGGGACGTCCGCCGCCGGCGCGGCAGGTTGCGGCGCCGCCGGCGGCGGTGGCCCCGCATTCGACGCCGCCGCCGCAGCCAAGGCCGGGGTCGTTGCCGAGGGGGATGTTGCCAAGGCCGGTGTTGCGGAAACGGGTGTTGCGGAGACGGGTGTTGAGGCCGGCATTGCCGGCGGCGCCGGGGAAGGTGGTGGCGTCGGATCGGAATGTTCGGCGGGCGTCGTGGTCAGGGCGGCGACCCTGCTGTCCTGGTTGTGCGGCAGCCCGCCACTAAAGGCGATGAACGCGCACACGGCGCTTCCCGCCAACAAGGTTCCGACCACGATCGAGGGACCGAACTGACGCCGGCGCGTTCCGCCAAGCATCTGCCGGGCGCGCGACGCGAGCCGTCCGGGCAACATGCCCGCACGCTTTTTGCTGCCTGGTTGAGCCTCCTCCACGGTGGCGTGCAGCATGGCATAGAGCATGTGCAGGTTGCCTTGCGAATGGAGCACGATGTCCTCCATCGTCTCATCCGACACCGCCAGCCCGGCCGCCGCCAAGCCATGCTCCGCCACCTCGCGCGCGGCATCCGGCTGCAGCGGCTCCATCGTGAACAGCAGCGGCACCGGCTGCTGCGCCGCGAAGGCGGGCCGCCCGGCCAGCACGATGCGGAACAGCGGCCGCCCGGCTTCGCGCAAATCGGCCAGCAACGCCAGGTAGCGCAGCATGCCCGGCTGCAGCATATGGGCGTCGTCCACCACCAGCACCGGCGGCTCGGCCTGGCCGGCGTCGGTCAGCGCGCGGCGCAGCTTCGGCTCCAGTTCGACCGCCGAAAGCCTCCTGGCATCGGTGACGCCGAGCGTTGCGGCCAGCGCCCGGTGCAAGGTCAGCGGTTCGCCCACGAAGTTGCGCAACCGGATGATCCGGTCGCCGGCGCGGTCCCGCCGCGCCAGCGCGAAGTTCAGCGCGACCGTCTTGCCGGTGCCGGGAGCGCCGGTCAAAGCGGTGATCGGCTCCAGGTCTCGCACGCTGCGTTCCAGGTAGTCGGCAGCGACGCGCTGCTCCTCCGTCAGGAGGTGGGCGGGTACGTGCGATTGGCTGATGAGAGATTGGCCGATCGAAGTCTGCGAACGGTCGTGGTGGTCGAGATGAGTGTCCACGGTCTGTGCGCTCCTGGAACTTGGTCCGACATGCCAGGACTGCACGGTCGAAGGCAAGAGGTTTGGCTTGTTTCTAAAGTGTTCCCTCTAGCACGACGGGGTGCCGGATGCGTAAGAGCTGTGAAAACGCAACCAACACCGGTCGACGCCGCTCATTTCGACGATGCTGTGCTTTTAATTCGAGGTCATTACTGTTGCAGTTACAGGACGGAACTTATGAACCGTCAACCGCGCCAGCCGTAGCCGCCGCCACGATCCGCAGCAGTGCGTTGCGCGCCTGCCCGGCATCGCGGGCCAGCGCCAGCAGTCCCGGCACTTGCCCCGGCCGCAACGCCACCGAGCACAGCACACGCCACAAGCCGATGGCGCCGGCGTTGTCGAGCGCCAGCAACGCCGCCGGCGGCAGATTGCGCTCCGCCGGGTCGCAGATCGCGCGCAGCACGGCGAACGGCAGCCGGTGCGCCGAGGCGACCAGGGCAACGCCGCCGCTCTCCAGGTCGACCGCCTGCGCCCCGGTGGCGCGCCACAACGCCTGTTTCGCCGCCGCCTCGCCCACCACCGCCTCGCCGGCCAGCAGCACGCCTTGGGCCGCGAGGCCGAACCGCGCCAGCACGGCGCGGTCGGTCGGGTAGGCGTGGCCCGCCTCCAGCACGGCGTGTGGCACGAACAGCCGCCCCGGCCGCAGCGCGGGATCGAGCCCGCCGGCCAGGCCGAAGCTCAGCAGCGCCGTCGCCCCCTGCGCCACCAGCCGCGACGCAGCCGCCTCGGCCCCGGCCGGGAAGCCGCCGCCGACCTCCACCCGACCTAGGCCGGCGGCCATTCGCGCCTCCGCCGCAAGCCCGGTGACGATGCCCAGCATGGCTAGTTCACCAGCATGGCTAGTTCAGGGGAAAGTGGCAGGCCACCGTGCGCTCGGCGTCGATCGGGCGCAGCACCGGCGCCTCGACGCGGCAGCGTGCCTCGGCGCGTGGGCAGCGCGGGTGGAAGCGGCAGCCGGATGGGGGCGCCAGCGGACTCGGCACCTCGCCGCCGAGGATCACCCGGCCGCGCCGCGCCACCCCATCGGACGACGGCACCGCCGACAGCAGCGCGTCGGTGTAGGGGTGCGCCGGCGTCACGAACATCGCCTCGGTCGGCCCGGTCTCGACAACCGTGCCAAGGTACATCACCGCTGTCCGCGTCGCGATCTGCCGCACCACCGACAGGTCGTGGGCAATAAACACGTAGGTCAGCGACAGCCGCTCCTGCAGGTCCATCATCAGGTTGACGATCTGCGCCTGCACGGAGACATCCAGCGCCGACACCGGCTCGTCCGCCACCACCAGCGCCGGCTCCAGCGCGAGCGCGCGGGCGATGCCGATGCGCTGGCGCTGGCCGCCGGAGAACTCGTGCGGGTAGCGGCCTAGATGCTCGCGTTGCAGGCCGACCAGCTCCATCAGCTCGTGCAGCCGGCCGGTGACGCGGCGGCGGTCCCAGTCGGTGTGGACGCGCATCGGCTCGGCCAGCAGGTCGCCGACGCGGCGGCGCGGGTTCAGCGAGGCGTACGGGTCCTGGAACACCATCTGCATCCGCGGCCGCAACGGGCGCAGCCGGCGCTCGCTCATGGTGCTGATGTCGGTGTCCTCGAAGCGGATCTGGCCACTGGTGAGGTCGTACAGCCGCAGCAGGCAGCGCCCCAGCGTGGACTTGCCGCAGCCGCTCTCGCCGACCAGGCCCAGCGTCTCGCCACGGGCAACCGCAAGCGACACGCCGTCGAGCGCGTGGACGACCTGCCGGCCGCCCGGACGCAGCGCGCGGCCGATCGAGAAGTGCTTGGTGACGCCCAGCGCCTCCAGCAGCGGCGTCATGCGGCGATCCTCGGCCGCGGCCAATCGCCCTGCTCGTCGGCCAGCCAGCACGCCATGTCCTGCCCGTCGCGCGAGATCAGCGGCGGCATCGTGGCGCAGCGGTCGTGGCGCTGCGGGCAGCGGGGCTGGAACGGGCAGCCCTGCGGCAGGCTGGCCAGCAGCGGCGGGCTGCCGGGGATCGACGGCAGCCGGCGCGGGCGCGGGCCGTGCATCGGCGGGATCGAGTTCAGCAGGCCCATCGTGTAGGGGTGTCCGGGATGGCGGAAGATGTCGGCACGGCTGCCGCGCTCGGCGATGCGCCCAGCGTACATCACCATCACCCGGTCGGCGATCTCCGCCACCACGCCCATGTCGTGCGTGATGAGCAGGATGGACGAGCCGAAATCGGTGCGCAGGCGGCGCAGCAGTTGCAGGATCTGCGCCTGCACGGTGACGTCGAGGGCGGTGGTCGGCTCGTCGGCGATCAGCAGCGCCGGGTTGCACGACAGCGCCATGGCGATCACCGCGCGCTGCCGCATCCCGCCCGAGAGCTGGTGCGGGAAGCGTTCGGCCTGCTGGCGCGGGTTCGGCAGCCCCATCTCGCCCAGCAGCTCGATGGTCCGCGCGTGGGCGGCGCGGGCCGACAGGTCGCTGTGCGCCCGCACCTGCTCGGCGATCTGCCAGCCGATGCTGTAGACCGGGGTCAGCGCGGTCATCGGGTCCTGGAAGATCATGGCGATGCGCTCGCCGCGTATCTTGCGCCAGGCATTGCCGGACAAGCCGACCAGCTCCTGCCCCTGGAACCTGATCGACCCCGTGACGACCGCGTTGGGGTCGTTGATGAGGCCCATCACCGCCATCGCCGACAGCGTCTTGCCGCTGCCGGACTCGCCCACGACGCTCACGATTTCCCGCTCGTCGAGCGACCAGGACACCTGGTCGACGGCGCGCAACAGGCCGCGCTCGGTGCGGAACGACACGCTGAGGTCGCGGATTTCCAGCAGCATCAGGCGCGCACCCTCGGGTCCAGCGTCGCATAGACGATATCGACCACCGCGTTGGCGGCGACCACGAAGAACGAGGCATACATGACGGTGACCATGATCATCGGCAGGTCGAGCGACTGCAGCGCCTCGAACGTCAGCTTGCCGACGCCGTGGATGTCGAACACCACCTCGGTCAGCAACGCGCCGCCGCCGACCAGCGCCCCGAAATCCAGCCCGAACAGCGATACGAAGGTGACCAGCGAGGTGCGCAGCGCGTGGCGCAGCAGCACCCGGCGCTCCGACAGGCCCTTGGCGCGGGCGGTGCGGATGTAGTCCTCCTCGTAGGCCTCGATCAGGCTGGCGCGCAGCACCCGGCCGTAGATGCCGATGTAGAGGATCGCCAGCGTGAACCACGGGATCAGCAGCGCCTTGAACCAGCCGACCGGGTCCTCGGTCAGCGGCACGTAGCCCAGCGCCGGCACCCAGGAGAACAGGAAGGTGTCGTGCAGGCGGCTCTGGGTGATGAGGTTGGCGACCTCGCCCACCCAGAACACCGGCATCGAAATCCCGATCAGGCCCAGGATCATCAGCAGCCGGTCGGGCAGGCGGTTGCGCGTGGCGGCGGCGATGGTGCCGATCAGGATGCCGAACACCACCCACACCACAGCCGCGCCCAGCACCAGCGAGAGCGTCGCCGGCACCGCCTCGATGATCGCCGGGATCACCTTCTGGCCGCGGTTGACGAAGCTGGTGAGGTCGCCGGTGATGAACAGCCGCCTCATCAGCAGGCCGTATTGCACCGGCATCGACTGGTCGAAGCCGAAGCTGTGGCGCACCGCCGCCAGGATCTCGGGCGTGGCGTTGCGCCCGGCTATGCGCGCCGACGGGTCCGAGCCTGGGGTCGCGAAGAAGATCAGGAACACCAGCACGCTGATGCCGAACATCACGAACGCCATCTGGCCGAGCCGGCGCAGCACCGTCAGCAGCATCTACTTGGCTCCCACGCGCAGCTTGGCCTTGGGGTCCAGTGCGTCGCGCACGCCGTCGCCCAGCACGTTCAACGCCAGCACGGTGATGACGATGGCCACGCCGCCGGCAATGGCGACCAACGGGCGGGTGTAGATCAGCGACTGGCCGTCCTCGATGATGGTGCCCCAGCTGGCCTCGGGCGGCTGCACGCCGATCGACAGGAACGACAGCGCGCTCTCGGTCAGCATGTTGAGCGCCATCATCAGCGGCGCGAACACGATCAGCGTGGTGCTGATGTTGGGCAGGATGTCGCGCAGCAGTATGCGCAGCGGCGACACGCCCAGCGCCCTCGCCGCCAGCACGAAATCGCTGCGCTTGAGGCTCAATACCTGGCCACGGATCGGCCGCGCCACGTAGGGCACGTAGACGATGCCGATGATGAGGATGGGCAGCGCGATGCTGTTCGAGCTGATGGTGACGGGGCCGATCTGGATGCCTTGGCTGATGAGCACGATGGAGAGCGAGATCGCCAGCAGGTAGATCGGGAACGCCCACAGCACGTCGAGCAGCCGCGACAGCACGGCGTCCACGATGCCGCCGGAGAACCCGGCGACGACGCCGACCAGGCCGGCGAAGAACAGGCAGATCAGGGTCGCCACGCCGGCGATCAGCAGCGAGTTGCGGCCGCCGTACAGCAGCCGGGCCATCACGTCGCGGCCCTGCGCGTCGGAGCCGAGGAAGTACTGGCCGCGCCAGGTCGGCCCGATCGGCGTGAGGCCGAGACCGAGGCCGCCTTCCTCGGGCTGCATCACCGGCACGTCCTGGCCGCCGACGCTGATGGTGCCGTCGACGTTGGAACTGAACGGATCGGTCTGCGCGACCTGGGCCGCGAACACCGGCGCCAGCACGCAGGCGGCGACGATCAGCACCAGTAGCAGCAGCGCGGCCATGGCGGCGCGGTCCTGGCGCAGCTTGCGGAACGCGGTGGACCACGGCCCGCGCGCCGGCGGCAAGGTGGTCACGGCCGCTCCTGATGGAGCGGCCGTCGCGATGGTCAGGTCGGACAAGGCGTTACTTCACCCAAACCTGCGAGAACACCATGTGCACCTGGTCGGACCAAGTGTAGTTGCCAAGCCGTGACGAGACCAAATCAAGACTCTTCGGCTGGAACAGCGACACTGCCGGAGCGTCGTCGGTGATCTTCTTGTCGACCGCCGCCCAGATCTTGTTGGCCGCGGGCTTGTCGGTCACCGCCAGCGCCAGCGCCTTCTGCATGTCGGCATCGACCGCCTTGTCGCAGTAGCCGGCGATGTTGATGGAGCTGTCCGAGCCGGGATTGAAGCTCGCGCAGCCGAACAGAACGTAAAGGAAGTCGGACGGCGCCGGGTAGTCCTGGAACCAGTCGGTCAGGCTCGCCTGCACCTTGTTGTTGGTGTTCTGGATGTAGGTGAACTGGATGTTGGAGCTGATCGCCTTGACGCTGGCCTTGTAGCCGATGGCGTTCAGCACGCTCTGCAGGTAGACGCCCATGCTCTTCTCCACCACCTTGTCGGAGGTGATGAGGGTGACCTCCTGGCCGGCGGTGCCGCTCTCCTTGACCAGTTGCTTGGCTTTCGCGAGGTCAGGCTTGGTCCATTTGGCGCCGGGGTTCATGGTGTACGGGCAATAGGCCTCGTAGCCGCCCATGCCGACCGGCAGTTGCTGGCACAGCGGCGCGCCGAGGTTGGGGCCACCGAACAGGTTGACCAAGACGCGGCGGTCGACCGCGTAGGCCACCGCCTGACGCGCCTTGACGTTGTCGAACGGCGCCATGCGGGTGTTCATCGACATGTAGTAGTAGGCGAGCAGGCTGTGGATGTGGAGAAGATCCTTGTGCTTGCTGCCCAGCTCGGCCAGGCGGTCGAGCGGCTTCTCGTCGAACATCCAGTCGTATTGGCCATTCAGCACCGCCGTCACCTCGGCCTCGTCCTGCAGGCCGAAGGCGTAGTCGATCTCGTCGGGGTAGCCGGCCGGCTGCGCCTCGGCGCTCCATTCCTTGAAGTTCGGGTTGCGGACCAGGATGGCCGCCTTGTTGGGATCGTAGCTCTTGATGATGTATGGGCCGGTGCCGGGCATCGGCGTGGTGCCGAGGTCCTTGGCCGCGGTGTCGGCCGGGATCACCGAGGCGAACGGGGTCGCCAGCTTGTAGAAGAACTCGCTGTCGGGAGCGGTCAGGTGGAAGGTGACGGTGTGCGCCGCCTCGTCGCCCATGACGCCGTTCGACAGCGTGCAGGTGGCCGGGGTTTTCACGCAGGCGTCGCCGCCGACGATGACGTTGTACCAGCTTCCGGCGTTCGGGCTGGCGACCTTGAAGATGCGCTGGAACGAGGCGACGACGTCCTTGGTGGTCACGTCGCGCCCGTCGGAGAACTTGATCCCCTGGCGCAGCTTGAACACGTAGGTCTTGCCGCCGTCCTGCGGCGCCGGGATCGCCTCCGCGAGGTCGGGCACGACGGTGTTGCTATCCGGCCCGTTCACCTTCGCGAACGTCACCAGGCCGTCGTAGACCTGGGCTGCGATCTGCCAGCCCTTGCTCTCGTAGTTGATCTGCACGTCGAGCGAGCCGCTGGCGCCGGAGGCCGTCAGCTTCAGCGTGCCGCCAGAATGCTGCTTCAGCAGCGCCGCGCGGTCGGCGGCATGGCTCGCGATAGGCGACAATCCGAACGTCAGCGCGACAAGCGCGCCGCTGTAGCCGAGCAGGCGTTTGATGGTCATGGAAAATCCTTTCTGGGGCCGCGATGGCGGCAGCTTAGGCTCATGCCGCGTCGAGGAAGCCGGCAACGGTCTGCATATACAACGGCCGCTCCTCGACATGGGGCATGTGGCTCGATTGCATGAACACCACCTCGCGCACGTCGGCAATGCTCTTGAGGAAAGGTTTTTGCGTGAGCGGGGTGGCCTCGTCGTAACGGCCCGACAGCAGCAGCGTCGGCGCCGCGATGCTGTCGAGCCGGTCCTCGATGGTCCAGCCCTTCAGCGTGCCGACGACGTGGAACTCGGTCGGCCCGTTCATGGTGTGGTAGACGGTGGGGTCCTCGTCGATCGCGTCGAAAGTACGCTTGACCTCCGGCGGCCACGGGATGCGGCAGACATGGCGGTCGTAGAAGACGCGGGTGGCGGCGACGTATTCCGGGTCCTCGATGGTGCCCGCCGCCTCGTGCCGCAGCAACGCATCCCGCACGGCCGGCGGCAGCGCCGCGCGCAGCCGGTTCGCCTCGGCCAGCCAGGTGACGAGCGAGGCAGGGCTGTCGGCGATCACCAGCCGGCGCAGGCCGGGCGGGCGGCGCACCGCGTGCTCGGCCGCCAACATGCCGCCCCAGGACTGCCCGAGCATGTCGTATTGGTCGGCCACGCCGAGATGCGCCAGCAGGTTGTCGAGTTCGTCGAGGAACAGGTCGACGCTCCAGAACGCCGGATCGGCGTCGCGCATGTGGGTCGAGCGGCCGTTGCCGATCTGGTCGTAGTGCACCACCGCCCGCAGGCCGTCCGCGAGGTCGGTGAGGCTGTCGATGTAGTCGTGGGTGCAGCCGGGGCCGCCATGCAGCGCGATCAGCGGCGGCTTGCCTCCGCCGAGTTCGCCGGTCAGGCGGTACCAGGTCTGATAGTCGTCGCGAAACCGCGCGTAGCCCTCGGTCTGGTGCAACTGGCGAAAAACTCCTGGGTTCGTTCCGCTGTTTCAGCAAAGGTTGTGCCACAACACAAGGAGCGATCTTGATGTCCCACCATCACGCGGCGCACACGCTGCACGCCTACCAGCACCATCACGGCTGGGACAACGCGCTGGCGCCCAAGATCACCGTGGCGCCCGGCGAGACGGTGGCGTTCGAGACTGTCGATGCCTCGGGCGAACAACTGTCGCAGCACTCCACCCTGGCGGATTTGCGGGCGATGGACTTCAGCCGGGTCAACCCGGTGACCGGCCCGGTGTTCATCGACGGCGCCGAGCCGGGCGACGTGCTGCGGGTGACGGTGCTGGACTTCGCCCCCTCCGGCTGGGGCTGGACCGCCAACATCCCGGGCTTCGGCCTGCTCGCCGACCAGTTCCCCGACGCCGCCCTGCAGCTATGGAAGTACGACAGCGCCAGCCTCGCCCCGGCGGCGTTCGGAACCATGGCGAGGGTGCCGCTCAAGCCGTTCTGCGGCACCATCGGCGTGGCCCCGGCGGCGCCCGGCCTGCACAGCATCCTGCCGCCGCGCCGGGTGGGCGGAAACATCGACGTGCGCGACCTCGCCGCCGGAGCCGAGCTGTTCCTGCCCATCGAGGTCGCGGGCGCGTTGTTCTCGGTGGGCGACACCCATGCCGCCCAGGGCGATGGCGAGGTGTGCGGTACCGCCATCGAGAGTCCGATGGCGGTGAGCCTGCGCTTCGACCTGCTCAAGGCAACGCCGCTGAAGTTCCCGCGCCTCGTGGTGCCCGGCCCGGTGACCCGCCACCTCGACGCGCGCGGCTACGAGATCACCACCGGCATCGGCCCCGACCTCATGCAATGCGCGCGCGACGCGGTGTCCGGCATGATCGACCTGCTGGGCGCGCAGCGCGCCATGAGCGCCGTCGATGCCTACATGTTGTGCAGCGTCTGCGCCGACCTGCGCATCAACTCCATCGTAGATCGGCCGAATTGGCTGGTGTCGCTCTATCTGCCACGCATCGTGTTCGACTAGCTTGCCGCCGCGAAACCAGGGAGCAGACGCAGATGGAATACCGCCAACTCGGCCGGTCCGGCCTGAAGGTGTCGGTGCTGACGATGGGCACCATGACCTTCGGCGGCGGCGGCGGCTTCAGCAAGGTGGGCGACACCGATGTCGCCGGCGCCCGCCGGCAGATCGACATGTGCATGGAGGCCGGGGTCAACTTCATTGACACCGCTGACATTTACTCGAAAGGCGTGTCGGAGGAGATCGTCGGCGAGGCGATCTCCGGGCGACGCGACAAATTGCTGATCGCCACCAAGGCGCGGTTTCCGATGGGCGATGGCCCGAACGACGCCGGCCTGTCCCGCCACCACCTGATCGAGGCGTGCAAAGCCAGCCTGAAACGCCTCAAGATCGACCACATCGACCTCTATCAGGTGCATCAATGGGATGGGCTGACGCCGGTCGAGGAGACGATGGCGGCGCTGGACACGCTCGTGCAGCACGGCCATGTGCGCTACATCGGCGCGTCGAACTTCTCCGGCTGGCATTTGATGAAGGCGCTGGCGGCGGCCGACCGGGGCCACGAGGCGCGATTCGTGGCGCAGCAGATCCACTACACGCTGTACTCGCGTGAGGCGGAATACGAGCTGGCGCCGATCTCGCTCGATCAAGGGCTGGGCATCCTGGTGTGGAGTCCGCTCGCCGGCGGCCTGCTGTCGGGCAAGTACCGCCGTGGCCAGCAGGGTCCGGAGGGTTCGCGCCACCTGACCGACTGGGGCGAGCCGCCGATCCCCGACGAGGACCGGCTGTACGATGTGATCGAGGCGCTGGTCGGCGTGGCGGAGGCGCGTGGGGTTTCGCCCGCCGAGGTGGCGCTGGCCTGGCTGCTGGGCCAACCGGCGGTGACCTCGGTCATCATCGGCGCCCGCACCGACGCCCAGCTCGCCACCAACCTGAAGGCCGCGGAATTGAAGCTGACCGACGACGAGACGGCGAAGCTGGAGCAGGCCAGCCGGCCGCCGCTGCTCTACCCCTACTGGCACCAGGCCAAGACCGCCAGCGACCGGCTCGGCCCGACCGACCTCACTCTACTGGGCAAGTACCTGAAGAAGTAGTCCGGAGCGGATGGCAGTCGCAGCGGCGGCTCAGGCCTATCTCCGTCGCTGCCGAAGGAGGCGCGGACGCAGGGCGAACGCCAGCCCTGCGGCCGCCAGCCCCAGCGACAGCCGGTGACGCTGCGCCCACATTTGGGTGCTGTGGGTGCGGGCCACGCTCTTGAACGGTCCGGCCATGGGTGACGGCAGGCGCGGCGCGTCGAACAGCGACGGGTCGCGCACCGCGGCCACCGCCGCGCGCGGCGTCATCTGCGCGGCCATGCCGATGCGTGCCGCGAGCTGGTCGAACACGCGCGGCATCAGCCGGTTCATCCAGGTTAGCTGCACCGTAGTGCCGGTGATCCGCAGTTCGCGCCGCCGCTCGCTGACCGCAAGCCAGATTCCCTCGGCGATGACCTCCGGCGCGTAGACCGGCGGCGGCGGCGCCGGGTTGTGGTTGGCGTGGACGCCGGTCATGCGCATCCCGGCATGGCTGAAGAACGGCGTGTTGACCGACGGCGGATGCACGATACCGAGATGGATCGGGCTGCGGTCGTGAATCAGCTCGGAGCGGACCGCCTCGGTGAAGCCACGCATGGCGAACTTGGCCGCGCAGTACGCCGACTGCAGCGGCACCGCGCGGAAGCCCAGCGCCGAGGCGACGTTGATGACGCTGCCCCGGCCGCGCGGCATCATTGCCGCCAGCGCGGTGCGGGTGCCGTGGACCGTGCCCATGAAGGTCACGTCCATGACGCGCCGGTACTCGGTCTCCGTCATGTCCATGAAGCGGGCGTAGAAGCCGGCGGCGGCGGCATTGATCCAGACCTCGGGCGAACCCAGTTCGCGCGCCAGTTGATCGGCCGCCTGCTGCAGCGCGTCGGCGTCGGCCACGTCGGCGCTGGCGGTGGCGACATGGCCGCCGGCGGCGCGGATGTCCTCGGCCGCCGCCCGCAAGCCGGTCTCGCCGCGCGCGATCAGGCCGACCCGCCAGCCGCGGCGGGCGAACAGGGCGGCGGTGCAACGGCCGATGCCCGACGAGCCGCCGGTTATCACGATCACACGCGATGGGGACGACGCCATTGGCACACTCTCGGGTTGGCAGGTCGATTGGGATCGGCTTGGCCAACGCCGGCGGCGCGTTCAAGGTTGCGGCTGCGCGCCTGTCGGTGAACCGCGCCGGCAACGTCACGTTGAGCTTGCACGGATGCCATTCGCGCAACCGCTGCGGCAGGAGGTGCAGATTTGAGACCACCAGCGTCTGTGCTCCGGACGGCGACGCCCTAGCGATGCAGGCCGCTGGCGCGCGGGCTGGGGCGGACATGCAGCGGCTGCCTGCGGAGCGGGACGACTTTCCGTTCATGGCGCTGTTGCTGGACGACGAGCGAAGGCACGCCGCCGCGGTGGCGTCGCTGCTGTCGCGGATTTCCGGATCGGATGCCCGGGTGGTCCGCGTGGACGCCCGGCTGCGCTCGCTGTTGGCATTCGAGCGCGCGGCCGGCCCGGACGGTTGGACGCCTCCGGAGAGCGATGCGCACTCCGTGGCGCTTGCCCTGGCCGAGCGGCAGGGGAGCGAGACGCAGATCATACTTCTGATGGAGCGGGCGGAAACGCTGATGCCCGCGACGCTGCGCTCGCTTCAGGCGATGGCGCCGTATTTCGCGCAGCCGGGCCGCCCGACGCTGCAGGTGGTGTTCGTGGGGCGGCCAGCCTTTCGGGCGCTGCTGGCCGGCGCGGAGCTGACGCCGCTCAGGGTGGCGCTCGGGTTCGAGGGCAGCTTGCCTGGCCACGAGCCTGCCCCAGCCGAGGCGGTGTCCCGGCCGCAACCGGCGGGCAGGCGCAGAGCGTTGGCGATCTACCCGGTGGTGGCTGCGGCAGTTGCCGCCGCAGTGGCCGGGGCGGCCTATCTCGGTATGAGCGGGCCGCCGGATCGCAAAATGCCGGTAGCCACGATTCCGTCCCGGCCACTCGCCCCACCGCCGATTGTTCCGCCATCACCGTTGGCGCCTCCAACGGTCCCGGCGCTGGCACCCGCCCCCCCAGCCGCGGCGCCCGCTCCACCAGCCGTCGCGCCCACGCCCATCGCGCCTGAAGAAGACCAGCCCGCGCGTCTGCGCCAAGCGTTCAACGCCTTTGCCGCAAGTTCCGGCCGCAACGTGGCTGCGCTCCCGGAGGCGCAGCGCAACGCCCTGGTCTCCGAGTTCCTGGCGTCGCGCTCCCGCAACGCCGACGCCAAAGCGGCAGCCGCTGTCGCAAAGCCGGGGCCACGAGTCGTACTCCACGTCCCGGACGGGTCGCCGGCAGCCGCGGCGCTGTCGGGCCGCCTGCTGACGGCGCTCGCGCCGAAGTCCGGCCGGGTCGAGACCCGCCACGTCCAGGAGACTCCCGGCCGTCCCAGCATCCGCTACTTCCGCCCCGAGGACGCAGCCGCCGCCCATCAGGTCGCGGGCTGGATGGCCGGCGCCGGGTTGGCGTGGACGCTGCAGGACTTTTCCACCTTCCAGCCACGCCCCTCGGCCGGGACCATCGAGGTCTGGCTGCCGAGTCAACCTTGACGGCCTGGGCGTGCCTGCGCTGGGCGTGCCTGCGCTGGGCGTGCCTGCGCTGGGCGTGCCTGCGCTGGGCGTGCCTGCGCTGGGCGTGCCTGCGCTGGGCGTGCCGGCCTGCGCCGGATCGCGGCTAGGCCAACGCCACGTCGCGCACGTGGTCGGCGAGCGCGATTGCCGCCGTCAGCCCGGGGCTCTCGATGCCGAACAGGTTGACCAGCCCGGTCACGCCATGCGCCGCCGGCCCCTGCACCACGAAATCCTGGCCGGTAGCGCCCGGCGGCACGATCTTCGGCCGGATGCCGCTGTAGCCCGGCAGCAGCGTGCCGTCTTGCAGGCCGGGCCAGTAGCGGCGCACCGCATCGTAGAACACGTCCGCCCGCGCCGGATCGACGTCGTAGTTGATTTCGCTCACCCACTCGACGTCCGGGCCGAACCGCGCCTGCCCGCCGAGGTCGAGCGTCAGGTGGACGCCAAGGCCGCCCGGCACCGGCACCGGGTAGATCAGCCGGTCGAACGGCGCCCGGCCAGCAAGCGAGAAGTAGTTGCCTTTGGCGTAGTAGGCGGTCGGCACCAGTTGGCTCGGCATCCCGGCGATGCCGCGCGCCAGGGCGGGGGCGTGCAGGCCGGCGGCGTTGACGACCAAGCTGGCGTGCAGCTCCATCGGCTCGCTGCCGCCCACCGACAGCAGCACGCCGTCGTCCCGCGCCTCGCCGCCGATGATCGGGCTGTGGAACACGAACATCGCGCCGGCCGCCTCGGCCTCGCCCTGCAGCGCCACCATGTAGCCGTGGCTGTCCAGGATGCCGGTCGATGGCGACAGCAGCGCCGCCGCGCAGACGAGATCCGGCTCCATCGCCCGTGCCGCGTCGGCGTCGAGGCGGCGGATGTCGGAGACGCCATTGGCCTCGGCGCGGGCGCGGATGGCATCGAGGCGTCCGGCCTCCTCCGCGTCGCAGGCCACGATCAGCTTGCCGCAGCGGCGGTAGGCGACGCCGCGAGTGTCGCAGAACTCATACAGGCGTTGCCGCCCCTCGACGCAGAACCGCGCCATCAGGCTGCCGGCCGGGTAGTAGATGCCGGCGTGGACGACCTCGCTGTTGCGGCTCGACGTCTCGGTGCCGATCGCCTCCGCGGCATCCAGCACGATGACATCCCGCCCGGCCTGCGCCAGCGACCGCGCCACGGCGATGCCCACCACCCCGCCGCCGGCCACCACGCAATCGACGCGCTCGGTCATGGTCTGAAAATCTGGCCGTCGGTGCGCGGCGTCACTGGCGACGCGCCGGCAAGTGCCCGGGCCACCGTCGCGTCGAGCGGCGGGCCGGCATCGTACGCGTCGACCGCCGCCGTCTTCATCATCGTATAGCCGTCGCCACCGCCGCGCATGAAGTTGTTGGTCGCCACCAAATAACGCCGCGCCGGGTCGAGCGGAGTGAACGACCCATCCGGCTCGCGCACCTCGACCGAGGCGACCGGATCGGCGGCGTGCGGCGTCCAGCCGACGCGCACCCCCGCCACCTGCGGGAAGGCGCCTTTGCCGGCGCGCGACAGGCCATTGGCCAACGCGGCGCGCAAATCCGCGCCGGTCAGCGTCAGCGTCGCCACCGTGTTGCCGAACGGCAGCGCGCCCATGACGTCGCCCAGCGTCACCGCGCCGCCCGGCAGTCCGGTCCGCAGGCCGCCGGAGTTCATCAACGCCACCTGTGCGCCATGCGCGCTGGCCAGCATGGCGTCGGCCACGAAGTCGCCGAACGCGCACTCGCCGACCCGGCAGCCATCGGTCGGCAGCGCCGCCTCGGTCTGCCCCGCCACCCGCCGCCGCACCCCGTCGAGTTGCGCCGCATAGGAGTCGACGATGGCGGCCACCTTGGGATCGGGCGCGAGGTCGAGGCCGACGTGCCGGCAATCGCCGCCCCAGGCGACCAGCGTGCCATCCTGGGCCACATCGAGGTCGAGCCGCCCGACGTAGCGGCCGAAGCACGCCGCCTGCACCACCAGCGCGCGCCCCGCGGCACCCGCGATCATCTGGTGCGCGGGACCGGCGGCGCCCGGCTCGCTGTCGCTGAGCAGGGTATGCGAGTGGCCGCCCACGAACACGTCGATGCCGGCCAACTGCCCGGCCAGCGCGCGGTCCTCGGCCACGCCCAGATGCGACAAGGCGATCACGAACTTCGCCCCGGACGCCCGCGCTGAGGCGGCGGCTTCGGTCAGCACCGGGCCGGGATCGCCGATGCGGATGTTTGGGCCAGGCGAGGAGCCGACCAGCGTCTCCCGCGTGGTGGCGCCGACCACGCCGACCGCCAGCCCGTCCTTGCGCAGCATGGTCCAGGGGCGCAGCAGGCCGGCGAGATCCGGGTCGGCGGCGGCATCGATGTTGGCCGACAGCACCGGGAAACCGGCTGCTTTCACGAACCGCGCCAGGGTCGCCGGGCCGTTGTCGAACTCGTGGTTGCCCACCGTCATGACCTCGGTGCCGAGCGCCCGCATCACCGCCAGCTCCACCTCGCCATGCCAGGCGGTGTAGAACAGGCTGCCCTGGAACTGGTCGCCGGCGTCGAGCAGCAGCACCGTGCGCCCATCGGCCTGCGCCGCCGCACGGCCCTGCGCCAGGGCGGTGGCGAGATGGGCCGCGCCGCCGAGGCAGGTGGGCTTGGCGGGTGTGCAGCCGAGGGCCGCGGCATCCACCGGCTCGTGGCGCGAGTGGAAGTCGTTCATGTGCAGCACGGTCAGCCGGTGCGCCACGGCGGCGCGGCTGACCCGGATCATCGGCAGGGACGCCGCAGCAGCCAGCAGCGCGCGGCGAGTGATGCTCATGGGGACACTATATAGCTGCCGGCCGGCCCTTGCCATCGGACGGGCGCCGCGCGATGTAGCCGTTACCGCACCAGCGTATTCCCCATTCCGGCAGCACGAGGCCCAGCATGTTCATCGAGACCGAGAGCACCCCGAACCCTGCCACGTTGAAGTTCCTGCCCGGCCGCGACGTGATGGGGCCAGGCACCGCCGACTTCGCCACCGCCGACGCCGCCGAGCGCAGCCCGCTGGCGACCGCGCTGTTCGCGCTGCCCGGCGTATCGCGGGTGTTCCTGGGCGGCGATTTCGTTACCGTCACCAAGTCCGACCTGACCAGTTGGCAGTCGTTGAAGCCGCAGGTGCTCGGCGCCGTGATGGAGCATTTCGTGGCCGGCCGCCCGGTGCTGCTGACCGACGCCGCCGAGGCCGAGGAAGACGTGGCTCCGGAGGACGCCGAGGTCGTGGCCCAGATCAAGGAGCTGCTCGACACCCGCGTGCGCCCGGCGGTGGCCGGCGACGGCGGCGACATCGTGTTCCGTGGTTTCCGCGACGGCATCGTGCGGCTGCACATGCAGGGTTCGTGCAGCGGCTGCCCGTCCTCCTCAGCCACGCTGAAGCACGGCATCGAGAACATGCTGCGCCATTACGTACCCGAGGTGCTGTCGGTCGAGCAGGTCGCCCTTTGAGCGAGGCCACGACTCAAGGCGCGGTGGACGACGCGGCGCTCGATCGCCTGTTCCGCTCCGCCCGCACGCTTTGGACATGGCCGGCGGGCAGCACGATCGCCGAGGCCGACATGCGCGGCATCTACGACGTGATGAAGTGGGGTCCGACCTCGGCCAACTGCTCGCCGGCGCGGTTCGTGTGCGTGACGTCAGAGTCTGGACACGAGCGCCTGAAGCCGTCGCTTTCGGCGGGCAACCTCGACAAGACGATGCAGGCGCCGGCCACCGTCATCGTCGCCTACGACCCCAGGTTCTACGATCAGTTGCCGACCCTGTTCCCGCACGCCGACGCCCGCTCGTGGTTCGCCGGCAGCGCCGTGCTGGCGGAGGAGACGGCGATGCGCAACTCCTCCCTGCAGGGCGCCTACTTCATCGTGGCGGCTCGCGCCCTCGGCTACGATTGCGGTCCGATGTCCGGGTTCGACCGTGGCAAGGTGGATGAGGCGTTCTTTGCCGAGAGCGGTTGGAAGTCGAACTTCCTCATTAACTTCGGTCGCGGCGCCGATCCTGCCAGCGCGCACCCGCGTCTGCCTCGCCTGGCGTTCGAGCAGGCGTGCATGATGGCTTAAGCTGGATGGGCCCGCTACCGACGGGCCGCGTTTGCGTCAGGACTCGTAGTTCTCGTGACGGGCGGTGCCTAGCGCGCCGCCGATCCAGGCGGCGATTGCGCCCAGCAGCAACGCCGCGAACCCGTACAGCCCAGCCTGCGCCGCACTCTTGCGCGTCGCCTCGGCGGCCTGCGTGGCCTGCTGGCGAGCCTGGTCCACCGCCTGCTGGGTCTGTTGCTGCAACTGGTTCAGCCGGTTGCGTGCCTCGTCCGGGGTGATGTTGGCGGCGTGGGACAGGCTGTTGACCGCTTGATCGCGTGAGGCGTCGGCGGCCTTCTGGTCGCCGCTGACGCTGGCGCGGATGTAGCTGGTAATGTTGTCCTGCACGGTCTGGCCGTCATTCGGATTGACCAGCCCGCGCACCTGCGACTGCAGCGCGCCGCCGTCCGCCGACTGCGCGGCTCCCGTGACGGCCGCAGCCGCCGACTTGCCGACGCCGCCCAGCGTGCTGCCGAGCGCGCTGAAGGTGCCGCCCAGGATGCCGCCCAGGGCGCTGGTCAGCAGCCACGCCAGCAGCAAGGTCGCGGCGCACCACGACACGAAACCGTGCCAGCCCGCGGTGCTGGCACGGCCCGCGCCGCACAGCCGCCCGGCGGTGATGCCGCCGATCAGCGAGGCGACGATCCCCGACCCTACCCACCAGATCGCGGCGTTCAGCGAGAACGCGCTGGCGGTGGGGTTGGCGGCAGTGTCGCCGCCGACCTGGAACGACGACAGCCCAATGCCCAGGCCCAGCATGTTGACCAGCAACTGCACCACCAGCGCCGCCGCCACGCCGGCCAGGACGGCGCCCCAGGAAACCCGGTTGCGCAGGTTGACGCGGCGGTCGTAGGCGCTGACGTCGTCGGCCCCGATATAGCCGGGGGCGGAGTATGTCTGGTCGGCGGTGAGCGGGGCGAGGGCCAAGGCAATCTCCTGATGCGGATGGACGCTTAGGGCTAAAGCGTTCGGCAACCAAAATGGTTCTATGGTACGTATGCCGGTGAAGCGGTTGCATGGCGCGTTGCAGATCGTAGTTTGCCGCAATGAGTCTTGCGCCGCCATCCCTGCCGCCGCCATGCCTGCTCGCGATCGACGCGGCACTCGGCAGCCGCTCCGTCGCAATCGTGGCAGGGGGCGTGGTGCTGGCCGAATGCGCCGAGCCGGGCGGTCATGCCGAGGGCGAGCGGCTGGCGCCGATGGTCGCGGCGGTCCTGCACGCCGCCGGCCTGCGCGCCGCGGCGTTGGATGCGGTGGCGGTGACGGTCGGGCCAGGGAGCTTCACCGGCATCCGGGCCGCACTGGCGCTGTCGCACGGCATGGCGCTGACGGCGGGCGGGGCGCCGGTCGCGGTCACCGTGGCGGAGGCGATCGCCGCCGGGCTGCCGCCGCTGCATGGCCGGGCGCTGTGGGTCGCCACCGACAGCCGGCGCGGGCGGGTGTTCCTCGACATCGACGGACAACTGGCCTCGTTGGCGCTGGACGCGCTGCCCATACCGTCCGGGCCGGTGGCGGTCGCCGGCGATGCGGCAATCGCGGTGATGGCGCGCCTCGCCGCGCGCGGCTGCGACGTGCGGCTGATGGACGCCAGGGGCGTGCGGGCGCGTGACGTGGCGCGGGTCGCGGCGGCGCGGCTGGCAGGCAACCTGGCGCCGTTGGCGGCGGTGCCGCTGTATGTCGATGCGCCGGAAGCCCGCCTGCCCGCCGGCGGCCTGCGTCCGGCGCCGGCGTGATCGCTGCCATTCCGGCGCACGCGGCTGCCATGGCGGCGATCCACACCACGGCGTTCCCGCTCGGCGAGCGTTGGGACGCCACGGCGTTTGCGAGCCAACTGGCGCTTCCCGGCAGCCTCGGCCTGATCGACCCGGCGGGCGGCCTGATCCTGGCGAGGGTCGCGGCGGATGAGGCGGAGATATTGACATTGGCGGTGATGCCGCAGCTTCGCCGTCGCGGCATCGGACGGGCGCTGGTGGCGGAGGCGGCAGCGCAGAGCGCGGCGCGCGGGGCGGCCGCGATGTTCCTTGAGGTGGCGCGCTCCAACGCGGCGGCGTTGACGCTGTATGCGGCGGCTGGATTCGAGCCAGTGGGCGAGCGGCGGCGCTATTACCCTGACGGCGAGGACGCGCTGGTGCTGCGGAGAAACCTTGCCAAGCCGATTTGACGGCTCGCTTGATGCGGGAGTTCTCGGCTCCTGGTTGGTTGGAACGCACAAGACGCTATTGAGACCGTCCAATGCATTGAGCTTCAGGGCTGCACAGGTGGTCGGGCAATCGGGTGAAGGCTCTCACCTCCTGACCAAGCTTTCAAGGAAGTCGTCATTCCATCCGGAGCCGTCCTCCCACGGCGAATCGAGGAGCCGCATAGATTCAGCACTTTATCGGTTTGTCATACTCCCTCACCCGATTGCCCTGTGGCCCGACTGGCTGAGGGTTCCACGCCGGACGCGGCATTGGTATACGCCAACGCCGCCGCGTTGCTGGTGGCGCCCGCAGATATGCGGGCGCGGCTTGGCTCTGGCACCGTCGAGGCGTTGCCGGCAAAGGCTGCCGCAAGCTGGCGAGTCGCTTATGAGCTTTGTATGCCGGCGGGCGTGGCTAGAATGACGACAACAAGAAACTGGAGAGGATCGCACCATGCCCATCATCACTCGCCGCCAATCGGCACAGTTGCTCGGCGGTGGACTGCTGGCCGCCACCATCGGCCGGCCGCAGAGCGCCCGCGCGGCGGCGGCCAAGACCATGACCACGGTGGTCAAGATCGCCGGCGTGCCGTGGTTCAACTACCTGAACGCGGGGCTGGAAGCCGGCGGCAAGCAGTTCAACATCGACGTGTCGATGGTCGGCCCGGCGCACGTTGACCCGGCGCAGCAGGTTCGCCTGGTCGAGGACCAGATCGCCAGGAAGGTCGACGTGCTCGGCCTGGTGCCGCTCGACGTGAAGGTGCTGGCGCCGGTGCTGGCGCGCGCGCAGCAGGCCGGCATCATGGTCATCACCCAGGAAGGCCCCGACCAGGACGGCCGCACCTGGGACGTGGAGCTGCTCGACTCCAAGGTGTTCGGCGAAATGCAGATGAAGGCGCTGGCCAAGGCGATGGGCGACAAGGGCGAGTACGTCGTCTATGTCGGCACGCTGACCACGCCGCTGCACAACCGCTGGGCCGACGCCGCCATCGCCTATCAGGCGGCGAACTTCCCGCAGATGAAGCTCGCCGCGTCGCGCTTCCCCGGCGCCGACGAGATCGACAGCTCGGAGCAGGTGACGCGCGAGGTGCTGCAGGCCTACCCGCACGTCGGCGGCATCATCGGCTTCGGCTCCAACGGGCCGATCGGCGCCGGCAACGTGTTGCGCGAGCGGCATCTACAGAAGAAGGTCGCCGTGATCGGCACGGTGATCCCGTCGCAGGGCCGCGCCATGATCAAGAGCGGCGTCATCCGCGAGGGCTTTCTGTGGAGCCCCAAGGATGCCGGCTTCGCGATGGTCGCGGTGGCCAGCCTGGCGCTGGGCGGCGCCAAGTTCGAGACCGGCATGGAGATCCCCGGCATGGGCAAGGCGACCGTGGACGTGCCCGGCAAGCTCGTCAGCGTCGACCGCATCCTGGCGTTCAACGCGGGCAACATCGGCGACATGATCGCCAAGACCGGCTTGTGACATCGGCGGGGGCGGTGGTGCCGCCCCCGGTTTCAAACCAACGGCGAGGTGTCGCGGCTTGGCCAACTTTCTCGAGCTGACCAACATATCGAAGCAGTTCGGCGGCGTCCGCGCGCTGTCGGAGGTAAACCTCGAACTCGCCGTGGGCGAGGTGCATTGCCTTGCCGGCGAGAACGGCTCGGGCAAGTCCACGCTGATAAAGATCATCTCCGGCGTGCAGCAGCCCGATCCGGGCGGGCGCATCGCCGTCGGCGGCCGCGTGCATCCCAACCTGACGCCGGCGGCAAGCACCCGGCTCGGCATCCAGGTCATCTACCAGGACCTGTCGCTGTTCCCCGACCTGCCGGTGGCCGAGAACATCGCCTTCGCGCAGCATCTGGGCGGCCTGCACGGCGTCGACTGGCGCCGCATCGGCGCCAGCGCCGCCGCGGTCATGCGGCGCATCGGCATCACGCTCGACCCGCAGGCCAAGGTGGCGGAGCTCGCCATCGCGCAGCGCCAACTGGTGGCGATCTGCCGCGCGTTGGCGGCCGAGGCGCGGCTGGTCATCATGGACGAGCCGACCGCCTCGCTGACCCGCCACGAGGTCGACGCGCTGCTGCGGCTGACCCGCGAGCTGACCCAGGCCGGCATCACCATCGTCTTCGTCAGCCACCGCCTGGATGAGGTATTGGAGATCGCCGACCGGGTGACGGTGTTGCGCGATGGCCGCAAGCTCGGCACCTACCCGGCGGCCGAGATGACCGGCCGCCGGCTGGGCGCGCTGATGACCGGCGGCGACTTCGACTACACGCCCAGCGTGCCGAGCCATGCCGGCGCGGCCAGCGTGCTGGCGGTGCGTGGCCTGTCGCGGCCGGGCGACTTCGCGGATATCGGCTTCGACCTGCGGGCCGGGGAGATCCTCGGCCTGATCGGGCTGCTCGGCTCCGGGCGCACCGAACTGGCGCTGGCGCTGTTCGGGATGCGCCCGGCCGAGCGCGGCGAGATCCTGCTGCGCGGCAAGCCGGTCGCCATCCGCAGCAACCGCGACGCCATCGGCCACGGCATCGCCTACGTGCCGGAAGACCGGCTGACGCTCGGCCTGGTGCTGGAGCAGCCGGTGTCGTCCAACATCGTGCTGTCCATCCTGCAACGGCTGGCCGGACCGCTCGGCCTGGTGCGCGCGGCGCGGCGCGGCGGCGAGGTTGCCGGCTGGATCGCGCGGCTCGGCATCAAGGTGTCGAACCCGGAGAACCCGGTCCGCACGCTGTCCGGCGGCAACCAACAGCGCGTCGTGCTGGCGAAGTGGCTGGCGACCGGGCCGCAGGTGCTGATCCTCGACAGCCCGACCGTGGGCGTGGATGTCAGCGCCAAGGACGGTATCTACGCGATCGTCAAGGAGTTGGCGGCGCGGGGCATGGCGGTGCTGATGATCTCCGACGAAATCCCCGAGGTGCTGTACCACTCGCACCGCATCCTGGTCATGCACGCGGGCCGCATCACCGGCGAGTTCCGGCCCGACCAAGTCAGTGAAAGCGCGCTGCGGGAGGCGATCGATGCCTGACGCCATCCGGGTGTTCGCCCGCACCCACGAGGCTCGGCTGCTGCTGGTGGTGGTGGCGCTCGGCGCGTTCCTGTCGCTGACCGCACCGTCGTTCGCGACGCTGCAGAACGCGGTGGACCTGCTGACGTCCAACGCCTTCGCCGGCATGTTGGCGGCGGGGTTGCTGGTGGTGCTGATCTCGGGCGGCATCGACATCTCGTTCACCGCCACCGCCTCGGTCGCGCAGTACGTGGCGTTGACGCTGGCCAACCAGGCGGCGGTCGGCTGGGTCGGCGTGGCGGTGGTCGGAGCCGGGCTGGGCACCGTGCTCGGCCTGCTGAACGCCGTGCTGATCGGCACGCTGCGCCTGTCCAGCATCATCGTGACCATTGCCACGCTCAACCTGTTCTTCGGCTTGCTGATGTTCGTGACCCGCGGCAACGAGATCTTCGCGCTGCCCGATTGGTTCGTGAACGGGGCGAGCTGGGTCGTCCACACCGACGCGGAGAAGAACGACTATGCGATCAATCTACAAATGCTGGGCTTGGTCGCGGCTTTCGCGCTGACCGCCCTGTTGCTGAAACGGACCAACCTTGGCCGTCAGGTGTACGCGCTTGGCAGCAACGCCGACGCGGCGGCGCGGGTCGGCGTGCCGGTGTTCCGGCTCAACCTGCTGGTATACGGCTATATGGGCCTGATCGCCGGCCTCGCCTCGCTGGTGCAGGCGCAGAACGCGCAGTCGGTGTCGCCCAACGCGCTGGTCGGGCGGGAGCTGGACGTGCTCGCCGCCGTGGTGCTGGGCGGCGCCAGCCTGACTGGCGGCGTCGGCACGGTGTTCGGCACCATCCTCGGCGTGACGCTGCTCGCCTTCCTGCAGAACGGCCTGCTGCTGCTCGGCGTGCCGTCGTACTGGTCGCAATGCTTCACCGGGGCGGTGATCCTGGTCGCGGTCGCGGTGCTGGCGATCGAGCGGCGACGGCAGCGCAGCCACGCGCGGCGGGTGATGGCATGAGCGCCGCGGCCGCCCGCCCGGTTCGCCGCAACGCCGCGGTGCCGGGTCCGGTGATGCTGCGGCTGATGATGTTGCTGGGCGTCTTGGTGCTGGTGTTCGCGCTGCTGCTCGGAGGGCGGCTGTTCAACGGCACCGCCGTCCGCTCGATGGCGTTCCAGTTGCCGGAACTGGGCATACTGTCGTTGGCAATGATGATCCCGCTGCTGTCCGGCGGGCTCGACCTGTCGATCATCGCGACCGCCAATTTGTCGGCGCTGGCGATGGCATACGTATTTACGCATTTTGGCGTGGGCGAAACCGGGACCGCCGCCCTCGCCTGGCATGGCTTGGCGCTGGTGGCGGGGTTGGCGGTGGCGATGGCGGTCGGGCTGCTGAACGGCTCGGTCATCGCCTATCTCGGCGTGTCGCCAATCCTGGCGACGCTGGGCAGCATGACCATGGTGAAGGGCATCGCCATCGGCCTCACCCACGGCAACGTCGTCTCCGGCTTTCCCGACAGCATCGTGTTCCTGGGCAACGGCAGCGTGTTCGGCGTGCCCATGGCGCTGATCCTGTTCGTGCTGGTGGCGATCCCGGTGTCGGTGCTGCTGAGCCGCACGCCGCTTGGCGGCATCATCGCCATGTGCGGCTCGAACCAGGAGGCGGTGCGCTTTTCCGGCATCGACACGCGGCGCGTCGTGCTGCGCATCTACGTGCTGTCAGCGGTGCTGTCGGCGGTCGCCGGCCTGGTGATGATGGCCCGCTTCAACTCGGCCAATGCCGCCTATGGCGAAAGCTACCTGCTCATCACGATCCTGGCGGCGGTGCTGGGCGGCATCGACCCGGCCGGCGGCTTCGGCAAGGTCGGCGGTCTCATCATGTCGCTGGTCATCCTGCAGCTTATTTCCACCGCGGCGAACCTGCTGGGAGTGAGCCAGTTCCTGACACTGGCGCTGTGGGGCGCCATACTGCTGGCGGTGGCCGGGATCAGCCGGCTGCGCGCCTGGCTGCCGATGCGGTTCCGCTAGGAGAAGTCACCCGATGCACGCGACCTTTCAGCTTGATCCCTCGCAGTTCACCACGACCGAGCGGCCGCTGCTGCGTGCTGACGGCGTATGGGCCAGCGCCTTCCGCTATTCAACCGGGGTTGCCGCGCTGCGGTTGGGCAACGCGCGCGGCAGCGTGGTGGTGTTGCCGTGGATGGGTCAGATCGTGTGGGACGCCGTCTTCGACGGTGTGCGGCTGACCATGGGCAGCCTGTTCGACGCGCCCCGCCCGGCTCACGAGATCATCGAGACCTATGGCTGCTTCGCGTTCCACAGCGGGCTGCTGCGCAACGGCTGCCCGGGGCCGGAGGACACGCATCCGCTGCATGGCGAGATGGCGTGCGCGGCGATGGACAGCGCCGCCATCACCGTGGGCGAGGGCGCCGGCGGCGTGTTCCTGCGCCTGGATGGCGAGCGGCTGTTCACGCGCGGCTTCGGCAACCGCTATTTGGCTCGCCCGAGCGTCACGCTGTATGCCGGCGGCACGCTGTTCGACATCGCCATGCGGGTCGACAACACCGGCGGCCAGCCGATGGAGCTGATGTACATGTGCCACGTCAACTTCGACTTCGTGCCGCAGGCCGAGCTGATCCAGCCTGCCCCGTTCGACGCGCGCTCGGTGGCGGTGCGCGCCGCCATCCCGGCCCATGTGCCGGCCAGCCCCGCCTATCGCGCCCGCATCGCGGCGCTGGCAGCCGACCCGTCGCCGACCCGTCGCCTGGACCCGGACGACGGTTACGACCCGGAGCAGGTGTTCTACCTGCATGGGTTGCGCTGCGACGCGGCGGGTGACACTCATTTGATGCTGCGCCGGCCGCAGGGCGACGGGTTCGCGATGTCGTATTCCCCGGAGCGGTTTCCGCACAGCGTACGCTGGCTTATGCGCAACGTCGACCATCAGGTTGCGGCTTTCGCGTTGCCGTCCACTTGCCAGCCGGAAGGTTATTCGGCCGAGCTTCGCAAGGGCCACGTGAAGATCGTCCCGCCTGGCGGCAGCGCCGCCTTCACCGTGCGGACCGGCTATCTCGATCGGGCCGCCGCCGCGCTGCAGTCGGCGCGTATCGCCATACTTTGAACCGATGGGCGGAAGCTTGGCGTGACGTTCGTCTCGATCAGGGACATGAGCCTTGGCTGGTCGCTTCAACGCTGCCGGAACGGAGCATGTGGAAGGCTGAAGGCGATCAGCAAGTTATCCGCGCCCTTGGTCAGGAGCCTCGAGCGCGGCGCTTCTGATTAAGGCTGTCGATCAGCACCGCGCCGAAAATCACTGCGCCCTGGATGAACTGCACCCAGAAAGGCTGCACGTTCTTTAGCGTGAGCCCATTGTTGATCAGGCCGATAATCAGCACCCCGAGCAGCGTGCCCAACATGCTGCCCTTGCCGCCGAACAGCGAGGCGCCGCCGATTACCACCGCCGCGATCGCGTTCAGCTCCAACCCGACGGCGGCGATCGGCTGCGCGCTGTCCAGCCGCCCGGCCAGCACGACCCCGCCGAGCCCGGCAAGGGCGCCGCTGACGATGTAGACCAGCGCCAGCGTGCGCCCCACCGGGATGCCCGCCAGCCGTGCCGCCTCGCGGTTGCCGCCGACGGCGTAGATTTCCGCGCCGAACACGGTGCGCGACAGCACGACCCAGGCCAGCAGGAACACCGCCGCCGCGATCAGTCCCGCGATCGGCAGCGGCCCGAGGTTGCCGCCACCGATATTGTCGAAGGCGTCTGGGAAGTCGAAGATCGTGTTGCCGTCGGTGACGATGAAGGCGAGACCGCGCGCCATCGCCAGCACCGCCAGCGTGACGATGAACGGGGTCATGCCCAGCACCGTGATCGCGAACGCATTGAACGCCCCGCAGAACGCGCCGATGCCGATGCCGAGCGCCACCGCCGCGGGGACCGGCACGTGCGCGTGGATGGCAAGCCCGGCCATCACGCCGGTGAACGCCACCACCGAGCCGACCGACAGGTCGATGCCGCCGGTGACGATGACGAAGGTCTCGCCGACGGCGACGATGCCGATGAGCGAGCTCGCGAGCAGGATCGAGAGGATGTTGGCCGTGGTCAGGAACGCGGGCGTGGTGGCCGCCAGGTAGAGCGAGATCGCGACGAAGCCGACGATGATCGTCAGCTCGTTCAGCGCGCGCCCGATCCCTCCGAGCCCGAAGCGACGGGAAGACGTGGTCGGTGGCGTCGTCATGGGCAGCCCCTGCTTGATCGTCGGCATGATTTCTGGACGGTCAGCCGAGCGCCGCGAGCGCCATGATCCGCTCCTGGCTGAACCCGCCGCGATCCAGTTCGCCGGCGAGACGCCCGGCGCGCATGACCAGGATACGGTCGCACAGGCCGAGCAGCTCCAGCATGTCCGACGACACCACCAGCACCGCACCGCCCTGCGCCGCCAGCTCGCCGATCAGCCGGTAGACCTCCACCTTGGCGCCGACATCGATGCCGCGCGTCGGCTCGTCCAGCAGGAACACGCGCGGCTGCGTGGTCAGCGCGCGGGCCAGCACCACCTTCTGCTGGTTGCCCCCGGACAGGCTGCCGACCGGCTGCTCGATGCCGGGCGTGCGTATGCGCAGTTCGTCCACCGCGTGGCGGGCGAGCTGGTCGGTGCGGCCGGCTGCGGTGAACAGACGCAACCAGCTCAGGCGGTCCAGGGTGGAGAGGGCCACGTTGTTGCGCACCGAGAAGGGCAGCACCAGCCCCTCGGCCTTGCGGTCCTCCGGCACGAAGGCGATGCCGGCGGCGATCGCCTCACGCGGGCTGCGTATGCGTACCGCGTCGCCATCGATCCGGATGGCGCCGGCCGCCTCCGGCAGCGCGCCGTAGATCGCCTTGAGCACCTCGGTGCGTCCCGCGCCCATCAGGCCGCCGAGTCCAACCACCTCGCCCGCCCGCACCGACAGCGACACGCCGGAGAACCGTCCCGGCGAAGACAGGCCCTCGACTTCCAGCAGGGTCGCGCCGATGGCACTCGTGCGTGGCGGGAACAGCGCCGTGATCGGGCGGTTGACCATCGCCTGGATCAGGCTGGCCTCGTCCCACTGCGCGGTCGGGCGCGTCTCGACGGTATGGCCGTCGCGCATCACGGTGACGCGGTCGCAGATCTCGAAGATTTCCTCGAGATGGTGGCTGATGAAGACGATGCCGATGCCCGCCTGCCGGAGTGCCGCGACCGTCGCATACAGGATGCGCTGCTCGGCGATGGTCAGGGTCGCGGTCGGCTCGTCCATGACGATCACCCGCGCTTCCCGGGACAAGGCGCGGGCAATCTCCACCAGTTGCCGCTGGGCGATGCCGAGATGGCGCACCCCGGTCTGCGGCGGGATGTCCAGGCCGACGCGGGCGAGCAGCGCGCGGCTCTGCCGGTGCAACGCGGTGCGCCGCACCAGTCCCAGCCGGTTGCGCGGCAGGTGGCCCAGGAAGATGTTCTCCGCCACCGTCTGGTCCGGCACCAGGCTGAGCTCCTGGTGGATCACCACGATGCCGGCATCGAGCGCGTCGCGCGGACGCCGGGGCGCGAACTCGACGCCGTCCAGCCGCACGGTGCCCTCATCGGCACGATAGGCGCCGGCCAGCACCTTCATCAGCGTCGATTTGCCGGCGCCGTTCTCGCCGACGATGCCCAGCACCTCGCCGCGTTCCAGCGTCAGGTCGACGCCGGCCAGCGCGCGGACGCCGGGGAAGGACTTGCAGATGCCCCGCATCTCCAGCAGCGTGGCCATGGGCGACGCTCCGGCCCTCGGCTTACTGCCCCTTGGTGACCTCGTCGCCCCACAGCCCGTAGGACTTGACCTCGGCGCTGTCGAGGTTGGCCTTGGTCAGCAGCACGTGCGGCCAGAACTGGTGCGCCGGGATTTTCGACTTGTCCCCGTGCAGGTACTGCTCGATGTAGGAAACCGACTGCGCCGCCATGGTCAGCGGATTCTGCGACAGCGTGGCATCCATCTGCCCCTTGCGGATCGCGCTCAGCCCCTGCTCGGTGCCGTCGATGCCGACGATCACGATGTGCTTGGGGTTGCCGATCGGCGCGAAGCGGTTCGCCTGCTTGATCGCGCGCATGGCGCCGACCGCGTTGTCGTCGTTGCCGTTGAAGATGGCGTCGATATCGTCATGTGCGGCGAGCAACTGGGTGGTGATGTTGAAGCCCTTGTCCGCGTCGAAGTCGGCGGCCTGGCGCGCGGCCAGCGTCAGGCCCGGATTGGCCTGCGACAGCTTGGCGAACTCCTGCGCGAAGCCGCGCTCGCGGTCGTCGCCCGCGGTGGTGCCGAGCAGCCCCTCGAGGTCGATCACCTTGCCCTTGATGCTGCCGTAGCGCTCCTTGAGCCGATCGGCGATGAAATCAGCGCCTTCCTTGCCGAGTGCCACGTTGTCGGTTTCCAGGAAGTTCACCTGGCACGAGCCGCAGGCGGCGCCGCGGTCGAGCGTGAACACCGGGATGCCGCGCTTGTTGGCCTGCTTGACCACCGGCACGATCGCATCCGCGTTGATCGGGTTCAGGATCAGCGCCGCGACATGCTGGTTTATCAGGTCGAGCACCTGCGTGGCCTGGGTGTTGGCGTCGCCGTTCGCGCTGGTGTTGATCAGCGTCAGGTCGGGGTGCGTCTTGATCCCGGCCTCGACGCCCTTGGACATGCCCTGGAAGAAAGGGTTGGCGAGGGTGGAGACGCTGTAGCCGATGGTAACGCTCTCGGCCCAACCCCGAACGGGGGTAAGGCAGGCGCACACCGACGCGGCCATCGCGAGGTCACGCAACAGGGGACGGGGCATGGCTTCCTCCAATTTTCGGCTCTCGCCGCACTCATTGCTGGTAGCCTATTGAGCTGTCGGCGGCGAAGTCAATGGTGCGGACCGCGAACTTGCGCGCTTACACCTCCAAGGCGCGCAACAGCATAGGCAGGCCGAGACGGCGCAGGGCGGATACAGCCACATCGTCCACCAGGTCAGCGAACAGCGCGCGCTTCTCCGCCAGTATCTCCGCAATACGCTGCTCGATCGTGTCCGGACAAAGATAGCTGAAGGTCTGCACCGGCCGCGTCTGGCCGATGCGGTAAGCACGGTCTTCAGCCTGCGCCTCCACCGCAGGGTTCCACCAGCGGTCGAAGTGGAAGACGGCGGAGGCGGCGGTCAGGTTGAGTCCAATCCCGCCGGCCCGCAGCGACAGCACCATCACCGGCCGTTGCGGGTCGCGCGCGAACGTCGTCAGCGCCGCATCTCGGGAAGCGGCCGACATGCGGCCCGTCAGCAGCACCGGGCGGAAGCGGGCCAAATGTCTCTCCAGCATGGCTGTGCCGAACGGTTCCGCCACGAACTGGCTGAACACCAGCGCCTTCTCACCGCCCTGCACCACGCCGCTCACGCGGCGAAGCAGGTCGTCGCATTTGGCCGAAACCCCGGTTTCCGGGCAGGCATTGCAGATCTGCTTGAGCCTCAGTATCAGCTCCAGCACATGGCTGATGGTGATCTCGGTGCCGAGCGAGCGTAGCCAGACCCGCCCTTCCTGCTCCGCGCGATCATAGGCGGCCCGCTGCACCGGACCCAACGTCACCTCGACGGGAAAGCCGGTCTTCGGCGGCAGGTTCGGCAGCACGTCGGCGCGCCGGCGGCGCAGCTGCAACTCGCCAAGTGTCCGGCGCAGACCGGACATCATCTCCCGCCGGTCGAACCGTCCGGGTGCGATGAAGTCGACGATGGAGGCAGCGTCTTCCGCGCGGTTCTCCACCGGAGTGCCGGTCAATGCCCAGGCGCGGCGGCGGTGAAGCGATTTCAGGACCATCGACAGTTCCGTGTCGTCGTTCTTGATGCGCTGCGCCTCGTCGGCCACCACGATGTCCCACATGCGGCGTCCCGGCCCGAACGGCATCGGCAGCAATCGATCGTTGCGCAAGACCTCGTAGCCGACCAGGTAGATCTGTGCCGGCGATTGCCAGCGCAGGATGCGTTCCTCTCGCGCTCCGGTGATGGTCGCAAGCGATAGCTCGGGCGCCCAGGCACGAAACTGTTGTCGCCATTGCAGCAGCAGCCCCACAGGCACCACAACCAGGGCTGAATGCACCTCGCCCTGTCGCGCCAGGACGCGCAATGCCGCAATGGCCTGGATAGTCTTGCCAAGCCCCATCTCGTCTGCCAGCAAAACCGCATCCGACGCCAGCAGGCGTGTCACGCCGTCTACCTGGAAGTCATGCAGCGGAAAGCGCCAGCACATTCCGAAAGGACTATTCACCGCGCACGCCTGGGCCGATGCGGAAGTCATGGTCAGGCATCGTTGTCCGCTGTCGGAGGTGACTCGGCCAAATCCTGGGTCTCCGCATAGTTCTGCGCAATGGTGCCGAGTTCAAGGCCGACCGCGCGCCCTTGCAGGCGCAGCACGTCCCATTGCGTGATCCAGCCGCGGATATGGTGGCGCATGGTGCGGTTGGCGCGGCGCTCCACCACTGGCAGGGAAGGCGCTTCCCAGCCGTAGGCGCTCGAATAGCTGGAGCGCAACGTCTCGGCGTGGCGCAGCAGGTCAGCCTCGGTTGGCGCGCGCAGCATCGGTGCTGCCTCGATCGCGCGGATTGCGGCCAAGGCCAGTTCGGCCCTTGCCGGCTCGCCTTTAAGACGCAGCCGATCCGGCAGCTTCTCATCGTCCTGGCGGGCGTTGATGACCTGGGCCGCGAAGTCGTCGGTGATCGCACCGGCAACATGCAGCCCGGCCACGCGCACCGCCGCGCCTGCTCCCAACCAGCGCCCCAGTTCGGCGTAGGCGCGGGCGCGTTGCAGCGGGGAGTAGCGTCCGATCAGTTCCACCTCGTCGATCAGCACGCACCAGCCGGCAAATCCGGCGGCGCGGAACAGCAGCGGCGCGAAGCGCTCCCGTTGCAGGGCCAAGGTGGCTTCCGTGATGCCGCCCAGATCGAACATGCCCCGCGCACCGGCCTGGCTCAGCGCCTGGCGCAACGGCGGCCCGGGAAGCTTGCCGCCGGCCAGGAAAATCTCCATGCGGCGCAGTAGGTCGATCGGCAACTGCCGGCTCAGCAGGTGCAGCATGGCGGCGAAGATCGGCGCCAATCCCGCATTCGGCAGGCTCGCCAGCAACTCCAACTCCTGCACGGCACCCGGTCGGCGCTGCAGTTCGGCCAGCGCCACCGTCATGACGTCGTCCGTGTGGCCCGGCACGACGGTATCGCGCAAGGCGGCCGTGAACACCGCGAGTGGCGCCGAGAGCGGTGTCTCCTTGCTGACCGCCACCGTGCTGACGACAAAGTTCTGCCGCAGCGCCACCTCTTTCAGGAAGCCGAGCAAATGTGACTTGCCTGTGCCGAAACCCCCGGCAAACAGCAACCCGGGAGACGCGGCATCGCTCCAGACCGCGCCAAGGCCCTCCTCAAACCGCTCCTCGATCGCGTCCTCGACGCTGCCGAGCAGCAGCACCGCGGCACGGTTGGGCACCCCAGCGCGCAGCGCCTCGAACGCGGTGCGCAGTGTCAGACGGTCGGGCTGGCTGGCTTTCACGCCACGATCCGCACCAGAGGCGCCAGCGGATTGTCGGCGCCTTGCGGACGCACATCGTCCCAGACGCGCATCTGCAAGGCCGTATACTGACTGAGCGAGCGTCGCGGATCATCGCTCAGGAAGGCGTCGTCGGCCAGGGCTGCCACGAACAGGCCCGGAAACTGCCCGGCATCGTCGATCAATTGCCGCAACACCTCGTAGCAATCCATCACGGCGGCTGGCGTATACACCAGCCCCTCCGATATCGCACGCCGTTCGCGGTGCAGTTGGCGGATATCCAGCAGCAGCAATAGCCCGACTCCGCCGCAGCTTCGCACCCAGCGGCACAGTGACATCAGCACCGCGCGTGCGTTCTGCCGCCCGATGCGGCGACCGATCGGCACCTGCCTGAGCTGCCCGATGCTGCGCAGGGTGCCGCCCAGCCAGCCCATTACCGCTTCGGCCAATGCTGCATCCTCGCCAGTGAGCCGCGACGCCAGGAGCGCGATCATGGCGTTGCGGAAATCCTGGGTCAGCAACGCATCCTGCCAAATCTCGCGGCTTAGCGCCTGCACCAGATCGCGCCGCAGCAGATGTGCGGCAACCCCGTTTGCCTCGGCCAGCACCGGTAGCAGCAGTGCCGAGCCCGGCTCGGGCCAACGATAGCCGGCGCTGGCTATCAGCGCCTCAAGCCGGGTCTGCAGCAGCCGTTCCCAAGGCAGGGCGGCGACGACGGCGAACACGACGTTCTGCAGCATGTGCAGCCGGATAGCGGCGAGATCGATTGGAACAATGCCGAGGCCGCAGGCGGTGGCACGGTCGCGTAGTTCGTTGGACAAACCTTCAAGCACGGTGGTCTCGGCCACTGCGAACCGCACTGCGCCGCCGCCGGCCGGGATAAAATCAGTGAGATACTCGCGCCCGATCGCATCAAGCCAAATATCAGCCGAAATCGCCATGCTGTCGTTCAGGCCCCCGTGCTATCGCCGAGAGCGCCGTCTCGGCGGAACGCGATGCCGACATAAACGTGCTCGGCTCCTTGCTCGTCGTAGACCGCAAGGCGGGAGCGGCCCTTGCTGCCGGTGGACGCCGGCAAACTGAACAGGTGGCCGTGTTGCGTGCGCGTGTCCGGCGCCCGGTCGAGTCGCAGCAAGTCGACCGCGAACGCCTCGCGTGGGTAGTCCGTGGCGGCGCCGGGCCGCAAGGTGAGCAGCTCGTAGATATCGAGCAGGGATACCACCGCGCCCGGACGCGGCTCGTCAGACCTCGCGTCTGATCGTGCAAGGTGGGTCGCGGCTCGGAACAGCATGTTCAGGAAGGCATCGGCATTGAACGCGCTTTTGTCCTGGGCCTTCCTCAGCAGCGCGGTGAGCACGCCGGGCCGGAGCTGGCGTTCCAGCCTGCGGCCGACCCGCACCGCGGGAATCGCGGGTTCAAGCTTGAGCAACAGCGGAAACGCAGTGATCCGGCCGTCGCGTTCGACCAGGATAAGCCCCTTCGCCGCTGCCTCGGCTTGCAGCTCCTGGAGGTACGGCCCGCCGTTGAATGCCGCTTCGGCGTCGTAGCTGAAGCTGGTGCTCGCTGTCCGCAATGCCTCTGCAAGCGGTTCTACCAAGGCCGGCAACTGTTCAAGCCGGCGGGTCAGCCCCGCCACGATACCGGCTGCAGCCTGGCGACGCAGCGTGCGCAGACCCGCCAGGACCGCCTTGGCCTGCCGCTCAGCCGCGGCAAGTGCGACATCGAGCCGGTCCAGTTCTTCTTCGAGCCGCGTCGACATCGCCTGTTCCAATCAACCTTGCGATTGACGTTAGATGAGACTTGCACGGCATGGAATGCGGTGAGTTTGTTCGCCAATCTATCCGATGAAATCTATGGATGCCAGTAGGCCGATGAAACTGGTTTAAGAAGTATAAAACAGATAATTTGAAGTGTTATCGGCACGACTTACAATCAAAACCCTATTACTGCGTCCTCGCCGAAAATAACGGACAGTTGCCACAATCAATCAGGCGATTGCATAATATAAACAAGCTTTTACACAGGGTGAAGTGGACGCAGGGGAGGGTAGAGGGATCAATCAAAATCATCATAGAATAAACATTAATGTTTATCCAAGATCATCTTGACAGTCCGTTGGAAGAGTCACCGCATAGTTGTTGAGGCAAGCAATCGGCCCATAAAGGCGAACAGCACGGCTGGGCTGAGACATGGGTCAGTGTCTCATAGTTTAACTTGAGGCGGCGGGAAATCGTCAGCGCCGATGCTCTGCTCCACTCGCCAGGGCTTTGGCAGGAGCAAGAAGCCTTTGGCGAACTCCGGCCGCTTGACAACGCCCAGCACCCGATCTGCCGTCGCCTGGACTGTCTCAATGGAGCGTCGCTTGTAGCCGCCGTCGACAACCACGGTCTTGATCCAGGGACACAACCGCCATGTGTTCGGCCTGGCGATGGGGCTTTCCCTGGCAGTTGCCGCGCTGGCGGGAGTGCTGCTCGCGATACGAGCCAATTTCGACCCGGCGACCGGGCCGCGCGTCGCCGGCTGCACGACCTTGTCGAAGACTGGTCCTTCGGGACCAAGCGTCGGCAACTCGTTCAGGACCTCGCCCTCGGATGGGACGAACACCTTGATGTGGTCGTCGAAGCCGACACTGGCGAAGCCACGGAGCTGCTCGCCGCCGATCGTGACCCGGATCAGATGCGGGGTGACGTGGGTCGTCGCAACCACGTCGGCGAGCCGGAAGCGCGATTCGTGCCAGACGCGTATGGTTGCCGGATCGCTCAACGGCGCGAGTCCGGCAGTGTCATAAGATCGTCGATGCCAAGCTGTTTGAAGAACGCTAGCTGCTTGGCATGGTGCAAGGCGTTCAGCTCCTCGACGCCCTTCTGCTGGGAGTCGACCACAACGCGGGCAGGGCGCTTGCCGTGCGGTAGTTCCAGCACGTCGCGCACGGCATCGCCGACGATCGAAACGTCGGGCGACCCACCATTCGCCGCGTCGATCGCTTCTAGGCGCGGACCCAGCGTGTCGAACACCCTGGGGAGATCGCCATACTGCGCGACCACCGCGTTGGACGCCGGCACGTTCGCATGGGCGAAGTGTTCGGTCCCGCTGGTGAACGCGCCTGGCACGACGATGACGCTCTCGATCCCGAACCGGCTGACCTCAAAGCCCATGACCTCGGCCAGCGCTTCGCCGGCCACCTTGCTGGCGACATAGGGACCCAGGAACGGCTCGAAGATGCGCGCGGTCGTGCTGCCGATGTAGACGAGCACGCCACGGCCCTGGCGGCGCATGACCGGAAGCGCCGCGCGGTTCACCCGCAGCCACGAGATCGCGTTGGTGTCGAAAATCCGGGCAAGCTGCTCGGGCGCGAAAGCCTCGGTCACGCCGACCATGAGCATTCCAGCGTTGTTCACGACAACATCGAGGCGGCCCTGCTCGATCAAGACTTGGTCGACAGCCGTCCTGCAACTCGTCTCGGAGAGCACGTCCATCTCGATCACATGCAGGTTGACACCTTCGCGGGCCGCAAACTGCCTGGCTTCGTCCGCCCGCGACCCGCCATGCTCCGCGGTTAACCGCATACTCGCGTAGACGCAATGGCCGGCGCGGGCCAGCACCTGCGACACGGCGCGTCCAATGCCCGACCCCGCTCCGGTGACCAAGATAATCTTCTTCTCTGTCATGTTCGTACTCCCTGCGACCGGTCGATCGCTTTTCATTCATGTAGTTGCGACCGCAAGACAAGGTTTGGCTGGATCCACCTCCGATCTACTTTGGATGCGGCTCCAGTATGAAATCGATATCGAGTATGCTTATCCATTCATGATCGTGATGGACTGTTCTGCCATGGTTGGTTCGGCGCCACTTGCTGAAGCTCGCTTTGACGTCGGAAGCCTCGCGAGGAAGATGGCTGAGGGAACCTCCAGCACCTCCGGGAGGGAAGGCGATATAAGTTTGATGAATGGTGGCGAATACAAAAAGCCGATTTGGTTCCAGGTACAAATTGAGTTGGTTGATAGTCAGCACAAGCTGGAAACAGGTTTGGTGGTCTCGCCACACGAAGGTACTTGGGTCGGCGTTTGAGGCTGCAGATGCTAAGGGTCGCGGATGCGATCAATACGCATGGCAGCATCCTGAAGGCGGCCGCTGCCCTGGGAATAAGCCAGCCAGCCCTCACCAAGACTCTTCAGGAACTCGAAGGTATCGTTCAGATCCGCTTGTTCGATCGACACGCGCGGCGTGCGCGCAACCGAGAGTGGTTTGCTGCTGATTACCACAGGTCGGCGAATACTGGCTGAAGTCGACTTCGTTCCTGTACGTCTACGAACCCGGCGGCAACCGCGTCGAGGTTGCCAATGCAGGCGCACGCCTGATCCTCGCCCCCGACTGGCAACCGATCATGACGGCCTTAACGGGTCGGGAGATCACTGTGTGCCCCGCCCTTCCATCGCGAATGTCGAGACCAGCGAGGCGGGCGGGCCTTTCCTTTACCTCTATCGGGCGTTTGTGCCCGATACTGGCGGGCCTGGCCGGATGCGTGGCGGCACCAGCACGTCGGTGGCCATCGTTCCCTACGAGACCGAAGGCATCGACGCCATGCTCGTTGGGCACGGCATTGAAGTCCCGAACTCGACCGGACAGGCTGGCGGCTTACCGGGTGTTTAGTAGGCGCTCGGTTGGGCCACGTTCCGTCGGGCGACGCTTGGCCGGACGAGCAGCCGTTGCGGCTCCGCAGCCAACAGCCGCTCCGCCTGCTCGACCGGCAGCGGTGGTGCGTACAGGAAGCCCTGCCCGTACTGGCAGCCCATCTCCACCAGCCGGCGCGCGGAGTCGGCGCTCTCAATGCCTTCGGCGGTGACTTCGAGGCTCAACGAGCCGCACAGCGCAATGATGGCGCCGATATAGGCCGTGTTGCGGGCGTCGGCGGCCATCGACTGCACGAACGAGCGGTCGATCTTGAGTTTGTCGAACGGCAACTCGCGCAGATGGTACAGGCTCGAGTAGCCGGTGCCGAAATCGTCGAGCGCCACGGTCATGCCGGCGGCATGGGCGGCATCCATCACGCCCCGGGTGCGTGCGATGTCCTGCACCAGCGTGTTCTCGGTCACCTCGATACAGAACCGCGACGCCAACAGGCCGCCGGCGGCGATGACCAGGCACATCTTCTCGATAAGGCCGGGGTCGAGCAATTGGGCAGGGAACACGTTGATGGCGAAACGCAAGTGCGGCGGCCAGGCGGCCACGTCGCGGACGACCTGGCGCAACAGCGAGACCAGCAGCGGCGTGGCCAGGCCGCTGCTCTCGACCAGCGGGATGAAGCGATCGGGCGTGAGGCAGCCGCGGGTCGGATGCTGCCAGCGTGCCAGCACCTCGAACTCCACGATGCCGCCGTGGCGCAGGTCGACGACCGGCTGGTAGAACGGCACGATCTGGCCGGCGGCAATGGCGGAGCGAAGGGCGGCCTTCAACGCCTCGGTCTCGCGGAGCTCCTTCTCCATCGAGCCGTGGAACAGCTTCAGGCGTCCTCGCCCGGCGGCCTTGGCCCGGTACATCGCGATGTCGGCGGTGCGCAGCAGCGAGGACGTGTCGTTGCCGTCCTCCGGGCCGTAAGCGATGCCGATGCTGGCGCCGAGGTTGACGGTGACGTCGCCCACGCAGATGTCCCCGGCCAGAGCGACGATTATCGCCTCGGCCTCGGCCACGGCCTGATGGCGCAGCGAGCACGGGACCAGCACGGCGAACTCGTCGCCGCCGAGCCGCGCCAGCCAAGTGCCGAACGACAGCGCCGTGCGCAGGCGCTCGCCTGCCTCGCACAGCACGAGATCGCCGATCTCGTGGCCATAGATGTCGTTCACGCCCTTGAAACCATCGAGGTCGATCAGCAGCACCGCGATGCCGAGGCCGGGCCACAGCTTGGCGAGCGCATCGTCGATGCGCTCCTTCAGAGCGCGGCGGTTGGGCAGGCCGGTGAGCGGATCTATCCGAGCCGAACCGTGGGCGCCCTGCTCGGCCACGGTGCGCCGCCGCACCTCGCGGCGCAGGAACGCGAGGTGTTGCAGCAGCACCGCCAGGGCCGCGCACCCCACGCAGGCCGCAGCCACGATGAGGCCATGCAGGAATGGCGCAAAACCACCGAGGCGCAAGCCGGCGATGGCCGCGACCGGGTCGATGTCGGCGGTGATTGCAGCGGTGGCGACGGCAACGGCGGCCCCGAACAGGAGGGCGGTTGACGGTGCGTCGGCGCTCTTGACCTTGTCTGGGCGGCCCATGGCTTCACTCCCACCCAAATGAATACGGATGCCGGCTGCACAGCCGCCCCGTAGCAACCCTAGGGCTTGCTTGCCTGACAAGTAGTTAATGTTTGTTATGCAGAGTCGAAATCTGCCGCGCGGTTCGCGCGGTTTTAACTCGATGAAAATCGCATCAAGCACGCAAGGGTGTTCCGGCCACCGCAACCATGCAGGGGGTCCATCGTTTGCGTGGGGCCTAGCGTGCACCTTAACCCGCGATGGAAACATCCTCATGTTCATGCGAATCGATAAGCTCCAGGCGGCGTTGCCTGAGCCCAGCAAGCCCGATCCAAATGCCGCCGCCGCCCTTCAGGAGCTGCTCGGCGGCAAGTACGGCGAAATGTCCACGCTCGGGAATTATATGTTCCAGAGCTTTAACTTCCGCAGCAAGTCGAAGCTGCGCCCGTTCTACAGCCTGGTCGCCAGCATCACCGCCGAGGAACTCGGTCATATCGAGTTGGTCAGCAACGGCGTGTCGATGCTGAACAACGGCCCCGGCGACCCGACCCCGGACGTCGACATCTCCAAGGCTCCGTTCGCCGCCATGCAGGACACGCGCCTGGCAGCCTCGTTCCTGTCGAACGGCGGCGGCTCGATGCCGATGAACTCCAATGGCGCGTCCTGGAACATGGATTTCGTCACCACCACCGGCAACGTCATCATCGATCTGCTGCACAACTTCCACCTCGAATGCGGCGCCCGCATCCACAAGCTGCGCGTCTATGAGACGATGACCGAGCCGACCGGCCGCGAAGTCTGCGGCTACTTGCTGGTGCGCGGCTCCGTCCATGCCCATGCCTATGCGCTGGCGCTGAAGAAGCTGACCGGGGTCGAGATCGAGAAGATGCTGCCGACTCCGAACATCGAACTCGGCCGTATCCCCGAGTGCCAGAAGTACCTGAGCGAAGGCAGCCACCGTCGCCTGTACAGCTTCAGCCCGCACGATTACGGCGAGATGAAGGGCATCTGGGGCAACGGCGAGAAGGCACTTCCTGGCGATCCCCCGGGTGAGCTGGAAGTCCTCGACGGCCATCCCGAAGGCGGCAAGATCAGCGACCTCAACGGCAACTACGGCGCGTTCACGCCGGATTATGCCCCCGAGGAAATGTTCGAGATCGCCACCAAACTATACCAGAAGTCACGCTGAGCCCTCAGGTCGGGAACGCTGCGGCGCTCCCGACCGTCCGCTGCGTCTACGCATCGACCCGGGCGCGCGCATTGTCCGGGTCATAGGGACTGTCCTGCGCCACCTCGGCCGGATACAGCCGCTCCAGCATCTTGATAGCCATTCGGCCACCCACCGCCGCATGGTCCGGGCGCACGAAGGCCATGGCGATCTGCCGGTCGAAATGCACCGAGTAGCCGCCGCCGGTTGCCCGTCCGATCACTGCGCCATCAGCCCAGATCGACTCCACGCCCCACGGGTCGGCATCGTCCGGCCCATCGATCAGAAGCGTCACCAACTGCCACGCGCGGGTGCCGCCGGCGTGTTGTGCGGTCAACGCCGCACGGCCCACGAAGTCGGTGTTCTTGTCGAGGCGGATGAAGCGGTCGAGGCCGCTTTCCCAGGCGGTGACCTCTTTCGACAGTTCGGTGCCCCAGCCGCGATAGCTCTTCTCCAGCCGCAACCAGTTCATCGCGCGGATGCCGACCAGCTTCATGCCGAACGGCCGGCCGGCTTCCTCCAGCACGTCGAAGATGTGGTTGTGGTACTCGATTGGGTGGTGGATCTCCCAGCCCAACTCGCCCACGTAGTTGACCCGCATCAGCCGCACCGGCGCCATGCCTACGGTGCCGTCGCGCGCGGTCAGCCAGGGAAACGCCTTGTTGCCAAGGTCGAGCCGGTCGGTGACGCCAGCCAGCAGCGCGCGGGCATTCGGGCCGGCGACCACGAACACGCCGATCTGGTTGGTGATTTTCTCCAGTTGCACCGAGCCGTCGGCGGGCTTGGTGCGGGTCAGGTAGTCCCAGTCGTAGCTTTCCGCGGCCCCGGCGCCGACGATGTAGAAGCTGTCGGCGGCCTCGCGCAGGATGGTGAACTCGGAACGCACGCCGCCTTTCGCCGTGCAGGCGTGGGTCAGTTGGATGCGGCCGATGCCCTGCGGCAGCCGGTTGGCGACCAAGCCGTCGAGCCAGGCGGCGGCGCCGGGACCGCTGGCGCGGTACTTGGCGAAGGTGGACGCCTCGATCAGGCCGACGTTGTTGCGCACCGCCTCCGCCTCGGCGCGCACGAACTTCCACCAGTTTGTGCGGCGGAACGACGGGATTTCGGCAAACCCCGGGTCCTCGGCTGGTGTGGGGCCGTAGAAGTTGGCCCGCTCCCAGCCGAAGCGCTGGCCGAACACCGCGCCACGGGCTTTCAGGCGGTCGTACGACGGCATCGTGCGCAGCGCCCGCGCCGCCGGCCGCTCCTCGTCGGGAGCGTGCAGGACGAACACGTGGTCGTAGGCTTCCTCGTTTTTCTTCACCGCATAGGGACGGGTCGCGTAGGGGCCGAAGCGGCGCGGGTCGAGTGCCAGCGTGTCGATCTCCGCTTCGCCCGCGGTGATGATCTGCGTCAGGTAGTGGCCGGCGCCGCCAGCCGCGGTGATGCCGAACGAGAAGCCCTCGGCGAAGTAGAAGTTGGGCACGCCGGGCGCGCGGCCAAGCAGCGGGTTGCCGTCGGGGGTGTAGGCGATAGGGCCGTTGTAGACCGTCTTGACGCCGCCCTCGGCGAAGCACGGCATCCGCACGAACGCCTCCTCGATGTGCCACTCCAGCCGGTCCAGGTCGGCCGGCAGCAGGTCGGCGCGGAAGTTCTCGGGGACGCCGTAGACGCCCCAGGCCGGCGCGTTCCTCTCGTAGGGGCCGAGGATCAGGCCGCCGCGCTCCTCGCGCATGTACCATTGCGCGTCGGCGTCGCGCAGCACCGGGTGCTCCGGGTTGCCGGCGGCGCGCCAGGCGACGATCTCCGGGATCTCGTCGGTGACGATGTACTGGTGCTCGACCGGGATGACCGGGATCGACAGGCCGACCATGGCCGCGGTGCGACGCGCGTGGTTGCCGGTGGCGCTCACCACCACGTCGCAGGTGATGTCGCCCTGCGGAGTCTGCACCAGCCACTCGCCGCCGGGGGTGCGGGTGATCGCCGAGACGTCGGTCTGACGGTAGATCACGGCGCCGTTCTTGCGCGCGGCGTCGGCGAACAGCATCGTGATGTCGGCCGGGTTGATGTAGCCGTCGGTCGGGTGCAGCAGCGAGCCGACCAGGCCCTCCACGTTGACCAGCGGGAAGCGGTCCTTGAGCTGGCCCGGCGTCAGCCACTCGTACGGGATACCCAGCGAGTCGGCGGTGCTGGCATAGGTCTCGTACTCGTCCATGCGGGCGCGGGTGCGCGCCATGCGCAAGTTGCCGACGTGCCGGAAGCCGACATCACGGTCCCACTCGGCCGCCAGCCGGTTGTACAGGTCGATCGAGTGGCGGTGCATCTGCCCGGTCGAGTAAGACATGTTGAACAGCGGCAGCAGCCCGGCGGCGTGCCAGGTGGAGCCGGCGGTCAGCTCGTCGCGTTCCAGCAGCACCGCATCGGTCCAGCCCGCCTCGGTCAGGTGGTACAGGATCGAACAGCCGACAGCGCCGCCACCGATGACGACCACGCGGGCATGTGACTTCAACGGCGCTCTCCAACGTTAACGATTGTTCGGCTGCCCCGATGTACCAGCCGCGTCGTCACCCCGCCAGGGGCTCTGCCCCCTGTACCTCGTCAAAGGCTTGCCTTTGAATCCTGATTGTGGGGTCTAGGGCAGCGCCTTGGCCTTCTAGCGCCACGCCGCACGCCAGAAGCGCGGCAGCTCGTCCGGCGTCGGGCGGAACGACAGCGAGCGGGCAATGCCGTAGGTGGCGGCCTCGGTGAACAGCGGCAGCCACAACGCCCGTTGCGAGATCAGGCCGAGCGCCTGGGCGGACAGCGAGCGCCTGGTATCGGCGTCCGCCGCCGCGGCGCTGCGCACGACCAGGTCGGTGATCTCGTCGTCGCGGGCGTAATCCTCGTCGCCGCCGTCGAAAAAGCGTGGCAGGAACGCCGAGACGTCGTTGATGGAGGAACTGCCCCAGTTGCCGAGGAACAGCGGCGCCTGCCCGGCGGCCTCCTGCGCCGCAGCCCCCACCGTCGAGAGCGTCAGGATGTCGGCGGCGATGCCAACCAGGGCCAGGTCGGCGGCGACTGCCTGCGACACCTCGGTGCGTGCCGCGGTGACCATCAGCGTGCTGAAACCCTCGGGCAGGCCGGCCTGCGCCAGCAACGCTCGCGCCCGCGCCCGGTCGAGGCCGCGTCGCGCCACGGCGGAGGCGTCGCAGCCGAATTGCGTCGGGTAGCAGGCGGCTTCGGGAACCCTGGCGCCGCCCGGCACCATCGTTGCCGCGAGAGAGTCGCGGTCGATCGCGTGGAAGATCGCCTGCCGCACCAGCGGGCTCATCAGCGGTCCGACGCCGCTGCGCCCGGCGGCGTCGAGCGACAGGTAGGCGATGCGCAGGCTGTCGCTGCGCAGCGCCTGCAACTCGGCGGCGATGCCGAGTTGCCGGAACTGGTCGACCGTGAGTCCCCCGATCCAGTCCGCCCGGCCGCCCACGAGGTCGTCGAACGGCGCCGCCGGGTTGTCCGTCTGGGTAATCAGGATGCGGGCGATCTGGCTGCGGCCCTTGGGCGGCAGGCCGACCGGCGGCTTCCAGCGTTGCAGGCCGAGCTGGCTGCCGTCGTCGCCAAGCACATCGACGCGATACGGGCCGGTGCCGACCGGCGCGCGGGCAAACGCTTCGGGTCCGAGTTGCGCGTAGAGCGCGGCCGGCAGGATTGGCAGCACCATCGCCACATACTCGGGGGCGGCGGCGAACGGGTGCGCCAGATGCAGCCGCACCACGTCGTCGGCCACCTTCTCGGCGCCGTCGAGCCAGGCGTAGTTGCCGGGGATCGCCACGTCGAGGCGGGTCAGCACCATGCGCACGGTGAAGATGACGTCGTCGGCGCTAAACGGGGTGGCGTCGTGGAACCACACGCCCGGCCGCAGCGCGAACTCCATGGTGGTGTCGTTGATCCACGACCAGGAGCGTGCCAGCAACGGCCGCAACTCGAATGTCTCCGGGTCACGTTCGAGCAGGCAATCCCAGATCTCGTGCGCCAGCGTCAGCTCGGTGCGCAACGCCGAGCCGTATGGATCAAGGCCAACCAGCCGGTCGGTCCAGGTAACCCGCAGCGTGTCGGAATGCTTCTCCGCCCGTGCGCGCGACGGCAGTACGGCCGCCAGCGCGCCGGCGGCCAGCAGGGCGCGGCGTCCGAGCACCGGGATCAGCCGAGCGTTGCGTTGAACGCGCCGCCGTCCAGCAGCAGGTTCTGGCCGACGACGAAGCCTGAGGAGGCGCTGCACAGGAATACGCAGGCGTCGCCGAACTCGGCGGGGTCGCCCACTCGTCCGGCCGGCCCGGCGCGGCCCCGTTCGGCGATCTCCTCATCCACGCTGCGGCCGGACTTCTGCGCCGCTATCGCCGACAGGCCACGCAGCCGGTCGGTCAGGAACGGGCCGGGCAGCAGGTTGTTGATGGTGACGTTGTGCCGCGCCACCTGGCGGGACAGCCCGGCCACAAAGCCGCTTAGTCCCGCGCGGGCGCCGTTGCTCATTCCCAGCGCGGCGATCGGCGACTTCACCGAACTGGAGGTGATGTTGACGATGCGGCCGAAGCGGCGCGCGATCATCGGGTCGATCACGGCGCGGATGAGCGCGATCGGCGTCAGCATGTTGGCGTCGAGGGCGGCGATCCAGTTCTCTCGGCTCCAGTCGCGAAAGTCCCCGGCTGGCGGGCCGGCGGCATTGGTGACCAGGATGTCGGGATCGGGACAGGCCGCCAGCGCCGCCTCGCGCCCGGCCTCGGTGGTGATGTCTCCGGCGACCGCGATCACTTTGACGCCGGTGGCGCGGCGGATTTCCTCGGCGGTGGCCTGCAGCGGCGCATCGCTGCGCGCGGTGATGGTGACCGCCACGCCCTCGCGCGCCAACGCCATCGCGCAGGCGCGGCCCAGGCCCTTGCTGGCAGCGCATACCAGCGCCCGCTTGCCGGTCAGTCCGGTGTCCATCCGCAAGCCCTTCCAGGATGCCTCCGATATAGAACGCGCGTCGCCGGCGATCCAGCAACCCCCTCCGCACGCCTGCACCGGAACGACTCGGCGACAGAATCCCGCGACATGGCCGGTGGGTTGGACAGCACCGTCCTCCACGGTCTAGATCGCCCATGCCCAGATACCAGCGCCACCCTTTCGGTCTCGTTAATGTGTGCATGATGCGTCGACTTCTATTGGGTTTGGCAGTGACCCTGGCGCTGATCGGAGTGCCGGCGGCCGCCGACGCGCACGCTATCCTGCTCGACAGCACCCCGGCCCCGAACGGCAGCCTCGCTGCCGGGCACATCATGGTGCGGCTGCGGTTCAACAGCCGCATCGACGCCGCGCGCTCGCGGGTGACCCTGACGTTGCCGGACCAGACCAAGACGCTGCTGCCGACCGATCTCGGGCCGACCCCCGACGTGCTGCAGGGCGCCGCCGACCTCGGGCCGGGCGCCTACAAGCTGCGCTGGCAGGTGCTGGCCATCGACGGGCACACCACCCGCGGCGACGTGCCGTTCACGCTCACCCCCATTGTGGGCGCATCGCCGCGCTGACATGAGCCTGCTCGTCGATGTGTTCGGTTCCTCACCATCATCGTGCATGGGCTGACCATCATCGCGCAGTCGATGATGCTGGGCGGCGTGCTGTTCCTGCTGCTCCTGGCGCGGCCGCTGCGGGCGTTGCCGCAGGGCGGCGCCATCATCGGCGACACCACCCGCATCGCCGGCTGGGCGGCTCTGGCGCTGATTGCCGGCGACGCGACCAACCTCGCCTTGCAGACCTCGGTGCTGATGGACACCGTCGACCTGCCGTTCGCCATGGTCATGGGCGCCGGTTTCGCCGAGGCCGGCCTGGTCAAGATCGCCGCCACCGCCGTCATCGGCCTGCTGCTGCTCACCGGCCGCGCTCCGGCGGCACTGCTGCTGCTGGCGGGTGGGGTCGAGTTGGCGGCGGCGACGTTGACGACCCATGCGGCGGCGCGGCTGGATTACCGGCTGCCGCTGCTGGCGGTCGAGGCGCTGCACCAGCTCGGCGCCGCGATCTGGATTGGCGGCATCCCGGCGTTCCTCTCGGCGTTGGGGCGCATTCACGACGCCGTCGGCTGGCGCGCGGTCGGACGCCGGTTCTCGCGCATGTCGATGGCCGGAGTGGCCTGCGTCCTGGCGTCCGGCATCACCATGTGGATCATCTATGTCGGTTCGCTGCCGGGTTTCTACGGCACCGCCTATGGCGTCATGGTCGGCGCCAAGATCGCCATGTTCGCCGGCCTGCTGCTGCTGGGACTGGGCAACTACGCCGTCGTCGAGCGGCTGGGCCGTGATCCCGCGACTCCGGTGCTGCGGCTGAAGCGCTTTGCCGAGGTCGAGGTGGGCGTCGGCTTCACGCTGTTCTTCGCCGCCGCCTCGCTGACCTCGGTGCCGCCGGCGGTCGACCTCGCGCGCGACCGCGTGACCTGGCCGGAGATCGAGGCGCGCAACACGCCGGTGTGGCCGCGCCTCGCCAGCCCCGACCACGACGCGCTGACGCTGCCCGCTTTGCAGGCGCAATTCGACGCCGAGGCCGCCGCCCACGCCCAGGCGCCGCAGCCGGTGTTCGTGCCGGGGTCGGGCGACATCCCCGCGCGCAACGCCGAGGACATCGCCTGGAGCGAGTACAACCACCATTGGGCCGGCATCTTCGTGGCGTTGATCGGCCTGCTGGCGCTGTTGAACCAGGCCGGGGTGCGCTGGGCGCGGCACTGGCCGTTGGCGTTCCTGGGTCTCGCGGCATTCCTGTTCCTGCGCTCCGATCCCGAGGTATGGCCGCTCGGCGCCGAAGGCTTCTTCGCCAGCCTGCGTGATGTCGAGGTGCTGCAGCACCGCTTCTTCGTGCTGCTGGTGGCGCTGTTCGCGCTGTTCGAGTGGCGGGTGCGGGTCGGCGCCTGGACCAGCAAGCGGGCGCGGATGGTGTTCCCTCTGCTGACCGCGGTGGGCGGCGCCGCGTTGCTGACGCACACCCACGCCAACGTCAAGGATCAACTGCTGATCGAGCTGAGCCACACGCCGCTGGCCTCCATTGCCGCCGGGTGGTCGCGTTGGCTGGAGATCCGCCTCGACGGCCGTGGTGCGCGCATCGCCGGATGGGCGTGGCCGCCGCTGTTCGTGCTGGTCGGGCTGATCCTGCTGAGCTACCGGGAAGCGTGATCCGCCACCGTCGCTACAGCGCCGGGTACTGCACCGTCACCAGGCACTGCGCGCCGATCCCCTCGGACCGGCCATACAACCCGCTTTCCATTGCCGTCACCCGCTTGACGCCGACCCGCTCCGGCTCGACCGAGAGCAGGTCGGCGAGGCGGGTCACCATGGTGTCGTGATAGGGGCGGATGTCGGGCCACTCGCCCAGCACGCTCATGTCGACATGGACGATGCGGCCACCCTTCATGGTGACCAGCGACACCGCCTCGCGCAGGAACACGTCGCTGCTGGAGCCACGGTGCAGCGGCGCGCCGGGCTTGAAGTGGGCGTTGCCGTGCTGGCCGCCGACGGTGCCCAGCAGCGCGTCGGTGGCGGCATTCAGCGGAATGTCGGTGTTGTGCGCGCGGGCGACGCCGCGGTCGAACGCCACCGGGATGCCGCACAGCATCAGATGGTCGCCCGCCCCGAAGGCGTGGAAGTCGAAGCCCCAGCCGGTGTGCGTCTCCTGCCGGCCGCGTCGCAGCAGCCGCTCGGCGCGTTCCAGGTCGCGCTCGGTGGTGATCTTGAAGTTGTCGTCGCTGCCATGGACCAGCGCCACCGGAATGCCGTGCCGCTCCGCCACCAGGCTGTCGTCGGTGAGGTCGAGGCCGAGCGGGTCGCGCAGGTGGACCTGACGGTGGGCGTCGAGGATGGCGGCGAAGCGGAAACCCTGCGGCGTTTGCGCCCGCCACACATCGGTGCGGTCCACCGTGCCGGCGATGATGCCGTTGTGACAGCGCTTCAGCGTGTCGGGCACCGGCAGGGCGGCGACCACCGCCGGCTTGTCGTCGAGCGCGTCGATCACCGCGCTGATCGTCTCCTGCTCCACGAACGGGCGCACGCCGTCATGCACGATGACCTTGTCGAAGCCCTGGTCGGCCAGACTTTCCAAGCCGAGGCGCACGGTTTCCTGCCGGGTGTTGCCGCCAATCACCGGCGGCGGCAGGTCAAGCCCCTCGGTCGCGTTCTGATAGTGGTTGCGGTCGGCGGGATGGATCATCGCCTGCACCCGGGTGATGCCGGGGTGACGCAGGAACGCCAGCAGGGTGTGGCGGATGATGGGCTGGCCGTCGAGGTCCCGGTACTGCTTGGGGATCGGCCCGCCCATCCGTTGGCCACGGCCGGCGGCGACAATGATGGCGGCGGTCAATGGGTTGGCATCCGAAATGTCCGTTCAGGCATGTGCGTTGCTGTAACGCGGGCGCCACCGGCAGGCAAATCCGACCGGCAAATTGCAACTCGCTCACCTATGGTCACTCTCAGCCGGCAGCCTCGGCGAGGGCGCCAAACTAAAACTGAATATGTAATAGTATCTTGTTGGTACAAAAATTGTTGCGAGCTAAATCGTGTCAAGTTCAGAATTATTTCTTTACAAAAATATGGAGCCAATGTGACAATAAGATACGGTTGGTAGGAAATTAGTTTTTGGGACACGTTACTATTTCTTCGAATGTGTCGCCGCGGGTGACCGTGTTGATCCCAAGCTTCAATGCCGCCGCCACGCTTACGGCGGCGGTCGACAGCGTGCTCGATCAAACCATGCGCGATGTGGAGGTGCTGGTGATCGACGACGCTTCGAGCGACGCGACGGCGGCGGTCGTCGCGCAGTTGACGGCACGTGACCGCCGGGTGCGCGGCCTGCGCAACGTGGAGAACCAGGGCAAGTCCATCTCCATGAACCGCGGTAACGACGCCGCTTTGGGACACTGGATCGCGGTGCTCGACGCCGACGACCGCTTTGCGCCCGACCGGCTCGAACATCTGCTTGCCCTGGGGGAAGCGGAGGGCGTCGACATGGTGGTCGACAACCAGTTCTTCGTCGACGTTCTTGCCAATGAGGTCGTTGGCACCGCGTGGCCCGCCGGCGAAGCGGCGCAGCGACTTGATCTGGAAACTTTTCTGGCCCGGTCGAATGCCTATGCGCCATTCAGCTTCGGTATGCTGAAACCGATCTTCCGCGCCGACTTCGTGCGCCGCACCGGTTTGCGCTACGAGCCCGACGCGCGCAACGGGCAGGATTTCTTCAAGCTCCTGCAGTTCTATCTCTACCGTGGCACCGCAATCGTCTCCGACCTCCCACTCTATCTGTACAGCCAGCCGTTTGGCAGCAAGTCGCAAAAATGGTCGCACGCGGCCCGCAAGCGCTATGATTTCTGCCAGGTCCACCAGATCAACGAGCGCTTCGTCGCCCGCGCGCGCGGCCTTTTAACGCCCACCCAGCTTGCAATGCTGGAGCGGCGGAGCGCGCAACTGCGCACGCTGGCAAACTTCTGGACCATTCGCGAGAACGTCTCGGGCGGGCGTGTGGCGGATGCCATGTTCAACGCGGTGCGCTATCCCGCCGCCACCAGGCTGGCGCTGCAACGGGCCTCCACCAAGCTCCGGCACCGCATGGCCTCCTGATTACGGCTCTCCCTTGTCGCGGCCGCGGCGGGTCGCCAGCATAAGGGGGTAATACCGGAGCGGTCATGTCGCAGACCATGCCACCGCCGTCAGCGGCGATCCTGCGCGAATATGCGCGCAAATCCGACGCCATCTCGGCGGCATGGCTGGCCGGCCATCTGGCGCTGATCGCTGCCGCCGGCTGGCTGGTGGTGTGGGCTCGCCCGACGGCGTTGGCGTGGCCGGCGATGGCGGCGCTGGGGGTCGCGGAGATGGCGTTGTTCGCGCCGCTGCACGAGACGACGCATCGCACGGTGTTCCGCTCGCTGCTGGCGAATCGGGCGCTCGGCTGGTGTGCCGGCCTGGTGCTGGCGCTGCCGCCGGAGTGGTTCCGGCTGTTCCACATGGCGCACCACCGCCACACCCAGGACCCGGCGCTCGACCCCGAATTGGTCGGCGGCCAGCCACACACTTGGCGGCAGTATGCCTGGCGGCTCACCGGGCTGCCGTATTGGATCGCCGAGATCCGCCTGCTCACCACAGCCGCGGGCGGGAATGCCGATGCGCCGTTCATCCCGCCGCAGCGTCGCGCCGCCGTCGTGGCCGAGGCGCGGTGCTACCTGGCCGTCTATGCCGTGTTGATTGCCGGCTCGGTGGCGCTGCGCAGCGACTGGCTGCTGTGGCTATATGTATTCCCGGCGTTGCTCGGCCAGCCGGTGCTGCGCGCCTTCCTCATGGCCGAGCATGACGCGCTGCCGTTCGTGGCGGACCGCCGGGCCAGCACCCGCACCACGCTGGCCGGGCGCGCGGTGCGGTTCCTGTTCTGGAACGCCAACTACCACGCCGAGCACCACATCGCCGCCGGAGTGCCGTTCCATGCCCTGCCGCGGCTGCATCGGCGGCTGGCGGATGACCTCACGGCGGTGTCGCCGAGTTATGCGGCGGCGCACCGCGACATCCGCCGCGCGGTTCAGGCAAAGCCTTCGTCGGCGTCGTAGACCGGCAGCGGCGACGGCGGCGTCACGCTGGCATGATGCGGATGCACAGGTTCGTGGTGCGGGCGCAGCAGGAAGCGGCGGGCCACGTCGAGGTAGCCGCGATAGACCAGGCCGCCGTTGTTGGCCAGCAGCCGCTCGCGCTCCTGCGCGTACCAGGCTGGCAGGCGATACCAGGCCAGTCCAGGGCGCTCGTGGTGCGCCGCATGAAGGTTGTTGAACAGAAACAGCACACCCATCACAGGCGCCCGCTCGACGATGGCGGTGCGGTGCTCGTGCGCGTCGGCGAAGCGGTGCTCGGCGAACGAACGCACCAGCATCAGCGCCACCCCGGGCAGCATGAAATAGGCGAAGTAGGTCAGCAGGCTCATGTGGCAGATCAGCACCAGCCAGCCGACCACCAGCGCCACGAACGGCACATGCGCCGCCCAGGCCGCACGCACCCCCGGCACGTTGCGCCACAGCCGGTACGTGTCGAACCAGACAAAGCGGCCGATCGCCCACAGCGGCCCGATCACCAGCCGCCCGGCGAGCAGCGTCATGCCGCGCCCCAGCACCCGCCCGACCGGACCCAGGCCGCGCCACGCCGGGCCGGTCCAATACTGCGTCTCCGGATCTTCCAGCGGGTCGGTGAGGTGATGGTCGCGATGGTGCGACAGGTGGATCGCGCGGTAGCGTTCAAAGGGCAAATGCAGCAGCATCGGCGGCCAGCCCAGCGCGCGGTTCACCAACGGCCAGCGAGTCGGGTGACCGTGGATCAACTCGTGCAACAGCGAGGCGTGCCATGCGACGGTCCAGCCGCCACCGGCGATCAACAGCCATAACGGCAAGCTGGCGTGAAACCGGGTCAGCAGCAGCCAAAGACTCCAGATACCCACCCCCAACGCCACCGTCGGCCACTCGATCCGCCGTAACCGCCTCGTCCGCACTGCCACTGACCCTTTGATTCTACAGCTCTAACTCTATGCGCATTATCATCTGTTATAAACGTGCGTGATGTCGCGTTTTCACGGCTTGCGTTGACTTTCCGCACATATGCTTGGAGAATACCGTGATGCCTTCATCCCGCGTCTCCGCTGGGGCGTTTCGCGACAAGTTGTTCGGCGTCATTGCCCAGCGTGGCGGCAGTCAGGCGGCGTTCGCGCGTGCCAGCGGCATCGACCGCTCGACGCTCACCCAGTTGCTGAGCGACCAAACGCCGCGGTTGCCGCGCGCCGAGACTCTTGCGGCCATCGCCGTGACCTCGGGGGTATCGATCGACTGGCTGCTCGGCCTCAGCCAGGACGAGCAGGCCAGCCCGGCGAGCTTCGGCGAGGTCATGCAGATCGAGCCGCACGAGGACCTGCCGATCGACGACCGCATGTTCGCCTGGATGACCGAGGCGGCCGGCACCAAGATCCGCACCGTGCCGGTGAGCTTCCCCGACCTGCTGAAAACCGCGGCGGTGCTGCGTCACGAGTACCAGAATGCCGCCGGCGACGCGCCGCCGCGCAGTTGGGACAGCGTCGAGAGCCGCCTGCTGTACCTGCAACAGCCCGAAGCCGAGATCGAGGCCTGCGCCTGCGTCCAGGCATTGCAGGAGTTCGCGGGTGGCCGGGGCATCTGGGCAGGGTTGCCCGCCGCCGACCGCCGCGAGCAGATTGCGCGGATGCAGATTTTGGTGGCGGAGCTTTACCCGAGCTTCCGGTTGCTCCTGTTCGACCGCCGGCGGCTCTACTCGGTGCCGTTCACGGTGTTCGGGGTTGCCCGCGCGGCGCTGTTCGTGGGCGGCATCTACTTCGTGTTCACCTGGACCGAGCATATCCGCGCTCTGGTGCGCCGGTTCGACGAGCTGGTGCGCAACGCGGTGGTGCAGCCGCCCGACGTGCCGAGCTTCCTGGCGACCCTGGCAGTCGAGGAAAATCCTCCCGACGAGCTGCCCGACGAGCTGCCCGACGAGCTGCCCGACGAGCTAAAGGACTGATTATGGATGTCGAAATCGGCGGCGCCTTGACCATTGCGCAACTGGAGGCGGTCGCCAACGGCCGCGCCCGCCCGGTGCTGGCTGCGGCCGCGTGCGCCCGCATCGCCCAGGGCCGCGCCGTGGTCGACCAGGTGGTGGAGGGCCGCATCCCGGCCTACGGCATCACCACCGGCGTCGGCAGTCAGAAGGACTACGCGGTCGATCATGACACCATCGCCGCCTACAACGACCGCCTCATCACCGCCCACGCGACCATGGCGCCCGGCCCGCTCGCCAGCCGGCAGGGGGTGCGGGCGGCTTTGACCGTGCAGCTGCAGATGTTCGCGTCGGGGCGGCCGGGCGTGCGGCAGGCGCTGGTCGACGCGCTGCTGGCGCGGTTGCAGTCCGACGACTTGCCGGACGCGCGGCTGGGCTCGTCGCCCGGCGCGTCGGACATCGTGCCGATGAGCCAGCTTGCGGTGCCGATCATCGGGCGTCAGGGCGTGGGTCCCGGCGGGCGAGGACCGTCGCCGCTGCCGGGGCTGGCGGCCAAGGAGGCGCTGTCGTTGCTCAACAACAACAGCTTCACCATCGGCCAGGGCGCGCTGGCGGTGGCCGAGGCGCGGCGGCTGCTCGACGCGCAGACCCTCGCGGCGGCGCTGTCGCTGGAGGGGTTTCGTGGCAACGCGGCGTCATGGAGTGCGCCGGTCGATGCGGCGCGTGGGCAGCCCGGCCAGCGCCGCACCGGCGCGGCGCTGCGGGCGGCGCTGGCCGGCAGCGACTTGCTCAAGCCTGGCGCCAACCGGCTGCTGCAGGACCCCTTGAGCTTCCGCTGCGTGCCGCAGATCCACGGCGCCGCCGAGAGCGCCATGGCGTTCGCCTGGGAATCGTGGGAGCGCGAGCTGTCGGCGGTGGGCGACAATCCGATCATCGTCTGGGAGGACGACGCCTTCGTCTCGCATGGCAACATGGAGAGCACGCTGCTGGCGTTGACGCTCGATACGCTGCGTCTTGCCCTGGCCAAGGTGGCCGACGCCTCGGGCGAGCGCATCCACAAAATCCAATGGCCCAGCTTCACCGGCCTGCCGACCGGCCTGGTGGACGAGCCGGGAGTGATCGGCGGGGTGCAGTTCCTCAACCTCGGCCACATCACCGGCGCCTGCGTCACCGCGATCCGTCACGCGGCGACCCCGACCGTGCTCGCCTTCCGCGGCCAGATCTGCGATGGCGTCGAGGATGTGGCCGGGGGCGCGCCGTTCGCGGTGGAGCAGACCGAAATCCTGCTGGCGCGCGGCTGGGTGCTCGCCGCCATCGAGGCGGTGTGCGCGGCCTGGGCGGTGGCGCGGCGGGGGCTCGACCCGGCGACGCTCGGCGCCGGCACCGGCCCGCTGTACCGGGCGATCCGGCCGCTGCTGCCGATCGGCGCCGAAGGCGAGCGCATCTTCGATCTCGCTCCCGCCGTCGAGGCGCTCAAGGCCACGGTTCCATGATCGTCGGTCACGGCGCGGCCGGCCTGGGAGGCTCCATTGCGGGAGTGGCCAACCTGGGCATGTACGACATGCCGTGTATCGCCGCCTGCAACGACGCGATCTGGGCCGGCCTGCGGCGGCGGCTGCGGGAAGCCGGGGTTGCCGGGGTGCCCGAGACGCTGGAACGCACGGTGCCGCCGAGCGAACTCTGGCAGGTTCCGAACCTCTTGCTGGCGCAGACCTGCGGCTACCCGATGCTGGCGCTGGGCGATACGGTGCAGTTGGTGGCCACGCCCGTCTATGACATCCAGGGCTGCGAGGGACCGTTATACCGCAGCCTGGTGGTGGTGGCGGACCGGGTGGCGGCCGATACGGTGCGGGAGTTGCGTGGGTTGCGCGCCGCAGTGAACGATTGGGACAGCAACTCCGGCATGAACACCTTCCGCGCGGCGGTGGCGCCCCATGCCGGCGGCCGGCCGTTCTTTGCCGAAGTGGTGACGACGGGCGGCCATTTGCTGAGCCTGGCCGCATTGCGCGAGGGACGCGCCGATGTCGCCACCATCGACTGCGTGACCTACGGCCTGACCGCCCGCCATCGCCCCGACCTGCTGGCCGGAACGCGGGTGATCGATGAGACAGCGGCAACGCCTGGCTTGCCGCTGATCACCGGGTCAGCCACGCCGCCGCATACGCTCGCGGCATTGCAGCAGGCATTGCGCGGCGTATTGGCGGACCCTGGCCTGGCGTGGCCCCGCGCCGGCCTTGGCCTGGCGGGATTTGCCAACGTGCCGCGTGAGGCGTACGCGACGATTGCCGATCTGGAGCACGAGGCGGTGGCGCTGGGCTACCCGACCCTCGCCTGACGTCCGATGGTGTCTGGATCGATGGGCATATGCGGTTGAACGCGAGCACGGATTTTGCGGATCGGGTCCAGGGACGGCTCGACCGCCTCGACATGACCCCGGATGCGGCGGCGCAAGCAGCCGGCCTCCCTGCCGACCACATCCACAGGCTGCTGGACGGCAAGCTGCCGCCGCCGCGCGGCAAGCGCCTGATTAAGCTGGCGGAGGTGCTGGCGACATCGGTGTCGTATTTGGTCGGCCTTGATCCGGATGTGCCGGTGCCGGACGAATACATCCAGGAGGACCAAGGCACCCTGGGTCTGCTCGCCGGCGATGAGGACGCGCTGCTGCGCGCCTACCGGCGACTGGACGTGTCGTCGCGCGCCGCGCTGCTGCAAGTCGTGCTGAAGATGGCGCCCGAACCGGAGGCGCAGGAGAGAAAGCCGCGCCAGGTGCAGAGCCGCGGCTGAGACGGTCAGATCACCTCGAGGTAATCGCGATCCGGCAGGTTTGGAAACGGCGCTGTCGGCAACGCCTGGTACCAGAATGCGACCGAGGCGATGTCGTCCTGCAGCGGCAGGTAGCGCCGCTCCTTCTTCTCCGTGCGCCATCCCAGGGCCTGGATGGTGACCCTGACATCCGCATCGAAGCGGATCGGGTCGGTGATGTGCCAGCGATACATGCCGAACCGCTGCTGCGCGTTGTAGGTGCCATCCGGGCGGATGATCTGCGGCAGCCCGGCGTAGGGCGTGGTGAACGGCACGTAGCCGCGCGGGAGCGTGGGATCGACGCCACCGCAATCGAAGTTGTAGGCGCCGCAGAAATAGTCCTCGGTCCCGGTCCCGCATATCGTCGGATAGGCGTCGCCATCGAGGAAGAACTTGATCTCGCCCTCGCCCCACCACCCGGAGTTGTTGACGCCCCACGCCATGTAGGTGCCGACATACTGCCCTTTGCCGGAAACACCCTCCAGGATCGTGTAGTCCTGCTTGTACGGCAGCGGGTTGGTGCGGCGGAACTGCGCATGGAAATAGGCCGCGTCACCGGGCACCTCGGTCAGCGCGTAGTTGATCTGGTAGTAGACGATCGCGTGGTCGTCGGGGTCGCGGTTCTCCAGCGTGATGCGGGCCTTGTGGCGGAACGGCATTTCCCAATAGCAGTTGAAGGCGCGGCCTGGGTTCACGCAGACGGCAAGCGACGAGACCTGCGCGTAGCTGTTCCAGCCGCAGGCGAAGAAGTCGCCCATGGGCGACTCCACCGAGGGATGCTCCTGATCGTCCCAATAGATGCGAAGGATCAGGTCGCGCCAGCGGACGTTGGCCGGCGTGAACCACATCTGCTGGATCGCGCCCGGGCCTTCGATCTCCGCCAGCAGCCGCGTCTCGCCGGCTTCGATGCGGACCGAGGGCGACACCTTCCAGCCCTGCCCGAGGCCACGGGCGGGCATCGCGCCGGTGCCCTCCGTGGCTTTGCCGCCGCCGCCTTTTGCGCCGGTGAAGTTCTCCGGCGAGATGGAGCGGGTCTTGGCGTCGGAGAGCCGGAACAGGTTGCCGAGGTTTACGCCGAGGCCGGAAAAACCCGTCATTGATGATCCTGATGTCGGAGGGATACGAGCGGCAGAGTTCACTTCAGCCCGCTGGTCTTGATCGACTCCATGATCTGCCGCTGGAACACGACGAACAGCGCAAGGGTCGGCAGCGCCACGACGGTCGAGGCCGCCATGATGTAGTTCCACGATGCCGTGTACTGGCCCTGGAAACTGGCGATCGCCACCTGCACGACCCAGAGCCGCTGGTCGCTGATGATGGTGAGCGGCCACAGGAAGGCGTTCCAGTTCGCCAGGAAGAACAGGATAGCCAGCGCCGACAGGATTGGCCGGCTCAACGGCAGGATCACGCTCCAGTAGATCCGCCAGTAGCCCGCGCCGTCCATGATCGCGGCCTCCTCGATCTCCGGCGGCACGCCCAGGTAGAACTGGCGCAGCAGGAAGATGCCGAAGGCGTTGAAGATCGACGGCACGATCAGGCCGGCGTAGCTGTTCAGCAGGCCCAGCGCCCTGATGAGCACGAACAGCGGCACGATGATGACCGGAAGCGAGACCAGGAAGGTCGCGAACATCGTCAGGAAGATCGTCTCGCGGCCGGGGAAGTGCAGGCGGGCGAGGGCGTAGCCGGCCATGGAGTGCAGCAGCAACGCCGCCGCGGTCACGCTCACCGAGACGAACAGCGTGTTGAACAGGAACCGCAGGAAGTTCAGTTGCGTGAACACGTAGATGAAGTTGTCGAATGTCGGGTGCGGCGGCAGCAGCCCGGCGCCGAACACGTCGCTTTGCTGCTTGAAGGCAGTCGAGAGCATCCACAGCAACGGCGCCACGGCCATCAGCGCCAGGATCAGGCCGCACAACGACAGGATCGCCGGCGCCGCTCCAACCCCCCACGCGGCATGGGGCGGCCGTTCCATCGCCGCCCTACTCAAAGCGGCCGCCCCGCGTGACGCTGAACAGCAGGAGCGTGAGGGCGAGCAGGATCACCACCAGCATCGACGCCATGGCGCCGGCATAGCCGAACTCGTTGTATTGGAACGCCTGCTGGTAGATGTAGTAGATGGTGAGCTCGGTCGAGTTGGCCGGCCCGCCCTTGGTCATCACGTAGATCAGGTCGAACGCCTGTCCGCCCGCCACCGCCGTCACGGTGGCCACCAGCAGCACGAAGAAGCTGGTCGGCCGCAACAACGGCAGCGTGATGTAGAAGAACGCCCGCGCCGGACTGGCTCCGTCGAGCCGGGCGGCCTCGTAGTATTCCGTGGGAATGTCCTGCAGGCCGCCGAGGAAGATCAGCATGTAGAAGCCCATCAGGAACCACAGGCTGACCACCACCACCGACACCAGTGCCAGCCGGGGATCGCCCAGCCAGGATAGGCCGCCAAGTCCCAGGCCGCCAAGAAACCTGTTCACCGGCCCGATCTTGTCGACCAGCAGAACCTGCCAGATCAGTGCGACCACCACGAGGCTGACCATCTGCGGCAGGAAGAACAGGCTGCGCAGCAGGCCGGCGATCCTCGAGCGCCGCTGCACCAGGAGCGCCAGCCCGAGACCCACCACGTAGAGGCTCGGAACCAGCATCAGCACGTACAGGAGGGTCACCCGGAGGCTTTGCAGGAACAGCGGGTCGAGCAGCATCCTGCGGTAGTTCGCGAGGCCCACGAAGCTGTAACCGCCGAAGCCATCGACTTCGTAGAATCCGAGGCCGAGCGCCAGCAGCATCGGAAAGGCCGCGAACAGGGCCAGTCCGACCGCGTCGGGAGCGATGAACAGGAAACCGGCCACCGACTCGCGCCGCCGCTTGGACCACGGGACGCGGCGTGTGGATCGCGAACCATGGCGTTCGACGTGGGCGGCTCCTGAGCCGTCCATGGTCAGAGGATCTTCGCCCCCATGTATCCCGCAAGAAAGGCGTCAAGCTGCTGCGATGCCATCGCGGCCTGGCTTGCGGGATCGGCGCCGTTGAGCTGGCAGGCCTGGATCGCGTCCGAGATGATCTTGTAGACCTGCGGCGGAACCCTGGGTTCGGAGCGGATGCTGGGATAGATCTGGTCGGTGAAGATCTTCATCATGCCGCTGTTGAACTCGGACTTTCCCGCATCGAGCACCGACTGACGCGGCGGCATGTCGCTCTTGGCGACGGTGCACCAGTCGAGCATCCGCTTCACGGAATCAGCGCTGGACGATGCCAGCGCCCAGGCGCAGAACTGACCGGCCATGTCGGGGTTCTTGCCGCGTGCGTTGGCCACGAAGGCCCAGCCGCCGCCGACGGTGATGTATTTGCCGCCTGGCGGCGTCGGCAGCTTGAACACGCCGTAAGGCACGTCCTTGGCGCCCGCCTTCATGGCGCTGATGCCCCAAATCCCGCAGTTCTGCATGGCGCAGTAGCCGGACCCCAGGTTCGGCACGATGTCCCATGCGCCGCCGCCCAACGGCTTGCGGGGAGCGGCGCCCGACTTGATCGCATCCTGCCAGAACTTCAGCGCCTGGACCGTTGCCGGCGCGTTCAGCGCGCTCTTGCCGTCCGCAGCCTGGAAATCCCCGTGGCCCTGCCAGAGGAACGGATACCAGGTGAAGTTCTGGTAATAGCCGGGCGTGGTCTCGAACAGCAGCCCGAATCGGTCGGCGGTGGTGAGCTTTTTGCCAAGTTCGAGCAACTGCTCCCAGGTGTTCGGGAGGTCGCCCTCGCTCAGTCCGGCCTTGTCGAAGAAATCCTTGCGGTAGTACATCGCCATCGGCTCGACTTCCATCGGCACGCCGTAGATCTTGTCGCCCACCTTGCGGCTGGCGATCACGCCCGGACTGAAATCGGCTTGCGTGTGGGCGTCGATATACGGCGATAGATCCTGCAGCACCTTGCCATTGTAGTAGCGGAGGAAGTCGCCCGGACTGATGATGAAGATGTCCGGCCCCTCCCCGGAGGCGAAGGCGGTCGGCAGCTCCGAGCCGTTCATGTACTCCCCGTTGGGAATGTACTTGAGTTCGACCTTCACGTCGTGCGTGTCGTTCCAGGACTTCACGGCGTCCTGGAACCACTGCGACTGGCTCGGAACGGCTCCGCCCGGCGCATAGAACTGCCAGAAGCTCAACGGCGCGCCGGCTGCCCTAGCCTTGATGATTGCCGGAAAGCCGGCCATCGCGGCCGCGCCGCCGAGCAACGTCCCCTGCTTCAGCAGGCGACGGCGGGTGAGCCTTGCCGAAGGATCTACTGGACCACCTTTGACCGCCATCGTTTCGTCCCCACCAAATCCGCGATCTTCGCCGCGACTGCCGTTTACAATGCTGAAACGTTTCAGGTAGCCTATCGGCGGCGGTTGTCCGTGGCAAGGGAAATATGCCGACATTAAGGGACGTGGCGGTGCGGGCCGGGGTGTCCGTCGCTTCGGCGTCAACTGCACTCAGCAACAACGCGGCGGTCAGCCGTGCCATGCGCGACCGGGTGCAGCGGGCGGCCGACGACCTCGGCTACATCCCACATGCCCTTGCCCGCAACCTGAAGACCGGGCGCGCCAACGTCATCGGGCTGGTGCTGCCCGACATCAGCAACCCGCATTTCTCGGGCCTCGCCAGCGCGATCGAGATAGCCTGCGACGCGGCCGGATTCAGCCTGATGCTGTGCAACACGAGCGACAGTTCCGACAAGGAGATACGCCACCTGCAGATGATGCGGGCGCAACGGGTCGAGGGGATCATCTTCGTTCCGGGCGGCAGCGAGACGCACGACATGAAGGCGCTGCAACGCCTGCTTGGCGAATCCGCGGTCCTCCTCGACCGCAGCTTCCCGGACTTCGCCCTCGACAGCGTGCTGCTCGACAATGTGGCGGCGGGCCGCCTTGCCGCCGATCATTTCATACAGGCCGGCCACACCCGGATCGGCATCGTGTCGGGTCCCGCGAGCCTGCTCATCTCGCGCGACCGGGTGACCGGGTGCCGCGACGCGATGACCGCGCACGGCCTCGCGTTCGACGCCGGCCGGGTGGTCGACGGCGGCTTCCATCCGGAGCGGGCCTATCTCGCGACCCAGGCGCTGCTGCAGCGGCGTCCGCGCGTCACGGCGGTGATCTCCAGCAACAATCATACGACGGTCGGCGTGATGAGGGCGCTGGCGCATATGCGGCTGCGCTGCCCGGCGCAGGTGTCGGTCGCCGCCATCGACGACTTCACCTGGGCGGAGGGCTTCGCGCCCCGGCTGACCGCCGTGGCGCAACCGATCGAAGCCATGGGCCGGGAAGCGGTGCGTCGCCTGCTGAACCGCAACGAGCCAGGATGGCGGCCGGAAAGTTGCGTCCTGCAACCGCGGCTGATCGTGCGCGCCTCAACGCGCGTGATGTGCTGACGTCACGCGCGCCGCGTGAGAAGACGCTCCATCCGCGCCAGCTCGGCGTCGAGCGCGCGATGGAACTCCCGCGTTTTTGGGCAGTGCCCGGCGTACCCCAGCGCAGCGTGCATTTTTCCTTCGACGAGCTTGATGTTTGCCCAACCAATAACCTCGTTTCCCCACAACAAGGGCATGGCGTAATAGCCGAACACCCGTTGCGATGGCGGCGCGTATGCCTCGAACCTATAGGCCCAGCCCCACAAATGCTCGAAACGGCGCCGGTCCCAAACGATCGGATCGAACGGCGCCAGGAAGCGGACGTCTCGCGGCGCCGGACGCTGCCGCCCGTCGCTGTCGAGGGCCGGCCACAGATAACTCTCGCCGTCGACCTCCTCCCGCTCCAGTTCTCCGGTCCTGAGTGCCGCGGCGACCACCGGCGCCAGCGGGCCGAAGCCTGGATTGCGGCTTGCCATCAATGCCAAGGCGCCGCGCAGGCTGACCGCGGATACCGGAGCGAGGATGCGGGCAACCAGCATCACCAGATGCCGCGCCCGCTCCGCTGCTTCGGCTGTGGCGGGTGAGGGTGTGGTCACCTCGTAGATGCGAACGCCGTCGCGCCGCCGGGCCACACGCAGCGCTCCATAATGGTGCAAGTTCTGCAAAGCCCTGGTGGTTGCCTTGGAGAAACCGCCCCAGCCGTTCACCGCAAGGTCGCGGCCGAAACCCTCTTCCAAATCCGTGGGATGGGTGGGACCGTTCGCTCGCACGAACGCCAGCACCTCCGCCGCAAGCCCCGCCGGGACATGCACGCCCGCTTCGCCTTCAGGGTCCGGGCGAGGGTGGAGCAGCCGCGTGGTGTCGGCGGGCATGAAGCCGTAGGCGTAGAGGAAGTCCTCCTCCAACCTCAACCGGGCAAAGCTGCGCTCCAGGTCCCCGACGCGGTAGCCGCTCACCCGGTGCCGCAGGATGAGATCCTGTGCGCGGGCGGGCGCGCGGATCGGGTCCGCCTGGACGAAGCCAAGCCTGTTCATGGCGTCCGCGACGGTGGTGGGCGCGAACAGCGTTGCCACGCGCGCATGGGTCCGGAGGCGGTCGAGGGCTGTGATGGCGGTCATGGTTGCGCGGAGCGTGGCAGGTGCGACGGCTGCCACCTAGTGAATTGCGCCGGTTAGGGAAGCCTCTTGCCTGTCGCAGACATGAAGCACGCTTCCCCGCCACACCGACATCTCTGATGTTCGGTAATTGCTCACGTGGGTAGGGCGTAGGTATTCGGCGTCGCGCTGGCGACGTCAGCATAAAGGTGGTTGACGCGATCACGGTCGCTTTGATTCAACGTCTGGGTGGCATCCGGGATTGACCTCA